>Ga0307412_10000003_pt1 | contig 659081 bp, 550 predicted proteins | sample DK1Cmetagenome_3_FD_203823 | JGI IMG/M metagenome (GOLD analysis project Ga0307412, IMG submission 203823) | Maize rhizosphere microbial communities from greenhouse at UC Davis, California, United States - DK15-C-1 | ecosystem: Host-associated > Plants > Roots > Rhizosphere > Soil | place... | reverse complement strand
CGAAGGCGGCGTGATCTTCGCGCAGTTGTGGCATGTGGGCCGCGTCTCGCATACCGCGTTGCAGCCCTACGGCGCAGCGCCGGTTGCGCCTTCGCCGATCGCGGCACAGAAGGTCAAGGCGTTCATCCAGACCGGTCCCGGCACCGGCACGCTGGTCGAGCCTTCGGTGCCACGCGAGTTGAGCGTCGCCGAGATCGGCGAGTTAGTCGGGCACTACGCAAAGGCAGCGCAGAACGCGCTGCGTGCGGGCTTCGACGGTGTCGAGATTCATGCGGCCAATGGCTACCTCGTGAATCAGTTCATCTCGGCACACTCGAACAAACGTGAGGACGAGTACGGCGGCTCGCTGCATAACCGCTTGCGCTTTCTGCGCGAAATCGTCGGGGCGGTCGCCGCGGTGGTCGGGCCTGAACGGCTGGGCGTGCGCTTCACGCCGTTGTTCACGAGCACCGATCAGGATCGCGTGTACATCGGACTCGTCGAAGACGATCCTCATCGCACGTATATCGAGGCAATCAAGGTGCTGGAAGCTGCCGGCGCGGCCTATGTGTCAATAGCGGAAGCCGACTGGGATAACGCACCCGATCTGCCGACGGCGTTTCGCGAGGAAGTCCGCCGGGTGTTCAGCGGCCGCATCATCTATGCGGGTCGCTACACGGCCGAGCGCGGCGCGCGCCTGATCGAAGCGAACCTTGCGGACCTGATTGCATTCGGCCGCCCGTACATCGCGAACCCGGATCTGCCTGAGCGCATGGCGAACGGCTGGCCGCTCAATGCCGTGAATCCGGCAACGTTGTATGGCGGGGGGGACGAAGGACTCACGGACTATCCGGCCTACGCGGAATCGTTATCCGTTCAGGCAGACGAGGTGATCGCATGAGCAAGGGATCGAAGCGGGCCGTCGCCTGTGCGATCGGGCAGCCTGACGACGTCGACATCGACGAGATCGTGCTTCGTCCCCCGAGCCGTCCCACGAGCCAGGAGTTCTGAGCGAACGCTGACTCACACTTTCCAGCGACAGGGCCACGCGCAAGATATTGTGCGTGGCCATCACGCAAATGCGGCGCTTCATACGAGAGCGGTTTCGACGCGTTCGTATGAAGCGCCGCTAGTCGTCGTGGCACAACCTGGACATTTTGCCGTGATAGTGTTCGCATTCCCGGTCGAGCCACGCATGTCCGGGCCGTCAGTGGGCTGGTCGTAAGCTGCCTCGCGACGATGCCCGGCACGTCCGCCCGCCTGCCCATTCGCCGTTAACCGAGACACTATGTCCAGAAGACCCTCTGCCGAGCAGCGACGCGAACTTGGCGCGTTTCTTTCAAGCCGCCGCGGCCGCCTGCAACCTGCCGAATTCGGCCTGCCCGACGGCCCCCGCCGTACCCCCGGCCTGCGCCGCGAAGAGGTCGCCGTCCTCGCGGGCGTCAGCGTTAGCTGGTACACCTGGCTCGAACAGGGCCGCGACATTCAACCGTCCGCCGATGCGCTGCGCAGAATCTCGCGCGTGCTCAAGCTCGACACCGTGGAGTCGGCACATCTGTTCGCGCTTTCATCGCGCGAGCTTTCGCAGGTAGCAACCGGCAGCGGCGTCACCGAAGGCCTCGAACGACTGGTTCGCTCGATCAACGTTCCGGCCTATGTCCGCAACACGCGGCTCGACATTCTCGCGTGGAACGATGCCATTGCCGACCTGTTCGTTGACTATGGATCGCTGGAGCCGCACGAGCGCAATACGTTGCGTCTGCTGTTTCTCTACAAGCCTTATCGCACGCTGATTCTCGACTGGGAGCAGATGACGCGCGGCATGATCTCCGCGTTCCGCGCCGCGCGCGCGCAGGCGCCGGACAAGGCGCCGTTCGATAGCCTCATCGACGAGCTCACGGAACTGAGCCCCGAGTTCAGCGACTGGTGGCAGGACACCGAGGTCAAAGGTTTCGATGAAGGCGACAAACGGCTTCGTCATCCAGCAGGCGGCCACATCGAATTCACTTACGTTGCATTGACGCCCACCGGCAGACCGGACCTGTCGCTCGTGACTTACATTCCCCGGCACTCTGCCAGTGAGTCCGACTCATAGGATCACAAGACGCCTTCTTGACCCGCCCCGGTTTGCATAAAGTGACACCACTGCAGCGACTTTCCACTGCTCGTCACTTCACTCAATCGAGGCAAACATGTCGAACCTGAACCTTCCCACCGCCATCGGCGCAACGTCGCGCAATCCCGCAACCGGCGAGTTCATCGCGCACTATCCGTTTCAGACCGCCGACGAAGTCGAGCGCATGCTGGAGGACAACGCCGCGGCCTACCGGCTGTGGCGCGGGACGCCCATGGCTGTGCGCGTGGCAACTTACCGCCGCCTGGCCGCGACGTTGCGCGAGCGCTCGGAAGCGTTGGCCGCGCTGATTACTCAGGAGATGGGCAAGACGCTCGCCGCCGCACGAGCCGAAGTCGCAAAATGCGCCAGCGCGATCGACTGGATCGCCGAGCATGGTCCCGCTTTCCTCGCCGACGAACCGGCGCCTGTCGAAGGCGACGATCAGGTGCATGTCTCCTATCTGCCGATTGGCTCCATTCTCGCCGTGATGCCGTGGAACTTCCCGTTGTGGCAGGTGATTCGCGCATCGGGTCCGATCATGCTCTCGGGCAACGGCTTCATCCTCAAGCATGCCGCCAATGTGATGGGCTCGGCGTACGCGTTGCAGGACGCTTATGAAGCCGCCGGCTTCCCGGTCGGACTCTTCGCCAACCTGAATGCCGATAACGAAACCGTGGCCCACGTGATCGAAGATCCGCGCGTTGCCGCCGTCACGCTGACCGGCAGCATGCGGGCCGGGTCCGCCGTCGCATCCACGGCGGGCCGCGCGCTAAAGAAGACGCTGCTGGAACTCGGCGGCGCCGACGCCTTCATCGTCTTGGCCGATGCGAACATCGACCTGGCCGTGAAAGCGGCCATCGAGGCTCGCTTTCAGAACGCCGGCCAGGTTTGCCTCGCAGCCAAGCGGTTCATTGTCGAGCGGCCCGTTGCAGAAGAGTTCACGCGCAAGTTCGTGGCCGCCGCGCGTCAGGTCGTGGCGGGCGATCCGCACGATCCGGCAAGCACCATCGGGCCGATGGCGCGCGCCGACTTGCGCGACGAGCTGCACGGGCAGGTGCAACGCACCATCGAAGCAGGCGCGACGCTGCTGCTCGGAGGCAGCAAGGTGGAAGGCGCCGGGAATTACTACGCGCCGACCGTGCTCGCGGATGTCGCCCCCGGCATGGCTGCTTTCGACGAAGAAACCTTTGGCCCGGTCGCCGCAATCACCGTTGCCGACGACGCCGAGCACGCTATCGAACTTGCCAACACGAGCGACTACGGTCTCGGCGGCAGCCTGTGGACGCGCGACGTCGCCCGTGCGCAGCGAATCGCGCGCCGGCTGGAAACGGGCGGCGTCTTTATCAACGGCTTCTCCGCTTCGAATCCGCGCATTCCGGTGGGCGGGGTCAAGAAGAGCGGATACGGCCGTGAACTGTCGCACTTCGGTCTGCGCGAGTTCACCAACGCTCAGGCGGTGTGGGCCAAGACCGTCGATTGATCCGACGTTCCCCGGTTCGCCCGATCACCTCGCGTATCGTTAAGGCATCCAAAACATTCGCGCAGGCTTTCGCATGACCCGTACGCTAACGGGTCATCGGCGGCAGCCTGCAAGCTGAACCATTGCAACCAATTGTCCAATCATCGTTAGCTTCTGGAGTCGAAAATGAAAACCATCAACAAGATTCGCCGTTTGGCCGCAGCCTTGACCATTGGCGCCGGCGCATTCGCCACGCAGTTCGCCGAAGCCGCACCTGTCAAGAACATCGTCCTGGTTCACGGCTATTTCGCCGACGGCTCAGGCTGGCAAGCCGTGTCGAAGATCCTCACGCGGGACGGCTATAAAGTCTCGGTGGTTCAGGAGCCGGAGACCTCGTTCAAGGAAGACGTCGCGGCGACTACGCGTATCGTCGATGCGCAGGACGGCCCGGCAATCCTCGTCGGCCATAGTTATGGCGGAGCGGTGATTACCGAGGCGGGCAACAATGCGCGCGTGGCGGGCCTCGTCTACATCGCCGCGTTCGAACCGGATGCGGGCGAAAGCCTCAAGGACCTGACGACGAAAATGCCGGCCGCGACAAAAGCCATCAAGGCAACCGACGATGGCCACCTCTACTTCGACGCAGAGCACTTCAGAGCCGACTTCGCTGCCGACGTTCCCGCCGCGGAGACCGCATTCATGGCGAGTTCGCAGGTCATGCCGGCGCATGAGTCGTTCACCGCGCCGGTGAGCCAGCCGGCCTGGAAAACGAAGCCGAGCTGGGCCGTCGTGGCGACTCAGGACCGAACCGTGAATCCCGATCTCGAACGCTGGATGGCGGGCCGCGCGAAGAGCACGGTCGTGGAGGTTCCGTCGAGCCATGTCGCCTATCTGTCGCATCCGGCAGAAGTCGCCCGGGTGATCGAGCGGGCGGCCACTGCGACGGGCAGCCGCTGAGGAACCGACCAAAGCAAAACGGCGGCGCATCGACGCACCGCCGTCTTCATACACCTCGAAAGCCTCACTTCCCCCCAGCCATTTCCTCCCAAATCTCCGCCCCAATCTCAAACGACCGCAACCGCGCCTCATGATCATAGATCTGCGCGGTGAGCATCAACTCATCGGCGCCGGTCTGTTCGATGATCGACTTCAAGCCCTCGCGCACCGCATCGCGATCGCCGATCGCCGTGCACGCGAGCGAATGCGCGACCGAATTCAGTTCCATTTCCGAAGCCGCAACCCGGTCCACCGGCGGCTGCAATTGCCCCGGCGTGCCGCGCCGCAAATTGATGAACTGCTGCTGAAGCGACGTAAACAGCCGCCGCGCTTCTTCATTGGTGTCGGCTGCGAACAGATTCACGCCGACCATCGCATACGGCTTGTCGAGCGTCTCCGACGGACGGAATTGCGCGCGATAAACCTGCAACGCCGTCAGCATGTAATCCGGCGCGAAGTGCGACGCGAATGCAAACGGCAAGCCGAGCGCCGCCGCAAGCTGCGCGCTGAAAAGCGACGACCCGAGCAGCCACAGCGGCACATGCAAGCCCGCGCCGGGCACCGCGCGAATGCGCTGGCCGGCGACGGGGTCCGCGAAATAACGCTGCAATTCGGCGACGTCGTCGGGGAACGAGTCCGCGCTGTTTTGCAGATCGCGGCGCAGCGCGCGCGCCGTGCTTTGGTCGGTGCCGGGCGCGCGTCCGAGTCCCAGGTCGATGCGGCCGGGATAAAGCGATTCGAGCGTGCCGAACTGTTCGGCGATCACGAGCGGCGCGTGATTGGGCAGCATTACGCCGCCCGAACCGACGCGGATCGTCTTCGTGCCGCCCGCCACATAGCCGATCACGACCGAAGTGGCCGCGCTCGCAATGCCGGTCATGTTGTGATGCTCGGCGAGCCAGAAGCGGCGGTAGTTCCACCGCTCGGCGTGCTGCGCGAGATCGAGCGTGTTCCTGAAGGCATCCGCGGGCGTGGCGCCCGCGATGACCGGCGAAAGGTCGAGGACCGAAAAAGGGATCATTGTCTGTTGGCTTGCTGTTTCTGGCGCTTTCACGCGATGGGGCATTCTCGCAAAGCTTCCGGCTTTCTGCTGGCGACGCCCGCATGTCCACGTTTGCGAAAGGGTTTGTCGGCGGCATCATGGGCACTGAACCGCCGCAGCGCTTTCCCCGGCACCTCTGCCGTTACATGCAAGTTCGATATAGATATGGCCGATCAATATTTAACAAGCGCATGACGGCCTGCTACCGTGAACGCCTCGAACAATGCACTGCCATTGCATTCGGCCCGCAACGCCGCGGCCTCGCCGGGCAGCAATCATTCATGGAGGCACTCGCGTGTCCATCGAATTCATCGGCATGATCCAGACTCGCAAGGTATCGGAAACGCACGCGCCGCAAGGGCCGGCTATCGATGTCGGCTATCTCGAACAGTTCGCGCGCGCGCATGAAGCGGCGGGCTTCGACCGCATTCTCGTGCCGCATCATTCGACGAGCCCCGATGCATTGCTCACCGTCGCGCACGCCGCGAGCGTGACGAGCAACGTGCACTTCATGCTCGCGCATCGTCCGGGCTTCGTGGCGCCGACGCTCGCCGCACGGCAACTGGCGACGCTCGATCATTATTCGCGCGGCCGTCTCGCGGTGCACATCATCTCGGGCGGCGACGACGCGGAGCAACGCCGCGACGGCGACTTCCTCTCGCACGACGAACGCTACGCGCGCACCGACGAGTATCTGCAGATCCTGCGCCGTCTCTGGACCGAAGCGAAGCCGTTCGATCACCACGGCCAGTACTATCGTTTCGAACAAGGCTTCTCGGAAGTGAAGCCGGTTCAGCAGCCGCATATCCCGGTGTATTTCGGCGGCGCGTCGGCGCCCGCGCTCGAAATCGCCGGACGTCATGCGGACGTCTACGCGCTATGGGGCGAGTCGAAGGCGCAAGTGCGCGAGCAGGTGACGCGCGTGCGTGCCGAGGCCGCGAAGCACGGGCGCACCGTGCGCTTTTCCGTGTCGTTCAGGCCAATCCTCGCCGCGACGGAAAGCGCGGCGTGGGAGCGCGCCGAGCGCATCCTCGCCGAGACGAAGCGGCTGCGCGCGCTGCAAGGACTCGGCGTGGGCGGCCCCGCGCAAAGCGAAGGCGCGCGGCGCTTGCTCGCGGCATCGGGCGAATCGGACCGCGCCGACGAGCGCTTGTGGACCGGCATCGCAAAGGAAATCGGCGGACGTTCGAATTCGACGGCGCTCGTCGGCACGCCGCAACAGGTCGCCGACACGCTCGCCGAGTACTACGCGCTCGGCGTCACGACGTTCCTCGTGCGCGGCTTCGATCCGCTAGAAGACGCCATCGACTATGGCCGCGAACTGATTCCCGCAACACGCGAACGCGTGGCGCGCGTTGCGCTGGCCGCGTGAACGGAGCCGCGATGACCGACCTTTCTCACGCGCATCCACGGACTGACGAAGCACGTTCGCCGGCCAGCACGCTCTCGACCCTGCAACGCCACGCGCCGCTGCGCAAATTCTGGTTCGACGACGTGCCGCCGCGCACGGATCTCGCCGCCGAGCGCCGTTATCGCCAGGAGCGGCTTGCCGTCGCCTTTCGTCTCTTTGCGCGCTACGGCTTCGATCAGGGGCTCGCCGGTCACATCACCGCACGCGATCCGGAATGGACCGATCACTTCTGGGTCAATCCGTTCGGCAAGCATTTCAGCCGCATCCGCGTGTCGGATCTGCTGCTCGTGAATGCGCAAGGCGAGATCGTGGTGGGAGAAGGGCCCGTGAATCAGGCGGCGTTTGCGATTCATGCGGCGATTCACGAGGCGCGTCCCGATGTCATCGCGGCGGCGCACACGCATTCGCTCTACGGCAAGGCGTGGTCCACGCTGGGCCGCACGCTCGATCCGCTGACGCAGGATTCATGCGCGTTCTACGAGGACCACGCACTGTTCGACGATTTCCGCGGCGTCGTGCTCGATACCGGCGAAGGCGCGCGCATCGCGGCGTCGCTCGGCACGCACAAGGCGGTGATCCTCAAGAACCACGGCATTCTCACGGCGGGTCCGAGCGTGGAGGCGGCCGCGTGGTGGTACATCGCGCTCGACAATGCGTGTCATGCACAACTGCTCGCCGAAGCGGCCGGCACGCCGCAATGTATCCCACACGACGTTGCCAAGCTCACGCACGAGCAGGTGGGCCGCGCGAATGGCGCATTGTTCGCGTTTCAGAGCCTGCTGGAAGGGCTCGTCGAAGCGGAGCCCGACGTGCTGAATTGAAGCGCGCGTACGCATGCCACGCGTAGTGTTTCTTCGCGAGACGCTGCGCGCCACGTCGCGCAGGCGGCAGCCGTTCGCGGTCGATGTTGCACCGCTTTGGGCCGCCGCTGCCGCGCGATGCTCTCTCGATGTGCGTAAAAGACGAAGAGAACTCGCGCGCATCAATCTTCGGACCTATCCTTCAATGTTAGCGATGACCCAGACCCTGCGGCCGGACCGGCTACGCACGTTCGTCGGCCAGATCGCGGCGCTCGTCGACGGCGACACGCCCGAAGCGGCGCTGCTCGACGCCGGCGCGACCGCGCTGCGTGAACTGATTGCTCACGACGACTGGCTGCCCGACGCATTCGCGCGGCCCGATCCCGAGCGCTATCAGCAGTACCTGTTGCACGCGGACTCGCGGCAGCGCTTTTCGGTCGTCAGTTTCGTGTGGGGGCCGGGGCAGGCGACGCCGGTTCACGACCACACGGTTTGGGGCTTGATCGGCGTGCTGCGTGGCGCGGAAATTGCGCAGCGTTACCGTGTCGCGGCGCACGGCGAAGTCATCGCCGAGGGCGCCCCCGAGCGCCTTGGCGCCGGCGCCGTGGATGCCGTGTCGCCACGCATCGGCGATATTCATCGCGTGAGTAACGCATTTGGTGACCGTACGTCGATCAGCATTCACGTGTACGGTGGAAATATCGGCGCAGTGAACCGCTCGGTGTACCCGGGCGGCGCCCGTCGAAAAAAGTTTGTGTCCGGCTACTCGAACGACGTGTTGCCGAACATCTGGAATGTGTCGAAGGAGTCTCCGATCCCATGACTTTCGTGAAAGATTTTCGTACCCGATCTTATGCAGACGTGCGCCGCGCACTGCTCGAACGCGAGGAAATCGCGCTCGTCGATGTGCGCGAGGAAGATCCGCACGCGCGCAGTCATCCGCTCTTTGCCGCGAATCTGCCGCTGTCGCGGCTCGAACTCGATGCACCGGTGCGCTTGCCGCGCCGCGACGTGCCGATCGTCGTGCTCGACGACGGCGAAGGGCTCGCCGCGCGCGCCGCTGAACGTTTCGAAAGCCTCGGCTATAGCGACGTCGCGCTGCTCGAAGGCGGCCTGCAAGGCTGGCGGAAAGCCGGCGGCGAGTTGTTCCAGGACGTCAACGTGCCGAGCAAGGCGTTCGGCGAACTGGTCGAAAGCGTGCGCCACACGCCGTCGCTGCCGGCGCAGCAGGTGCAGGCGCTGCTCGACCGCGAAGAGAACGTGGTCGTGCTCGACGCGCGCCGTTTCGATGAATACCAGACCATGAACATTCCCGGCAGCATCAGCGTGCCGGGGGCGGAACTCGTGCTGCGCGCGCGCGAACTGGCGCCGGACCCGGCCACGCGGATCATCGTCAATTGCGCGGGACGCACGCGCAGCATCATCGGCGCGCAGTCGCTGATCAACGCGGGTTTGCCGAACCCGGTTGCCGCGCTGCGCAACGGCACCATCGGCTGGACGCTCGCGGGGCAGCCGCTCGCGCACGGCAGTTCGCGGCGGCCAGGTCCCGTCGTCGACGACGCGTTGCGTCTCATCGCAGCCGATGGCGCGCGCGCCGTCGCCGACCGTGCGAAAGTGGGCCGCACGTCACGCGATGAAGCGCGCCGCTGGGCCGACGAAGCGGTGCGCACCGTGTACCGCTTCGACGTACGCACGCCGGAGGAATACGAAGCGGGCCACGTGCCGGGCTTTCGTTCCGCGCCAGGCGGCCAGCTTGTGCAGGAAACCGAAATGTTCGCGCCGGTGCGCGGCGCGCGCGTGATTCTCGCGGACAGCGACGGCGTGCGCGCGAACATGACCGCGTCGTGGCTCGCGCAGATGAACATCGAGGTCTACGTGGTCGACGGTTTGACGGCCGCCGACTTCGCGGAAAAGGGCGCGGCGCCCGCGGCGCGCCTGGCCCCGCAGCCGCCCGACGCCGATGAAATCGCGCCCGCCGAACTGGCCGCGCTGCTTCAGTCGCCGGGCACGGTGGTGCTCGACTTCACGAGCAGCGCGAACTACGTGAAGCGCCACATACCGGGCGCGTGGTTCGTGATCCGCAGTCAGTTGGAAACGGCATTGCACAAGCTGCCGGACGCGCGCCGCTATGTGCTGACGTGCGGCAGCAGTCTGCTCGCGCGCTTCGCCGCGCCCGACGTGGCGGCGCTCGCCGGCAAGCCGGTGCAGGTGCTGACGGGCGGCACGGCGGCGTGGATCGAAGCGGGCCTGCCGGTGGAAAGCGGCGAGACGCGGCTGGCGTCACCGCGCATCGACCGTTATAGGCGTCCTTATGAGGGCACCGATAACGCGCGCGAAGCGATGAATGCCTATCTGGAGTGGGAATACGGGCTCGTCGCGCAACTGGCTCGCGACGGCACGCATGGTTTTCATGTGATCTGACGGGGTTCGGCGGATCGCGGGAACAGGGACGGCGACTGACGACGCGCGCCCGCGGCTGCGCGCGTGTCCTTGAATTGCCGCGCGATCGCGGTGCCGAACCGCTCCACCGGCTGCTGCAATTTGCCGAGCGCGCGCGGCTGCACGAGCCAGATGTCGATGACCGGCTTGAAGTCGCTGACCGACACCACGTCGAGCCTGTCGGCATAGGCGCTCGCATTGAAGAGCGGCAGCGGCACGAGCCCAAGACCATGACCGTCCGCCACGAGTTGCAACTGCAACTCCGTGCCGAGCGTTTCCAGATTCAGCTTGAACGCGAGACCGAGACCCGTCAGCGCGCGTTGCAGACCGTCGCGGAAGCCGCAGCCGTCCGGATTCAACACCCAGCCAATCGACTGACACTGCGCGAGCGTATGCGCGCGCTTGGTCAGCAAGCCCTTGCGCGCGACCACTGCGAGTTTGATGCGGCCGAGCGAGCGCGCCGACAGCGTGTCGTCGAAGGTTTTGTTGGCCGGGAGCAGGATCGCGGCGACATCCAATTCGCCGTCTTGCAGCCGTTCGAGTAACTGGCTGCCCCAGCCAGCCGACGCGCGCGCCTGCAAATCGGGGTACGCGTCTTTCACCACGCGCAGCGCCTCGCCGAGCGCGACGTCGGCGATGGTCTGTGCGACGCCCACGCGCAGCGTGCCGGTGGGCGGCGTATCGGTGGCGACCATTTCGCGCAGCACGTCGAGTTCGCGCTGAATCGCGCGGCATTGCTCATAGACGATCCGGCCGGTCGCCGTCGCCTTCAGCGGACGCGTGTTGCGGTCGAGCAATTCGACGCCGAGCGCTTCCTCGAAATTCTGCAAACGGCGCGTGATGGCCGGTTGCGTGAGCCCGAGCGAGAGCGCCGCCTGCTGCAGCGACTGACAGCGAATAACGGTGACGTAGGCGTCGATTTCGTCGATCTTCATGATGAGCGATGAGGTGGTTCGTGCGCCCGATGATACCTGCATCGCTGTTTCCGCATACTTTGCAAGCAACAAAAATTCGCATATTTGCTTAGCACGATAATGCGTTTGTCTTATACAAGACGCTCGCTTATCGTCGTCGAATCTATTGCTCGACACCTTCCTGGAACGTCATCCTCATCATGTCTTTTGCGATTTTCTCCGTCGTGCCTCGGGCACTTGTCAAACCGCTTGCCGCAATTATCGTGGCCATTCCCGCGATGCTGGTGTTCTGCGCGAGGCCCGCCGCCGCGGCCGACTTACCCGTGCTCAAGGTCGGCGATCAGTCGTTGCAGACGCGCGGCATTCTCGAAGCCTCCGGCCAACTGAAAGACCTGCCGTACAAGATCGAATGGTTCAATTTTCCGGCAGCGCAGCCGCTTGGCGAAGCATTGAACGCGGGCGCCGTGGACGTCGGCGGCCTCGGCGACGCGCCGCTCGTTTTCGCACTCGCAGCGGGCGCGCGGGTGAGGGCGGTCGCCGCGACGCGCTCGAATCCGCTCGATCTGGCGATCGTCGTCGGTCCGCATTCGCCGCTCACGGACGTCGCGAGTCTGAAGGGCAAGCGTCTCGCGACGACGCGCGGCTCCATCGGCCACTATCTCGCGCTCGCCGCGCTGAAAAAGGCCAACCTGTCCGCAAGCGACGTCGCGTTCGTGTTCCTCGCGCCCGCCGACGCCAAGGCCGCGCTCGCGTCCGGCAGCGTCGACGCGTGGTCGGTATGGGACCCGTACACGGCGCTCGGCGAGTCGCGCGACCACGACCGCATCCTCGCGAACGGCGTGGGTTTGTCGGAAGGGCTCAGCTATCAGGTCGCGACCGAGGCCGCGATTGCCGGCAAACGCGCGCAATTGGCGGACTTCCTGCGGCGCGTGGCGATCGGCCAGCGCTGGGCGCTCACGCATCCCGACGAAGTCGCGGCGATGCAATCGCGCGTGACGGGCTTGCCCACCGATGTATTGAAGACGGTCTATCAGCGCGGCCAGGTACATCCGGTCGCAATCGACGATACGGTCGTGGCCGCGCAGCAGCGCACCGCGGACACCTACGAAGCGGCCAACGTGATTCGCGCGCATCTGGATGTGCGTGCAAGTTTCGACCGCAGCTTTCCGTTGCCCTGACCGCGATGGCGCCGAACCTTCCGGCGCCGCGAAATCCTCTGCAAATTCGGTGTAAACGCGCTCTCGTCTAGCGCTTCCAATCCCGTTAGATTAACGTCACTTGGAAGGCTTATTGAGGGGACCAGGGCGGCCAGTCAAGCAGCGGTTCGCCACTTCCGGCGATGGCGCAAGGTGTACGGCCAAGGCCGTTCATCGCCGCGCCGGAACGGACCGCTGCGCGTCGTCCTTCACGCGGTTTCCGCACATCTTCAAGACCGGCGTACTGACCGTACCCGCCGTCACGACCATCGCTTCACTGCCGTCCGGCATGGGCGACGCTTTGCACAGCGTCGCCTTTTTGCTTTCTGTTGCGTCTGTTGCGCTTTGCAATAATTGGCGCGCAGAGGGCGTCATCGTCGGAAAAGCGCTTTACGTCCTGCATTTTTCGCCTGCGAGGCCGGTTTCGCCGTGTCTTTGCGCGCCGTGCGCGCGCTCGCGGTTTTTGCGTCACGCGGTTATCCTGTAGCGCGCCCTAAGGAACGTCCAGCGGATGTCGAGCGGGAACTCCAGCAGGGAATCACTACACGACCGATGCGGGCACTCGCGCACGCATCGCTACAGGAAATTTGCTGTGAGCCTGAAACTGCCTCTTGTCGCCATGCTGGCTGCATGCCTCGCGCTCACTGCGTGCGACGACCAACAGAGCGAGCACGCCGTGCAAAAAATCAAGGACCTGTTTAACGCCGTCAAGCCCGACGCGCTGCTGCTCAAGGACATGACGCCGGGCGTCACGACCGAAGCGCAGATCCGCGAGCAGATGGGCAAGCCCGAAACCGAACGCACCTTTACGGACGGCTCGAAGCGCTTCGAGTATCCACGTGGTCCGCAAGGTATGAATACGTACATGGTGGACATTGACCGTGACGGTAAACTGCAATCCATCACGCAAGTGCTGACCGCGGCGAACTTCGGCAAGATCCGCATCGGCATGAGCGAGGACGAAGTGCGGCGGCTGCTCGGCAAACCGGGGCAGGTCGCGGTGTTTCCGCTCAAGCCGGAAACGGTGTGGAGCTGGAAGTGGCGCGAGGGCGGCGTGACGGAAGAAGGCATTTTCAACGTGCACTTCGACCAGAATCACACGGTGTACACGACATCGCGTTCGGACGTCATGCGCGGGCGCTAGAAACGCTGTAAACAACGAGAAGCAGACGAAGAAAGACGGGGGGCATCATGATACGTCGACGTCGATACAGCCGTATCGGGCTGGTGTTGGGAGGCGGCGCCGCGCGCGGCTGGGCGCATATCGGCGCGATCCGCGCGCTGCATGACGCGGGCATCAAGCCCGACGTGGTATGCGGCACGTCGATTGGCGCGCTGGTCGGCGCCGTCTATGCGAACGGCGACCTCGACTGGCTCGAGGAGTGGGTGTCGCGGCTCACGTGGCAGACGGTCGTGCGCCTGCTCGACTTGCGTTTGTCGGGCGGTCTGCTTGGCGGGCGCAAGGTGATCCAGTTATTCGCCGACAAATTCAACGGCCGGTCCATCGCGCAACTGAACATGCCGTTTGCCGCGGTCGCCACCGAACTCGATACGGGCCGCGAAAGCTGGCTGCAGGACGGCAGCGTGGTCGACGCGGTGCGTGCGTCGATTGCGATTCCCGGCATTTTCACGCCGGTTTGGCACAACGGCGTGTGGCTTGTCGACGGCGGCTTGAGCAATCCGGTGCCGGTGTCGGTCGCGCGCGGCATGCGGGCCGACTGCGTGATCGCCGTCGATCTGAACAACGACATTCTCAACGGACGCGATTTCGGCGGCGCGGTCGTGGACACGCCCGCCATCGACCCGAACGCGCCGACGCCGGTTTCGATGCGCCGCAACGGCAAGCCCTGGCCGCGCTGGCTCGCGCCCGCCGAAGAGCGCGCCACCGACGACGTGCGCGTGCCGCCCGCGCCGAGCGCGCGCGTGCCGTCCATGCTGAGTTCGATCGCGCAAAGCATCGACATCATGCAGGTGCGGATCACGCGCAGCCGTCTCGCGGGCGAGCCCGCGGACATCCTGATCCAGCCGCGCCTGGGCGGCATGGGCATCTTCGATTTTCATCGCGCGGCGCCGGCCATCGAGGAAGGGCGCGCGGCGGTCGAATACATGCTGCCCGCGATCCGCGCGCGGCTCGGCATGGACTAGCGGCGGCCCGCTCCTGGTCTTCGCACGGCCGCGCTTCGCCTTGCGCGAAGCGCGCGCCGTCTATCGAAAAAGCGACCTCAAACTTGCTAAATCGCGGCGGCGCGTCCGGGCCGCGCTGGTGACTGCATCCCGCCGCGTCCCCCAACACCAAGCGCCGCGAGCCGCCCGGCGCTTTCCGCGTACCCTGTTGCGGCGCAGCAAACTTTGCGTCGGCCTTTGAGAAATTAATTTTCGCTTGGGAGACTCCGCGCCATGCCTGATGAGCCGGGGTCCGACGAGCCGGCTGCATCGAGGCGTTCTCAAACCAAACTGGATGGAGACACGCGTGGTGCTATACGGCTTTGGTCCGGTCCTGCTGGCCGGCACGATCCAGACGGTCGAACTGTCGGTGCTGTCGCTCGCGGCCGCCGTGCTGCTCGGCCTCGCGGGCGCGGCGGCGAAACTCTCCCTCAACCGGCCGTTGCGCGCGCTCGCCACCGGCTACACGACCTTGATCCGCTCGGTGCCCGACCTCGTGCTGATGCTGCTGCTTTTCTACAGCATCCAGATCGCGGTCAACAATCTGACCGACGCGCTCGATGTGGCGCAGTTCGACATCGACCCATTCGTCGCCGGCGTGCTGACGCTCGGCTTCATTTATGGCGCGTATTTCACCGAGACGTTTCGCGGCGCGTTTCTCGCCGTGCCGCGCGGCCAGCTCGAAGCGGGCAGCGCCTACGGCATGAGCGGCGTGCGCGTATTCGCGCGCATTCTCTTTCCGCAGATGATGCGTTTCGCGCTGCCCGGCATCGGCAACAACTGGCAGGTGCTCGTGAAAGCGACGGCGCTGGTGTCGATCATCGGTCTCGCGGATGTCGTCAAGGCCGCGCAGGACGCGGGCAAAAGCACCTTCAACATGTTCTTCTTCATCCTGATCGCGGCGCTCATCTATCTCGCGCTGACGACCGTCTCGAACCTCGCGCTGATCTGGCTGGAACGCCGCTATTCGATCGGCGTCCGGCACGCGGAGCTTTAAGACCATGATCGACATTCTCAACAACTTCTGGCGCGCGTTTCTCTACTGGGACGGCCAGCGCATGTCCGGCCTCGCGGTCACGTTGTGGCTGCTGGTCGTGTCCGTCGGCATCGGCTTCTGTCTTGCGATTCCGCTCGCGGTCGCGCGCGTGTCGAAAAAGCGCTGGCTGTCGACGCCCGTGCGTCTCTACACCTATGTGTTTCGCGGCACGCCGCTGTACGTGCAACTGCTGCTTATCTACACTGGCATGTACAGCCTCGAATTCGTGCGCTCGCATGAACTGCTGGATGCGTTTTTCCGCAGCGGCTTTCACTGCGCGATTCTCGCTTTCGCGCTGAACACCTGCGCGTACACCACGGAGATTTTCGCGGGCGCAATTCGTTCGACCTCGCATGGCGAAGTGGAAGCGGCCCGTGCCTATGGCATGAGCTGGTTCACGATGTACCGCCGCATTGTGATACCGTCCGCGCTGCGCCGCGCCTTGCCGTTGTACAGTAACGAAGTAATCCTGATGCTGCACGCGACCACCGTCGCGTTCACGGCTACCGTGCCGGATATTCTGAAGGTGGCGCGCGACGCGAATTCGGCAACCTATCGTTCGTTCGACGCATTCGGCCTCGCGGCGTTGATCTACCTCGTGGTGTCGTTTGCTCTCGTCGCGCTGTTCCGCCGCGCCGAGCGTCACTGGCTCGGTTATCTGGCGGTCCGCACGCATTGAGCGCGCCGTCGCAAGTTCGATCGTATTTTCAAAGGGAGAGCACCTTGCTCCACACCACGCAAACCCAGGCTTGCAAGCTCGCCGTGCAGGACATTCACAAGCGCTACGGCGACAACGAAGTGCTCAAGGGCGTGTCGCTGAACGCGAATAAGGGCGACGTGATCAGCATCATCGGCGCGAGCGGTTCGGGCAAGAGCACCTTCCTGCGCTGCATTAATTTTCTCGAGCGGCCGAACGCGGGGCAGATTGTCGTCGACGGCGAAGCGGTCAAGACGAAGGCCGACCGCGCGGGCAATCTCGAAGTCGCGGATCACAAGCAGTTGCAACGCATTCGCACGAAGCTCGCGATGGTGTTCCAGCACTTCAATTTGTGGGCGCATATGAACGTGATCGAGAACGTCGTCGAGGCGCCGATTCACGTGCTCGGCCTGCCGCGTCGCGAAGCCGAAGAGCGCGCGCGCGAATATCTCGAGAAGGTGGGCCTCGCGCCGCGCGTCGAAAAACAGTATCCGGCGCATCTGTCCGGCGGTCAGCAGCAGCGCGTGGCGATTGCCCGCGCGCTCGCGATGAATCCCGATGTGATGCTGTTCGACGAGCCGACTTCGGCGCTCGATCCCGAACTCGTCGGCGAAGTGTTGAAGGTCATGCAGAAGCTCGCGGAAGAAGGGCGCACGATGATCGTCGTCACGCACGAAATGGGTTTTGCGCGCAACGTGTCGAACCATGTGATGTTCCTGCATCAAGGCCGCACGGAAGAAGAAGGCTTGCCCGCCGAAGTGCTGAGCGCGCCGCGCAGCGAGCGGCTCAAGCAGTTCCTCTCCGGCAGCCTGAAGTAACGCGCGCCGCGTCCGCCCGTTCGCCCGCTCGCCGCGTTGTGATCCGCTGATGGCCCGCACGTCCAGTCCCGCACGCACCACGCAGGTTGCAATCGTCGCATTGCCGCCCGTGTCGATGTCGGGCGTCGGGCCGATTGTCGACGCGCTCAATCTCGCCAACGAAATCGACGGCCGCGCGCTGTATCGCGTGCAGGTCTGCTCGTGGGACGGCCGCGCGGTGCCGCTCGCGGGCGGCGCGCAATGGCCCGCCGACGCCGCATTCGGCGACGCGATTGCGTGCGACTGGCTGATCGTCATCACCGAACGCTTTCAGCAATTTGCCGACTATCGGCTGTTTCTCGCGAGCCTTGCGCGCGTCGGGCAACGCACGCCGCTCGTCACGGGGATCCATCACGGCGTGTGGTGGCTCGCGATGGCGGGGCAATTGTCGGGCTATCGCGTGAGCGTGAACTGGGAAACCTATCAGCAGTTCGCCGAGCAGTTCGAGCGCTCCATCGTCACGCAGCAGATTTTCGAAATCGACCGCGATCGCGCGACTTGCGCGGGCGGTCAGGCGACCGTCGACTTCATGCTCGCGATGATCGGCCGCGAACACGGCCCCGAACTCGCGGATCGCATCGCGGATACGCTCGGCGTCGGCGTGTTGCGCGCGGGCGAGGAACGTCAGCGCATTCCGTTCGTGACCGCGCCGGGCGAGCGCCATCCGCGTCTGAACGATGCGTTGATGCTGATGGAAGCGAATATCGAAGACCCGCTCACCACCGACGAAATCGCCGGTCTCGTCGGCGTTTCGCGGCGGCAACTGGAGCGACTCTTTCGCCAGTATCTCGGCTCGATGCCGTCCAAATACTACCTGGGTCTGCGCCTTTCGAAAGCGCGCACGCAATTGCAGCGCACCAGCAAATCGGTCGTGCAGATCAGCCTCGCGTGCGGATTTTCGTCGGCGGCGCACTTTTCGAATGCGTACCGTGAACGCTTCGGCGTGACGCCGCGCGAGGATCGCCGCAACTGGCTGGACCGGCAGACGGGCGCGGGCGGCGCGGCGGCGAGCGAACCGCGCGCGGGCGCATTGATCGAGCGGCCGGATCTCGCGGATTGAAAGCGCCTCGGCGCGCGGCGGGCGCCGCTCGCAGCACACAACGAGGTGGAAGCTCATAGAAAGCGTCGCGTATGCGCAAGACGTATCGCGCGCGGTTTCCTACACTATCTGTATTACCTCTCACCGTAACGAGGATTTGCCATGAACGACCTGACTGTGACACGCAAGACCTTCGACGAAGTCATGGTGCCGGTATTCGCGCCCGCCGCCTTCGTGCCGGATCGCGGTCTCGGCTCACGCGTCTGGGATACGCAGGGCCGCGACTATATCGACTTCGCCGGCGGCATCGCCGTCACCGCGCTCGGTCACGCGCATCCCGAACTGCTGAAAGTTTTGCAGGAGCAGGGCAGCAAGCTGTGGCATATCGGCAATGGGCACACGAACGAGCCGGTGTTGCGTCTTGCGAAACGTCTCGAAGACCTGACCTTCGCGGACCGCGCGTTCTTCGCGAACTCGGGTGCCGAAGCAAACGAAGCGGCGCTGAAGCTCGCACGCCGCGTCGCGTTCGACCGCCACGGCGCCGAGAAATTCGAAGTGATCTCGTTCACTCAGTCGTTTCATGGCCGCACGTTCTTCACCGTCAGCGTCGGCGGTCAGCCGAAGTATTCGGAAGGCTTCGGGCCGGTGCCGCAAGGCATCGTGCATTTGCCGTACAACGACATCGAGGCCGCGAAGAAGGCGATTGGCGCGAAGACCTGCGCGGTGATCGTCGAGCCGATCCAGGGCGAGGGCGGTGTGATTCCGGCCGATCCGGCGTTCCTGAAAGCGCTGCGCGAAGCCTGCGACCAGCACGGCGCGCTGCTGATTTTCGACGAAGTGCAAACCGGCGTGGGCCGCAGCGGCTACTTCTACGCGTATCAGGACACCGGCGTCACGCCGGACATTTTGACCACCGCGAAGGCGCTCGGCAACGGCTTCCCGATCGGCGCGATGCTGACCACGAACGAACTGGCCGCGCATTTCAAGGTCGGTGTGCATGGCACCACGTATGGCGGCAATCCGCTTGGCTCGGCCATCGCGGAGAAGGTGGTCGAACTGGTTAGCGATCCGAATCTCCTCGAAGGCGTGCGCACGCGCAGCGACGTGCTGAGGGGTCATCTCGCGAAGCTCAACGAGCGCTTCGGCCTCTTCACCGAAGTGCGCGGCAAGGGCCTGTTGATCGGCGCCGAATTGACCGACGCGTACAAGGGCCGCGCGAAAGACTTCGTCACGGCCGCGGGCCAGCATGGCGTGATCATGCTGATGGCGGGACCGGACGTGTTGCGCTTCGTGCCGTCGCTGATCATGCCGCTCGACGACATGAACGAAGGCTTCGAACGGCTCGCGAAAGCGATCGCCGAAGTGGTCGGCGCGAAGGCCGAAGCGGCGTCGAAATAAAACGGCGCGTTCAACGCCTCGCACCGACGCATAGGGGAACTCATGCGTCACATTCAACAGGAACGATGATGCTCTTCGTACGCCCCGGCCGCCTCGCCGATCTCGATGCGCTCGAACATATGGCGCGCACCGCGCAACCGGTGCTGCATTCCCTGCCGCACGACCGGCGCGCGCTGGAGGCACGCGTCGCGCTGTCGGAAGATTCGTTTCGCGCGGACGTCGACTTTCCGGGCGAGGAGTTCTATCTGTTCGTGCTCGAAGACAGCGAGACGGGCAAACTGATGGGCACGGCGAGCATCATCGCGGCGGCGGGTTATTCGGACCCGTTCTACGCGTTTCGTAACGACGCGCTGATTCATGCGTCGCGCGAATTGCACGTGAACCGCAAGATTCACGCGCTCACCATGTCGCACGAACTGACGGGCAAGAGCCGGCTCGCGGGCTATTACATCGACCCGTCGCTGCGTGGCGACGCCGCCGCGCATCTGCTGTCGCGCGCGCGCATGATGTACATCGCCGCGAATCGGAAGCGCTTTACGTCCGAGGTGTTCTCGCTGCTGCTCGGCGTGACCGACGAGCATGGCGTGTCGCCATTCTGGGAAGCGGTGGGGCGCAAGTTCTTCGGCCGCGATTTTGCCGACATCGAAATAGAATCGGGCGGACGCAGCCGAACGTTTATCGCCGAAGTGATGCCGACGTATCCCATCTATGTGCCCTTGCTGCCCGAAGCCGCGCAGCGCGTGCTCGGCGAGCCGGATTTGAACGCTCTACTGGCGTATGAAATCCATCTGGAAGAAGGCTTCGAGACGGACCGCTTCATCGATATTTTCGACGCGGGCCCGGTGCTCACTGCGCAAGTGGACCGCAGTGCGTCGGTCGCGCGCAATGAAACGCGCGTCGTGCGCGAGACCGCCGCAGCCGCGAGCGGCGCTGCGTATCTGATCGCGCACAACGGCGTGGATGGCGAATTCCGCTGCGTGCTCGGCGATCTGCCGTCGACGAAAAGCGAAGGGGCACCCCTCGCGCAGGCGGCGCGGGCGGCACTCGGCGTGCAGGACGGCAATGCGGTGCGTTGCGCGCCGCTGCATCGTCCGGGAGACGAAGAAGATCAACAGCAGCACGAACAATCGGGAGACGCGCAATGATCGTCGTTCGCGTTGTGCAACGAGGCGATGTGGACGCGTTGATGCGGCTCGCGCAGGAAACCGGCCCAGGCCTCACCACCTTCAAGCCCGACCGCGAAGCGCTTGCCGCGCGCGTCGAACGGGCGCGCCGCACGATGGAAGACAAGGCCGCGCCGCATGAGGCAGGCTACTTCTTCGTGATGGAAGACACGCAAACCGGCGACGTCGCCGGCGTCTGCGGCATCGAAGCGGCGGTCGGCCTGCAGCAGCCGTTCTACAACTATCGCGTGAGCACGGTGGTGCACGCGAGCCAGGACCTGGGCATCTGGACGCGCATGCGCGCGCTCAACATCTCGCATGACCTGACGGGTTACGCCGAAGTGTGTTCGCTGTTTCTGAGCCCGCGTTATCGCACGAGCGGAGTGGGCGGCCTGCTGTCGCGCTCGCGCTTCATGTTTCTTGCGCAGTTTCGCGAGCGCTTTCCGCAGCGTTTGTGCGCGGAATTGCGCGGCCATTTCGATGAGCAAGGCACGTCGCCGTTCTGGCGCGCGGTCGGCTCGCATTTCTATCAGATCGACTTCAACGCGGCCGATTACCTCAGTTCTCATGGACGCAAGGCGTTTCTTGCCGAGCTGATGCCGCGCTATCCGGTGTATGTCGAGTTGCTGCCTGAAGAAGCGCAGCAATGCGTCGGCCTCACGCATAGCGACACGATTCCGGCGCGCCGCATGCTCGAAGCGGAAGGGCTGCGCTACGAGAACCACGTCGATATTTTCGACGCCGGTCCGGTGCTCGAATGCCATATCTCCGACTTGCGCACGGTGCGCGAAAGCGTGATGGTGCCGCTCGAAATCGCCGACGTGCCGGCGGGCGCGCCGCAGGATGCGCCGCGTTCAATGGTGTCGAACACGTCGCTCGGCGATTTTCGCGTGGGCGTGGCGGCGGGCGTGCCGCAAGGCGGCGTGTTCCGCATGAACGCGATCGAAGCGTCGGCACTCGGCGTCAAGGCAGGCGACCCGGTGCGGGTGCTGCCGCTGAAACATAAACAGGGATGATCATGAGCGAGCTTTTCATCGGCGGCGAATGGGCTGCCGGCACAGGACCCGCATTCGCGTCGCGCAACCCCGGTACGGGTGCGACGGTGTGGGAAGGCAATAGCGCGTCCGCGGACGACGTGGACCGCGCGGTGCGCGGCGCACGGCGAGCGTTCGCGGCATGGTCGGCGCTGAGTCTCGACGAGCGTTGCGCGGTGGCGCGCCGCTTCGCCGCGCTCGTCACCGAGCGCAAGGAAGCGCTCGCTGAAGCGATCGGCCGCGAGACCGGCAAGCCGCTGTGGGAAGCGCGCACTGAGGCGGCTTCGATGGCCGCGAAAGTCGAGATTTCGATTCAGGCGTACAACGAGCGCACCGGCGAAAAGCGCTCGCCGATGGCGGACGGCACTGCGGTTTTGCGGCATCGTCCGCATGGCGTGGTCGCCGTGTTCGGGCCGTATAACTTTCCTGGGCATCTACCGAACGGGCATATCGTGCCGGCGTTGATCGCGGGCAATGCGGTCGTGTTCAAGCCGTCCGAACTCGCGCCCGGCGTCGCCGCGCTGACCGTGCAAATCTGGGCCGATGCGGGCTTGCCGGCCGGCGTGCTGAACCTCGTGCAGGGCGAGAAGGACACGGGCGTTGCGCTCGCGAATCATCGGCAGATCGACGGTCTGTTCTTCACCGGTAGTTCGGATACCGGAACGTTGTTGCACAAGCAGTTCGGCGGACGGCCGGAGATCGTGCTCGCGCTCGAAATGGGCGGCAACAATCCGCTCGTGATCGGGCCGGTCGCGGACATCGACGCCGCCGTGCATCACACGATCCAGTCGGCGTTTCTGTCGGCGGGGCAGCGCTGTACCTGCGCGCGCCGCATTTTCGTACCGAACGACGCGTTCGGCGAGCGCTTTCTCGCGCGCTTCGTCGAGGTGAGTTCGCGCATCAGCGTCGGCGAATATAACGCCGAGCCGCAGCCGTTCATGGGCGCGGTGATCTCGGCGCGCGCGGCCTCGCGCCTCGTCGCGGCGCAGGAACGCTTGCTCGCGGATGGCGCCCATGCGTTGCTGAAAATGGAGCAGCGCGATCCGAAGCTCGGCTTCGTCACGCCGGCCATTCTCGACGTGAGCGCCGTGAAGAATCTGCCCGACGAGGAACACTTCGGGCCGCTCGCGCAGATCATCCGTTACGACGGCTTTAACGAAGCGCTCGAAAAAGCCAACGACACCGAGTTCGGTTTGTCCGCGGGCCTGCTCGCCGACGACGAATCGCTGTGGACGCATTTCCAGCGCACTATCCGCGCGGGCATCGTCAACTGGAACCGGCCGACCAACGGCGCGTCGTCCGGTGCGCCGTTCGGCGGGCCGGGGCGTTCGGGCAATCACCGGCCGAGCGCTTATTACGCGGCCGATTACTGCGCGTATCCGATGGCGTCGGTTGAAAGCGCGCAACTGCAAATGCCCGCGAGCGTCTCGCCGGGCCTTCAATTCTAAGGATCGACGATGCAAGCCACTGAAGCCAATTTCGACGGCCTGGTCGGCCCGACGCACAACTATGCGGGGCTGTCGTTCGGCAACGTCGCGTCGCAGAACAACGAGAAGTCGGTTGCGAATCCGAAGGCGGCCGCGAAGCAGGGTCTGCGCAAGATGAAGCAGTTGGCCGATCTCGGCTTTCATCAGGGCGTGTTGCCGCCGCAGGAGCGTCCGTCGGTGCGTCTGTTGCGCGAGCTCGGTTTTTCCGGCGACGATGCCACGGTGATCGCCAACGTGGCGAAGAATGCGCCCGAGTTGCTGGCCGCCGCGAGTTCGGCTTCGGCGATGTGGACCGCGAATGCCGCGACCGTCAGTCCGTCCGCCGACACGCACGACGGCCGCGTGCATTTCACGCCGGCCAATCTGTGCAGCAAACTGCATCGCGCGATCGAACACGAATCGACGCGCCGCACGTTGCGCGCTATTTTCAGCGACGCCGATCGCTTCGCGGTGCATGAGGCTTTGCCCGGCACGCCCGCGCTCGGCGATGAAGGTGCGGCGAACCACACGCGCTTTAGCGCGGAATATGGCGCACGTGGCGTCGAATTCTTCGTGTACGGCCGCAGCGAGTATCGCCGCGGACCCGAGCCGAAACGCTTTCCCGCGCGTCAGACGTTCGAGGCGAGCCGCGCGGTCGCGCATCGTCATGGCTTGCAGGAAGAAGCAACTGTCTACGCGCAGCAGAATCCCGAGGTCATCGACGCAGGCGTTTTTCATAACGATGTGATCGCGGTCGGCAATCGCAATACGCTGTTTTGTCATCAGCTTGCGTTTGTCGAACAGCAGGCGGTGTACGACGAGTTGCGCGCGAAACTGTCTGGCCTGAAGTCGGATTTCAACGTGATCGAAGTGCCCGATGCGCAGGTGAACGTGGCGGACGCGGTCTCGTCGTATCTGTTCAACAGCCAGTTGCTGACGCGCCCCGACGGCAAGCAGGTGCTGGTGGTGCCGCAGGAGTGCCGCGAAAATCCGCGCGTGGCCGCGTATCTGGACGATCTGACGTCGCACACGGGTCCAATCGACGAGGTGCTCGTGTTCGATCTGCGCGAAAGCATGAAGAACGGCGGCGGGCCGGCGTGCCTGCGTCTGCGTGTGGTGCTGAACGAAGCGGAGCGCGCGGCGGTCACACGCGGCGTGTGGATCGACGACACGTTGTTCGGGCGGCTCGATACGTGGATCGAAAAGCATTATCGCGACCGTCTCGCGCCGTCGGATCTCGCCGATCCTAAACTGCTCGTCGAGTCGCGCACCGCGCTCGATGAACTCACGCAGATTCTCGGCCTCGGATCGCTCTATGACTTCCAGCGCTGAGCGCGGCGAGCCGGTCGCAATGCTCGACGATTTCCTCGCCTATACGCTCGCGGGCACGCGGCCTGCCGCGAACGACATGCAAGGCACGTGCGCCGGCGGCGTGCGCTGGTCGTGGCTCGATGACGGCGTGCTGCTGCTCGAGCCGGCCGCGTCTTTGAACAACACACGCAGCGTGCTTGCATCGGCCGGCGTGCATGGCGACGAAACCGCGCCGATCGAACTGCTGTCGCATCTCGTGCGCGACATCGCGCGCGGCGAGGCAGCGTTGACCTGCCGCCTGCTCGCGATCCTCGGCAATGTCGATGCGATGCGCGACGCGTGCCGCTATCGCGACGACGATCTCAATCGCCTCTTCAGCGGCCGGCATCTGCAACTGCCGCAGAGTCACGAGGCGCCGCGCGCCGCGGCGCTCGAGCGCGCGGCCACACAGTTCTTCGATGCCGCTTCGAAAGAGCCGGGCGCGCGCTGGCATATCGACATGCACACGGCGATCCGCGCGTCCGCGTTCGAGCGCTTCGCGCTGCTGCCGCATACGGACAGGCCGTTTTCGCGCGCGATGTTCGAGTGGCTCGGCGAGGCGCGCATTAGCGCAGTGCTGCTGCACACCACGAAGGGCAACACGTACTCGCATTTCACCGCGCAGACTTGCGATGCCGACGCGTGCACGCTGGAACTCGGCAAGGTGCGTCCGTTCGGCCAGAACGACCTCACGCGATTCGAAGGTGCGGATCAGGCGTTGCGTCATCTGCTCGCGGGCACGAATGGCAATACGCAAGCGGAACTGCCGCGCGCCTTCACGGTGATCGACCAGATCACGAAGCAAAGCGACGCGTTCGAATTGCTGGTCGCGCCCGATGTCGCGAACTTCACGCCGTTCGCGAAGCACACGTTGCTCGCACGCGATGGCGACTATCGCTACGTCGTGCAACACGACGAAGAGCGCCTCGTGTTTCCGAATGCGACGGTGAAGCCCGGTTTGCGCGCGGGCTTGATGGTGATCGAGACGACTGAAGAGACGCACGGCGCGCTCGTCTAGCGGCGCGATGTTTGAAGACGCGAGGGCGCATGCTATTCGCGTCGGTTGAACTCGTTGCATTGCTTGCGCCACCGCGACATCAACTTGCAGCTTTACTCTTTAGCGCTGCCCCGCGCTCGCGACGCAGCCTTCACCCCAACGCCACGCAGCCGCGGCAAACGAGCCTGTACAATCCCCGCCTCGCGGCTGTTGCGCTGCACCACAACGGCCGCGCGAGTTTGAATCGCATTTTTGGCGCGGCAATCATGCCTGTCCGGATTCGGCTCCGTCCTGTTCAATACCGTAGAGGAACACCCGTAATGAAGATGAATTGGCGAAACACGGCTGCGCTCGCGCTATTCGCGACGGCAACGCTCACGGCAGCGTCCGCTTCGGCGGCGGACATCAAGGAAGTGCGCTTCGGTGTCGAGGCGTCGTATGCGCCGTTCGAATCGAAGTCGGCGTCGGGCGAACTGCAGGGCTTCGACATCGACGTCGGCAATGCCGTGTGCGCGAAGCTGAAGGCGAAGTGCGTGTGGGTCGAGAATTCGTTCGACGGCCTGATTCCCGCCTTACAGGCGCGCAAGTTCAACGCGATCAACTCGGACATGACGATCACCGAGCAGCGTCGTCAGGCCATCGACTTCACCGACCCGATCTACACGATCCCGAATCAGATGATCGCGAAGAAGGGCAGCGGCTTGCAGCCGACGCCCGCGTCGCTGAAGGGCAAGCACGTCGGCGTGCTGCAGGGCACGATTCAGGAAACCTATGCGAAGGCGCGTTGGGCGCCGGCCGGTGTCGACGTCGTGCCGTATCAGACGCAGGATCAGATCTACGCGGACCTCTCGTCCGGGCGTCTGGATGCATCGTTCCAGGACGCGGAAGCGGCATCGAAGGGCTTTCTGAAGAAGCCGCAAGGCGCGGGCTTCGAGTTCGCTGGACCGGCCGTCACCGACGAAAAGCTGCTCGGCGCGGGCGTGGGCTTCGGCATTCGCCGCGGCGACAAGGCATTGAAGGACGCGTTGAACCAGGCGCTGAAGGAACTGAAGGCCGACGGCACGATCGACCGTTTCGCGGCGAAATACTTCGACGTGAAAGTGGTGCTGAAGTAACGCGTTGCACATCGACGCCTCGACAAAAAACGGCCGCTGCTTGCGGCCGTTTCGCATGGTGCGCGTGGTTGTCCGCCTCGTCATGGGCGCTATCGGCTTTCTCCACTCGCCAAATATTTCCAGATATTGTTTTGTGGACATGTGCGCGCAAGACAGCCTGCGCTAAAATCGCCGGGCGCGCTGCGATGGCGAACCTGGCCGTCGCCAACGCGACGTCGCAAACGATAAACACGCCGCGCGCATTGCCGTGCGGCGAAAACCACAAGACAGCAGCAAGCGCCGGGGCGGCGCCTCGCGGGGGACCACAATGAGCACCATTGCAGTCGAAAATCCGGGCCGTGCATATGCCAGCGACACCAGCGACGCCAGCGACGCCACGGACGATGCGCAGTTGAACGCCAGCTTCGCGCGGCAGCCCATCCTCAATCGGGACGGCATGCTGTGCGGCTACGAGCTCAAGATACGCGCGCCGGAAGCGCCGGCAGAGGCGCAGTCCGACTTCGGCTCTGAGGCAGACACCGAAAGCGGCGCAGACGATCAAGACCCGCGAGCCGGCCGGGCGCCTACGCCCGCGCAGCGCGTGGCGCGCGCGATCATCCTCGGACTGGTCGAGAGCAATGTGCGCAACGCGCTGACCGGGCATCCGGCGTATATCGACACGAACCGCGACATGCTGTTCGACGACGCAATCGAGCGGCTGCCCGCCGAGCGCTTTCTGTTCGAACTGCCGCCCGACATGCAGGTCGACGACGAACTGATCGCGCGCATCGTGCTGCTGCATGGCCGGCGCTATCGCTTCGTGCTCGACGACGTCACGCAGCCCAACGAGACGTTCGCGAAGCTCTTGCCCTACGCGGAAGCCATCAAGATCGACATCACGCGCGCGCCCGCCGCGCTGCTGCCCAAGCTGACGAGCGTGCTCAAATCGGCGGGCAAGCTGCTAATCGCAGCGGGGCTCGACGCGCAAGCCGATTTCGAAACGGCGCACGGCCTCGGCTTCGACCGCTTCCAGGGTTACTTCTTCGCGCGTCCGCAAACGTCGATGACGCGCCGCGTGAGCGCGCCGCGCCACGCGTTGCTCAATCTGCTGCAACTGCTCGCCGGCGACCCGACCGTCGCGCAGCTCGAAGCGGAACTCAAGCTCAACCCGGTGCTGGTGATGCATCTGATGAAGCTCGCGAATTCGAGCGGCTTTGCGGTCGGCCACAAGGTGACGACGCTGCGCGAGGCGATCAACGCAACCGGCACCGACCGCATCGCGCGCTGGACGCAGTTGCTGTTGTATGCGGACGGCCGCAAGGTCGCGCTCGAAGACGATCCTCTGCTGCAACTCGCGGCCACGCGCGCGCGTTTCATGGAACTGGCGATCGAGCGTCTGCCTGACGCGGGCCGCGACGAAGCCGACGCGGCGTTTCTCACGGGTGTGTTTTCATTCGTCGATGCGGTGTTCGGCGGCTCGCTCGAAAGCACGCTCAATGTGCTGACGTTGTCGCGTCCGATTCAGGCGGCGATTCTGCATCGCGAGGGCGTGCTCGGCCAACTGCTCGCCGCCGTCGAGGCGTTGGAAAATGGCGCGTGGGACAAGCTCGCCGCGCGCTGCGCGCAGCTTGCGCCGCTGACGATCGAAGAAGTCGCGCAAATGGGACTCGCGGCCGGCGCCTGGGCGGGCGTCGCGGACCGCAGCGCGGAAGGGTTGGAAAGAATCGAGGACTGAGCCCGCTAATGCGACGAAGCCGGCATGCAGCGCATGCCGGCTTCAAAATCAGCCTTGGAAATCAGCTTCGCAATTCAGCTTAAAAACACCTGGCGTCGGGCAAACACAGAAATTGCAGACTCACGCGACGTGATCAGCGATCACGCCACGTCTTTACATCGTCTCCATTTCCCGCATCTGCCCCAGGCCGAAAAAACGGCCTAGCTCCCTGGCCAGTTCGTTCAGCACGCTCATCTCCTTCTGCGAGATGCGGCGTGGCTCCTGCGTATGAGACCAGTCGCCATAGAGCAACGCGACCGTCTGGTCCGTTTCATCCACCACGGGTAACAGCACGAAGGCGCGCGCGTCGTCGAATGAACGGCGGAACCACTCGGGCAGCCGCGCGACCATTTTCGGATCGCGTGCATTTTCGATGAAGATGCCCACCGAATTCGCGATGGCCAGGTGGAACACATCGGGCTCGAACGCGGAACTGAACGTGAGCTTGGGCAGCGCGGCGTCGATTTTCGGGCCGAGGCCGAGACGCGCGCGGAACGTGCCGTTGCTGTGCTTGACGAATACCACGGTGCGCGCAAAGCCGAGCGCCGCGAGCACCGTTTCCGATGCCATGCCGAGGGCCGGCGCGAGCGAGCTGCTGTCAGGCAGATTGCGCAAATCCTGGACGCCCGCCGCAATGCGCGACTCGGGGTCCAGCGCCTCGCGCGCCATTGCGTCCGCATTCGCGCGCAACTCGACGATCTCGCGCATCACGCCGTCGCCGCCTTCCTCGCGCGCCAACGCCACGCTCATTTCGAGCAGCACTTCGGGATCGGTGTTGAGCGCGCGGCTATATTCCTGCGCGAGCTCGGCGATGCGCTCCTCGCGCTCGAAGTCGGGCATGTTCTGCTGCGTGAGGACGTCCGCGACCGCCGTCGAATAATTGGTGATCGCGCGCAGCCACTGCACCTGGCGCGGCTGTTCGGTGTCTTGCGGATCGAACTCGCCCATGCCCGAGCGGATCATGTCGGGCAGACGCCAGCGCACCGCGGCTTCGGCGCCGATTTCGTCGAACGTCACGCCGAGCACGAGCACGCACGCATCGGCTTCCAGCGTGCCGCCTTCGATGTGCCGGCGAATCTGATCCCATTCCGCGTCGAGATAGAACACCACCAGCAGCTTGCCGATTTGTCGCATCAGCGTGCAGACCACGGCTTCCTCGCCGGCACGCAGATCGCCGCGCTCCGTCAGCTTGCGCGCGACGCAGCCCGACAGCAGCGTGCGGTTCAGTTCGAGTTTCGCGTCGATGCGGCGCGGCGCGCTGTGATGAAAGTGATCGACGATCTTCAGGCCGACGACGAGATGGCCGACCGCATCCATGCCGAGCACCATCAACGCGCGCGACACCGTGGTGATATTGCCGCCGAACGCCATGTACATGGCCGAGTTCGCGAGCCGCAGCACTTTTTGCGTCAGTGCGAAGTCCGACAGCACCACCTGCACGAGGCCGGTGAAGTCGAGGTCGTCGTTGTTCATTGCCGCCATGGTGGTGCGCAACGACTGCGACAGCATGGGGAAATCGCCGCGCTCGCTCATTCGCGTCCAGAGCCGGTCGAGCACCGCCGCCTTTACCATGTGAGTCCCGCAAAAGCCATACGTGTTCCAATGAATGCCATGCCGGCGCGAGGCCGGCTGATGCCGCTGCTTGAGCGCTTGAGCCGCACCGCTATGCGCTGTGCAGATGAAGCGAACGCGCTTCGAAACGCTGCGCCAGTTCGTCGGATGGCAGCGCCTTGCAGACGAGCCATCCCTGTATGTGGTCACATCCCATTTCGGTGAGCAGGCTGCGCTGCGCTTCCGTTTCGACGCCCTCGGCGACCAGTTCGAGGTCGAGTGTCTGGGCGAGCCCGACCACCGCGCTGACGATCGCCTGATCGTTCCGGGAGGTTAGCAGATTCTCGACAAAACTCCTGTCGATCTTAAGTTTTGCAAGGGGAAACCGTTGCAGGTAAGCCAGGCTCGAATAGCCGGTGCCGAAATCGTCGACGGCAAAGCGGATGCCCATCGCGGTCAGATCCTCGAGCAGCACCTTCGCGTGCGCCGGGTCGTGCATCAGCAGGCTTTCGGTGATCTCGAACACGAGGCGCCGCGGATCGATGCCGGTCAGCTCGATCGCCTCGCGCACGGCGTCCTTGAAGCGCGGGTCGCGGAACTGCTGCGGCGACACGTTGACCGCGACGTATTGCAGCGAGATGCCGCGCGCGTCCCACTGGATCAACTGCATGCAGGCGACCTTGAGCACCCAGTTGCCGAGGAAGTTGATGAGCCCGACCGACTCCGCGAGCGGAATGAACATCGACGGCGGCACGAGTCCATGCACCGGATGCATCCAGCGGATCAGCGCCTCGACGCCGACCACGCCGTGCGTGCGGCTGCTCGTGATCGGCTGGAAGTGCAGCGAGAACTCGCCGTTGCGCACGCCGTCGTACAGATCGGCCTCCAGCTTCAGGCGCTCTGCGTCGGCGGGATTGTCGTCCGGCACATAGAACGCGAGCGTGTTGCCGCCCGCTGACTTCGCCTGCAGCAGCGCGTGATCGGCCCAGCGCAGCAGATGGGTGTCGTGCGCGGCGGTGTCGTTGGCGTGACGCACGTCCGGATAGAGCGCAATGCCGATGCTCGCGGACAGATGCACCTGCTGGCCGCTGAAGACATACGGCTGCTGGATCGCGGTCAACAGACGCCGCGCCAGCGCTTCGGCGGCGGCCGCGGCGTCGGTGCGGTTCGCGGCGGGCTTCACGAGAATCGCGAACTCGTCGCTGGCCACGCGCGCGACCGTCTCGTTCGGTCCCGTCATGTTCAGGATGCGCCGCGCCGTGTCGCGCAGCATGTCGTCGCCGGCGTCGTAGCCGAGCGCACGGTTCACGCGCTGATAATCGTCGATGTCGAGCAGCAGCAGCGCGGCGGGCGTGCCGTGCGCGTCGGCCTGCTGTTGCGCCTCGAGCAGTGCGGGAATCAGCGCCGACTGGTTGGCGAGATTGGTCAGCCGGTCCAGATGCAGCGCCTGGATCAGGCGCTCCTCGCTCGCGCGCCACGCGGACACGTCGAAGCCGGCGATCGCAAAGCCGTCGATACCGTTATGGCTGTTGCGCACCACGCGCAGCTCGACGGTGATCGGATAGGTCAGCGACTTGATGAGCCCGAGCGTCGCCTTCTCGACATTGCCCGAGGCCGAGGCACGGACCAGCAGCGCGTCGAGCCGCGCGACGTCGGCCTGCGCCACCAGCTCATGCAGCGTGATCGTCTCCAGATACTCGCGGTGATAGCCGATAAAGCGCAGGCTCGCGTCGGACACATAGATAAAGCGCAGGTCGCTGTCCACGTGCGCCAGCAGGTCCACGGCGCCGACCACGTGCTCGAAGTGCAGCGCGGCGGGCGGCTCGGCTTGCGGTCGGGCTTGCGGCCTGGATTGCGGCTTCTGTTCGACGCGCCGGCCAAGCGCCAGAAGCCGGTCGACGACCGTGCGCAAGGAGCCCCGGCGGGGCGCGGTGATCCTGTTCGCTTCCATGTTTGTCGCTGGCAACCTGTGTTCGTCTGCGGGCGGAGCGGTTTGACGGTCCGCCAGGTGAGGGCGGTGAAAAACTATCAGGCCGCCCCATCAGGACTAGATAACGGCCTGCGCCCTGGAATCTTTAGTGCTTGCGCGAGAAAAACATCCCGTAAGGGACGAGACTGCGCGCGGCGGCAATTCCCAAGCGCCGATTCCGTTAAAGTGCGGTTGCCTCACGTCCGTTAATACGGCAAACCCCCTGTGCGGTGGCGCGCGCCGCTGCCGTGCAGTCCTTCGAAAGCTGCATCGACGATCCATGTCTGAACTACATCTGGTCAGGGCCTCCGCCCGGCGCATCGAGGTGCGCGACGCGTCCGGCGACGATCCCGACGCGGCTGCCGCCCCGCAGTTCGTTTATCTGGGCCGGCAGCCGATCCTCGATCGCCAGGGCGCGCTCAACGCGTACGAGCTGCTGTTCCGGGCCGGCGCCCACAATTACGCCGAAGTGACCAACGACGCGCAGGCGACCGCGCAGGTGGTGGCGCGCGCGCTCGGCGGAATCGGCGTGCCGGCCGTGCTCGGCCCGCATCGCGGCTTCGTGAACATCGACCGGACCATGCTGTTCGACGACATCGTGCATGTGATGCCGCCCGAGCGCTTCGTGCTTGAGATCCTCGAAACCGTTCAGTTCGACGCGCAACTCGGCCGCCGGCTCGGCGAGCTGCGGCGCGGCGGCTTCCAGGTCGCGCTCGACGACGTGACCGCGCTGTCCGACGAACTGCTCGCGATGCTGCCGCATGCGGACATCGTCAAGATCGACTTTTTGCAGACCGAGCGCGCGCATTTGCCCGAGCTTGCGGCCGCGATGCGCGGCCAGGGCAAGACGCTGATCGCGGAGAAAGTGGAGACGCGCGAAGACTTCGCGCTCGCCCGCGAGCTCGGCTTCGATCTGTTCCAGGGTTATTTTTTCGCGCGGCCGCAAGTGCTGGCCGCGCCGCGCAACCGCTCGCCGCGGCCGGGTTTGCTGCGTCTGCTCGCGCTGCTTTCGCGCGATGCGGGCATTGTCGAACTCGAAGCCGAACTGAAGCTGAATCCGAGCGTGGTCGTGCAACTGCTGCGGCTCGTCAATTCGAGCGCGTTTGGTCTCGGACGCAATATCGCGTCGTTGCGCGAGGCGATCATCGCGACCGGCACGCGGCAGATCGCGCGCTGGGCGCAACTGCTGCTTTACGCGGACAGCGGCGATCTGCCGTGGCGCGCCGATCCGCTTGTGCAACTCGCGGCCACGCGCTCGCGCTTCATGGAGCTGGCGGCAAGCTGGATGCGTCCCGCCGACGACGAATTTGCCGACGCCGCGTTCATGACCGGCATCTTTTCGCTCGTCCATGTGCTGCTCGGCACGACGCCGAAGGCCGTGCTCGAGAAGCTCGGTCTCGCGGCGCAGATCCGCGAGGCGATCGTCGAACTGCGTGGGCCGCTCGGCATGCTGTTGCGTATCGCGGAGGCGGCCGGCGAGGGCGCCGACGCGGCGTCGATCGCGCGCTCGGCGGATGCGCCGCCGGAATTCGCCGCGCTCACGCCGGAGATACTGGCCGAGCTGAATCTGTCGGCGGCCGCGTGGTTCGGCGCGCATGTGCAGGAAGCCGCCTGATTCTTTGCCCCTGATTCTTTGATCTGCGCCGATTGCTGCATGCGGCGCTGCGTTCCGCGCGTGTTTTTCGCGTACGTGGTCCAATAGAGCACAAGGCCGGCGCACTCCTTTGCGAGGGAGACGCCGTGCATCAACGCAACGCTCAAAGGATCAGCCGATGAAACGAAAACTCCTGCCTGCCGTGCTGGCCGCTGCCGTGTCGGTGGCATGCGCCGCCTGGTCGTTGACCGCGGGCGCGACGCTCAAGCCCGGCGACACCGCGCCGCAGTTCACCGCGCAGGCGTCGCTCGGCGGCAAGACGTACACGTATTCGCTCGCCGACCAGCTCAAGAAAGGACCGGTGGTGCTGTACTTCTACCCGGCGGCTTTCACGAAGGGCTGCACGATCGAGGCGCATGAATTCGCCGAGGCCGTCGACGAATACAGCAAATACGGCGCGACGGTGATCGGCGTGTCGCACGACAACATCGACACGTTGACGAAGTTCTCCGTCAGCGAGTGCCGCAGCAAATTCCCGGTGGCGGCGGACGCGGAGTCGAAGGTGATCGGCGCCTACGACGCGGGCCTGCCGATGCATAGCTCGATGGCCAATCGCGTGTCGTACGTGATCGCGCCGGACGGCAAGATCATCTACGAATACACGAGCCTTTCGCCCGAAAAGCATGTCGAGAACACGTTGAAGGCCGTGAAGGATTGGGCCGCGGCGCACAAGCAATAAGGCTTTTTGTCGAGAGTTCGCGATGCCGATTCTGATTGCACTACTTGCGCTGATCGCGCTCGTGTATGGCGCCGTGCGTGCGTTCGACGCGTTGCAGGCGGCGGCGGGGACGGCGGTCGCCGTGGGCGTTGCCGTGCTGGTAGCGCTGCTGCTTATTGCCGCGCTCGCCTATTGGCTGCGCCGCCGCAAGGAAGTCGCGCCGAATATTCATGACGGCAACTGGACGCACTTGCTCGAAGGCAGTTGGGGCTCGGTGCGGCTCGCGTCGGGCCAGCGCTTCTGCGAGATTCGCGTGGGCGCCGAGCACGGCGCGTATATCTTCGCGGATCTGCTTGGCGCGGATGTCGAGCGTCGCGAAACGCAATGGCAACTCGCGCTGAAGGTGAAGGACGCCGCTCACGGCCTGTGGCTGCTGCCGATGCAGAACGAGCGGCAGGCAAAGCAATGGCAGCGCATTTTTCTGCTCGCGATGGAGCAGAAGCTTTAGCGTTGCCCGGCTTCAAAGCCCGCCGCGCATCCCATGCAAGAACCTCACGCAGACGGAGCGACACCGCCTCTGCGCGCCTTCCTCGACTCCCACCGCACGCGAATCCGGTCCATATAAAGGTAGACCACCGGCGTGGTGTAGAGCGTGAGCATCTGACTCATGATGAGCCCGCCGACAATCGCAATGCCAAGCGGCGCGCGCAACTCCGCGCCTTCGCCGCGTCCGAACGCGAGCGGCAACGCGCCGAGCATCGCGGCGAAGGTCGTCATCATGATCGGGCGAAAGCGCAAGAGGCACGCCTCGCGAATCGCGTCGCTCGACGAGCGGCCGTGGCGCGACGCTTCGATTGCGAAGTCCACCATCATGATCGCGTTTTTCTTGACGATGCCGATCAGCAGAATCACGCCGATCAACGCGATGATGCTGAAGTCGGTCTTGAAGAGCAGCAGCGCGAGCAAGGCGCCCACGCCCGCCGAGGGCAGCGTCGACAGAATGGTGAGCGGGTGGATGTAGCTCTCGTACAGAATGCCGAGCACGATATACACGGCGGCGAGCGCGGCCAGAATCAGGATCGGCTGATCCGACATGGACTGCTGGAACGCTTGCGCGGTGCCCTGAAAACTGCCGTGTATCGTCGCCGGCATGCCGATCTCGGCCATGGTCTGGTAGATCGCGTCGGTCGCCGTGGAAAGCGACACGCCGGGCGGCAGATTGAACGAGATGGTCGACGCGACGAACTGGCTCTGGTGATTCACCGAGAGCGGCGTGTTGCCGGGCCCGAAGCTCGCAATGGCCGACAACGGCACCATCGTTTCCTTCGATGTCGACACCGCCGCGCCCGACGACGCGCTCGACTTGCCGCTCGTCGCAATCGAGTTGATCGCCTGGTTGCGCGCGGAATCCGCGGCAATGGAGGCGGCGCTCGATGCGGTCGTGCCCGCCGTGCCGCCCGCCGAAGCGCTAGTGGACGACGAGGTGGACGTGGTCTCCTTCGTCACGGTTCCGGCCGGCGCGTTGGTGGTCTGCGCACCGCTCGCGCTGCCGCCGGACGTGCTGATATAGACCTGCTTGAGCATGTCCGGGCTTTGCCAGTACTTCGGCGCGACTTCCATCACAACGTGATACTGGTTGAGCGGGTTGTAGATGGTCGACACCTGGCGCTGGCCGAACGCGTCGTACAGCGTGTTGTCGATCTGCGCGGGCTTGATGCCGAGGCGCGCGGCGCTCGCGCGGTCGATCGTCACCATCGCTTCGAGGCCGCCTTGCTGCTGGTCGGAGTTGACGTCGGCCAGCTCCTTGCGTGCTTGTAGCGCCTCAGTCAGCTTCGGTCCCCACAGGTACAGGTCGGGCGTGGAATCGGCGAGCAGCGTGAACTGGTATTGCGCATTCGACTGCCGCCCGCCCACGCGAATGTCCTGCACCGCTTGCAGGAAAGTGCGCGCGCCCGCCACGTCGCCGAGCGGCGCGCGCAGTTGCTGGATCACCTGATCGGCGGAAATCTTGCGCTCGCTCTTCGGCTTCAGCGAGACGAACATGAAGCCCGAATTGGTCTGCCGGCCGCCGGTGAAACCGACCACGCTATCCACCGCCGGATTCTTGCCGACAATGTCCATCATTTGCGAGAACTTGCCTTTCATCGCCTGGAACGACGTGCTCTGGTCCGCCTGAATGCCGCCGATCAGCCGCCCGGTGTCCTGCTGCGGAAAGAAGCCCTTTGGCACGATGATGTAGAGCCACACGTTGATGCCGATGGTCGCGAGCAGCACCATCAGGATCAGCCGCGGATGCAGCAGCGCCCAGCCGAGCGTGCGTTCGTAGCCGCGCTGCATCGACGCAAAGCCGCGTTCGAGCCAGCGCCCGAAGCGGCCTTCCTCTTTCTGTTCGTGCGGCTCGCGCAACAGGCGCGAGCACATCATGGGCGTGAGCGTGAGCGAGACGATCAGCGACACGCCGATTGCGAGCGACAGCGTCAGCGCGAATTCGCGGAACAGCCGTCCGACGATGCCGCCCATCAGCAGAATCGGCAGAAAGACGGCGACGAGCGAGATGCTGATCGACATCACCGTGAAGCCGACTTCGCGCGCGCCGAGGAACGCGGCCTTCATGCGCGGCACGCCGTTCTCGATATGCCGCGAGATGTTTTCCAGCACCACGATGGCGTCGTCCACCACGAAGCCGGTCGCGATGGTCAAGGCCATCAGCGAGAGGTTGTCGATGGAAAAGCCGAGCAGATACATCGCGCCGAACGTGCCGATGATCGAGATCGGCACGGCCACGCTCGGAATCAGCGTCGCGCGCCAGTTGCGCAGGAACAGGAACACCACCATCACGACGAGCGCGACGGCGATCATCAGCGTGTACTGCGTGTCCTTGAGCGACGCGCGGATCGTGGTCGAGCGGTCGGCGGTCGGCGTGATGTCCACGTCGGCGGGCAGCGACGCGTGCAGTTGCGGCAGCATCGCGGTGACGCGGTCGATTGTCTCGATGATGTTCGCGCCCGGCTGCCGGTACAGGATCACGAGCACCGAGCGCTTGCCGTTGAAGAGACCGAGGTTGCGCAGGTCTTCGACGGAATCGACCACTTCGGCGACATCCGACAGTCTGACCGCCGAGCCGTTGCGATACGCGATCACGAGGTCGCGGTATTGCGACGCCTTGCTCGCCTGGTCGTTCGTGTAGATCTGCACGCGGTTCGCGCCGAACTCGATCGAGCCCTTGGGACTGTTCGCGTTGGCCGCGGCGAGCGCGGCGCGCACGTCTTCGAGACCGATGCCGTAGTGGAACAGCGCCTGCGGTTCGAGTTCGACGCGCACCGCCGGATTGGCCGAGCCGCTCACGTCCACTTCGCCGACACCTTCCACTTGCGACAGCGACTGCTGCAGGACGGTCGCCGCGGAGTCGTACAACTGGCCGGCAGTCAGCGTTTTCGACGTCAGCGCGAGAATCATGATCGGCGCGTCGGCGGGATTCACCTTGTGGTACGTCGGGTTGCTGCGCAGGCTCGCCGGCAGGTCGGCGCGCGCGGCGTTGATGGCCGCCTGCACGTCGCGCGCGGCGCCGTCGATATTGCGGTTCAGGCCGAACTGCATCGTGATGCGCGCGGAGCCGACCGAACTCATCGAGGTCATTTCGGTGACGTCGGCGATCGAACCGAGATGCCGTTCGAGCGGACTCGCGACGCTGGTAGCCACCGTATCGGGGCTCGCGCCGGGCAACGAGGCCTGGATCGAAATGGTCGGGAAATCCACTTGCGGCAGCGGCGCGACCGGCAGCTTCATGAACGCGAAGATGCCGGACAGCGCAATGCCGATTGCGAGCAGCGTGGTCGCGACGGGGCGCGAGATAAAAGGACGCGACAGGTTCATCGCATCAGTTCCCTGCGTCGGTCGCGCCAGCCGTCGGGCCGCCGCGATTGAACCGTTCGCGCGCGCGGCGTGCGAGCGAGTCGAACGCGAGATAGATCACCGGCGTGGTGAACAAGGTCAGCAACTGGCTCACGATCAGACCGCCGGCAATCGCGATGCCGAGTGGCCGGCGCAGTTCAGAACCGGCGCCGGTGCCGAGCATCAGCGGCAGCGCGCCGAGCAGCGCCGCGAGCGTGGTCATCAGAATGGGCCGGAAGCGCAGCAGACACGCCTGGTAAATCGCCTCGCGCGGCGCCTTGCCTTCTTCACGTTCGGCGTAGAGCGCGAAGTCGATCATCATGATCGCGTTCTTCTTCACGATACCGATCAGCAGCACGATGCCGATAATGCCGATGATGTCCAGATCGTGACCCGTGATCAGCAGCGCGAGCAATGCGCCGACGCCCGCCGAGGGCAGCGTCGACAGAATCGTGATCGGGTGAATGAAGCTCTCGTACAGCACGCCGAGCACGATATACATCGTGACGATGGCGGCCAGAATCAGGAACAGTTCGTTCGACAGCGAGGCCTGGAACGCGAGCGCCGCGCCCTGATAACGCGTCTGGAACGACGCCGGCAAGCCGATGTCTTTCTGCGCCTGGTCGATCGCCTTCACGGCCGCGCCGAGCGACGAACCGGGCGCGAGATTGAACGAGACCGTGGTCGCCGGGAACTGGCTCAGGTGCGTGACGAGCAGCGGCGCCGGCCTTTCGATGAACTTCGCGATGGCCGACAGCGGCACCTGGCCGCCGGACGACGTGGAAGAGGGCAGATAGATCGAATTCAGCGACTCAGTGTAATGCTGCATCGACGGCTGCGCTTCCAGAATCACGCGGTACTGGTTCGACTGCGTGAAGATGGTCGAGACGATGCGCTGGCCGAACGCGTCGTAAAGCGCGCTGTCCACGGTGGCGGGTGTGATGCCGTAACGCGACGCGGTCGCGCGGTCGATCTCGACATACACCGACTGGCCGTTGTCCTGCAGGTCGGTGGCGACATCGGCGAGTTCGGGCGCCTCTTTGAGCCGCTCGACGAGCTTCGGCACCCACGTTGTGAACTCGCTCATGTTCGGGTCCGTGAGCATGAACTGATACTGCGTGGGGCTGACGGTCGAGTCGATGGTCAGATCCTGCACCGGCTGCATGTACAGCGACGCGCCCGCGATATGCGCGACGTCCTGCTGCAATTGCCGGATCACTTCGCTCGCGGTGCTGCTGCGGTCGTCGCGCGGTTTCAGGTTGATCAGCATGCGGCCGCTGTTCAACGTGATATTGCTGCCGTCCACGCCGATGAACGAGGTCAGGCTTTGCACATCCGGGTTCTTCAGGATCTGGGCGGCAAGTTCCTGCTGACGCTCGGCCATCGACGCATACGACACCGACTGCGGCGCCTGCGTGATCGCCTGGATCACGCCCGTGTCCTGCACCGGGAAGAAGCCCTTCGGAATGAACACGTAAAGCAGCGCCGTCAACACGAGCGTGAGCACCGCGACGACCAGCGTGGAGCGCTCGCGATCGAGCACCCAGGTGAGCGCGACCGCGTAACGCGCGATGACCCAGTCGATTGCGCGGTGCGCGCGCGCCTCGAAGCGGTGGCTCTCGTGCGGCGGCGTGTGGCGCAGCAGCTTCGCGCACATCATCGGCACGAGCGTCAGCGACACGATCGCCGAAATCACGATGGTCACGGCAAGCGTGATCGCGAACTCGTGGAAGAGGCGGCCGACCACGTCGCCCATAAACAGCAGCGGAATCAGCACGGCGATCAGTGAGACGGTCAGCGAAATAATCGTGAAGCCGATCTGCTTCGAGCCCTTCAGCGCGGCTTCGAGCGGCGGCTCGCCTTCTTCCACGTAGCGCGCGATGTTCTCGATCATCACGATTGCGTCGTCGACCACGAAGCCGGTCGCGATGGTCAGCGCCATCAGCGATAAATTGTCCAGCGAGAAGCCGCACAGGTACATCACGGCGAGCGTGCCGATCAGCGAAAGCGGCACCGAGAGACTCGGAATGATGGTCGCGTAGACGTTGGCGAGAAAGAGGTACATGACCAGCACGACGAGCACGACCGACATGGCCAGTTCGAACTGCACGTCGCGCACGGAGGCGCGGATCGTGGTGGTGCGGTCGGTGACGGTGCGCACTTCGAGCGCGGCGGGCAGCGACTGCTGCAATTGCGGCAGCAGCTTCTTGATGTTGTCCACCACCTGAATCACGTTCGCGCCCGGCTGGCGCTGCACGTTCAGAATGATCGCGGGCGTGCCGTCGACCCACGCGCCGAGCTTGGTGTTTTCCGGACCCTGCACGATCGTCGCGACGTCGGTCAGCATCACCGGGCGGCCGCTCTTGTACGCGACCACCGCGCTCTTGTACGCGTCGGCGTCGGTCAACTGGTCGTTCGCGTTGATCGTGTAGTTACGCGTCGGACCGTCGAAGTTGCCCTTCGGCGTGTTGACGTTCAGGTTCGAGATGGTGGTGCGCAGGTCATCGAGATTCAGGCCGTACGCGGCAAGCGCGCGCGGGTTCGCCTGAATCCGCACGGCCGGCCGCTGACCGCCGGAAAGGCTCACGAGACCGACGCCCGCGACCTGCGAGATTTTCTGCGCGAGACGCGTGTCGGCGAGATCCTGAACCTGCGTGAGCGGCAAGGTTTTCGACGTGATCGCGAGCGTGAGGATCGGCGCGTCGGCGGGATTCACCTTCGCGTAGATCGGCGGCGCGGGCAGGTCGGACGGCAGCAGGTTGCCTGCTGCGTTGATCGCGGCCTGCACTTCCTGCTCGGCGATGTCGAGCGGCAGATCGAGGTTGAATTGCAGTGTGATGATCGACGAGCCGGCCGAGCTTTGCGACGACATCTGATTGAGCGACGGCATCTGCCCGAACTGACGCTCGAGCGGCGCGGTCACGGATGACGTCATTACGTCCGGGCTCGCGCCCGGATAGAACGTCTGCACCTGGATGGTCGGATAGTCGACCTGGGGCAGCGCCGAGAGCGGCAAAAAGCGCAGCGCGACGAGGCCGACCAGCATGATTGCCGCCATCAGCAGCGCGGTGCCGACGGGACGCAGAATAAAAGCGCGGGATGGATTCATGCGGTAAGTGCCGTGCCTTTATTGCGACGCTTGCGACGCGTGCCTGCCGTGATGCGCGCGCGCGCCGGAGGCGCCCGAAGCGGCCGAAGCAGCCCACGCGCCCGATGCGCCCGACGCGCCACGCGCGCCCGAAGCGCCGCGCGGCTTGTCGGCCGGAATGGTGATCTTCGCGCCTTCCTTCAGGCGGTCCGAACCGTCGATAACCACGCGCTCGCCGACCTGCAAGCCCGACTTGATGCTGGTGCGCTCGCCGTCGACGGGGCCGATTTTCACCGGCCGCACAGTGACCGTGTTGTCGGCTTTCACGACATACACGAACTGGCCCATCGAGCCGTTGAGCACCGCCGAGGTCGGCACGATCACCGCGTCCTTGATCGTATTGACGAGCAGGCGTGTGTTGACGAACTGATTCGGAAACAGCAGGTTGCTGGTGTTCTGGAAGAGCGCGCGCAGCTTCACCGTGCCGGTGGTGGTGTCGATCTGGTTATCGAGCGTCTCCAGCGCGCCGCCTTCGAGCGACTTCGTGTTGCTGCGGTCGTACGCGGTGACAGACAGCTTCGCGCCCGTTTGCGTCTGCTCGAGAATCTGCTGGAGGTTGTCTTCCGACGTGGTGAAGATCACGCTGATCGGCTGCAACTGCGTAATCACGACGATGCCGTTCGTCAGGCTCGGCGTCACGTAGTTGCCCGGATCGACCTGGCGCAAGCCGACGCGCCCCGACACCGGCGCGGTAATGCGCGCATACACGAGGTCGAGCTTGAAGGTGTCGACGTTGGCCTTGTCCGACTTCACGGTGCCTTCGTACTGACGCACGAGCGACGCCTGCGTATCGACCTGCTGGCTCGCAATCGAATCTTGCGCGAGCAGCGTCTGATAGCGCTTCAGGTCCAGACGCGCGGTTTGCAGCAGCGCTTCGTCGCGTGCGAGCGTGCCTTGGGCGTTGTCGAGCGAGATCTGATAAGGACGCGGGTCGATCTGCGCGAGCAGGTCGCCCTTCTTGACCATCTGGCCTTCCTTGAAGTAGACGTCCTGCAGGATGCCGCTCAACTGCGGCAGAACCGTCACGCTCGCAAGCGGCGTGACGGTGCCGAGCGCGGTCAGCACGACCGGCATTTCGCCTTGCGTCGCCGTCGCGACATGAACCGGCTGCGGCATGTTGGCCATGCCGCCGGGACCGCCGCGGCCGGCCCGGCCGCTATGCGTGCCGCTCGCGCCCGGCGCCGACGCGCCGTCCGGCGAGCCCCACGGATGCCAGCGCCACAGCACGAAGCCGAGGATCAGCAGCGCGAGGACAATCAGCGCGATATTGCGGCCGCGATGGCTCTTGACGACGCCAGGCGGTGTGTCCCGCCTGTCCGTCGGGCGGGCTGGGGCGCCGCCGGGGGACTTCGGGGAAGCCGGAGCGGCGGGGCGTGAAGTTTCCGAATGCTGTTGTTGTTCGTCCATCGGTTCGGTCAGTGACTGGCTTGGAAGTGAGGCGTACGCGCGATTGTGCCGCATCGCGGCCTGGCGCTTGTTGGGCGATTGCCTGGCGCGTGCCTGACGCTAACACTTGCGGATCGCACGACAGGCGGTCTCGACAGCGGACCGGCCGCGCAGATTCACCGCGATGCTACCGGAGATGCAAGCGAAGAGGCTTGCGCGGCGCGCCTAAGGTGAAGGCCGCGCAAGCCGGGCTCCGGCAGGCTGTATCAGGCGCCTCGCGCCGCACTGCGCGGGCGCCCCGCGACAGGAATGCATGATCCTACGTCCCGCGCTCTGTAACAGTCCACCCGTGTATTTTTCTTTTGATTACGCCGGTTACAGGATGGAGACAGTGTCGGTGACTGGATCGCAGCGGTCCGCTTGAAGCGGGCGGCTGGCGGCGCGGCGCGTTCAGTTGTCGAGGCGGCGCCCTGGCGTGCCGCCGATTTCCAGCACGATGCGCGCGACGCAATCGAGCAGCTCGGGCCCCGCGCGGCTGATGAGCCAATCGCGCGGGCACTGGTCGGCCGAGCCGCCGCAGTTGACGGCGTAGCGCTCGCCCGACGGCCCGGTGAACCCGAGCGCGATGGCGTTCAGGCCGTCGTACCACTCGCCGGTCGCGACGGCAAAACCGCGTTCGATGGTTTCCTGCAGCGCCGTTTCGAGCGGGCCGCCGACGTGGCCCCAGTCGTCGCCTTCGGCGGCCTGCAGGCCGGTCAGCAGTTTCGCGCGATCCGGCTCGTCGAGCGCGGCGAGATACGCGCGGCCGATCGCGGTGCGGCTCAGGCTCATGCGCGCGCCGACTTCGAGGCGCGACACGAGCACGGCCGAGCGCGGCCGGATCACGTCGATCACCACCATGTCGAGACGGTCGCGCACCGCGAGATGCACGGAGAGCCGCGTGCGCTCGGCGAGTTCGATCAGAAAGGGCCGGGCGCGCGCGCGAATGTCGAAGTTGCGCAAGAAGCCGTTGCTCAGCTCCAGCACCGACGACGTCAGCACGAAGCGTTCGCTGTCGGGCAGCCGGAACAGGAAGCCGGTGCCGACGAGCGTCGCGGTGATTCGCGACACCGTGGGTTTGGGAATGCCCGTGATTTCGGTCAGCTCGCGATTGCTGAGCGGCGCGTCCGCCGCGGCAACGGAGCGCAGCACCGTCAGGCCGCGCGCCAGCGCGGTGACCTCGTCGCCGGAGCCGTCTTTGTCCTTGACGGTCTCGGCGGCGGAGCGGGATCGCGTTCGTGGATTCATGTAAATTGTGGAACGATATTTCAGATTACCAGCGCCGGGACGGACAGCGGAGCACGCGGGTTTTGCACGCCGCGATGCGCCGCCGTTAGCGCCTTGTCACAGATTTCTTCGTATTATTCATTGTATCGGAATTATTTTCCGCGGCGCGCGGCGGCTGCTTAGATTTTGCTTGACTTAGTCAGCATAACCATAAAAAATGGAACCTCATTTCGAAAGAAAGTAGCAGGGTTGGCGGTTTCTTGCCGCGAGCGTTGGCTTTCCACCGTGCCAATGCGGTGAGTTGGCTCCCGGTCTGCTGCGGCAATCAAATGCTTTGCACCGCGTAGTTCGCGTGACCGCCCGGTCGCCTGGTTCTCTTCGAAATACCGTCTCTCAGGTTCTAGCACGGCCCTCGGAATGGCTAGAACTTTTCAAGGCGCTACGGAAACGTGGCGCCTTTTTTTTGCGCGCGCGGCCGAGCTCGCTCAGGACTCTCGTTGATACCAGCGCCGCGACGAGTTGACGACTTTCACGACTGCGAGCATCACCGGCACTTCGATGAGCACGCCAACGACCGTGGCTAGCGCCGCCCCGGACTTCAGGCCGAACAGACTGATTGCTGTCGCCACGGCCAGCTCGAAGAAATTCGACGCGCCGATGAGACACGACGGCGCGGCGACTTCATGCGACACGCCCAGTTGCCGATTCGCCAGGTAGGCGAGCGAAGCGTTCACCACGACCTGAATCAGGATCGGCACTGCAAGCAGAAGGATCACAACCGGCTGCGCGATGATCTGCTCGCCCTGGAAAGCAAACAGCAACACGAGCGTCAGCAAAAGCGCCGCGATGGAGAACGGTCCGATCTTCGTCAGCGCGCGTTGGAACGCCGCCTCGCCCTGGCGCAAAAGCGCCCTGCGGACAAGCTGCGCGATGATGACCGGCACGACGATGTAGAGCACCACCGAAGTCAGCAACGTATCCCACGGTACGGCGATGTTCGAGATGCCCAGCAACAGGCCAACCACGGGCGCGAACGCGAACACCATGATCAGGTCGTTCAGCGCGACCTGCGACAACGTGAAGTACGGGTCGCCCTTCGTTAATTGACTCCAGACGAAGACCATCGCGGTGCAGGGCGCTGCGGCCAGCAAAATCAGGCCGGCGACGTAGCTGTCCAACTGGTCGGCGGGCAAGAGCGACGCAAACGCGTGCCGCACGAAGACCCACGCGAGGAAGGCCATCGTGAACGGCTTCACCGCCCAGTTGATGACCAGCGTCACGCCGATGCCCCTGAGTTGAGTCCGCACCTTGCCGAGCGACGCGAAGTCGATGCGTAACAGCATCGGAATAATCATTACCCAGATCAGAATGCCGACGGGGATGTTGACGTGAGCCAACTCGAGCGTCGACATGGTGTGGACTGCGCCGGGCAACAGCTTGCCAAGCACGATGCCAACCACGATACAGAGCGCGACCCACAGCGACAAATAGCGCTCGAAAAATCCGATGCCGCCTGGCGCGCGCCGCGTGGGTTTCGCGACGGTTTGACTGCCCGCCATTGTTACTCTCCCTTCTCACGCAGCGACGTGCCGATACTTTGCATCTGCTGCTGGATGGCGAGACCGTCGAGCTTTTCGAGCGGGAGATCCGTGAAAAGCTCTATGCGCTTTTTCATCTGCATGAAGGCTTGCAAGAATGCCTCGCGCTTGTCGTCGTCCGAACCTTCTGCCTTCGATGGGTCCGCCACGCCCCAATGTGCTTTCGCAGGATGGCCCGGCCAGATCGGGCAGACTTCACCGGCTGCATCGTCGCAGACTGTGAAGATGAAGTCCATTTGCGGCGCGCCGTCTTTAGCGAATTCGTCCCAGCTCTTGCTGCGCAGCCGGTCCGTGTCGATACTTTGCGATTTGAGCAAGGCGATTGCGTAGGGGTTCGGCGCCGTTCCCGGATGACTGCCCGCGCTGTACCCGACAAAGCGGTCACCGGCGAGCTGATTAAGCGCAGCCTCGGCAATGATGGAGCGCGCCGAGTTGTGGGTGCAAAGGAACAAGACGTTGTACTTTCGGTTTTCTGTCACACATTTCTCCTGACGACGTCTCGCCGCGATTGAGTTTTAAAATCGACATCTGCAGAAGCGCTTCACTAAGGCTTCCTCCACGCCTGGGTCTCATTGATCGCGCAGTCGCATTGCTCGGCCTGATCCGCCGCGCAACAGTTCTCCATCAGGAAGTCCATGAGCGTCAGCATGTGGTCGTAGCTGGCGCTGTAAATGATGAACCGCCCCTGACTTTTCCCCTCGATGAGCCCCGCGTGCGCAAGCTCCTTCAGATGGAACGACAGCGTCGGCGCGGGCAGTCCCATTTGTTCGGCGATGGCGCCCGGACTCATGCCCGAGGGTCCCGCCGTAACCAGAAGGCGGAAAACGGCGAGGCGCGTCTCATGCGCGAGCGCTGCCAGCGCCTTGACTGCGAGCTTCGAATCGAACGTTGTCATGACGTACCTTTATTGGTTGCTCGTCTGTGCTTCTTTCCGCGAATGGTCGGCGATTGCCTGCGATGTTGGGTCGGTCACCAGGTCGGTCGCCGGGTCGAGCAGACGGTCTTCCTTCACGCGTTCGCTGTACCGGTCGACGAGATAATCGGCGCGGCCGCGCAGCAGCAGCGTGAACTTCACGAGTTCTTCCATGACGTCGACGAGGCGGTCGTAATACGAGGACGGTTTCATCCGCCCGTTCTCTTCGAACTCTTCAAACGCCTTCGCCACCGACGACTGATTGGGAATGGTGAACATGCGCATCCATCGTCCGAGCTGCCGCAGTTGATTGACGGAGTTGAACGACTGCGAACCGCCACTGACCTGCATGACGGCAAGCGTGCGCCCCTGTGTCGGGCGGATGCCGCCGCTGACGAGCGGCAGATGATCGATCTGCGTCTTTATCAAACCGGTGATCGTGCCGTGGCGCTCAGGACTGCACCAGACGTGTCCTTCTGACCATAGCGACAACTCGAGCAACTCTTTTACTTTCGGATGGTTTTTCACGTCGACGTCGTCTGCATGCGGCAGACCGCGCGGATCGAAAATCCGCGTTTCGGCACCGAACGTCTGCAGCAGACGGGCGGCTTCCTCGACTAGCAGCCGCGAATACGAGCGTTCACGCAGCGAGCCGTAGAGCAGCAAAATTCTCACGGGCGGTTGCCCATTCATGCCGAGGCGCGCTGCGATATCGGTGTCGAAAAAATCTGTCCTGGCGGCCGGAAAGCTGTGGTCGTCTTTCGTTGCATCAACGCTCATCTGATTACCTTGCTATTTGATCTTTGCAATTTCACACGGATGTTTTGCGCGTCAACGCGGGCATTGCGGCGCATGACGAGCAATACATCACTGTTGGTGCTTTGCATTCTATGACGTTTCCGGTATTCTGGAAATGTCAAAGTAACGACCACGGCGTGAAAAGAAAGGCTGCACTGCGGACCTTTAATCCACGAAGCCAAATGAAAGGCCAAAAAAATTGAGCACGACGTCGAATCCGGACGAGAGCGCAAGAGACGACACAGAAACAACGGACAGTCGCGACAGACTGGTGACGTGGGCACTAGCCGTCGCTCAACTCGTATCGTGGGGCTCCGTCTACTATTCCTTTTCGCTGCTGGTCGTGCCCATGGAGCAGGCCATGGGCTGGAGCCGGACGGCGATGAACGCCGCGCTTTCTGTGGGCTTACTCGTTTCGGGCTTCGCGGCCTATCCGGTCGGGCGCTGGATCGACCACGGATTTGGGCGCCGGGTCATGGCTATCGGCTCCATCATCGCCGCGACGATGCTGCTGCTGTGGGCCGATGCGCAATCGTTGACGGTGCTCTTCGTCGTGTGGATTGGCCTGGGCGTTTCGATGGCCGCCACGTTTTATGACCCGGTGTTCGCGGTCGTGACGCACCGTTATCCGCGAAGCTTCCGCACCAAGATCACGCTCATTACATTGGTCGCCGGATTCGCGAGCACGGTCTTTATTCCGTTGACGCAGTTCCTCGTTGGCGCCGTCGGCTGGCGCACGTCGCTTGTTGTCCTGGCCGCATTGAATGTGTTTGTATGCCTTCCTGTTCACGTGGCGGCAATCCGTTCATCGAGGCTTGACGCCGAAGCACGGCCGACCAGCGCCGAAGTTAAACAGACGAACGATGCTGCTACGCAACGCGCGCTTCGTTCGCCCGTTTTCTGGGCGCTCGCCGTCTGCTTCACCGCTTACTACGCGACGTTCGCCGCGCTCACGTTTCATCTCGTGCCGCTCATGGTCGAGCGCGGCATATCGAACGCAGTGCTCGTGACAACCATGGCGCTTATCGGACCGGCGCAAGTCGCTGCTCGAGCAGTCTGGTTCATGTTCGGTCGAGGGGTGCATATCAGCACGGTGGGTATCGTCATCGTGACGTTGTTCCCGGTCTCGACGCTTATCCTGATCGGCGCCGGTCATTCGGCCGCGCTGCTATGGCTCTTCGCGCTGTGCTACGGCGCTGCGAATGGGATGATGACGATCCTTCGCGGCACCATTGTTCAGGACCTTATGTGGACCGAGGGCTACGGCGCGGTGAGCGGCATGCTTTCGTTTCCGTCCAACGTTGCGAAGGGCGTGGCGCCGATTGCCGCTGCCAGCATATGGAGCTTCACGCACGGCTACGTGGCTGTCGAGTGGACAGTGTTTCTCGTCTCGATACTGTCGGCAATTGCTTTCTTTGCAGCTATCCGGTTTAGCCGACACGCGACAATTAGAACCGCCTGACTTCGCTTCAGGGATCGTCACAGGGGACAACATCGACTATGAAGATACGCGCTGCACAAAGCGAAGACCTTGAGGCCATCAAGGCATTGCTCGCAGAAAACGAACTGCCGGTCGCCGATGTGAATGCCGCCATGCTCGCGGACTTCGTCGTCGCGGAAGACGAGGGTGGGAGGATTGTCGGCAGCGTTGGGCTCGAGCGCTTGGGAGTCAATGCGTTGCTACGCTCGCTGGCAGTCGCGCGGACCGCTCGTCACGCGCGATTTGGCACCATGCTGGTGGCTCACGCGGAGTCGATGGCGCGAGCGTCGGACGTATCCGACTTGTGGCTGCTTACGACGACCGCGGCCGGGTTCTTCAGGCGCATGGGCTACGCGGATGTCGACAGAAGCAAAGTGGCCGCGGAAGTGAAGTCCACCACGCAGTTCGCGCAACTGTGTCCGGCGACTGCCGCTTGCATGATGAAGACGTTGTAGCAATCGGTCGCGCGAAAAGCCGCGGGTGACCGCGGCGTTGCACACCAACTATCGCGCCGGCCTATCAGCTCTTCAGATCGTCCGGCACTTTGCCGCCGTTCTCCGCGAGCTTCTGCATGACCTGCTTGTGCAGCCACATGTTCATCGCGGCCGAGTCTTCCGTGCTGCCGGTGTAGTGCAATTCCGACGCGAGCTCCTTACGCGCGGCAAGGCTGCTGTCGAGACCGAGCAGTTTCAGCAGATCGACAATCGACGTGCGCCAGTTCAACTTTTCGCCGCTGCTTTCCTGCATTTTCGCGAGCACCGCTTCGACGTCGACGGTCGGCATCGGCGTGACAGGCGGTTGCGAATTGCCAGCGGCCGTGGTGGAGGGCGTGGCCGGCGTGCCGGCCGGAGCGCTCGCGCTGCCGGGCGCCGCAGTGGGCGAGGCCGCCGCGCCGGCCGCTGCGCCGGAGCCGGTGTTGGCCGGATGATCGTGGGGGAAAATCTTGTTGAGAATGCTTGAAAAAATGCTCATGTGTCGCTCCTCGTTCGTACCGGCCAATGCGGCCGGCCTTCACGGAGCGCAATGGCTGTGCCTGTGCGGCCGGCTTCGGCATAGATGCCGTCGTCTGCTGGGGCGCAGTCACTGATCAGACATTTGCGTGCGCAGTAAAAAAGCATCGCCATCCTAACTAACAACGATAGGCCGCACGCGAGGCACAACGTTTGCTGAACGTTGTCCACTCAACGCAAAGAGAGGGAGGTTGAAAATGGCCGAGTCTTATCAATCCACCAGTTCCGGTTCCGCCGATGCGTCGCGCGACGACAGCCTCGCGGGACGACCCAACGGCAGCGACGAATTGCGTGCCCGCAGCACGATGAAACTCTCGGAATTGAAGGACAAACTTGCTGACGCGCAGGACGTGGTCAAAACGAAATATCGCGTCGTGTCCGAATCGACCGATGATTTCGTTCACGACAGTCCGTGGAAAGCGGTGACGATGGCGCTGATCGGCGGGCTCATCATCGGCATGCTGGCTGCGCGCTAACTCACGCGCGTTGCGCCATGTGAAGAGGGATCGTGCGTTGCTTGCGCGCGATCCATGCCACCGCGTTGCGACGCGGTGGCATGGTCAGTCAGACGCGCGCTCCTTCGCGAGCGTCATCCTGCATCAATGTTCGCTTGGCCGGATGGCCGGGTCGTCCTCGACGACGCCGCGTGTCGCGGACCAATACGGTTCCCGGTTGTAGTAGCTGTACGTCGATTCGCCCCAGGCACGGTCGGCCATCGACGGCCAGTGGTCCTTGTCGAAACCCGGATCGTCCTTCAGGCGCTGCGCGGTGATGTCGACGAAGAAGCACTTCTGGTCGGTGTCGAGCGTCAGCGCACTCCACGGAATGGCGTGCAGGTTCGCGCCCATCCCGAGAAAACCGCCTTCCGACAGCACCGCATAGGCGATGCGTCCGTTGCGCACGTCGAGCATGATGTCGGAGATCTTGCCGACATGTTCACCATCCGACGACATCACCTTCGTTCCGTCCAGCGTGGCAGCCGCCATGACTTCCGGCCCCGGACCTTCGCCGATGCCGCCGCCGACAATCTTTGCTCCGCCTCGAGTGGCGCCTTGCGGGTTGATTGAGCCCATCTTTCACCTCCTTAACGAAAAGGGTGCGTCCGAAGGTGCGCAAGCGATGTGCCCGCCCGGCGGCAAAACCGCTATCTCAACGCGATAAAAGCGCGACCGTGGCGATGCCGAGAACCGTCATGCAAAGCGACGCGCCGACGTGAATCGCGACTTCGCCCGCGGCCCAGCCGAGGCGCCCGTCCTGCAGATGCTGCACGACTTCGGCGGAGAAGGTCGAGAAGGTGGAGAGTCCGCCCATCATCCCGGTGATCACGAAGAGCCGCCATTCCGGCGCGATCTGCGGCGCGCGCGCAAAGCCTGCGACGGCCACGCCGATCACGTAGCCGGCGATCACATTGGCGGCGAAGGTGCCGAGCGGCAGCGACGGAAATAGCGCGTTCAGACGCAGGCCGAGAAACCAGCGAAACAGTGAACCGAGCGCACCGCCGATAGCGACGGCCAGGATGGACCAGTACATGAGTGGACTTTGCTGAAACCGGAGTCGACAAGCCGGGCTGAGCGGGAAGACGCGATGCCGCCTCCGCATGGGTCCGGGGAAGCAGGCATCATCAGCACGAGGCGGTTAATGGGTTCGCGCGAGCGCGTGTGTTGAAGCGCACGCCGGACACCCATTGGAGAATGCCATCTCCAGCACGCAAGTCTAACATTCGGCGGCTCTATGGGGACAGGTCGGACCAGGCCGCGGCTTGCCCACTGGCATCGGCTTGTGCCCACGCGAGCCGCTGCATCAGCCGAGGCTTTCGCGCTCCGGCGTCGCGGAAATCTTGTGGATCGACAGGTCGGCGCCGTTGTATTCGTCCTCCTGGTCGAGCCGCAAGCCCACCGTCAGGCGAATCGCGCCGTACACGAGCGTGCCGCCGAGCGTCGCCACGACAATCCCGCCGACCGTGCCGAGCACCTGCGCGCCGAACGACACGCCGCCCATTCCGCCGAGCGCCCGCAAGCCGAAGATGCCTGCCGCGACGCCGCCCCACGCGCCGCACAGACCGTGCAAGGGCCACACGCCGAGCACGTCGTCGATGCGCCAGCGGTTTTGCACGCACGTGAACATATAGACGAACAGCACGCCGGCGATGCCGCCCGTGACGAGCGCGCCGAGCGGATGCATCAGGTCCGAGCCGGCGCATACGGCGACCAGCCCGGCGAGCGGCCCGTTGTACGTGAAGCCCGGATCGTTGCGGCCCGCGAGCCAGGCGGTCAGCGTGCCGCCGACCATCGCCATCAGCGAATTGACGGCGACGAGTCCGCTGATCTTGTCGACGGTCTGCGCGCTCATCACGTTAAAGCCGAACCAGCCGACGGCCAGCACCCACGCGCCCAGCGCCAGAAACGGAATATTCGACGGCGGATGCGCGGCAATCCCGCCGTCGCGGTGATAGCGGCCGTGGCGCGCGCCGAGCAGCAGCACGGCCGGCAACGCGACCCAGCCGCCGAACGCGTGCACGACGACCGAACCGGCGAAGTCGTGAAACGGCGCGCCGAACGTCTGCGCAATCCACGCCTGCACGCCGAAGCGCTCATTCCACGCGATGCCTTCGAAGAAAGGATAGACGAAGCCGACCAGCACAAAGGTCGCGAAAAGCTGCGGATTGAACTTGGAGCGCTCGGCGATGCCGCCCGAGACGATCGCGGGAATGGCGGCGGCGAACGTCAGCAGGAAAAAGAAGCGCACGAGCGCGTAGCCGTTGTGCGCGGCGAGCGTCCCGGCGTTGTCGAAGAACTGCACGCCGTACGCGATCGTGTAGCCGATAAAGAAATAGGCGATCGTCGAGACCGAGAAGTCCACCAGAATCTTGACCAGTGCGTTGACCTGGTTCTTCTTGCGCACGGTGCCGAGCTCGAGAAAGGCGAATCCCGCGTGCATCGCCAGCACCATGGCGGCCCCGAGCAAAAGAAAGAGCGTATCGGTGCCGGTTTTCAAGCTATCCATCGGTTGTTTCCGCTTATGCCAAAAAGTCGGGCATTGGATGCAAGAAGCGGGCCAAAAAGGTGCTTGTCCGGCGAACGCAGTGCAAACGGGCACCGGATTGGGATTGTCGCCTGCGACGGCGAGCCCCGAGTCGCGCAGTCTGCACCTTCAATGCGCGCGTCCAAGCACAAAAGATGTGCGAAACGTCCCGTTTTGGTTCCTATGATCCATTACGGGTCCAAAGTTTTCGTCCGGCTTACGGGCGCGGCGTCGAGCCTGAAGGTGTGCGAGCACATCGGATGCAGCCCGACCTGCAGCCTGCATCGACACGCTTGCCGCCAAAGTTTGGGCGCTAGCCCGACCCTTTGTTTCCGCAGCAAACGCCGACATAATGTTCCGTCCCGTACACGACTGGCGGCCCACCTTCCAATGCGCACGCATGCGACTTACCACTAAAGGCCTGCTGCTGATCGCGATTCCGGCGGTCTTCGAACTGGCGCTTCTGTCAGGACTGGTCAAGGCGCAGTCCGACGCGGCCGACGCCGAGCGCTGGGCCGTCCACGGTCAGGAAGTGCTGCGCCAGACCACGTCGATTCTCGATCCGGTACTCGGCGAGTCTGTCGCGCTGCGCGGCGCGGTGCTTGCCGGCGACAACCGCTTTGTCACGCCGCTCTCCGTCTGGGTCGATGTCGACCGGCGGATCGATCAGCTCGCGGAACTCGTCTCTGACAACCCGGCCGAGGTCGAACGCGTCGTCCAGGTGCGCCAGGCGGTGCAGGCCTACCGGCAATGGTCCGACCGCATGCAGGACATGCTGCGCTCGGGGCGCGGCAACGACATCGTCGAGCGCTTCGGCGATCTTGCGCAGACCGACGTGCTCGACCGCTTTCGCCAGCAGGTGGCCGCCTTCCAGGCGGAAGAGCGGCGTCTCGACAGCCAGCGCGCCAATGCCGCCGACGCCGCGCGCGAGCGGCAGCAGGCGCTGGTCGGCGCGGCGGTGTTCGGCTCGCTGCTGTTTGTGGCGCTGGCCGTGTGGCTTTTCACGCGCGGCTTGCGTGGCCGGCTTGCGGTCCTGTCGGACAACGCCGGGCGGCTTGCCGGCAACGAGCCGCTCGCGCCGATCGGGCCGGGCCACGACGAAATCGCGCAACTCGACCTGACCTTGCACGAGACCAGCCGGCGTCTTCTCGAAGCCGAGCGCATCCAGGCGCGCTTTCAGGCCGACCTTGCGCGCCGCGCGGACGAGCTTGCGCGCATCAACGAGACGCTGCGGCAGCAGACGCAGGAAAACGAGATGTTCATCTACAGCGTGTCGCACGATCTGCGCGTGCCGCTCGTCAATCTGCAGGGCTTTTCGAAGGAACTGATCCGCGCGTGCGACGAACTGCGCGCGGCCCTGAGCAATTCGTCGATCGACGCGCAGATGCGGCAACGCATCGAGCGCGTGGTCGACGAGGACATCGGCGAAGCGCTGCATTATCTGCAGACGGCGGTGCTGCGCGCGTCGCACATCATCGACGCGTTATTGCGGCTGTCGCGCATCGGCCGCGTCGAATACCGGCATCAGAAAGTGGAGGTGCGCGATATCGTGCCGCGCGTGATCGACGCGATGCAGGGCTCGATCCGCGCGCGGCGGGCACAGGTGCAGGTGAGCGACTTGCCGGCCGTGTGGGGCGATCCGACCGCGCTCGAGCAGGTGTTCGCGAATCTGATCGGCAATGCGGTGAATTATCTCGACCCGTCGCGCGAAGGCCGGATCGAAATCGGCACGACGCCCGCGCCGCCGGGCGTTCAGTCGCTGCGGATCTTTTACGTGCGCGACAACGGCCTCGGCATTCCGGCGATCGCGCTGCCGCGGCTGTTCAACGCGTTTCAGCGCTTGCACGGCACGGCGGCCGCGGGCGAGGGGATTGGGCTCGCGCTGGTGCGGCGCGTCGTCGAGCGGCACGGCGGGCGGGTCTGGGCGGAGTCGGCCGAAGGCGTGGGCACGACGTTTTATCTGTCGCTGCCCGAAGCGGGCGCCCGGCCAGCGGCGGGGCGAGCGCGTGAAGGCGGTGAAGGGCGCGGAGGGCGACCGCTATCCGTGGCGGCCAACGATCAGGCGATGGAGAAGCCGGGGAATCTGCGGATGGGCCCGTAAGGGCTGCCTGGGCAGCGGTCGAGCGGTGAGGCGCTAGCGCCCGCAACGGCCTGCGGGCGGCGCAGGCGCGAGCGAATCGAAAATCAGGAAGGGTTGCGTGAAGCGGAAACCGAGGCGATGGCTCGGAACCGATCAGGATGGTGGGCCGGCGTGACCGCAGGCTACATCACCTCAGCAAGAAGCAAACAAACGGCGTGACTTCAGCAGTTGCCGGCCGCGAACCGACCAGTAGCACGCGCAGGCAAGCAGAACGGCGACCACGACGAGCACCTGGTAGAGCGTGGGCCGCAGGCCGAGCAGGCCGTCGAGCGCGAACACGCAGCGCGCCAGAATCAACAAAGCCGCCCAGACCGAGCACGCTGCCAGCACCAGCATTCGCGTGCCGGCGAGGCGCCGCGCGCGGTTTTCACGAGCCCAGCCGGCCGGCGTGCGCGCGCAGCGAAAAGCAATCGCGATCAACGCGACGGCGAGAATGACGATCCAGTCGGTAAGTTCCATCGAAAAGCGCTCCACAAGTCAGCCCGTGACTATAGGAAGGCCCTCCGGCGGGAACCATAGGACGACTCTCAAATGCCGCGCGCGACCGCCGTGGCCGCCCGCGGCATTTGAGCCGGCTCAAAGCTCGATACGCGTGCCGAGCAGAACGAGGAATTGACGCAGCCATTCGGGATGCGCGGGCCACGCGGGCGCCGTCACGAAGTTGCCGTCGGTGATCGCGGCGTCGACGGGAATGTCGGCGTACTCGCCGCCGGCCAGCTTCACCTCGGGCGCGCAGGCCGGATACGCGGAAATGCGCTTGCCGCGGATCACGTCCGCAGCGGCGAGCAACTGCGCGGCATGACAGATCGCGGCGATCGGTTTGCCGGCTTCGGCGAACTGCCGCACAATGTCGATGACTTTCGGATTGAGCCGCAGATACTCGGGCGCGCGCCCGCCGGCAATCGCGAGCGCATCGTACTGACGCGGATCGGCGTCTTCGAACGATGCGTTCAGCGCGAACAGATGCCCCGGCTTTTCGGTGTAGGTCTGATCCCCTTCGAAATCATGAATGGCGGTCTTGATCCGGTCGCCGGCCTTCTTGTCCGGGCACACCGCGTCGACCACGTGTCCGACTGCCTGCAGCGCCTGAAACGGCACCATCGTTTCGTAATCCTCGGCGAAATCGCCGGTGAGAAACAGAATCTTCTTTGCCGCCATCGTATGCCTCCAGTGGGTCAAGGGAACACAGCCAATGCTCGATTGCGTTGGCCAGTCTACCGCACAAGCTTTGACAGAACCGCGACGGCCGCCGCCCGCCGTGCGCGTCGATTTATCGCGCATGAAGCCGTTGTCCGGCAGGCGGCGGCAACAGCGTATGATGAGCGCGTTTTCGTCAGAGAGGCCGCTTCGCGCGGTTCACATACACACATGAATTCATCCATCCGTTCGCCGTTGCTGCGCCGTGCCGCCGTGGTCCTCTTCGTATTCGGCGGTCTCGCGGCCTGCCAGAAGAACGATGCGTCGGCGGGGCAGGTTGCCGGCAAGCTCAACGACGCCGCGCAGGCCGCGTCGCAGAAGCTCGATCAGGCCGCGAGCTACGTCGGCCAGAAGGTCGACGAAACCAAATCCGCGGCGCAGCAGAACATTCAATCGGCTTCGGCGCCGACGGTCACGATCGATCCGAATGCGCTCGCGTCGAGCGCTCAGGCGAATCTGCAGAACGCCGCCAGCGCGGCGCAGGCGCAGCTCGGCAAAGCTGCGTCGCTGACCGGCGAGAGCCTGGAAAACGCGGGGCGCAAACTGCAGCAGTGGTCGGCGCAAAGCTCGGCTTCGTCGACGAGTGCGGCCGCTTCGTCGTCCGGTTCGGGCTACGGCGGCGATGCGCAAAAGCAGATGGACAAGTGAGATGCGCGTGAGCCGATTCAATCGCGCGCGTTCGTGCGTTCGGCCGGGAAGAGCGGACGCGTTTGACAGTGCCGATAAATGTAATTACTATGGTTACACATTGTCGTCGCAGGGCGGGTTGTTGTGAACACCAGTAGCCGGTTTGCATTTGCGGTGCATGTGCTCGCGCTGTTGTCGTTGCAGGAGGGCACGCCGCTTTCGTCGGAGATGATCGCGGGCAGCGTGAATACGAATCCCGCGCTGATCCGGCGGCTTTTGACCATGCTGGCCGAAGCGGGCCTCACGACCTCGCAGCTCGGCGCGGGCGGCGGCGCGCTGCTCGCCCGCTCGCCCGAGCAGATTTCGCTGCTCGACGTGTACCGCGCAGTCGACGACGCGCAGCTCTTCGCGCTTCATCGCGAGGAGCCGAATCCGGCGTGCATGGTGGGGCGCAACATCCAGGTCGTGCTGCGCGGAATCATCGACGAAGCGCAGCAGGCGATGGAGGCGTCGCTCGCGCAGCGCACGCTGGCCGACGCGACGGCGGACTTGCTGCGCGCGGAGCGAGCGCGCGAACGCAAGCGGCGGCCGCATGGATGACGCGGGTGCTTGGCGCAGAAACCGCGTTCGCCGATGATTGCTAATGCGCACGCAATGAGCGCGCAATAAGCGCGGAATGACAGACGGGGGCCGAGGCCCCTCTTTTTTGCGGCATATATGTAATCATCTTGGTTACATATAAACAAATGACAGGAGCATTGAAATGAGCAAGCAGTTGAAGATCGCATTGTTCGGCGCGACCGGCATGATCGGTTCGCGAATTGCGGCCGAAGCGGCGCGTCGCGGGCATCAGGTCACGGCGCTTGCGCGCAATCCCGCGCGCGTTCCGGCCGACGTGCCGAATCTCAAAGCGGCGCAGGCCGATCTGCTCGACGCGGCGAGCGTCGGCGCAGCGGTGCGCGGTCACGATGTCGTGGCGAGCGCGTATGCGCCGCCGCAAGGCGACGTCGGCGTGCTGGACAAGGCGACTCGCGCGCTGGTCGAAGGTGCGCGCGCCGCGGGTCTGAAGCGCCTCGTGGTGGTGGGCGGCGCGGGCTCGCTCGAAGTCGCGCCCGGCAAACAGCTCGTCGATAGCGAAGGTTTCCCGGATGCCTACAAGGCCGTCGCGCTCGCGCATCGCGATGCGCTCGGCTACTACCGCAGCGTCGCCGATCTCGACTGGACGTTCTTTTCGCCGGCCGCGATCATCGCGCCGGGTGAGCGCACGGGTACGTTCCGCACCGGCACGAACTCGCTGATCGCCGACGCCGAAGGCAACAGCCGCATTTCCGCCGAGGATTACGCGATCGCGTTCGTCGACGAACTCGAGCAGAGCCGTTTCATCCGTCAGCTCGCGACGGTCGCTTATTGAAGGCGCCGCGTGCTTGCGCGGCGTGCGTGCCGCGCGGCGTGGGTGGCATGGTGCCGCGGCTCGTCACCCTCCGCGGCGCGCTGCACGCATGAAATCATGCAAGCGTCCTAACAATCCGTTACGCATGTCCGGTTGCGGGCGCGCCAACTGAGGCTACACTGGCGTCTCCCGTTTTCTCACGGATTGCCATGCAGTCATGCCCATCGCGGCGTGAATCCGAGGCTGCGCCGTCAAACGGCGGGCTTTCTTCGATTCACGCTGCATTTGTTCGTCTTTCCGCTTGCGTCGGATGGCCGCACGTCCGCGGCGGCGCTCGTGTGCGCGCGGGCGGGTCGGCTCGCAGATGTGCGTCGATCAGCGCTGCTATCAGCGCCTCGCTCAGTGCGTGGCTTCGTGCCGTCATCAGCGCGTGTCCCGCCGCGATGGGAATCGCGCTTCTCGTCTGCATCGCATCGCTGCCTCTCGGCGCGCACGCCGCCGGCACTGCAGCCAGCAGCACGCCCGTCATTCCCGCGTTGCAGAGCCTGATCAACAGCGCGACGGTCGCGCCCGCGTCGGAGGCGTCCGGCGCATCGGCGGCCGAGGCCGCGTCGGCGCCGTCGCCCGCGAGCCAGGCCGAAATCGCGCGTTCGCTCGACAGCGTCATCGCCACGCTCGACAACGACCGCCAGCGCACCGCGCTCGTCGCGCAACTCAAAAAACTGCGCGACGTCTCGCGCACCGTCGGCCCGCTCGCGCCGGCGCCCGCGCAGCCGAGTCCCGGCTTGCTCGGCGCGATTGCGTCGGGCATCGCGTCGTTCGAATCGGACATGCATCAGGGCCGTACGCCCGTGCGCTACTGGGGCGGGCGCTTCAACGCGGCCGGCAACGAGCTTTACACCATCATCTCCGGGCAGGGGCCGGAGAGCTTCGGCCGCATTCTCCTGTCGATGTTCGCGATGCTGGCCGGCTGGGGCGCATGCGCGGCCGCGCTGATCTATTTGCAGCAGCGGCTGTACCGGCGCCTCGGCATCGTGATGGGACTGAATCCCAATCCGACGACACGCGAGCTGCTCGTCTTCGCGTTGCGGCGCGTGGGGCCGTGGATCATCGCGTTCGTCGCCGCGCTGCTGTTCGTGCGCGCGATGCCCGATGCGCTCGGTCGCACGCTCGGCATGGTGGTCGCCTATGCGATCGTCGCGGGCGCGGTGTTTTCGGCGATCTGCCTGATCATGTTTTCGCTGTTCGGCTCCGGGCACCGGCGCATCGCCGTGCGTCTGCTGATCGATCATGCGCGGCGCCTGCTGTTCGCGGTCGGCGTGTTCGGCGCGCTCGGCGACGCCGCGGTCAATTACGACGTCGCGCATCAACTCGGCACCAACCTGGCCGCGCTCGTTTCGACCGCCGCCAACATGACGGCCGCCGTGCTCGCCGGCTATTTCGCGCTCGCGTTTCGCCGGCCGGTCGCGCACCTGATCCGCAACCGGCCTTACGAACAGCGCAACGATCACAAGGCCGCGACCGACGCCTTCGAGGTGCTCGCCGCGCTGTGGCACGTGCCGGTCCTCGTGCTGGCGACGGCGTCCGTGGTCGCCACGCTCGGCGGCTCGGGGTCGAGCGAAAACGTGCTGCAGATTTCGGTGGTGACCGCGCTGTTGCTCGTGCTCGCGTTCTTCCTGTCGGCCATCGTCCTGCGCATGACGCGCCCGCGCAGTCCGCGCGCGCGGCGCCGCTCGCCGTACCTCACGCGCTTGCTGCGTTTTTGCGGCACGTTGCTGACGCTTTTCATCTGGCTGTTTTTCTTCGAACTGGCGGCGCGTTTGTGGGGCGTGTCGCTGGCCGCGGTCGTCGAGGAAAACGTCGCGGCGCGCGGCATCGCACATGCGGTGACCGCGATCGTCGCGACGGTGTTCATCGCGTGGCTGTTGTGGATTCTCGTCGACACCGCGATCACGGAGGCGCTCAATCCCGGCAGCTCGCGCAACAAGTCGCGCAACCCGAGCACGCGGGCGCGCACGATGTTGCCGCTCGTGCGCAACGTGCTGCTCGTGAGCATCATGACGATCGCGGGCATCGTCACGGCGGCGAATCTCGGCATCAACGTGACGCCGCTGCTCGCGGGCGCCGGCGTGATCGGTCTCGCGATCGGCTTCGGCGCGCAGTCGCTCGTGACCGACCTGATCACGGGGCTTTTCATCATCATCGAAGACACGATTTCAGTGGGCGACTGGATCGACGTGGACGGCGGCCATGCAGGCACGGTCGAGCATCTGTCGATCCGCACGGTGCGCCTGCGCGACGGTCAGGGCGCGATTCACGCCATTCCGTTCTCGCAGATCAAGATCGTCAAGAACCTGTCGCGCGACTTCGCGTACGCCGTGTTCGAAGTGCGCATGTCGTTCTCGACCGACGTCGATGAAATCACGCAGATGATCCGCGAAGTCGGCGCCGACCTGATGGCCGACTTCCGTTACCGGCGTGAGATGCTCGGGCCGATCGAAGTGTGGGGCCTCGACCGTTTCGACCCGAACTGGATGGTCGTCAAAGGGCAGATCAAGACGAGGCCGCTGCAGCAATGGAGCGTGGCGCGGGCGTTCAATGCGCGGCTCAAGCGCAAGATGGACGAAGCCGGCATCGAGATTCCGGTGCCGCAGATGCGCTTGTTCACGTCGTCGAAAGACAGCGAGGGGCAGCCGTGGCGCGACGACAGTACACCGGACGAAACCGGACATGAAGAGCACGCCCACGAGTCCGGCCATGCTCGCCCGCACACGGAGAAAACGCTGCCGATGCGCGGCACGCATCCGGCGGTAGCAGTGGCGCGCGATGTGTCGCATGAACCGCGGCCGGCGCCGCCGGCGACCGCGCAAACGGCGCCGATTCCGCCGCAGGTTCCCACGGCGGGCGAAGGCAAGAGCTGATTATTCGGCGAGGGCAGAGGGCGCGAAGTTTTGTGCGTGTGTTCGTGCCTTGCCCGCGCTCGCCGTGCCGCTGTCAGACGAGCACGGGCGCGGCGCGCACTACATCGTTGACATGAGTGGCGATGCGCGCGCCAGGCACCCCATAAATATGCAGTGAGACGGCCGGCGCATCGCTGCAATTTTGCAGCCGATGAATGCTGCCGCGGCCGCCTCGCACGAACGACACCGCGCCTTGCTTGCGCGCCTGGCTGCGCGCGGCGCTCGCACACTGCTCGCGCTCGTTCCATTCGAAAACCGTTTCGCTCAACGCGCCGTCGATCACCGCGTATCCGCACCATGTGTGATGCGCATGCACGGGGCTCGCCTGATGCGGCTGCCAGACAAGCGCGGCGATCGCATAGCGGCCGTGCGGATCGGCGGCGAGCAGATGACGGCGGTAGTTCTCACTCGATCCTTCGCGCTGCGCGGGCGTGAGCAGCGCGGCGTCCGCAGCCGCTTCCGCGAGCGCGATACGCATGCTGCGCGCGAAGAAGCTCGAATGCGAAGGCTCGGCAAAATGGGCGCACGCTTCGAACATGGCGTCGAGCGCATCGCACAGGCGGGCGAGAGGCGCGGGCTGAGCGGCGCGCGAAGGCAGATCGTGCGCGGCGCAAGCTTGTGTGAACGTATCGAGGAGGGCGGCGGAGGAAGCGAGGTTGTGAGTCACGGTCGTTGAACGGCACTGGCTGCCGTGTTTTTCTTCGGATCAGGATTTATACCGTTTTGTCCGGAGAAAGAGTTTCCATATAATTCCCCCATCAATCTGAAAAGTAGAAAAATTTGCTAAAGGGGTGAGACGATGGGAATGGACATCATCGACAGGAAACTGCTCGAGTTGCTGCAGGAAGACGCGACCATGCCGATTGCCGAACTGGCGCAGCGCGTGAATCTGTCCCAAACGCCGTGCTGGAAGCGGCTGCAGCGTCTGAAGGAGACCGGTGTGATCCGCGGGCAAGTGGCGCTGTGCGATGCGCGCAAGCTGGGCGTCGGCACGACCGTGTTCGTGGCGGTTCGCACGAATCAGCACACGCAGGCGTGGGCGCAGACTTTCACGCAGGCGGTGCAGGACATTCCCGAAGTGGTCGAGGTTTACCGGATGAGCGGGGAGACGGATTACCTGCTGCGCGTGGTGGTTTCCGACATCGACGACTACGACCGCGTGTATAAGCTCCTGATCGCCGCCGTGCCGCTGTACGACGTGAGTTCGAGCTTCGCGATGGAGCAGATCAAATATTCGACGGCGCTGCCCGTGCGGTATAGCGCGTGACGGCGAGCGGGCGCGTAGCGATCGGCTTCGCGTCTCTGACGGCGTTGGCCTACAAAAGCTCGCGCAGCTTGTAGTACCACATGCCCAGCACCAGAGCCCGCGTGCGAAGCGCCTTGCCGCCGGGGAAACGCCGATGCCGGATGCGGCTGAACACGTCGAAGGTCGACGCGTCGCCCGCGATCGCGTCGGCGAGAATCTTCCCGGCCATTCCCGCGAACACCAGACCGTGCCCGGAAAAGCCTTGCACGTAGTAGATGTTCCCGCCGATCCGGCCGAGGTCCGGCGCGCGGTTCATCGTGACGTCGACGAAACCGCCCCACGCATAGTCGATGCCGACATCGGCGAGTTGGGGGAAAACGCCCGTGATCCGATCCCGCATCCTGTCGATCAGATTACGCGGCGTCGTGGCGTCATAGCTTTCTCCGGCGCCGAACAACAGCCGGTTGTCGGCGCTCAGCCGGAAGTAATCGAGGATGAGATTGTTGTCCGACGCCGCGGCCCGTCCCGGCATCAGTTCGTTGGCGAATGCGTCGGAAAGCGGCTCGGTGGCGACCATGTAGGTGCCCACGGGCATGATCCGCGCCTCGATCTCGGGCGCCGGATGATCGCCGAATTCGCCGAGATAAACATTGCCGGCGATCACCACGCGGTCGCACGACACCGCGCCTTCGGCTGTCTTCACAACGGGTCGCACGCCGCGTTCAAGCCGCGACACCGCTGAATTTTCGAAGACCTTGACCCCCGCTTGCCGCGCCGCTTCGCCGAGACCGAGGCAGTACAGCAGCGGATGCAGATGACCGGACCCGCCGTCATACACGCCGGCCGCAAATCTTTGTGTGGCGATATGCGAACGAAGCGCCGAACGATCCAGCCATTCGAGCGGATACGCATACCGGTCCTGCGTGCGCTCCATCCACTCCTTGAGTTTGCGCGCCTTGCGATCGTTGACGGCGAGCGTCAGATAACCGCGCCGATAATGGCATTCGATGCCATAACGCGCGAGACGCTCTTCGAGCAGGCGCAGACCTTCGAGCGACACGTCCCAGGCCTTGCGCGCGATCTCGCGCGAGCACTGCTGCTCGATCGCGTCTTCTCCTTCCGCGCCGAAGCCGACAATCGCCTGCCCACCATTGCGGCCCGACGCGCCCCAGCCGATGCGCTGCGCTTCCAGCAGCGCGACGTCGAAGCCGCGCCCGGCGAGTTCGAGCGCGCACGAAACGCCCGCGTAGCCGCCGCCGATCACGCACACATCCACGGACAGCTTTTGCTGCAGCGGCGCGCTCGGTTGCGGACGCGTGACGCTCGCCTCGTAATAAGAGTCCTCGACGACGCCAAGCTCCTTGTTCAGCAGCGACGACATAGGCTGCGCTCCAGGTATCGGTTCACCACGGAACCCGCACGTTGAGAAACTGCCAGGGGTCCTCGTCGTACGGCGTGTCGAAAAGCGGCGAGCGCTGGTCGAGCGGCGTCCATGTGTTGTACACGCCGACGAGTTCGCCCAGGTACGGACGAGCGACCCGCATCACCGTCCGATAGTCGATGTCGTCCGGTTCGACCACGCCGGCCCGCGGATTCTCGAGCGCCCACACGATGCCGCCCATGATGCCGGCCACCACCTGAAGGCTCGTCGCCGTGTTATGCGGTGCGAGCCGCCGGGCTTGCGGCGTGGTCAGCCGCGAGCCGTACCAGTAAACGCCTTTGTCGTTGCCCATCAGCAGCACGCCGAGTTCATCGGCCCCGTCGACGATTTCGTCGCGCATGATCCGCTTGTTGTCCTGCATGCGCCAGCCACGTCCGGCGAATTCCTCGATCGACAGCAGCGCGTCGTCGCACGGACGATACGCATAGTGGACCGTCGGGCGATACACGACCTCGCCGTCCTTGCGCAATGTCAGATGGTCCGCGATCGAGATCGACTCGCCATGCGTGATAAGGAAGCCCTGATAGCTGCCGGCGAGCGGCGTCCAACTGCGTACTCGCGTGGCAAGTCCCGGCCGTTGCAGATAGATCGCCGCATCGCTGCCGAACCCATGACGCTGCTCGTCGGCGGGCCAATGACGTTCATGCGTGCCCCAGCCCAGTTCCGCCGGCTGCATGCCTTCTTCGACGAAGGCATCGACCGACCATGTGTTGACGAACTCATTGCGCGCCTTGCGGCGCTCGGAGAACTGCCAGTCCTGTTCTGCGACGTGAATCGCCTTGATGTCGAGGCGCTGCGCGAGCACGGCCCAATCTTCGTAGCTGTCGAGCGCGGTCGGCTGGATGCCGCTGTTCTCCGCCATGTCGACCAGCGCCTGTTTGACGAAAGCCGAAGCGAGCCCAGGGTTCGCGCCTTGCGTCAAAACCGCTGTCGGGCCGTCGCGCTTGTCGAGACGAAAAGCCAGCACCGCCTCGCGCAGTGCGTAATTGCTGCGCCGTGACGGAGGACGGTCGGGATCGGTTGATCCGCCTTCCCACGGTTCGATGGACGTGTCGAGATAGAGCGCGTCGCGAGACCAGCAAAAGCGAATCAGCGATTCGCTCGACACATTGACCGACAGGTTGACCAGCAGCGTGCCTTTCGTCACATAAGCTGTAAGCAGAGTCTCGAAGTTGTCTTCGCTGAGCGCCTGCTCGACGACATGCACGCCGCATTCATGGGCGATCGCCGTGTCATTACCAGGCGGACACACCACGGTCACGTCTTTTGGGCTCACCTCGATGTGTCTTAAAAGCACCGGTAAAAGCGAACTCGCTATGCTGCCGAATCCGATGATTACAACGCCGCTGTTGCAAACAGCGTGCTTCGTCCACTGCACATGCGCATCCATTTTTCCTCCCGACTACCGCGCGTTGGGTCGCGCTTCTTTGTGCGGGCGTGATGCGTGGCTCCACTGTTTCGGCCCGCATTAGCGGCGCAGCATTGCGCGTGCCGGGATTTTTCATTTCGGTTCGATTGCATCGCAAGCAGCGCGATCCGCCGCTTGCCGACTGCAAGGCGAGTGCAAGGCGCCTCGGCGTAGAATGCCGCCTTCTCCGCTATCTTCCGCGATTGCCTCGCGGTCCGAGTCGCCTCATGAACAAACCGCCGCGCAAGAAAAACCCGACCTTCGGCATCGCTGTATTCATCGTGGTCGCGGTACTGTTCGTCATCGCCACGCTGTTCTATAACGCGATCAAGGAGAAGCGCGAGTTCGACAACGACAACGCGCCGGCGGCTTCCGTTTCATCGGGCGCAGCGGCGGCGACGGCCACGGCGACGAGCGCTGCGGCTACTGCTGCGAAGCCTGCGAGCGGCACGGCGCAGTGAGCTTGTCGCGGTCATGGTGTATGACCGCGTTTGAGTTTGAGTCGGACGCGCTTAGGCGTCGCACTTCACTACGCTAGTTCAAGCCCGGTCGCGTCATTCATCGGGCAGGCGGATCACGCTCGCGTCCTTGCGAATCAACGCCGCCGCCGTCAGCATCTGCTTGCATTGATGCGCAAGCAGTTTGATGTCGTGCACCGCATCGGCCGAATAGTCCTGCGATTTCTCCGCTTCGACCACCATCGTGTCCAGTTCGCGCGTGATCTGTTTGATCTGCTCGCCCTGGTCCGCAGGCGGCGCAGTGCCTGCTTCTGCTTCGGTGAGATTGTCGCGCACGAGACTCAACGCGCGTTGCAGCGGCTGCAGCGACACGCCGTCGGCGTGTTGCGCGGAGGTGCGCAAGAGCGGCGCGGCTGCGGTGATTTGCGATGCAAGCACATGGCTGCTCACCAGCAAACCGTTGAGTTCGGGGACGAACTTCTGCGCCGATTTCGGTTCGAGCATCATCCGCTGAAAGGCCTGGCCGAGGTTCGCGAATGCGACGTGCACGTTCTTGCGCGCGAGGCGGTAGCGGTAATCGCGATCGAGTGCAGTGGCGGCGGCCGCGGCAGCGGGCGAGGCGCCGGCGACGGGCTTCGCCGTCGTGTTGGTGGTTGCGGAAGCGGGTGTGCTTGCGGGCGCGCTTGATGTTGTTGCTGGTGCAGTTGCCGATGGGCTTGCTGTTGCGCCTGCTGCCGAACCTGCCGTTGCACCTGCCGCTGAACCTGCCGTTGCGCCTAACGCCGCGCTCCCTGCGATGTTCGCTTCGGCGCCTGTTCGCACGTTCGCCGACACATCCGCTTGCGATAGCCCCCGATTGCCAGCCACCAAACCATCACTCGTCAGCGGCCCGCTTGCAGCCGCCAACGCCGGCCTGCCGACATCGATCGCCGGGTCCGCCATTGCCGCGACCGGCGCCCGCGCGCCCGCTTCGGTCACGGTGGCGGCGAGCGGCGCGGCCGGCTTGCCGCTCCACCACCAGCTTGCTTCAAGAAACTGCCGCGTCGCGCTGATCACGTTATTGACGAGCTTGCCCATCAGACGATATTCCCAGTACGGGAACAGATGGCTTGCGGCAATCGCGATCGCGCAGCCGACCACGGTGTCGATCGCGCGCTCGCCGATGATGTGCAGGCTGCCCGGCGCGAGCAGATGAAACATCAGCAGCACATACGATGACGTGAACACCACGCTCGCCGCGTAATTGAACAGCAGCAGGCTGTAGCTCATCACCATCGACGCGAACATTACCACCAGCAGAATGTGCGGCTCCTTCACGAAGATCATCAGCGCGATGCTTGCCGTGCAGCCGATTAACGTGCCGACGATCCGCTGCCCGTTGCGCTGCTTGGTCAGCGAGTAACCGGGCTTCAGGATGATGACCGTGGTCATCACGATCCAGTAAGCGTTCGTGAGCGGCAGCAGGCGGCCGAGCCAGAAGCCGACCGCCACCGCGATCGTCACGCGCAACGCGTGACGAAAGCTCGGCGAGGACATCGTCAGGTTCGAGAAGATCTGGCCGAACGGCACGCGGCGGCTCGATACGAAGCGGTTCAGCGCCTGGTCGAGGCGCAGTTCCGTTTCGGTCGTGGCCGGATCGCTCGAAAGACTCTTGCGCATCTTGTCGATCAGTCGCGTGGCGCTCCACACGCGGCGGAATGTGGACGACACCGCCGAGTACGCCTCGGGATTCTTCGCCGGCAACTCCTGCTTGCGCATCAGTTCGATTTCGAACTCGATGGCGCGCAGTTCCGCCTTCACATTCACGCGTGCGCGCGGCGCATGATTCTGCAGGACGGCGAGCCCGATTTCCTCGAGATCCTCAGCGGCTTTGCGGATCAGATCGCGGTAGAACACCAGCAGGTCGGTGCCGCCGAAGGTATTGCGCACGAGCGGGTAGTCGGTATGCGTGCCGACGAACAACTCATGCAAATCGACCGTGTTGATAAACAGATTGAACAGCATCGCGCGGCGCGGCTCGAGCTTGCCGCTCTTTAACTTCGGCAGATTGCGCAGCACGATGTCACGCGCCGCGTCCTGCCGCTCGACCGCGGCGATCTGCTTGGCGACCAGGTTGCGATAACACTCGTCCAGATCGTTATCGAGGTCGTAAAACGCGGCGCGCGCGAGCAGATAGTCGGCGCAGGCGAATACGCTTTCGGCGAGCGCCTGCTGCTCGATCCGATGCATCATCCAGCGGCTCACGGCAGTCGACCAGTACGTGAACCAGAGCCCGCCCACGAGTATCCACGACGCATTCACGAGCGCCTGTATCGGCGTGAAGTGCTCCTCGAGCGTCATGATCATCATGAAGAGCGTGGCGAAGCTGATCTGCGGCCAGCGGTTGCCATACACGACGATCAACGACAGCACGAACGTGAGCGGCACGACGGTGCACCACAGCGCCACCGGATTGACCGTGGCAAGGCCGGTGGCGAGCGCGGACAGAAAACCGATCACCGAGCACGCCAGCATTTCGTTGTGCTTGTACTTGAGCGGACCCGGCATGTCGACGACACATGCGCCGAGCGCGCCCGTCGCAATCGTGAAGCCCAGCTCGCGATTGTGAAACACGATCAGGCACAGCACCGCTGGTAACGACACGCCGACCGCGATGCGCAGTCCGCCATAAAAATACTGGCTGTAAAGGAATTTTTTTATCTCGACCGAATAGCGCATCGACAGCCTGGTTTCATTCACTGACAAAAAGCGGTTGAGGACACAACTTCGGGCGCAACTTGGACAGCCCAAAACTGCCGACGAGTCTAACTGATTTTGCGTCTGATCTGACCTCCCCAATTCGGGCGGGTTCTGCGCCGCGAGCGGCTTTGTTATGCTGTCGCTTCAATGTCTGCCGAGCTTCGCGCGTTGGTCGCGAATGCGGCAAAGCCCCATCGCGTTATCAGGACCCATGCTCCAGCTCTTCTACTCGAACCGCTATGAAACGCTCGTCGGCGCGCTGCTCGACGATCTCGCGCAAGCGCCGTCCGATCCCTGGACCGCGCAGCCCGTGATCGTGCCGAGCGCTGCTGTGCGGCGGCGGCTCGAACTGGACATCGCGGCGCGCCAGGGCGTCTGCGCGAACGTCAGCTTCGGCTATCTCGCGCAATGGCTGTGGGCGCAAATCGGCGGCGTGATCGCGGTGCCGCGGCATTCGCCGTTCGCGCCGGACCGGCTCGTGTGGCGTTGTTATCGTTTGCTCGGCGATTCGAACGAAGCCCTGCCGTGGAATGCGTCGCCGCGTCTTCGCACGTATCTCGATGCGGCCGATCCGTCCATGCGCTATGAACTCGCGCGCCGTGTGGCGACCGTGCTCGACCACTATCTGACCTATCGGCCGGAGTGGCTGTTGCAATGGCAGAAGGGCGGTTCGATTTTCGCGAGCGGTCCAGCGGACGACACGGGCCCGCGCCTCGTCGGCGCAAGCGAGGCGGCGCGCGAAGATGAGCGATGGCAGGCGGCGCTGTGGCGCGCGGTGCTGACCGAACTCGCCGGGGAAGCCGGGGGGGCCGGGGGTGCACAAGCGCCCGCAGCCGCGCTGCCGCCCGCCTATCGTTTCCTCGACGAAATCGGCACGCTTGATCTCGACGCGATTGCCAACGCCAGGTGGCCCGAAGCGGTGAGCGTGTTCGCGCTGCCCACCATGCCGCCATTGCACGTCGCGTTGCTGCGCGCGCTATCGCGTTGGGTCGACGTGCGTCTGTACGTGATGAACCCGTGCCGCGAATTCTGGTTCGACGTGGTGAGCGAAGGCCGCGTTCAGGCGCTCGACGCGGCACGGCAGTTGGACTATCAGGAAGTGGGTCATCCGCTGCTGGCCGAATGGGGTCGTCAGACGCAGGCGCAGTTGCACATGCTGCACGAACTCACCGAAAGCGCGGCTTCGGGCGAGACGGGCGAGTTCACGGAGAATCCCGAACCGAGCTGGCTCGCCGCCGTGCAAAACAGCATTCTCGATCTGCGTTCCGAGACGCAGACGGACGAGTTGCCATACGAAAACGGCATCGAAGTTCATGTGTGCCATAGCCTCTCGCGGCAGCTCGAAGTGCTGCACGATCGTCTGCTTGGCTGGTTCGACGAGTTCGACAACCTGGAACCGTCGGACGTGCTCGTCGCCGTGTCCGATCTGGCCGCCGCCGGTCCGCTGATCGACGCCGTGTTCGGCACCACGCCGGCTGGCGACACGCGCCGCATTCCGTATCGGATCACCGGCTTGCCGCCTTCGCAGGCCAATCCCGTCGCGCGTCTCTTGCTCGACTGGCTCGCGTTGTCCGAGCGCAGCGTCGGCGCGCCGGACCTGATCGAATGGTTGCGGGTCGACGCGGTTGCGGTGCGTTACGGCATCGACGCGGGTTCGCTCGAAGCCGCGCAGGAATGGCTCGCGGCGGCCGGCGCGCGGCGCGGGCTATCGCCTGCCGAGCCGAGCGGCGAACACGTGCCGGTCGCGCGTCACACGTTTGCCGATGCGTTGACGCGCCTCTACCTCGGCTACGCGATGCCCGACGGCGGCGAGCCGGTGGATGCGTGGCTGCCCGTCGAGGGCGCGGGCGGCTCGGACGCCGAACTGCTCGGCCGTCTGTCGCGTTTCGTCGACGACGTGGACAGCTTCGCGACCCGCTGCGCGAGCGAGCAGACGCCCGCCGAATGGACGCAGTTGCTGCTCGAAACGCTTGCCCAATGTTTCGACGGCGGCGTCGAGTTCGCCGAGTCGCTCTCCGCCGTGCGTGATGCGATCGACAAGATGAGCGACGCGATGCAGGCCGGCGCGCAGGAGGTCACGCTGCCCGCCGCGGTCGTGCGCGGCGCGCTCACGGAAGCGCTCGACGACCCGGCGCGTGGCGGCGTGCCTTGGGGCAGCGTGACGTTTTCATCGCTGACGAGCTTGCGTGGCTTGCCCTACCGCGTGGTGTGTCTGCTCGGCATGGACGACGGCGTGCTGCCGAGTCTCGCGCGTGCCGACGAGTTCGATCTGATGGCCGCGTTCGGCAAAGCCGGCGACCGCCAGCGCCGCGACGACGAGCGCAATCTGTTTCTTGATCTGCTGCTCGCCGCGCGCAGCCGTCTCTTTATCGCGTACACGGGACGTAGCATTCGCGACAACGCGCCGTTGCCGCCGGCCGCGCTCGTCGACGAACTGCTCGACTATCTCGCGCAAGTGTCGGCGGGCGAGGGCGCGAGTCCCGCGGAAGTTGACGAGGCGCGCCGCGCGTTCATTGTCGATCATCCGTTGCAGGCGTTCGCGTCGGAGTACTTCGCCGCGCAGCCCGAGCTTTTCACCTACGACGCCGATCGCGCGGAACTCGCGACCTTGCTGGCCGCGCCGCAGCAGAAAACCGCCGCGCCGTTCTTCGACCAGCCCTTGCCGCCCGAAGACGCCGCGCCCGTCGCGTTCGACGATTTCGTGCGCTTCTGGCGTCATCCGGCGCGAGCAGTGCTGCGCGATCGCCTCGGCATCGTGTTGTCCGACGCGCAGGCCGAACTGCTCGACACCGAGCCGTTCGAACTCGACTACGCCGGTCGCGACGCGTTGGCCGGGCGTCTGTTGCCGGTACTGCTCGACACGGACGACGACGACGGCGATCTCATGTTCGACCGTGTGCGGCGTGTCGCCGAGGCGAGTCCCGAATTGCCCGGCGGCGCGACGGGCGCGGTGTGGCGCGCGCGCGAACTGGGCGCGCTGCGCCAGTTGGCCGACAGCGTGCGCCGCGAAGTGGCGTCGGGCGTCGAGCGCCTGCCGTTCGTGCTCGACATCGCGCCGCGCTGGCCGGACGCTGCGGACATCGCCGGCGACCTGTTCGGCTCGCATGACGAAGCGCTTCGCGAAGCCGCCGAAGCGCCGTTGCAATTGCACGGCACGTTGAACCTGCTGACCGATACGGGACAAGTGATTTTTCGCTACGCCAAACCCACCGCGCGCGACTATCTGTCGGCATGGCTCGCGCATCTGGCTTATTGCGCGGCCCAGCCGAACGGTCCGCGCCGCACCGTTTGGCACGGCAGCGGCGAGAGCTTCGAGCTTGCGCCGGTCGCCGCGCCGCTCGATCAACTCGCGCCGCTCGCCGCGCTGTTCAGGGCAGGGCGCAGATTGCCGCTGCGCTTTTTCCCGAAGAGCGCGTGGGCCAAAGTCAGCGAAAGCGATTCCGCGGCGCAGGGCGTGTGGATCAACGACCGCGTGCGCGGCGAGTCCGACGACCCGGCCTTGCGCATCGCGCTGCGAGGCACGCCGCTCACGCTCGACGAACCGTTCGGCAGCCTCGCGTCGATCGTGTTCAAGCCGTTGATGCAGCATCTGCGGAGCACGTCATGAGCGCGCTGCATCGTCATACGCTGGCGGCTGAAGAGCTCGACGTCTTCGCGTGTTCGCTCGACGGCGTCAATCAGATTGAAGCCTCGGCGGGCACCGGCAAGACGTGGAACATCTGCGCGCTATATGTGCGCCTGCTGCTCGAGAAGAACCTGAACGCCGATCAGATTCTCGTCGTCACTTTCACGAAGGCCGCGACCGCCGAACTGCACGAGCGCATTCGCGGCCGGCTTGCGGAACTGCATCGCGCGATCGAACTTGACGACGACGGCGGCGATCCGTTTATCCGCCGGCTCTTCGAAACGACGCTCGCGCCGGAGCGCGGCATCGACCGCGAGACCGCGCTGAAGGTCGTGCGCCGCGCGCTGCGCACATTCGATCAGGCGGCCATCCACACGATTCACGCGTTCTGCCAGCGCGCGCTTCAGGAGGCGCCGTTTGCGGCCGCCATGCCGTTCGCGTTCGAGATGGAAGCCGACGACGCCGCACTCCGCTTCGAAATGGCCGCCGATTTCTGGCGCGAGCAGGTCGAGCCCGTCGCGCATGCGCATCCCGCATTCGCCGCATGGCTGGTGGCGAGACGCGCCGGGCCCGCATCGCTCGACGAACAACTCGCGCGGCGCCTGAAGAAGCCGTTGGCGCAATTGCGCTGGGGAAGCATGAGCGCCGACGCGAGCGCCGATCCGCAAGCCGGTTTCGACGCCGCCTGCGAGTTGTGGCATGCCGAGCGCGATACGATCGTCAGCCTGCTCGCCGAGGCACAGGACCGCCTGAGCAAGACCACGCACAAGCCCGATCATGTGAGCGCCGCGATTGCCGCATGGACCGAGTATTTTGCGCAAGGCGATTGCCATGCGCCGCCGCCGCGGACCGCGCTGAAACTGACGGCCTCGGCGTTGAAGAAGGCCACGAAGGTCAAATTCGATCCGCCGCAACACGCGTTCTTCGAGCACGCGGAAGCCTTGGCTGCGGCCGTCGTCGCGGCGGAAGCGGCGCAACGCGCGCGCTGGCTCACGCTCGTGCAAACCTGGCTCGACCATGCGCCTGCCGAACTGGTCGCGCGCAAGCGCACGCGCCGCGTGGTTTCGTTCGACGATCTGTTGTCGAATTTGTACCGTGCGCTGGCCGCGCATCCGTGGCTCGCCGATGCGTTGCGCGCCCGTTATCCCGCCGCTCTGATCGATGAGTTTCAGGACACCGATCCGCTGCAGTTCGCGATCTTCAGCCGCATTTTCGCGCCGGCCGGGCCGCTCTTTCTGGTCGGCGATCCGAAGCAGGCCATCTACAGTTTTCGCGCGGCCGATCTGCATACGTATCTGGCGGCGCGCGCGTCGGCTTCGGCGCGTTATACGCTGGCCGTCAATCAGCGGTCCACGGCGCCCATCGTCGACGCTTGCAATCGCGTGTTCGAGGCGAACCCACAGGCCTTCGTGCTGGAAGGGCTCGACTATCAGCCGGTGCGCGCGGGAGAACGGCGCAGGCCGCCGTTCTCCGATCTCGATGCGAGCGGCGGCGACTTTTGCATCTGGACCTTGCCACCGGGCGAGCACGCGTTGATCAAGCGCGAGGCTCAGCGCGAAGCGAGCGAAGCGTGCGCGGCCGAGATCGTCCGGCTGTTGCGCGGCGCGCGCGAGGGCACCGTGACGATCGGCGACGCGCCGCTTGCGCCGGGCAATATCGCGGTGCTCGTGCAGACGCACAAGCAGGGCAGCCTCATCAAACGCGTGCTGGCGGCGTGGGGCGTCGGCAGTGTGGAACTGGCGCAGGCGTCGGTGTTCGCGACGCTCGACGCCGAGCAGATCGAGCGCGTGCTGGCCGCCGTCGATACGCCCGGCGACTTGCGCCGTCTGCGCGCCGCGCTCGCGACCGACTGGCTCGGGCTCGATGCTGCGGCGCTGTGGCGTCTGGAGCAGGTCGCCGACGCGCCCGCTATCGCCGACGACCCCGCGCACGCCGCCGACGCGATGGGCTGGGTCGAGCGGTTTTCGCGCTATCGCATGCTCTGGCACGAGCGCGGCTTTGCCGTCATGTGGCGTACGCTGATGCGCGAACTGCGGGTCGCACAACGGCTCGTCGCCGCGCCGGACGGCGAGCGGCGTCTCACCAACGTCAACCATCTTGCCGAACTCGTGCAGGCGCGCGCGGCCACGCAGCCGGGCATCGCGCCGACCTTGCGCTGGCTTGCCGCGCAGCGCGCGCAGGGCGGCGGCGAGGAAGCGCAGTTGCGGCTCGAATCCGACCGCAATCTCGTGCAGATCGTCACCGTGCACAAGTCGAAAGGACTCGAATACGCGGTGGTGTTCTGCCCGTTTCTGAATGACGGCGGATTGCGCGAACCGCCGTCGTCGGGTTTGCCGGATGCACGCGAATATCACGATCCGGGCGGCGACGCGGTACTGCATTACGGCTGCGACGACGAAGAGGCGGAACGCGCGGCCCGTCACGCGGCGCGCGAGCAGGCGGCCGAGCGGGCGCGACTCGTCTACGTCGCGCTGACGCGTGCGGTGTACCGCTGTTATCTCGTCGCGGGCACCTACCTGTCGTCGCGTTCCACGAAAGAGTCGCGGCGCAGCGTGTTGAACTGGCTGGTGGCCGGCAGCGGCTACGAATTCGACGACTGGCTCGCTGATCCGCCGGACGAAGCGGCGTTGTCCGCGCGCTGGCAAGCGCTGGCGGGCGGTCCGATCGCGTTGCAGCCGCTGCCGAAGGTGGAGCGCCGCAGGCCGCTCGAGAGCATGCAGGAAAGCGGCGCGCACAAACGCGCACGGAGCCATCGCCGGTCTTTACGCGATCAGTGGCGCATGGCGAGCTTTAGCGGCCTGATCGCCGCGGGCGACAAGGCCGAAGAGGCCCAGGCGCCGCTCGAGGAAGTACGCCCCGATCACGACGAGATAGCCGATGTGCTGGCCGCGGCGCCGACGTTGTTGGCACCCGCGCCTGCGCTGCAAGTATCCTCGCTTGCCGCCGACGATATTCTCGCGTTTCCGCGCGGTGCCGCGGCCGGCGAGTGCCTGCACCGGATGTTCGAACTCGCGGATTTCAGCGATCCGCGTACGTGGCCCGACGCGATTCGCGGTGCGTTGCGCGAGCGTCCTGCGCCGGCGTCGCCGGAACTCGCGCCGCATTTGCCGGCGATGATGCATAAGCTGCTGGAGGACGTGGTCAGCACGGAACTCGTGCCCGGCATGACGCTCGCGCAACTCGATCCACGGCGGCGTCTGAACGAGCTCGAATTTCTGTTCGCCGCGCCTTCGCTCGATTTCGCCGCGCTGCGCGCGTTGCTGATCGAGCACGGCTATCCCGACGTCGCGTTGGAGCCGGGCGCGCTGCGCGGTTTCGTCAAAGGATTCATCGACATGATCGTCGAGCACGACGGACGTTTCTGGATCGTCGACTGGAAGTCGAACCATCTGGGCGAGACCGCCGAAGACTACTCGGCCGTGCCGCTCGAAGCCGCGATGGCGAGCCATGCTTACCACCTCCAGGCGCTGCTTTATACGGTCGCGCTGCATCGCTATCTGAAGACGCGGTTGCGCGATTATTCGTACGACGCGCATATCGGCGGCTATCTGTATCTGTTCGTGCGCGGCGTGCGTCCGCATTGGCGCGACGCGGAAGGGCCGGCCGGCGTGCATGCCAGACGGCCGTCGTTCGAACTGGTCGCGTTGCTCGACGCGGCGATGATCGGAGGCGGCGTATGAGCACGTTCGATCGGGACGCATCGGTGCCGTTGGCGTCGGTGCCGTCGTTGCAACTCGAAGACATCGGCGTCAATCTGCCTGCGCCGGCTGATTTCAGCATTGCGCTCGCGGAAGGTTTCGCGCGCCGCATTGGCGCATTGGCGCGACGCGGTGGGGGATCGGGTGACGCGGTCAAGTGGGCGGCGCGCGCTGCTTTCGCCGCGAGTCGCGCGACCGCGGAAGGGCACGTGTGTGTGCCGCTTGCGTCGCTCGCGCAGCGCTTCGAGGCGTCCGCTGCCGAAGTACGCGCGGCGTTGTTCGCGAGCGGTATGGCGAGCGACGGCGCGAGCGGCGCGGCGGCGCTGCGGCCGCTTGTTACCGACGGACAAGGGCGGCTGTACCTCGCGCGCTACTACGATTACGAACGGCGTCTCGCACGGGCGCTGGTCGCGCATGCGGGCGCGGCTCACCGTTTTTCCGATGCCGCGGCGCCGTGGCTCGCCGGGCGTTCCGGGACAGCGGGCGGTGCGCGTAGCGACGAGGCGGTCGGTGCAAGAAAGGTGGCGGGCGGCGATGCCGACGCCACCTCGAACGCGGCCACCGACGCAGCCACCGAGGCAGCCACCAACGCCACCACCAACGCCACCACCAACGCCACCACCAACGCCACCACCAACGCCACCACCAACGCCACCACCAACGCCACCACCAACGCCACCTCCAACGCCACCTCCAACGCCGACGACACCCAAACGCTCAACGAACGTCTCCTACGCTACTTCGGCCCGCCGAAGGACGACCAGGTCGACTGGCAGCGCGTGGCCGCCGTGATGGCACTGTCGGGACGGCTCACGATTGTCAGCGGCGGGCCGGGCACGGGCAAGACGACGACCGTGGTCGGCGTGCTCGCGTGTCTGCTCGATACGCGCGCCGATTTGCGGATCGCGCTTGCCGCGCCTACCGGCAAGGCGGCGCAGCGCATGCAGGAAGCCCTCCTCGCGCGCGCCGGCGATCTGCCGCCCGAACTGGCCGCGCGTTTGCCGCAGACGTCGTACACGCTGCATCGGCTGCTCGGCTCGGGGCCGGGCGGGCGCTTCCGGCATCATCGGGATAATCCGTTGCCGTATGACGTCGTCGTGATCGACGAGGCGTCGATGATCGACGTCGCGATGGCCGCGCATCTGCTCGACGCGATTGCACCGCATACGCGGCTCGTGATGCTCGGCGACAAGGATCAGCTCGCGGCGGTCGAGGCCGGCGCCGTGTTCGCGGAATTGAGCGCCCAGCCGGCTTTTACCGCGCAAGGGGTGAAGCGGATTGCCGGCGCTTTGGGCATTGACGAGGCGCGGCTGGTTCGGTCGCTGCCGCGAGTCGCGCAGGACATCGACGCGGACGCCGGGCGTTTCACGAAAGGCTCGCACTTGCCCGACAGCGATGGCGATGACGTCCCCGATCTTTTCCGCGGCCCCGAAGACGACGTTTTCCACGAGCCCGTTGCGGCCAGTTCCGCCCGCGAGCCAGTCAATGCGGATCTCTTTGACGCCGACGTCTCCAGCAACAACTTGCGCCCCGCGCCGGCCATTCAGCAGCCGCCAAGCCCGCTCGCGGATTGCGTCGTGTGGCTCGAGCGCAATTATCGGTTCGGGCTCGAATCGCCGATCGGCCGCCTGTCGTTGGCGATTCGCAATGGCGCGGCGAGCGCCGCGCTCGACGTGCTGCTCGCCGACGCAACGCAAACTGCCGCCGTGCTTCACGAAGACGCGCAGGCGACGCTGACCGAGCGCACCGTCGAGCGCCTCGCCACCGGCTTCGCGCCTTATGCGCGAGCGCTGGCCGCAGCGCTCGCCGAGGCGACGCCGAACCCGTTGCCGCTATTCGACGCGCTCAATCGCTTCCGTGTTTTGTGCGCGACGCGCTCCGGCGCGCGCGGCGTCGATCAGGTGAACGCGCTGATGGCGGCGCAGGTGCGGCGCGTGGCCGGCGTCACGCTCGCGGTCGGTGCCCAGTGGTTTGCCGGGCGACCGGTGATGGTCACGCGCAACGACTACGCGCTGGGGCTTTTCAATGGCGACATCGGCATTGCGCTGCCGGGCGCGGGCGGCGCGCTGCGGGTTTACTTTCGCACCGGCGACGGCGGTCTGCGAGCCGTGTCGCCCGCCGCGCTGCCGCCGCATGACACCGCGTTCGCGCTGACGGTGCACAAGTCGCAAGGCTCGGAGTTCGAGCATGCGGTTCTGATGCTGCCGTCCGCATTCACCAGGGTGCTGTCGCGCGAACTGGTTTATACGGCGATCACGCGCGCTCGTGAACGGGTCGAGGTGATCGGGGCGCGCGCGGTGCTGGCGCAGGCGATCGCCACGCCGACGCAGCGCGACTCGGGGCTTGCCGCGAGGATTGCGGAGGCGTCGCGGGGGCGTTAGCAGTAGCGGTGCATCGGTGTGAAAAGCGAGGGATGCGCTGTGCTCGGTGCTTCGCGCCGCACGCAGCAATCACATGGCACAACCGCCACGTCGCCTCAACTGGCACTCGGCGCCGCTTCGACCGGTTCCTCCGCGCGCCTGCGCATCGTCCGGCGATAGTGCAGCGTCCACAGAGCCAACGCTCCGTAGATGCCGTAGCCGATGAACGGCGACATCGCGAGAAACCGCTCGATCGGCCAGGTCATTGCCAGCCATGCTCGCAGCAGCATTTCGGCGGTGAGCCCGATGCCCCAGACAACGGTCATCAGCCGCATGCTGCTGACCACCGCGGGACGCTCGCGCCATAGCGCTTCGAAGCGTTGCGCACCGCCTTCCATCTCGCGGGCAACGGTCGCGCGCGCAAGGTAGAAAATCAGCGGCCGGCGCATGCCGAGCGACAGCAGGAAGGCCACGCCGACAGCGCCGGACACGAGCGATTCGCGCAACAGCAACATGCGAGGGCTGCCGCCGAGCGCCATCGCGCCGACCGAGAGCACGATGCCGGCAACGACCATCACGCTGAGCGCGTCGACGCGGCGAAACCGCGCCAGTTCGACGAGACTCCATATCACGGGCGGCGCGGCGGACGCGAGCAGCGCGCGCGTTTCGCCAAGATGCGGCAGGGCCAGCCGATAGGCGAGCCAGGGCAACACGAAATTGACGGCCAGTTCGGCCACGAAACCGGGACGAAGCTTCATGCAAAGATCCGTCGAAGGAGAAAGGGAAAGAGACAGCGCCCAGTATCGACGATTGCGCGGCGCCGGATCAACTCGCACGCCGGTTTTCACCCGCCCCCGACGCGCGCCGCATCGCGCGGCTGTGTACACTTTGAGCGCCATGACATCCCGCTATCCCATTCCGTTGAACGAAGTCGAGTTGACCGCGGTTCGTGCGCAGGGCGCCGGCGGTCAGAACGTCAACAAGGTATCGAGCGCCATTCAGTTGCGTTTCGACGTGCGCGCTTCGTCGCTGCCCGAGGTGCTGAAGATGCGCCTGCTTGCGTTGCCCGATCGCCGCATCACGCGTGACGGCGTCGTGGTCATCAAGGCTCAGGAGCATCGGACGCAGGATCTGAACCGCGCGGCGGCGCTCGCGCGGCTCGACGAACTGGTGGAAAGCGTCAGCGTGACGCGCAAGCCGCGCGTCGCAACGCGGCCGACGCGCGCATCGAATACGCGGCGTCTCGAGAGCAAAACGCGGCGCGGCGAGATCAAGGCCGGCCGTGGCCGGATCGACGATTAGCGAGCCCGTCCGCCGGCGCGCGGTCCTGCAACAGGGGCGGCAGATCCAGCAGATCCAGCAGGCACGAAGTCGACGCACAGCACGTGCGTCTTGCCGTCACGCTCGAACGCGAGCGCGGCGGTGTAGCAGTCGTCGCCGTCGGCGAGCGAGTAGTGCGGACCCATCATCGCGACGCGTCCGCGGGCGGCGAGCGCGTGTTTCAGATAGGCGCGCCGCGACCAGTTGCTGCGCGCGCTGCTCCTGAGCGGCGCGAGCCGCAGTTCGGGCAGCGGCACCGACGCGGCCGTGACGGATGCCTGGGTCTGCTGACCGTGCTCGTCGGTGATGAACACGCGGCGCGCCTCGCTCAGATGCCACACTTTCTGCGCCGCCTGATCCAGATCGCCGGTGTTCCGGTATGCGTCGGCGGCGGCCGTGACGGCTTCCGCGAAACCTTCGAAGCCGAGCTGCTTGTGGCGCGCGTGCGCGCGCTCGTAGTCCGCGAACTTGCCCCACATCGACTCGATCTGTGCCGGCACGCTCGCGACGGCGGCCTCGATCGAACCGTTCGGCTGGCCAAGCCAGAAGCCTTGCACGAAGTCGACGTCGGCCTGCATCAGGATCATCAGCTCCTCATCCGTTTCGACGCCCTCGGCAAGCACCAGCGTGCCGGACTGATGCAGCATCGCGATCAGATGACCGATCATCGAGTCGTCGCCCTCGCGCTTGCCCGCGCGCGCGACGAGCGACCGGTCGAGCTTGACGATGTCCGGCCGGAAGCGCCAGACGCGATCGAAATTGGAGAAACCGGTGCCGAAGTCGTCGATTGCAATCAGGAAGTCGCGCGGCTGCGAAGCGGCGAGCATGCTGGCGACGGCGGATTCGTCGTCGGCGGGCTGCTCGAGCACCTCGATCACGATGCGCTCCTGCGGCAAGCCGAAATGCGCGGACAGTTCGTCGATGAACGTCCGCTGCGGCCAGCCGGTTTCGAACACCTGCGGCCGCGTGTTCAGAAAGAGCCAGCCGCTCGCGACGCGTTGCTCCATGAAATTCGCGACGTGCAGGCAACGCGCGATGCGGTCGAGCTCGCGCGCGTCGGCCGCCGAGCGCGTGCCCGAGAACAGCACTTCCGGCGACACCGGCAAACCGACCGGATCGAATGCACGCAGCAGCGCCTCGTAGCCGACCACGCATTGATGCGTGACCGACAGCACCGGCTGAAACACGCTGTGCAGCGTGAGCGCGCGCCACATCGCCGTCCAGCCGGACTCGTCGCGGACCAGATGCGGAAGCAGGCCGCTCAGACTCAGTTCGCTGACGGATGGCATAACGGCGGGCATAACGGCGGGCATGGGAGCGGACATGGTGGCATCGCGGCAATCGGGTGGCGGGGCACGCGCGCGAGTTCGGCGCGCGGCGGATGCGCAACGGAATACTCAACCGGAGCACCCGCACGGCGGACCGGATCGAACCCTGGAACGCGGAGAGCGGTGCCAGCCATGCGGGACTCCGGCGGAGTGGTCAAATTGAGTCTAGCAGCTTGCATTTCGCATGAATGTGCGGGCTGTCACAGAGGCGCGAACCGCGCGTGCAACGCATGACATTGCGTTGCCGCGGGCAAACGGCGCGGCGCGCGCGGTGTCACGGTGGATTCGCCGGCGTTCGCTGCGATGCGCGCTTGCATCGCTTCGCCCCGCGCGCCGGCTGTGGCGGGCCGCGGGCCGTCGTGAGGTATCTGCAAGCTTGCATGAGCCGAGGGTATCAGGGCGGCCCGTGAATGCCCGCCAAACTCCAGGCGGCGACGGTGCTCAGACGTTAGCTTCGCGCGCTCGACGGCTTCTACGCCGAACGGCGCGGCGGCGGTGCGCGGCCGCCTGCAACATCGGCGGGTGGCGGGTATGCTGCTGCTTTCGCAAAAACGGAGAGTCAAGATGTCGGAGATCGCGGTGGTCGCCATTTCGGTAGCGAAACCCGGTTACGAAGAGCGCTTGCGCGAAGCGCTCGAAGGAATCGTCGGGCCGACGCGCAAAGAGCAGGGCGCGCTTCAGTACGATTTGCACCGCGACCTGCAGGAGCCGCGCCGGTTTGTCTTTTTCGAGCGCTGGACAAGTCAGGAAGCGCTCGCCGCACACGCAAAGTCGGCGCACATCACGGCCTACAAGCAGGCGGTGGCCGATTGGGTCGAACACGCGGAGATTCGCGTGGTGTCGAAAATTCTGTAAGTCTTCCGGGCGCTCTGCGGAGCGCCTGGCAGTTCGACGCGCTGATCGTGCGGCTTTCGTGCGATCAGCGGTGTGGGCTAGCGCGGCGCGCGCCGCGCACCGCTTAACCTGCGCATCAATGCGTGGCTTGCGGCACGTCGAGGATCAGAATGATCGTCCAGTCGGCCTCGCCATCGTGATGATACTGGCGCTCGGCGACGATGAACGGTTGCTGCTTGCCGTCCGGGCCGAGAAACAGCACGTCGCCTTCCATCGGCAGGCATTCGACGGGAGGCAGCGCAAGGAACGCTTCCTGACCGCCGCGCGGCATCAGTTTTTCGATTTTGCGGGATGCTGCTTCAGTCCATTCGATATCTAGCTGGATGTTGCTCATGCTGTCCTCCGCACCAGGGTGCGCACGGGTTAGGGTTCCGGCAGGCGCCGGTCGGTGCGCGACTTTAGCATACCGGGCATCGTGCGCCGGCCGGTCCATTGGACAATAAAAAAGCCGGAACCGGCGCTGCCGGCTTCGGCTTTTCCACTGCGCCGGCGAGGCCGCGGGGCGTTGCTGCGGGTCGGCAAAATGGCCCGCGTTGCCCGCTCTCACCAAAGGCCGCGCACTGCGCTCAGGAGCCCGAGGCGTCGGCCTTCGCGCCCTTCTTGTGATGATGCTGCGAGCCCTTGTGATGCTTCATCGGCGCGGCGGGCGCGGTTTCCATCGTTTGCTGGCGGTTTTGCAAATCTTGCGCGCGCTGCTCGACGTCGGCGGCCCGCGCCGGATCGGTACTCATCGTGACGCCGCCTTGCTGCGCATAGGCCGCGCCGGATAGGGCACCGAGAGAAATCAGAATCGCGAGGGACACTTTCTTCATTGCTACCTCCGCAGAGTGGTTGTGGACCCGAGTACTTGTCTATCCATTCGGAGAGACAGTGCATTCTAGCCAGCAATCTCCGCTCCAGCGGACGGTTTGTAACCGCGCGCGCCATTGGTTACATCTTGTTACTGGCTTCTTGATGCGCGTTGCTTAGATGCGGCGTCCTTGTCGCGCGAGCGAGGCCGCTCTGTCAGATTGATTGGCATCGCTAAGCAAAGCCGCTGCCGCGTATGTCGGACACATGTCAGACACATGTCAGAACAGGCCAATGGCGCTATACACGTGATATTGCGCGATGCCGATCAGTTCATGCAACGCGATCTCAGCGTTCGCCAGATTCGAGTAGCGCGGCAGCACGCCCAGGCGCGCGCGGCGCGCGCTCGAGATCAACGGCTGCGGCTCGAGCCCGAAATGTCTGAAGTCGAGCATCGCGCGCGGCATGTGATACGCGGACGTGACCAGTATCAAGGAATCGTAACGTGACTGGCCCACAATGGCCGACACGTTGCGGGCGTTCTCGTATGTCGTGAGGCTCTGGTTTTCAAGCACGATGTCCGAGCGCGGCACCTGTTCGCGCAGCAGATAAGGTAGATAGGTGTCGGCTTCCGTTGCAGGATGCCGCTGCGGATTGCCGCCGCTGACAATCACGCTGCAGACCGTCGCGCTGCGTTTGCATGCGGCGTAGTTTTTCGCGCTGACCGCGATGCGCGCGAGCACTTCGCGCGGCGGCACGAGCACCTTGTCGCGGTTGTACACCGTACCGCCGCCGAGCAGGACGATGGCGGTGCGCGGCGCGAATCTGGCGGGCGTGCTGGTTTGCGCTTGCGGCTGCGCAAGGCTTAAGAGCGGAGCCGTCAGCCAGCCGGCAGAAAGCAGCCAGAAAATGGCGATTGTGCAAAAGAGGAGAGGCCGTCGAGCGCGCTTCCATATAACAATTGCTGCAAAAAAAAGCGCCAATAAAGTGAATAGAATCAATTTAGATGGGGTAACGTATGTCTTTCGGGATTAAATCTTCGGGCCTGCTATCGCGCCGCAGCGGTTGCATCGTCGGTTCGTAGGTAGAACGCTAACATGCCGTTCTGACGGGGGTCCTGAAACATTAGACCAGGCAGCACCTGGCGGAATTCGGCCGTAGTGCTTACGGCCAGCTTCCAGCCATGGGCGGGTGCCAGGCGCGTCGCTGGTGGCGCGGCGACGTGTTGGCATAAATGTGTCATGGCTGCACTTTAAGAAAGAAGTGAGATGACCACGTATTCCAACGAAGCAGTACTCGAAGCGCTGCGGCGAGCGCAATATCGTCAAGTGCCTTGGGCCAGGCGCCCGGGCGTTTTCCAATATCTTCGCGCGCTCGGCCTGATGGACACCGTTCGGCAACGTACCGTCGCACCGGCGCCTGGCTTTCATGCTCCTGTCGACATCGCCGTCCTCACGGATCGCGGCCGCGCCGAATTTGCGCGGCTCTCACACGACGAAACCCGCCTGACCTGGACCGTGCAGCGCATGAACGACTACGTCCTGGCTGCCGCCGAGACGCACGCCGTCGCACCGCTCGAAGCGCGCACCTAGCTGCGCCGCATTTAGCCAATCCCGCTGGTCCAGCGACGCACAAGCGCGAATCACGTAACGCGTGTGCGCGTTCGGCCCGTCGTTTTCCTTCTCGTCTCTTTCCTTTCTCGCCGGCGAAAAAAAGCCCGTATCGCAAGGATACGGGCGTACCGGAATTACTACTGCCACGCTGTGCTAATGGCGTTAAGTCAGACCGATACGGATAGCCGTGGTTCCCCGAGATTCGCTTGTCTTTCGGCGACTCGCGCCGACCTTCGCGCGAGCTGCGGTTCGCACTGCGCAGCTACCGAAGCCGCGCATGTTAGCGGCGCCGCGGCGCGTCGCCATGCGGCGCTTCAGGCCGCGTGCGGACATTGCTCGCAATATCGCCGCGCAAGTCGCCCCGCGGCGCCGGTGGCGTGAAGTTGCGGCCACGCTCGGCGCTGCGCTGCCAGGCCTCGACGGAAGCCGTGCGGTCGGGCCGCCAGTTCCAGCCTTGCGGGCGCTGTTGGGCAAGCGCCGATGCGGCCATTGATGAAAGCACAATGCCGCACAGAAGCAGTGACATTGGTTTCATGCTGAGCTCCCGTCCAAGCCCCCTGGTTACCAGGCCTGTTTGCATACGTATAAGGTATGCGGATGGACGAAAGCACGCTGTAAGTAATAGTAAATGGATGTTTCACCCGCAACTCAGTGGTTGCGGGGAGTGTTCGATTCGAGACACGTAATGCGGCGGCACACGCGAGGAGGAGCGCGCCCAGCGGCGCGGTGGCTTGCCGATGCACTGCCGCCTCCCCGGCGACCGTCTGGAGATGCGGGCCGAGCGGCCCACGTGAACCGTGGCGGCCGCCCAGTTCCGTGGAAACGAGGCCGTCGGGAACAAGCCGCCGGGCGTGCGCCGGGCGGGTCCAGATAAGCTTCGGGCGCCCGCAGGCGCCCGGAGAAAAACGAGGTTGCTTAAGCCATCTTCACCGGCGCGCGCCACGATTCCGGATTCGTCCAGAATGCGCCACGCAGACGGTCGCGGCTCGGCGGTGCGGGCGGCTTGGCTGCGGTTGCGCCGATGCGTCCGCGCAGCGAAATCTCGCGGCCGCTCGTGCCGAGTCGCTTCACAATTTCGGCGAGCGTGCCGTCGGCTTGCCACTCGTCGAAACGGCGGCGGCAAGTCGGCGGCGACGGATAGCGGCCCGGCAGTTTGGACCAGCCTTCGCCTGTCGACAGCACCCACAGCACCGCGTTGACGACCGCGCGCGCTTCGACACGCGGCCGACCGCGACGCTCGCTCCGTGCAGGCTCCGCACAGAACAACGCCTCGACCAGCGCCCACTCGTTGTCTCTCAAATCGTCGAACAGCATCATGTTTCACCTCAGCGAAGCTAACTCCGGTGCGCTGCCCCGCGCCGCGCACTCTCCATGCACTCGATAGGCGAGTGCCAAGGGGGTCGGGTTTGCCACGGTCTGCCATGCGGTCAGAAGTCGTGGCGCCGATCCTGTGAGCATGTCAATGCAGGATGTATGCCAAGTTGACTCCAACCGCCTCGAAGCCCCGTAACAGCGGGCCAGCGCGGGCGCTAGCTAGGGCCGTATGAGAATCCAAAAAACCCATCTCGCAAATCGGGACAATCACCAATCTTGTGCAACGAGGCCCGCAGGGCGTGCGTTTGCGCCTCAATGCTGCATTGCAGCGAGTGCGTCGAAAGCCCGTGCCACCGCGCGCCGGCGCGTACAATACGCATCAAAACATGCCATTGATGAGCCGAAGAAATGAACGTCACGCTGCGCCAGCTAAGGGTTTTCATCGAGGTCGCGCACCTGCAGAGCTTCAGCCGAGCGGGCGAGGAGGTCGGGCTGACGCAATCGGCGGTGAGCCGTTGCGTGCGCGAGCTGGAGGGCGAAATCGGCCTCAAACTGATCGACCGCACGACGCGCGAGGTACAACTCACCGACGTCGGCGGGAATCTCGTCTCGAGCGTGTCGCGGCTGCTAGGCGATCTGGACGACGCGCTGCGCGAGATCCGCGAAATCGGCGAGCAGCGGCGCGGACGGGTGGTGGTGGCCGCGAGTCCGACCATCGCCTGCCGGTTGATGCCGGGCGTGCTCGCGTCGTGCGGCGAGCGCTTTCCTCACATTGCGCTCGGCTTGCGCGACGACGTGCAGAGCGACGTGGTGCGCAAGGTGAAGTCGGGCGAGGTGGATTTCGGCGTGATCATTGGGCCGTTCGCCGCCGACGATCTGCTGAGCGAATCGCTGATGACCGACTCCTTCTGCCTCGTCTCGCGCGACGATCATCCGCTTGCCCGCCAGAAGGAGGTCGCGTGGGCGGATCTCGAAGGCGAGCGGCTGGTGATGCTCGACTACGCATCGGGGAGCCGTCCCCTCATTGACGCGGTGATGCACGAGCACGGCGTGAACGCCACGGTGGTGCAGGAGCTCGGGCATTCGGCGACGGTGTTCGGTCTTGTCGAGGCCGGCATCGGCGTGAGCGTGCTGCCGTGGCTCGCGTTGCCGTTGCCGGCGGGCGCTGCGCTTGCCGCGCGTCCTCTCGTGCCGCGGGCAGAGCGCACGGTCGAACTGGTGCGGCGGCGCGACCGCTCGCTATCGCCGGCGGCCGAGGCGGTGTGGGAGTTGATCCGCGAACTGCCGGCGCGGGCGGAAGATCTGGTTTGACTGCAGGGGTTGGCCTGGATGCTTTGGATCTCCGGATTGCGGGTGCGGCCGGTGCGGTCGCCCGAGGCTGAAGGGTGTGGCCCGGCGCACGGCGGGTTGCATTCGTCGTGGCGGACTTTTTCGACGCCTCAGCAGCACCAACGCGGTGTGACCTTCTTTCTCAATGCCTTGCCCCAACCCCCGCCACTCATAACCGTGCTCGGCGCGACGTTTCGCAACCGAACGCTGGGCTAAACTCCCGGCTGCGCTTCCCGACAACTCATATCGTTTCAGGGCGCGCCAGCCCGACCTCTGCATTTCTTCTAACCCTGGAAGTTTCGATGAGCGAACCGGACCTCTCCGTGTCATCCATGCCCAACGCACGCGAGGCGGTGCGCGCGCTGCGTCCGTCGCAGATTCGCGAAGTGGCGAACGCCGGCTTCGGCGTCGCCGACGTGCTGCCGTTCTGGTTCGGCGAGTCCGATCGCGTGACGCCGGCCTTTATCCGCGATGCCGCCAGCGCCGCGCTGCAGGCGGGCGCGACCTTCTACACGCATAACCTGGGCATCGCGCCGTTGCGCGCGGCGCTCGCCGATTACGTCGGCGAACTGCACGGCGCCACCTTGCCGGACCACATTGCGGTGACGAGCGCGGGCGTCAACGCGCTCATGCTGGCGGCGCAACTGGTCGTGGGAGCGGGCGACCGCGTGGTTGCCGTCACGCCGCTGTGGCCAAATCTCGTCGAGATTCCGAAAATTCTCGGCGCTCATGTGGAAACCGTCTCGCTCGATTACGGCGAGCAGGGTTGGCAGCTCGATCTGGCGCGCCTGCTCGCGGCGCTCACGCCCGACACGAAAATGCTGCTCATCAATTCGCCGAACAATCCGACCGGCTGGGTGATGAGCCGCGAGCAGCAGCGCGCGGTGCTTGCGCATTGCCGGCGGCACGGTATCTGGATCGTCGCGGACGAAGTCTACGAGCGCCTCTATTACCCGGACGCTTCCATCGAAAGCGAAGGCGCCGCTCCCGCCCGTACGGCGCCGTCGTTTCTCGATCTGGCCTCGCGCGACGAGCGGGTGATCTGCGTGAACTCGTTCTCGAAGGCGTGGCTGATGACAGGCTGGCGCCTCGGCTGGATCGTCGCGCCGACGCGTCTGATGGACGATCTCGGCAAACTCGTCGAGTACAACACCTCGTGCGCGCCGTCGTTCGTCCAGCAGGCCGGGATCGCCGCCGTGCAGCAGGGCGAGCGCTTCACGCAGGACCTGGTGCGCGACCTGAAGGCATCGCGCGACCATCTGGTGTGGGCGTTGTCTGCCGTGCCCGGCGTCGACGTGAAGGCGCCCCACGGCGCGATGTATCTCTTTTTCTCGATGACGGGCGCCTCGCGCAGCCTCGAACTGTGCAAGGCGATGGTGCGCGAAGTCGGCCTGGGAATCGCGCCCGGCAGCGCGTTCGGTCCCGAGGGCGAGGGCTTCCTGCGCTGGTGCTACGCGTGCGACGTCGCGCGGCTGGATGCGGGCGTCGAGCGCCTGAAGCGCTTCCTCGCCCGGCATGCCGCGCTGTAGCTGATGCGGGAAAGACATGCGAGAGCTTCGCGTTCAATGAGCGCCTCTCACGGATGCACCCGCATTCGCGCACATGCACCAATGCGCCGGGCATGTTCTCCGGCGCCTGGCGGCGGTTGGCTTTACGCACCGGATGTTTTTGCGTAATATGGCGCTCAGTCACGCGATTCCTGTCCGGAATATCGCTGCTCCGTCCGGCTGGGTTTGGCTCGATAGTCTGTTTCGCCTCCCCCCGGTGCGTGCTCCCATCAATATGACCGATCAGAATCGGGCGAGCGCGTCTTCAGTTCCACATCGTCTGTTTGATCCGGTTCTTTGACCACAGGGTCTGACCTAGCTGCATGAATACCCAAGAGGCGAAGATCGTCCTCGAGACAGCCTTGATCTGCGCGCAGGAGCCGTTAAAGCTCGGCGATTTGCGCAAGCTCTTTGCCGACGGCGTGTCGGCAGACACCGTTAGGACTCTGCTCGAAGACCTGAAACAGGATTGGTCGGGGCGCGGTGTGGAGTTGGTCGGGCTGGCGTCGGGGTGGCGGTTTCAAAGCAAGCCCGCGATGCGTTCGTATCTGGATCGTCTGCATCCGGAAAAGCCGCCGAAATATTCGCGCGCGGTGCTCGAAACGCTCGCGATCATTGCATACAGGCAACCGGTTACGCGTGGCGATATTGAAGAGATTCGCGGCGTGACGGTGAACACGCAGGTCGTCAAGCAACTCGAGGATCGCGGCTGGATCGAAGTGATCGGCCATCGCGACGTGCCCGGGCGCCCGGCGCTCTACGCGACCACGCGGCAGTTTCTCGACGACCTGGGCTTGCGCGCGCTCGACGAATTGCCGCCGCTCGCGGACCCGTCGGCGCAACTGAACGCGGACTTGCTCGGACAGCATGCAATCGAGTTTTCCGATGCGGACGCCGAGGTCGGCGAGACGCCGGCATCGAACGAAGAAGGCGAAGCGAGCGCGTCCGAACAGCCGGACATGGCCCACGCGGAAGCAACAAGCGGCGCGCAGCTCGCGGCAGGAACGGAAATCGCTGGCGAAGAGGCTCAGGGCGATCCGGCGCAGCAGGCCGATGGCACGCAAACGGGCATCGCGGCTGATGGCGTCGACACTCTTGAAGTCGCCGCGAATGAGGCTTTCGGAGCGCAACCCGACGTAGCACCAGAAGAAGCAAAACCCGCGGAGCAGGCGGACGTGATGAACGACGCGGAACACGCGGACCGTGCGGAACACGCGGACCGTGCGGAACACGCCCGCGAGGCCGGCGCCGAAGCGGCAAACGTTGCACCGCTGCCCGCTGCCGCGGCATCCGAAGAGAATCGCGATCCGGCCGCCAAGGCCGATCCGGCAGCAGCCGCACATGGTTCGGACGTTCTCCGCGACGCGGAGCATGCGGCCGGATCGAACCCGACCAGGGCGGCGCACGGCGATCAGGAAGATCGTCGCGACGCCGCACAGGACGCAGGCATTCTGACCGACGACGAAACCGAGTCGCGCAGCGCCTGACGTAACCGAACATTTTTTGCCGCGCCTGCAAGGGGCGCGCGCGACCTGACATTTTGAGGTTGTTTTGACACATACCCACGACACCGATTCGTCCGAATCCGAGCGCGCCGTGCCGTCGGCGCGCGCTGACGAAACGCGCACCACGCAAGCGTCGGCAGGCGAGCATGAGCGCCCGGCGCAGACCACGGAAGCAGACGGCGAGGACCGTCCGCGCCGCGGCCTGCGTCGCGGACCGCGCAGCCTGATCGCCCGGCGCCGTGCCGGCGCGAAGACGAAGGCCGTCGAAGGCGCGCCGGGGCAGGCCGCGCCGGCCGCCGGCGAGGCTGCGCCGGAAGGCGAAGCGGTGGCGCAAGCGCGTCCGCCGCGCAAGGACGCGGGCGCCAAGGGTCAAGGGCCGCGACGCAATGCAGGCGGCGCTAAACGCGAAGGGCAGCGCGAGGGTCAACGCGACGGCGCGCCGCGTGAAGGCGCCCCCCGTGAAGGCCAGCGCGAGCGTCAGCCGCGCGCAGGTGGCCAGCGGCAGAATCGCCGCGGCGGCGAAGTTCCGGCAGCAGCGGGCGCAGCGGCCGAAGGGAATCAGGACGACCTGTTCTCCTACGTCACGTCGCCTGCGTTCGACGCCGACAACAGCACGACGGGCGGCGTGCGCGCGCCGATGCTGCGCCGTGGCAAGCCGGCTGCGCCGAAGCGCGTGCTGTCCGCCGACGACGACGCGCCGAAGCTCCACAAGGTGCTCGCCGAGGCCGGCATGGGTTCGCGCCGCGACATGGAAGAACTGATCGTCGCCGGCCGCGTGTCGGTGAACGGCGAGCCGGCTCACATCGGCCAGCGCATCATGCCGACCGACCAGGTCCGCATCAACGGCAAGCCGGTCAAACGCAAGCTCGCCAACAAGCCGCCGCGCGTGCTGCTGTATCACAAACCGACTGGCGAAATCGTCAGCCATGCCGATCCGGAAGGCCGTCCGTCGGTGTTCGACAAACTGCCGCCGATGAAAACCGCCAAGTGGCTCGCGGTTGGCCGTCTGGACTTCAATACCGAAGGTCTGCTGATGTTGACCACCTCGGGCGATCTGGCGAACCGGTTCATGCATCCGCGTTACAGCGTCGAGCGTGAATACGCGGTTCGCGTGGTCGGCGAACTGGCCGAAGGCATGCGTCAAAAGCTGCTGAACGGCGTCGAACTCGACGACGGCCCGGCGAATTTCCTGCGCATTCGCGACGGCGGCGGCGAAGGCACCAATCATTGGTATCACGTCGCGCTCGCCGAAGGGCGTAACCGCGAAGTGCGTCGTATGTTCGAAGCGGCTGGTCTGATGGTGAGCCGTCTGATCCGCACGCGTCACGGCCCGATCTCGTTGCCCAAGGGCTTGAAGCGCGGTCGTTGGGAAGAGCTTGAAGACAATCAGGTGCGCGCGCTGATGGCGTCGGTCGGCCTGAAGGCGCCGAGCGAAGAGCGCGGCGGCCGCAATGCGGCGCCTGAGCGCAAGCAACCCGATCCGATGCAGACGTCGATGGGCTTCATCAACCGCGAACCGGTGCTGATGTCGCATAGCCGCTTCGAGCAGCAGCCGCGCGGCCAGGGCCGGCGCGGTGCGGCAGGCGGCGGCTTCGGCGGCGGCGCGGGTGCGGGCACGGGGTTCGGCGGCGGCTACGGCAATCGCGGCACGGGTCGCGGCGCGGGCGGCGCTGGCGGATTTAGCGGCGGCGCGGGAGGCGCAGGCGGCGGTGCAGGCGGTCCGCGCGGCGGCCGCGACGTCGACGGCAACCGCGCGCCTTCGGGCAGCGGCAATCGGGCTCCTTCGGGCGGCGGCAAGCGCGCTGGCGGCAACGGTCCGAATGCGGGCGGCGGCAATCGTGCGCCCGCGGGCAACCGCGGCAACGCCAACCGCTCGGGTGGCGGCAACCCCAACGCCGGCGGTGCAAACCGTAGCGGCGGCGCACCGCGCGGCCGTTCGCGCGGGCGCTGATCGCGAGCGTGACGATCATTGCGGCCCGGCTTCACCGAGCCGGCCGCGAAGCGCCGTCTTAATCATTCAATCGACGGGCGTCGCGGTCGCTGACCGCGAGGCGTATGAAACGCCGCGCAGGCCGAACTCGGGCCACATCGCGCGGCGCCGCCTTGTAAAGTCCCGCAAGCGCCGCCATATCGTCGAAAGATCGCCATGAAATCAAGCGGGAATCCGCTTGGCGCGGCGTTCTGCGGTTTGCGTTTGTCCTGAAAAATGGCTACAATCGCGGAGTCGCTGGGCGTGCGGCTTTTCATGTGCGGCTCAGGTGCGACCACCGGTAATAAGATGATGGGCGTTTAGCCCATTTTTTTTTCCGCTCAGTTCATCGTGGTTCGTCATCTCGGGTAGCACGAACGTGCGCCGGCCAGGCGCGCGGCCCGCATTGGTTGTTTGCAGAACAAGCGGCAGGCTCGCTGCGCGAACATCTAAGAGGGCACTGTGCAACTGACGGAACTGATTGAAACCACGGTCGTGGGACTCGGCTACGAGCTCGTCGATCTCGAGCGCACCGGGCGCGGCATGCTGTGTATTTATATCGACCAGCCTGCCGGCATCGCGATCGAAGACTGCGAGAAAGTCACGCGTCAGCTCCAGCACGTACTGACGGTCGAAAATATCGATTATGAGCGGCTCGAAGTATCGTCGCCGGGGCTCGACCGTCCGCTGAAAAAACTGGCGGATTTTGAACGCTTTGCAGGCAGCGAAGCGGTAATCACATTGAAAAAGCCATTGGACGGACGGAAATCGTACCGGGGTATTTTGCATGCCCCGCAAGGCGAGACCATCGGTCTGGAATTTGAAGGGAAGGAAGGCGCCGCGATGCTCGATTTCACGCTCGCGGACATGGACAAAGCACGCCTCGTTCCGAAAGTTGACTTTAGGAGCCGCAAACAATGAGTCGCGAAGTGTTGATGCTGGTGGATGCGCTGGCACGCGAGAAGAACGTCGACAAAGACGTGGTATTTGCCGCGCTCGAAGCGGCTCTCGCTTCGGCCTCCAAGAAACTCTTCGAAGAAGACGCGGACATCCGCGTCCATATCGACCGTGAAAGCGGCGAGCACGAAACGTTTCGCCGCTGGAAAGTGGTCCCGGACGAAGCCGGTCTGCAAGAGCCGGATCAGGAAATCCTGCTGTTCGAAGCACGCGAGCAAAAGCCTGAAATCCAGATCGACGACTACATCGAAGAACCGGTGCCGTCCATCGAATTCGGCCGGATCGGCGCGCAGGCCGCCAAGCAGGTGATCCTGCAGAAGGTGCGCGACGCCGAGCGCGAGCAGATCCTGAACGACTTCCTCGAGCGCGGCGAGCACATCATGACCGGCTCGGTGAAGCGTCTGGACAAGGGCAACTTCATCGTCGAAACCGGCCGTGTCGAAGCGCTCTTGCGTCGCGACCAGCTGATTCCGAAGGAAAACCTGCGCGTGGGCGACCGCGTGCGCGCCTATATCGCGAAGGTCGATCGCACCGCGCGCGGTCCGCAGATCGAGCTGTCGCGTACGGCGCCCGAATTCCTGATGAAGCTGTTCGAAATGGAAGTGCCCGAAATCGAACAGGGCCTGCTGGAAATCAAGGCGGCGGCGCGCGATCCCGGCGTGCGCGCCAAGATCGGCGTGGTCGCTTACGACAAGCGCATCGATCCGATCGGCACTTGCGTCGGCATTCGCGGTTCGCGTGTGCAGGCGGTGCGTAACGAGCTCGGTGGCGAAAACGTCGACATCGTGCTATGGTCGGAGGATCCCGCCCAGTTTGTGATCGGCGCGCTCGCGCCGGCAGCCGTCCAATCGATCGTCGTCGACGAAGAGAAGCATTCGATGGACGTCGTCGTGGACGAAAACGAACTGGCGGTCGCGATCGGCCGCAGCGGCCAGAACGTGCGTCTTGCCAGCGAACTCACCGGCTGGCAGATCAACATCATGACGCCGGACGAATCTGCGCAAAAGCAGAATCAGGAACGCGGTGTTCTGCGCGACCTGTTCATGGCGCGTCTCGATGTCGACGAGGAAGTCGCTGACATCCTGATCGACGAAGGCTTTACGAGCCTCGAAGAGATCGCCTACGTGCCGCTCAACGAAATGCTCGAAATCGAAGCATTTGACGAAGACACCGTCCACGAACTGCGTAACCGCTCGCGTGACGCGTTGTTGACAATGGCGATCGCGAATGAAGAAAAGGTCGAAAATGTAGCGCTCGACCTGAAGAGCCTGGACGGCATGGACGCCGACCTGCTCGCAAAGCTGGCCGAACATCAGATCCAGACGCGCGACGAACTCGCCGAGCTGGCTGTGGACGAACTGGTCGAGATGACCGGAATGGAAGAGGATGCCGCTAAGGCGTTGATCATGAAAGCACGTGAACACTGGTTCCAGTGAGAAATGACCATGGCGCACTAAATTGAACGCGGCCGTCAGGCCGCATGACCCGATGCTAACCGCAAGGAATCGGTCCTTGCATTAAGAGGAATGAATGGCGAGTAACAACGTAGCCCAATTTGCCGCGGAACTGAAAATGCCTGCAGGCGTGCTGCTCGAGCAGCTGCAGGCGGCGGGCGTCACCAAAGCGAGCGAAGCCGACGCCTTGTCCGAAACGGACAAGGCGCGTCTGCTCGACCACTTGCGCAAGTCACACGGCTCGACTGATGCAGACAAGCGCAAGATCACGCTGACGAAACGGCATACGTCGGAGATCAAGCAGTCCGATGCGACGGGCAAGGCTCGCACCATTCAGGTCGAGGTGCGCAAGAAGCGCACTTTCGTCCGCCGCGACGAAACCTCCGCTGAAGGCGGAGAGGCATCGAATCATGTGGCCGAGGCAGCGGAAGTCGACGATCTCGAACTTCAGCGCCGCGAAGAAGAAGCGCGTCACGAAGCCGAACTGCTCGAGAAGCAGGCTCAGGAACTGAAGGCGCGTCAGGAGCAGCTCGAACGCGAAGAGGCCGAGCGCCAGGCGCGCGAGCAGGCTGCTGAAGCGGAGCGTCGTCGCGCGGAAGAAGAAGCGGCGAAGAAGCGCGCAGCGGCTGCGGCCGAGGTAACGGCTCGCGAGAAAGTGCAGCAGGCCACGCAAACGGCGAAGGTCGAGGCGGCGGCTGCAAGCGCGGCCGAACCGGCCGTCGCGAAAGACACCGAGCAGGACGACGAGCGTGCCGCAGCAGAACGCGCGGCACAACGCGAAGCGGCGAAGAAGGCGGAAGACGCAGCGCGTCAGGCTGCTGAAAAGGCGCGTGCCGAGCAGGAACAGATCGCCAAGCGCCGTGCCGCGGCGGAAGCCGAAGCGCGTGCGATCCGCGAAATGATGAACACGCCGCGCAAGGCGCAGGTGAAGGCGCCGGAACCGGCACCGAAGCCCGCCGAACCGGCCAAGGCCGCCGAAGCGAAGGGCACGCTGCACAAGCCGGCGCGTCCGGCTGGCGAAGCGGCCGCGCGTCCCGCGGCCCGCAAGCCCGCTACTGCGGCTCCGGCTGCGACGACGACCACGCCGTCGGCAGGCGACAAGAAGAAGCCGGGCGGCAAGGGCGGCTGGCAGGACGACGCAGCCAAGCGCCGCGGCATCAAGACGCGCGGCGACACGAGCGGCGGCGTCGACCGCGGCTGGCGCGGCGGCCCGAAGGGTCGCGGCAAGCATCAGGACCAGAACACCACGTTCCAGGCGCCGACCGAACCGATCGTGCGTGAAGTGCACGTGCCGGAAACCATCACGGTCGCCGATCTGGCGCACAAGATGGCGGTGAAGGCGTCGGAAGTCATCAAGTCGATGATGAAGCTCGGCCAGATGGTCACGATCAACCAGATGCTGGACCAGGAAACGGCGATGATCATCGTCGAGGAACTGGGCCATCACGCGGTGGCGGCCAAGCTGGACGATCCGGAAGCCATGCTGGTGGAAGGCGAAGTGTCGGATGCGGAAGCACTGCCGCGTCCGCCGGTCGTCACCGTCATGGGTCACGTCGACCACGGCAAGACCTCGCTGCTCGACTACATCCGCCGCGCGAAGGTTGCAGCGGGCGAGGCGGGCGGCATTACGCAGCACATCGGCGCTTATCACGTCGAAACGCCGCGTGGCGTCATCACGTTCCTCGACACGCCGGGTCACGAGGCCTTCACGGCCATGCGTGCCCGCGGCGCGAAGGCAACGGACATCGTGATTCTGGTGGTCGCAGCCGACGACGGCGTGATGCCGCAAACGAAGGAAGCGATCGCCCACGCGAAGGCAGGCGGCGTGCCGCTCGTCGTCGCGATCAACAAGATCGACAAGCCGGATGCGAATCCGGACCGCGTCAAGCAGGAACTGGTCGCCGAAGGCGTCGTGCCGGAAGAATACGGTGGCGATTCGCCGTTCGTGTCGGTGTCGGCCAAGACCGGCTCGGGTATCGACGATCTGCTGGAAAACGTGCTGCTGCAAGCCGAAGTGCTGGAACTGAAGGCACCGGTCGAAGCGCCGGCCAAGGGTCTCGTCATCGAAGCGAAGCTCGACAAGGGTAAGGGTCCGGTTGCGACCATCCTGGTCCAGTCGGGTACGTTGAACCGTGGCGACGTCGTGCTGGCAGGCAGCGCCTATGGCCGCGTGCGAGCCATGCTGGACGAAACGGGCAAGCCGACCAAGTCGGCGGGTCCGTCGATCCCGGTCGAAATCCAGGGTCTGTCGGAAGTGCCGCAGGCTGGCGAGGAAGTCATCGTCATGCCGGACGAGCGCAAGGCGCGTGAAGTCGCGTTGTTCCGTCAAGGCAAGTTCCGCGACGTCAAGCTGGCGAAGCAGCAGGCCGCGAAGCTCGAGAACATGCTCGAGCAAATGGGCGAAGGCGAAGTGCAGTACATGCCGCTCATCGTCAAGGCCGACGTGCAAGGCTCGCAGGAAGCGCTGGTGCAGTCGCTGCTCAAGCTCTCCACCGACGAAGTGCGCGTACAGATCGTGCACGGCGCCGTGGGCGGCATCAGCGAGTCGGACGTCAACCTGGCAACGGCTTCGAAGGCGGTCATCATCGGCTTCAACACGCGGGCGGATGCGCAGGCTCGCAAGCTGGCCGAGTCCAACGGCGTGGACATTCGCTACTACAACATCATCTACGACGCAGTGGATGAAGTGAAGGCCGCGATGTCGGGCATGCTGGCTCCGGAGAAGCGCGAAGTCGTGACCGGTACGGTCGAAGTTCGCCAGGTATTCAAGGTGCCGAAGGTCGGCACGGTGGCCGGCTGTATGGTCACGGACGGTTTCGTGAAGCGCTCGTCGTCGGTGCGTGTGCTGCGCAACAACGTCGTCATCTTCACGGGCGAGCTGGATTCGCTCAAGCGCTTCAAGGACGACGTGAAGGAAGTCCGTCAGGGCTTCGAGTGCGGTATGTCGGTCAAGAACTTCAACGACATCGTCGAAGGCGATCAGTTCGAAGTCTTCGAGGTCACCGAAGTCGCGCGTACGCTGTAAGTCACGCGGCACGGTTCCAGGGGGCGGAGCGGGCATCAACGCCCGCTCCGCCCGTTGTTTTTGGGGCGACCCGCTTGGGGCGACCCGCTTGGGGCGGCCCGTTTAGGCTCTGCCGCTTGGGGCCCTCCGTTTGGGCTCTTCCGTTTCGGGCCTGCTGCTTCTGGCGCCGTGAGCGGCACCGCCGCGCGAACGCCGCGATTTGTCCGGCACGCCGCGGCCGCGAACCATTTTTTGCATCCGTCACAACGGATCACACAACACCATGCCTAAAAAACGTTCTTCACCCAATCGCAACGTGCAGATCGCCGATCAGATCCAGCGCGATCTGTCGGAGCTGCTGCGCGAGGTCAAGGACCCGCGCATCGGCATCGTCACGATTCAAAGCGTCGAGCTGACGCCGGACTATGCGCACGCGAAGGTCTATTTCACGACCTTGACCGGCGATCCGCAGCAGACGCTCGCGGCGCTCACGCACGCGGCCGGCCATCTGCACAATCAGTTGTTCAAGCGCCTGCATATCCATACGGTGCCGACGCTGCATTTCCATTACGACAAGACCATCGAGCGCGCTGTCGAAATGTCGCGCCTGATCGACGAGGCTAACGCCAGTCGTGCGAAAGAGGACTGAGCGCTGCGTGGGGTTCTCGCGTTGCGCCGCGTGTTGCAACGGCCGCGGCGCAGCAACCCAGCGCACCTGACGCGCACCGATCCGGCTTCACTATCAAATTCCTCTTTCGACATGACCGCACCTCAACGCCCCCGCGTGCCGCGCCGCGCGCTCGACGGCGTGCTGCTGCTCGACAAGCCGCTCGGGTTGTCGAGCAACGACGCACTGATTCGCGCCAAACGCCTCTATCTGGCGAAGAAGGCGGGCCACACCGGCACGCTCGATCCGCTTGCCACGGGCCTGTTGCCGCTCTGTTTCGGCGAAGCCACCAAGTTCTCGCAGGATCTGCTCGAGGCCGACAAGACCTATGAGGCGACCATGCGCCTCGGCATTCGCACGACGACCGGCGACGCCGAAGGCGAGCCCCTCGACACGCGCGCGGTGACCTGCGACGAAGCGGCGGTGCTGGCGACCTTACCCGGATTCCTCGGCAACATCGTTCAGGTCCCGCCGATGTATTCGGCGCTCAAGCGCGACGGCAAGCCGCTTTACGAATATGCGCGCGCGGGTCAGACCGTCGAGCGGGAAGGGCGCGAGGTGACGATCCACGCGCTCGAACTGCTCGCTTGCGCGCTGCCCGACGTCACATTTCGCGTCACATGCAGCAAGGGCACGTACGTGCGCACGCTCGCCGAGGACATCGGCGAGGCGCTCGGCTGCGGCGCGCATCTGGTCGCGTTGCGGCGCACCGGCGTCGGCGCGTTGACGCTCGAGCATTCGGTGACGCTCGACGCGTTGTCGGACGCAACGGAAAGCGAACGCGATGCGTGGCTCCAACCGGTCGACGCGTTGCTGTCGACGTTCCCGTCCGTGCATCTCGACGAGGACGCGACGCGCCGCTTTCTGCATGGCCAGCGCTTGAAGCTCGCGGAACTGAACGTGAGCCGCGAGGCGATGAACGCGTCGCGCGTGCGAGTCTACGCGGCGGCGCAAGGCCGCCTGCTCGGTGTCGCGAAGCCTGGCGAGGGCGTGCTTGCGCCGGAGCGGCTGGTTGTCACGGCGGAAAACTAGGGACCAGGGTTCCGCGGCAACGTGTCTGACGGAAGTCGCGCAAGCGGCGCTTTGACAAATCTGCCGGCGCGGCAATGTCCGCTTTGTAGAAACTTGAAGGCCCGTTGAGGGCCGACTTCTGCACGACGCGGACCGGTCAATCGCGGCTTACTCGGCCAGTGCAACGTCGGACCGTGATCGGCCAGCTTCGGTCATTCGCTCGATCGAGTAGTTTGCCGCTTGAAAGGCTGTATGGCCCGAATCCAGTCCCAAAGCTGTAGGCACGGTTATCCGCGTTTCGCTTTGCATATCCGTATGCAAGGACCGCGATTCCGAGCGCCCCTGCATGGGTTGCCATATGAAACCCATCAGCGAGCAACGCCATTGAGCCGGTGACGTACCCAGCGACTATCTCGCCGACCATCATGATGAACGTCAGTGCGACGACAGAGCGCGTCCGGCGTGCGTTCTCGTCGTGGGAGCTTCCTAAAAAAGAGTGCTCGTGTCCGAGTGCCTGGTTCTTTGAGTCTGTCATTTCGTGTATCGCCGAATGGCTTCAATCAGTGCGTCAAGCCCGCTTTCTCGCTTTTTAGCGGTCAAGTCAGGGTGGACAACATGCTTGCGGGCATGCGCCTCGATAATTTCGTCGAGAAGCCCATTCATTGCGCCACTGAGAGTTTCTGTTGCTGTGCGCTCAGGTCCCGATAATATGCAGGAACTGCCGGACGAGATCCAGAAGCACCAAGAAGTTGCGCCACTGGTGGACCCCGTTGCTTCGATATCCGAAGAAATCCGTCTGAAAGCGGCCGGCGTCGCGCAAGCCGTCTCCCTCTTCGACACCTGAGATCAAAGCGGACGTGGGTCGCAAGACGCACTGGTTGACCGCATAAAGACCGCGGCAGCGCCTCTCCAGTGAAGCGTCATAAGTCCATCCCGGTTCGCGCGACGCGATTCATCAGCGCTTGATCATCATCGAAAGCACTGCGCTTGCTGCGCAAAGCCCCGCGACAATCGGAAAGATGATCGACGTATGGCCGGTGGCATCGATAATGTGGCCGATAACCGGTTCGCCGATGCCAGCGAACGTGTACGACATGGTGTTGAGCACACCTGTTGCTGTCCCCGCAGCGCGGCGCCCGAAAATATCAGGACACAAGGCCCAGAAAGAGGACGCCGGCCCGAAGACAAAAAAGCCGCACAAAAACAGAAGCACGATCGCAAACATACTACCGTGCGGCACGAACATCATGACGATCGCCGTCGCGCAGGCCAGCACCATGTACCAGACGATCGCCATATAGCGGCGCCCTTGAAACAGTACGTCGGATATCCAGCTATTCGACAGCGAGCCGAGCGCCATGCCTACCGGTAACGCGACCGTGATCCACTTGGGGTCGATCAGCGCCGATGAAGTCTTCCAGTCCATGCCGAGAAAATGGACCGGCACCCAGACCACCAATGCGTACCGTGCCGCGTTCTGGAAACCGATTGCGAGACCCGTGATGTAGAGCCTCCAGTTCTTCATCACGAGCGCGTATCGCTGCGCGCTCGTCAGCTCATCCTCCGATTCTGCTGGAGAGGCCGCGTCTTCCGGTTTTTCAGCAGCGGGCAGATGCTGAGCCTCCGGTCGTTCGGAAACGAATAGCAACAACACCAGTGCGCCCAGCAGCATGGACAGCGGCGCAAGACGGAAGATCCAGACCCAGCCGAGCTGCATCGTGCCCAGAATGATGACCGGAAAAACGTAGGCGAGCACCGAAGAGAATCCGGAGAAGCCCACATAAACGCCATAGACAAACCCGCGATGTTTGTGACCCCACCAGTTGGATAGCAGGCGGCTGCCAGGCGCGAAACCCATCGACTGGAAATAGCCGTTGAGCCCCCACGCCAGCAGAAAAAACAGGAACGTGTGACCGAAACTAAATAGCCAGTTCGCCGCCAGTGACAGGACGGCCCCGGCGATCATCATCGTCTTGCCACCCAGCTTGTCACCCAGATTGCCGTTGATGAACTGGCCGCCGGCATAGCACCAGAGCATGGTCGCGCTGATCCAGCCGATCTCGTACTTCGATAGACCGTAGTCGTGCTGAATACCGGCAACGGCAAAACCCAGCGTCTGCCGGCCGGTGTAGTAGAACAGGTAACAGAACGTCACGCCGATCAACGCACGCCACTTATATTGCGCGAACGTCGTGCTCCCTTTGATCGACGCGTATTGCAACGCGTCAGGCGTATCTGTGGGCATTGCTGTCTCCATGCGGAGCGCGGTCTTTGCCGCGCTGGCCGTTTTTCGTTATCAGACGAGGTGATTGAGCGCGAGATCGATGACATCGAAATTGCGCAAGCGTCGCGTGCCGTCGTTGCCACTGAGCTTGCGATTGAAAATGAGCGGCACTTTCTGTTCGGACATACCGCCGTGGGAGCGCAGCGGCACGGTGAGCCCGGACAGGTCATGTTTGTCGGCTGCGCTGCCGAGCACCGTGAGCCTTTCGCCGAGCACCACGAGTTCACCGATCCTGTCTGACGGCAACTCGAATCGCTCGCTAGCCTGTGCACGGGTCAATACCGCCTCGACGCCATCGATAGCCGCGAGGAACGCGGCCACGTCGCGCTGCTTCTGTTCGTCGTGATCGCGCAGGTACACCGTAGCGTAGGAGCCGAGCGCGCCGTGATGCACGACATACGGATCAGTGATTGGCAGGAGAACACGCGTCGTGCGCGCGCCATATTGCGCATCGAGCCTATCTTGCAGAAACACGATGTTGGGCCGGCCGATCGCATCGGTTTTCGCATTCATGCCGTGATCGGCGGTGAGCGCCAACACGGCGCCTTCGGCGTGCAGACGCAGCAGGTAGTCGTCCATCATCGCGTAGAAGGCGTTTGCCTCTGACGTGCCCGGCGCGTGTTTATGCTGGACGTAATCTGTTGTAGAGAGGTACATGAGATCAGGGCGCTCTTCGCGCAAGAGGGAAAGCCCGGCGGCAAACACGAACTCCGAAAGCTCTGCGCTGTACACGGACGGCACAGGCATGCCGACTCTTGCCACGATGTTGTCGATGCCGTGCTCCTGCCGCGTCACTTCGTCAGCTTTCTCAGCCGAAAAACAGATCCCTTCCAGTCGGTGTCCGAGCAGACTGCGCAGCTTGTCCTTCGCGGTAACGACAGCGACGCGCTGACCCGCGCGAGCCATCTCCGCGAGAATGGTTGGGGCACGCAGGTATTTGGCGTCGTTCATCAGGACTTCCGTCTGCGTCTCCTCGTCGAAAAAGAAATTGCCGCAAATACCATGTACCGACGGCGGCGCGCCTGTGACGATCGACAGATTGTTCGGGTTGGTGAACGACGGCACGACGCAGTCCCCGGTCAGCACGGTGCCGAACGAACGCAGGCTGGCCAGAAACGGCGCTTTGCCGGCCAGGATCGCCTGATTAATGTATTCCTGCTCGCAACCGTCGACACACACCACAATCGTCGGCGCAGAGGGCAATTGATAAGTTCGGGAGTTGACGGTGATCTGCTGGGTCATGGGGACACCTTTCTGAGTGGAATGACGTCAGCGTATGATGGTCAAGCTACTCACACAACCGACAAAATTGTCCGGATTGCGTTAAATAAACTCACACATGCGATCGAAGCTTCCCCCACTCAACGCCCTGCGCGTGTTCGAAGTCGCCGCGCGCGCGGGCAGCTACTCGGCAGCCGCGCGTGAGCTCAACCTGACGCACGGCGCCGTGAGCCGTCATATCACCATCCTTGAAGACTGGCTCGGCCAGCCACTGTTCGTGCGCGATGGGCAAAGCATGGTCGCGTCCGGGCATGCGCGAGCGTTGGCCCGAGAAATCAGCGCGGCTTTCGACCACATTGCGGACGCGGCGGAACGCTATGGCAAGAGCCAGCACCGTAAAGTGATCCGGGTCAGCGCGGCGGCGACGGTCGCAATGCGCTGGCTGATTCCTCGCCTGCCGTTGTTCACGGCGATCTGCCCGGATGTGGATGTGCGCGTCTCCACGACGCTGACGACCGATTCCGCACTGCGTGGCAGTTTCGATCTGGCGATTCGTCGCGAAGTACCCGCAGCCGGGCAATATCAGGCGTGGCCATTATTTGAGGAGCGCAACACGGTGATCGCGAGTCCGGCGCTGATCGCGCAAACCACAATCTCGTCGGTCGAACAACTTGCCGCCGAAACATGGCTCACCACGGAATCGCGTCCGAGCGATTGGGAGAGATGGACCCAGGCCGTCGGTCAACCCACGCTCCGGGCCAGTCGTACCTTGAGATTCGATCACTTTTTTGTGACGTTGCAGGCCGTGGTCGATGGCCTGGGTTTTGGTATCGGACCGTTCCCAACGCTCGATGCCGATTGCACTGCAGGGCGTCTACAAAAACCGTTTCCCGATCTGACTTCGAAGGGAGCGACTTACTTTGCATTGGTACCGCTGGATGCCGACAAGCCTGTGCATATGAGGGATTTCGTCGATTGGTTGCGATCAGGTGGCGACGACGGCCGTTCCGATAAAAGATGAGCTTTCGCAAAGTACCCAAGAACCGCCCAGCAATCCTAACCTTCCTCCCCAAACGCCCCAGTCCGCACCTCGCCCTCGGGCAAATACCGCGTGATAATCACCCCACGCGACGTCCCCACCGACTGCACCAGCCTGAACGCGCACGCCGCAGCGTCATCACCAAAAAGCCGCTTCCCCCGCCCAAGTATCACCGGATAGACAAGCAGCCTCAGCTCATCCACCAAACCGGCAGCGAGCAATTGCCCCACCATATTCCCACTACCAAACGTCAACAAATCTGCCCCATCTTCATCTTTGAGCACGCGCAGCGCATCGACCAAACCGCCCTCGAGCGCATGACTGTTCTGCCACTCGAGCGTCTCCGGCCGATGCGTAGCCACATGCTTGCGCACGCTGTTGAACAGATCGGCGATGCCGCGACTCGGCGAACCAGCCGGCACCTGCGGCCAATGCGCCGCGAAAATGTCGTAGGTGCAACGTCCGAGCAGCAATTCGAAGGGCTTTGAGAGCAGTTCCTGCACATATCCGCCGATGGCTTCATCGCCATACGGCACGATCCAGCCGCCGAGGCGGAAGTCGCCGCTGAGATCTTCGCGCGGACCGCCGGGCGCCTGAATGACGCCGTCCAGACTGATGAATGCCGAAACAGTGAGCTTGCGCATGGGGTTCTCCAGGTTGACGGACCGGATCGGCCCATCCATACGACGAGCGAGTCGTATCACGATCGACAACCAGGCGACATCCTTGCGCCGTCGATCGAGCCCCGCGCTGCCTCACCGCTTCATCGGCTCAATTCCGCGGACTCGCGTCGATCGGGACGCTTCTGGTCTCGCCGGTCGACGCTCGGTCCTGGCGGCGCGGATCCCGCGCATGCCTCGAGCGCGACCGCCGCGCGTTTTGCAAGCTCAACGGTTTCGTTACACGCGACCACGTCCCTCAGCAGCTTGCAGCGAGCGCCGCCGCCGAGCTTCGACAACATCGTGCGCAGCTTCGCGAGCGCCGCTTGCGGCGAGCCGTTGTCCGAAATGAGCGAAGCGACGTCGAACGCGCTGCCGGCGGGCGTCGTGATCACCGTCGGACAGCTTGACGTGGCGTCGGCGCTGGACACGAAGAGCGCCAGTGTTAGCCCGATCGTGCCCGCGCGCAAACCACCCGGACCCTCGAAACACGCATTCATCGATACCGTCATGGCTCACTCCCGGTAGTCTTCACTCACTGCGATACGGATCGCGCGGCATGGTCCAGTATCGGCGGGGCACTTTTCATTTCGCTTGCGAGCGTTGCCAGTAAGCGCGTCATCGCTCGCGACGCCGCCGCGCCAGCGCTTTGTGGTACCTTGCGCCGCGTATAAGCGCAAGCGTAAAGCGCCAATATCAGACCGACGCGACCGTCGCGGATCTTCCCCTTGCGAACCTACCGCTTCACGAACGCGCCGAGCGGGCTGATGCAACTCTTGAGCCACAGCATCGCAGCCGGGTCGTTGCTGTCGAGCAGATCGATCGAAGCGAGATCGGTATAGAGATCGAGCTTTTGCATCACCTCCGCCGTGGTCTCGAACGTATGATGAACGAGCGGCGCTTCGATCCGTCCGCCGCTTACATGACCCGTCAACGTTTCGTGCACGCTGTGGCCGCTGAAATGCAAAGCGTCGCGTCGCTTGCTATTTCTTCGGCTGCCACGGCCGCTGAGACCGGTTCGCGTTTTGCCGTCCGGTCGCGAATGCTGGTTCAAAAGCAAGCTTCCGGCCTGACCGCTCGACGCGCCGCGCCCGACGTCGGAGTGGATCGTTGTTTTTTCGCGACCTGCACAAAACGCCGCATGCGGGAACAGCACGCGCCAGAAGCATTTGACGGCACAACGCTAACCATTCATACGAAATACCCGATTTCCAGCGCGGGTAAACATGGCTACGATTTGTAAGGCGTCAGCGTTCCCAAACGTTCGGCGTGTGTGTTTGTTTTTGGCCGCAGCTTTGTCTGCGGCTTTTTTCTATGCGCCTCGCAGTCGCAAGTCTCTGCGTTCGTCAGACAGCTTTGATCTGACGACAGGCGGCGCGCCTTCCTCCTCGCAACACGACTGAGTCTATCCCGGCGTCCGCGCTTCACGCGCACCCGCCCGCTTTTCGTCGACCACTCCATCTCTCTGGTAAACCCGGTTGCATCATGATTTTGACGCGCCTATATTGCTATACACCATCAACTATTGCGATGCGATAAATCATGAGCAATGACGTGCTGTTCTCGAATCACGGCCGCGTCGCGGTCATCACCCTGAATCGCCCCGAGCGCCTGAACGCGTGGACGACGCCGATGCGCGAGACGATCATCGACGCGCTCGAGCGCTTCAACCGTGACCCGGAGGTCGCGGCGATCATCATGACGGGCGCGGGCAATCGCGCGTTCTCGGCGGGCCAGGACCTGTCGGAAGCGCATGATTTCGACGGCGAACGCGCGGTCGCGTGGGTCAAGGAATGGCAGCGTTACTACACGGCGCTGCGCAGCCTGTCGAAGCCGCTCGTCATGGCGCTGAACGGCACGGCTGCGGGCTCCGCATTTCAGGTGGCGCTGCTCGGCGACATTCGCGTCGGGCATCCCGGCGTGCGCATGGGGCAGCCGGAGATCAACGCGGGCATCGCGAGCACCACGGGCCCGTGGATCATGAACGCGATGCTCGGCATGTCGCGCACTATCGAGCTCACGCTGACCGGCCGTCTGATGGAGGCGGAAGAGTGCCATCGCATCGGCCTCATTCATCACCTCGTCGACGAAGACAAGGTGTTCGACAAGGCACTCGAAATCGCCACCGAACTCGCCGCGAAGCCGCCCGTCGCGATGCGCCTCGACAAGCAGCGTTTTCGCGAAATGACGGAGCCGGGTTTCATCGACTGCATCGAAGCGGGCGAGCGGATTCAGCGCGAAGCGTACGACTCTGGCGAGCCTGCACGCATGATGGAAGAGTTCTTCAGCAAGCGCGCGAAGTAGCCGCCGCGAACGAAGCTCGCGAATCAGGCCTGCGAGTCAGGCCCGTCCCACAGCAACCGCAAGTCAGCCGTTCCAATCTCAACCGTAGTGCGGAGACCTGAACAATGACGCAAGACTTCAACGCGGCGCGCCGCCGCATCCTTCACGGCGCGGGCGCGCTTGCCGTGGCGAGCGCATTGCCGCTCGCCGCGCGTGCGCAGGCCAAGCAGATCGTGGTGTCGGACCCGGGCGGTCCCTACACGACCGCCTATCGCGAAGCGTTCTACGATCCGTTCGAGAAAGCGACGGGCATCAAGGTCGTGAGCGTCGCGCGCGAATCGCAGCCCGTTGCCCAGTTCGCGGCGATGGTGCAGACGAAGAACTACGTGTGGGACGTCACCACGCTGACGCTCTCCGCCGATATTCCGTACCTCGAAGCAAAAGGTCTGCTCGAACCGATCGGCCTGAAAGCGAGCGATTATCCGGAGCTCATGCCCGAAGCGATCACGCCGAACTGGCTCGGCGTCGACGTGTATTCGACGGTGCTTGCGTATCGCACCGACAAGTTCAAGGACGGCGGCCCGAAATCGTGGGCCGACTTCTGGGACGTGAAGAAATTCCCCGGCCGCCGCTGTCTGCGCCGCAGTCCGCTCGACACGCTCGAACAGGCGCTGCTCGCCGACGGCGTGCCGCTCGACAAGCTCTATCCGCTCGACGTCGACCGCGCGTTCAAGAGCCTCGACAGGATCAAGCCGCACGTCAACATCTGGTGGACCTCGGGCGCGCAAGCCATGCAGGCGATCCAGAGCGGCGACGTCGACATGATCTCGACATGGAACGGCCGCGCGCAAGCCGCGAAAGACGCGGGCGCGCCGGTCACGATCGTGTGGAATCAGGGGCTGTATTCGATCGAAGGCTGGGGCATTCCGAAGGGCACGCCGCGCGCCGATGCGGCGAAGCAGTTCGTGCGTTTTTGCGCCGACGCGAAGCGCCAGGCGCTGCTCACGCGCACGCTCGCCTACGGGCCGACCAACAAAAAAGCGTTTGAGACGATTTCAAAAGAACGCGCGACGTTGCTGCCCACGGCGCCCGACAATCTTCGCGACATGCGGCTGCCGAGTCCGCAATGGTGGGAAGCGAACCGCCAGAAAGTCACCGAACGGTTCAATTCGTGGATCATTTCGTAAGGACGCACGATGAGCTCCAAACTCGAGGCGATAGGCATTGCGAAGCGCTACGGCGAGGCTCTCGCGCTGGAACCGACGGATCTCGCCGTGCAGGCAGGCGAATTCCTGACGCTGCTCGGTCCCTCGGGTTCGGGCAAGACGACGCTGCTGCAGATGATCTCGGGGCTCGTCGCGCCGAGCGCGGGCCGCATCGAAATCGACGGGCGCGACGTCACGCACGTCGAGCCGGGCAAGCGCGGCATCGGCATGGTGTTCCAGAGCTATGCGCTGTTTCCGCACATGAGCGTGTGGGACAACGTCGCGTACGGTTTGCGCATGCGCCGCAAGTCGCGCGACGAAGTACGCGCGGCTGTGGACAGCGCGCTCGCGATGGTGCGCATGACCGACTACGCGAAGCGCTTTCCGAAGGAACTGTCGGGCGGGCAGCAGCAGCGCATCGCCCTGGCGCGTTGTTTTGCCTACCGGCCGTCGGTGATTCTGCTCGACGAGCCGCTCGGCGCACTCGACAAAAAATTGCGCGAGCACATGCAGGGCGAAATTCGCCGCTTGCATAAGGAGCTCGGCGCAACGTTCGTGTACGTCACGCACGATCAGGACGAGGCGCTCACGCTATCCGACCGCATCTGCCTGATGAATCAGGCGCGCATCGAGCAGGTGGGCACGCCCGCCGATCTGTACGACCGTCCCGCAACGCGCTTCGCGGCCGGCTTCATCGGTCATTCGAATCTGCTCGAAGGCGCGCTCGACGACACGCGCGGCGCGAGCGGCGAACCGATCCTTCTCGCAGCCGGCGGCCGCATTCCATTGCCGATGAACGCAATGAACGCGATGAATACGATGAAGGCGGCGAACGGGAACGGCGCGGCTTCCGCTGCGCGCCACACGTTGCTCGTGCGGCCCGAAGCGCCGCGGCTCGTCGAGCCGCGCAGCGGTTTTGTCGACGGCACGATTGCGGACGTCGTGTTCTTCGGCAGCGACACGCGCGTGCAGCTCGCGATGAACGACGGCAGCGAGCTCACCGTGCGTTGCGAACGCAGTTTGTCGCCGCGTATCGGCGACAGGGTGGGCCTCGTGTGGGACCCGTATCGCACGACGCTTCTGCATAGCTGAAAGGGATCGGAATGACCATCGCTCTTCACGCGCATCGCGAAAGCGAAGCCTCGCGGCGCGGCCGTTCGATGTGGCTCGCGCGCTGCCTGCGCTTTCTGCCTATCGTGCCGACGCTGCTGTTTCTGCTCGTGTTCTTTATCGTACCTGTCGGCGAGATTCTGCAAGGCGGACTCGTCGGTGCGGACGGGCAGATCGGGCTCACGCAGTTCGAGCGCATCGCGCGCACGCCGGTTTACGCGAAGGTTTTATGGATCACCTTCGCCATTTCGTTCATGACGGCGGCGCTTTCCATCGTGCTCGGCTATCCGGTCGCGTATCTGTTGAGCCGTCTGTCGGAGCGCGCCCGCGAACGCTGGCTGCTGTGGGTGATGCTGCCGTTCTGGACCAGCTATCTCGTGAAGACGTATGCGTGGATGCTGCTGCTGTCGAAGACCGGCGTGCTGTCGACCATCGCGCTATCGCTCGGTCTCGTGAGCGAGACGAGCGGCACGATTCCGTCGCTGACCGGCGTGCTGATCGGCATGGTGCATTCGATGCTGCCGCTCGCCGTAATGACGATGCTGCCCGTCATGCGCGGCATCGACGACCGTTTGACGCAAGCCGCCGAAACGCTCGGCGCGGAGCGCAGCACGAGTTTCTTTACCGTCTATCTGCCGCTGTCGTCGCCCGGTGTGGCGGCAGCGGGTCTGCTCGTCTTCATCTCGAGCCTCGGCTTCTTTATCGTGCCCGCGCTTCTCGGTTCGCCGAAGGAAACGATGATCGCGCAACTCGTGATCTCGTCGGTGCTCGAACTCTTCGACATGCGCTTTGCCGGCGCGCTCTCGACCGTGCTGCTGGTCTGCTCGATCGTGATCTTCTTCATCTACGACCGGATGGTGGGCCTCACGTCGCTGACCGGCGAAGTCGCCGAGCGTCAACGCGGCTCGCGTGCGCAAGGGCTCAAGCTCGCGCTGCTGATGACCGCGGGACGCGTCTTCGCACCGCTGACGATGCGCCGCAAGGTGCACGCCGGCGAAGCATCGCGCGCGCTCGGCCCGCTGGGTTTTTACACCTGTGTCGTGATGCTCGTGCTGGTCGTGCCGGTGCTTTCCGTGATCCCGTATGCGTTCACGAAGAGCGACTACATCGCGTTTCCGCCGAAGCTCTTCAGCATCCGCTGGTTCGGCACGTTCATGGATTCGCCGGTGTGGCAAAGCGCAGTGATCCGTTCGTTCGAAGTGGGTCTCGGCACCGCGCTGCTGTCGCTGCTGCTCGGCTTCGGCGCGACGCTCGCGATGACGCGCATGCCGCGCCGCGTGAGCAAGCCCGTATTCGCGTTGCTGGTTGCGCCGCTGATCGTGCCGCGTATCGTGGTGGCCGTCGGTTTGCTGTATCTGTTCGCGCGCTTTGGGCTGACGGGCACGAACCTCGGCCTCGTGATCGGCCATACAGTGCTCGCTATTCCGTATGTCGTCGTGACGCTGGCCGCAGGCTTCCAGCGCTTCGACTGGCGCCTCGACGACGCCGCGCGCGTGATGGGCGCGTCGCCGTTGCGGCGCATCACGTCGATCGTGTTGCCGCTCCTCATGGCAAGCGTGACCGCCGCGTTCCTGTTCGCATTCCTCGTTTCGTTCGATGACCTGACTATCGCGATCTTCGTCTCCGGCGGCATTAACTCGACGCTGCCCAAGCAGATGTGGGACGACATCCAGCTCGCCATCACGCCGACGCTCGCGGCCGTGTCGACCACGCTCGTGATACTGATCGCACTCGTCGTCGCGGTTTCTTCCTGGCTCAAGCGCAAGGCGCGCTAATTTTCGGTCATTCAACCGGTTCACACATGCATCGTTATCCAGAATATTTTGCTCACCGGCACGCAAGCGACGAGCTCGACTGTGTGCCGCTGCTCGCGGCAGGATTGCGCCGCGATCCCACGCGCACCGTCGTGCATTTCGAGGATCACGCGATCACCTGCGAAGACGCTTCACGGCACGTCGCGCAGTTACAGCGCTGGTTCGGCGAACGCGGTCTCGTACAGGGCGATCGCGTCGCCGTGATGCTCGGCAATAGTCCCGAACACATTCACCTGATTTACGCGCTGCATGTGAGCGGGCTTGTGTGGGTGCCCGTCAACACGAAGCTGCGTGCAGCGGGCCTCGAATATCTGCTGCAACATGCACAGCCCAAACTCTTCGTGATCGACGATGAATTCGACGCGGTGACCGCGCAACTCGATTGCGGCGCGGCGCAACGCACGCGTCTGCCTGCGTTCGATGCAAGCGACACCCATGCGGCGTTCGAGACGCCCGCGATCGGCGTGCACGATCCGCTGTGCATCATCTACACGTCGGGCACGACGGGCGCGCCGAAGGGCGTCGTCTTCACGCACAGGATGATGCGCATCGCGAGCGAGGCGGCGCTGCGTGTCGCCGATGTGCGCGACGGCGACCGGCTGTTTCTGTGGGAGCCCCTGTGTCACATCGGCGGCGCGCAAATGCTGCTGCTGCCGTTCCTCGAGAACGTGACGTTGCATGCGGTGCCGCGTTTTTCGGCATCGCAGTTCTGGCCGCAGATCGAGCGCGCGGGCGCGACTCAGTTGCATTATCTCGGCGGCGTGCTCGACATTCTGATGCAGTTGCCCGAGAGCGAGCAGCCGCCGGCGCACACGCTGCGCGTCGCGTGGGGCGCGGGTGTGAGCGCGGCGTCGTGGGAAGCGATTCAGGCGCGGCTCAAGGTCTCGCTGCGCGAGTGCTACGGCATGACCGAATGCTCGAGCTTCGCGACCGCCAATCTCACGGGAAAGCCGGGCTCGATCGGCCGCGCGTTACCGTGGATCGACATCGAGTTACTCGACGAAAACGGGCAGCGCGTGCAAGACGGCGAAGCCGGCGAGATCGTGCTGTCGAGCAAAGTGGAGGGCACGTTTTTGCCGACGTATCTGAACAATCCCGATGCGACGAAAGCCGCGCTGCGCGACGGGCGGCTTCACACCGGCGATCGTGCGCGGCGCGATGCGGACGGCGATCTGTTCTTCATCGGCCGGCAGACGGACAGCATGCGCGTGCGCGGCGAGAACGTGTCCGCATGGGAAATCGAGCGTATTTTTGCGGCGCATCCGGCGATTCGCGCCAGCGCGGCAATTGGCGTCGCGTCGGCAATCGGCGAGCAGGATATCCTGCTCAACGTCCAGTTCAAGGACGAGCCGGTCGCGTGGCCGGCGCTGCACGCGTGGGCGCAAGAACGTCTTGCGAGCTTCCAGTTGCCGCGCTATTACCGCGCGGTCTCCGCGTTCGAGTTGACCGCGAGCGAGCGCGTGAAGAAGCATCTGCTGTCGCGCAATACCGAAGACGCGTGGGACCGTCTCGCGACGGTCAAGCAATAGCTATCGTATAGAGGTGGATTATTAGGGCTATGCGATAATTTCCCGTTCGAACCAGACAGACACTGACGTGATGAGCGACGAGCCCAAAGCCGCACGCAAGCGCAACACTTCGCAGGCAAAGCTGCCCGCGGAGGCAGCCGACCCGAGCGCGTCGCCGCTTTACGTGCAGTCGGTCGAGAAGGCGATGAAGGTGCTCACCGCGTTCGACGGCAGTAAGCGTCAGTTGTCGCTCTCCGAGATATCGGCGTCCACGGGCTTCGACATGAGTGCGACGCAGCGCTTCACTTACACGCTCGCGGCGCTCGGCTATCTCTTCAAGGACGCGGACAGCCGCAAATACGAACTCTCGCCGCGGCTTCTCGACTTCACCTATCACTATCTGACGTCGAACGATCTGGTGAGCCGCGCGACGCCTTATCTGCAGCAACTCGGCTCCGAGACCGAAGAGGCGACCAACCTCACCGTGCTGGACGATACGGACATTGTGTTCGTGCTGCGCATCGTCAGCCGCAATGTATTCAACGCGCACGTCATTACCGGCTCGCGGCTGCCCGCGTATTGCACGGCGCCGGGTCTCGCTATTCTTGCGACGCTGCCCGACGGCGAAATCGACGACATTCTGTCGCGCACGAACCTCGTCGCTTATACGGCTTCCACGGTTTATCAGCCGCGCAAGATCAAGGAGCGGATCGTGCAGATCCGCAAGCAGGGCTACGCGCATACGGAAGACGAGTACTTCGTGAGCGATATTTCGACGGCGGCGGCTATTACGAACGCGCACGGACGCGGCATCGGCGCGGTGAATATCGCGGTGGCGCGCTCGCGCTGGCAGGCCGATCGCGACGAAAAACGCTTCGCCGATCTCGTGATTTCGACCGCTTCGGCTATTTCCACGCGTCGGCGGATCGAATAACCGCGCCGGGTTTCCGTCCGCGGCACGCTCCATGCTGTGCTTCTAAAAAGCGGCAAGCGCCGTGAAACTGGGAGACAGACATGAGAACCTTCAAGGTTGCCGGCATCGCGTTGATCGTCTGCATGAGCAGCGTGGCTTACTCGCAACAAAGCGGCAATGCGCCGGCGAACAGCGGTACGCAAAACGGAAAACAGATCCAGCCAGGACAGGCCGGGCAGGCCGTGGACAAACCGGCGGACGCCGGCGCGCCAGGCAACAAGCCCGGAACGCTGATGGACAAGCGGGCGAATGCCATGTCGCCGGAAGGCGCGTCGGCGCCGCCGCGGACTGGCGAGGTCAAGCAGTAGCGCAGGGTAGAGCGCGGCGGCGACACCGTCGCCGCGTGACACCATTCACCAATATCAATCGGACAACTCTGTCCGTTGATCCAATCGTGCTTGACAATCTATCTGCAGGTAGATAGAGTTCGGTTCATGGACACGACGACTTCAGTGCGCGAACAGATTCTCGAGCACGCCATCACGCTTATCATGATGCGCGGCTATAACGGCTTTAGCTATCGGGACCTGTCGAGTCTGGTCGGCGTCAAGACGTCGAGCATTCATTACTATTTCCCGTCGAAAGACGACCTCGTTCTCGAAGCGGTGAACGCGTATAGCAGCGAAGTGTTCAACACGCTCAAGGGCATCGACGAATCGTTGCCCGCTGAGGCCAGGCTCGGCAAGTACACCAAGCTGTTCGGCCGCACGCTGGGCGACGGGCACCAGATCTGCCTGTGCGGCATGCTGGCGTCGGACATCGAAACATTGCCGGACAATATTCGGCAAGCGGTGCAGGCATTCTTCAAGGCGAACGAGAAGTGGCTCGCGAAGGTGCTCGCGGAAGGCTCGAAAGCGGGTACGCTGGCGGTAAATGGCAAGCCTGAGAACGCGGCGCGCGCTCTCTTCGCGGCGTTTCAAGGTAGCGTGTTGGCGAGCCGGTTATTCAATACCAAGGCCCGGCTGGATGATGTCGAGGCGTCGGTAAGGATAGCTCGGTAAGACGTGAGGCGGGCATATCCGAAAGCGGCACGTCTATCTTTTTTGCGGTGTGTTGTCTATCTTGTGATAGATAGACTTTGAATGATGTAAGTGGTAGTTTTATAAAACCCGTTTGACTGTGCAATCGCATCTATCTGTACATAGATAGGCGACTTTAAACCTGTTCACTAAGGAGCTTCACCATGTCGGTCGAAAAAGTTCTGTATCGCGCTCATGCTCACGCTACCGGAGGCCGCGATGGCCGCGCCATCGTCCCCGAAGGCAAGCTCGACTTCAAGCTGACCACGCCGCGCGAACTCGGCGGCGCAGGCGGCGACGGCGCGAATCCCGAGCAACTGTTCGCGGCCGGCTACAGCGCGTGCTTCCTCGGCGCGATGAAATTCGTCGCCGCGCGCGACAAGATCGCGATTCCTGCCGATGTTTCGATCGACGGGAGCGTGGGTATCGGCGCGATTCCGAACGGTTTCGGCATCGAAGTCGAACTGAAGATCGCATTGCCCGGCATGCCGCGCGACGCCGCTCAGGCGCTCGTCGACAAGGCGCATATCGTTTGCCCGTATTCGAACGCAACGCGCGGCAACATCGACGTGACGCTGACCATCGTTTGATGCGTCGCTTCACGGCATGATCGCAAGCGGCGGCCAGGGCGAACCCCTTGCCGCCGCACAAAGATTGGTGCATGGCGATCATGCCGGATCGCTATCAACATCGCGCAGTGCTCCGCTGTCTATAATCGGCCGGATGCAACGGCGAAGGTGGCACGTCAAATCGAGGCCACGGCAGGCGAAAATTTTTTATTGCCGTCGTGTCGATTCGGATGATCCTCCTTCGTCGTTCTAATAGCGGCATGCGGCTCGGCCGCCATTTGACCGATCCTGACAGGAGACTCGCCATGACGATTCAGAAGATCACCCCGTTTCTCTGGTATTTGAACGAGGCCGAAGAGGCTGCGGCTTTCTACACGAGCATCTTTCCGGACTCGCGCGTGGTTCGCGTCACGGAGGTGCCGAGCGCCGGCTCCACGAAAGTCGTCGACTTCGTGCTATTCGGACAGCCGTTTCTCGCAATGAGTTCGAGCGGCAAAGACCCGTTCAATCACGCGGTATCGTTCCTGGTCAATTGCGCCGATCAGGCCGAAATCGACCGTTACTGGGACGCGTTTCTGGAAGGCGGCGGTGTGCCCGAGGCATGCGGCTGGCTGAAAGACCGCTTCGGCGTCTCATGGCAGATCGCGCCGAACGATGTGATCGGCATGATGGGCGACCCCGACGCGGAGAAGGCCCGGCGCGCCGCCGAGGCGATGATGAAAATGGTGAAGTTCGACGTCGCGGCGCTGCGCGCAGCGTACAACGGAACGGCCGGGTAGTCTCACATGTGCAGCGCGTCGCGCGCCACACATAATGCGCGCGCCGCACTTGCACCTTCAGTTCATCAGCTCGTTTTCCAGCGCGCGTCCACCACGCTCAGCTTGCCGGGAATCAGCTTCAGCGCGCTGAACGTGTCGGCGATCTGCTGCTGATAGGCGAGGGTTGCATCGGTGATCGGCTGTACGCCGTAGCCGGTGCGCTTGAGCGCGACTTCGAGCGTGGCCGCGTCGAGGCCCACGAGCGGCGACAGCAGGCTCGCCACTTCCGCGACGTTGTCGCGTCCCCAACTGTCGACAGCGTTCACTTCCTCCAGCAGCGCATTCAGCAGGCGCGGTTGCGCCGTCGCGAACTTGCGCGCCGAGACGTAGTACTGCGTATTGCGCACGAGCCCGTCGCCGTTCGCGATGGTGCGCGCATTCGCCTGCCGTTCGATAGCGGCGAGGTACGGGTCCCAGATCACCCACGCGTGCACGCTGCCTTGCACGAACGCGGCGCGCGCGTCGGCGGGCGTCAGGTAGACCGGCTCGATGTCCGCGTACGTCAGTCCCGCCTGCTGCAGCGCCTTCACGAGCAGGAAGTGCACATTCGAGCCTTTGTTGAAGGCGACCTTCTTGCCGCGCAATTGCGCCACCGTGCGAATCGGCGAATCCTGCGGGACGACGATCGCTTCGCCACGCGGCGCGGGCGGCTCGTTGCCGATATAAACGAAGTCCACGCGGCCAGCCTGCGCAAAAATGGGTGGCGTTTCGCCGACCGTGCCGACATCGACGGCACCGGCATTCAATCCTTCGAGCAACTGCGGGCCGGCCGGAAATTCGAGCCACTGCACCGCGACGCCTTCGCTTGCCAGCCGCTTTTCCAGCGTGCCGCGCGCCTTCAGCACGACAAAGTTGCCGTACTTCTGATAACCGATGCGGATGCGCTTGCTGTCGCCTTGCGCCTGCGCGAAGCCGCCCGTGAACGGCGCGATCGGCGAGAGTACGCCGCCGAGCGCGGCGCCCGTCAAACCGGCTGCGGCGCCGTGCAGAAGGCGGCGCCTGCGTGTATCGATCGAATCTTTGCGTGTGGTCATCGGTCTTTGCTCTCTGCGTGAAAGATGCGGCGCACCGTGCGCGTTGAACTCGCGACGTTAAAGCGACGCCCGCGCAAATCCAACCAATGTTTGCGCATATCGAAAGCACGCAATCGAAGATGGCCTTCGCGCCGCTCGCTCCTTTCGTCAGAGGATCGCGCTCATCCACACGCTCACGGCTGAACTCTCAGCCTGCCCACCGCGGCGAATTCTGAAGTCTCGGAACGCGGGGCTTGCGGTGTCTGCTCACGTCACAAAAAAGCCCGCTAGATCAACGGCTTAAAACATATCCGCAATCAGTCCGCCATTGGCATAGGCCTTGCCTTATAGCCCTACAAGAGCGCCCAGAGCGCAATCCACAAGATTCGAGATCCTCACGGAGACACTCATGACCCAGCCCAACTCTCATCGACCCGCGCGGCGCTAACCCGCGCGCATCGCTTCCCGCTTTCCACAATATTTTCCACGGATCGGCCCGGGTTTTCCCCGAGCTTATCCAGCACCTGGCTCGAAGAGCCGCAGCCGGATGCGCCGACATCCGCATCGAAACGCGACGCCGCCATGCCACCGCGGCGCGCCAAAGCAAGGAGACATGTTTTGTCCACACCCGCCCATACCCAGGACGCTTCGCGTCCCACGCCCGCGCTCGAAGCCGCGCCGTTGTCCAACGAAAAGACCCGCTTCTGGCCGGAAGGCTGGTGGAAGCTGATGGAATACCGCATCGGCATCATCCCGCTGCCGGTCTATTTCATTCTTCTCGCGCTGATCGTCGGCTTTGCGGTGACGGGCAAGATGCCAGGCGAGATTTCGATGGCAATCGCCGTGCTCGCGTTCTTCGGCTTCACCTGCGCGGAGCTTGGCAAGCGTCTGCCGCTTCTGCGCAACATCGGCGCGGCCGCAATCTGCGCGACGTTCGTGCCGTCGGCGCTCACGTACTACCACGTGCTGCCCAAGCCGATTCTTCATCTCACGACCGAGTTCACGAAGTCGACGAACTTCCTGTATCTGTTCATTGCGTCGATTATCGTCGGCAGCATTCTGAGCATGGACCGGCGCGTGCTGATCCGCGGCTTCGTGAAGATCTTCGTGCCGCTTGCGCTGGGTTCGCTGGCCGCGGCCATTGTCGGCATTGCCGTCGGCGCGGCATTCGGGCTCGGCGCGCGCCACACGCTTTTATATATCGTCGTGCCGATCATGGCCGGCGGTGTCGGTGAAGGCGCGATTCCGCTGTCGATCGGCTATTCGGAAATCATGCATCTGCCGCAAGGCGAGTTGTTCGCGCAAGTGCTGCCGCCCGTCATGCTCGGCAGCCTCACCGCGATCGTTCTGTCGGGCGCGCTCGACATGCTCGGCAAGCGCTTTCCGCATCTGACCGGCGACGGACGTCTGCAAGTCGGCGAGACCGACGAAATGGCGCCCGCCGAAGAAGAAATCCGCGGCCATATCGACGTCACGCATATCGCGGCGGCCGGCATCACCGCGATCACGCTGTATCTGCTCGGCCTGATGTGCCGCAATCTGTTCGGCTTGCCCGCGCCGGTCGCGATGCTGTTTCTCGCCGTGTTGGTCAAGCTCGCGCGCGCCGTGTCGCCGCAATTGCAGGAAGGCGCGTTCGTCGTCTACAAGTTCTTCTCGACCGCGGTCACGTATCCGCTGCTGTTCGCCATCGGCGTCGCGATGACGCCGTGGGACAAGCTGATGGCCGCCTTCACCATCGCCAATATCGTGACGATCGTCGCGACCGTGGCGACGCTGATGGGCACCGGTTTTCTGGTTGCCCGCAAGCTTAAGATGTACCCTATCGACACCGCGATCGTGAACGCATGTCACAGCGGGCAGGGCGGCACCGGCGACGTCGCGATCCTGACCGCGGCCAACCGCATGCAACTCATGCCGTTCGCGCAGATCGCCACGCGCATCGGCGGTGCGATCGTCGTCACGGTTACGCTGATTGCCGTCGCGCATGGTGTCTGACGCGTCGCGTTCCGGTGCGGCGCGCGGCTGGCGTCGTCGGGCATCGGGTATTCGCGAGGTCGAACATCAAGTGAGAATAAGAGGGATACCGCTGTGGGTGTGGGCGATCGCGGCACTGCTGTATGCCGGCATGGCCGCGGCGGCAATCGAACTCGCGTGGAATCGCGCGATCGACGCGCTCGCCGAGGCCGGCGCGCATCAGCTCGACCTGTACGGCGCGAGCCTGAAAAGCGAACTGGGACGCTTCGAGATGATGCCCGCGATCGTCGCGCGACAGGACAGCGTGCGTGCGTTGCTCAACGCCGGGCCGCACGCGTCCCCAGCGCTGGTGCAGGGCGTCAATACGTATCTCGAAGCGGTCAACCAGGAGGCGGGCAGCGTCGCGGTCGACGTGATCGATCTGCAAGGCTCGGTGATCGCCGCGAGCAACTGGAACCAGCCGCTGAGCTTCGTCGGGACTAACGTGTCGTACCGGCCTTACTTCAAGGATGCACTCGCGCGCGGCAACGGGCGCTTCTTCGGCATCGGCACCAATACCGGCATTCCGGGGCTTTACTTCGCGAGCGCCGTGCGGGACCGCGGCAAGGCGATCGGCGCGGCCGCGGTGAAGATCAGCGTCGACGAACTCGAGTCGGCGTGGCGCCGGCCGAATGAAGTGGCGATGGTCATCGACCACAACGGCGTGATCGTCATCTCGACTGTGGCGGCGTGGAAATTCACTGCGCTGCGGCCCATCACTTCGGAACAGCAGCGCGAGATTCAGGCGTCGCGGCAATACGCGGGCCGCCTCGTGGAGCCGCTTCAATATCGACGCATCGGCGAGTGGGGCGCAAGTGCGTGGCTCGGCCGCTTTCCTGACCCGCGCCGCCCCGGTCACACCACGCGTTATCTCGCGATGTCGCGGCCCGCGCCACAGGCGGGCGACTCGATCATGGTGCTGCTCGACGTCGCGGGCGCGCGGCGTCAGCAGGAGCTTGCGCTCGGCTTCGTGACGGGCGGCTTTCTGATCGCCGGCCTCTATGCGCTTTACGCGGTGCAGCGCCGTCGCACGATTGCGGAGAAGCTGAAAGCGCAGGACGCATTGCGCCGCGCCAACGACGAACTCGAGGCGACCGTCGCGCAACGTACCGCGGCGCTCACGCAAACGAACGAACGGATGCAGCAGGAGATCGCCGAGCGCAAACGGACCGAACAACGCTTGCGCGAGTCACAGCAGGAAGTCGTGCATGCGGGCAAGCTCGCGGTGCTCGGCCAGATGGCCGCGGGTCTCACGCACGAGCTGAGTCAGCCGCTCGTCGCGATCCGCACGCTGTGCGATAACGCGCGCACGTTTTTCGAACGCGATCAGCCGGCGCATGCGATCACGAATCTCGAGCGCGTGTCGCGTCTCGTCGACAACATGGCCACGCTCACCGGCGAATTGAAAGCGTTTGCGCGCAAGCCGGTTGTCGAGCGCGTGGCCGTGTCGCTCAACGAAGCGGTGGCGCACGCGCGGCTTATCTACGATGCGCGAATCCGCGACGAGGCCGTGCAAGTCGACGTGCGAATGGCGCCGGGCACGCTGGTATGTGCGGAGGCGAGCCAGTTGCAACAGGTGATCGTCAATCTGCTCGGCAATGCGCTCGATGCGGTTCGCGAACAGGAGCAGCGCGTGATTACGCTCGAAGCATCCGAGTCCGCCGACAATGGCCGCGTGCTGTTCTCGATTGCCGACAGCGGCACGGGCATCGCGCCCGAAGTGCTCGAGCATCTGTTCGAGCCGTTCGTCACGACGAAGCCGCGAGGCCACGGCCTCGGGCTTGGGCTTGCGATTACCTCGCGTATCGTCGAAGCGTTCGGCGCGAAAATTTCCGCTGCCAATCGCGATGAAGGCGGCGCGCGCTTCAATATCGAGTTTGCGTCAGCGAAGGGAGTTGTCGATGGGAGATGAAATTCGCGTTCTCGTGGTAGAGGACGACGAGAACGTGCGCTTCGGTGTCCAGCAGGCCGTCGAGCTCGCGGGCCTGCCCGTGTCCGCTTACGCGGGCGCGGCCGATGCGCTCGCCGAAGTCGCGCCGGGCGCGCCGCTCGTGATCGTGTCCGACGTGAGAATGCCGGGCATCGACGGCTTGCAGTTGCTCGACAAGGTCATGGCGATCGACCCGCAAATCCCGGTCGTTCTGATCAGCGGACACGCGGATATTTCCACCGCCGTCGGCGCGATGCAGGTGGGCGCGTACGACTTCATCGAAAAGCCGTTCTCGTCGGACCATATTGCGCGGCGCGTGGCGCGTGCCGTCGAAAAGCGCCGCCTCACGCTCGAAGTACAAGGCTTGCGCGCCGCGCTCGACAACTGGCAGGGTATCGAAGCGCTCGTGCTCGGCAAGTCGCCCGCCATCGCCGAGGTGCGCAAGAAGATCCTGCGTCTCGCGGATACGTCGGTGTCGGTGCTCATCACCGGCGAGACCGGCACGGGCAAGGAACTGATCGCCCGCAGCCTGCACGAGTTCGGCGCGCGACGCGACAAGCATTTTGTCGCGCTGAACTGCGGCGGCTTGCCGGAACAGATTTTCGAAAGCGAGCTGTTCGGTCATGAAGCGGGCGCCTTCACCGGTGCGATCAAAAAGCGCATCGGCAAAATCGAATGGGCGCATGGCGGCACGCTTTTTCTCGACGAAATCGAAACCATGCCTGTGTCGTTGCAGATCAAGATGCTGCGTGTGCTGCAGGAACGCACCGTGGAGCGTCTCGGCGCAAACGAACCTATATCGGTGGATTGCCGGATCGTTGCCGCGTCGAAGGCCGACCTCATGCAGCTTTCCACCGAGGGCCAGTTTCGCGCGGACCTGCTGTATCGCCTGAACGTCGCGCAGATCGAATTGCCGCCGTTGCGCGAACGGCGCGAGGACGTGCCCTTGCTGTTCGAGCATTTCGTGCTCGCGGCCGCGCGCCGTTTCGGGCAGCCCGCGCCGATCGTATCGGCGTCGCAGCTTTCCGAGCTGATGACGCATTCGTGGCGCGGCAACGTGCGCGAGTTGCAGAACGTCGCCGACCGCTTCGTGCTCGGACTAACCGGCGATAGTCTGCTGACCCCTGGCGGCAACGCAAGCAAGGGCGGCACGCTCGGCGAACAGCTTGCGTACTTCGAGCGCATGCTGATCGAAGACATGCTGCGGCGTCACAACGGCAACGTCGCGGAAGCCAGCGTCGAACTCGGCATGCCGAAAAAGACGCTGTATCACAAGCTCCGGCAACTCAAGATCGCCGCTCGCGATGTGCCGGGCGACGAGAGCGACGCCGACCGGTCGTCATCGGGAGGCGAGTAGACCCGCATGGACCGTCTACCTCTGACTACACAAGAGCCGATTGAAGGCGCTATTCAAGGCTATCTGATCAAGGGCATCACGCATTCGCAGAAGACCTTTCGGCCAGGCGACTGGCCCGAGCGTCTTGCCGGCGTCATCACGCTTTTCGTCGGCGAAAAGCGGCCGGGCATTCATATCGCGTGTACGCGTCTCGCGATGCCTGTGATCGATGCCGGGATCAAATGCTTTTTCGTTTCCGACGAACTGCGCGCAGTCTGTGCCGACGCATTCGACTTCGCGATGCGCTTCGCGAAAGACAATGATCTACCGGTCGATGTGCGTCGCGCACAGAGGCTCGCTTCGCCGGACGCCCTTGCGTCCGAGGCTTCGACAGCGCCGCGTTGCTGACCCGGAGCGTGGCCCCATCGGCCAGGCAGCGTTGCACGCCGAAGGTGCTGCGCCGCACCATCATCGCGCGTTCATGCATCGGAATGCGCCAGCCCACGGCGCACGGCGCGCGCTCCGATTCCTGCCACAAGCCCACCGCGCGGGGCCTTCGCGGCGTTCCCGTCTAATGGCATGAGCCTTGCATTTAACGTGGCTGCGGATCAAAGGCGATCCGGCTCATCTGCAGCACGCACTCTGTTTTAGATCACTGGTTTTGGACAACGGCGTCCCCCGAATACAGTCGCACTGGCGATTGCATCCGCGGGACGCTTTTTTATTGCCGGACACATCATGCCGCGTACCGCATCGCAAATGAAGGAAGCCTTTGTCATGAACGTTGCCGAGAGGAACTCCGCCATGAGTCACGACCGCTTGCCGCAAACCTGGACGCCTGTTTGCACGCTCGACGACATCGTTCCGAATACGGGCGTCTGCGCGCTCGTCAACGGCGGACAGGTCGCCGTATTTCACGTCACGGACGGTGAGGGCGGCGTGTACGCGATCGACAACTTCGATCCGGGTTCGCGCGCGGCCGTGCTGTCGCGCGGGCTGATCGGCAGCCTCGGCGAGCGCATCGTCGTGGCCTCGCCGATCTACAAGCATCACTTCGATCTGCGCACCGGCGAGTGCCTCGAAGCGCCCGAGAATTCGGTCAGCGCGTATCCGGTGCGGGTGGAAAGCGGCAAGGTGTGGGTCGCGGCATGAGACACGAGATCGACGCACAGTTGTCGGGAGGCGCCTCGCACGCGTCACACGCCTCCCACGCCGCGCCCGCGCGCCCGCGGCTCGTGGTGATCGGCAACGGCATGGCCGGCATGCGCACCGTCGAGGAGCTGCTGAAGCTCGCGCCGGATCTGTACGACATCACCGTGTTCGGCGCCGAGCCGTACGGCAACTACAACCGCATTCTGCTGTCGCCGGTGCTCGCGGGCGAAAAGACGGTCGACGATATCATCCTCAATACGCGCGACTGGTATGACGAGAACGGCATTCGCCTCTATGCGGGCGATCCGGTGATCGCGATCGACCGCAGGCGCCGCGTCGTGCGTTCGCAAGGCGGCGTGGAAGTCGGCTATGACCGTCTGCTGATCGCCACGGGATCGAAGCCTTTCCTGATTCCGGTGCCGGGCCACGATCTGCCTGGCGTAATCGCGTTTCGCGATATTCGGGATGTCGAAACGATGCTCGACGCGGCGCGCAATCATCGGCATGCCGTGGTGATCGGCGGCGGATTGCTCGGGCTCGAGGCCGCCAACGGACTCATGCGCCAGGGCATGTCGGTAACCGTCGTGCATGTGATGGACAGCCTGATGGAGCGCCAGCTCGACCGCAGCGCGTCGGTCCTGCTGCAACAGGCGCTCGAGCGCAAGGGCCTGCGTTTCCTGCTGAAGGCGAACACCGCGGAGATCGTCGGACCGGATCGTGTGAGCGCCGTGCGTTTCGCCGACGGCACGCAGATTCCCGCAGACCTCGTCGTGATGACGGCCGGCGTGCGCCCGAACATCGACCTCGCGAAACAGGCGGGGCTGCATTGCGAGCGCGCGATTGTCGTCGACGATACGTTGCAGACCTACGATCCGCGCGTCTACGCAGTCGGCGAATGCGTGCAGCACCGCACGGCGACCTTCGGCCTCGTTGCGCCGATCTGGGACCAGGCGCGCGTGTGCGGCGCGCATCTCGCGGGCGCGGGGCATCGCCGCTACGTGCAGCGCGCGACTGCAACGAAGCTCAAGGTCACCGGCGTCGAACTGTATTCGGCCGGCGACTTCATCGGCGGCCCGGACAGCGAAGACCTCGTGCTGCGCGATCCGCGGCGCGGCGTCTACAAGCGCCTCGTGATCGAAGAGAACCGCGTGATCGGCGCCGTGCTGTATGGCGACGTCAACGAAGGCGCGTGGTACTTCGAGCTGATCCAGAACCGGACCGACATTTCCTCGCTGCGCAGCCAGTTGCTGTTCGGCAAAGCCCTCTGCGAGACGCAGGCAGCCTGACCTGGAACACACCGTGAGTTTTCCCATCGCTATTTCGAGCACGTCCGGCAGCGGCGATGCTGTCAGAACCACCTGTCCGTATTGCGGCGTCGGTTGCGGCGTGCGCGCGAGCGCGCGCCCCGACGGCGGCCATGACATTACCGGCGACGAACAGCATCCCGCGAACTTTGGACGCCTGTGCGTGAAAGGCTCGGCGCTCGGCGAAACGATCGGGCTCGAAGGACGGCTGCTTCATCCGAAGATGCGCGAGCGCACGAGCGGCGCGTTGCGCGATGTTTCGTGGGACGAAGCAATCGATGCGGTCGCGGACGGCTTTCGCCGGATCGTCGACGAACACGGGCCGGATGCGGTCGCGCTCTACGTATCGGGCCAGTTGCTGACCGAGGACTACTACGTCGCGAACAAGCTGATGAAAGGCTACGTCGGCAGCGCGAACATCGATACGAATTCGCGGCTCTGCATGTCGTCTTCCGTTGCGGGACACAAGCGGGCTTTCGGCGAAGACGTGGTGCCGGTGTGCTACGAAGATCTCGAACTCGCCGATCTCGTCGTGCTGGTTGGTTCGAACACGGCGTGGTGTCATCCGATCCTGTTCCAGCGGATCGTCAAGATCAAGGAAGCGCGGCCCGACATGAAAGTCGTTGTGATCGATCCGCGCTATACCGCGACGTGCGAGATGGCCGATCTGCATCTGCCGTTGAGCGCAGGCAGCGACGTGCGGCTTTTCAACGGGCTGCTCAGTTTTCTCGCGGAACATGGTGCGATCGACGCGCAGTTTGTCGATGCGCATACCAACGGTTTTGCGCAGGCACTGGCCGCTGCTTCTGAGGGTGAAGTATCGGGCACGACAGCGGCCTTCGATCTCGCCCAATGCGCGAAGGCGTGCAAGGTCGATCCGCACGATCTGCTCGAGTTTTACCGCCTGTTCGCGCGCACCGAGCGCGTCGTGACGGTCTATTCGCAAGGCGTCAATCAGTCGAGCGCGGGCACCGACAAGGTCAACAGCATCATCAATTGCCATTTGCTGACGGGACGCATCGGCAAGCCGGGAATGGGGCCGTTCTCGTTCACCGGACAGCCGAATGCGATGGGCGGGCGCGAGGTCGGCGGTCTCGCGAACACGCTCGCCGCGCATCTCGAACTCGACGACGCGATGCATCGCGAACTCGTTCAGCAATTCTGGGGCGCGCCGGTTATTGCATCGCGCGCGGGGCTCAAAGCCGTCGAGCTGTTCGAGGCGATCGAGGAAGGACGCGTCAAGGCCGTGTGGATCATGGGCACGAATCCGGTCGTGAGCCTGCCCGACAGCGATCAGGCGAAGCGCGCGCTCGCGCGCTGCGAACTCGTGGTCAGCTCCGACATTGTCGAGCGCACGGACACCAATGCGTTCGCTCATGTGCTGTTGCCGGCGCTCGGCTGGGGCGAGAAGGACGGCACCGTCACGAATTCGGAGCGCAGGATTTCGCGTCAGCGCGCGTTCTTGCCCGCGCCGGGCGAGGCGCGCGCGGACTGGCAAATCATCTGCGATGTGGCAAAGCGCATGGGCTATGCGGGCTTCGAATTCGCGAGCCAGCAGGAGATCTTCGACGAGCATGCGCGGTTGAGTGCATGGCGCAACGGCGAGAGCGAGAGCCAATCGCATAGCCAACACGGCGACAGCGTGCGTCGCGCGTTCAATCTGGCGGGGCTGGTGGGCCTCGGCAGCGACGGCTACTCATCGTTGCAGCCTGTTCAATGGCCCGTGCGCGCCAATAACAACATGGCCAGCGACACGGCCAGCGACACGACCGCACCCGGCACCGCGCGTCTTTTCGACGATCGCCGTTTTAGCCATGCGGACGGCCGCGCGCGTTTCATCGCCACGCCGCCGCGCGTGCCCGCGAATGCGCCCGATGACGACTATCCGCTGACGCTCAACACGGGCCGCGTGCGCGACCAGTGGCACACGATGACCCGCACCGGCAGGTCCGAAAAGCTAGCGGGCCATGTGACCGAGGCGTTCGTCGACATGCATCCACAGGATGCGTTGTTGTGCGGCGTGCGCGAAGGCGACCTCGCGCGAGTGTCGAGCCGTTGGGGCGCGATGGTCGCACGCGTGCAATACGGCGGCGGCATGCCGCGCGGCAGCGTGTTCGTGCCGATTCACTGGAACGATCAGGTGGCGTCCGACGCGCGCGTGGGGGCCGTGGTGAATCCGTCGGTCGATCCGGTTTCCGGCGAGCCCGAGTTCAAGCACACGCCCGTGCGCGTCGACAAGTTTCATGTCGCGTGGCATGGCTTTTCGCTGAGCCGCCGCGCGCCAGTTCTCGACGGCGTCACGTACTGGACGCGCGTGCAGGGCACGCAGTTCGTGCGCTATGAACTGGCCGGCCGCAATCCGCCTGGAGAAGAGGGCGATCGCGGCGCGTGGGCGCGGGCGCTGTTCGGTGTCGACGATGCGCACGCCGATTGGCTCGAATACGAGGATCGCGCGGCAGGCGTTTATCGCGCGGTGCATCTCGTCGACGATCGTATCGAGAACTGCGTGTTTCTTTCGGCGCGCCCGGACCTGCCTGCGCGCGAATGGCTCGCGAGCCTCTTTGCAAAGGGCAAGCTCGACGACGCGGACCGCATCGGCGTGCTCTCCGGCCAGTCGGTCGGCAAGGGCGCCGATACGGGGCCGACCATCTGTTCGTGCTTCGGCGTCGGGCGCAATACGATATGCACGGCGATACGCGAGCACGGCCTGAAAAGCGCCGCCGACATCACCGCGTGTCTGAAGGCGGGCGGCAACTGCGGCTCGTGCGTGCCGGAGTTGAAGAAGCTCCTGGTCGATACGGAGCTGGCGCGGCTTAATGCGGCTTGAGTGCTTGAGTGGGCCTAACGAGGAACCTCTTCTGCGATGCTGAAAAAACTGCAAACGATGCTGCGCGCGATCGACTCGGCCCGCGGATTCAACGACGAGCACGACGCCGGCATCGGAATGTCGTCGGTGCAAAACGAGGGCGGCTTGCAACAACGGCATGCGGCCAATCCTCGTCCGGCGCGCTTGCGCGGCCCGTGGCGTGCCGCACGTTCGCGTCGGCCGAGGATCGCGCCGCGATAACGGATAGTGGTCGCGCGCGCGTCATGCGCGGCTATTAACTCGCCGTAGCGGCGTAAAAAAATTCGCGTAATTCGAATGCGGCGATGTAATTCTCGATTCGCGAAATGCACGATAGCTAATAACGCGTTTTAAGAAGTTTTAATGAAAGCGGGCGAATTAAAAATAAATAGCCGTTTTCAGCTTCAAACGTTCAATTACCCGGTCGCCCTATCCCGATCCACCGCGTGCCCGCCTGGTCGCCGATTGCATATCATATGTTTAAACCATCGCTATCGGCCCCCACACGCCGATCCATTTATTCATGCGGCGGAATTGCATCATTTCAGTTTACAATTATTTCCCCGGCGCATCGCTGCCGCAAACAATATAAAGCGGAAAGACTTCCCGCCATTTTATCTTTTCAGATAGACCGGCCGGTAATTGATTCTTCCGTCTGCATTAATAGAACAGTGGAGAGAGACAACTATGCTAAGCCCCAAGGAGTTTGCCACCCTCATGTTGGTCAAGGCTGCTCCGGATCAGATCGATATGTGTCGCGAAGAACTCGACACGCTGCTTGAACGGCAACTCGTCGCACTCGAAGACCTCGCTTCCGGACACCAGCGCCTGCATGTCACTTGTGCGGGTCATTCCATGCTCAACGCGGTGGCGCGCAAACGCTAGGCGGCGAACCTCCCATCGTTGCATCGAAATATTGACGAGAAAGTAGTCATGGACGAACAACTGGTAAGCATCGTAATGGGCTGCGCGGTGCTCGCGATAGGCATCATCTTCGCGGTCGGCCACTATCGGCGGGAGCATCGCCGCGCACAATTGCTGCGCCAACTCGACCACGCGCCCGTGTGGAACTGGTTGCGGCATCATCAGCATCGCCACTGACAACGCGGCCAGCCCCGACGTGACGTATGCAGGCACGCGCCGCAAGCTCGCCGGCGCGTGAGGGATTAACGCTATTTGCAGCAGGCGCGCACGAGCCGATAATGGACGGTTCCGACCGTTCCATAGCTCGACATGCGCGACCGAATCGACGACGAAATCACCTTTCGTAAACTGGAAGTGCTGCTCGCCTTCATGCAAACCGGCAGTCTCGCGAAGGCGGCCGAAGCGCTGAACGTGAGCACGGTCAGCGTGCATCGCGCGTTGCATTCGCTCGAACAGGGCGTGCGCTGCGCGCTGTTTCGCCACGAAGGCCGCAATCTCAGATCGACCGACGCGGCGCAAATGCTCGCCGACGTCGCGCAGGAAGTCATCACGCTGATGTCCGACGGCATTCGTGCGACGCGCGAAGCGGCGGGCTATTCATCGGACCGGTTGAAGATCGGCTCGCTCTATTCGCTGACCATCAGGACGGTGCCGGGCATCGTCGTCGACATCAAGGTGCGGCGGCCCGCGCTTCAGGTCGAACTCGTGCTCGGCCCGAATGCCGAACTGATCGAGAAGCTCAAGCAGGGCGCCATCGACGCCGCGCTGATGGCCTTGCCCGACGCCGAGCCCGAGATCGAATCCATTCCGCTTTTCGAAGACGACATTTTCTTTGCCGCGCCCGCCAATTCGCCATACGCCAACCTGGAAGCGGTCGATCTGCGCGACTGCCGCGACGAAACTTTCGTTTCGCTCGGCGAGGGCTTTGCGACCTATCACGGCTTTCAGGAAGCGTTTCGCGTCGCGGAGTTCACGCCCAACGTGACCATGCGAGTCGGCGACATTTTCTCGCTGATGAACCTCGTGAGCGGCGGCGTCGGCTATACGCTGTTGCCGGGCCGCGTGCGTGACGTGTTCGGCGACAAGGTCCAACTCATCGCGCTCAAACCGCCATACCGGATGCGTCAGACCATCGGCGTGAGTTTTTTGCGGGCGCGCGAGCGCGATCCGAATCTGCTCGCGCTGATGGCCGTGTGCCGTCTTCGTACGCGAAACGAAGGCTAAACGAAGGCTGACACATAAACCAGGGCTGCGCATTTGCGTCGCCGCTCAGCCGCCGACCAGCGCGCGCGTCGCGAAGAACAGCAGCGACGGTCCGAGCAGGCAGCCCACGCCTGTATGAAACGTGGCGATCAGCGCACCGTAAGGCACGAGCCGCCGGTCGGTCGCCGCGAGTCCCGCGCTCACGCCGCTGACCGTGCCCGCGAGGCCGCCGAAAATCATCGCCGAGCGCGGCGTCTTGAGACCCATGAAGTTGGCCGCGAGCGGCGTGCCGATCATCACGATGATCGCCTTGATGAGACCCGTTGCAATGCTGAGCGCGATCACGTCGGAACTCGCGCCGATCGCCGCGCCCGTCACCGGTCCGACGATGTACGTGACCGCGCCGGCGCCGATGGTCGTCATGCTGACCGCATCGGTATAGCCGAACGCATGCGCGACGCTTGCGCCCACGATAAACGGCAGCACCGTGCCGAGCAGCAGCGAGAGCACGCCGATGAGCCCGGCCTTGCGCGCTTCGGTGGCCTGCACCTCGAAGGCCGTCGCGACGATCGCGAAGTCACGCAGCATCGCGCCGCCCATCAAGCCGACGCCCGCGAACAGCGGCAAATCGGCGAGACCTTTCTGACCCGCGGTGAACGCGCCGCCGAAGTACGCGAGCACGAGGCCGATCACGATGGCGATCGCCGAGCCGTGCACGCGCCCGAACGTGAGCTTGCGCGAGATCATCGACGACACCCACATGATGAGTCCCACGAGCGCGAACGCAGTGACGAGGCCGTTTTGTATCAGTACTTTGTCGATCATGTGGATCATGGCTGGCTCCTGCGTCAGATCTCTTCGGGTTGCGGGCTGCTGATGAACGAGGTGCTGTCGCGTCCGGTGCGCGAGAGCACCGCGATGCATACGGCGCACACAGCCACCGCGCCCAACGCGGAAAGCAGCGCGACCGGTCCGCCCTTGAGCGCGGCGACCACGTTCTGATTGGCCGCCATCGCCACGACGACGGGGATGTACATCGCGCCCCAGAAGCCGACGCCGGCCTCGGTTTCTTTCGGCAGCAGTCCTTTGCCGTGCAGATAGAGCCGCAGGAAAATCAGCAGCAGCATCGCGATGCCGACACCGCCGACGTTGGTCTTGACGCCGATCGCGACCCCGAGCAGATCGCCGAGAAAGAGTCCCGCAAGGTGGCAGAAAGCGAGCAGCGCCGTTCCGTAGATGATCATCTGTTGTCTCCTGTCGACCGCGGTCGACTCTCTTGCTTTAGTGTCTTACCCGCGTTTTGTGCAAGGGCTGCTGACGGGTGGGGTTGACCGCTTACGAGCCAGCATTGCGTGCACAACGCGGCTCTTTAGGGCATGGCCGAGTCTATGGGACACAGAGACCCGGTTTCAATCACCTTCGGCAAGCATTTGTTATCGCGAGGCTAACGATTCGCGGCAAGAAGCGGTGAAAGCAGCGTGGGGCGGGGACGTGGCGCGGTTTAGGGGTTTTCCCTCGCGCGAGACGCGGCGCAGCCCGGTTCTTGATTTGACGTCGCCGCCGCCGCATAGCGCCCCGGTGTGGTCCCGGTCGCGCGCCTGAACATGTCGATAAACGCGCTCACGTTTTCATAGCCGAGTTCGAGCGCGATCGTCGTCACGCTGACGCCCTCGGCGACGAGTTCCAGCGCGCGAAGCAGGCGCGCCTGCGCGCGCCACTGCGCAAAGCTGAGTCCCGTCTCGGCGACGAAGCGCCGGCTCAGCGTGCGCGGCGACAGTCCCGCCCACTCGGCCCATTCCTCGAGACGTCGCGAGTCGGAAAGATCGGCGGCCAGCGCGTCGGTGATACGCATGAGCCGCGGGTCTTCCGGGCTCGGCAAATTCAGCGACTCGGCCTTCGACGCCGCCAGTTCATCCATGATGACTTCGGCAACCCGCGCCTGCTGCGCATCGAGCAATGCGCCAGTCCAGCTCGCCGCGCGGCGCACGGCCGCGCGCAGCAAAGGCGTCGTGCGGATCGCCCGCGGTTGCGCGGGCAACCCGGCACACCGCTCCTCTGCAATGAACACGCTCCAGCCGGAAAACGGACCATGCGAGCGCATCGAATGCTCGCAATACGGCGGCACCCATATGGCGTAAATGGCGGGCGCGACCCATTGCTGCCGGCCCACGCCGACCGACGCGAGGCCGCTCAACGCGCCCATCAACTGCCCGCGTGCATGCGCGTGCGAGGCCACTTCGCGGGACGCCCGTTGTGTGAGTTCTCCCGCCATCAGAAAGGGCACGTCAGGCGCTGTGAGCAGTTCCGGACGAATCAGCGGAATAGTCATGGCTCGAAATCCGTATCGAATGGCATTTATACCTGAGACGACCCGGCACTGCATCTCTAGACTGAACTCACTACCACTTCGAGGAGTTCATCACGATGCGAGCCGAACAGATTCTTCCCGACCATGCCGATTCCGTCGATGTCGGCGGCGTGACGATTCGCAAGGGCACGATCGCGGCCTTTTTTGCGAATGCGCGTGTGTGGACCGATCCCAGCGCAAGCGAGACCGCACGCGGCCAGGCCGCCGCCGATATTCGCGAGGCGCTGCCGGCGTTGCGCGCGTCCGGACTGTTCGACTTCGTGATGATTCGCGATCCACAGTTGCGCGAGTGGATCGATAGCGGGGCACCGACTCATTCGGCTACCGAGGCGCGGTCATGAAAGCAGCGGTCGTCATGCAAGCCGGGCAGATGCCGGTGTATTCCGACGTCGACGAACCCGCGCCCGCGGAAGGTCACGCGATAATCGACGTGGAGGCTTCGGCGCTCAGTCACATCACGCGCGGCAGGGCGTCCGGCACGCACTATTCGTCATCGGCGCGTCTGCCGTTCATCGCGGGCATCGACGGTGTGGGCCGCCGCCGCGAGGACGGCAAGCGCGTCTATTTCTTCGCGCCGAAGCAGCCGTCAGGCGGCCTCGCCGAGCGAACCGTCGTCGCGCAAAGCCACTGCATCGAAATCCCCGAGACGCTCGATCCCGTCCTGGCTGCGGCGATGGCGATTCCCGGCATGTCGTCGTGGGCAGCGCTCACCGAACGCGCGCACTTCGCTCGCGGCGAGACCGTGTTGATCAACGGTGCGACAGGCGCGTCGGGACGGCTGGCTGTGCAGATCGCCAGACATCTCGGGGCCGCGAAGGTGATCGCCACAGGGCGGCATCCGCGGACGCTCAGCACGCTTGCATCCGTGGGCGCGGATTACGTGCTTTCGCTCGATCAGGAAGAGTCCGCATTGCAGCGCGCGCTTGAGCCTCACTTTCGTGACGGCGTTGACGTGGTGCTCGATTATCTGTGGGGCGCCAGCGCGCTCACGCTGCTGACGGGCGCGGCGCGGTCGCTTCCGGGTGGTTATCCGATGCGCTTCGTGCAGATCGGCTCGGTTGGCGGCGCAACCATCTCGCTGCCGGGCGCGGCGCTGCGTGCATCGGCGATTACGTTGATGGGCAGCGGAATTGGCAGCATTCCTCTCGAGCGGCTGTTCAACGCGACGCGCGAGGTGTTGCATGCCGCGATTCCATCCCGCTTCGAGATCGCGACGCAGGCCGTTCCTCTCGCCGAACTTGCAACGCACTGGAACGAAAGCGGCAGCCGCTTGCGCACTGTCTTCACGATGCAACGTTAACGGGCGGCTGCGGTTGCGCGGCGCTGCGACTCAATGCGCGAGTTTCACCGCGCCGCGATTGCGGTTCAGCACGCGCGCCTGCAACACGATGACAAGCAGCAGGAACATGCCGCGAATCACCGACTGCCAGTAAGCCGACAAGCTGATATAGCCGAGCCCGTTCTCGAAGTTGAGCAGATTGAAAACGAGCGCGAGCAGTGCGACGCCCGCAATCGTCATCGCAATCGAGCCTTCGCCGCCCGTCAGCCGTGTGCCGCCGAGCACGACCGCCGAGATCGCGAACAGCTCCCAGCCGACGCCCTCGTTGGGCTGCCCCGCGCCGAACTGCGCGGCGAGAATGCTGCCGGCAATGCCCGCGAGCAAACCGCTCACCGCATACACGGCGACCAGCGTGCGATCCACGTTGAGCCCCATGAGCCGCGACGCTTCCTCGCTGCCGCCGATAGCCAGCGCATGCCGCCCGAAGCGCGACGAGCGCAGCGCGATCCAGCCGAGAATCGCAGCGACTGCCGACACGATGCCGGGAATCGGCAAGCCGAACAGATCGCCCTGGCCGAATCCCGCAAAGCTCGAATCCGGCGCGATGCCGACCGCGTCGTTGTGACCGAGCAGCAGCGCGAGACCATGCGCGCCGAGACTCGTCGCGAGCGTGACGATGAACGGCAGAATACGCATGCGCGTGATGACGAGTCCGTTGAGCACGCCGACAGCAAGCCCTGCTAACGATCCCGCCAGCACCGCGGCCACGCCGCCATGCGGACTCGCCAGCGCCGACACCACACTCGCGAGCGCCGCCACCGCGCCGACCGAAAGATCGATGCCGCCCGTGATGATGACGAACGCCATGCCGATGGAGATCAGCAGGAACATCGAGTTGTAGCGCCAGAACGAAAGCACGTTGTACGCGTCGGCGAAATGCTCGTAGCGCGTCACGCCTAGCACGAGCAGCGCAACGAGTGCGCTGATAATGGGCAGATTCTTCTTCATGAGCGTCAGCCTCGCTTGCGTTGCACGTACACCGCGACGATGATGATCGCCGCCTTCAGCACCAGCGCCGCCGCATCCGGAATGCCGTGCGCGAGCAGCGTGTAACGCAGCAACTGGATGATGAGCGCACCGATCAGCGTGCCGGTGATGTATGCCTTGCCGCCTGTCAACGCCGTGCCGCCGACGGCCACCGCCGCGATCGCATCGAGCTCGACGCCCAGACCGATCACGTTCGCATCCGACGACGAATTCACCGAAATCGAAATCAGACCGGCGAGTCCGGCGAGCGCCGCGCAGACGGTATAGGCAATCATCTTCACGCGCACGGTCGGAATGCCCGACAGATACGCCGCGTCTTCATTGCCGCCCGTCACCAGCAGATACTTGCCGAACAGCGTCTTGCGCACGATCCACGTAAATACGGCGACGAGCGCGAGCATCAACAGAATCTGGAAGGGCACGCCCGCGACCTTGCCGAGCGCGATCCATTGAAACGCCGGATTGGAGAAGGCCTGCAGGCTGCCGTCGGTGACGACCTGCGCGATGCCGCGTCCCGCGATGAACAGCACCAACGTCGCGACGATCGGCTGCACGCGAAGCCGCGTGACGAGCAGGCCGTTGAACACGCCGCATAGCGCGGCGGCGATGATCGGCAGCGTGAAGGCGAGGGCAATGCCGGGCGGCCCCGCGATGTTCATGAAGAGCATCGGCGCGAGTGCGCCGGCAATCGCCATCGACGCGCCCACGGACAGATCGATGCCGCCTGTGGCCACCACCAGCGTCATGCCGATGCCGACGATCACGATCGTCACCACTTGCGTCAAGTTGACGTTGAAGGTTTGCAGCGACACGAAGTGCGGCGTGAAAAGCAGATTGAAGACGATCATCGCGACGAGCACGACGATCTCGCGCTGAATCGCGACACTGCGTTTTTTCCTCGCGGGCGCGTGGACGATTTGCGCCGCGCGTTGCGTGTCATCGATCATGTTTGGCTTCCTCCACCGCTTCAGCCAGCGTCGACCGCTCGCCCGCGCCGTGTGCGATTGCGTCCATGATCGAGGCCTCGTTCATCTGCGCGCCGTCGAGCTGCGCGACGGTCTGTCCATCGCGGATAACGACTGCGCGATCCGCGACCGCCGTGAGCTCTTCGAGTTCCGACGCCGACAGCAGCACCGCCAGGCCCGAATCGCGCAATTCGCGCACGATCTTCGCGACGTCGGCCTTCGCGCCGACGTCGATGCCGCGCGTCGGTTCATCCAGCAGCAGCAGACGCGGATGCGTCGCGAGCCAGCGCGCGAGCAGCACCTTCTGCTGATTGCCGCCCGAGAGTTCGCGGATCGGCTGATCGGCGGAACGCAGCTTGATGCCGAGCGACTCGATAAAGCCATCGACAATTTCTTTCTGCCGCGCGACATCCACGATGCCGCGTTTCGTGAGCGCGGGCAGACACACGAGCGTGAGGTTGTCGCGCACCGACAACTCCGGCACGATGCCTTCGGCCTTGCGGTCCTCGGTCAGATACGCGACGCCATGCGCGATCGCATCTTTCGGCGACTTCCACGCGACGGTCTCGCCATTCATCGACAGCGTGCCTTTCTCCGGACGATCCGCGCCGAACAACAGACGCATCGTCTCCGTGCGGCCCGAGCCGAGCAGCCCGGCGAGGCCGACGGCTTCGCCCGCGTGCACATCGAGCGACACGTCCGCGACTTTTGCGCCGGCCGACAGTCCTTGCGCACTCAGCGCGAGGCCGCCGCGCTTCGCGAGATTCGCTTCCTTGACCGCGCTGTCTTCGTGGACGACGGCGGCGAGCGTGCGGCCGAGCATCGTCGTGACGAGCCTGAGCTTGTCCATGTCCTGCATCGCGCTTTCGGCGACGGTTTGCCCGTCGCGCATCACGGTGACGCGATCGCACAACGCATATAGTTCGTCCAGCCGATGCGAGACGAAGATCACCGCGCGTCCGTCATCGCGAAGACGGCGCACGACGCTGAACAGCAACTCGACTTCGCGTTCATCGAGCGACGAGGTGGACTCGTCCATGATGACCATCTTCGCATCCGACGACACCGCGCGTGCGAGCGCGACCATCTGCTGAATCGCTGTGGAATATTCGCGCACGGGCTTCTTCACATCGATCTTCAGTCCGAACGATTCGAGCAGTTCGTCCGCGCGGTGCTGCACGGTTTTCCAGTCGATCAGCCCGAAGCGGCGCGGCTCGCGTCCGAGAAAGATGTTCTCCGCAACCGAGCGGAACGGCACCAGATTGATTTCCTGGTAGATCGTGCTGATGCCCGCCTCGCGCGCTTCCTTCGGCGTGCGGAAATCGGCTTCGCGTCCGTCGAAGCGAATCGTGCCCGCGCTTTTCCGATAGGCGCCGGTGAGGATCTTGATGAGCGTCGATTTGCCCGCGCCGTTCTGACCGATCAGCGCATGCACTTCGCCCGCCGTCACGGTCAGCCGCGCGCGTTTCAACGCCGCGACACCGCCGAAAGAGATGTCGATGTCCTGCATGTCGAGCAACGGAGCTTGAGCCATCGTGCGTCATCCATCATCGAAAGAACTGAAACGACAAAGCGGGCGCTTTGGAAAAGCGCCCGCGAAGGCCGACCTGTCGCTCAATAGCCGTACTGCATGCTCGCGTCGACGTTGCTCTTGTCATAGAAGCGATCGGAGACCTTGACCCACGGCGGGATCGTTTCGCCTTTCGCGTACTTCTGCGCGACGTCGCAGGCGAGCGGTCCGAAGAACGGGCTCGATTGCACGCTCGCGCCGAGTTCGCCGGCCTTGATCGCTTCGAGTCCGCCCTTGGTGCCGTCGATCGTGACGATCTGGATGTCCTTGCCCGGCTGCTTGCCCGCGGCCTTGATCGCGGCGATCGCGCCGAGCGCCATTTCGTCGTTGTGCGCATAGACGGCGGTCACGTCGGGATGCGCCTGCAACAGCGTCTCCATCACCTGGCGGCCCTTGTCGCGCGCAAAGTCGCCGCTTTGCGATGCAACGATCTTCATGCCCGGATTTTTGGCGATGACTTCGTCGAAGCCTTTCTTGCGATCGTTCGCGGCGGACGCGCCCGTCGAGCCTTCGAGTTCGATGATGGTCGCCTTGCCGTTGGTCGCCTTGATGAGCCAGTCGGCGGCGCGCTGTCCCTGGTCGATGAAGTCCGAACCGATGAAGGTGATGTAGTCCTTGCCGGCTTTCGCCATCGACTGATCGACGTTGCGGTCGACGAGAATCACCGGAATGCCGGCCTTTTTCGCCTGCATGATGACGGGCACGAGCGGCTTCTCTTCACGCGGCGGGAACACGAGCAGATCGACGTGCTGCGCGATCATGCTTTGAATGTCCGCGACCTGCTTGGCGGCGGAACTGTTCGCGTCGGTCATGACCATCTGCCAGCCGCACTTCGAGGCGATCTCCTTGAAGCTTCTCGTCTCCGCGAGGCGCCAGGGGTTATTGCTTTCCGTCTGCGCGAAGCCGACTCTCAGCGGCTTCTTGTTCGGGATCTTCGGCAGCGCGTCGTCCGCGGCATGCGCGATGCCGAAGCCGGCGGAAAAGGTGAGCGCAGCGAGTGCGATAAACGATGCAGCGGTCGGGCGCAGGCCCGTTTTCTTTGTGAGCGACAGCATGTCTTCCTCCGATAAGGATGGTTTGCCTCTTCTTGTCAATGCCGATGCTTGTGATGCCCGGTCTACTGCGTGCTGCGAGAGCGCCAACTAGAGAGCTAGATGCACTGGCTAGTCGTTAATATTATTAATAGCGAGTTGCTTCGTTTCGGCGATGACCTTGACCGAGCCGCGCTCGATCAACGGTCCGTCGAGCTTGACCGTGCGACGCCGCACGGGCGCGCCCGCCGCGCGGTTGTGTTCTTCCTGCAAGAGCGTGTCGACCGCCCATTTGCCAAGCTCGTAGTTCGGCAACACGACGGTCGATAGCGGCGGATGCGTGTGCCGCGCGATTTCCTGATCGTCGTAACCGAGCACGGACACATCGTCGGGCACGCGCAGGCCGAGTTGCTTGAGCGCTTCGATTGCGCCGAGCGCCATCAGATCGTTGGCGCAGAAAATGGCCGTCGGCGGATTCGGCTCGCGCATCAGCGAGAGCGTTTCTTCGAAGCCGGTCGCCGGTCCCCAGTCGCCTTCGCGCACGAGTTCCGGTGCGAACGGCAAATCAGCCGTCGCCAAAGCCGTGCGATAACCCTTCAAACGATCGCGCGCCGCATCCTGCCACGGCTCGCCGTTGATATAACCGATCCGCCTGTGTCCCGCCGCGAGCAGATAGTCCGTCGCCGTGTGGCCGCCCGCGACTTCGGCGGGCACGACCGACGACACATCGGCATCGCTCGAATAGCAGTTGAGCAGCACGGTCGGCACGCGCGCGAGCGCCGCGGGTACGGTCACGCGGCGGGTGTACACGGTCGCGTAGATCACGCCGAGCACGTTCGCATTGCCGAGCGTCGCTTCGAGCACGCGGGCTTCGATCTCCGCGTTGCCGTGCGTCGAATACACCGCGAGCATGCGGCCGTGAGCGAACGCGGCATCGCGCGCGCCGTCGATGCTGACGACCGGATGCGGGCTCGTGGAGATCTCATCGGCGAGATAGACGATCAGGTTGCGTTCGCCCTGTGCCGTGTCGAACGAGGGCAGCGCGCTCGTTTCGCGCTGCGTCATCCGGTAGCCGAGTTCCTGGGCCGCGCGCAGTACCTTGTCGCGCGTGGCGTCGGAGAACTTCGCGCCGCTCGCGTTGTTGAGCACGAGTGAAACCGTCGATTGCGAGACTCCGGTGAGCTTCGCAATGTCGGTCATGGTAGGGCGGCGTTGGGTCGTCTTCTTCATGGGCTTGCCGGCTGGAGTGCAGCAAACTTACCACTAATATTAGCGATGAACAACGCGCATCGGCGCCCATACGATCGGGGTTTTCACCGAGTATTACTAATAATATTGACGACGCGAAGCGACGCATGCGATTCTTTTTTGCAAACCGACATGGAGGAGACGCGCATGGCCCGTTACGACGAAAGCACGAGAGACGCACTCGCGGATGCGTTCAACCGCGACGGCTTCGTGCTGTTGCGCAATCACTTTCCGCGCGCGACGATCGAAGCGTGGCGCGACGCATTCGCGCCGCTGCTCGAGCCTCATGTCGAATCGGACGCGAACGGCAATCGCGGCCCCGGCCGCTATTACGTGACGCTGCCGTTCGAAGGCCTCTTTGCCGATCCGGCCATTGTCTGCGATGAAGACATCGTCGGTATCGTGGAGCGTGTGGCGGGCCACGATCCGGTGATGTGCCAGCTTGCCACCGATACGCCGGTGCTCGGCTCGCAGTTCCAGGACTGGCATCGCGATACGCCGCCGCTCTTTGACGACGCGCCGGAAACGCCGTCGTTTCAGCTTGCGGTCAACTTCCCGCTCGTGGATGTCGACGATAGCAATGGGCCGCTCGAGACGACGCGCGGCACGCATCGCATCTCGCGGGAAGAAGCATTGGAAGGTCTGGAAGCGGGGCGCTTCCCAGCCGAGCGCGTGCCGATGCAGGTCGGCGACGTGATGATCCGCGACGTGCGCGGGCTGCATCGCGGCACGCCGAATCTGACCGGCGTGCCGCGTCCGATGGTCGTGATCGGCTATAGCCGCGGGTGGTATTTCCGGCCCGAAGTGCATATCGACGTGCCGCGCAAGGTGCTCGCCGAACTTCCGCCGCGCGCGCGGCGTCTGTTGCGCTTTAATCCGGTCGTCGAAGAAACCGCGCGCACGTTCGATGAAAACTACCGGCAATTTGCGTATTGAGCGCGTATTGAGCGGCGAGGCGCAAGGACGCTCTATTGAGCCATAGCTTCGCAGCATCTCGACACGCCGCTATTCGCGCGCGCGCCGCGCAGCTATGATTGGCACAGGGCGGCGCCTGGCCTATTCAAAAGCGCCGTCCCGCCGCGTCGAAACTGGTGAAGATTGTGTTTGCCGCGTCGGCGGCTCGTGGTTGAACAAAGCGGTTGAACAAGCGGTTGAACAAAGCGCCTTTTGCAGGTCCTGGAAACAAACCAGAACGAAGGGGAATGCCGTGGCCAGCTACGATCGCAATCACGAGGTTCCGTTCAACACAGGCCGGCGGCAGTTTCTCGGCTACACCGGCGCCGGCGTGCTCGCCGCGATGCTGCCCGGTTGCGGCAGCGACGAGGTGCAGTCGACGCCTTATCAGCAGACCATTGCACTCGGTCAGCAAATGATCCAGCAGGCCGTCAGCGATCCGTCGACTCCTGTCGCGGCAATCTCCGTCGCGATGGTCAAGGGCAACGCGGTGGTCTGGCTGCAGGCGTTCGGTGTGGCGTCGGTGCCGGGGCAGATCAAGGCGACGCCGCAAACGCGCTTTAACATCGGCTCGGTCAGCAAGCTGTTTCCGGCGCTGGCGGCGGCGATCCTCGTCGACCGCGGGCTCATCACGCTGGACACGCCGATCGTCAAATATCTGCCGGCCTTCACGATGCTGTCGCCGGAATACGCGCGAATCACCACGCGTCATTTGCTGTCGCACGCATCCGGTTTGCCCGGCACGAACGGGCGCAATCTCTTCACGTTTGAGCCGGTTGCCGGTTACGCCGCCGACACGCAAGCCGAACTCGCCAACTCGCATCTGAAGCATTTGCCCGGCGAGCTGGCCGTCTATTGCAACGACGGCTTCACGATGGTCGAGCAGATCGTGCTCGCCGTGACGGGCCGGAGTTTCGCGGACTTCGTGCAGTCGGAGATTCTCGCGCCGCTGAAGATGACGCACTCCAGCTATCTGACGAGTGTGCCGTCCGATGGATCGTTCTCGCTGCCGTACGTGAAGGGCGCGCAGCATCAGGAATTCGTCAATGCATACGCGACCGGCGGACTGAGTTCGACGCCCGTCGACATGATGAATCTCGCGCAGATGATCTACGGCGGTGGCGTCTTCCAGGGACAGCGCATCGTGTCCGCGGCGGGCATCGCAGAGATGGGCGCGGACCAGACGAAGAGCCTGACGATCAACCCGTCGCCGGAATGGCGCTGGGGTCTGGGCTGGGACAGCGTGGTCCAGCCCGCGCTCAACGCCGCAGGCGTGCTCGGCTGGGAGAAGGACGGCGGCACGGCGTTCTACTCGACCGAATTTTTCGTCGTCCCCAATGCGAAGTTCGCGCTGATGGTGACCGGCAATGCCGGATACAACGCGCGTGCGATTGCCGAAACGCTGGTGCTGTCGGCGCTGAAGGAAGACGGCACGATCGCGTCGCTGCCGGCGAAGCTCGCCAACACGGCGCCGCCGGCCGCATCGGGGCCGGGCATCGCGGGCGGCGCCGGCATTTACGGCAATTCCGATTCACCGTATCAGGTGCTCGCCAACCCGGACGGCAGTCTGCAGATCAACCAGTGGGACGCCGATACGCGAGGCTGGGCCGAGATCGGCGCATACCAGTACCGCAGCGATGGCTGGTGGTGGAGCGCTGCCGATACGGCGTCGTACCGCTTCACCGTCGTGTCGGGCAACGACAGCGAGGGCAATGCATTCAACTATCGCTATCTGATGAAGCGGGTCGTGCCGGGCGCGGGCTACGCGTATCTGACGCTGCCGGTCGGCCAGCAACTCGCACCGCTGGCGCCGCTCGACAGCGCGTGGCAGCAACGCGTCGGCACGCAATGGACCTTGACCAACGATTCGCCGAGCGCCGTGCCGATTGTCGTTCTTGGCAATCCGCCGGCGTTTTTCGCGACCCTGGCTGAACTTCCCGGCTACGTGCTGTTCGGCAACGAGGATCTTCGCTACGAGCTGTTCGTGCCGGTGAGCGATACGCTCGGCGGCATGTCCGTCAAAGTGCCGGGCAACTTTGGACGCGACCTGTACGAGATCCGCTTTGCGTCGCCTGGCGCGACGACGCTGACGATCGGCAGTTCGATTTACGCTCGTATCTGACACTGAGTGCGCGCACCGCGGTAAACCGAACGCCGATGTCCCGAGGCCTGATTTGATAATATCTGATTGGTCAGTTATATCGGATCATTCAGGAGGCCTCGCGTGCGTCACTACACCAAAGACAATTTCAGGCTGACGGAGAGCGTGGGCTTCCAGTTGGTGAAGGCGCGCAACCTGATCGTCGCCGAAATGGACGCGGCGCTCAAGGAACTCGACATCTCCAGCCAGCAAATGGGCATCATGCTGACGCTTCGCCAGCGCCTCGCGTCGACGCCGTTCGAGCTGTCGAAAATGCTTGCCATCGATACGGGCCTGATGACGCGCATGCTCGACAAGCTCGAAACCAAGGGCCTTTTGGTGCGCTCGCGCGACGAGACGGACCGCCGCGTGGTCAATCTTTCACTCACGAAAGAGGGCGCCGCCGTCGCCGATCAGATTCCTCACGTCGCGCCCGCTGTGCTGAACGCACGGCTGAACGACTTCACAAAATCCGAACTCGTTGAATTGCGCCGTTTGCTGCGTAAATTCCTGAGCGACTGAACGCGGCGCTCGCCGTCTGCTCCGTCTGCTTCGCCCGTGCCTCCGCAAAACTAAAGACTGTCGCCGCCAATGAAACAATGAGTTCCATGTGGCGCCGTTGATAGTATCTGACATGTCAACTATTGTGTCGGCAGGCAACGAGGAGCAACGCATGTCGCACTATTCAAAGGCTGACTTTCATTTGACGGATAGCGTCGGCTTTGCGATCAGCAAGGCGCGCAATCTGATGGCGATGCACATGGACGCGGCGGTGAAGGGCTTGAATGTGCGCGCGCATCACGTCGGCATTTTGCTGTCGCTACTGCAGGGCATCGACACGACACCGGCGGCGCTGTCGCGTCATCTCGGCGTCGATACCGGCCTGATGTCGCGCACACTCGACAAACTCGAGACACGGGGTCTGTTGACGCGCTCGCGCAGCACGGGCGACCGCCGCGTCGTCAACGTCGAACTCACGAAAGCGGGCCGCGACGTTGCGCTGCGTATCGCCGAGATTGTGCCGGATGTGCTGAATGCCCGGCTCGAAGGCTTCACTCACGACGAATTCAATGAACTGCGCCGTCTGCTTGGCAAGTTTCTGAGCGACTGAGCGCTTTTTTTTAACCATATATCTGACAGGTCAGCAAATGAGAAACGAGTTAAAGAAAGAACGGCGCGCTTCACGGCTACTGAAGGCGGGTGTGTCGATCATGTTTGCCGCGGTGCTGTCGGCGTGCGCGAATTATGCGGGCATCCACAGCGACGCAAAGACGGCCGGGCCGCAGCAGTACGCCACGCAACAAAGCATTCCCGCCGAACAAGGTCACTGGCCCGCAGCGGACTGGGCCGACCAGTTCGGCGACGCGCAACTGAAAGCGCTGATCGACGAAGCGCTGAAGAGCAGCCCGACGCTCGATCAGGCGCGCTCCCGCGTCTCGGCGGCCGCTGCTTATAGCGAAACCGCGAAGGCCGGCACGATGCCGCGCGTCGACGCGAGTTATTCGCTGACGCGTCAGCAATTCTCGGGCACCGCGCTCGTTCCGCCTCCGTACGGCGGCTCGTGGCAAACGGAAAACAAGGGCTTGTTGAATGCTTCATACGATCTCGATCTGTGGGGCAAGAATCGCGAAGCGCTGAAGGCCGCGATTTCGCAACTTCAAGCGAGTCAGGCCGATGCCGAGGTCGTGAAGCTGACGCTGACGACGTCGATTGCACGCACGTACAACCAGCTTGCGCGCCTCTATCTGTTGCGCGACATCGCGCAGCAGGAGGTCACGCAGCGTGAGCAGATCGAGCGCATTACCGCGGGGCGCATTGCGACCGGGCTCGATACTGAGGTCGAACGCAAGACGGCGCAGGCCAATCTCGCGACGAGCCGTGCCGCGCTGAAGTCGCTCGACGGACAGATCCTCGCGACGCGCTACCAGATCGCCGCGCTGCTCGGTGCGGGCCCGGACCGCGGGTTGCAGATTGCGCGGCCGTCGCTCGGTCTCGGCGACGAAGTCCGTCTGCCCGACAACCTGCCCGCCGATCTTGTGAGCCGCCGCCCCGACATCGTGGCCGCGCGCTGGCGCGTCGACGCGATGACGCACGACGTGAAGGAAGCGAAGGCCGAGTTCTATCCCGACATCAACCTGAGCGCGGCAATCGGGCTCGATGCGTTCGGCTTTGGCCGCTTTCTGACGGCGGCTAGCCGAACGGCATCGGCCGGTCCCGCAATCCACTTGCCGATCTTCGACGCAGGCGCATTGCGCGCGCAATTGAAGGGCCGCTACGCCGACTTCGATTACGCGGTCGCGACCTACAACCAGACGCTCGTGACGGCGCTAAGCGAGGTCGCATCGCAACTGGCCAATGTGCGCTCGACCGATGCACAGCTTGTCGATGCACAGGCGGCACAGGACGCCGCGCGCGAGGCCGACAGACTCGCGCTCGTGCAATACAAGGCGGGCCTGACGAATCAACTGACCGTATTGAACGCCGACGTCAACGCGCTTTCCGCCGATCAGGCCGTGGCGAACCTGCGCATGAGCCGCCGCGATCAGCAGATTGCGCTGGCTTCCGCGCTTGGCGGCGGCTTCGTCGATACATCGAACACCGATGCGGGGCGCACGCAAGCATCGAATCCATCCGTTGACGCCGCGCGTTGAGCGGCCTTCCGAATAACCCACGACCGAATCTGCCTGGAGAATCGACATGAGTGAAATCAACACGCCGGAGCGCGACGCGACGCATGCGGCGCCCGCCAACGTAGACACAGCAAAGGCACCCAATGCCGCCGCGGCCACCGCGGCCACCGCGCCCACCGCCGCGAGCGAGCCGAATTCGCGCAAGCGCCAACTGCTGCTCACGCTGCTTGGTGCAGCCGTCGTCGTATCGGTCGCGGCATACGGTGCCTATTACATGACCTATGCGCGTTATCACGAGACGACCGACGACGCCTACGTAAGCGGCAATCTCGTGCAACTCACGCCGCAAGTAACCGGTACGGTCGTCGCGGTGAACGCCGACGACACGCAGATCGTGAAGGCGGGCGACCCTGTCGTCACGCTCGATAACGCGGACGCCACAGTCGCGCTCGGCAACGCCGAAGCGATGCTGGGGCAGACCGTTCGCCAGGTGAGCAGCCTGTACGTGAACAACGATTTCTACGCCGCCAACATCGCGCAGAAACAGTCCGATCTGGCTCGGGCGCAAGACGATCTGCGCCGCCGCCAGGCCGTCGCCGACACGGGCGCGGTGTCCGCGGAAGACATCGCGCATGCACGCGACACGGTGACCGCCGCACAGGCCGCGCTCGACGCCGCGCGTCAGCAGGCGGAAGCCAATCGCGCGCTGACCGACCACACGACAATCGAACAGCACCCGAGCGTGCAGGCGGCGGCGTCGAAAGTGCGCGACGCGTACCTCGCCTATGCACGCAACACGTTGCCCGCGCCCGTCACCGGCTATGTGGCGAAGCGCTCGGTGCAGGTGGGCCAGCGGGTATCGCCGGGCACGCCGTTGATGGCGGTAGTGCCGCTCAACGGCGTCTGGGTCGATGCCAACTACAAGGAAAGCCAGTTGCGCAACATGCGTATTGGCCAGCCCGTCACACTGACGGCCGACGTGTACGGCAGCAAGGTCGAATATCACGGCCGCGTGGTCGGCTTTTCGGCGGGCACGGGTAGCGCCTTTGCGACGTTGCCCGCGCAGAACGCGACCGGTAACTGGATCAAGGTGGTTCAGCGTTTGCCCGCGCGCATCGAACTCGATCAGAAGGAACTGCAAGCGCATCCGCTACGAATCGGCTTGTCGATGCAGGTCGATGTGGACACACGCGATAGCACCGGCGCGCAACTCGGCGCGGCCGTGAATACGACGTACCGCACCGATGTCTTCGCGCAATACGGGGCTCAGGCCGATGCGGAGATTCAGAAGATCATCGAGCGGAATAGTGTTGTCGCGCATCCGGGACCGACGGAGCGTGTCGTATCGTCGGCACAGGGCACGCGTGACAAGCGCAACAGCGCCGCCATGCCAAAACGCGCGGGCTGAAGTGCAGAACGTGACGCCGTTCGTTATCGCGTCTTCATTTATCCATTTAGCTGACAGGTCAGATAGATATTGCCGGCCTGTTCGCGACTTCGTACTGGAAGTAAGATGAATTCCTCGACGCAACTCGCACCGCCGCCGCTGAGCGGCGCAAAGCTGGTTCTCGCGACCTTCGCCGTCGCCCTCGCGACGTTCATGAACGTGCTCGATTCGTCCATTGCCAACGTTGCGATTCCGACTATCTCGGGCAACCTCGGCGTATCCGTCGATGAAGGCACGTGGGTCATCACGTTGTTTTCCGCGGCGAATGCAGTCGCCATTCCGCTGACGGGCTGGCTCACGCAGCGCGTCGGTCAAATCAAGCTGTTCGTCGCCGCGATCGTGCTGTTCGTATTTTCTTCGTGGCTGTGCGGGGTCGCGCCGAACCTGGTGATCCTGCTCGCCGCGCGCGTGTTGCAGGGTGCCGTGGCCGGTCCGCTGATTCCGTTGTCGCAAGCGATTCTGCTCGGCTCGTATCCAAAGGAAAAGAGCTCGACCGCGCTGGCGTTGTGGGCGATGACGGCCACGGTCGGCCCGATTGCCGGTCCGGCGTTGGGCGGCTGGATCACCGACAGCTATAGCTGGTCGTGGATCTTTTACATCAACATTCCGGTTGGTCTCTTTGCTGCGGCCGTGACGTGGTTTATCTATCGCGACCGCGAGACGCCGGCGCGCAAACTGCCCATCGACAAAGTGGGTTTGATGTCGCTCGTCGCATGGGTCGCGTCGCTGCAAATCATGCTCGACAAGGGCAAGGACCTCGACTGGTTCAGCTCGCCGGTGATCTGCATTCTCGCGGCCGTGGCGGCGGTCAGCTTCGTGTTTTTCCTGATCTGGGAATTCACCGAAAAGAACCCGATCGTCGATCTCCGGCTCTTCGCGGTACGCAATTTCCGCGGCGGCACGATTGCGATTTCGGTCGCGTATGCGGTGTTCTTCGCGAACCTCGTGATTCTGCCGCAATGGATTCAGGGCTATCTCGGCTATCGTTCGGTGGATGCCGGTCTCGTCACCGCGCCGCTCGGCATCTTCGCGGTGCTGCTCGCGCCCGTGATGGCGAAGATCATGCCGAAGACGGATGCACGCGTGCTCGCGACGCTGGCTTTCGTCGGTTTCGCCGCGGTTTTCCTGATGCGCTCGCATTACACGACGGGCGTCGACACCTATACGCTCGTGCTGCCGACGCTGCTGCAAGGCATTCCGATGGCGCTCTTTTTCACGCCGCTTACCGCGATCATTCTGTCGGGACTGTCGCCCGATAAAATTCCTGCGGCCGCAGGCCTGTCGAACTTCGTGCGCGTATTCGCCGGCGGCGTGGGCACGTCGCTGATCACGACGGGCTGGAACAACCGGACGATCCTGCATCACGCGCAACTCGCGGAACAGTCGGGCGTCAACAATCCGGCTTATACGTCCGCGCTCGCGGACATTCATACGACGCTCGGCGGCAACATGGATCAGGCGGCGGCGTTCTTCGAGCGCTCGCTGAATGCACAGGCCGCGATGCTCGGGCTGAACGACATCTTCTGGCTTTCGTCGATGATCTTTATCGTGATCATTCCGCTGATCTGGCTCACGAAGCCGGGCAAGGGCGGTGGCGGCGGGGCGGCGGCAGGCGCGCACTAGGATGCGCGAGGCGACGAGACGTTTGAAGTAGCGAACGTCTCGTCGCGGTTCACTGCTCAGCCACAACCGTTACGCCGCCGACAACCTTACCGACACGCCCGTCCCCGTATAAACCGGCGTCGCCTTGAAGCCGTCGACGGTCACCGTCGAGAACTTCGCCGAGCCGGCCGCACCGTCGATCAGCGCGATGGTGTCGCCGGCTTTCGGCGCATAGCCGTTGACGAACTTCACATGCAGCGTGCCGCCCACGACGCTCAGCGTGCCGCCCACACGCAGACGCCCGCCGCCGTTGCCGTCGATGTCGAGTTCGAGCGTCGTGTTGTCGAGCTGCGTGTAGCGCGTCGCGATCGTCACCGGCACGCCGGCCGCGATCTTCACGCTGCCGCCCGAGCCGACGTACACGTCGCCGTTGCCGAACGCGTTCGCCGAGCCCGCCGCGAGCGTGCCGCCGCTCACTTGCGTGCCGCCCGTGTAGCGGTTGTTGCCCGACAGCGTCAGCGTGCCTGTGCCTTGCAGCGTCAGCTTGCCTGCACCGGCAATATCGTTGCGCCACACGTCGGCCGCATTGAGCCCGCCCTGCGACGCATCCATCGACACGATCACGTTGCCGTTGAACGCGCCATAGCCGTCCGCCGCGGCGAACAGGTTCAGGCGGCCCCAGCCTTCCGCGTCGTCCATCACCGGATAGCCGGACGGCATCTCGGTCGTCTTCAGCACGACGCGCCGCTGGTCCGCGCTCAGGTACGGGAAGCGCGTCTGCAACAGAATTTCCGCGCCCTTGGGCACGAGCGGCGGCGCATCGGTCGATGCGATCGGGCCGAAGCCGAACGTCATGCGGCGCATGAATGCCGCTTTATTTGCGGTGTAATCGGCGAAGCGGTCCGTTGCCGCCGTGCCCGAACGAGCGAATGCGGCGAAGCTCGCGCCGTTGGTCCCGCTGAGCTGCTGCAGCGCCTGGTGAGCCTGAACGTAGGCGGCCTGCGCGTCGCTTGCATACGTGTTCAGGTTCGCCGCGCTGACGGCGAGCGCGAGCATCCGGCCGCCGATCACGTCGAGCGGCGAGTGCATGCCGGCGAGAATCCGGTTCTCGCCGAGTTCGAGACCGCGGCTCACCATTTCCTGGAATCGTTCGGGAACGAGCCACGCCATCGTCGTCGCATCGCGCATCGCTTCGGCCTCATGACCGCTGATGAAGCCGCCGTCGGTCGCGGGTGTCGTGCTTTCCGCGGGAACGAGCGTCGGCGCGACCACGACGCTCGCGCTCCAGCGATACGGCCGTGCGTACTTGTAAAAGCGTTTCGCTGGTTCCGTCGATGCGTTGTTGCCCATCTCGTTCAAGAGATCGACGACCTTGCCGAAGCTCGCGTTCGTGCTGCCGCCGACGCCGACGTTATTGCCCGAGTCGTTGTACAGCACGGTCGTCGCGTCGGACGGCACGCTGGTGATGCTGGTCGTCTGCTGCGCCGCCGTGCGCCATGCGGCGGTGAGCGGGCCCATCCCGTCGGTCACGCTGTAGCCCTTGCCGCGGCGGTCGTCGAAATACGCGGCGTCGGCCTGCTGCGGCGTGCGCGCGGTCGTCGCGTCGATCACGTATTGAACGTTGGCGCCCAGCACCGTGCTGTTCAGGATCGTGCCGCACGGCGTGCCGCTGGCGGGCAGGCCGGAGCAGGTCGACGGTACGATCGCCGGAAACGCGCCGTTGGCCGGCGCGCTCACACCCGCGTCGACCAGCATCGTCGACGGCTGCCAGAGGTCGAGAAAGCGGCTCACGACACGCACCGCGGCGTTGGTCGACAGCGTTGCATAGCGCGCGTCGCCACGCTGGTTGGTCGCGATGTTATCGACGAAGGCCGGCACGCCCGGCACGGGCGCGCTGTCGACGAAACCGGGATCGGCCGGCGGCGCCGGCACGGCCGCGACGGGCGTATTAGTGGCGACGACATCGCCGCCGCCGCCGCAGGCAGCCAGAACGATCGCACTCGACAACGCTGCGACGTGCAGCGGAAAACGGCTTCGTGACGCAAACATGCCAACTCCATCCTGAGGGTCAAAGATGGCGCATTGTCGTGGGCGAACGTGACGTGGAGGTTACGGAGCCGTTTAGCGGGGGATTTGGTGTTGGGGTGGGGAAGAGCGAGGCGACGCTCGCTACTCTTCAGCTGGATCGATGCGCCGGTGTTCAATGGATGCGGCTATCCGGCGCACACATACGCAACAAGCGGAAAAACGGTTGTTACTTCCCGTACATGTCGAAATCGAAGTACTTCGCTTCGATCTTGCGATACGTGCCGTCCTTGAGCAATTCGGCAATCGCGCCGTTCAACGCATCGCGCAGTTGCGGCTCCGACTTGCGGACGCCCGCCGCGTCGCCGTCACCCATGATCTTCGCGTCGTAGACCACATCGCCTGCGAATGAAAAGCCCTTGCCGGCCGGCGTCGCGAGAAAACCCAGCTTGCCCTGCACGGCGTCCATCAGCACCGCATCGACGCGGCCCGCCGTCAGATCGGAATAAGCCTGGTCGTAGCTCGGATATGCGACCACTTCCACGCCCGACGACGCCCACTTCTCGCGCGCATACGTTTCCTGCACCGTGCCTTGCTCGACCGCCACGCGCTTGCCCGCGAGCTTCGACGCTTCGGGCAGCAGATGCGCGCTGTCCTTCGCGATCAGACGCGTCTGGTTGCGGTACAGCCGGTCGGTGAAGTCGATCTGTTCGCGGCGTTTGGCGTTTGCCGCCATCGACGACAGGATCACGTCGAACTTGCGCGCCTGAAGGCCGGGAATCAGTCCGTCGAAACTGCTTTGCACCCACACGCACTTCGCCTTCAGTTTCTCGCAGATTGCATTGCCGAGGTCGACGTCGAAGCCCACGACCGTGCCGTCTTTTGCGATCGATTCGAACGGCGGGTACGTCGGGTCGACGCCGATGCGGATCGTGGTCCACTCCTTGGCCGATGCCATCGTGCTCGCGGCCATCAGGGCGAGCAGGGCGGCGCTCAACATCGTCTTTACGCGTGTGGTCTTCATAGAGGCTCCGTGTGTGATGTGGTGTGGTGTGGGGGTGGTGCGATTCGTTTCGTCTGCGATGGATGGAATCAACTGGGAAATTCGCCGCGAGTGAAGTCGTCGCCGAGCGCGATGGAGTCGGCGATTTCGTCGACCGTAACCGGTTTGATCGGCGCGCGAATGCGGTAGTAGCCGACGTCGCCGACCGCGCGTTCCTGCATCTGCGCGATGAGTTCGCCGACCGTCGCGCCACACCATCGGCCCTGACACGGACCCATGCCGCAGCGTGAAAACGCCTTCATCTGGTTCGGCCCCTGACAGCCGATTGCCGCGATCGCGCGAATCTCGCCCGCCGTGACTTCCTCGCAACGGCACACGATGACGTCGTCGGCGGGGCGGCGCAGCGCGGCAGGCGGCGTGTAGAGCGCGTCGAGCAGCGGGCGCACGGCGAGATGCCGTTTCATCGCGAGCCGCGAGCGACGGCCGCGTGCATCGCGCGACGCGGCATCGAGCGCGCCGAGTTCGCGCGAGATATCGAGTGCCGCAAGCGTGCCCGCGTGCGCAGCCGCTTTCGCGCCGCCGATGCCCGCGCCGTCGCCCGCGATCCATACGTGCCCGACCGTGCTGCGTCCGTGCGCATCGGTGCGCGGGCGCCAGCAGGCCGACGACGCATCCCATTCGTGCTCGCAACCGAGCGAGCGGGGCAGTTGCGTCGACGGAATCACGCCCTGATGCAGCAGCACGAGCGACGTGTCGATCGAACGACGCGTGCCGTGTTCGTCGGCGAAATGCACGCGTTCGGCGCGCTCTTCGCCTTCTATCGAGAACGCACTTGCGCCGCGATAAATGGGGATGCCCGCGCGCTTTACCGCGCGCATCATGCGCAGACCCTTCAGCAGATAATCGGCGCCTGCGAGCGCGGGCAGCGCATGAGGCAAGGCGGCGCGCCAGGCATCGCGCGGCGTCGTATCGATGATGGCGCGCACGCGGCGTCCGGCATTCAGCAACTGCGATGCGAACAACCACAGCAGCGGCCCGCAACCGGCGAGCACCGCGTCCTGCGATGGCGCGAGTCCCGACGACTTGAGCAGCGTTTGCGCCGCACCGATACCCATCACGCCCGGCAGCGTCCAGCCGCGCACCGGCCACGGACGCTCCTGCGCGCCCGTCGCGACGAGCACCGCGCGCGCCGAGATGTCGAGCGTGCCGCCAGGTTGCGCACCTTGTGCACCTTGCGCGCGGCGCGTGAGCATCGCGACGGCGCGGCCGTTTTCAAACGCGATCTGCCATACGACGCAGCGCGCCAGATGCTTCGCGCCGCTGGCATCGAAAGCCGCGATCAGCGTGCGTCCGCCGAGATACTCGTCGCCGAGCACATGTGCATCGCTCAGCGGAGACTGCGCGGCGTTGTGATAAATCTGTCCGCCAGGCGCTTCGCCTTCGTCCGCGACGATCACATCGAGACCCGCACGGCGCGAAGCGATCGCCGCCGACATGCCCGCCGGTCCCGCGCCGATGATCAGCAGATCGCACGTCGATTGCACTGGACGCTGCATCATGCGAGCCTCGCTTTACCGGACATCGCGCGGACCCGCATGCCGTCGCAGACGCGCGTCATGCACGCCTGCACGTTCGGCACGCCGTCGACTTCCACGAGACAGTCGAAGCACACGCCCATCATGCAGAACGGTCCGCGCGGCGCGCCGCTGACGGGCGTGGTCCGGCAGGCGAGCGCGCCGCTTTCGAGCAACGCCGCGGCGACCGTGTAGTGCTGCGGCACATGCCGGTGCGTGCCGTCGATATCGACGCGCACCGTGGGCGCCGGCAAGGTGACGAGAGATTCAAAGTACGTGGGCATCGGTCGAATTCGAAAAACGTGTGGCGACGAAGGGATCAAGTATTGAAGGTCGCGCGCCGCCCGCGATCCACGGCGCGATCACGTCGGCATGGGCGGCGGCGAGCGTCACGCCGCTATGGCAGATGGCGAGGAACGCGCCGGGATGCGTGGACGATTCCTCGTAGACCGGCAGGCCGTCGGGCGTCATGATGCGAAGCGCGCCCCACGCGCGCACGATGCGCGCATGCCCGAGCACCGGAAATGCGGTGCGTGCGCGGCGCGCGATATCGGCCATGACGGCGCGCGTCTGGCCGTCGTCGAAGCCGACGGCTTCAGCGGAATCGCCGAGTAGCACCGAGCCTTCGGGCGTCTGCCGCACGACCAGCGTCGGATAGTCGAGAAACGGCGCGAGCCGCTCCGTCACCATGATCTGGCCGCGCAGGGGCGTGATGGGCGCGAGCATGCCGACCATTGGCGCCAGGCGCTGGTTGTCGAGGCCCGCGGCGAGCACGACGCGTTCGGCTTCCAGCGTGCCGTGCGGCGTATCGATTTCGAAGCGGCCTACATATGGGCGGATTTCACGCACTTCATGGTGCGGCAGATACGTGCCGCCCGCGAGCGCAAAGGCCTGCTGCATCGCGCGCAAGGTGTAGAGCGGGCTGGCGTGTCCGTCATGCCGCGAGTACAGCGCGCCCGCCAGTTTGTCCGATGCCGAGGGCACGCGCGCCTTCAGCGCACGGATATCGAGCACCTCATAAGTGAGCGACGCGTCGCGCGCGCGAATCGATTCCAGCAATTGCCGGCCCGCCTCGAGCTGCTCGATGGTTTCGCACAACTCGATGCCGCCTGGGCGCTCGAAGCCCGCATCGACGCCGGTCTTGCGCTGCAATTGCGCGGCGAACGCGCCCCAGCGCTCGGACGATTCACGCGACCACTGCGCGTAGGGCAGGCACCGGCCGCCCTTGCCTTGTACCCAGACGAGCCCGAAATTGCCGCGTGCGGCACGATGCGCGGAATCCGCGCCGTCGCATACGGCTACGCGTTTGCCTGCACGGACGAGCCCATAGGCGATGGCCATGCCGACGAGTCCTCCGCCCGCGACCACGATGTCGAAGCGGCGTGCCGTGTTATGAGCCAGCTTATGCTGCATGAAATGCGTTTCCTGCCTGTTTTTACGAGTCGAGACCGAACTTTGGGCGCTGCAAAAAACTGCGTCAAATGCCAGTTTGTCGGTCATCTATAATCCAATGTTATGGACACATCCGAACTCAAGATTCGCCAGATCGAGGCCTTTCGCGCCGTCATGCTTCGGCACACCGTCACCCGCGCCGCCGAGTCGCTGCATATCTCGCAACCCGCGGTGAGCCGTCTTATCGCCGATCTGGAAAGCCGCGTCGGCTTCGTGCTGTTCGATCGTCAGCAGGGGCGGCTCACGCCCACGGCGGAAGCGCGCGTGTTGTCGGAAGAAGTGGAGCGCGCATTCGTCGGCATGGACCGCATCTCGCAGGCGGCGCGGCAGATACGCGCGATGCGGCGCGGCTCGTTGCGCGTGGCAGGCTCGCCCGCCGTGGCGCTCGATTTGCTGCCTGCGGTGATCGCGCGGTTCGTGGAGCGGCATGCGGGTATCGACATCAGTCTGCTTACGCATAGCGCGACGACGGTCGTCGAGAAAGTCGCGTCCGGGCAGTGCGATGTCGGCGTGATCGCGGAGCCGATTCCGCATCCGGCCGTTCGGAGCGAACGCCTGGCGAATGCGGTCATGCGTTGCATCGTGCCGCGCGGGCATCGGCTGGCGCGCAAGGCGTCGCTGACTCCCGCGGATTTACGCGGCGAGCGCTTCGTGTCGTTTCCGCAGAGCTTCGATGCACGCAGCGCGATCGACCGGGTTTTCGTCGATGCAGGCGTCGCGCGCGATCTCGTGATCGAGGCGCAACTCTCGCAAGCCATCGTGGCGCTCGTCGCGAATGGCGCGGGCGTCGCGCTGATCGATCCGGTCACCGCTGCATTTGCGCGGCAGCGTGTGGCCGTCAGGCCGTTCACGCCCGCCGTGCCGGATCATTTCTATCTCGTGACCAATGGGTCACGGCCGTTATCGCTCGTGGCAGAGACGTTTTGCGGCGCGATGCGGGAAGCGTTTGAGCGCGCGATAGCTGAAGCTGATATCTGCAAAAAATGACTGGTGAAATCCGCATGCCGCCCGACTGCTAGACGCCGATCGCGGCAGCGGCCTTCGCCACCGCATTACCCCATTCTTCAAGACGTGCCGGGTCATAGCGCGATTCAGGCATCGAGATGCAGATGCTCGCCGCCGGCGCGCCGTCCGAGTCGATGACCGGCGCACCAATCGCGCACACTGCGGGACGATACTGCGAGAGATTCACCGAATAGCCGCGTTGCCGGATGCGCTCGAGTTCGAGACGTATCTCGGCCGGATCGGATGGCGTCGTGTCACTGAACTTCGGCAAGTCACGGCTCAGGATTTCGTCGACGTCGGCTTCCGTCATGTACGCCAGTACCGCCAGGCCCGTCGCGGTCGCGTGAAACGGACTGAGATCGCCAATCGGACTGAAGGTGCGCACCGTCTGCGTACAGTCTTCACGATCGATCAGGACCATTGAGTTGGTGCTGTCCGGCACCGACAGATGAACTGTCTCGTTGGTCAGATCGCGCAACTCGCGCATCGGCCCGCGCGCGGCCGCATACAGCGCACCGCCGCGCAGCGCGGCAGGCCGCACGCCGAGGATTCGCGGACCCACTTCCCAGCGTGTCAGGTCGCCGCTCGTCTGGCGAAGCCAGCCCGCCTCGTGAAACGTCAGCAGCGCGCGCTGCACGCTCGACTTCGGCATATCGAGCAGGCGCGCCAGCACGCCGACGCTGACCGGCTGGTTCTTCGACACAGCTTCGAGAATCTCGAGGCTCTTCAACAAACTTTTCATGCAGGTCTCCGATGAGCGACGGCGACGGCGACGGGCGAGCGCCCACGCTGCGCTTGCAACGCAAAAAAGCGCGTGTTACTTTTCGTGCACTGTTCGTGGCACGCCGTGCCGTATTGTGGCACACCTCTTTTAGAGTTGCAAAGCATCGGAGAACGATTAAGGCAATGGGACTCTCTTTTCAGCCGCCCGGCGCTGCGCCGGTTATCGAAGCGCACGGCGCGCGCTTGCCCGCCATCGGCCTCGGCACCTGGCGCTCCACGCATGAAGAAGGGGTGCAAGCGGTGCGCGCGGCGCTCGCAGCGGGCTATCGCCATATCGACACGGCGGCGCGTTACGAGAACGAGCAGGCGGTCGGGCAGGCGCTCGCGGCGAGCGGTTTGCCGCGCGACGAAGTGTTCGTCACGACCAAGGTGTGGCACACCGAATTGCGCGCCGCGGATTTCAGGCGCGCTGCCGAGGCAAGCGTCGCGCGGCTCGGGCTCGATCACGTCGATCTGCTGCTGGTGCATTGGCCCAATCCGGATGTGCCGCTCGAAGAGACCATCGGCGCGCTCTGCGACGCGCAGCGCAGCGGCTTGACGCGGCATATCGGCGTATCGAACTTTCCGGCCGCGCTGCTCGATCGCGCGGTCGCGCTTGCTTCTGTGCCATTGGCCGCCAATCAGTGCGAATACCACCCGTATCTCGATCAGACGCGCGTGCTCGACGCGTGCCGGCGGCATCGCATGGTGCTCATTGCGCATACGCCGCTTGGCAGCGGCAAGCTGCTCGCCGATCCGGTCATCGCGGACATCGCACGCGAATACGGGCGCAAGCCGGCTCAGATCATCTTGCGCTGGCTCGTGCAGCAGCCTGGCGTGGCGGCGATTCCCAAGTCGTCGAATCCGCTGCGCATCGGCGAAAACCTGGCCGTGTTCGATTTCGAACTCGATGCGGGCGCAATGGCGCGCATCGGCGCGCTTGCTCGCGCCGACGGCCGCGTGAGCAAGCCCGCGTGGCATCCCGAGTGGGACGCACCTGCGCATTCATCAGCGGCGGGCAAACCATGAACTTCATCGACACCGCCATGAACCCCGCCATGAACCCCGCGATGCGCACGCATGGCGAACTGACGCTCGAAACCGACCGGCGGCATCTGATGCATCCCGGCACGCATGCGTCCGATCATGCGTCGGGTCAACTCGATGCGCGCCTCATCTCGCGGGCGAAAGGGATTCGCATCGAGGATCACGCGGGACGCTCGTACATCGACGCGTTCGCAGGACTCTACTGCGTGAACATCGGCTATGGACGCGAGGAAATGGCCGACGCCATCGCCGCGCAGACGCGCGAGTTGTCGTTCTATCACACGTATGCGGGCTTCTCGAACGACCCCGCTGTCGAACTGTCGCGGCGCCTGATCGAAGAGTGGGCGCCGCCCGGCATGAAGAAAGTGTTCTACGGCATGTCGGGCTCGGACGCGAACGAAACGCAGATCAAGCTCGCCTGGTACTACAACAACGTGCTGGGGCGGCCGCGCAAGAAAAAGATCATCGCGCGGCAGCGCAGTTATCACGGCTCGGGCATCGCGACCGGCAGTCTCACGGGGCAGCCCAAGTTTCACGCCGGTTTCGATCTGCCGATGCGCGAAGTGCTGCACACGGCTAGTCCCGACTTCTATCGCGATGCACGTCCCGGCGCGAGCGAAGCGGAGTTCGTCGCGGATTGCGTCGAGCACCTGGAGCAACTGATCGCGCGTGAAGGCGCCGACACGATCGCCGCATTTTTCGGCGAGCCGGTGATGGGCTCGGGCGGCATCGTGCCGCCACCATCAGGTTATTGGCCCGCGATTCAGGCGGTGCTCAGGCGTCACGACATTCTCTTCGCCGTCGATGAAGTGGTGTGCGGTTTCGGCCGGCTCGGTTCGCGCACAGGCAGCGAGCACTACGGTCTCGAGCCGGATCTGATGTCGGTGGCGAAGGGCCTGACGAGCGGGTATCTGCCGCTGTCGGGTGTGATCGTCAGCGAGCGCGTGTGGGATGTGATCGAGCGCGGCTCGCGTGACCAGGGCGCGATGAATCACGGCTGGACCTACTCGGGCCATCCGGTGTGCGCGGCGGCGGCGTTGACCAATCTCGACATCATCGAGCGCGAGCAGCTCGTGAACAACGCAGCGCAGGTCGGCGCTTATTTCCAGGCGCGTTTGCATGAGGCGTTCGACGCGCATCCGCTCGTCGGCAATGTCAGAGGCGTGGGCATGCTCGCCGCGCTCGAACTGATGGCCGGCAAGAGCGAGCGCCGCCCGTTCCCGGCCGCGGCGAAGGCGAGCCAGCGGGTAGCGCAGGCAGCGCTTGCGCGCGGTTTGATCGTGCGTGCGCTCGGCACCAACGACATCGTCGGCTTTGCGCCGCCGCTTGTCGCCACGCGCGCGGACATCGACGAAATTGTCGCGATCGCGCGCCATGCGCTGGACGATGTTAGCGACGCATTGTCCGTGTAGTGGCCGCAAATTTTCACGCGCTCGCTGGCCAGGCGAGCGGGGCTCTTCAACTCAACCAGGGACTCGACCGTGTCCACGCGCAAGCAGGTTTTCTCTTCCGATTTCACCGACACGCCGTACTGGTGGCAAGACTGGCGTCCTCATGACGAACTGATGTCGGACGTGCCTCGCGACGCAGACGTGGCGATTGTCGGCGCCGGTTATGCGGGCTTGTCGTGCGCGCTCGAACTCGCGAAGCAGGGCTTGCGCGTGGCGGTGCTCGAAGCGGACGTGCCGGGCATCGGCGCCAGCACGCTAAGCGGTGGCCAGGTATCCGGAGGCGTGAACGTCGGCAAGGCGCCGTCGGGTAAGAAGCTGGATAGTTCGGTATCCGAAGAACGGCAGAGAAGGCTGCTCGGCGAAGCGTCCGTGTCATACGAAGTGTTTGAAAACATTCTGCGCGACAACGCGATTGAATGCAGCTACGTGAAGGCAGGGCGCATCAACGCAATGTGGACCGATGCGCACATGGCCGCCTGGCGCAAGCGCATCGTCAATCTGAACGCCTACGCGCGCGCCGGCGCACGCATGCTGTCGCGCGACGAACTGCGCGGCGAACTGGCGAGCGACATCTATGCGGGCGGCGTGCTGATCGAACGCGCGGGCCAGGTTCATCCGTCGATGATGTTCGCCGGTTTGCTCGCCGCGGCGCGCGGCGCGGGCGTGACGGTATGCAGCCGCGCGGCGGTTCGAAGCATCGCGCGAAGCGGCGCTCAATACCGGGTGGAAACGTCGCGCGGCGTGCTCACGAGCCGGCATGTGGTGATCTGCACGAACGGCTACACCGGTTCGTCGATGCCCGATTTGCAGCGTCGCGTGGTGCCGGTCGTATCGCACCAGATTGCCACCGAGGAATTGCCGGCCGACCTGCGTGCCTCGCTGATACCGAGGCGCCGCGGCATCTCCGAGACACGGCGTGTCGTCAATTACTACCGCTATTCGCCGGATGGCAAACGCCTGCTGTTCGGCGGCCGCGCGCGCTTTTATCACCTCGATCGCCGCCAGTCGGCTGCGGTGCTGCACGCGCAGATGGTCGAGCGCTTTCCGCAGATGGCCGATGTGAAGGTCGCGTATAGCTGGGGCGGCACCGTGGCGCTGACGCTCGATTTTCTCCCGCATCTGGGCCGCACCGCCGATGGCATTTACTACGCGCTCGGCTGCAACGGCAGCGGCGTCGTGATGATGACGTACCTCGGCTACAAGGTTGCGCGGCTGATCGCCGAAGGACAGGCGCCCGAGACAAGCGCCTACGGCACGCCGATGGTCACGCATCCGCTTTATAGCGGCAAGCCGTGGTTCATGCCCGCGCTCGGCAGTTACTACCAGATTCGCGACGTCATCGACAAACGCAGGCGGCACGCATGAACGGCCGCACATCGCTTGACGCATACCATTTAACACAGGCAAGGGCACGACAATGGGCTTGAGAATCGGAGTCGATATCGGTGGATCGTTCACCGACTTCGCGGTGCTTGACGAGGACACGCGCAGCATCCGCACGCTAAAGGTGTTTTCGCGCCCGGACAGCCCGGGCAGCGAAGTGCTCGCGGGCGTCGAAGGACTGCGCGAGCGCTACGGCATCGAGCCGCACGATGTCAGCTATTTCACGCACGGCACGACGGTCGGCGTGAATGCGGTGGTACAGCGCCGCGGGTTGAAGCTCGGCCTCATCACCACGCGCAATTTCGAAGACGTGCTCGACATCGCGCGCCTGAAGATTCCCGATATGTATCACCTGATGTCGAGCCGTCCCGCGCCGCTCATTCCGCGCGACCGCGTGTTCGGTGTCATCGGACGGCTCGGCGCTGACGGCGAAGAAGAGACACCGGTCGATGAACAAAGCGTGCTCGATGCGATACGCGGCTTGCAGGCGGCGGGCTGCGAAGGCGTGGTGGTGTCGCTGCTGCATTCGTACCGCAACCCGGCGCATGAGCAGCAGGTGAAAGCAATTGTCGAGGCCACTCTGCCGGGCTTTTTCGTGTCGTGCTCGCATGAGGTCTGGCCCATCATCCGCGAGTACGAGCGCACGGTGACGGCGACTATCGGCGGCTATGTGCAGCCGCGCGTGTCCAACTATCTGACGCAGTTGCAGGCGGCGTTGGCGGAAAGCGGCGTCGCGGCCGATCTGAAAGTCACGAAATCGAACGGCGGCGTGATGAGCGCCGAGCACGGCAAACAGAACTGCGTGCAGATGATTCTGTCCGGCACCGCGTCGGGCGTGATCGGCGCGGCGTATCTCGCGCGCCTTTGTAACGTGAAAGATTGCATGAGCCTCGACATCGGCGGAACCACAGCGGATATCGCGCTGATCGTGGACGGCCAGCCGCAATATGCGACCGGCGAATACATCGGCGAATTCCAGATTCATATTCCGTCCGTGTCGGTGTCATCGGTCGGCGACGGCGGCGGTTCGATTGCGTGGGTCGACGAATTCGGCGTGCTGAAGGTCGGGCCCGAAAGCGCGGGATCGAGCCCTGGGCCAGTGTGTTACGGCCGTGGCGGCACGCGCCCGACAATCACCGATGCGTTCGCCGTGATCGGCGTGCTCGGCAGCGCGGCGCTCGGCTACAACGCGGTGAAGGTCGACGTGGACGCGTCGCGGCGGGCAATCGAACCGCTCGCGAGGCGCCTGGGTCTCGACATCTATCAGACGGCCGCGGCCATCATCGAGGTGTCGATCTCCGGCATGTATGCGGGCGTGAGCCGGCTCAGTTCGCGCTTCGGCATCGACCCGCGCACGTTCGCGCTGATGCCGTTCGGCGGCGCGGGGCCCATGCTCGGCTGCTTTCTCGCACGCGCGCTGAACGTGCGCAATCTGCTGGTGCCGACCACGCCGGGCGTGTTGAGCGCGCTGGGCGGCCTGATCGCCGATACGAAAAACGATTTTGTTCGGACGACGTACTATCCGCTCGACCGCGCTTCACTCGCCTTGCTCGCTCAAGATCTCGCCCATCTGGAAGCCGACGCGCGCGCATGGGTGATTCGCGAGGCGGGAACGAACGCAAGCGCCGACATCGTCGTATCGGCCGATATGCGCTATCGCGGGCAATCGTTTGAAATCGACACGCCGCTCGCGCGGGAAGCGATCACCGGCGGCGATATCGAAGCAATCGCGCAGGCGTTTCACCGCGAACACGCGCGCCTCTTCGGGCATAGCGACGAGAAGTCGCCGATTCAGGTGGTGGCGCTGCGGCTCGTCATCACCGCGCCCACGCCGAAGCCCGCGCTGCCGCGCATCGCGACAGGCGAGGGTGCGCCGCGCGCGGAATCGGAGATCGACGTGTATCTGGACGGCGCGTGGCGGCGCGTCCCGCTTTACCGGCGCTCCGCGCTGCTCGCGGGACACCGGTTCGCCGGGCCCGCGATCGTCGCGCAGGACGACACGACGACATGCGTGCTGCCGGGCTTCGACGGACGCGTGGACGAATACGGCAACCTCTTTCTCGAAGCGGTCTGATAGATCGATAGATCGATCCAGGAAACACACCATGACATTCGATAAATCCGTCCTTCAGATCTTCGCGAACTATTGCGTCGCCGCCGCCGAAAGCATGGCGTACACGCTCGTGCGAACCGCGCACTCCGCGTTCGTGAAGGAGACGGAAGACTTCTCCTGCACGCTGATGAACACGCGCGGCCTGACTTTCGCATCGCCGAAAACGCTGGGCGCGACCTGGTATCCTGGACTCGACTTCGGCGCGGTGATCGACATGATCGATCACTACGAGCCGGGCGACATCTGCATGACGAACGACGCGTATAGCGGCTACGTCGCCACTCATACGCCGGACGTGATGATGTGGAAACCGGTGTTCTTTGGCGGCGAGATTGTCTGCTATGTCGGCGGGCACATTCACAACACCGATATGGGCGGCGCGGTGCCCGCGTCGCTGTCGCGCACGCTCACCGAGATCTATCAGGAAGGCATTCGTTTCGCGCCGACCAAGATCGTCCGCGCGGGCGTGCTCGATGAAGCATTGCTCGAACATATGGCGATCAACGTGCGCGCGGCCGAGCAGAATCGCGGCGACCTGAAGGCGCAGATCGCGATGCTGATGACCGGCGAGCGGCGTGTGCTCGAAATCATCGAGCGCTTCGGCATCGAGCAGTTTCGCGCCGGCATGGACGCGCTGCTCGACTATTCGGAGGAGCAGGCGCGCACGATCGTGCGCGGCATGCCGGATGGCGAGTACTTCTTCGCCGAGTACGCCGACGAAGATTCCGTCAACGGCAAGCCGTTGCGTGTTGCGCTGACGCTGACGGTGAAGGACGGCTCGCTCGTGTTCGACTTCACGGGCAGCGATCCGCAACTGAGTTCGTCGCTGAATATGCCGACGGGCGGCAAGGAGCGCCATGTGCTCGCGCTCGTTGGCCTCAACTACGTGCTGTATTCGCTGAATCCCGATCTGCTGCTGAATGCGGGCATGCTGAAAGTCGCGCGCTGCATCCTGCCCGAAGGCACGATCATGAACTGCGTGCCGCCGGCCGCGGTCGGCATGCGCAGTCTGACTGCGAAGGTCGCACAGTACGTCACCTTCGGCGCATTTTCGATGGTGTGCCCCGAGCGCCTGCCGGCCTGTCCCGCGGGCGGCATGTCGATTCTCAACGTGAAGACCGTCGACCGCAACGGCCGCACGGTGATCGCGTCGATCGGACCGGTGGGCGGCGGCGCGGGCGGCATGGCGTCGGCCGACGGCTCGGACGCATCGGGTGCGAATGTCGCGTTCCTGCGCAACACGCCAGTCGAAATCAACGAAGCCGAAGTGCCGATCCGCATCACGCGCTATGGCGTGGTGCCAGGCAGCGCCGGCGCCGGCAAGTATCGCGGCGGGCTTGGAACGGTGATGGAATTTCGCGTGTCGTCGCCGGGTACGCTCGTCACGGCGCGCAATCGCGACCGCTCGCGCTTCGCTTCATGGGGCGTGCTGGGCGGCAAGGCGGGCGCCGTATCGCGGTTTACCCGCAACCCTGGCACCGACGGCGAAGAAGATCTCGGCGTGACCGATCTCGTGATGTGCGGCCCCGGCGATGTGATCCGTCTCGAAGGCTGTGGCGGCGGCGGCTATGGCGATCCGTACGAACGAGACGTGCAGAAGGTGCTCGAAGACGTGCGACGCGGCTATCTGTCCGTCGATCAGGCGCGCGAGTTGTATGGCGTGGTACTCGGCGCAGAAGCCGGCGCCATCGCCATCGACAAAGCCGCGACCCTGCATATGCGCGAGGCCGCGAAGAGCGACGCTCATCGGCGGCCGGCCTCTCACTTCGACTATGGCGCGGAGCGCAACGCGTACGAAGCGAAATGGACGCGCGAGCGCTACGACGTGCTGACCGGCATTCTGTCGCGCGCGCCGGTGGTATGGCGGCATTTTCTCAAGCACAAGATCTTCGATGCACTCGATGCAAGAGAAGCGGCCGGCAGCTTGCAGCCGGGGCCAACAGTGATCACGCAACTGTATGAAGAAGTGCTGCAACGCTATCCGCAGTTGCTTGAAGTCGAGGCATCGGCGAGCGCCTGATATCGCCCGTTGATGCCGCGCTTGCAGCGAGTCTTTCGCGCATAACCGGCGACCATGCAAATTGCCGCGTTAGCGCCGCAGGAACAGTTTGTTTATGCCGTCTGCCCTTTTTTGTCGGCGCTTTACGCGGTTTGTGCAGGCATACGATGCTGCTAACGAGCCGCGAAAAAATCTCTTCTCGCTGCCTATACGAACTTCTATGCAACATTGCCAGGATCACTTACCTCTGCGGAGCCAATTCAGATGAACGACGAAACGAATAGCCGCGGCATCAGCCGCCGCGACATGATGCGCATGTTGGCTGGGACCGGCATGATGGTAGCCGGCGGGGGACTCCTGACGACTGCGCCCGGCGCGCTTGCCGCCGAGGTTCCGAAGAAGGGCGGCAGCATTCGCGTCGCCTATAACGCGGGCTCCGTGTCGGATACGCTCGATCCCGCAGCGGGCTCGACCGGCGGCGACTATATCCGCTTCTTCATGTTTTACAGCGGCCTGACGCAACTTGACGAAAGCCTCGCGCCGCGCATGAACATCGCGGAGTCGGTGTCGAGCGCGGACGCGAAGACGTGGATCATCAAGCTGCGCTCAGGCGTCACTTTCCACGACGGCAAGACGCTTACTTCCGCCGACGTCGTGTACTCGCTGATGCGTCACAAGAATCCGCAAACCGCCTCGCGCGTGAAGACGCTTGCCGACCAGTTCGCGAGCGTGACGGCGAGCGGACCGAACGAAGTGACGTTGACGCTACAGGTGCCGAATGCCGATCTGCCCGTGATTCTCGCGACGCCGCAACTCGTCATCGTCAAGGATGGCACGACCAACTTCAACTCGGCGATCGGCACCGGTCCCTACAAGCTGAAAAGTTTCGCGCCGGGCGCGGGCACGGTGGGCGTGCGCAACGCCAACTACTGGAAGCCGGGGCAGCCGTATCTCGACCAGATCGAACTGATCAGTATCAGCGACAACGCGGCGCGTGTCAGCGCGCTGCTCGCCGGCGACGTCCACCTGATCAACTCGGTCGATCCCCGTTCGACGCGGCGCATTTCGTCGACGCCGGGGTACGAAGTCAAGGAGACGAAGTCGGGCCTGTACACGGACCTGATCATGCGTCGCGACAACACGCTGACGGGCAACCCCGATTTCGTGAAGGGCATGAAGTACATGTTCGATCGCGAGCAGATCCGCTCCGCGGTGTTTCTCGGCTATGCGGTGACCGGCAACGATCAGCCGATTCCGCCGGGTCATCGGTACTTCAATGCTTCGCTGCCGCAGCGCGGCTTCGACCTCGACAAGGCGAAGTTTTATATGCAGAAGGCCGGCGCGGTCGGAACTACCTTGCCGCCGATCTATGCCACTACCGACGCCAACGGCTCAATCGAAATGGCGCAGTTGATCCAGCAAACGGCCGCGAAGATCGGTGTGAATCTGAGCGTGAATCGCGTGCCGTCCGACGGCTACTGGTCGAATCACTGGATGAAGCATCCGCTCGGTTTCGGCAGCATCAACCCGCGGCCTAGCGCGGATGTGCTGTTCACGCAGTTCTTCAAATCCGACGCGCCGTGGAATGAATCGGCGTGGAAGGACCCGAAGTTCGATCAATTGCTCGTGAGCGCGCGCGGCGAGACCGACGACGCGAAACGCAAGCAGATGTACGGCGAAATGCAGGCGCTGGTCACGGACGAAGGCGGCATCGGCATCCCGTCGTTCATCAGTCTGATCGATGCAAACGACAAGCGCCTCAAAGGGCTCGGCGCGATTCCGACCGGTGCGATGATGGGTTTCTCGTTCGCCGAATATGCGTGGTGGTCGGCATGAGCGAGGCGGGCGCTCGCGGTTGATCGCTACGATGACCGGCTCGCCGTCGAAGCTTCGCTCGCTGGCAAAGCCGGTCCGCTCCGACATTTCAATTAAAAATGCAATGAAGCTAGATTCGTACTGGCTGGACACCGCTCCTGACTTCAACGAGGGCGCCGACGGTCGCGTCGAGGGACGCAGCGATGTGGTCGTGATCGGCGGCGGCTTTACAGGTCTATCGGCCGCGCTGGAACTTGCGTTGCGTGGGACGTCGGTCACGGTGCTCGAGGCGGGGCGGATCGCGGGCCAGGCATCGGGGCGCAACGGCGGACAATGCAACACGGGCGTCGCGCAGGACTTCGCTTCGCTCGCGGCCAGCGTCGGGCTGGAACAAGCGCGCGCCTTTTACCGTGCGTACGAAAGCGCGGTACAGACGGTCGAATCCATCGTGACGCAACATCGGATCGACTGTGATTTCGTGCGTAGCGGCAAGCTCAAACTCGCGGCCAAGCCGAAGCACTTCGACAAGCTCGCGCGGACCTACGACGTGTTGCATCGCGAAGTCGATCAGGATATCGAACTGATCGAGCCGGCGCGCATGCGCACCGAAGTCGGCTCCGATGGTTTTCATGGCGGACTGTTGCAACGCAACGGCGCGCAGATGCATATGGGCAAGTTCGGCGTGGGGCTCGCGCAGGCGGCGGCGCGTCACGGGGCGCGCATTTTCCAGAACGCGGCGGTCACGCAGATCAGGCGAATCGCCGGTGGCGGTTACGAGATCACTAGTGCGCGCGGCGTGGTTCGGGCGGACAACGTGCTGGTGGCGACAGGGCCTTCGCGGCAAGGTCCGCTGCAATGGTTCCAGCAACGAATGGCGCCTGTCGGCAGTTTTATCGTCGTGACAGAGCCGCTTTCGAAGGGGCAACTGGACGCGCTTTTTCCGCAGCGGCGCAACTATGTGACGTCGCTGAACATCGGCAACTACTTTCGCGTCACGCCTGATAACCGGCTGCTGTGGGGCGGGCGAGCGAGATTCGCAATGTCCGATCCGCGCTCCGATGCGAAAAGCGGCCACGTGCTGCAAGCCAATCTCGCGAAGTACTTTCCCGAGTTGGCCACAACGAGAGTCGACTATTGCTGGGGCGGTCTCGTGGACATCACCGTGGACCGTCTTCCGCGCGCCGGACAACACGACGGGCTTTACTACTCGATGGGTTACAGCGGGCACGGCGTGCAGATGTCCACGCATATGGGCCGCGTGATGGCGGACGTGATGTCCGGTTCCGCCGATGCCAACCCGTGGCGCGCGCTGCCGTGGCCGCCCGTGCCGGCGCATGCCGCGCGCCGGTGGATGCTGCCGCTCGTCGGCGTCTACTATCGGCTGCAGGACGTTCTGCACTGAGCCGATGCGGTGCGCGCTCGCGCACCGCATGCAACGGCGCGTGACGCTCAGGCGACGAGGCCGGCGGCGAAGTCGCGGTACGAGTGCAGTGGCCGGCCGAGGATGCTGACAAGCCGAGCGACGTCGCCGGCTTCCGGCACCATCCCGTCGCTGACGAAGCGCTCGGCCATCAGGCGCATTTCGTACGCCATCCACTTCGGCAGGAAGTTCGTCAGGTTCTGCTCGAACTGGCTGGGATCGTCGCCGCCGTAGGCAACCGGCCGGCCAAGCAGCTCCGACCAGATGGACGCGAGGCCCGGACCCGTCAACGTGTCGGGCCCAACGAGGTTGATGACGTCGACAGGCAGTTTGCCGGGCGCCTGATCCCGACGCAGCAGTTCGATTGCCGCGACCTCCGCGATGTCGCGCGTGTCGACCATCGCGACGCCCTTGCTGCCGATCGGCATCGGGTAGACGCCGTGGTTCAGGATGACGTCCTTGATCGTCAGATCGTTATCGATGAAGTACGCCGGACGCAGGATGGTGGCGTTAAAGCCCATCTGTTCGATCATCCGCTCGGCGCCGGACTTCACCGCAAAATGCGGCACGTTCACGGAGCGCTCAGCGTGCATGACCGACAGGTAGACCACGCGCTCGACGCCCGACTCGCGGGCAACGTTGAGCGTGATGAGTGCCTGAGTGAATTCGTCGGCTGCCACGGCGTTGAGCAGAAACAGCGTGCGCACGCCGCTGAACGCGCTGCGCAGCGAGTCGATATCGAGCATGTCGCCTTGGGCCACGGCGACATCGGCAGGAAAGTCGGCCTTCGACGGATCGCGGACAAGCACGCGCACTTTGGCACCGCGCTTGACGAGCTGGTCGACGACCTGGCGGCCGACACGGCCGGTGGCACCGGTAACGAGGATAGTCATGGTGTTACTCCTTGGGTTGGTTGGGACGCCTCCAAGGTAAGTGATCCATGCGTGGTCCGGAAGATGTTATAAAGAGACGGGGTATCTCACTGGTGGAACACATGGACCTTCTTGCTCTCGCGGATTTCAACCTCGTTGCCCGTCACGGGAGCTTCGGCGAGGCCGCCCGTGTGGCGGAGCGTCCGAAGGCCACGCTCTCGCGCAGGGTCAGCGAACTCGAGGACAGCCTGGGTCTCAGGCTCTTTGAACGCGGGTCCCGCGGAGTGAAACTCACGCAGGAAGGACGCGCGCTTTACGAGCGGACCGGTGCGCTTCTCGCGGAGCTTGCGGACAGCGCCGCCGCCATCACGTCGGGTAGCGAACACCCGCGCGGCCGACTGCGCATCAGCGCGCCCGCGCTCTTTTCGCAGATCGCGATGGGCAAGCTGGTCGCCACCTTCGCGCTGAAATACCCCGACATCCGACTGGAAGTGACGACCGAAGATCGTCCCGTCGATATGGTCGAGGAAGGCTACGATCTGGTGATCCGCGTGAACCCCGATGTCGACGAGAGCCTGATCGGCCGCGTGTTCCTGCGCGACCGGCTGGTCGTCGTGGCCACACCGGGCCTGGCGCGGCCGACGGACGGGTCGAGTGTTCCGGCTGTCGTTCGCGGGACGCCTGACCGGATTGCCGCGTGGGACGTCACAGGTCCCAAGGGAAAATCGCGCATCTCGATCACGCCGGTTGCGCACCTTTCGTCGCTGGTCATGGTCCGCGATACGGTGCGTCTTGGCGTAGGCGCCGCGAGGCTGCCGCTGTCGCTCGTGAGTCACGACATCGCGGCCGGCAGGCTTGCGCATTGGGGCGATGTGGACGGTCCCGACATCCCGCTATGGGCGCTTTATCCTTCGCGACGCTTGCTAAGCCCTCGGGTCTCCGCCTTTCTCGATCACATCAAGGAAGCGTTTCCTCTCGGAAAGCCCGAGGAACTGGCGGGATTTATTGGGTTGGATCCGTGAGGCGTGCCCTCTACGAAGGTATGACGCGTTCCTCTTTCAGTTTGTCGAAGAGGGCGAAGAAGGCATCCGGCGTGCTCTGATAGTCGAGGAAGCCGGCTTTGCGGCTCTTGCTCATGTCGGTCAGCACTTCCATCGGACGTCCGAGATCGGCGTCCGTATGCCACCACGACACGAGCTTTTCGATGCTCGCTTCCCTCAATTGATAGCGGGCCGCGATTGTCGCCCATTGTTCGCCGGCTCCCTGCATGCGATGTTCAAGCGGACGCGTCTCACCGTCGAAAGGCGCAGGCTCGATGCCGAAGTACTGCGCCAGTTGCGACCACATCCATTGCCAGCGGAACACGTCGCCATTCACAACGTTGAAGTCCTCGTTGCGCGCGGCGGGCGACGTTGAAGCCCACTCGAGATGTCGCGCAAGCAGGCGCGCGTCGGTCATATCCGTGAGACCGTTCCATTGCGCGGCCGAACCGGGAAACATGAACGGTTGTCCCGTTTCCTTGCACAGCGTCGCGTACGCGGCGAGCGTCACCCCCATGTTCATCGCGTTGCCGAGCGCGAAGCCGATAATCGTATGCGGCCGATGCACGCTCCAGTTAAAGCCATACTGACGCGCTGCTTCGAATAGCCGGTCTTCCTGCTCGTAATAGAAATTGTCGACGGGTTGGCGGCCCTGTTCCTCGCGAAACGGCGTAAGCGGCACAGTGCCCTGCGCATACGCTTCGAAGGGTCCGAGATAGTGTTTGAGCCCTGTGACGAGAGCCGCATGTTCCAGCGTGCCGGACGGTCCCAGCGCGTCCAGTACATGACGGACCATTGCACCGTTCACTTCGATGTTCTCGCGCTCGGTCGCCTGTCGCGACCACGCAGTAAAGAAAACGTGCGTGAACTGCCGGCCCTGTAGCGCATTAGCGACGGATGCGGCGGAAGTCAGATCGGCGGTAACGGATTCCATCGCGCGATTCGCTGCGCTCCGGCCGCGTGAAAGACCTGTCACGTCCCAGTCTCCGCACGCGAGTAGATGTTGCGCGAGATTGCCGCCGACGATGCCCGTCGCGCCGATGATGAGTGCCCGTTTTTTCATAGCGAATTGAAATTGAAAAGTGTCTGTTTGCAGGAGTAGATGCGGAGCCGCGCTTCGGTAAGGGAAGCGCTTATACGCTTTCGAACGTGCGGCTGTCGGGCCGCATGCCGTCGAAAGCTGAAGTGAGCAAGCGGTGTACCGCTTCGTATGAGAGTGGCCGCGGGTTGTAATACGGCGCCTGCATTGCGGCGGCCGCAGCCGTCGGAATATCCGCTGCGCGCAGGCCCAGCGCTTTGAGAGACGCCGGCGCATGAAGCGAGCGGCCAAGCTCGTAGAGCGAGGTCGCGGGCTCCGGCGTATCGAGCGCTCTGCACAGACGTTCGTGTGCCGCTGGCGCTGCCGGCAGATTGAACGCCATCGAGTACGGCAGCATCACCGCATGAGTTTCCGCGTGCGGCAGATCGAACATGCCGCCGAGCGTGTGGCACAGCTTGTGATGCAACGCCATGCCGACGCTCCCCAGCACGGTCCCGCAGAGCCATGCACCGTACTGGGCGGCTTCGCGTGCCGCGATGTCGTCCGGCTGTTCGACGATGCGCGGCAACGCATGCGCGAGACTGCGGATGCCTTCTTCCGCGAAGAGCGACATCACGGGATTGGCGTCGTGCGCATAGAGCCCTTCGGCGGCGTGCGCGATCGCGTTGAGGCCGCTCGTGGCCGACAGCGCTGTCGGCAAGGTCAGCGTGAGGCACGCGTCGTAGATCACGGTGCGCGGCAGTACACGGTAGCTCTTGCCGGTCTTTTTCTCACCGGCGGACGTCATGCCGTAGATCGGCGTGACTTCGGAGCCCGCGTAGGTCGTCGGAATCGCGAGAATCGGTAACGACGTTTCCAGCGCGATGGCTTTTGCGAGCCCCAGCGTCGACCCGCCGCCCGCCGCGACCAGTCCATCGGCGCCCGCTGCGAGCGCGGCCGCAACGCCTTCCTGCGCGGTTTCGACGGGCACATGCATGACGGCCCGATCGAACACGTCCGCGCAGTGCTCGCCGGCTATTTTGCGCACGCGGTCCGCGAGAAAACGTTGCTCCGGTGTGCAGAGCACGAGCGCGCGCCGGATGCACAGTTCGTCGAGTTCCTCCGCGACGCGCTCGATCGCTCCCGCGCCGAACACGATGCGGCCGGGCCGGCTGGTGTAGGTGAAGGCAATCATGACGATCGGCTCAAGACAAAGTCGAATTCGAGGGTGCTGAAGGGCGTCGTCATTGCGGTGCCGTCGGGCGCCGTGCCGCTCTCGTGATGAATCCACTGCGCAATCAGCGACGAGCGCACGCCAAACACGGCGTCCGAATCGAGGTAACGATCGCCGTCGCGGAACACGTGCGTGACGAGCCGTTCATAGCCGGGCGCCGTGATCATGAAATGCAGATGCGCAGGGCGCCACGGATGGCGCCCCAGCGCTTCGAGCATTCGCCCCACCGGACCATCGTGCGGAATCGGGTAGGGCACCGCGACGATCGAGCGAAAGTGATAGCGCCCATCGGAAAGACTATGCAACACGCCGCGCGCGCGGTGCGTGTCGGCGTCGCTGTGCTGGACATCGTAGAAACCATCGGCGTCCGCCTGCCAGACTTCGATGCGTGCGCCGCTCACCGGTTCGCCGTCCCGGCCGCGCACCACGCCCGACACGAAGCACGGTTCGCCTCGCGCGCCGTTGGCCACGTCGTCGCCGTCGCGATACTCGGGCGCATGGTCGACGAAAAACGGCCCGAAAACCGTGGCTTCCGTGCAGCCTTGAGGCTTGCGATGCGCCATCGCGGTCACGAGCATCGAAAGGCCGAGCGTATCCGACAGCAGAATGAATTCCTGACGGCGCTCGTCGGTGATATGGCCGACCTCGGTGAGAAAGCGGATACCGGCTTCCCATTCGCGTTCGGTCAAGCCGACTTCGCGGGCGAAGTCGTGCAGATGCCGCACGAGACTCGTGACGATCGTCTTCAGCCGCTCATCGGGTGCGTGTTCGTGGCGTGCAAGAACGGCATCCGTGATGGTGTTTTCGTCGAGGTTTCGCATGAATCGATTCCTTGATCTGCCTAGCGGTTGTCGACGCGCTTGAGGAACGGGCGGATATCGACGGTACGCCAGATTCCAGCCTTGTTGAACGGGTCGTTGCTGTTAAAGCGCATCACGTCGCCGATCTCGTCGGCTTCGAAAAGAAAGAAACTGCCGATCATCGTTTCCTCGTCGCCGGCCAGCAGCGGGCCCGACATGACCATTCTGACTGGCGACGTGGCCAGGTACGCCTTGTGTTCTTCGTAATGGGCAAGGCGGCGTTCGACCATGTTGTCGTGGTCGAGGCAGTAGACGGTGTAGTGCATCGTGACTCCGGAGTAAGGTGAAAGCGTACTTAGCGGGTAAGGCCGGCTTGTGCTTCGACAGCACGCACGATGGAAAAGAAGTCCAGTTCCGCTCCATCGCCTTGGGCGTAGTGCGAAAACTGCTCGCGCACGAGTGCCGCGGCTGCCATCGGGACGCCGGCTTCGACGCCGGCGTCGACCACGAGCGACATGTCCTTGAGCATCTGCCGCGAAGAAAACGCGGGAGAGAAGTCACGTTTTTTCAGCGGATCGAGTTTGTATTTGACGAGCGGCGATGCCGCGACGCTGTCGCCGATCACATCGAGCATCTCGGCCCAGTCGAGGCCGCCTTTCGTGCCGAGCGTCAAGGCTTCGGCAAGCAGCACGGCCGTCGAGCCGACAAGGTGATTGATGGCGAGCTTCAGATAACGTGCCTGCTGATCTTCGCCGACATAGTACTGACGCGCCGACATGGCCTGGAAGACGGGCAACGCGCGCCCGTATGCCTCTTTCGCGCCCGATGCGAATACCGTCAACTGCGCGTTGCCGGCAAGGACCGTGCTGCCCGATACCGGCGCGCAGATGTAGCCGACGCCGCGCTTACGCGCTGCTTCGCGAACTTCGCCCGATGCCGTGGGCGACACCGTGCTCATGTCGATATAAACGGCGCCGTCGTTCGCATTTTCGATCACGCCATGTGTGCCGAGCGCGACTTTACGCAATACGTCGTCGTCGGGGATGATCGAGAACACGAGCGGTGCCGAACGCGCGACACTCGCGACATCCTCTGCACGGCGCGCGCCGAGTCCAACGGCCTCGTCGACGCGTGCTGTATCGACGTCGTACACGGTCACGTCGAATCCCGCGGCGAGCAGATTGCGCACTATGGGCGACCCCATCTTGCCGAGCCCGATCCAGCCTACCGTTTGTGTGTGTTGCTTCTCTTGCGTGTGCGGCATGTCGTCACCGTGTCTGGGGATTGATGAGAATCTTCATCTTGTCGCTGCCTTTGTCGCTCAGTACGTCAAAGCCTTTCTCGACGACTTCGTCGGCATCGATCAGATCGTGAATGAGCTTTTCAACCGGGAACTTGCCGTTCGCGATCATGCCGATGATGCGCGGCCAGATCGTGACGGGGTAACACCATGTGCCTTCGATCCGGATGTCCTTCAGCGACCATTTCATCGGGTCGACGCTCGCTGTGCCCACGTGCAGACCCGCCTGAACCACAGCGCCCGCCGATCGCACCGCGTCGACGCATGCGTTCAGCGCATGCTGGTTGCCCGCGCATTCGATCGCCACGTCCACGCCGACGCCTTCTGTCAGGTCGCGAATCTTTTGCGGCAGTTCGCCGTCGGATGGATCGAAGATTGCGGTCGTGACGCCGAAGCCGGCCATCTTGTCGGCTCGCGCCGCATTGGGTTCGCTCACGAAAATCTTCGTGGCGCCCGCTGCATGGCAGGCGAGGGCGGCAAGTACGCCGATCGGGCCTGCGCCGGTGATCAGCACTGTGGAGCCGACCGTGACGCCGCCACGGTCGACCGCATACAGCGCGACAGCGGCGGGTTCGATCAACGCGCCCTGTTTGTCGCTCACGGTGTCGGGCAAGCGGTTCGCGTGATAGTCGTTGAGCAGCGTGTATTCGGCCATTCCGCCGCCGTCCCAACTGAGCCCGACGCAGCCCATTTTCGAGCACAGATGGCGCATGCCGCGCGCGCAGTAATAGCACTGTCCGCACGACGCGAGCGGCATCACCGAGATGCGGTCGCCGCGTTGCACGTTCTTCACGTCCTTGCCGACTTCGACGACTTCCGCGCTGAATTCATGGCCAAGCACCTGAGGCGCTTTCGCGCCTGTCAGCGCATGCGGTTCGGTCGGCACCACGATGGGCCCCGCCTGATACTCGTGCAGATCGGTGCCGCAGATGCCGCACCACAGCGGCTTGACGATCATCTGGTTCGCGCCCATGCCCGTCGGGTCCGGTACGTTTTCGACCCGGACATCGTGCGCACAGTGAAAACGCACTGCTCTCATGTTCGACTCCTTGGTTAGCCGGGCCATTTCGTATGGCCTCGTGTGAATGGGTAAATTCAGCGCTGCCGGCGGCTCACGTAGCACGCGGATGCGCCGATGATGATGACGCCCTTGACGATGATCTGCGCCTGCACGGGCATGCCGATCAAGAGCACGATGTTGAAGACGACGACGAGAATCGCTGCGCCCGCGAGTCCGCCTGGCAGCGAGCCGCGGCCGCCGGAAAGGGCGAGGCCGCCCATCACCGCGGCGACGATCGAATCGAGCTCGAAGCCGCGTCCCACCCAGTTGTCGACGATGCCGACATAGCCCGACAGGATCAGCCCCGCCAGCCCGGCAAGCAGCGCGCTGATCGCGTAGCACGCGATGCGCACGGTGTCGGGGCTCACGCCGACCAGTCTCGCGGCGACGGCATTGCCGCCCACCATGTACACGCGTCGCCCGAAGGTGGACAGATGCAGCAGCGTGCCGAACACGATCGCGCACGCGAGCAGCAACAGCACGTTGACGGGCACGCCCGCGACCGAGCCCGTTCCCAGCGTGTGAAAAAGCGGTGGCACGTTGCCCGAAGGCGCGCCTTGCGTATAGGCGAAGCGCAGGCCGTCGAGCACGACCGCCGTGGCAAATGTCGCGAGAAACGGCGACACCTGGCGCTTCGTCACGAGCAGGCCGTTGAGCAGACCGGCGCCGATGCACAACACGAGCGTGACGCCGAAGATGGCGGGCGCCGAATGGTTGGTGTCGTCGAATGCGGTGGCGATGACGGCTGCCGTGGCCATCACCGAGGCAACCGACAGATCGAGTCCGCCGACAAGAATCACGAACACCTGGCCGATCACGACGATGCCGAGCGGCGCGAACTGCACCAGCATGTTGACGACGTTGTCGGCACGAAGGAACGTCGGCGACCTTGCACCCGAAAGCGCAATCAGCGCCACGAGAAACAGATAGATTCCATAGCGTCGCGCGACACCGAGCGAGAGCTTGCGCGCAGGCGAGGCGTCCGTGCGTGGAGCAACCGAGTTCATGCGAGCCTCCGTTTCTGCTGGACATTCACGCAGACGGCGGCAATGATCGCGACGCCCTGCACGATAAGCTGATACTGCGACGGCACGCCCGCGAAGTTGATCAGGTTGTTGAGCATGCTGAGCAGATACACGCCGAGCAGCGTGCCGATGACGCCGCCGCGCCCGCCGCTCAGAATCGTGCCGCCGACCACAACCGGCGTAATCGACGCGAGCGTGTAGTTGGCGCCGAGATACGGTTGACCCGATCCGAACTGGGCAGCCAGATAGATGCCCGTGAGACCCGCGCAGAGGGACGAGAACGTGTAGACGAACAGAATGACGCGTTTGCGGGGAATGCCCGACAGCGTCGCCGAGTTGTCGTCGTCGCCCACGAGGTAGACGTATCGCCCGAGGCGCGTATTGCGCATGAAATACGATACGCAGCCGTAGAGCAGCAGCACGACGGTGGCGGTCACGGGCACGTTGGCGTAGCGGCCGTAAGCGAGTGCGTCGAAGCCGTCCGGCACGCCGCCCGCCGGGCCGTTCGCGTAGTACAGAATGCCGCCTTGCAGCACCGCGCCCATGCCGAGCGTGACGATCAGCGGATGCACGCGCAGCCAGAGCACGAGCAGGCCATTGACCAATCCCACGAGGACGGACAGCGCAATCGCCACTGCGATCGCCACGGCCCATCCGCCTTGTGTGGCTTCCGACAAACCGGAGGTGAGCGTGGCCGACACGCTGATCAGCGAGCCGACCGACAGATCGATGCCGCCCGTCAGCACGGCGAGTGTCTGCCCCAGTGCGACGAGCGCAAGTCCCGTCGCCTGCTGATGGACGTTCAGCAGATTGGACAGCGTCGAAAAGCGGTCATTCACGCTGGCCCCGGCGACGAACAGCATGACGATCAAACCGGCCACGATATACGCGGCTGCGTTCAGCGGAACATGACGCCTAATGAGCGAATGCATGTGCGCCTCCCGTTCGAACGAATTGCCCGCCGCCGGTCGCGAGCGCCATGATGCCGTGCTCGGTCATCTCGTTGCTGCTGACTTCGCCCGCGATGCGTCCTTCGCGCATCACGAGGACGCGGTCGGACATGCCGATCACTTCCTGCAACTCGGAACTGATCATCAGGATGCCGAGTCCCCGATTCGTCAGTTCGCGCATCAGGCGATAGATTTCCGCCTTCGCGCCGATATCGACGCCGCGGGTCGGTTCGTCGAGAATCAGCACGCTGGTGCACACGCGCACCCATCGGCTGATCAGCACCTTCTGCTGATTGCCGCCCGACAGTGTCGCGACGCTGCCCGCGGGGCGCGCGCCCGCAATGCCGAATTCGCGGATTGCATCGGCGCCCGCGCTTCGCTCGTGTTTCGCTTTCAGCAATCCGAAACGGGACACATGCTTGAGCGTTGTCGCCGTGACGTTCTGCGCGACGTTCAGGTACATCAGCAAGCCTTCGGACTTGCGGTCTTCCGTGACGAAGCCGAGGCCGAGGCGGATTGCCGTTGCCGGTGTCATGCGCGTATGGCGCGCGCCGCGCACTTCGATCGTGCCGCGCGCGGGCAGCGCGCCGAATACGCCCGACGCGAGTTCGGTGCGGCCGGAGCCGACCATGCCGGCGAGTCCGACGATTTCGCCGGCGCGCACCGAAAGCGAAGCATCGAATACGCGATTGCCGACCTGCAGCCCTTCGACCTTCATCAGCACCGTGCCGCCCGGTTGCAGCGTGGGCTTTGGCGGATAGATGTCCTTCATTTCGCGGCCGACCATCATGCGCACGAGATCGGCGCGCGTCGTTTCGGAAACGGGCTGTGTGCCGATCTTGCGGCCGTCCTTCATGACGGTCACGCGGTCGCACAGTTCGAAGATTTCATCGAGCCGATGCGAGATATAGACGATCGCGACGCCGCGCTCGCGCAGCACGCGCAGCCGTGAGAACAGCAGTTGAACTTCCTTGCCCGCGATGACTGCTGTCGGTTCGTCGAGTATCAGCACGCGTATCTCGCTGGCCATCGCCTTCGCGATCTCGACCATCTGCTGACTGGCGACCGAAAGCGCGCCGACACGCTCGCGCGGATCGAGTTGTACGCCGAGCTCGTGCAGCAAGGCGGCGGCGCGTTCGTTCATCGCGCGATGGTCGATCGTGCCCAGCCGCGTGCGCGGCTCGATTCCGGCGAAGATGTTCTGCGCCACGCTCGATTGCGGAAACAGCACGAGTTCCTGATAGATGATGTGAACGCCGTGCGCCTTTGCGTCGGCGGGGGACTTCCACACCATTGGCTGACCGTCGAATCGCAATGCGCCTTCGTCGGGGACATAGGCACCCGCAAGCACTTTCATCAGCGTCGATTTGCCTGCGCCGTTCTCGCCGACGAGTGCGTGAATCTCACCGCTACGCACACCGAAGCTCACGGCATCGAGGCTCTTTACACCTGGAAATTGCTTCGTGATGCCGGTGACTTCGATCACGTCGGGCCGCGCGTCGAGGCTTTCGCCTGTCGGACTGGATGTGGGCTGGTTCATTTTTCACCCGGCAACTTGATCTTGAAGGTCGACGGGTTATAGTCCGCGCCCATGCCGCCGTCGATGATCTTGTCGGGCGGCCCCTTCGCGTCGACCACCTGATCGATGTACTGGTCGGGATGCGGGACCGATGCCGTTTCGTCGCCACGCGTCAATGCGATCTGCGGACTGATCTCGTAGATCTTGGGCAAGGGTTGACCTTGCAGCACCTTGAGCGCGACATCGAGCGACGTGCCGCCCATTGAAGGCGGATAGCCGATCTCGAGCATCGGAATCTTGTACTTCAACGCGAGTTGCAATGGGCCGTTCAGATCGGCTGTCGTATGCGGCGGAATTTCGCCTGGCTTGAATCCGGCCGCGACGAACGCTTCGATCGAGCCCGCGACGGGCAAGCCGTGCGCGCACCACACGGCGTTGATGTTGTGCCCGTACTTTGCGATCATGGCCTGCATTTGCTGCTTGGCCTTCACGGGGCTCCAGTCGGAATACACCGTGTCGAGCACCTTGATGCCCGGATATTGCGAAAACACTTCGTGCGCGGCCGCCTCGCGGTCAGCGCTGACGCTCGACCCCGCCTGGCCTGCGAGCATGATGACGTTGCCCTTGCCATGCAACTTCTCGACGATCCATTGCGCCCACACACGGCCCATCATCGCGTCGGAGCCCGTCACGAACGAAACAAAGTTGTCGGATGAAATGCGCCGGTCGACCATCACGACGGGTATGCCCTGTTTCATCGCACGCGTGACAACGGGGTCGAGTGCCTTCTGCGTATTCGCGCTGACAATCAGCAGATCGACACCCCGCGAGATCAAGTCCTGAATGTCGGCGGCCTGTTTGGCGTCGTCCATGTTTCCGTTTGTGATCAGCAGTTGCCTGATCTGGTCGGGATGGTCGGCCGCCGCCTTCATCAGCGAGTGCTGCATCACGACGCGCCAACTATCGCCGAGTCCCGCATTCGAAAAACCGATCACATAGGGCGGCTTCTTCTTGAACTTCGCCGTGTCGGCGAACGGAATCTGCACGGCGGGATTGAACAGAAACGTACGCGGCGCACCGGTGTAGTCCGCACGCGCGGCACACGAAACTGTCAGAATGAAGGCCGCGACGGCGAATACGCTCGCACGGTGAAAGCGGGTCGAACGACGCATGAATGTCTCCGTAAATGTTCTGATATCTGTCGGGAGACGCACGCGTTGTGGCCGCCAATTTTCGACGCGGCTGGCTGGCACCTACGCGGGTAACGAGTTCTATAATCTGGCGTTACCGATGCTGGATACAGCGTGCTTCCCGACGGCGCCAATGTCGCATGGTTGACGGAGCGCATCTAGCAATTGCCATTACTAGTAATGGCAGTAACAGGGAACGCAGGAGGACACGAAACATGGAAAAGCAGCAGCGTCTGAACGAACTGGCCGATTTTCTGAGGACGCGTCGCGCCCGTCTTCGACCCGAGGACATCGACTTTCCAAGCGGCAGCCGTCGCAAGACGCCGGGACTGCGGCGCGAAGAAGTGGCCGAGCGCGCCGGCATCAGCGTCACCTGGTATGCGTGGCTCGAACAGGGCAGGGAAGTGAATGTGTCGTTCAAGACGATCGAAAGTCTTGCGAATGCGTTGAAGCTATCGCCGCACGAGCGCACACATCTGTTCGAACTGGCTAACCACTACACGCCGCCCGGTCCGTATCCGATTGCTCAAAACGTGACAGATACCGTTCGACGCATGCTCGATCAGCTCGGCAACATGCCGGCCTACGTGGTTGACGGCAACTGGAACTATGTGACGTGGAACGAAGCGGCGGTGCGTGTGTTTACCGACTTCCGCAAGATGCCTGCGGGCCGCTGCAATCTGCTGTGGTTCACGTTCCAGCAGGACGGTGCGCGCTCGCTCTTTCAAGGTTGGGACGCCTACGCAAAATGCGTGCTTGCGCAGTTTCGCGGCGACTATATTCTTCGCCCGTCGGGTGAAGTGTTTTTGCGTGATCTCGTCGAAGAACTGAACGATACCGATGCTGACTTCTGCCGCTGGTGGGCGGAGCATGAGGTGCTCAAGCGAAGCGACTGGCGCAAGGTTATGGAGCACCCTGTTGCAGGCGTGCTCGAACTCGATGCGCTGTCGCTCGAGGTGCCGGACGCGCCCGGCATGCGCATCATGGTCTATACGCCCGCGCCGTCGACGGATACGGCGCAGCGTATCGAGGCGTTGATGAGAACCGGCCACGTCGATGCCATTCCATTTCCGGCTGCCACGGTACTCGATACTTTTCGGAAAGCACGGGCACCGAAAGCAGGACATCGCGGATAAGAAAGGACTGGCTTAAGTCGGGCTGCCCCACAGATCGTCGACTGCGCGGATCGCCAGCAAATAGCCGTTTGCGCCGGCCCCGCAGATCACGGCGGTGGCCGCCACCGAAATGGTCGAGTGACGGTATTCTTCCGAGCGCTTATGGATATTGGTGATGTGCAATTCCACCACCGGCCGGCGAATCAGCTTGACTGCGTCGAGCACCGGAATCCGGCCGAACGAGAAGCCCGCCGGATTGATGATGAGCGCGGCGTCCTGCAGGAATGCTTCCTGAATCCAGTCGATCAACTGGCTTTCGCTGTTGGTCTGACGGAATACGCAGTCGAACTCGAGCGTGTCGGCCAACGTCAGGCAGTTCTGTTCGATCTCCTTGAGCGTGGTGCTGCCGTAAATATGGGGCTCTCTTGCGCCCAGCATGTTCAGATTGGAGCCGTTGAGGATATAGAGTTTGCGGGTCATGGTTTCAATGTGTAGAAGAGCTTTCGAGCGCGGTGCCTCTGGTTTCGCGCGATATCGCGATCATCAGGAACGAGAGCAGGTTCAGCGAGCCGCACACCGCGACGATGGCCCACGGAGAACCGTGAAATGCATTGAGCAGCGCCACCGCGACAATCGGCATCGGCCCGCCGGTGAGCAGGTTGGCGCCCGAGTACGATAGGGCAGAGCCGGTGTAGCGTGCCTCGGTCGGAAAGGACTCGGCAAACCAGACCGGCTGGATGCCGCTCTGAAATTGTGTGAAGCCGAGGAAGGCGCCCATCACCGCCATCGTCATGCCAATCGAGTTCTGGTTCAGAACCGGAAAATAGATCAGGCAGCAGATCAGCGTGCAGAACGAGCCGATCATCAGCGCACGCCTGCGTCCGATCCGATCGCTCAGATAGCCGCCCAGCAGCGCGCCGGCAATCGCGCAGACATTTGCAACCATCAGCAGCATGAAGCCGGTTTGCTTGGGCACGCCCAAATGTTTCGTCAGGTAGCTGAGCGAGAAGACCACGATCAGATAGAAGAGCGCAGCGGGGCCGCAGAAGAACAGCGTCAGGCGAAGGGCGGTGCGCCAGTGATACCTGAAGACGGTGCCGAGCGGATTGGCGGCGCGCACCGGAGCGCCCGTCTTTTTGAGCGCCTCGAAGGCCGGTGTCTCGCTGACCTTCCTGCGGATGTAGATGCCGAGCAGCACGAGGACAAAACTTGCGAGGAACGGAACGCGCCATCCCCAGGCGTTGAAGTCGTCCGATGAAAGCAGGGCGGCCATCGTAAAGAGCGAGAGATTGGCGAGAATCTGACTGAGCGGCGAGCAGATGCCAAGCAGTCCGGAATACCAGCCGCGCCGGTTGGCTGATGCGTGCTCCACTGCCATCAGTTGCGCGCCGGTCGATTCGCCGCCGAGCGCGAAGCCCTGGATGATACGCAGCGACACCAGCAACGTCGGCGCGAGAATGCCGACCTGCTGGTAAGTGGGCAGCAAGCCCATCAGAAACGACGACACGCCCATCACCGAGACAGTGATCAGCATCAGCTTGCGACGTCCCCAGCGGTCGCCGAGCATCCCGCAGATCACCGCGCCGAGCGGCCGTGCGGCGAGCCCCGCCCAGAAACTCGCCAGCGATGCGAGCAGCGACGCGGTCGGGTCGAGTGAAGGGAAAAACAGCTTTGGAAAGATCGTGGCCGCGACCACGCCATACAGCGCGAAGTCGAACCATTCGAGTGCGGTGCCGACGGTTGCGCCCGCTACCGCGCGGCGCGCCATCAAATGGGCCTGCGCGGACTGTTTCCCCGCGGCCACGTCTGAGTCTGAATCTGCGAACGACGACATGTTGTCTCCTCAATCCCGATGTGTTGAAACGTTCGTTCTGGCGACGAACAAATGCTATTGTTTGCGCTCTCCAAACGAGGCGTTCCACGCTGGAACTGCTTTTCACATGATGGAAGCGGACGCGACATGTCGCTGAAGAACGGTCTCAGGATTCTCGATTGGCTGGCCTCGCAAGGCGAGGGCGCAGGCCTCGTGGCGATTGCCGACGCCTTGTCCCTGCCGCGCAGCACGTGCCACCGTCTGCTCACGGACCTCGTCGAAGGCGGGTATGTGCGGCAGCTCGTCGATCACAGCCGCTATATCCTGACCATGCGGATGACGTCGAACGGACTCGAGTTTCTGAGCCTCACCGGCATTGCCGATATCGCCCAGCCGATTATCGAGCGCGTCGCCGCAAAGACCGGCGAACTGGCGCGGCTGTCGCTCGTCGACGGTGACGCCATTATCTGGGTCGGCAAGGCGGACGGGCAGCGCGTCGGCTTTCGCTACGATCCCGACATGGGCCACGCGGCGCGGCTGTCATGCACGTCGACCGGTCACGCGTGGCTCATGACAATGACCGACGAGCAGGCGGTGGCGCTGGTTATCAAGCAGGGCTTCGGTCAGCCGAACGAGTTCGGGCCGAATGCGCCGACCACGATCAAGGCACTGCTCGGTTTCCTGCACGCTGCGCGAGTGCGCGGCTACGCGATGATCGACGAGGTGTTTGCGCCGCGCATGTCGGCGGTGGCGGTGCCCGTGGTGAGCGGCTCGCGCTGCGTGGGCGTGATCAGTCTGGCGGGGCCGCGGGTGCGGCTGACCGCCGAAAAGATTCACGAGTACTCGGTGCCGCTGCGCGAGGCTGCGAACGAACTTGCGCAGTTGAGCAACATGGCCGGGTTTCCTGGTCGGCCGCCGCTTGGGAAGGGGTGATCGACTCCTCGAAAAATCACCCAATCAGTCGAGGGCGGCGAGCGCCATTTCGATGAGTTGCTCGTGACGTCTGGTTGCGTCGCTACTCTGTTTGCGCGAAATCATGAAAAGAGAAAGGGGCTCGGGGGGATCTACCGCGATCCGGTGGATCGTGCATCCGGTCTCCTTCGCCAATGGCGCCGTCAAAAAACTCGGGACGATTGCCCACGCCGCATTTCTGAGCATCGGCGCGAGCATGTGTGCTTTCTCAACCCAATTTACGTGCCGCGAAAACCCGCGCCGAATGCGCCATAAATCGAACTGAGGCGACCACGGCAAATGAATTTCTCTCGATGGGTCGAGATCCGTCATGTCGAGCGCTTCAGGCAAAGATGTCTTACCCGACGCAGCATAGACCACAAGCATCGCGTAATCGCGGAGCTTTCTTGAGACAAGGTCGACGTGTTCGGACGGGGTCAGTGTGAAGGCTACGTCCAGGTGACCAGATGCAACGCGGTTAGCGAGCTGGAAATAGCGCGAACTTTCCATGTGCAGACGAACGGGCGGTGTCTCGTCGCAGAGCGCAGCGATAAACGGCGGAAGGACGTTGATCGCAACCGCGTCGACCGAACCGACGGCAAGGTGTCTTACCTGATTGCCCTGAAGTTGCTCAGCCTCGACTTCGAGCATTTTCCAGCGCTCGGCAATGTCGAGAAACCGCTCACCTTCGGCGGTCAGCGATATGCCCCGCGCTCCCCGCGAGCGCAGCAACAGCAGATGTCCTATCCGGCGCTCGAGGGACTGGATCCGATACGAGACAGTCGACTGCGTCGTGGATACGATCTCGGCCGCCTGAAGCAGGCTTCCCGAGCGGACCACCGCTAGGAATGTGTTGATCTCCTCGCTAAACAACATATTTAGCCCTTCGATATTCGGTGAATAAAATCCGACATTGACCGATATTGTGCCGAACCTTAGCCTACTCGAACAGAACAACATCTCCGTCATCTGATTCGGCAAGGTTTGGAGGCACATATGGCAAAGACACTCGTCGGCATCGAAGATTTACCTACGAGCCGCTTCCACAGGAGGATTGCCGTTGTGGCGGCAGGGGGGCCGTTCTGCGACGGCTATTTGCTAGGGATCATTGTTGTAGCGCTGCCGTTCATTGCAAAGGATCTCGCGCTGAGCGCGCTGCAGATCGGTCTGATCGGCGCGTCCAGCCTCATTGGCATGTTCGCGGGTGGCGTCGTTTTCGGACCAATGACGGACCGCTTCGGCCGCCAGAAGATGTATGTGCTCAATCTCGCCGTATTCGTTATCTGCTCACTCGCGCACTTGTTCGTGCATGACGTGACGACGCTCTTCATCCTTCGTTTCATCATGGGGGTTGCGCTGGGCGCGGACTATCCCATCGCCACCGCGCTCGCAGCTGAATTCCTGCCCCGGAAGCTTCGCGGGCCGGTTCTCGCGAGCCTCGTGCTTCTGCTCTGGGTCGGATACACGTTAAGCCTTGCAACGGGTTTGATCGTGAGCGGTAGCGAAAGCGGTGTATGGCGCTACATTCTTGCGAGCGCTGCCATCCCTTCAGCACTTTTCCTGCTGCTGCGCCTTAACATCCCCGAGTCGCCGCGCTGGTTGATTTCCGTAGGACGGGTAGAGGCGGCGCGTGGCATCGTGGAACAGCATCTTGGGCCCCAGGTTGACTTTGATGCGCTCGTTGCTGAGACGCGTGTCAGCACTTCAAGGCGTGGCCTCGGACTGTCAAAAATCCGCGAACTGATTTCGCGGGGCTATGGGCGCATGCTGGTGTTCTGCTCGATCTTCTGGATGTGCCAGATTGCGCCCTCGTTCGCAATCAAGACGTTTCAACCGATGTTGCTGAAGTCGCTCGGCGTCACCAGGCCACTCGCCGGCTCGCTCGTAATCATTTCGTTTGCGATCGTCGGAACCGCGATCGGCATGTTCGTCGTCAACCGGGTCGGTCGACGCACGCTTTGTCTTGCCTCATTCGTTCTTGCAACGCTCGCGCTGTTTCTTCTCGCGACGCCGATGTCGGGCATTGCCACTGTTGCGATTGGTTTATTCATTCTCTTCACGGTGGCCGAAGCTGCCGGTTCCGGGCTGCAGTTCATCTACCCGAACGAGATTTTCCCGACTGACCTTCGAGCAACCGGTATGGGACTCGCCATGTCTGCGAGCCGCATCGGAGCCGCGGCAGGAACCTTCCTCCTTCCTACGGTACTCGTCCATTTCGGAAGCGCGACTGGTCTGCTTATCGCGGGCGGGATCAGCCTGGTTGGCCTGCTCGTATCTGCTCGCATGGCTCCCGAGACCCGTCATGTGTCGCTTGGCGCGGCAAACGCTCCGACGGTGGACGCGAGCGCCGGCGAACACGCTCTGCAGCGAAGAGAGGCTCGCAGCTGACCGGTAGGAACGGCGCAGCCTTCCTTGACACTGGGGAGCCACGGAAACTCAAATTTTAAGAATCTCACCTTGGCAACGCTATTTGCATCAACGAAAAGAGGCACTCTATGAATTCGGCACCTAAAGTGGTCATCATCGGTGCAGGCATCATCGGCACCACGCTCGCTTATGATTTCGCGAAACGCGGCGCGCGCGTGACCGTGCTCGACAAGCACGAGGTCGCGAAAGGCGCGACATCGGGATCCTTCGCGTGGATTACGAACCAGACGAAGTTCCGCAACGCGGACTCGCTCGGCGAAGTCGGCGCGCAGCATTACTTCAATCTGCATCGACTGTCGCACTTGCGCTGGCGTTATCTGCAAAGCGAGATCGACGGTCTGCCGATCCGCTGGTCTGGCTGCTTGCAAAGCGCCGAGCCGGATACCGCTGAGGCAGCGGAACTCGCGGCGGAACTCGACCGGCGCCTGCGGTGGGGCAGCCCGACTTATCGCGTCACCACGGCCGAGGCACGCGACATTGAGCCGGGGTTTGAACCAGGCGCCGAGACGGATATTTTCTACACGCCTGACGAAGGGATGATGTCGCCTGTGCAACTGACGTCAATGATGCTCGAGGCCGCGGTCGCACACGGGGCGCAGTATTCGCCGCACGACGCGTATCAGGGCTTTACGAAGACGGCGGGCGGTTACGAAATCCGGAGCGGAAGTGGCAAGCGCGAGGCCGATATTCTCATCTTCGCGGGCGGCATTGCGAACCCGGAGCTCGTCGAAGGTACGGGGCTTAAGGCACCGCTCATCCACAGCACGGGCAGCGTCGTCCACCTCGCGCCGTTGCCGCGGCTTTTCGATTCGGTCATTCTTGGCGCACACGTTCATGCGATTCAGCGCATCGGCGGTCGCGTGGTCATCGCCAAGCACTTCTCCGGTTCACCCGTTGGAGATCCAAGCACGCCCGACCCGGAGGAGCTCGTGCGTGTCGCCGCCCGAGTGCTACCAGGTTTGAAGAACGCCATTGTCGAGAAAGTCACCGAAACGCGTCGCGTCATTCCGGCTGACGGGTTGCCTGTCGTGAGCCGCTCTAAAGAACTTCCCGGCGTGCTTTCTATTACGACGAACGCAGGCATTAGTCTGGCAGCCGGATTGTCGCAACTGATCACCACGGAACTGCTTGACGGCGTGACTGTGAAGCTATTGGACCCCTATCGCTCAGAGCGCTTTGTCGGCTAAGCAATGCTTTGACGTCTGCCCAGGCGCATCGCCATGAAGCGGCCTCGGTGGATGAACCTGCCGAGGCCGCGCGGCCGCCCGCTCCGCTCAACCTTTGCTCGGGAGACCGGACGTCGTCTATCCGGCGGCGTCCGGTGTTGGATTGAATCCTGGACTGAGGCACGCCAGGAAAACCAAACCATGACGAACGCGATTGTCGCGGCCGTGAAAACCGAAGGTAACGAGCGTGGCGATCATGAGCGCCGTGCCGGTGGCAAACTGAGATCGGAAAATCATGAGCAACGCAGCACTTCAACATAAGCAGCGGTGCGCGAACACGCTGCATTGTTAGGCTCAAGAACAAGTGCGGGTTGGACGGCAAATTCCGCAGATGAACTACGTTCCTACGCCTACCCCTACGCCTGCGCTTAAGGCTGAAATGGACTCACCAATAGCTGAGTACGATCGCGCGGCGGCTGACTTCGATGCGGCCCGTGCGGCATGCGATACGCCTGTTTTCGTCGCACTTGTCCGATAGACGGGGAAAGATTCTTTGCCAGTGCCGGGCCATCGCTACTGGTTATCACGGATATAACCTATTACGTTCACGTGATTGCAACGTTTCATTACCCGTACATAGGGCGCATCAGTACACTCGGTTGTCAGTGCGAGGCGCGGCTATCAGTCGCCGAGTCCGTGACCGTGCAGCTTACCGATATCAGGGAAATGGTTCCGGCCTGCTGATCCGCTCACAACATGAAACGATCAGGCGCCGTTGCGCTCGGCGCTGCCCGCATCCAGTAGTGACAGGCATCGGAGCGGTGAGCAGCCCACGTCTCGCCGGTGCAGTTTTTCATTGATAGATACGCATCAGGAGTCACATTGAAGATAGCTCAACACCTCGACCCGGCCACGATCAGGACGTTGGCGCTTGAAGAAATCGATGGCCAGATTCTCGTGATCCGGTTGAACCGTCCAGAAGTGTCGAACGCAATCAGCACACCAATGGGCCAGGAGCTGATCAAGGTCTTCGGTGCGCTGGAGGTCGACCCCACTCAATATCGTTGCGCGATTCTCACGGGTACGGGCGAGCGGGCCTTCTGCGGTGGAGCGGATCTCAAGCAACGCGAAGGCATGACGGACGAGCAGTTCGGCACGCAGCACTATCTGTTCGAACGCATGGTGCGCGCAATCACCCATTGCCCGATTCCTCTTATCTGCGCCGTCAATGGATCGGCAGTTGCAGGCGGCCTCGAACTGCTGCTGGCGTGTGATTTCGCCTACGCATCGAATCAGGCCGTCTTCGGATTTACAGAGGTGAAACGCGGAATCATGCCGGGGGGCGGTGGTACCCAGCAGCTTCCTCGCACGATCGGTACGCGACGCTCGAAAGAACTGATTTTTCGCGGCTCGAAGTTCTCAGCGGAAGAAGCGCTCGCGTGGGGTGTCGTGAACCAGTTGTACGAGCCGAACCAGGTGCTGGCACGCGCGATCGAAGCCGCCCGTGACATCTGCACGAGCGCACCTCTTTCAGTTGCGCAGGCAAAGAAGGCGATCGACCTCGGGATGCAAAGCGATCTGAACACGGGTCTCTTCATCGAAATAGAAGCCTACAACCGGCTCATCCCGACGCAAGACCGTCTCGAAGGTATCAGTGCATATAACGAGAAGCGGCAGCCTGTCTTCAAGGGACGCTAGCCGCACCGCACAGGAAAGCCGCCAGTCGCGCGTGGCGGCCAACTAACCGGCCTTTCGCCGGAGGAGACATGCATGAACTCGCCCATCAGTGCCGCGGCTAGTCCGCTGGCAGAGCAAGCATATCGAAAAATCACGCGGCGCCTGATTCCTTTCCTGTTCCTCTGTTACGTGTTCGCTTTCCTGGACCGTGTGAACGTCGGAATCGCGCAGCTCGACATGAAACACGACGTCGGCTTCAGCGACTTCACCTACAGCATTGGCGCAGGCATTTTCTTTCTCGGCTACGTGCTGATGGAAGTGCCGAGCAACCTTCTGTTGACGAGAATCGGCGTAAAGCGGACCTTCTCGCGAATCATGGTTCTGTGGGGCATCCTGGCTGCGGCGACCGCATTCGTGACCCTCCCGTCGCATTTCTACACCGTACGCTTTCTGCTCGGTCTTGCCGAAGCCGGTCTGTATCCGGGCATCATTTTCTATCTGACGCGCTGGTACCCCGTCGAGCGCCGTGCCAAAGCCATTGCTATCTTCACTTGTGCAACGGGCATAGCCGGGTTGCTTGGCGGCCCGATGTCCGGCTGGCTGATGACGCACATGGAGGGCATCCGCGCCATGCATGGCTGGCAATGGATGTTCATCGTACAGGGCTTGCCGGCAAGCTTCCTTGGCATTGCCGCATTTTTCTTCCTGGACGACGGCCCCGAAAAAGCAAAGTGGCTGAGTGACGCCGAGAAGGCGCAGATTCTCGCGGACCTGAAGCACAGTTCAGGTGTGAGCGGGACGCACGCGGAACACACCTTCATGAATGCACTTCGCGACCCACGCGTGTATGTGATGGGCTTCGTCTGGTTTGCACAGATTGCGGGTGTGTTTGCGATCGGCTTCTGGTTACCCACGCTGATCAAGAGTACGGGGCTGACGAGTCCGCTAGAAATCGGTATCTATTCGGCCATTCCGTACTTTGTGAGCTGGATTGCGCTGATCGGGATGAACTGGAACTCCGACCGCACGATGGAGCGCCGCTGGCACTGTGGCATCACGATGATTATCGGTGCCCTCGGTCTGTTTGCGGCGGGTCTGATTCACGGCAGCCTTGCATGGTCGCTGGTGGCGCTTTCGATCGCGACGGCGGGGATTCTTGCGCCCAATCCTCTGATCTGGGCGATTTCGACGGACTACATCCGCGGCAGCGGAGCAGCAGGCGGAGTCGCCGTCGTGAACTGTATCGGTCTGCTCGGAGGGTTTGTCAGTCCCATGATCATCGGCTCGATCAAGACGGCGACCAACAGCATGGCTGGAGGACTCGGCGCCATCTCCCTGCTCATGCTCATCGGCGCGCTTGCTGCAATTGTGCTCGCTCCGAAAACGACGGGTGCCAGGTCGCTCGAGGAGCTTGCCGCTGACAGGCTGGACGACTCCGCGGCAGCGAACGTAATGCTTTGACAGATGCCCATGCGGTCATCTGGTGACGAAGGAGATTCAGGAATGACGACGCGTGAAAAGGTGACAGTGCGGGAAGTAGGGCTGCGCGATGGCCTGCAAATGGTCCGGACGATTCTGTCGACAGAGCAGAAGCTGGAGTGGTGCCGGCGAATGGTGGAGGCCGGCTCGGTCGAAATCGAAGTGACGTCGTTCGTGCCTCCCAAAATCGTCCCGCAGTTTGCCGATGCAGTGGAAGTGGCTCGGGGCGCGCTCGATATAACCGGACTGCACGCTGCGGCGCTGGTTCCGAATCTGAAGGGGGCGCAACGCGGGTTTGAAGTCGGTCTGAGCAAGGTGCATTACGTGCTGTCGGCAAGTAACGAACACAACCTGAAAAATGTGCGCCGGACGACGGCGGAGTCAGTGGAAGACTTCGCGCGGATTGTCCTCGAGCGCGACACCGTTGAACGCACAGCGCGCAGAATCACGCTCGGCGCGGGCGTGGCGACCGCGTTCGGCTGCACGATCTCCGGCCGCGTCGAAGAAAGCGGGGTGCTCGGTCTCGTGGAAACACTCCTCGAAGCAGGCGCTGACGAGATCACGATTGCCGATACGGTCGGTTATGCGAATCCCCGCCAGGTGAAGGCGCTGATGCGCGAGGTTCTCGCGATCACCAGGGATGTGCCGGTCGCCTGTCATTTCCACGACACCCGGGGCCTCGGTCTTGCCAATGTTGTCGCCGCGCTCGATGCCGGTGTGCGCAGCTTCGACTCTTCGCTAGGCGGTCTTGGCGGGTGTCCGTTCGCGCCGAATGCCACTGGGAACATCAATACCGAAGACACTGTTTTTCTCCTGGAATCCGAAGGGTTCGATACGGGCATAAATATCGATGCGCTGCTTGCAATCAGGGAGACGATTGCGGGCTGGTTACCAGGTGAGCCGTTCACGGGTGCCATTGCGCGAGCAGGCGTTCCCAAGACATTCGATCTGCGCGAGGCGGAGATGTTCCCGGCGGGGCAGTGACGGTAATGCATTGCCACGTGTGCGCGTCGGTCCGCGCCCCGGCATGAAATGTTTTTGAAGCGGAAGAAGGAGAACGCAGTGCACGTGCAGAAAATCGGCGACGTCGAGATCAGCAAGTTCAGCGAGATCGATAGCCTGGAGTTTGAACCGAATTGGCTTTTCCCCACGGTCGAGCGCGACTTCGTGAAGGAGCAGCGCAGCTGGCTCGGTCCGCGCCTGATCGAACCGACCGACCTCAAGCTGTATCTCAGCTTCCACAGCTACGTTGTCAAAACGCGCCATCACACCATTCTTGTGGACACCTGCAACGGAAATCACAAGCAACGTCCGTCGATGCCGGCATGGAGCAACCTGCAGACGCCATACATCGATAACCTGGCGGCGCTGGGCATCCGTCCGGAAGACATCGACTACGTGATGTGCACGCATCTGCACACCGATCATGTCGGCTGGAACACTCGTCTAGAAGATGGCCGCTGGGTTCCGACCTTCCCGCGTGCGAAATACATCTTCTCGCGCACCGAGTACGACCATCTGATGAAACTGCATCAGTCGAATCCTGAATTGCCGGTGAATCGCGGCTCGTTCGTCGATAGCGTGCTGCCTGTCGTCGAACACGGCCAGGCGAGGTTTGTCGAAATGGACCATTCGTTCGAGCACGAACTCGGCGAGAATGTGTGGTTCACTCCGGCAGCGGGCCACACTGCGGGCCATGTGCTGATTCATGTCGGGCATGAGCATGGCGAACATGCCGTAATGACCGGCGACGTGATCCACCATCCAATCCAGTTTGTCGACCCTTCGCTCCCGAACGCGGCGGATTTCGACGCCGGGCTGGCCCATCAGGCGCGGCTGGGTGTGATGAGCCGCTACGCGGACACGTCAACGAAAATCCTGACGGCTCACTTCCCGTCGCCAACGGCCGGTCGCGTGGTGAGCCACGGTGACAGCTTCCGCTTTGCTTTCGACAAGGAATAAGCAGTAGAGGGCATGCGCGCGCAAGACGCAGATTGCGTGCGCCTATCGTGAGCCGGGATTAGCCGTGAATAACCGCCCCTCACTTTTGTGCGATGCGGCTCTGGCAAAGTTCGATGAACTTCAACACAGGTTGCGTCAGCGTGGCGCCACGACGCGTTGCAATGCCGTATGGCGCTCCACGCCGCTCGATGTAAATCGGCAATATCTTTACGAGCCCGCCCACCGCGAAATACTCCGCGACCTTGCGAGGTATCAGGCCCACCGTGCCGCCTCCGGTCTGGAGCAGAGCGAGTGTGGCGAAGGTGGACGAGGTTTCCATCGCGTAGCGTGGAAAGCCGAGACCTTCGTCATCGAGAAGCTGCTCGAAGAGTGACCGCATCGGCAGTGTTGCCTGCGGAACGATCCACGGGTTACCAATAATGTCGGCTAGTTGCACGCCGGTTCTGTCGCCCAGAGGGTCGGCGCCATCTACCACCACGCATATCTCTTCCACCTCTAGCGGAATGAAGTCGTAGGCCTCCGGATGAACGCTGACACTGGACCGCCCGATCACGAGGTCCAGCAGCCGCTGGTCGAGCATGGCGAGCAGCCGCGCGCTGTTGTCTTCCCATACCTCGATCGAGGTATCGGGCTGACTCTCGCGTAGCGCTTTTACAGTAGGCGCCAGCCACACCGGCAACGAGCCCATCACTGCGCCAACGGCGAGTGTTCCGCCGCCGCCTCGCAGGATTGCCGCCATCTCATCGCGCATCGTTCCGACGTCCGCCCGAAGCGTTCGTGCGTGACGTATCACGCATCGCCCCAGGTCGTTGGGAACAATCCCACGTGGCGAGCGGGAAAACAGTTCAACACCGAATATGGCTTCGAGCTCTTGCAGCGATTTGGTTATCGCCGGCTGCGACAAGGAGATCTGCTGCGCTGCCTTGCGCAAAGACCCGTGGTCGTCGAGCGCGATCAGCAGCGCAATGTGGGCTCCCCGAAGGCGCCTGAGAATCGCATCGTTACTGGTTATCACGGATATAACCTCAGACGTTCACCTGATTCAAACCTTTCATTATCTGCCTTGGACGACGCATCAGTACACTGGACTTGCCGGTGGACGAGTACGCGATCTGCAAGGCGCGCACGTCGATGCAACGTATTCGGACGGATCACACGATGCATTCGACGCCAGGCGATAACTCACGCGAATCACTGTCGCGCAGTGTACTCGCGATTTCCGCCTCGATGCATGCAGACGGCGCCGGGAGGCTCATTCCGCGAATGGCTCGTCGACGTCCGACCGGTATTCGAGGAGGCTCATGTTTGTCAACGGAGACAACGAAGCGTGAAACGAATAGGAATAGACGTCGGCGGGACCTTCACCGACGTCGTCATGGTGGACGACTCGACCGGAAAAGTGTGGTCGACCAAGGTGCCGACGACGCCTAAAGACCGCGTCCTGGGGACGGTCGAAGGTTTTCGAAGGATTCTCGAAATCTCGGGCTCGAAGAGCGGCGATATTTCATTCCTTGGCCACGGAACGACAATGGCCACGAACATGGTGGTCGAAGGCACGGGCGCGAAAACTGCGTTGGTCACCACGCGCGGGTTCAGGGACATTCTTGAATTGAGGCGTGCATCCCGTCACGACCGTGCCGACCTGTACGACCTGCTGTTCGACAACCCAAGGGCGCTGGTCGAGCGTCGTTGGAGACTGGAGGTAACGGAGCGCCTGCGTTTCGATGGGAGCGTCGAGACAGCGCTCTCGCACGAGGAACTGACGCAGATCGCCGCGCACATCCGTGACTCAGACGTTGAAGCGGTCTCTGTGTGTTTCCTGCACGCGCACGTCAATCCCGAGCATGAAAGGGCTGCCGTTGGCGCGCTGCGGGAAATGCTGCCGGACCGGTTCGTGTGCGCCTCGCACGAAGTCAACCCTGAAGCCATGGAGTACGAGCGGACCAGTTCGACCGTCATTAACGCAATGCTCGGACCGGTGTGCGGGCGCTACATCGGCCGTCTGGTGGATGCGCTTGCGCAGCTTGGCTTTGCCGGCAAGTTTCTGTTCATGCAATCCAACGGTGGGCTCGCGAGCCCGGCGCGCGTCGCTGACCGTCCGATCGTGCTGCTCGAGTCGGGGCCTGCGGGCGGTGTTAGCGCTGCAATCCGCAATTGCGAGCGGGGCAACCTGCGCAATGCGATTCTTGGCGATATGGGCGGCACGACGTTCGACGTTTCGCTCATCCGCGACTTCAGACCGGAGATCCGGAACAAAAGCCTGTTGCACAGCTACACAGTGCGCTCTCCCAGCATCGACATCGACTCCGTGGGTGCGGGCGGCGGCTCCATCGTCTGGATCGACGCGGGTGGCGGCGTACGCATCGGACCCGAGAGCGCCGCCGCCGACCCGGGTCCCGCATGCTATGGCCGCGGCGGTACCCGACCGACCGTCACCGACTGCAATCTCGTGCTTGGCTATATCGACCCGGACAATTTTCTCGGGGGCGAATTCAAGCTGGACGCCAAGGTGGCGTGGCGCGTCGTCGACGAAGTCATTGCCAGGCCTTTGGGCATGAGCGTGCCGGAGGCGGCGCAGGCGGTTCGCTCCGTCACCAACGCACTGATGGCGCAGGCGGTCCGCATCATGACGGTGGAGCGGGGTTACGACCCGCGTGAATTCTCGTACATCTGTTATGGCGGCGCGGGCCCTGTACATGCGGTAGACCTCGCTCATGAAATGGGGATTCGCCGCGTTGTGATTCCGCCGCTGCCGGGCCTCTTCAGCGCGTTCGGCATGATGGTCGCCGACCAGCAGTACGACTATCAACGCCCGGTCGAATGCGACCTCGCCCAGCTCGGCGACGAAAGACTGCACGCGGAATTCAGCGAACTGCTTGCGCTCGGGCGAAGCGAAGCAGGGCGCCACGGTGTCGAGGCAAATGCGACCCGCGCTGTGCGTCTCGCGGATTGCCGCTACGTCGGTCAACCGGATGTCATCACGGTAGAGGTCCCGGAAGGCACATCGTGCGCTGCGCTCGCGAGCGACTTCGAGGCGGCGCATCAGCGTCTATGGAACTTCGTAAGCAAGGACAAGCCGATCATGGTCGCCAACTTGCGGCTGCAACTCATTGCGACGAGCGGCTGGCAAGGCGGCGTCGCGCATTCGGATGAGGAAGCAGCGGTTACTCCTGTGCGAACACGCGATGTGTACATCGATGGAACTGTCAGGGCGTTGCCGGTCTTTGCCCGCAGCCGGCTTCCGGTCGGCGCCCAGATCGACGGCCCGGCCGTCATCGAAGAGCACAGCAGTTGCGCGGTCCTGAAAGAATCGCATACAGCACGCGTCGACGACGACCTGAACCTTGTGATCGAACTGGCGGCCTGAACATGAACATCGTGACATACGAAATCATCCGTAGCAGCCTGTATGCGGTTGCGCGCGAAATGAAGATTGCAATGATGCGCACGGCGGGAAGTCCGCTGATGCATGCGAGTGGCGACTCGTCGGCCGCAATCTTCGACGCGGATATGCAACTCGTGGCTCAAGGCAACGACATTCCAACGATGCTGGGTTCGGCCGTGATCTCCACGCGCGTGTCGGTGGAGGCGATCGGCCGCGACAATCTGCGGCCTGGCGATGTGATCGTCAGCAATGACGCGTACGTGGGGGGCGGCAATCACCAGCCGGACGTGCAGTTCACGCGCCCTGTCTTTGTCGGCGGCGAGATCGTCGCCTTCGTGATGACGCGTGGCCACTGGACCGATATTGGCGGTCAGTCGCCGGGCAGCTATGCGATTGCGACGTGGGACGTCTTCGCCGAGGGAATCCGGATTCCGCCGGTTCTGCTGTACCGGAACGACGAGCCGGTGCGCGACGTACTGGAAATACTCACGCGCAACAGCAGAAACTCGCATGAATTAAGGCTCGATATCCAGGCGCAGTACGCCGGCACGTACGTGGGCGACCGGCGCATTGCCGAGCTGGTGGCGAAATATGGCGCCGATGCATTGCGCGAAGTCATGAGCCAGAGTCTCGACCATTCGGAGAAGCTCATCCGCGCGGAGATTGCGAAGATCCCGGACGGCGTCTATGAAGCTGAGGAATTCCTCGACCCGATCGAGGCGCCAGGATGGAAGCACGAGCGACCGCTCCTGAAGGTGAACGTTACCGTGAAGGGCGACCACATTACCTTCGACTTCACGGGGACAGGCGCTCAGGTGCGCGGCGGGATCAATTGTCCGTTTTCAGTCACCTGCAACAGCACCTGGTTCACAGTCAAGGCATTGACGGACCTGAGCATTCCAATCAACCAGGGCTGCTATCGGCCCGTGACCATCATTGCTCCGCAAGGCAGTGTCCTCAATTGCGAGTACCCGGCCTCTGTCGTGTCGGGCAACACCGAAACCTCGCCGCGAGTGATCGACCTTCTTCTCAAGGCTCTTGCGCCTGCCGTCCCGGATCGCATCCTCGGACAAAGCAACTGCGCGGCCTGCGCGGGAATCTTTAGCGGACGCGATACGAATCAGAGGCGAGTGGCGGAGACTGGACAAAAATTCGTCACGATGCATGACGTTCACGCCGGCGGCATGGGTGCGCGGGCAGACAAGGACGGGGTCAGCGGGATCCGGGTCTATGTCGGCAACGCTGGCAGCCAGTCGATCGAGATGATCGAACGGACATCGCCGTTGCTGGTGGAAGAGTGGTCGCTCGTATCGGATACGGGTGGCGCCGGCCGGCAGCGCGGTGGGCTGACCTCTCGCCGCGTGTACCGGGTCGAATATGACGAAGCCACCTTTACGGTCTCGGGAGAGCGCGGTTATACGGCGCCTGAAGGACATTTTGGCGGCCTCGCCGGCAGCCCGTTTGTGTGCAAGGTACGGCGCGCGGACGGCCAGGAGGTGGCCGTACCTGCAAAGGGCGGCCAGACGGTGGTCTACCGGAATGACCGGGTCGTCGTGCAGCCGGCAGGCAGCGGCGGTTTCGGCGAGCCACGGCAGCGCGAGCGCGCGCGGGTGCTCGCCGATGTTGCCGACGGCTACATCAGTCGCGAGGCGGCAGTCCGCATCTATCAGCTCGACCTGGGGCCGATCCAGCCGGAGAAATATGAAGTCGCCGTGGAGGCAACGTAAGCCGGTGACAGCATATAAACGGAGTATGCAGATGACCAGGCAGCTTCCACTCGACGAGTGAGTAACCGTGTAGAACTTATCGACCTGTTGCAGCGTGCCTTCGGCAAGAAGGCCGCTGCTTACTGGCTTGAACGCCTCGACGAGGTAGATTACCTTGTCAAGAGGGAACCGTCTGGTAGCTGATTTCCCGCTTCGCTGCGGTCAGCGTGCGAATCGGTTTGCCTTCAATCCAGGCAAGGATGTTTTCCACCGATTCGCCATAGTAGAACTCGTAAGAACCTTCGGTGACGTAGCCGATATGTGAAGTTGCTATGACGTTGTCCATGGTCCGGTATGGATGATTCGCGGGCAATGGCTCGACATCGAATACGTCCATGGCGGCACCCGCAATCTGCTTGCGGTTCAACGCGGCAATCAGAGCCTGCTCGTTGACGATCGGGCCGCGCGCGGTGTTGACGAGCAGCGCGTGAGGCTGCATCAGAGAAAGCTCGTGTTCACCAATCATATTGCGTGTGCGCTCCGAAAGGCGAACGTGAATAGACAGAATGTCACTGGAGGCGAGCAATTCTTCTTTCGATACGTACTGAGCCCCATGGCTCGCCGCGGACTCCGCAGTCATGTTCTGGCTCCATGCGATTGTCTTCATGCCGAAGGCCTGTGCGACGCGTGCGGTCACGCTTCCCGAATAGCCTAGTCCAAGCACACCGAGCGTCTTGCCGTTCAGGTCCCGGCCGACGGTAACTTGCCATCCTCCGTTTCTGAACGAGCTTACTTCTGTCGGGATGTGGCGTGCCGCGGCCAGAATCAGCGCCCATGTGTGTTCAGCCGCGGCGGTGAGCGACGAGGCCGTCCCGCAGACCGTGATGCCGAGTTCGTCCGCGGCTTCGATATCGATCGCGGCGTTCCACGGCCCGGTGCTTGCCAGCAATTTGAGGCCTTTGAGTCGCGAGAGGACGCTTCCCGGAAACCAGGTCCGTTCCCGCATGACGCACAGAATGTCATACGGCTCAAGCCGTTCGACCAGAGCGTCTTCATTGTCGATATGGTCGGTGATGACCGTTATTTCGGCATGCTCACGTAGACCGTGCCAGTTACCGAACTTCATCGATGTATTCTGATAGTCGTCGAGGATGGCGATTTTGTGCATGAGAGTTTCTTTACCGTTGATCCTGAATGGGCTTGCGAAGGCCCACCCGGTGAATCGTTCAGGGAAAACAGGCCGGTTGCTGCTGCTTACGTCTGGATGCGGCCTCTGGGGCGTCTACGCTGACCTGACCGCCCTGGGCTTGAATCCTGCGAACATGACGATGATTCCAAGAAAGAGAACGGCCGTCATGACGTAGAGGCCGCTATTGAGCGTGCCTGTCATTGTCTTCAACCATCCGATGACGAATGGGCTGCAAAACCCGCTAAGCAAACCTATGCAGTTCACGAACGCGATGCTGCCCGCTGCCGCGGCAGAACCGTGAAGATAGTCGGCAGCAATCGACCAGATCAGCACGTTTATCGAAAAGATGCCGACGCACGCGACGGTCAGCAGCGCGAGGGTCACGACGGCCGAGCTCATCGACTGCGATACCAGCAGAAGCGCTATCGCGCCTATCACGCCGGCGATGGTTGCATGCCAGCGCCTCTCGAGCATCCGGTCGGAACTTCGGCTGATGACGATCATTCCCAGCGCGCCCATTCCGTAAGGAATGGCCGATAGCCACCCGAGTTGCGACAGATTGGATATGCCCGAACTCTTCATGACGGTCGGCAACCAGAACGTGACGGAATAGGTGCCGCAAACAAACGCAAAGTCGATGAACGCAAGCATGTAGACCTTCGGGTCCGCAAGAGCCTGCGCAAGAGTGCCGTGCCCGTCCTGGTGGTTCTTGCGCTTGCGTTCGGTTTCGACCCGGAAGCCTTCCCGCAGCGTGTTCTTTTCCGCGTCGGTCAGCCATTTGGCTTTGTCGATGTTGTCGTCGAGGACAAAGAGCGTGAGGATGCCGAGCGCGACCGCGGGCAGTGCCTCGACGATGTAAAGCCACTGCCATCCCGCCATGTTCGCGACGTTCGCCAGCCCCGTCATCGCCCAGCCGGAAACGGGACCGCCGACAAGACCGGCGATGGGGAATCCAACCATGAAGCAGGAGATGATGACGCCGCGCCGGTTCTCCGGAAACCAGGAGCTGAGATAGAAAATAACGCCAGGAAAGAAACCCGCCTCGAATACGCCCAGCAGCAGCCTGACGATGTAAAACTCGGTCACGTTGGTGACGAATGCCGTGCACATCCCCACAATCCCCCAGCAGATCATGATCCGGGCGATGGTTTTCTTCGCACCCATGCGCTTCAGAAGCAAAGCGCTGGGCACTTCGAGCAGGCAATACGAAAGAAAGAAGATGCCCGCGCCCAGACCGTATACCGCATCGCTAAAACCAAGGGCGTCCTGCATTTGCAGCTTCGCGAAGCCGACGTTGATGCGGTCGAGGAATGCGACCACATAGCAAACGAAGAGCAGCGGCACGATGCGAAGCGCGACGCGGAGATAAAGCTTGTGTTCATCCGCGCTCACGGCCGTGACGGCCGGCAGTTCGTCCGATGGCGCCGGCGTGGGTTCAAGAAAGGTCTGGCTCAATTGCTGTCTCCTGATTGTCCCGGTTCGCCTGCCGCATGAGGCCGACGTCCGGGAATCCTTGATGGAAGTGTGTGTGCAACTCTATTTGAATCGTTATCCGGACCTTCACTTCGGCGTTTACCTGGGTCTTTATCTGCCTCTTTGAGGATGCAACTGGCGTCAATCGCTTTCCTGCCGCAACAGGTCGTCAGCACGGTCGTGTGCCGGCGTCCTGATCAGCAGATGGTTGTGTTCGCCGAGCCCCGGTGTATTGCCGGGCAACGGTGGGCGCCGGCCGTCGAAAGAAACGGGAAGCGCGACGGTCGTAGTGCGTCCGTCGGGCGTCCGGCGAAGAATGTCGAGAGACGCGGTCTGTTCGTTTGTGACCACGCGATCGACCGTTTGCAACGGGCCGCATGGAATCGATCCGGCCTCGAGCGCATTAAGCCAGTCTCCCGCGGGCTTCTGCGCGAACCTGGCTTCGAGAAGCGGAATGAGCACCTTCCGGTTCAGAACGCGGTTTCCGTTGGTGGAGAATCGAGGATCGTCGGCGAGCGAGGGCAGGTCCATGACATTGCACAGACGCCGATACAGCGTGTCATTACCCGCGGCGACGAGGATTGCGCCATCGGTGCAGTCGAAGACCTGATAAGGCACGATGTTCGGACTACCGGAACCAATGCGGGTGGGCTCCGGACCGCCTGCGAGGCAGTCCGACAGAGGGACCGTCATCCAGGCGAGGGCGGTTTCATAGAGCGACACGTCGACAATCCGACCGCGTTCTGGGTCGTCACGGCCTTTATCTCGCAGCGCGGCCAGAACTCCAATGACGGCCCACATCCCCGTGCCCATGTCGTTGATCGAAACGGGGACGCGGCTGGGCGCATCGTCTGCATGTCCGACGATGCTCATCATTCCACTATAGGCCTGCACCAACGGGTCGTAACCGGGCTTGTTGCGCAAAGGGCCTGTGGCTCCGAAGGCTCCAAGGTTGCAATAGACGAGCGACGGACAGAGTTCCGTCAGGTCCTGTGCACCCAGGCCATAACGGTCGAGATTGCCGGGCCTCAGGTTCTGAAGGACCACGTCCGCATTCTCGACGATGAAGTCCCGAATCGATCTCGCGCAGGCCGGGTCGCCAAAATCGGCGCTGATGCTTTCCTTGCCGTGGTTCATTGCGTGAAAGAGCGCGGACGCGCCGTCGATGAAGGGCGGCCCCCATCCGCGGGCGTAATCTCCCTGGGCAGCGTTCTCAATCTTCACGACCCGGGCGCCAAGGTGAGCCAGGATGATGCCCGCGTACGGTGCCGCAAGGCTGTGCCCAATCTCCACCACACAGATGTCTTCGAGCGGGAGCCCTCGGGTGCTTCGTTGTTCAGTCATGGTAATGCCCGTCACGGTGTCTCGCTATTGAAATGAAACGTTTCCAAAATAAAAGATCTGAAGAGAAGCAGCTTTTGCACTCGATGCGGATCTTCAATGAAACGTTTCCAATATAGAGCGTCAATTATCGTTGTCAAGGCGGTGGTTCCCTGGAAAAGCGGCTTTTTACAGCCTGCTTGACAAAGCCGGCCGAGCCCGGAACATTGGGAACGTTTCATGCCGCAGGGCAAACCGGCGGGCAGGAGCCACGCTGGCAAAAGCCGCAAGCTCGTACCGAGGCAGGCCGGGCGAGTGAGTCCAAGGCGCTTCTTCCAATGGCTTGACAAAGGCCTGTTCCAACCAATGAGCACAGAATCGAAAGGCACTTCTCCACGCCGGACTTCGGCGGATACGGCTTCTGACGACGAGCGCAAGCCTTCAATCCGTGATGTAGCGCTTCTGGCCGACGTAAGTCTCGGAACCGTCTCGCGCGTGATAAACGCGCACCCGAACGTCCGCGAGGATACGCGCAAGCGCGTGAAGGCGGCCATCGTCGAACTCGGCTATGTGCCGGACATGGTGGCCCAAAGCATGCGCAATCACAGGTCGATGACATTCGCCTGCGTGATGCGCGACTTCACCGTGCCCGTGCTGAGTATGTTCGTGGACTCGATGCAGAAGGAGATCGAGGGTTTCGGGTTCTCACTGATGGTTGCGTCCAGCTATCACGACATCAAGCGGGAATTGGAACTGCTGCTCGGATTCCAGCAGAGGCGGATTGATGGCCTCGTTATCGCTACCTCGTCGGAAGAAGACCCGGCCCTTCTGACAATGCTGCGCGAGGTGCAGTTTCCAGTCGTGCTGCTGGACCGTGAGATGCCTGCCGAGCTGGACTCGGTCACGGTCAACCATGCCGCGGGTGTTCGGCAAGCGGTGCATCATCTTGCCGACCTTGGGCATCGTCGCATTGCACTCATTTCTGGCGAGCCAGGCGTGCATCCGACTCAAAGCCGCCTGAAGGGGTTCGGCGATGCATTCAACGAGCGCGGGCTGACGCTGGAACCGGAATTGATTCGACACGCCACGTTTGCACGCGACGCCGGCTATACAGAGACACGCCATCTGCTCGAGCTGGCCGAGCCGCCCACGGCCATCGTTGCCGGCGGAACGTCACTGCTTCCCGGTGTAATGCAGGCGACGCGGGAATGCGGACTTGTGGTACCGCAAGACCTATCGGTCATCGCGGGGGCCGACAGCGACGTTGCGCTTCTCGCCACGCCTGCGTTCACCGTGGTGCGCTGGAGTCATGACCAGTTGGGCAAGGCGGCGGGGAGGTTCCTGATGGAGCGGCTGGACAACCCAAAACTGCCGCGACGAAGATTGACGGTGGACGCGGAACTGGTGATGCGAGGCTCGTGCGCGGCACCGCGCATACGGCACTGAAGTACCGTTCCCCCTGGCGTTCCGGCGAACCGCTGCATCATCAACTTAACGGTCTCCGAGTCTCCTGAGTTCCGGCAAGCGAACTGCTCGATCATCAGCGAATAGGTCGATATGTTCCAGGAGCGTTACATAGCCAGAATTTCCCTTACTGCATTGTCGATGAACTTGACGTCGACGGGATTGGCCGCTGGGCCGCCTGCAAAATGCCCCCAGACTGACTCGATAGGCCGCAGCAGTGCATTGGGCATCTTCGACACTTCATACTCACTGTCTTCCGGCGGAAAATATAGATCGGTGCGCCCGGGCATCACGATTGCCCTGGCGGTGATACTGCCCAACGCCAGATCGAAATCGCCGTTATACAGCGAATTCGCGGATATGTCGCCGTGTTGCCAGCTCCACATCATTGACAGGATGTTGTTCGCGTCTTTCTTCAGGAAATCGCCCTCCCAGAACTGGGTAATGAAGTCCTCGAGGGAGCCATATCCCATTGCTTCCATGTCGAGCCGTTGGCGCAGAAACGCCTGCGAAAATCCCCAGCCCGCAAACACACGGGCAGCGGCACGCATTCCGCGCGTGGGCGGTGTGTCGTAGAACCCGTCGCGGAATGCCGGGTCCAGTAGCAACGGTGCCTTGAGCCCTTCGATAAACACAAAGTTGTGCCGCGAGCACCGTGCCGCTCCGCAAAACGGCAGAATGCGCTCGACCATTCGCGGATACATCGCCGCCCAGTGGAACGCCTGCATCGCGCCCATCGACCAGCCGGTGACGAGCCTGAGCGACTCAATGCCGAACTTCTCGGTCACAAGGCGATATTGCATCGCGACGTTGTCGTATAGCGTGACGCGCGGAAAGCGTCCACGGTCATAAGGCGGCGGATTGTTGCTCGGCGAACTCGATACGCCGTTGCCGAACATGTTCGGCACAATGATGAAGTACTCACGCGGGTCGAGTCCCATGTGCTCGCCAATCAACCATTCATTGTCCAGATGGCTGCCGCTATAAAACGTCGGGTAGACAATCGCGTTGTCGCGTGCCGCATTCAGCCGGCCATAGGTCTTGTAGCTGAGCAGCATGTCGGGCAGCGTCGCGCCGGACTGCAGCACGACGCGACCAAGGTTGAAAGTTTCGAAGTCCGTCATGAGAGCCTCATATTCAATTAGCGACGACGTTAAGGAATTTTCTGGTGCGCTCGTGAACCGGGTTGTCGATGACCTGCTGCGGCGTCCCCTGCTCGATGACTTCGCCGCCATCCATGAAAACGACGCGGTCGGCGACATCGCGGGCAAAGCGGACTTCGTGGGTGACCACGATCATCGTCATGCCGGCATCGGCGAGGCCACGCATCACGCCAAGCACTTCTCCGACAAGTTCTGGATCGAGCGCCGAAGTGGGCTCGTCGAACAGCATCAGCTTGGGCTTGATCGCGAGCGCCCGCGCAATCGCCACCCGCTGCTGCTGTCCGCCTGATAACCGATGCGGCAAAAAATCCGCATGGGCGGCGAGGCCGACGCTTTTCAACAGGTCGCGGCCGAGCGCTTGTGCTTCGGCGCGCGGCACGTCATAGACCTGCCGCTGTGCTTCGACGATATTGTCCAGCGCGCTCAAATGACTGAACAGATTGAAGTGCTGAAATACCATGCCGACGCGCGCTTCGGCGCGTGCGCGTGCGAGGTTGTGCAGAGGCCGAACCGTGCCGCCGCCGCCCGGCACTTCCCGATAACCCACATACCGTGAATCGACCTTGATCGTTCCCCAGTCGAGCGGTTCCAGATGGTTGATGAGCTTGAGCAGCGTGCTTTTGCCTGAGCCGCTCGGACCCAGAATGACGACCACTTCGCCATGCGCAATCGACAGATCGACGCCCCGCAGAATCTCGCGTTTGCCATACGACTTCCAGACGTTCCTGCATGCGACAAACGGTTCGTCGCGATGCCGGGGCGTGCGGCTTTCTGCGGGCAGCAGCGTGCCGATCCACGCGTGACCATTCGGTTCCATCTCCTGAGCGGCGACTGGCGCGAGATCCGGAGCGCCGGGCGGTTTCGCATCGGGCGTCGAAACGCGCAGTCCGAACCACGAGAATGTGAGTTTCCGGTCGCGCTCGTGATCGAAGATGCGTTCGAGCCACACCTGAACCAGTGAAATTCCGCTCGTGAGGAACAGATAGATCACCGCCGCTGCGCCGAACACGGTAAAAAACTTGAAGTTCTGGCCGACGACCTGTTGCGAGCGAAAGGTGAGTTCGTTGACGAAAATGACCGAGGCGATCGAGGTTAGCTTCAACATGCCGATGGTGTCGTTGGCGAGGCCGGGGATCACCGCCCGCATGGACTGCGGCAGGATAATGCGGCGTAATGTCAGCAACGGTCCCATGCCGAGCGCCGCGGCCGCGATGGATTGCGAGCGGTTCACCGACAGAATGCCGGCACGAAACAGTTCGGCGCTGAACGCCGCCTCGTTCAGTGCGAAGCCGATAACCGCAGTCGAGACTTCGTCGAAGCGCAGACCGATCAGCGGCAACGCGTCGAAAATAAATACGAGCTGCAGCAGTTGCGGCGTGCCGCGCACGAACCAGATATAGCCCCACGCCGCCGAGTTCAAAGTCCTGAATCGCGAGAGCCGCATCAGTGCAAGGCCGAGGCCGAGCATGAGCCCGATCGACATCGCTATCAGCGTGATCTTCACCGCGATCCACGCGCCGCCGAGCAGGAACGGCGAGCCGACATAACGCGCCAGTTCCCTGAAACCGTCGAGCACCTGGACGCCATTCAGGCCGGCCGCCATGGCCGGCTGAAAGACCAGCATGGCGGCCGCAACGAGCGTGCCGACGACGTTTTGTTTGATACGCGATGCCTTCATGTCAGAACCTGATTCATGACGCTACGGACACACTGGACGGTGTGCCGCGCAGGCAGCCTTTATTGAGTAAGCAACGTGGTCGACATTTCCAGCGACGGATCCACGCCGTACTGCTGGAACGTTTTCTTCTGAGTCTGATTGGCCTGCATGATTCTGAGTCCATCGGACACCGCAGCGATCATGTCGGCGTTGCCTTTTTTCACGCCCACGCCGATCTTCATGCCGCTCGTCACCATGAAGCCGCGGGTGTAGAGCTGCGGGTTCTGTTTCGCGAGACCGTCGACGAGCGCGAGGTCGTACATCATCACGTCGGCACGATGACTGGCGACGAGGCGCGCACCCGAGGCGATATCGGCTGAAGTCATGATGGTCACGTCGGATTTGCCTTCGGCCTTGCACTTCGCGGCCTGCGCTTGCGCCATCGTGAGTTCGACTGTGCCGATGCCTGCTGTGACGGTGAGGCCGCAGAGCTTTGAGATGTCATCGATTTTTTTCGGGTTGCCGGCGGCCACCAGGCCGCCGGTACCGGCCTGCATATACGTGACGAAAGTCGTTTCCTTCGCGCGTTCGGGCGTGTAGTACAGCAAGTCCCACATGACATCGATCTGTCCGGCGCGCAGGGCCGGCAGCAGCCCGGGCCAGCCGGCGGTGAAGAACTCCGTTTTCACGCCCGCGCAATCGAACACGGCGCGAGCCATGTCGGCATCGGCGCCGATAATCTTGTTGAAATCCTTGCTGTCACGAAACGCATAAGGCGGCGACTCCGGATCGACGCCGATCTTGATGGTCTTTCCGGCCAGCGACGGATATTTCTGGGCCACTTTGGACGGTTCGCACGATTGCGCGGACGCGCCTTGTGCGAGAAGAAGGCTGGTGACAGCGCATAAGAGAAGCTTGAATGCTTTTGGCATGAACATGGCGAACCTTGATGAGGTTGAACAAAACATCGGTTAAACGGCTGATATGGCGATGCGGGAAGAGGGGGAGTCAGTGGCCAAGGAAGTCCATGTGACTTGCGATCGAACCCGGCGTAGTGATGCAGATCCGGCCTTCGTCGCGCGCGCGGACGATATGCTCGAGTGCCCGCCGCAAGTGAAGCAGGCGGTGCGGCTGTCCTGCCAGGTACGCATGCAAGGCAATGCCCATCACCAGCGGCTCGCGGGCGGATTGTCGCAGCATCTCCTCGAAGTGATCTATCACCAGATCGGCGAACGATCTTGCGTCCATCTGACGCGCGAGGATCATTGGAATATCGTTGACTTCTTCCGGATACGGAATTGCCCACAGCGGCTGACCGTTGCGTGTAACGAGGCGCGTGGGTTGATCGTCGTGACACCAGTTGAGCGTGTACTGGTAACCCGCTTCCGCCACGAGATCGCTGGTGACATGACTCTCGGACAACCATGGCGATAACCAGCCCGCTGGCTGCTGTGCACTTTCCGCGGCGATCCGCTCGCGACATGCCACGATCAGCGCACGTTCTTCGGCCTCGGACAGCGTTCCCTGTCTGTCTGAATTGGTATGGCCGTGGGCGACAAGTTCATCGCCACGTTGGGCGAACGCGGCGACCAGGTCAGGGCAGTGATCATAGAGCGCCGTATTGATGATGCCCGCTACCGGCAGTGCGAGCTCATCGAACAGATCGAGACAGCGCCATGCTCCCACGCGCAAGGCGTACTCGCGCCATGCGTGATTCAGTACGTCTGGCTCAGGCATCACTGGACCGATGGTCGGGCCAAGTCCTTCGCCGAACGCAAAGTGTTCGATGTTGAAACCGATGTAGACGGCGAGGCGGGAACCGTCGGGCCAGCGATAGACGGGGCGGCCGCCGATCGGCGAATAATCAAAGCGCCCGTGGCCGGCCAGCGCGCGATATGCGGGAGAATCCATGGTGCAGTGTCCTGTCGAACGGCGCGTACGCCTGTGTTCACGTCAGGACCCATCGTACGGAAGCCAAAATCGCCGCATCGAGCTTGCTGCGAACAAACTCTTGTACGCGCGCGTATCGAGGCCGCCGCTTGCTACGTCACGCGGAGAACAGCGATTTCCGGATGATCGCGTGCACCCCCCAATTGCCGTCTACCACCTGGGTGACACCGAAGTCGATCGCGACTGAGATCAGCGAAATCGCCTCGTCCTCGGACAGGCCCTTGGTCGTCATCAGGAAGCGCCGCGTTTTGATGAAAGCGTCGCGCATCGCGAGGTCGAGCGTGGATTTCTCGTACACGGCGCTTTGCGCGCTCGTACCGAACTCGGCCAGATAGTTCGGATAGCTGAAGCCGTGGAGTACCCATTCGTCTGCGGTTTCTACTAATGGATACGTGAGGTCGGCGTACACCTCGTTGCCGAGCGTTTCTTTCTTGTGAAGCACGACCTGGAATTCGCCGGTGAGCGAACACTCGATCGCGGTGCCGCAGAGTTCCGAGTCTCCTTGCGATGCATGCGGGTCGCCAATGGAGAGGAGGGCGCCGGGCACCCCGACCGGCAAGAACACGCTAGCGCCGCGGGTGACGCGCCAGTTGTCGAGATTTCCGCCGAAGGTGGAAGGCGGAATCGAATCGATTAGCCCATCCTGCTGCGGCGCGACGCTGATCACGCCAAAATGCGGACGCACCGGAATCTGGACATTCTTCAGGATGTCGTGATTCTCGACCACTGTCGAATGATCGACCGGCACGCCAGGATAATCGATTGTCGGATGCATCACGCCGAAAGGATCACGCTGCGGCGTCCAGCGGAAGTTGTAGACGGCGCGGGCGCAGGCGGTCTCACTGTCGGTTGCGTCCGCATCGAGCTCATAGATGGTGACGACCTCGCGCGGTTTCGGCTCGGTCAACAGCTCGCGATAGTGAAATCCCCACCACGCGGCAGCATTGCTGCCGAACGCACGGCCGGCGAATTTTGGATTGGCGCAACGCCGCGGGTGAATGTCGAGGATGCGCACTTCCAGCACATCGCCGGGTTGCGCTCCGCGCACGGCGATAGGTCCGGTGCAGATGTGCACGCCGAAGCCTTCTCCTGCGCCACGTCCGTAAATGGACGCGTCCATGGGGCCCGCGCCGCGGCGGTTCACGTTCTTGCGCGCCGCGGTCCAGTGGAACACGCTTTCTGCGCCAGGATCGCCACGCACCATCCGCTCCCAGTCATCCGCCGCGTGTTGCGTGAGTGTTTCGATAGTCACGGTGTCTGCGCTGTCGATTTCCAGCACGGGCTTCAGATCGTGACTGAAGTAACCCCAATGAATTGTATTGGCCGTCGCGCGCAATAGATGATGACGCGGCTTGCTGGACTCGCGGGTGGGCGATGGGGAAGGAGCTTCGGGTTGCGTCGTAAAGTACGGCTCGTCCGCGGTTTCCTGAACGGCACCCTGGCCGGCGAGTTGTGCATGTACGAGCAGGTTCCCCGCGTTGACGGGCAAGCCGCGCGAGATACGCTGCACGAGATGGCGCGCCAGTTCGAGACCCGCTTCGTGCCGGAACGTGCGCGGCGATGCCCGATATTGCTCCCGGAAGGCGCGGCTGAAATACGCAGCGTCGTTGAAACCCCAGCGGAAGCAGAGATCGGCAATGGAAAGCTTTTCGTATAGAGGATTGACCAGATCCGCGCGGCAACGCTCCAGCCTGCGCGAGCGCAGATAAGTCGAGAAGTTCTGTCCGACGGCTTCGAACAGCTTCTGTAGATAACGCGGCGAGACGCGCTCCTGTTTTGCTATCGATGTCAGCCCCAGATCCGGATCCGCTAAATTGGCCTCGATGGTTCGGCACACCCGCGAAAAAAGGGCGGCTTGAGAGGGAGTGAGGCCACTGAAGCTGCCTTCCTTGTCATGACCGACGAGAGACGCGACGAGGAACTCCGCAAGCGCGAGTTCCAGCGGACGCAACTCGTCGAGCGACAACGTTTCCACGCTTTCCGCAACCGAGCGCAGAAAGCCGGAAAACACATGGCCGATACCGGCGTCTCCTGGCAACCGCCCGGCACGCAATGAAAACGGTGTAAGAAGACGTGCGTTGATCGCAGCGCGGGGCACGCGGATCACAAACGCTCGAAAGTCTGACGCGAACGACAGGAGCGCTTCCTCGCGCGAGGAAGCATAGACGATATCGCCGGTAGCAACGCTCTCGCTCGCACCGTCGGCGACAAGCGTCAGGCAGCCGTCGATATGCAGCGCGATCAGGAGACTGTCGGCGCCGTCGACGTTGAGTTCGATGGTTTGCGCGAAAGCGGCGAGTGCGATCAACTCGAAGCCGTTGGTCGACGTGCGTGACCTGATCGTGCCATGCAAGTGGGGCGCGGCTGCCCCAGGCGCGCCGGAACGCAGGCCAAATCGGCCCAGCTCCGCTTTCCATGCTCGCAGGCGATCTGTCTCGGCGTATGACTCGGTGGTGAAACGCTGTAGATCCAACCCAAGGCTCCCGTACGCTGACGAACGTCAGTCGAGTTGTTCAAGGGCAATGTCCGTGCCATCGATAACAGCCCGGTTGGCGCCGCAGCGCTGCGCTACGGCAGTGCGTGGACGCACCGCCGTAGCGCGCACGCACAGCTCACGCGCGAGGTTGTTTCTTCGGAGGAAAAATGCTGCGGGGGATTTTGCAGTGAATGCCCTGACGGCCATCGACCACCTGCGTCACGGAGAAATCGGCCGCAACGCTCATCAGCGAATAGGCGTCGTCGCGTGATAAGCCTTGCCGTTCGGTAAGCAGAAGCAACATGTCGCGTGAAGCGTTTCTGGTTGCGATATTCAGATCTTCATCGAAACCGTGGACGATCCAGTAATCCGGTGTCTCCAGCAGCGGTGAAGGAAATGTAAAGTCCCGCCGCAGCACGATCTGGAACATCACATTGAGCGAGGCCTCAATTGCGGTGCCGCTAATCTCGCCATCGCCTTGCGATACATGAGGATCGCCAATCGAGAAGAGACCGCCGTCCACCGCGACCGGGTAATACATGGTGGATCCAGCGCCGATGCGCCAGTTATCGATATTGCCGCCATGCGCGCCGGGAGGCACGGTGCTCACGCGGCCAGCCACGTCGGGCGCGACGCCTGCAGTGCCCAGGTGAGGGCGCACCGGCACACGAATACCTTCGAGCGCGAGTTCGCGGCAGCAGTCCCGGACCTCCGATCGTTTGCCCGGCACCAGATATTTTCCCGGGTAGTCGTATGCATACAATGCGTGAGCCGTATTGGACGTCTGATCGAGTTCATAGATCGTGACGCGCTCTTTGTCGAAGTCGGTAAACAGATGACCCCAGTGCGCGGCGAGATTCGAGCCGTAATTGAAGCGCGGGTTCATTTGCAGGTAACGCACCTCGAGCAGGTCGCCGGGTCTTGCGTCTCTCACGAAGATCGGCCCCGTCATAAGATGCACACCAGGTTGCCGGTCAGATTCCGGAATCGTGTCGTAAAGCGCCCGCACCGTGTCGTCCATCATCAGGTCCGGCGCGTCGCCCGCATGATGCGTGATTGCTTCGGCGCGCACGAAGTCGCCGCTCTCGACGATCAGTGCGGGCGCTAGCGCCGCGTCAAAGTAGCCCCAGTGGACATTCCGTGTAATGGCTGGCAGTTCGTGAAGCATGCTTGGCTTGGCTCCGTAAGAGTATGCGGTCGGTGCGGCGCTACCGATGGCAGATCGTACGGGCGACAAAATGCAACGACTTGGGCGGCTGCGCACAAAAGCTTGTGCATGAGCGAATCACGTCTACCGGCCCTGACTTACTTCAGTAGCGACTTCAGCGAACGCGCGCGCAGCGGCAGTTCGATAGGCGCCTTTGCGCCGCAACGGCGCAGCAGTTCGCTGCGGTAGGAAGGATCGAGCTTGAGGAGTAACAGATCATCGACCGCCGCCTTCGATGCGAAATGGGGGAATTTCACGACGACGCGGGGGGCGGCCCGCTGTCGCGCGGGCAGCAGTCTTATGCGTGCCGGACGGCGACAGCGGGTCCCGACGGTGGCTTCATCGCCACCGATAGTCAAGTAAATTGCTTCTACTTACCCGATGCCGGCGACTTCACACTCGGCGTCGCCAAGGTGTTGTTGCCACCCACGGGGGCGGTAGCGCCGGAAGTCGAATCGCTATTGACGCTGCTCGGCAGCCCCGAATTGGGATGCCCCGACATGCCGCTGTCCGAATTGGTGGTGCCCGGTGTGCCGTAGCCGCCCGTTGCACTATTCACCTGGTTTGCGGGGCTAGCCGTGCTGCCTGTCGAACCGTTACCGCTGGAGCCACCGGCGGCCTGGGCGTAGGCGCCGCCGGACAGCGTGAGTGCGGCGACAGCCGCGAGTAACGCGCTCGTTGCCTTGCTCATGATTTCTGCCTCCTTAGTGATAGAGAATAGGGATGCAGCCGTCGGCCGCATTCTTATTACGTATGCAGCAATCCACGTGCCGGACGCCGCGCGGTGGAACGTCTGTCCGTGGCGACAGACAACGGTGAATGCCCCAGGACCAGACTTCCTTTCTGCATGCCTGTTTGCAGAGCGCTCCGGGCCAGCTTCGGCACGTACCCGACTGCGTCATACGTGTCGTAGAGACTGCCGAACTCCCGCATGACCTGCTCAACGGACGGGGCGCTGCCAGGTTTTGACGAGGTCCGGCTATAGACGTTCGTGCAGATGTACCCCGCAACAGCGCTAGCGCGTGCCGAGGCGCGAGTGATTGCGCGTCAGCTCGATCACGAAGTCAAGAAAAGCGCGGGTCTTTGCCGGCACGTGGTGCCGGGATGCGTAGTAGACGTATAACGGATACCGTTCGTCTACCCATTCGGGAAAGAGATTGATTAACCGGCCGTCGGCAATCAGGGGCTCGGCGCCGAGCAGCAACATCTGCGCAATTCCGGAACCGGCGAGACATGCGTTGAGCAAAGCGCCCGGGTCGTTGACCGTGAGTCGTCCCTGAGTGTCGACCACAATGCGTTTTCGCTTGCGATGAAATTCCCACTGGAACGGCTTGCCTGTCTCCGGGTTGCGAAATTCAAGGCATCGGTGGCTTCGGCCTTCCAGGTCCTCGGGTCTTGACGGCCGTCCCCAGCGAGCAATGTACGAGGGCGCTGCGACCGTCACGATGCGGGTGTCGAGCAGCTTTCTCGCGATCAGGGTAGACGCTTTGGGTTCGCCGAATCGCACGGCGAGGTCGAAGCCGTCCATGACGAGGTCGCCAAGACTGTCTCGCGCGATGAACTCGATTTCGAGTTCTGGATGTGCGTCCATGAACGCATCGAGTTGTTGCCCCAGAATGGTCCGGTAGACGACAGGATCCAGATTGATTCTCAGCTTTCCACGCACAGCGGACGCGCCACCTGCCGCAGCGGCCGCTGCTTCTTCCAATCCGGCGAGATGGGGCATGACCTGCTCGTAAAAGCGGCGGCCCTCTTCAGTCAGCGAGACCGAGCGCGTTGTCCGGCTGAAGAGCCGGATGTTCAACCTTTTTTCCAGCCGCGCAATCGCCCGACTGACGCCCGGCGGCGTCATTCCTATCACCTCCGAAGCGGCCACGAACGTTCCCGCATCCACTACGGCGGCGAACACGCTAATGCTGCCGGAAAGCTTCTCGCTACTGGATCTCATGGTTACTCGAGTTAATGCGCGTGGCGCAGCGCGATCGACCAGGTGAAAGCGAACGCTGCGCCGCGCAGCAGTCTGGACGTGCCGGTTAATCATGCCAAATAGGTGACTGATTGTCACTTATCTGATGACATCCATGTCATTTTGTTTTGTTTGGTGCTTGTCCAGAATACGTCTCACCGAGACATCCGCTGGACGCCTCAACGGGAACCGCTCACAGCGCGCGTTTTTCGCTAATCACTGATGCACTGCGATGCCGCGCTTCATTCACTCATTCGGGAAGAAACGAAAATGGCAGTTCAAACAGATCGTCGCCGTCTTCTGAAGGGAGCGTCGAGCCTGCTGGCTCTCGCGACACTTGGTGGCGTCGCGAGCCGCGACGCGCGGGCAGTATCGCAGCGCGCGAGTGGCGACGCCGCGCTGGCGCATCACCCGGCCTACAGTTCGATCGATCAATGCCTGCAACGGGCGGTGGACGACGGCACGGTTGCCGCTGTTGTCGCCATGGGCGCAACCGACCGCGGACTGGTTTACGAGGGAGCGTGTGGCCGGGCGAACGCCCGCACTGGCGAGGCCATTAGTCCTGACACAGTCTTCTGGCTCCTGTCGATGACAAAGGCGATCACCGCAACCGCGTGCATGCAGCTCATCGAACAGGGCCGACTGCGGCTGGATCAACCCGCGGGCGACATCCTGCCGCAGTTGAAGTCGCCTCAAATCCTCGACGGATTCGACGTCTCCGGGCAACCCAGGCTGCGTCCTGCGCGCAATGCGATCACGGTGCGCCATCTCCTCACGCATACCTCCGGCTTTACGTACAGCATCTGGAGCGACGAGCTCAGCCGGTACGAGAAGGTAACGGGCATGGCGGACATCGGCTATTCGATGAACGGTGCATTCGCGGCGCCGCTGGAGTTCGAGCCGGGCGAGCGCTGGGAGTACGGCATCAGCATGGACTGGGTCGGCAAACTGGTCGAGGCCGTGACCGATCAGTCGCTGGAAGTCTACTTCCGCGAGCACATCTTCGATCCACTGGGCATGCGCAACACGGGCTTTCTCATCGGCAGCAAGCAGAAGCAGCGCGTCGCCACCATGCATAGGCGTCAGGCGGACGGCTCACTCGCGCCCGAGCCGTTCGAGATCAATCAGCGCCCCGAATTTTTTATGGGCGGAGGCGGGCTCTTCAGCACGCCGCGCGACTACATGGCGTTCCTGCAGATGCTGTTGAACGGCGGCACGTATCGCGGCGAACGCGTGCTACGCGGCGACACCGTCGCGACGATGTTCCGCAATCACATTGGCGATCTGCAGGTCACGGAAATGAGGACGGCGCAGCCGTCCTGGTCGAACAGCTTCGATCAGTTTCCGGGCACCGCGCACAAGTGGGGGCTGTCGTTCGACATCAATACAGAGCAAGGACCCCACGGACGAAGCGCAGGCAGCGTGAGTTGGGCCGGATTGTTGAACACCTACTTCTGGGTGGATCCGGTCAAGCGTGTCGCCGGATCACTCTTTACGCAGATGCTGCCCTTCTACGATGCGCGCGTTGTGAATCTCTACGGACAGTTCGAGCAGGCGTTTTACGACGGTTTGCGTCGCGTGTGAGCGATTGGCCGTCGGCACATCGACGCTGCGTCACCCGATATATCCACACAGGAGAACGAGCAATGTATGCAATCACAGGAATCACCGGCAAGGTGGGCGGCGCACTGGCCCGCGAACTTCTGGCTGCCGGTCAGCCGGTGCGCGCAGTCGTGCGCGATGCGACGCGGGCACAGGCGTGGGCAGAGCGAGGTTGCGAGATGGCGACGGCTTTCATGGAAGACGCTTCGTCGCTCGCCGCCGCGTTCGAAGGCGCGACGGGCGTTTTCATCCTGCCGCCTTCGGAGTTCGATCCGGAGCCCGGGTTTCCGGAAGCGCGCACAGTGATTGACGCTGTGTCCGCAGCACTACTGAAGGCACGGCCCGACAAGGTCGTTTGCCTCTCGACGATCGGCGCACAGGCCGACGAAGTCAACCTGCTCACTCAACGCACGCTGATGGAGCAGGCGCTGCGCGAGATGCCGATGCCCGTGACCTTCCTTCGGCCTGGCTGGTTCATGGAGAACGCCGCATGGGATGTTGCGTCTGCAAGCGACGATGGCGTCATCGCCAGTTACCTGCAGCCGCTCGACAAGCCGGTGCCGATGGTCGCCACCGCGGACGTGGGCCGCGTTGCTGCCGAACTGCTGCAGCAGACGTGGCGCGGGGTGCGCGTCGTCGAGCTTGAAGGTCCACGCCGGGTGAGTCCAAACGATCTCGCAAAGGCTTTCGCCGGCGTGTTGCGTCGCCAGGTACGTGCGGAAGTCGTCGAAAGGCAGACGTGGGAAGCGCTGTTCCGCACGCAGGGCATGAAGCATCCTCTACCGCGCATGCGCATGCTGGACGGCTTCAACGAAGGCTGGATCGATTTCGAAAACAGTTCCGATGGAATCTTGCGCGGCCACGTCGAACTGGAGACCGTTCTTGGCGAGCTTGTGTCGCGTCGAACCTGACCAGAGCCGATAGCGCAGCGCGTGGACTCAGGGCCTTGCTCTACAGATGCATCAGGTTTTCGTTCAAACAAGGAATACACGATGGAATACAGCACGCTTGGCAGAACTGGCCTACGCGTTTCACGGCTGAGCCTGGGCGCGATGACTTTCGGTGCCGGCTCGGGCATCTGGGGCAATATTGCCGGCTTGAACAGCGATCAGGCCGCCCGGCTCGTCGCGATGGCCGTGGAGCGTGGCGTCAATCTGATCGACACGGCGGACGCCTATTCGCAGGGCCGCTCAGAGGAGGTCGTGGGCCATGTGCTGAAAGCGCTGGGGCTGGACGAAGATCGAATGCTCGTCGCGACCAAGGTTCGGTTACGCACCGGCACGGGCCAGAACGAAGTGGGATTGGGCCGCTCGCACATCATGCGCTCGGTCGAGACAAGCCTGAAGAGACTCGGTCGCGATCACATCGACCTGTTCCAGTTGCATGACCGTGACGCGCTCGTTCCGCTCGACGAGACGCTTCGTGTGCTGGACGATCTCGTCACCCAAGGCAAGGTCCGCCACATTGGCGTGTGTAATTTCAGTGCAGCCGATCTCGAACGAGCCGTCGGCATAACGTCCCGTACCGATCGGGCTCATGTCGTGAGCAATCAGGTGCACTATTCGCTGACGAGCCGCGATATCGAACACGAAATCATGCCGGTTGCCGCGTCAAACAAAATGGGCCTTCTGGTCTGGAGTCCGCTCGCAGGTGGCTACCTGAGCGGCAAGTACGCGCAGAATGGCGAAGCTGCCGGGCGGCGTGCGAAACTCGACTTTCCGCCGGTCGATCTAGTCAGGGCGGAGCCGATCCTCGCAGTATTGCGTGAAGTCGCCGACGAACTGGCGGCCACGCCGGCTCAAGTCTCATTGGGCTGGTTGCTAGCGCGCGAGCAGATCACTTCTGTCATCGTCGGAGCCCGCACGTGCGAGCAACTCGCAGCCAACCTCGACGCACAGAATTTCGCATTAACCGCCGAACAGTGTGCGCGGCTCGATAAAGTATCTGAGCCGTCGGTTCCCTTTCCCTACTGGATGCAACGCTTTCATGACCGCGACCGCATCTGCGGATGAGTGGCGGGGGAGGCGGTTGAATGGGGAGTGCCTGTGGCCGTGTGCGGCAGCTCATCCTCGAATAGCCGCCGCTCGAAGTCCGCGGCTGGCCGACCGGAAGGGGCGACTGCGGCCTCATGAGGACTGTCGGGACGTTCCCCAGAGCGAGCGCCCGTCGAAGCATCGCCGCATCGACCGACGATTCGGTTTGCGCATGCCTTATGTCCGGTGACGGCTTCCTTCTCATCGTGTCTTCAACGGTTATGCGCGGTCTGCGGATGCGCTGACCGCGCGCGAATGTTCCGCCTGCTATCGGGTGGCCACACCGGCGAGTTGTCCTACGCCATCTGCCGTTTGCTTGCCCACGTTTCTCGCGACGACACCCAGGCCGCCCATCATGGTGACGCCTGTGTCGGCCACCTCGAACGTGGCTCCAGCGACCGTCACCGTTCCCTTGATGTGGTCGCTGCCGGACAGTGCACCAAACATGATTCGTGCCGCGGCGGGCCGCGTCTTGAATTCCGTGACGTGAAGAACGACCGGCGCACCGGACGCAGCGACGGGCACGCCGATCTTCGTCAACTCGGCACGGAAAGCCCCGACGACTTCCTGCTTCGCTTCGGCAGAAATGTCGAACGATCCTGCATCGATCTGCAGATCGCTTACACCGGCAGTGAGCACCGTGCCCACTTCGTGTCCGCGGTCGGCAGGTAGTGGATTCGTGGCCGGAGCTCCCGCACACGCTGAGAGAAGGACGACGCAGATGGCTGAAATCGGGACGAGACGCATTGATAGTTTCCAGTTTGGGGAAGCGAGGCTGGCGGAAAGTCCGGGTCAAAGGCTTGCGGTAGGGTCGGCGTACTTGCCAGGACTTACCCACGTTGTACGGTCGCGCGGTGACTGAATATCGGCTATGGACGACAGGTCTTTAGCGTCCAGGTACTGCACTATTCGTTTTTCAGCGCGTGCACCGGCTTTCGGCGTATCAGACGCGCGTAGTTAGCCATGAAGGAAAAGTACGATGCGTACGCTTACCGGTTTCGAAAACTCGTTGGCGCAGTGGACGAAGCCCGGAGGCTGTGAAAAAGCGGCGTATGTCGGTATCAAGGGGGCGCCATCTGCGTGCAGTCCGTTCTGTATTCCAGGAGGTCGTGCGCCGCACGCGGCGGGTGATACACGAAGTCGCCGGCCTTGAGCATTAATTCGCCTTCACGTTCGTACCAGAACTTGACCCAGCCCTTCAGCACGTAAATCATCTGGAACGTCATCGGGTGCCAGTGCGGGCCGGTGGTACGACCGAGCTCTTTCGCGCGGGTGATCTGACCGCCGTAGGCGCCGTTGGTCGCTTCGACCAGACCAAAGTCGCGCGCGATCGGCCAGTCGCGGAACGGGTCTGCTTCGAACGGTCCATCTGCTCGGGAAAGACAAAACTTGCCGTCCATAGATGCAAGATTTTCAGTCGTCGTGCTCATATCAATCTGCCTTTCCAATCAAAAAATTCGATGGTCGGTCGGTGAGGAAAAGAGTTTGTGCGAGCTCGCGGCTAGTTCGTCTTCGCGCGGTTCGCGCGGCTGATGGTTCCGTCTGGTGTTACCTTCCAGCGCGAGAAGTGCGTTGTTGATGCTCGGCAGTTGTTCCAGTGTGGCGTCCTTGATGTGCTCCTTGATGTAGCCCACGGCGACCGTACCAGTTTCGGTGCCGAGATGTTTGCCGGCGAGGTCGCCCGCCGAGTAGATCGTCGTATTGTCGATACGCGTGAGCGCGATCAGTCCGCTCTTGTAGTACGGATCGGAGAAATCGATGACCTGCCGGCGCTCCGGCTTGATGAAAAGCTGCGACACGATCACGTCGATGTTATGTGTCTGGAGTGCGGGGATCAGCGCACCGAACTCCATGGGCTGCAGGCGCCACGTGCGGTTCAGGCCTTTCGCGACTTCATCCCACACTTCCACGTCGAAGCCGGAATAGGTGTCGCCCTGCTTGAATGCGAATGGCGGAGCGCCAACGTTGGAGCCGACGACCAGTTCGGCGTCGGCTGCCTGCACGGAACGGGACAGCAGCATGGCGGGCCCGACTGCGCCGCCGAGTTGCAACAGTTGACGGCGGTTCATGGTGCTTCCTATACGCTGGGTGATCGTGCCGGGCCAGCGCGTCGAGGCCGGTCCGGTGCCTTGGTGAACGGGTGCAGCGTCAGCGTCCGTTCTCGTGACGGGGGCCAGCGCGTTTTGGCCGGCCCATGCGAAACCTTGGCGCGAGCGCGACCACCAGTTCGATTTCGAGCAGGCCGTTCTCCGGCAAACTGGCGACGCCGAGTGCCGAGCGCGCATGCCGGCCGCTTTCATCGAAGATGTCGTGGAGAAGGGCTGAGGCATGGTCCAGGATCTGACTGTGATTCGCGAAGTCGGGTACGGCATTGACGAAGCCGCGCAAAAAAAGAATGCGGTCGATCGCCGTCGCATGCGGCAGCGTCGCGACGAGCGCGCTCAGCGCACGCAACACGCAGGTGCGCGCTGCGTGCCGCAAGACATCGGGCCGCGTGTCGGCACTGACCGGACCGGCGATGATCGCGTCGCCGACACGGCTGACCTGGCCGCTGACGTACACAACATCGTCGTGGACGACCGCGCCCACGTATGCACCTCGTGCTGATGGCACGGGTGGCAAAGTCAGGCCAAGTTGCGCAATCCGCGCCAGCAACCGGGTCGTCATGACGCCGCGCCAAGGTCTGTTTCGAACCGGACTGTGCCGGCGAGCCAGCAGCCGTCCAGACCCTCGCGTGTGGAACCTGTCTCGTGATTGAAGTGCACGGATATCTGCGACGGACGCTGCATTGCGCGTCCCTGGCGAATCGTAATGAGGCGCGCGGACGGTTCGACCATGCCATTGGCGAGGAGGCCGAACGACAGCGCGGAGGCCGCGATTCCGGTGGCCGGATCTTCCGGATAACCCGAGGCACGCGGGAATTGCCGGGCGTCGAAGATCTGACGGTCTGCGTCGAACGTGGCGTACGTATAGAGCCCGGTCGAGCCGAGCCGCTCGCACAGCGCCTCGATTCTCTCGAAGCGCGGCCGAAGGGCGTCGACATGCGCGGGACTGGCAAGCGGAATTAGGGTCTTGATCCGGCTCGTGCTGGCGTTTTGGATTGGCAGCGGCGCAAGCTGCGCGGCGTCGATGCCCAACACGTCGAGGATGTCGTCGCGCAGGGTTGGCGTGTCCGGCAAGGGTTCGATACGGCCAGCGGGCTGGGATATCTCGACCACGGTGCCGTCGCCCGCCCGCCCCGTGATACGGATCGACACGCGACCGCTGCGCGTCAGGACGACGAGCCGGTCGCGCTGCAAGCGGCCGGTCAGGTGGAGCAGCCACGCTGCGCCGATGGTGGCGTGGCCACACATCGACATTTCGTGGTTGGGGACCCGGAAGCGAAACTCGTAGTCGCAGCCGGAACCGGCGGGCGCCGGCAATACGAAGCCGCTTTCATGACCGTAGCGCCGGGCCACTGCCTGCATTTGCGTGTCGGACATGCCGGCGGCGTCGGCCACGATGGGCGCCGGGTTGCCGCCGCCGGGACCGGCGGCGAACACGCTTACGAGTTCGACTATGTGACGTTCTTGCATGACCGTTCAAACCCGTCTGACCGGGAATCTGTTTCCATCCGGTCAGATTACGGAGATCGGCGCGGTGGCGCGCGGCCCTATGGGCCTTACTTCTTGACCGAACGGGCCATGGTCGTGCGCAGAGCCGAAGGTGAATGGCCACCAATGCGTCGCACCGCACGCGCGAGCGCCGCGCCGCTTTCGGACCCAACGCGAAACGCAACTTCGCCTATGGGCAGATCCGTTTCGGCGAGCAGCCGGCAGGCATTCTCGTAGCGCGTGCGTTGCTGGAACTCGCCGATCGACATGCCGGTGCCTTCACGGAACAAGCGCGTGATGTGGCGGCGTGAAATGCCGAAGCGTCCTTCCAGCGTATCGAGCGGGATGGCCTGATCGGCATGGCGAATGACAAACGCCTCGAGATCGGCGACCAGCGCCATGCCATGTTCACGCGGCGAGGTGCCCGACATCGTCTTGCCGGTGACGATCTCGCCGATGCACTGCATCAGCAAGGCCGATGACAAAGCCTGGCGAACGGCTGCGTTGCCATAGTCGCTCAGATCGTTGCGCAGCGAGAGGTCCTGTAAGGCGCGAATGGCTGAGGTTTGACGCGCGAGGATGGGTGTGCGCATGCGCCGGCGGAATTCGCCCGAGCGAGCCGACTTTGGTATCAAGCTTGCGCAGCGCGTCTCCCGTCACGTAGACCGCAAGATGCGTATGGGTAGCGCATCCCGCGCGCGTTTGATGAGCACGCCCAGACGGAACCACGGCGAAACTATCCTCCGACAGCCACGTACCCGCGCGCTGGTCCTCGTGGCAAAGTTCGACTGCGCCGTGGCTGGGCTGGATGAACATGAGGCAATCGTGCCAGTGCCATGGCATCGCATACGTGCCACCGCCGGTTAGCGCCGCGTGCCCGTCGTCAGCAGCGACGAGCACACGTTTGTCGGCGGGCTGACAAATCTGGTCGAATGATCTCAGCATGGTGGCACCTCAAGGACAACGATGTCCGTCTTCGCTGCCGCATGATACGTGTACTTTAATTCCGGCATCCGACAGCTAACCTGTCCGTCCATGAGGGAGATTGGTCTCTCTCGTTGAACATGGAGGGCGGGCACCGATTCGACTCGGTTGTTGTCGGAGACGCGCTTGCCATCGTTGAGCAAATGCCCAGGTTTTGTGGCGTCGGCCATGCACATGCCGCAGCCAGGGCACTTTGAGTATTGTCGAGGCGTCTGAAAGCAGGGATATTGCGGCCGGAGGCGGAGATTTTTCAGACAGTGTCTGGGTAATCTGCGGCTCTAAAAATTAATCGCGACCGCAAACCATGGCCTTGACCGCCGTAGTTTGACGCGCAAGCTTCGTTCTGCCAGCAAAATTTCCCAGGTCTTTATTTAAGCGCGGACATGATCAGCCAATCAAAGAGACGATCAGGAAGGCACCACTTCAAGAACAACAACGACTTTGCCATATGACCACCGGAATAGCGTACCTTTGGACGCTTTGCCTTCAGCGCAGCAACTACAAGATCGGTGATGACTTTGGGTTCAGGTTGACCAGTTTGATTCGCCAGAGCTTTCGACAGTTTTTTCGAAAGCGAGGAATAGGCATTTCCCGACGAATGCCGCTTTGCTGATTCCAGGGCAATAGTGCTCCATTCCGATTTTATACCCCCCGGTTCGATCACAATGACATCGATGCCAAACGGGCGAACCTCATTGCGCAACGCGTCTGAGTAGCCTTCAAGGGAAAATTTCGAAGCGTGATACCAGCCACCTAGAGGAAGCGCCAGCTTTCCACCGATCGATGAAACGTTGATGATGCGGCCGGCGCGGCGTTCCCGCATGTATGGCAAGCACAGTTGTGTAAGCCGTGCCGGACCGAACAAATTTACTTCGAGTTGTCGGCGTGCAACTTCTAACGGCACGTCTTCGAGCGCACCGTACTCACCAAACCCGGCGTTGTTAACGAGTACATCAATTCGGCCATGATCGCGAATGATTCGATCAACGCATGCCACCAGGTCAGAATCATTGGTAATGTCCATCAAGACCGCTATACCTCCAGCGGCCTCGATGTTGCCCATGCGCACGAGACGCCGCGCCGCGCCGTATACGACATATCCTTCATCGAGCAGGCGCAGTGCAAAGTCGTTCCCCATACCGGAAGAGGCCCCGGTAACGAGAGCGACGGGTTTTTGGATAAGGCCCACTCTGTTCACTCCAATGTGTGAATGAAAATTTCGCTGGTTAGGATAAAGTGTCGAGTAACCCCACAGTCAAGTCCATTGTTATGCTCATAAGCGAGATTTCGAAAATTGCTGGCTTGTCCAAGGATGGCATTCGCCACTACGAGAAGATGGGCCTCTTCCGTTCGACCGCACGCAGCGCAGGGAGCCGCGTCTATCGCGACTACGACCCATCGGTACTTGTCACGATCGAGCACATCCGTGACGCACAACGCCTGGGCTTTTCATTAAAAGAGATTGCGCCTCTTCTGAAGGCTTATCTGGATGCTCCTCCAAGCGTGGAGCAAACGATCGAGTTCCTCGACGCAAGGCTTGTTGTCATCCGGGAGAAGATCGCTTCTTTGCAAGAGGTCGAAGCCTTCATCGTCGACAAAATGGGACGATACCGAGCAAAAGATCGAATATACCTAGAGACAAAGACGGAAACGGGTCATTGAGACGAGTGACTGCATTAAGCGCGACGAAATCAGCGCGCATTTAATCCGGGGATAGCGGCCGGGACAGCCGGTGTTTCGACTGTTGAGAAAGCGTCCGGAACCATTCGTACATGAATTTTCGCATTCGGATCACAGATCAACTCGCGGACAGAATAAGCACACGACTTTGCGTCTATAAACGACAACAAATATTGATTTAACTACCGTCACACAAGCTGGCTGACGTGAGAATGAAACATAGTGGTAGCACAGGCCCTCCATGCAGAACGAATGTCGGCTAGACGCACATATGCCGCATTCTTAAAGAAACGCTAAAAAGCGGATTATTTTTCGTGGCCGCTCGATAGCTTTTTCCATAGATGCACAGAAGGGATTTGTCGGCTAGTAACTCGCGAGAAAGCGCAAAACTTATCAGTCAAGCGCGCGTACCGGGAATCGCTTCACGCAGCGTATCGAGCGAGCATGAGTTTCACCGCTTCCTCGACAACGTGCTCAACGTCTTTTTTTGTGCCACCGCAGCCAGGTCCAATTAGCTCGGGCCAGAACGACTGGCCGGTGATAACCGCGAGAAATTGATTAGACGCTGTTTGTATATTGTCGATGGCCATCCGGCCAGCTGCGACTTGCGTCTGCAAATAGTCTTCAAGGCGTTTCAAAAAGGGGCCTTTGACCCGGTCATAGACTGTTTGGCCGAGAAAAGGAAATCGCGTGGCCTCGGAGATAATCAGGCGATAAATTGCCTGCATGTTTGCTCCGCGCATCAGGAGCGCGTAGCTCACGCCCATTTTTCGCAGGCCTACGGCGGGATTTTCACTCAGGGCGTTATCTGGGCACGGCGGCGGAACGGCCCAGAACTCCTCGACCATGGCTTCAAACAGAGCAGCCTTGGTCGAAAATCGCTTGAAGAGCGTGGCGGTAGATACATCCGCACGTTTCCCGATTTGCTGCAACGACGTGCGCTCATATCCCTGCGCCAGGAACAATTCCATCGCCGCGTGGATAACGGCCGTGCGTTTTTCCTCTTTGATCCTCTCGTGATAACTGCAATCCCTCATGTGCTCTCGGATGCTCGTTTTTGCAGAAGCATAATTGTAAGCCCAACGACATGGTAAGTCACTCAACTTGACACATGACTGAGCTGGCGATATGGTATGGTGAGTCGCTTAACTCACACTGGTGCCGGCATTTCGGATCGCGGGTGTCAGCTCTATGTTTCAATTGAAGAAGGCCTCCATGTCTGCTCCCGTAGTTTTGATCACCGGCGCTTTGACCGGTATCGGCCGCGCCACCGCCTTCGCGTTTGCCGAAAAGGGCGCTCGCCTTGTCGTCTCTGGCCGACGTGACGAACTTGGCCGCAATCTGGTTCACGAGCTCCGGGCCCTCGGCGCCGAGGTCGAGTACGTTCGCGCCGATGTACGCCACGACGATGAAGTAAAGCTGCTGATCGACCAGGCCGTGGCACGCTTTGGCCGCCTTGACGTTGCCGTCAACAACGCCGGCACGGAGGGCACCTTCGGCCCGCTCACATCGCAAACCGCGGAAACCTATGCGGCGACCTTCGAGACCAACGTGCTCGGCACGCTGCTGAGCATGAAGCATGAGTTGCGCGTTATGCTGGCTCAGGGCGCCGGCAGTATCGTGAACGTATCTTCGGTGCTCGGGAAAGTCGGCACGGCCAATGGCGCGATCTACGCGGCGAGCAAGCACGCGGTAGAGGGGCTCACTAAATCAGCGGCGCTCGAAGTCGCCTCTACTGGCGTACGGGTCAACGCGGTAGCGCCAGGCCCCGTCGCTACGGAGTTTCTCGACCGCGTGACTAACGGGTCCAAAGACCGCATGGACTACATGAAGGCCTATGTCCCGGCACGCCGCCTCGGCAGGCCCGAAGAGGTTGCAGCCGCGATCGTCTTCGTGGCATCACCCGGCTGCGCGTTTCTTACCGGCCACTCGCTGTCTATCGATGGCGGGAAGCTCGCGGGATAGTTTGACGTTAAGCAATGCGGGTCATCACTCCAGTTTCGTTCACGCGGCAATTTGCGGCCGTTGGGATCCCGAGTGTTCGCCGGATGACGGACATAGAGCCGGAGTTACGGCGACATTGGTATGTGGGGCGAGCTCTCTTGCGCTTGCTTGCAGTCCAAAGAAAACATCTGAAAGACCTCGCGGGTTACCCGTAAGCGTCGACGCCATATCGTCCTGATTGGTGATTGGTGCCGCCGCTTGTGAGAAGGCTTACCTGGAATCGTGGACGTAGATATTGCAGGCCTTGCCACGGTCATCCGCGCGGTTATGAACTTGCGCCCACCAGCGGGCCAATGGAACCTCAGCACAGCAATCGCGGCGAGGCCGACGATGTTTTTCCCTCGCACAGGGTCGATGGCGAAAAAACCGACGTCGGCCTCTCCGGTCGCGACGCGCGTCACCGCTTTTTCAGCAGCGTCATATTTGACGCATTCGAGAGGAAATGACAGTTGCCGGGCGAGTTCGGTGGCAAGGTCCACGGAAATGCCTTGCGGTTCGCCGTTCGATGCCCGGGTACAAGAACAGGATTTCCAAAGTTGATCGCGGCCCGCAGCACAGCCGTTGGCGAAGGCGCCGCGCAATACGGTTTGCGCAGAACTCATTGCTTGAACACCGAGGACGGAACGAGCACGCTGCCTTCCATCAGTCGTCGGGCGCTGCGGCTCATCACGGCTTTTGTGACAGTCCAGACGCCATCTGTTTGCTGCGCCTCGGCACCGACCTGCAGGCTGCCCGAAGGATGTCCGAAACGCACTGAACCGGCGGCAGTCGATACAAGACGGTTCACCAGCGTCCCCGGGATAGCCGCGGCTACCGCGATCGCAACGGCGCCCGTACCGGTCATGGCGTGGTGCAGCTTGCCCATCGAGAAAATCCGCGCATTGATGTCGATCGATGAGGTATCGATCGCCTTGCCGCTCGAAGATACATAACCGAGCGGCTTTGCAACGAACGCGAGCTTGGGCGTGTGAGGACGCAATGTGGTGGCTTCCTCCGCCGAGCGCGCAAGTCCCATGCGAACAGCAGCGCTCGAGCGGATGGCCTCGGCTTTTTTCAGCAGTTCGGCGTTGCCGTTCACGTCCGCCTGGAGCTCGTTGCCGTTGAGCCCGAGGGTCGCGGCATCGACGAAGATTGCCGGATTACCCGCGTTTATCATCGTCAGTTCGACCGGACCGACGCCGGGAACGTCGAGCAGGTCCGAGGCGTTGCCGGTAGGGAACATGCCGCCGTCGTCGTCGCCTTCGCCGCTCGGGTCGAGAAATTCGATCTTGACTTCAGCGGCCGGAAACGTCACACCGTCCAGTTCGAAGTCGCCTTCTTCCACGACCGCTCCATCGCGCATGGGCACGTGCGCCACAATCCTGGCATTGATATTGGCTTGCCAGATTCGCACCGTCGCAATGCCGTCACGAGGCGCATCGACGAGGCCCTGCGCAATGGCAAACGGGCCCACCGCGGACGTGAGGTTCCCGCAGTTGCCGGACCAGTCCACCACCGGCCGGTCGATCGCGACCTGTCCAAAACGATAATCGACATCGCAGTCGCTTTGCGACGACGGTCCCACGATAACGACCTTGCTGGTGCTGGAAGTGGCGCCGCCCATGCCGTCGATCTGCTGACCGTACGGGTCGGGACTGCCGATCACGCGCAAAAGAAGCCGGTCCCGGAGCGCTTTGTCCGCCGGCAGCCAGTCTTCCCTGAAAAACACGCCCTTGCTGGTGCCTCCTCGCATGTAGACGGCCCGAACCTTCGATTGACTCACGGTGATATCTCCTAAATGCAGTTAGGGCGGCAGCTCAATTTATTGCGTTTGTTTAACAACAAAAGCATAGTAAGTGCAAGTGTGTTGTCGTGCAAGCTTAAAAAGCTACTCGGTCGAACTCCGTAGAGGTATATTCGGCGAGCTTGTTCTGCTTACTCAACATGACTTCAGACCTGACTCACAGCCAACAGAAAGCCCTTCGCGAAATTGTCGGTTACGTCCGTCGCGAGCGGCTTGCAACTGGAACGCACTTGCCGGAATGGACGCTGGCCAGGCTGATCGGCACATCCCGATCTCCGGTCCGGGTCGCGCTCGACCGCCTGGTCCAGGCCGGTGTCATGCGCTACGACAAGAATCGCGGTTACTCGGTCGAGGCCCCATTCGACAATCTGCCGGCGGACCTGCTGGAGCAATTGAATTCCACCGATGACCCGCTTTATTTGCGACTGGCCGACGCGCGGTTTCGCGGGGCGGTGCCTGAGTCGGTGACGGAAGCGGACCTGACGCGGCTGCTTGAGGCGTCTCGAAGCGACGTGCGCAAGGTACTGGTTCGCGCCCACAGCGAGGGCTGGGTTGAGAAGGAGGCGGGTTACGGCTGGCGTTTCCTGCCGATGATCGATTCACTTGACGCCTACGACGACATGTATTCGCTTCGGGCCGCGATTGAGCCCGCCGGCATCCTCAGTCCAAAATTTCGGCCCGTTCTGGAGGAACTGCGCGAATTGCGCCGGGAGCAGCAAGCGATTCTTGATGGCGGCCACGAAGCAATGACGCCCATCGAGCGGTACGAATCCAACGCGCGCCTTCACGAAACGATCGCGGCGTGGTCGGGCAACCGCTTTGCGCTGCAGACACTGCGCCGGCTCGACCAGATGCGGCGTCTCGCCGAATACCGGCAGGCCCGCCAGCAGTTGCCCCGGCGCGCGCTCGCGAAGGAGCATATCGACATCCTGGACGCTATCGAGCGCGGTGATTTTCTCGAGGCGGCGAGCTTGATGCGGCGGCATATTGAAGCGGCGCGCACCAAAAAGGCCGTGCTGGAAGTGTTCGCCCGCAGCGATCCCAGCGATTCCGCGCCAACCGGCCCGACACTGCCCGGCGTTGCGCCAGCCGGGAGTAGCGGGTAAACGATAGTTTCGGCGTCCAACCGTACCCAGCCGCCTTCGGGCGGCTTTTTTTTCGTCCTCGAAAAAAGTATTGCGTTTTTGGTTTGACAAAGACACGCAGCGAAACGTAATCTAATTGCGTTTTCGGCAGCAAATAATCAAGCAGGTAACAGGGACAACCCGATGTCAGCGACTAGCGTTTTCATTGTCGATACCCACGCGCATGTGTTTCACCGCGGTCTGCCCTTTGTGCCGTCGCGACGTTTTACGCCGGACTACGACGCCTCAATTGATGCCTACATCGCGGAACTGGATGCCAACCGAATTGCAAAGGGCGTTCTCGTCGCCGTCAGCATTCTCGGGAACGACAACGCCTATCTTCTGGAGGGCTTGCGTGCTCATCCGGAACGTCTGCGCGGCGTTGTCGCGATCGATCCCGCGTCCGACCTGCGCCTGTTCGACGAGTTCGAGGCCGCGGGTGTCGTCGGGGTGCGCGTGAACCTGACGGGCAACCTGCCAGTCCCTTCGTTCGCGTCCGGCGCGTGGGCGGAAGCCGTTGCCGAGTGCGTCCGTCGCAATTGGCACATTGAAATCAACGACCGTTGCGCTCGCCTGCACGAGTCTCTCGCTCCGCTGGTTGAGGCGGGAGCAAAGGTAGTCGTCGATCACTTCGGCATGCCCGAGCGTCAACCCGGCATGGAGGACGAAGGCTTCGAGCGGCTGCTGGGTTTTGCGCCGAGCCGGCAAGTTTGGGTGAAGCTGTCCGGCGCCTACCGGACCAGTCCCGAGATTGCGCGCGCAGCCGCACCCCGACTCTGCCAGGCGTTCGGCGCCGGGCGGCTCATGTGGGCGAGCGACTGGCCCTTCACGCAACACGAAGCCTCACAGAGTTACCGCGCGCAAGTCGGCGCCATCGCTGACTGGATTCCCGATGTAGCAGAGCGCGCAACCGTGCTTGGCGAAACGCCTCGCGAGCTCTTCAGGTTCTGAGCCGCAAGCATTTCCCGCAACGACTGCTCCACATACCGCAAGAGAACACCATGACGGCAGACAACACTTCCCGCTTCTCCGATTGCATTCGTCACCTAAACGCTGCGGACGCTTCGTCGCCCAGCTATTTTTCCCTCGAAGCGCTGGCTGCATCGGGGTTCCCGAATCTGGGACGCTTGCCCGTGGTGATTCGGATTCTGCTCGAATCCGTGCTGCGCAATTGCGACGGCGCGAAGGTGCTGGAATCGCACGTTCGCGATCTTGCGTCGTGGTCGCCGAACGCGCCGCGTGAGAAGGAGATTCCATTCGTGGTCGGCCGCGTCCTGCTCCAGGACTTCACTGGCATACCGCTCCTCACCGACCTTGCCGCGATGCGAAGCCAGGCGCTAAAGCGCAATGCCGATCCGAAGGCGGTCGAGCCGCTCGTGCCCGTGCATATGGTCGTCGACCATTCCGTGCAGACCGAGTTTTCGAATGTGCCAAACGCGCTGCGCCGGAATATGGAAGTTGAGTTCGGTCGCAACCGCGAACGCTACGAACTGATGAAGTGGGGCATGCAGGCCTTCGAGACGTTCAAAGTCGTGCCGCCGGGCATCGGCATCTGCCATCAGATCAATCTCGAATATCTCGCACAGGGGGTCATTGCGAAAGATGGCCTCGTGTTTCCGGACACTCTGGTCGGCACCGACTCGCATACGACCATGATCAACGGCATTGGTGTACTGGGCTGGGGTGTCGGCGGCATCGAGGCGGAGGCGGGCATGCTCGGCCAGCCCGTCTACATGCTGATGCCCGATGTGGTCGGTGTCGAGCTGACCGGTTCACTCGCAGCGGGCGTGAGCGCGACGGACGCGGTGCTTCAGGTCACCGAGACGCTGCGCGCGGCGAAAGTTGTCGGCAAGCTCGTCGAGTTCTTCGGCGAGGGCGCGGCGTCGCTCAGCGCCACCGACCGCGCGACGATTGCCAACATGGCTCCCGAGTACGGGGCCACGAGCGGTTTTTTCCCGGTTGACGACAACACGCTTGCCTACTACCGGAACACGGGCCGAAGCGACGAGCAAGTCGCGCTCATCCGCGATTACTTCACCATACAAGGCTTGTTCGGTGCGCCGAGGACGGGCGATATCGACTATTCGAGCATCATCAGGATTGACTTGCGGGCAATCAGGCCGAGCGTGTCAGGACCGAAGCGCCCCCAGGATCGCGTCGATCTTTCGGCGCTGGGCCGCCGTTTCGACGAAGTCATGGTTCAGGACGTCAAGAGCGGCGGCTATGGCAAGAGTGTCGCCCAGCTAGACGAACGCTACACGGTCACCTCGAAACCGGCGGGCGCACCCGGTCCGCAGGAGCAGTATGAAATCGGTCACGGCGACGTGCTGGTCGCCGCCATTACGTCGTGCACGAACACGTCGAATCCGGAATTGCTGGTCGCCGCCGGTCTCGTTGCGAAGAAAGCACTCGCCCGTGGCCTCAAAGCCAAGCCGTGGGTCAAGACACTGTTCACGCCCGGCTCGCGCGTCGTGACCGCTTATCTCAAGGAGGCGGGCCTCACGGAACCCCTCGAGGCGCTTGGATTCGGCATCGCTGCCTATGGGTGCGGTGCGTGCGTTGGAAACATCGGGCCGCTGGATCCCGCGCTCGAGGAAACTGTCGTGTCCCGGGATCTGGTTTGCAGCGCGGTCCTCTCGGGTAACCGCAACTTCGAAGCACGGATTCACGGCAATCTGCGGGCCAACTTTCTCGCGAGCCCGCCGCTCGTGGTGGCGCTCGCAATCGTGGGCTCAATCCGTGTCGATGTAACGACCGAACCGCTCGGCCTGGACCGCGATGGTCGTCCGGTGATGCTCGCTGATATCTGGCCGACGAACGACGAGATCAAGGAGCTCAGCGTCTACGCCGCGAACTCCGCGCACTATACGCAGCTCTATTCGGACTTCACCGCCGGTCACGATCTTTGGACCGCCATAAAAACCAGCGAAGGCGCTGTCTACGACTGGCCCGAATCGACGTATGCGGCTGAACCCGATTTCTTTGGCGCGCCCCAGTCAGGCGGCGACGGTATTGTGGGCGCACGGGCGCTTGCGATCCTCGGAAACTCCATCACGACCGATCACATCAGTCCCGCCGGCTCGATCGCGAAAAATTCGCCCGCTGGTGAATGGCTCACGGAGCGCGGCGTTCCTCAAAAAGACTTCAACACTTATGGCGCCCGACGCGGCCATTTCGAAGTGATGGTGCGCGGCACTTTTGCCAACGTTCGCCTGAAGAATCTCATGCTGTCCGCAAAAGCCGACGGCTCCGCTGACGAAGGCCCGTACACGGTGCATCGTCCAAGCGGCGAGCGCACCACGATATTCGATGCATCGCGCCGTTACATCACAGCGGGCACGCCTTCGATCATTTTTGCCGGCGAGGAGTACGGCACCGGATCGAGCCGCGACTGGGCTGCGAAGGGCACGCGCCTGCTTGGTGTAAAGGCCGTCGTCGCGCGAAGCTTCGAGCGCATTCATCGCAGCAATCTCGCGGGACTTGGCGTGCTGCCGTTGCAATTCATTGGCGATGACAGTGCTCAGACACTCGGACTCGACGGCACCGAAACCTTCGATATCAAAGGGCTCGACGAAGGCGTAAAGCCCCTTCAGGAAGCGACGCTCGTTGTCACGCGTGCCGACGGAAGCAAGCGTGAAGTGAAGCTGCTCGCGCGCATCGACACGCAGATAGAAGCGACCTATTTCAGCAACGGAGGCATTCTGCCTTACGTGCTAGACAGCCTGCTCGAAAAGTCCGCGACGCGGCAGATGTCGGCGACCTGGCGCTATTGATGTTCAGCAAAACGAATCTACAACAGGAAGAGGAGACAAACGATGTTCAGGAAAATCATGCCGGCAGCCTTGCTGATCCCGTGCCTGACCGCGCAGGCACAAAGCAACGTTACGCTGTACGGCATCATCGATATCGGCGTCAATTATCTGAATAACGCGCAATCCGCCCGGACTGCAACCGGCCTTCGCGGTGGCAAGCAATGGTCGGTGATGGACGGCGGCACTGGCGGGCTTCAGGGAAGCCGCTGGGGCCTGAAAGGCGCCGAAGATCTCGGCGGCGGAATGAAGGCGATTTTCCTGCTCGAAAGCGGTTTTAGCGCAAACAACGGCACGCTCGGCCAAGGCGGGGCCGAGTTCGGACGTCAAGCTTGGGTCGGCATTTCCACCACGCGATACGGCAAAGTTACATTGGGCCGCCAGTATGATGAGGTCGTCGACTTTTATGTGCCGCTGCTCGCCGCGCCGCAATGGGGCGGCTACATGGTGGAGCATCCGAGCGACCTGGACAACGCTTCGAACACCCGCCGCGTCAATAATTCCATCAAGTACACGTCGCCGACGATAGCCGGCTTGACCGTCGCGGGCCTCTACAGCCTCGGTGGCGTGGCCGGGTCCTTCGGCACGAATCGCGTGTGGTCGGTCGGCGCCGGGTACGCGAATGGACCACTTTCCGTCGGCGTGGGCTACCTGAATGCTCACAACCCGAACACGTCGTTCTATGGCACGAATCCGAATGCCGGACCGGCGACTGCCAACAATCTTGGCGGCGCTGGCTCGGCGACCTCGCCCCAGAGCAATCCAATCTATGCCGGCTACGCCTCGGCGAAGAACCTGCAGATTGCGGCGATCTCGGCGGCCTACGCAATCGGGCCCGCAACGCTGGGCGTTGCGTATTCGAATACGCGCTTCCAGGATCTGGGGTCGTCGTCGGGTCCCAATCCCCTCAGATATACCGGCACCGCCTATTTCCATAACATCGAAGCAAGTGCGAAGTGGCAGGTGACGCCCGCTTTCGTGCTTGGGGCCGCGTTCGACTATACGAAGGGCAGCGGAGCCGCCGGACGCAACGGCGCGAAGTACGAGTTGTCGAGCCTCGGTGCCGACTACTTTCTGTCGAAGCGCACGGATGTCTACACCGTGGCCGTCTATGAGCACGCGAGCGGCACCGACTCGCTCAACCAGCCTGCAGTCGCGACCATCACCGGCATGACACCATCGTCGACAAACAATCAGGTCGCCGTTCGCGTCGGCATTCGCCACAAGTTCTGAACTGCAATCGCACAGACTGATATTGAATCTGGCGGGAGACAAGCCATGACATCCGCATCGCATGCACAAGCCGTTCCGTTCGCGTCGACTTCCGACGAAGAACTGGAGCGTCAAGCCGTATCAAAGACCGCGTGGCGGTTGCTTCCGCTTCTGACGCTCGCGTTCATCTTCAATTACATCGATCGCACGAGTGTTGGCTTCGCGGCCCTCAGCATGAATGCGGACCTCGGCCTGAGCGCGACGCAATTCGGCTGGGGGGCGGGCATTCTCTTCGCGGGCTATTGCCTGCTCGAAGTGCCGAGCAACTTGATGCTGTATCGCTATGGGGCGCGCCGCTGGCTTGCACGAATCATGATCACGTGGGGCATAGCGGCGGCTGCGACGTCTCTCGCGATCGGACCAAAGAGCTTCTACTTCGCGCGTTTCGTGCTCGGCGTTGCTGAGGCGGGTTTTTTTCCCGGCGTGACGTTTTATCTCGCGAGCTGGTTTCCGGCCAGATACCGCACCCGCATGCTTGCGTGGTTTATGGTGGGTGTGCCGGTGTCGTCCATTCTCAGCGGTCCGCTCTCTGGCCTTCTGCTCAGCATGCACGGGTTGCTCGGCCTCGCGGGCTGGAAGTGGATGTTCATTTTGCAAGGCCTGCCCGCGTCGATCATCGGGATCATCGTTCTCGTGATGCTGCGCGATACCCCGTCGCAAGCAAGCTGGCTCTCGGATGCGGAACGTCAGGCGCTGATCAGGGCGCTTGCGTCGGAGCATCGCGAGAAAGAGAAGAAGGACCTTCGGGGTGCGCTCAAAGACAAGCGTGTGCTGATTTTGACGGGCATACAGTTTGGCTTCGTCCTTGGTTCCTATGGCATCGGCATCTGGTTGCCGACGATTCTCAAGGCCCACGGCCTGAGCATCTCGGCCATCAGCCTGGTTTCAACGGTTCCGTACATCTTCGCGACAGTTGCCATGCTGACGTGGGCGAGGGCGGTCGACAGAAGTGGCAAAAAGATTCTGAACCTGCTGCTGACCTGTCTTTTCGGCGCCGGAGGCATGATCGTCGCCGCGGTGTTCAGCGGATTCTGGCCCGCGATGATCGGCATCACGCTTGCCGTCATAGGGGTGACGACAGCGCGCGCCGTGTTCTGGAGTATCCCGACGCGGTTCCTCTCGGGCGCGGCGGCGGCTGGCGGCTTTGCGTTCATCAACTCCGTCGGCACCTTTGGTGGCTTCGCAGGTCCGTTCCTGGTGGGCTGGCTCAAGGACATCACTGGCTCTTTCGCAATGGGCATGCTCGGGATGGCAGCCATGTTGCTCGTGTCCACACTGCTGACCGCGTCGCTCCGTTTTTTTATCAAAGACGAGCGATAGCCGGGCGACTCCGCTGCTGGAATGAAGCAACCCGGGCCGGATGGGTTGTTTAAGCGTACTGCGCTGTTTTTTTGGCTTCTTGAAGAGAATTCCATGAGCAGACACACTCGTCGTCACATCGTCACGAAAATGCTTCCAGCGATGATAATGTCCGGGTTCTGGCCCAGTATTTCCCGATCTTCTACGCCTTCAATGCCCGACTCGACAACCACGGAATCAGGCAATACGACCGCGGCGCCTTTGCGGGTGCTAATCGGATTTTCTCGTCATAGCGCCTCGGACGATCTGCTGCGCGCGATCGAGCCAGAGCTCGCTGCGGCGCTTGGGAGGCCAGTCGCAATCGAACTAAAGCCGGGCGATCTTGGCATAAAGGCTGTGAAGGAGACAATTTCAAGTCGACCAGACGGAGATACGATTTTGGTGGCGACGTTCGGCACGCATGCAATCAATCCGAACATCCGGCCAGATCTCGGTTATGACCCGGTTCGGGATTTCTCGCCTATCTGCCTCGCAACCCGATCGCCGCTGGTTCTGGGAACACGTTTGTCACTCGGGGCAACGGACGTCAAAGAGTTGATCCACCTGGCTTCGCAACGAGAACTGAGCTACGGTAGTTCAGGCGTCGGCAGTGCGCCTTACCTCGCGGCGCTGCTGTTTCAGAAGACCACGGGCGTCAAGATGGTTCATCGTCCTTACGCCGACACCAGGAAGCTCTACGAGGACCTGGAAAGCGGTGCTCTCGATCTCAGTTTCAATAATGCGGCTTCCATGCTGCCTCTGGTGCGCGCCGGGAAGTTGCGGGCTCTGGCTGTGACCACGTCTCAACGATGCGCCGCGTTGCCTGAGGTGCCGACCGTGGCTGAGGCCACCAACAAAGCTTATGCACTCGATAACTGGCTGGGACTAGTGGCGCCGCGCAATACACCGATGCCCGTTGTCATGACCCTCAACCGTGCGATCGTCAAAGCTCTGAATGCTCCGAAAATCAAAGCAGCGCTGGCGATGAACGGGATAGAAGTGGTAGCAAGCACGCCGGATGAGTTTTCCGAATACATTGCGGAAGAAATGGCCAAATGGGGTTGGCTCGGAAATGCGCAAACTTGAAGCCGGTTGAATTCCCTGGACGCAAACTGAACCTGCCACTGTAAAAAGAACGGCATACCGGTGACCATCCTGATCGATGGCCAAAACCGTCGTGGAAGTCATGATCTCGCCACCACGTGCGATCACCTTTTCGGCGAGGCTGTTGGTGAATTTTCCGGGGTCGCCGGTCTCGTCTGTCGGGCAATAGATTGCCCCTGTTATCTTTCCCTTCGCTTCCGAGAGAGACGGTTCGAGTCGCAGCACTTCGTTGGTGTCGAGGACCTTGATCAGTTGGCCATCGCCTTCCAGCAAGCGCATGTGCTTAACCCCAAGCTCAAGGGCCCGCTGCCCGGTTTGCTGCTTGCGCGACGAACCGTTTCAAGTGGCGCTTGTTGCACGATTCATGAGTTTAAGCGATGGCTCGCGATGACACTACGGGGCGGATAACCCATGCTACATATCGTGCGCTATGTGAAACCGCACAGTCGATTCGTAGCAACGTACCCGCCACGATTGTGGCCAGCTAGCAGAGCACAAAGGACCTTCCGCGTCTTATATGGGTTGTTTAGAGATGTACTGTCTTCTTGCAAAAAATCATTTCGGCAAAAGTACACCCCTGAAGTTCCTTGCGCCCTTCGCTGCGGATGCAACACCACCATTGCTGTCGTTGGAATTCGAGGCGCGATATTTTGCCTTCAGACAGATTCGCCCATGCCCGTCGCTAATACCACTCAAGATTATGCGAGCGATAAATGTCGACAGGTCGAGCCTTATCGGATCGGCTCGACCGATGAGCCGCCCGCAATTGGAAATCTGGAATATATGTTTTTCACTTTTTTTTCACAGTCATCGCTCCATCAATCTGGAGCGCTCCCCTGTGACGTTGCCAAAACTCAGCCGACTGCAGATCATGCTGACCTTGGATCGCCAGTAGACGTTGGAGCCGTATGCAGCCGTCAGCGTCTGCAGCGCCGCCATTCACTTTCCTGCTGCAATTGACAAAGGCATGCGTGTCAGCGCTCCGTTCCAGTGCGTCATACGTTTGAAGCGTTGGCGAGCCTCACGGTATTCGACAGGTGGTACGCAGAGTAACTGTTGATTGCGCAAGTGCCGGTGTCAACTGCGATTCGCTTGATGAGCTAGTAGTACCGACGAGGACGGAGTCGGGACGCCGAATTCGAACGCTTGAGGGGCTCTACGCGCCACCAGGTGCTCCGATCAGCAGCTTCCTGGCTCTCTGTTCAGTTTCTCGCGGAGCGCTTTGCGGACGACCTTTCCAGTGGAGGTCATGGGAAGTTCGTCCACGAAATAAACTTTGCGCGGATACTCGTGCGCGGCGAGCTTCGTCCTCACGTGTCTCTGCAATTCGGCCATCAGTGCATCGTCGCCCCGATATGGTGGTTTTAGCACGATAAACGCACACACAATTTCAGTGCGTTGCGGGTCCGGCGCGCCAACCACGGCGACGTATCGCACAGCAGGATGATTTAGCAGCGTATCTTCGATCGAGCCCGGACCGATGCGGTAACCCCCGCTGGTAATGACGTCGTCATCGCGGCCGACGAAATGAAAAAATCCCGCCTCGTCCTGCCACCCGAGATCGCCGGTCACGAGAAAGCCATTGCGGAATTTTAGTCTGGTGCTCTCGTCGTCCGGCCAGTAGCCGAGGAACATGACCGGGTCCGGTCCGGCTATGGCAATCGAGCCGCTTTCGCCGCGCGGCAGCCGCTGACCTTGTTCGCCGATCACCGCGACGTCGTGGCCGGGCACTGCTTGACCGATGGCGCCAGCGCACGGCTCGAACCATCGCGCGCACGAGGACAGCACCATGTTGCATTCCGTTTGTCCGTAAAACTCATTGATCGTGACGCCGAGGGTCGCGCGACCCCACGCGAGCAATTCCTTGCCAAGTGGCTCGCCGCCGCTCGCCACCGATTGCAGCGTCAGCTGGCGTGGCCGGTGGGAGACCGCGCCGCGCATCATCTTGATGGCTGTCGGAGGCAAAAACGTGTGGCTGACCCGATGACGCTCGAGCAGGTCGAAGGCGGCATCACCGTCGAATTTGTCGAAGCGACAGGCGAGCACGGGCACCCCGTGGTGCCAGGCGGGCAGCAATACGTCGAACAGCCCGCCGATCCATGCCCAGTCCGCTGGTGTCCACATCAGCGTTGCGGACTGCGGAAAGCATTGCTGGGACATCTCGACACCCGGCAAATGTCCCAGCAGTACGCGGTGTGCGTGCAACGCGCCCTTCGGTTTGCCGGTGGTGCCGGACGTATAAATGATGATGGCGGGATCGTCCGCAGAAGTAGTGATCTGCGGCTCCGCGTCCGACGCGTTGTCGATGGCCGTCCAGAACGTGGGGTTCGCGCCGTCGATGGAAAACACGAGCCGCAGCGCCGGCAAGCCGTCGCGAATACCGACAAGCTTCGCGGCGCCTTCCTGATCGACGACGATTGCGGACGCGCCCGAATTGGCGAGACGGTATCCGAGCGCCTCGGTGCCGAACAGCGCGAACAGCGGCACCGCAATGCAACCTATCCGGTAAGCCGCCAGATGCGCGATCGCCGCCTCGACCGACTGACGCACGAAGATGGCAACCCGGTCGCCGCGCTGCACGCCTTGTGCCTGCAGCGCATTGCCGAATCGGATGGAGAGGCGCTTCAGATCGTCGAACGTAAAACGTGTTTGAGTGCGGTCCGCATTCTCCACGACCAGCGCGAGACGATTCGATCCATCGGCCCACTTGTCGCACACATCGCGGGCGATGTTGTAGTACGCGGGAATTCGCCAGTTGAAGCTCTGCTTGGCGTCGTCGTACGAATGGCAGTCGGCTGGCAGCATGGCGAGTCGCACCAGGAAGGAGACGCACATGGTATCGACATTCGACGCTGTCGCTTGACCGTGCGAGCCGTTCCTCCTGGCTATCCGTGCCAGCCGGGGGAGCGGCCTGTCGCAAAAGGTATCGGGTTTTCCCGGATTTGTCAGCCCGCCGCGGCGTCGTGATATTGGCTGCCGGATGCAAGCGTCGCTTGTGGCGAGCGGGTTCAAGCAAGGTGACGCAATCAGGCAAGTCGACGTTTTCTAGTTCGGATAGATTCTAGATTCGGACGCAAACGAATGGCTCGGGTTCGCCACGAGCTTTCCCACGAATACGGCCTTCACTTGGCGACGGCCTTCAGGAGTGAGCGATGAATCAACACACGTCGAACCAGCAGGCGACGCCGGATGAGCGGGCCCGTGCGCTGCACAAAGTACTGCTCGACAAAAAATTGATCCCTGACGGTTACATCGAAAGCTTTACGAAGCTGATGGAACACGACTGGGATCCGTCCAACGGCGCGCGAGTGGTGGCACGGGCATGGGTTGACCCCGCGTATCGAAAGCTGCTACTTGAAGACGGCACCGCTGCGTGCGCGCAATTCGGCTATACCGGGCCGCAGGGCGAATACATCGTCGCGCTGGAAAACACGCCGACACTGCAGAACGTCATCGTGTGCAGCCTGTGTTCGTGCACCAACTGGCCGGTGCTTGGCTTGCCGCCCGAGTGGTACAAGAGCTTCGAATATCGCGCGCGTCTGGTGCGCGAAGGGCGTACGGTTCTGCGCGAGCTCGGCGAGGATTTGCCGGACGACGTGATCGTTCAGGTATGGGACACCACCGCCGAGACGCGCTATCTGGTGCTGCCGGTGCGGCCTGAAGGAACCGGGCACATGAGCGAAGAGGAACTGGCCGGGCTGGTCACGAAAGACGTGCTGATCGGCGTCGCTCGTCCGGTCGCGCCGCGCGCCTAACCCTTACTTTTGCAGACCGAGGAGTCGGATATGGACGGCATTCATGATCTTGGCGGCATGCAGGGCTTCGGCCGCGTTGCGCATACGAATAACAGCCTGAGCTACAAACCGGTGTTTCACGAAGATTGGGAACATCTCGCCTATAGCCTGCTTTTTCTCGCGGCCGACGGGATGAAGGTTTTCAGTGTCGACGAACTGCGTCACGCGATCGAGCGGATGAACGCGCGTCATTATTTCGGCTCGCCGTACTACGATCGAATCGTGATCGGCACCGCGACGCTGCTGGTCGAGTACGGCGTCATCACGCAGAAGGAACTCGACGAAATGCTCGGCACGCGTTTCGAACTGGCACGGCCGTACTTTTCTCAAGGACGGCAGACACGTGCGGGCCGCCAGCCGTTCGAAGTTGGCGATACCGTGCGGGTTCGCGACGAATTCGTCCCGGGCCATATCCGCATGCCCGGTTATGTGCGCGGCCGGCACGGCGTGGTTCTGCATCGCACGAAAGAAAAATGGCCGTTTCCAGATTCGATCGGCCATGGCAAGGAAGCGTTGCATGAGCCGACCTACCACGTGAGATTCAACGCCCGCGAGCTATGGGGCGAAGCCGCGGACGATGGCTTCGTCGTCGTCGATCTGTTCGAAGGCTATCTCGACAAGGTGGAGCTGCCAGCGGCCCGGAAAGACGCCGCCGGTCTCGCACAGCGGGAAAACGCACACGTGTAGAACGCGTGGCGCGCCAGTCAGTCAGACGGTCCGCTTGCGGGCCTTCTGACGTTTGTGGAGACAGGAACCATGGAAATTTCCGGACGACTGCCGGTGACCGTGCTGTCGGGATTTCTAGGCGCGGGCAAAACGACGTTGCTCAATTACGTGTTGCGCAATCGCGAGGGGCTGCGCGTGGCAGTCATCGTCAACGATATGAGCGAGATCAATCTCGATGGCGACGCGGCTCAACGCGGCGTCACGTTGAATCGCGCGAACGAAGAACTGATCGAGATGAGCAACGGCTGCATCTGCTGCACGTTGCGCGCCGATCTTCTGCAAACGGTCAGCGAACTGGCGCGGCAACGCCGCTTCGACTATCTGCTGATCGAGTCGACCGGGATATCCGAGCCGTTGCCGGTGGCCGAGACGTTTGCATTTCTTAACGACAAAGGCTTCAGCTTGTCCGAAGAGGCGCGGCTCGACACGATGGTCACGGTCGTGGATGGCGCGAACTTCGCGTCGTTATTCGCGTCGCAGCAGCGGGTAGAGCGCGCGGCGACGGAAGAGAATGACGGCAGCCGCAGTCTCGCGAGTCTGCTTGTCGAGCAAATCGAATTTGCCGACGTGCTCGTGATCAGCAAGGCTGATCTCGCCACGCCCGCGCAACTCGGACGACTGCGCGCGCTGCTGCAACAACTCAATCCGCGCGCAGAGGTGGTAACGATGGAGCACGGCGTCGTTGCTCTCGCCAACATCATCAACACCGGCAAGTTCGATCTCGCTGCGCTCGCCAGGTCGCCCGGCTGGGCGCAAAAGCTCGACGATAGCAACGCGATATCCGAGTCCGATACCTACGGCGTGCGTTCGAGCGTCTATCGCAGCCGCGCGCCGTTCCACCCGGGCCGGCTCGCCGATTTGCTCGAGACGCCGTGGCGAAACGGCACGCTGCTCCGTTGCAAAGGCTATATGTGGATCGCAAGCCAGTTCGAGGAGATCGGCATGCTCGTGCAAACCGGCGGCGCCTTCAACTGGGCATTCACGGGCCGCTGGTGGAACTTCATCCCGCGTGCCGAGTGGCCGCGCGATGCGTACCGGCGCGACACGATTCTGTCGAGATGGGACGACACGGTGGGCGATTGCCGGCAGGAGATCGTCTTCATCGGCCAGCATGTCGACCCCGTTCAGCTCGAAGCGGCGCTCGACGATTGCCTGCTGACACCAGATGAAATTCTGCAAGGGCCGCACGCGTGGGCCGAACTTCCCGGCGCGCATCGCATCGCGGCGGGCGCGCACGCCGGCTAAGAGACCGGCGAACGGTAACGGCCGACGCCCGTTTTCGCGGGTGCGGGCGTTGGGAAAAAGCCGCCTGCTCACCTGAAAGCTACCGGTCCCGATGCGTGGCCCCGCGCTGGCAAACCGCCGCGACGATCGCGACGATGCACAGCGCGACGACGTAGATGACGGGCGCCATCGCGGTAGCCACGCTCGCGAGCGAAATCAGAATCGGCGTGAGGCCGCCAAAGATCGCATAGGCAATGTTGTACGAGAACGAGATGCCGGTGAAACGGATCGCGGCGGGAAACGCGCGGACCATCATCAGCGGAATCGCACCGATCATGCCGACCGCGAAGCCGGTCACCGTATAGGGGCCGAGCCACGCCTGCAACGGCGCGCCGACGTGCAGGCGGCCGTAGAACCAGGTGAAGCAGACGGCCAGTAGCGCAGAGCCGAGCGCCAGCACGAGGCGGGGTCCGATGCGGTCGGACAGCAAGCCTGCAACGACGCAGCCGATCGTCAGCGCGATGGTGGCGACGCTGCTGCCGGCGAGCGTGTCAGCGGGGGGCAGGTGGAAGTTCTTTTGCATCAGCGCCGGCATCATTAGAACGATCACGATGATCACCGCGGACAGCGTCCATGTCAGCGTCATCGACAGTGCCACGCCACGCAGGTGCGAACGCATCACCGTCCTGAGCGGCATGCTGGCGGCGACCGCCTTGCGTGCCTGCAACTCGCGAAATACCGGAGTTTCTTCGAGCCAGCGCCGCAGGAACATCGCCACGATTCCAAATATGCCACCCGCAATGAACGGCAATCGCCACGCGAACGCCAGAATGTCTGTGCGATCGAACGCGGCGTTGGTCGCAGTCGCAACCAGCGAGCCAAGCAGAATGCCCGCGGTGAGGCCGCCCGTCAGCGTGCCGCACGCGAGTCCCACGTGACGGCGGGGCACGTGTTCGGAGACGAACACCCACGCGCCGGGCACTTCACCGCCGACTGCCGCGCCTTGCAGGACGCGCATCAGCAGCAGAAGCAGCGGCGCCGCGAAGCCGATCTGCGCGAACGTGGGCAGCACGCCGATCAGCAACGTGGGTAGCGACATCAGCAGCACGCTCAGGGTGAACATCTTTTTGCGCCCGAGCAGATCGCCGAAATGCGCCATGACGATACCGCCGACCGGTCGCACGAAATAGCCGACCGCGAAGATGCCGAACGTCTGAAACTGCCGCAGCCAGTCGGGAATGCCCGGCGGAAAAAACAGACTGCCAATGACCGAGGTGAAAAACACGAAGATCACGAAGTCGTAGAACTCCAGCGTGCCGCCCAGCGCGGCGAGCGCCAGCGTGCGGTAATCGCGTGCGCCCAGCGGGCGCCCGGCGGCGTGTGACGACGCGCGATCGTCGATGGATACTGGCGGACTTTCGACTTGCGAATGCATTGTGACTCCCTGTAAGTGATCGGGCGCTGGCGGACATGGATGGTGCGTTCGACCACGTCAGTCGGACTGGCAGGAGCGCATCGTAAGAAGCACAAATAGATGACGCTTGGCTTGCAGCGCCAGCGTCATGGTCCGCCTCGGCCACGAGCTGTTGGATGCGCTGGCCCGCGTGTGCGCTGCACGACGCACCCGAATATCAGGCGGCGTCTGGCTCGGGCAGCCAGGTACATAGGCGGCCCGGGTCAAGCGCGATGGCGATGCGTCGCTAGCATGGAATCTTCCAGTCAACGGAAGGCAACCATGAGTCTTGAAGACAGTCCGAGCGAATGCGTATCCGACCTCGCGAAAGCGGCGGGGCTACCGCTTCCCCCTGAGCGTGTGGCGCAGGTCGAGAGCGTGCTCAGCGCCTGGCGCGCGGACGCGCTGCGGCTCGCACAGCGTATGAGCGAGGCGCGCTTCGACAACGTGCTACCCGTTACTGTGTTCTCGCACGGCGCCGGATTGGAAGGAGACACGCCGTGAAGCATGATTTTCTCGACTGGACGCTCACGGAGGCGGCGCAGGCATTGCGTCGCCGCGACGTCACGCCTTCGCAGCTAGTGGAAGCGTCGCTCGAGCGCATCGCCGCGCACGACCCGCTGTTGAAGTCGTTCATTACCGTGTTCGAACAACAGGCGCTCAAGGTGGCAGCCGCGTCCGGTGCGTTGCTCGACGCGGGGCACGATCTCGGCCCTCTGCACGGGATTCCGGTCGCGCTGAAGGACAACATCGCCGTGGCGCATACCCGTACCACGGCAGGCAGCCGCGTGCTCGCGGACTGGCATCCCGCTGAGGATGCGGCCATCGTCACGAAGTTGCGCCAGGCCGGCGCGATCCTGATTGGCAAAACCAACATGCACGAATTTGCATGGGGCGGGACCTCGGCCAATCCGCACTATGGTTTCGTGCGAAATCCATGGGACACGAGTCGCTTTCCGGCGGGTTCGAGCGGCGGTTCGGCGGTCGCGGTGGCCGCACGTTTCTGCTTCGGCGCGATTGGCACCGACACTGGCGGATCGATCCGGTTGCCGTCGGCGGTCAACGGTACGGTCGGCATACGACCAACCTATGGACGCGTGAGCAATCGCGGCATTGTGCCGCTCGCGTGGAGCATGGACACCGCTGGCCCGATGACGCGTACCGTGGAAGATTGCGCGACCCTGTTCGGCGTGATTGCCGGATTCGATCGTGCCGACGCCGGCAGCGCGGCGCAGCCTTGTGGCGATTATCTGCAAACGCTCGCAGACGGCATCCGGCACTTGCGCATCGGTGTGATCCCCAGCTACTTTTTTCATCACCTGCAACCCGCTGTTCACGGTGCTGTGCAGCAGGCGCTCGATACCTTGCGCGAACTGGGTGCGGCCGTCGTGGACGTGCCGATCGACGGAATCGAAGACAATATTTCCGCCCAATTGACTATCGAAGCGGCGGAGCCGAGTGCCTGGCATCAGCGGCATCTGCGCGAGCGGCCGCAGGATTATGGAGACGACGTGCGTACGCTGCTCGAGGTCGGTGAACTGCTGCTCGCGACCCATTACATTCAGGCACAGCGCTATCGCGCGGTGCTGCGGGCCGCGTTTATCGAAGCCTTTCACAAGGTCGACGTGTTTATCTGTCCGACCTTGCCCTTCACGGCCACCCGCGTCGGCGAAACCCGCGTCGTGATCGAAGATGGCGTGGAGGAAGATATGCTCTCGGCGATCATGCAATTCACCGGCATCGCGAGCCTGACAGGGCTGCCCGCGCTGAACGTGCCATGTGGTTTTGACGATGAAGGCCTGCCGGTCGGGATGCAGATCATTGGCCGCCCCTTTGACGAGGCGACGCTGTTCCGTGTCGGACATGCGTTCCAGCAGGCGACTGCATTTCATCGGCGCGCGCCCGAGTTGATCGAAAGTCGCGCTGCGTAAAACCGCCCCGACGCATGTGGCGCGACGCCGCTTGCCTTGTGAAGCGGCGCTCTATTGAACCGGCTGTCCCAACTGGGCGGTTTCAAACGGCACGTAATTGTATTGACCGGTGCCCTGCACAACCAGGAAAAGACACGGGTTGCCGTAGGTGCCCGATACGAAATGCGGCTGCCCGGCGATTGCCCTGCATGTGTCGCCGGGCATCAGCACATACGTCGCGTCGGGATCGCGCGTTTCGACGCGCATCGGTCCCTCGATGCAGAAAAAAGTGTCGTCGATTTCGCTGTGGCTATGCCACGGCACGCAGCGCTTTTCGCCGAGACCCAGAATCAGGCAGCGCAGTCGGTCGGTGCGGGCGAGCACATCGACGCGCGTGTAGCCGGCGGTATAAGCACCGAAGTTCGCATCCACCGTATCGTCGAAAGCGACGGGCGCGATCGCGGGGGCGTCGCGCAGAAAGGGCTCCCGATCGACGTGCGCGACGCTGCCTTCCTGCAAGTCCCAGGGCACGCCGGAGCGGACCACGAGAAACGCCGCATCGACCGACATTGCGCCGAGACGATAAGTGAGATTGGGCGGAAACGTGTACATCTCGCCGGGGGCGAGATCCGCCGCGAACATCGGCCTGTCGATGTCGATTCGCAATCGACCCCTTAGGCATAGTACGACAACTGTCGCATTGGAATGGCTGCGCCATGACGTCACATGCGAAGTCGCGAGGGTATGCGTGCTGACGGATAGTCCGGGCACAGATTCGAGCGTCGTTTCGGTAGCCGGCGAGAAGTCTGTTGAACGGTGCATCGAGAGAAGTCCTGTTGCGACGCCGGTAGTTTTTCAAGGGTCGAGATGAACGATGCCCCGTTGTCGCGGATTGAGCGGATTCGCGCCGCCGCAGCGCAAGCCACAGAGGTGTGTGATGGTAGCTCAACGGCAATACACTGCTTTGACTGGATAGGCCGCCACCTTGGCTCACGGCCGCCAGAGGCGTCGGCGTCGGGCGAACAATGGCGCCGTGCAGTGGAAATTCTGGTTGCCAGAAGATTTCTTTGCCAATAGATTGAAACGATTCTCCTGGAAGCTCACGCCATGGAATCAACGTATTCGACCGCGTCCATAGAGCCGTCTCAACGGTTCGCATACTGGCAAGAGGTCGTGTGCCGGCACTGCATTCCCGCCGCGAGCGTGCCGCTGAGCGGTAATCAGTTCGACGGTAGCCTTCGCGTGCGCACGCTGGGCACACTGATCATCAGCGAATTGATTGCGCCGCAGCATCGCTGGCAACGTGACGGTGCCCATATCCGGACGGGACCCAACGACAGCTTCTGGGTTGGTCTGATGATGAAGGGCGAAGGGCGACTTGCGCAAAGCGGACGCACGGTTGTCCAACGCGAAGGCGACATGGTGTTGTACGACGCGGCACGACCGTTCGAATTCGAACTCGCGGCGGGCACGATTTGCATCGTCGAGGTGCCGCGCAAGGTGCTCGATTTCCGCTTCCCTCTTGCCGATACACTGACGGCGACGTGCATCGGCGCTGACATGCCGATTGGCCATCTGCTCGCGCAGATGATTCGCGAATCCGCCGCGCGCGACCTGTCGGGCAATCAGGGCAGTAGCGGGTCGCTGGTGGGGAGCGCTATCGTCGATATGCTCGCCGCGACGCTGGAGATTCAGGCTGGCCGGCCGGCGCACGTCTCGGCGCACGAGGCGCTGGTGGAAAGGACGAAGGCGTACATTGACCGTCATCTCGACGTGGCGTCGCTCGATGTCGAGCAACTTGCCGCCGCGCAAAGCGTATCGAGCCGGACGCTGACAAGGGCTTTTGCGCAGCAGGGCAGTACGCCGATGAGCTGGTTATGGAGGCGGCGGCTAGAAGCGAGTTACTGTGCCCTGAAAGAAGGACACGCGCGCAACGTAACGGAGGCAGCGCTTCGATTTGGCTTTTCTGATCTTTCACACTTCAGCCGCGCATTCAGGAAAGTCTATGGTATGTCCCCGTTGACGTTGAAGAAACTTCGGTCCTAGCCGCCTCCAAACCGACTTTGGGAAAGAAGCAAAAATCAAGCAACCAAGGTCATCCCCATGCGCGCGACAGGCTTTGACGCGGTGGCCGCGGAAGGCGGCAATGCTCCGGTCGAGAAAATCGAAGCCGGAGCCGATGTGGGCGTTCAGTTTGTCAGCCGCGACGTCACGAAGCTCGTCCCGCAGGAGCCACAGGCGCCCATCTTTTGGCGCGGCTGACTTACGGCTCGTCGGCGACTTTTTGACGTCGTTCCTGCTCTCGTCTCATCGTTTTGATAGCGAGTGGCCTACTCACAACCGTCGACGACGGCCGGGTGCCTATTCGTGACTCGTCGAATCTCACATACGGAGAACTCCAAACACAATTTCCATCAGCGACCCGCGCATTGACGAAAGCCGTGCAACACTTCACAGCCAGAATGGGAAACGCGCGTGCAATTGACCACCGCTTATCGCCCGGCGGTAATGTCCGAACTCAACCGAAGCTGCACCCATACATAACCATCCCACTGGGGGAAGCCGGCCTCTATTCTCGTCAGGACCGGGCGTCGTTCGATCTCTTGGAGGGCGCAACTCGCTTGTTCTGCTACGTGCTTGCTTTCGGCGACAGTTGCGCGATATCGACCGTCTGGTTCGACGAACGGATAACCCGCATGACAACCCACGCGACCAGATAAGCCGAGCCACAGATCACGAAGAGGATGTTGTAGCCCGCGTTGATGTGTCCAAGCGCCTTGAAGTGATCGAGCACAACACCCACTAGCAGCGGAAAGAGCGTTGCGCCAAGCGCGCCCGCCAATCCACCAATACCCACAACCGAACCGACCGCCGCTTTGGGAAACATGTCGGAGGCCGTCGTGAACAGGTTGGCCGACCATCCCTGGTGCGCCGCTGCAGCGAGGCTCAGGAGTGCAACCATCGCCCACATGTCGTTGATCCAAGGAGACAACGCAATCGGCGTGACGAGGAACGCGAGTACAAGCATGGTGGTCTGCCGTGCTTTCGTGACCGGCCAGCCGCGTCGGATGAGCGACGACGATACCCAGCCGCCACCAATGCTGCCGATCGACGTTGCGATATAGACGATGACCAGTGGAAGGCCGAGATTCTTCAGGTCAAGGTGGAAGCGCGCATTAAAGTACGACGGCAACCAGAACAGCATGAACCACCAGATCGGATCAGTGAGCAGCTTGCCAGCGAAAAAGGTCCACGTCGCACGGAGCTTCAGCAGCGACACCCAGCGTACTTTCGCAGGTTCAGCAGTGGACACCGAAGCGGCGTCCTCGCTGATGTATTCCAGCTCCGCCTTCGTGACCTTCCTGTGCTTCAGAGGGGCCTGATACATGACGTACCAGAAGCCGAGCCAAACGAAGCCAGTCAGGCCCGTGACGAAGAAAGCGGCCTCCCAGCCATAGGTCGCGGCGAGCCAGGGGACGACCGCGGGCGCTGCAACGGCGCCAATGCTTGTTCCCGATGTCAGAATACCGACGGCCAGCGCCTGCTCCTTGCGGGGGAACCATTCGGAGACGCTTTTGACGGCACACGGGAAGCTTCCAGATTCGGAAATGCCAAGCAGTGCGCGCATCACACCAAAGCCTAACGTGCTGCGCACGAGTGCATGCCCGCAAGCTGCGATGCTCCACAGCAGGACACATAGGCCGTAGCCGATCTTCACACCGACCTTGTCGACGAGTTTGCCGGAGAGCAGCATCCCGATTGCGTAGCAGGCTGTGAACACAACGACGATGTAACTGTATTGTGTTTCGGTCCAGTTGAACTGCACGGCAAGCGCGGGCTTCAACAGCCCGAGAACCTGGCGGTCGAGGTAGTTAATCGTCGTTGCGAAAAATAGCAGAGCGCAGATGCGCCAACGGTATTTCGAATGTTCCATGGTTTACTCCTGTCTCCTTTGCGAACGCGCCTGATTGCGCATCATCGAGCCGATGTGCCGGTTCTCTAACGTCCTGTGCCGGCAGCAGTTGGCCTCAACTCACTACACCCAAAAACTTCGCTATCTGTTCAACGGAACTGAGAAGAAGGTGCCGCCCGGCATGTGTCCTTAAACCCATCGCAGAAGCCTTCTGCAGAAGAGGCGTTTGCTCCGGCTTCATGATCAGGTCTGCTACGACGGCACTCCTGTTGATATGCGATATGTCGATCGGTATCGAATCCGATGGACTCATGCCGGCCGGCGATGCATTGACGACCAGGTCGTCTGCGCGATTGCCGGTGGCTTCTGCGATTTCGATGTGCACTAGCCCATACCGGCTCCGAAGCTCGACGGCCAGTGCCTCGGCGGCTTTCTCACGAATATCGGCTAGCCTCAACGCGGCAACCTGTGCGGTGCATAGTGCATTCGCGAGCGCGCGGCCCGCTCCGCCAGCCGCGCCGACGAGAAGGACCTGCCGACCCGATACAGACACACCTTGCTGTTCAAGGCCAATGACAAAGCCTTCTCCGTCGAAGTTGTCGCCGAGCCAACCGCCTTCTTCCCGTTTTCGGAGACAGTTCACAGCGCCAATTGCCGCAGCACGTTCTGTCGGTTGCACGTCAGCCAAGGCATAGGCGGCGACCTTGTGAGGCACGGTAATAACCACGCCCGCGAGGTTCTGCAAAGCCGCCAGGCCGGAAACTGCCTGATGCAATCGCTCAGGCGTGACGTGCGCTGGCACCAGCACTGCATGGATGCCTTGCCGCGCGAAAAAGGAATTGAAGAACTGAGGCGACTTCACCTGTGAGATCGGGTCGGCGACAATCGCCACGATTCTGGTGTCGCCATCGATCCAGCCGGGCGAGAAGGCACGGCTGGACGAAGCGGGATCAGCTAAAGTTTGCATGGCGCTTCTCACGGAATGCAGCCACACCTTCCGCAGCGTCTGATGACGCCTTGCAGACTGACGCTGCAAGTTCGTGCGCGTATTCGCGTTGCCCGGTCTCCATCATCCGTATGAGTCTTTTGCCAACGGACAGGGACGTCTTCGAGCGCTTTTGAAGCGTCGTGCAAATGGCGTCCACGCGTGCGGCGAGTTCATCGGCGGCAAGCGCTTCATTGACGATGCCCCATTGCGCTGCTGTAGCTGCCCCGACGGGCTCGCCCAGCAAAATCAGTTCACGGGTACGCGTGGCGCCGACAAGCTCGGAGAGGCGAGCGCAGCCCATCCAGCCAGGAATCGCACCGACCGCCGCTTCCGGAAACCCGATTCGCGCGTCAACGCTCGCATAGCGGAAGTCGCAGGCCAATGCGAGTTCGAGTCCGCCGCCCAGTGCGCTACCGGCAAGCACAGCTATCGTAGGCTTATCGAGCTCGGCGATCCTGCGAAAGACGCGGTTCCCATTCCGAATGAATCGCGTGCCCATCGTTTGCGGGTCGATGTCGCCCCATTCGTCGATGTCGGCGCCGCTGCAGAAGAATCGTTGACTGTTCGAAGTGAACTTCAGCGCGCGCACTTCGTCATTGCGTTCGACGATCGTGACGCAACGCTCGATGTCGTCCAGCATGCCGGTCGTCAGCGCGTTGTGCCGGGCCGTTCGATTGAGCGTAATCGTCGCAACAGCGCCTTCGATGGTGAAGATGACGTCGGAAACTTGCTGCATGAGAAATACCTCTGGATTCGGGTAGGGGCGTGTGTCGTTCGAAGCTCAGTGAGCGATCGCAGCGTCAAAAAGATGCTCATCGACCAACGGGGCAAACTCCATCCGTGCCAGCACGTCCTTGTGCAGATCGATGCCTTTGGCTAACTCGATCAGGCGAACACCAAGCGGATCGAGCTTGAACACTGCCCGTTCAGTGACGTAGAAAACCTCTTTGCCGTCGAGACGGGCCTGAAGGCCGCTGAACGTTACGTGGCGAACCGTCTTGACCGCCTTTGGAACCGACCCCGGCGATACGATCTCAAGCGAGTCGTCGCTCTTTCTTTCAACGCGCAGGCCCTTTGCTTCGAACGCGCCGCAGAAAACAATTTTCTTGGCACCCTGCGCGATGTCCATGAACCCGCCAGGGCCAACCACGGTGTTTCCCAGTTTCGAAACGTTCACGTTTCCCTGCTCATCGAACTCGCCCATACCGAGGAACGTGATATCGATACCGCCGCCGCTGTAGAAGTCGAACTGATCAACGCTTGGCACGATGGCGTCTGCATTGCGCGCGGTGCCGAACATCGCGCCATCGAGCATGGTGCCCCTGTGAATGCCCTGTTCCACCGAGCCCCAGTAGTCGGAGCCGCGCCCTTGTGCCGCGAGTACTGCGGGGATCGCCCCGGGGAAGCCGAATCCGAAATTCGCTGACTGATTCGTGCCGAGTTCCTGCGCCGCACGCTCGGCTACGATCAGCCGCATGCCGTCGGGCATTTCTGCGTCGGGTGTCACGCCGAGCGATTCACCGCTGAGCGTGGCGTCGTAGTCGCTAATTGCGCACTGTCGCTGGGCCGGCGTTTCAACGGTGATATCGACCATGACACCCGGCACCCTCACAAGGCGCGCGGGTACGTGACTGTCGGACTTGCCTTTCACCTGCGCGATGACGTTGCCGCCGCTGTTGTGCGCGGCCAGCGCGACGGCGTAAATGTCGAGGTCCGCGGGTTCACGGCGCGTGGAGAGATTTCCGCGATCGTCGGCGGACGACGCCATGACGATGGCAAAGTCGATCTTGATGGGCTTGAAGCGCAGGTACTCGTCGCCGCCGATCTCGATCAGTTCAACGAGGTCTTCAGTGGTGTTCGCATTGAGCTTACCGCCGCCGAGTCGGGGATCGACAAACGTCCTGAGTCCTACGCGGGTGATAACGCCGGGCCGGCCCGCCCCGATTTCGCGGAAAAGAGTGGCGATCACGCCGCCAGGGAAACTGTATCCCTCGATCTCACCCGACTCCGCCAGTGCCTGCATGGCGGACGACCATACCCAGTGACCACCGACAACGCGCTTGACCATGCCTACGTGCGCGAATCGTCCGAGGCCGCTGCCTTGGCCGTCGCCCACACCCAATGCGTGAACGACCGTGAGATTGCAGGGGTGGCCCGTCCGAAGGAATCGCGCTTCGAGCGCCGCGAGTATCGCGTCGGGTTCAAGCAGCCCGCCGCCCGAGCCCGTAATCGCGATCGTTGCCCCATCGGGTATCGAAGCGGCCACAGCTTCCGCGCTCATCCACTTGTTCACATCGCCTCCTTATCCTTGGCACCCGGTTCGGTGAGTTCATATAAAACCGAACCGGTTCGTTACTTAGAGTGGATCATGTCACAGGCATTCGAGGCCTTCAAGGCCCGCAAAGCGATAATCGGGTTTACGATAGCGGACACTAAGCCCCTGGATGAGTTGCGATCGGGGAATCGCCAATGTCATCGCAGGCGGTTTGCAGCTACCGTTTAATTTTTGAGTTTGAAGAGGCAAGATGCCAACGACGACAGTCGAGGGACGCAGCGAAGCGCCCGTAGCCGCAAAGCTGCCGCAGCGCGCGAAGCGCACGCGTGACCCGATCCAGACGCAGGCAAAGATTATTGCTGCAGCGAAAGCTGAGTTCGCAAAGGTCGGCCTGGGCGGCGCTCGCATCGAGTCGATCGCCGAGAAGGCGGGCGTGAACAAGCGGATGATCTACGAATATTTCAAGGGGAAGGAGGAGCTATTCCAGACCGTTCTTGAAGAAATGTGGACCGACATCCGGACCGAGGAAAGGAAGCTTGCACTTGACCATCTCCCGCCCGCCGAGGCCATCCGCACCCTGATGACCTTCACGTGGGAGTACTACCTGAAACATCCGGAGTTCATGTCGCTGGTCAACAGCGAGAACCTCCATCGGGCGCGGCACGTGAAGAAATCGAGGAGATTCAGCGAGCTGCACCGGGGCTTTATCGACATGCTCCAACAGATCCTGGATCGGGGCGTGGCGTCCGGCGACTTCCGGCCAGGCGTCGACGCGAGCCAGCTACACCTGACCCTGGCCGCGATCGGGTACTACTACCTGACGAACCGGTTCACCGGCGAAGTTATCTTTGGCTTCGATTTCGTTTCTAAAGAGGCGCGTCAAAAACGCCTTGAATTCAATATCGACACGGTGTTTAGCCTCCTGCGGCCGCGCTAACCGCGGCGACATCGCCTTCCTTCGCTTTCCCCAAAATCCCAATCTCGCAGGGTTTTCCGCTTCGCTAAGGGAAAACCCTTTTTTGACTTTGCTTCGTCTCGGGTATTAAATAACGAACTGGATCGTTACTTAAATTTTTCGCGCAATCGGCGACGGATCGACAGGACGACAGTCACGAAATGCCAGGCAGGAGACAGTCATGGAGCAACGCCAGGTCGCGCTCGTCACGGGTGCCCGTCGCGGAATCGGTCGAGCCATTGCGCTCGAGTTAGCAGAGGCCGGGTTCAACATCGCGATCACCGACGTCGAGCCGTCGGAGGAACTCGAAGCCGCTCGCTCCGATATCCAGCGCACAGGCGTCGAATGCGTGGCGCTTACATCGAACCTCGCGGACATCGCGCAACATGACGCGCTGCTTCAGGCCGTCGAGGACTCGTTGGGCAGCGTCACATGCCTGGTCAATAACGCGGGCGTCTCAGTCATGTCGCGCGGAGATCTGCTCGATGTAACGCCCGAGAGCTACGACCGCTGCCTCACCGTCAACACCCGCGGCACCTTCTTTCTGATGCAGGCGTTCGGCCGCCGCGCCGCGAAAGCGCCTCGGGGCACCGTCAATCGCTCGATCATCACGATTACCTCCTCGAACGCAGTCGCAGCCTCGCCCCAACGCGGCGAGTACTGCGTGTCGAAGGCGGGCCTTTCGATGGCGACCACGTTGTTCTCCCTGAGACTGGCTGAGCTTGATATCGGCGTGTTCGAGGTACAGCCGGGCTTGATCGAAACGGAAATGACCGCGCCGTCCAAAGCGCGCTACGACGCGCTCATGGAAAACGGGCTGACTGCCATCAAGCGGTGGGGTACGGCGAAAGAGGTCGCCGTCGCGGTACGCACGCTCGCAACGGGCGGTCTGCCGTTCAGCGTGGGCCAGGCAATCCGCGTCGACGGCGGTCTCCTTGTTTCTAAATACTGAGTTCGAGAGTCAAGTCATGCAAATCAAACTTCCCACGCTGGACGGCACGCTGGTCGACTACCGTCTGACCGGCACGCCGCTGCAAGTCGTCAAGCCGGCTGCTCAGTTCAACCGCATTGCATACTCGGCGGCGCACGTCGTGGCCGATCCTGTGCGTAGCGGCGAACTCGGCCGGCCTTGCGCGATCGACTGGGAGCGGACCATCGAATATCGCCGTTACCTTCTTGAGCAGGGTCTGGGTATCGCAGAGGCAATGGACACCGCACAACGAGGCATGGGACTGTCCTGGGAGTCGGCGAAAGAACTGATCGTCCGTACCCTGAACGAAACGCGCGACATCCCAGGAGCGCTGATCGCATCCGGTTGCGGAACGGATCATTTGCCCGTTAATGACGTGCGTTCGTGCGACGAGGTGATCAAAGCCTATCTGACGCAGATCGAAAGCGTTCAGCGTGCTGGCGGGCAGATCATTCTGATGGCGAGCCGCGCGCTCGCGCGGGTAGCCAAAGACGCGAGCGACTACGTCCATGTGTATCGGGAAGTGCTGTCGGCTTGCGACAAACCGGTCATTCTTCACTGGCTCGGCGAAGCGTTCGATCCGGAACTGGCCGGCTACTGGGGGCACGCCGACTTCGAAAACGCGGCAAAGGTATGTCTCGAAGTCATTGCTGCAAACGAAGCGAAGGTGGACGGCATCAAGATTTCACTGCTGGACGACACGAAGGAGATCGAATTGCGTCGTCGCCTGCCTGCATCCGTGAAGATGTACACCGGCGACGACTTCAACTATCCCAGGCTCATCGCCGGCGACGACGTCGGCTACTCGCATGCGCTGCTCGGCATTTTCGACGCTATCGCGCCCGCCGCGTCGCAGGCACTGGGCGCGCTGGCCGCAGGCGACATGTCGCGCTACGAACAACTGCTCGCGCCGACGGTGCCGTTGTCGCGACACATCTTCCGCGCCCCTACGCAGTACTACAAGACTGGAGTCGTTCTTCTCGCCTATCTGAACGGATTCCAGCCTCACTTCTTCATGTTGGGCGGACATCACGGCACGAGGCCTCCTGTCTACCTGGCAGAGGTATTCCGTCTGGCCGATCAGGCCGAACTGCTGCGCGACCCTGGCCTCGCCGTTTCCCGGATGCAAGGGCTGATGGCGACGCTCGGCTGCGCTGTTTAACGAGCGCGCACGATTCAGGTTTGCGGGATCGGGCTAACTGGTCGAGAAAGAAAATGGATACTTTGCAGGGAAAGCTGCACCGTTGCGCGATCAACACCGCAACGCTGGGGCATCGGGAGCCGTTGAACTTCACCGTCGATCGCATTGCAAGAGCGGGTTTTGGTGGCATCGCCCCTTGGCGACATGAGGTGGAGGCTGCAGATGTATCGCAGATCGCCCGACAGATCCGCGCGCTTGAACTCAACGTAACGGGTTATTGCCGCTCGACTTATTTCCCCGCGCCGACAGCAGAAGAACGGGCAGCGAACATCGAATCAAACATTCGCGCGGCCAATGACGCGGCCGAACTGGGGGCCGAATGCTTCGTCATGGTCGTCGGAGGACTACCGGCGGGCAGTCGCGACCTGTCGGCCGCCCGTGAAATGGTCTCTGATGGAATCGCCGCTTTGATGATCGAAGCGAAGAAGGTCGGCGTACGACTCGCGGTCGAACCTCTTCATCCGATGTATGCAGCAGAGCGTTCGGTGATCAACACGATTGGACAGGCGCTGGACCTGTGCCGGCATATTGACCCGGAAAATGAGGCGCTTGGCATTGCGGTCGATGTCTACCACTGCTGGTGGGACCCGCATCTCACAGAGTCAGTTTCTGCGGCAGGGAGCGAGGCACGCATTGCCGCATATCACGTGTCCGACTGGCTGACGCCGACCACGGACATGCTTCTTGATCGAGGAATGATGGGTGACGGCGTGATCGATCTGAAAGAGACGCGGAGCCTGGTCGAAAGCGCCGGGTACGTTGGCATGACGGAAGTGGAGATTTTCTCCAAAGATGTCTGGTGGAAAGCGCCACCGGACGAGGTTCTGAGGTGTTGTGCCGACCGGTTGCAAACCGTCTGCTAAATGTCAGCGCTGCAGCAGGACGACAAATTGCCGATACGGCGGTCGGACATGTTAAAGAACCGGTACCCGACGCGTCGAGTCAACTTCCAATTGAGTCGGAAGCACGGCCTGTTCATCGACGTCCGATTTGAGCATCATAGCCGCCGTCTGCGTCGCGAAGCCTGAGTGGCTGCTGCGGGTCGACAAGAGCCCGTGATGCTTTCCCTCAGCAGCCATTCGTCAGCCCGATATTGGTTGACGGCCATTGAATTAGCGCCGCAGGTCCTTCTCCCCACGCCATCAAGATAACTCTTCATATCTTGATGGTTTCATTACTGTGTCAAGCTGGCATCTGGGAACGCGCCTGAAACGAGATCCTCGCTCCGACTTCGGCCAATTGAGCTTTCGGATGCAGACGCGCGTCATGCTGCGCGCGTCGTAGCACACGGCGGCGCCACACGTCGTTCGAATGAATAGAAGGTCGGTCCGGAGGAGGGAACGCTACGTTCCGATTGTCGCGAACTGTCGGACCGCAACGCAAGCGATGCCACAGGGGATTGACGCTCCGCCGCTGCGATTCTTTGCGGCAATTCATCCGGCAGTCCAAAGAAAGTCTGCTTGCATCGCCGGTCTGCGCCGGTGTTTGCTGCAGTTAAGCTCGTGAGAGCGGCACTGTGAGTTTGTTTCGTTCGACGCCGCAGTTCGTGCGTTCTGGCCCGTGAGTCTGAGCAGGGCGCCTCCGCGCGTCGCTTCAATCGGTATTCGCAGTCTGAATGGTTGCAACCGGATGTCGGCTCCTTCCGGCGGCGTGGTTTGGGATGTGCGGTTAAGTAGCCCAACGAGACACCAAGCGCTCGCAGCGTCTCGATACCGGATTGCATCTCGTCGTACACCTCGAACTTCTGCATTTCCATGTAGGCATCGGCACAATCCCGATAGTCACGAAAATAATCGACGAGCGTTGCGAACGCTTCATCCGCTTCGCGTGTCAGCAGCGAAAGCTGGCTCGGACAAATCCATCGTGCAGGACTCGGCGAGTTTGGCCAGTTGTTTTCCTGTGGTCAGTGGGGTCGCCGTCAGTGTGACGTTCTCTCGATCGAACTTTTCCTTGCTGCCTTGAGCTCATCTTCCGTCGGAATCGTGAACGGTTTACTCAGGGCGTCGATGTCCTCAAATTCAAAGGCACGGGCGAGCGCACGGCGCGTATCGAGATTGGCGGGCTCACCTTGTCGGCTCGCTGGACCGTGCGGACATTGAGCCCTGAGATGGCGGCCAATTGCTCTTGTGACCACTGACGCATCTCCCGAAATACCTTGATCAGGAGCGCCAGTTCGTTGGGAGTCAACAGGCGGGCGTGCTGGGACTGTTCGGTAGTGTTCATGCGTGCCTCCATCGGTTGGTTGATGTGGCGAGTATGAGCAGCGAGAGAAAAGGGCAACACGACAGTAACCCGACAGCGAGCCGACAACGGTCACTATACGTCGAACGTCGTCTTTCCCAAAAATTTTGAATTCGTGCGTCCCGGCGTACCGCCGTCGCGCTTGTGGGCTGCATCCTGCGCCTCGTGCCCAGTCGCGGCCCTTTGGGTTCATCCCTGATGCGTACAGCCCGGCTTCCCGACCCGGGTCTGCGCGCTTCGCTTGCGTGGCGTATGCGATCGGTTGTCTGTCCAGCCATCTTTCCTGACTCATCCCCTCGTCTGCTGTAGTGTGATGGTATCGAGGAGCGCGTTCGAAAGAGGCTGACGGTATCAGCGACGGTATCGCGCCTACAAATCGTGAAGAGACGGTGAGTGTCCGCGATTTTCAAACAAAGCGGGCGTTGATCCTCCGGTGCGTTCCGACCACAACCGTCAGCTGCCGGGCACGATTTCCGGTATTGCTGACGGTATCGACGTCAGCAGAGCCGGTGGGAATCCCGTCCCCACAAGGGGCCGGCCATTAGGTTGACGATCGAGTGGGAATAAATCAGGATCCTCTGCGGAGGTCTGCAGAGGTCTGCAGAGGTCTGCAGTGGTCTGCAGAGGTCCATAAGCGCCTGGATTTCCCCGACGCTTACGGACCTCGGCTTGCGGGCGCTCAAGCCGACTGGCAGTATCTACAAGGTGGCCGACCAAAGTGGCCGACCAAAGTGGCCGACCAACGTGGCCTGTATGTGGCCGTTACGTCGTCTGAGGTAGTTAGTTTCCCGTTCGACTATCGCCTGAATGGGCGTCGCGAGACGTTGGTCATAGGTCGCTACGATCCGCGGCTCCCTGCCTGCGGAACGCGTGATGCCGAGGAACTGACTCTCGGTATGTCATTGAGTCTCGCAGAGGCGAGGCTTGGATGGACCCAGCGCCAGCGCGCGCCATCCCTCCCGGTCCGATAGACATTTCGGCGGGAGAGCCGTCTCGAGGAGACTGCTCTGCGAAGAAGCGTGCCCGGTGCGCACGAACTCTGCCGCCTGATGCCGCTTGTGCTCCCGGAAAGCAGTGTGTGCGAGCGCCACTACGCGTGAAACCATTCGCCGAAACTGCGCAAACATTCTTCAACGATAGGCGCCGCTCGATCAAGCATGACTTGCTCCTGTGCGCAAACCGCGTCTCGCCAGTTTGCCGCCGCGACGATTGCTTCAGCGAGTTCGGCAGCGTCAAGCATGGCCAGATTGACGCCTGCGCCCATTGGCGGCATTACGTGGGCGGCATCGCCTACGAGCGTCAGTCCCGACTTCGCGGGCCATGTCGTCCCAGCAGGAAGACTGCTACGACAGGTCCTGGCGGTCGGACCTTTGCTCGGAGCGCTGATACAGCGCGTCGCACCGTGGGACCATACCGTCGAGCGGACGCCTGAAGAGGCGCGGGTCGTCTCAGTGCTGATAGACGAAATGCGCGCGGCAGAGCATGAACCACTGCACCTTCCCATACCGGACGACAAGCGCCTGCTGAAGATGGTCAGCATCGTGCTGAAGCATTTGAGCCGGGAACACTCTCTGGAAGCACTGTCGTCAATGGCCGGCCTGTCGGCTAGAACTGCTCGGCGCCTGTTTTCCGTATCGCTCGGCATATCGTTGGCCGAGTGGCGACAGCAGGCGTTGCTGCTGCGTGCCGTGTATCTGCTCGCGCAGGGCGAGTGCGTCTCGGCGGTCGCAGACGTCTTGGGCTATGCCAGCCCAAGGAGTTTCATCGCGATGTTCCGCAAGGCTTTTGGCGAGACGCCGGGGATATATGTCAGGGCTGCGGGACAGGATGCCTGATATTGATGTTCTGGCGAAAGCGTTTAGTTTTGCCGGCTTGGCAAGTAGCGCCTTTTGCCTGTCGGCCCAAGAATCTGCCGTTCGCCTTCACCTGGCTCGTAGGTGTGACGTTCGTGTGCCGGCTTCGCATCAATTCCCGGTCGCTCGCATACCGAACGTCCGCTATGTCCGTCAGGAACGATCGACTATTGGATTGTCTTCTTCCAGGACCGGAAGAGATCTAGCAGCACTTTCGCGGGCGTCGGCAGGATGCTCTTTCGGTGCCAGACGGCGCCGACGTCCATGGTCGGGATCGGAATGCTCAGATCACGCCTCATAATCCGACTCCCTTCGAGCGACCACGGACGATAGACGAGGTCCGAAAGAATCGTGACGCCCAACCCGAGCGCGACCATGCTTCGCACGGCTTCTATCGACTTGCTCTGGATACGCACGTGCGGTGCGAGGCCATATTTTCCCCAATACTTGCGAACAGTTCGGACATGCTCGTCCATGTCGAGTAAAAGGTAGTCCTCCTGCGCAATGTCCTGCAGCGTGACCTGTTGTGCATCTTGCAACGGGTGATCCGGATGGGTCCAAAGCCGGCGCATGGAGCGCAGAATCGTTTCGTATTTCAGCTCGTCCACGTTGGCCGTATTGGACACAAGCATCAGACCGATATCAAGCTGATTGTCGACGAGACGTTGCTCGATATCCTCGCGCGCGTCTTAGATCACCTCGACAGTGAGGTGCTCGAAGCGCTGCGAGACGGTAGCAAGCATTGACGGCATCAGGTAAGCCGAGACGGTTTCCGTGACGCCCACCCGAACGTGGCCCGAAATCTGTTCGGGTTCCTCCTGGGCCGCGACCACGGCGCGCCCGACGGACACATTCGCGTTCTGCACATGCCGAAGAAATCGCTCGCCTGCTCGGGTCAGGCGGACGCCCCTTGCGTGGCGCTGCAGCAGCGGCACCCCCACGGTGTCTTCGAGATTCTTCAGCGCGATCGTCATCGACGACTGCGAAACGGCGCAGAGATTGGCAGATCTGGAGATCTGCCCGGTATCAGCCACCGAGATGAAGTATTCGATCTGGCGAAGCGTAATGTGTGTGGCCACGTTGACGTACTCCGCTAGGTTGTGGCGCCGTGCAAACCGACGGCGCGAACCGACGACCGAACTGAGGTATTGAAAAATTATATATCGCGAGGCAAGAAATATGAATTAGGCAGGGCAATTTCGGCTGCATAGCATCCCGTCATGAAAGGAAACAGTGGAACGATGATGGAGACGCAGGAGAAGAAGGGGTACTGCACGTTATGCCGGTCAAGATGCGGCACGATCAACACGGTCCGCGGCGACGTGTTGCTGAAGGTTCGTCCCGACAACACGCACCCGACCGGCAACGCGATGTGCATGAAAGGCAAGGCCGCGCCGGAACTCGTACACAGCCCCGACCGGGTGTTGTATCCCATGCGCCGCACTGCCTCAAAAGGGGCGGCCGATCCGCGCTGGAAACGGATCAGCTGGGACGAGGCGCTTGACGAGATCGCAACCACGCTCGCGCACGTCAAGCGGGAAAACGGCGCTGAATCGGTGGTGTTCGGCGTCACCACCCCGAGCGGTACGCCGATGAGCGACAGCATCGACTGGGTGGAGCGATTCGTGTGGTCTTTCGGGAGTCCGAATATCTGCTACGCGACCGAGATCTGCAACTGGCACAAGGATTTCGCGCACGTGTTTACGTTCGGCTGCGGCATGCCAACGGCCGATTACCGGAATTCCGACGTCATCGTGCTTTGGGGTACGAATCCAGCCAACACGTGGCTGGCCCAGGCGGACAGTATCGCAGCGGGTCGGCGCAACGGCGCAAAGCTGATTGTCGTGGACCCGAGACCCACGGCGCTTGCGCGCGATGCGGATGTATGGCTGCGCGTGCAGCCAGGCACGGACGGCGCGCTTGCTATGGGAATTGCCCGGCAAATGATCGCGACGGGAAATATCGACGATACATTTGTCCGCGAATGGACGAATGGCGCGTTCCTGGTTCGTCGTGATAGCGGACATTTTCTGCGTGAGCGCGACATCGATCCGGAGTCGTCGAACAATCGATATGCGGTCTGGAATGGCGCGCTCAATCGACTCGAACTCGTCGGAGAGGAGGCGAGCACGTCGCCGTCCGATCTTTCGATTTCAGCCTCGTATCAGATTCGCGTATTCGACCTGACGGGCCGGGTGATAGAAGTCACGTGTACGCCCGCTTTCGAGTTGTACCGCGATGCGCTGTCTGATTACACGCCCGAACACGTGAGCAGAATCACCGGTGTCGACGCCTCGGCGATCGAAATCGTGGCGGCGATGCTCAGCCCACGCCAGCGCATTGCCTATCATGCGTGGTCTGGCGTGGGACAACATACGAACGCGACGCAAACAGAGCGGGCGATCGCTACGCTGTATGCACTGACAGGTGCATTCGGTACGCAGGGTTCAAACCGCGAGTTGCTGAAGCAGCCAGCAAATCCTCTCAGTAATTACGCCATGCTGAGTCCTCAGCAGCGAACAAAGGCGCTCGGACTTGACGAGCGACCGCTCGGTCCGCCGTCCCAGGGATGGGTGACCGCGCGCGACGTTTATCGTGCGATTCTCGAGTCCAAGCCTTATCGGGTACGCGCGCTCGTCGCGTTCGGCACCAACATGGTGATGTCGCAAGCCGACAGCGCATTGGCGCGGGACGCGCTGTGCGCACTCGATTTTCATGTCCATTGCGACCTGTTCGAAACGCCATCCGCCCGCTATGCGGATATCCTCCTTCCGGTCAATACGCCCTGGGAACGGGAAGGACTGCGTCTCGGCTTCGAGATCAATGAGCGGGCCGTCGAATTGGTCCAGTTGCGGCAGCGGATGGTGACGCCTCGCGGGGAGAGCCGGGCAGACTACAACATCGTGCTGGATCTGGCGGTCAGGCTCGGGATGGGGGATCAATTCTTCGGTGGCGACGTCGAAAAAGGATGGAACCATGTTCTCGAACCATTGGGTCTCGACGTCGCGACGCTGCGTTCGCATCCCGAGGGCATTTACCGGCCGCTCGAGCAGCAGGAAAAGCAATACGCTTGCGCCACGCCGAATGGCCCGCGAGGTTTTGCGACCGAAACGCGGCGCGTCGAGTTCTATTCGGAGAAGCTGCATCGGTACGGTTATCCGGCCGTACCTCACTATGTACCGCCGAGCCGCGGAGAAGTAGCACGCGCAGCTGAGCGTCGACGCTTTCCCTATACGCTCACTTCCTTCAAGAACGGCTACTACTGCCACAGCCAGCATCGTAGCCTGCCAAGCCTTCGTCGCCGTGCCCCTTATCCCGTCGCGGAACTGAGCGCCGATCTGGCGGCCGCGAAGGGCATTGTCGACGGCGACTGGATACGCGTCGCCAGTACAAACGGCACCGCGCGATTCCGTGCGCGAGTGGTCCCCGAACTCGCGCCGGATGTCGTAGTCGCGGAGTATGGCTGGTGGCAGGCATGCGACGAAATCGGCATGGAATCGTCGGCGGCACTGGGAAGCGCAAACAGTAACTACAACAGCATCGTGTCCGGCGCCATTGTCGATCCGCTGAGCGGTTCATCGCCGCTTCGTGCCGTGCCATGCGACGTCACGCTCGACGCGTCGGTCGATCCAGCGCGACGGGCATGGCAAGGATTCCGGGACTTTGTCGTGTCGGCCGTACATGGAGAAGCCGAAGGCGTTCGCACGGTTACGTTCAGCGCAGCCGACGGTGGACCGCTCCCCGACTATCTGCCCGGACAGCATGTGACGGTCCATATTCCGGAGCTGTGCGAAGGAGGAACGACGCGTGCCTATTCGCTCACTGGCCATGCCATTGAAAGCGATCGGCGGACGTACTCGATCTCCGTGCGCCATCAGCGAGGCCGAAGTGCCGATGGTGAGCAGTTCGAGGGCGTCATGTCCTCGCATATTCATCGCGAGTTGGCAGTTGGACACACGGTCTTGCTTCAAGCCCCCAGCGGCACCTTCGTCGTACCGCCGGCTTCGAAGCGACCGGTCGTCATATTCGCGGGTGGGATTGGAATAACGCCCTTCATTTCGTGGCTGGAAACGATCGGGGAACTGGGCACACAAGCGCCTGAATCGCAGCTGTTTTACGCGAATCTCAATAGCTCGACTCATGCGTTCCGGAAACGAATTGCGCAATTGCAGCGTGCGTTGCCAACGCTCAAGGTCGTGAATTGCTATAACCAGCCGCGCGACGAAGTACTCGGACGCGACTTCGAGATGCAGGGCTACCTCACTGCGGAGGTCGTGGACGACGCATTGATACAGCACCGCGCGCGATTCTATTTATGCGGCCCGGAGCCGATGATGAACGCCATCACGGCAGGCCTCGTCGAGCGCGGCGTACCGCCGTTCGATATCTTCAGCGAGGCCTTTCGGTCTCCGTCAAAGCCGGCCCTCGATCCATCACAGCGCTTCGCCGTCGAATTCCGGCGGTCGCAGATCAGTGCTGAATGGGCACCCGAACGGGGAAGCCTGCTCAGCTTCGGCGAGAGCCTCGGCATCAGCATGCCGAGCGGCTGCCGGGTCGGGCAATGCGAGAGCTGTGCCGTCAAGGTCATGGCGGGCAAGGTGTCGCATATGACGGGGCATGGGCCGGATGAAGCCGATATGTGCCTCGCCTGCCAGGCGATCCCGGCCACTGATATTTCCATTGAAGCGTGAATGACCCACGAGGAGCCCAATCGAGCATGAAATTTTTCGACACGCCAGCGACACGCGAAGCGCTGGACTTCGCCACGCTGATTCCGTCGCTGAAGAAGGCGTTCGTCAAGGGGTGTGAGGTTCCACTCCGGCACTCGCACACGATCAATAGCGGCGACGGCAATAGCGGCACCGTATTGATCATGCCGGCGTGGGAGGCGGACCGATATCTCGGCATCAAGACCGTGAACATTTTCCCCGGTAACCAGGGCCGCGGAATGCCCGGCTTGCACTCGACTTACGTGCTGTACGACGCCAGCACGGGTGAGCCACTCGCGCAGATGGACGGCAATGAAATCACCTCACGCCGGACCGCCGCCGCCTCGGCACTCGCTGCAACCTTTCTGGCGCGCGACGACTCCTCGCACATGGTGCTGTTGGGCGCCGGACGCGTGGCAAGCCTGGTGCCGTCAGCGTATCGAAGCCAGCTGCCAATCACACATGTCGAGGTCTGGGACATCTATCCGGAATCGGCCGCGCGACTCGTGCAGCAACTGCGAAGCGAAGGTTTCAATGCGGCCGTTGTCTCCAGTCTGCCGGACAGCGTGGCGCGCGCGGATGTCGTGAGCTGCGCGACGCTCGCCACCGAGTCGATCGTACGCGGCTCGTGGTTGAAAGCGGGAACGCATCTCGATCTTATCGGAAGCTTCACGCCGCAGATGCGCGAGGCTGACGACGATTGTTTCCGCCACGCACGCGTGTTTGTCGATACGGACGAGGCACCGCAGAAGTCCGGCGACCTGATTGGGCCGTTGTCGCGCAACGTGATTTCGCCGGCGGACCTGAACGGTACGCTCGCCGCGCTGTGCCGGGGCGACGTCGGTGGGCGATTCGACGGCAGCGAGCGCACGGTATTCAAAGCGGTGGGGACCGCACTCGAAGACCTGGCTGCGGCAGTGCAGGTTTATGAACAGCATGTTTAATCACTCGAAGCGTCGGAGACCATGATGAAGGAATTGAACCGTCAGCAAGACCTGGCAGCCTCGACAGCCGACGATGCAGTCGGACTCGAGCGTATGGCCGCAGCAGTGACCCGTTGGTCGGAAAAGTGGTTTCCCGACGCATACATATTCGCGGCGATCGCGGTTGTCGTCGTCGCGGTCGGCGCGCTGGCGACGGGCGCGCCTGCACAACGTGTGGGCATTGCCTTCGGAGACGGATTCTGGAGCCTGATTCCCTTTACGATGCAGATGGCGATCGTGGCCATTTCAGGCTACGTGGTCGCGGTATCTCCGCCTGCCGCCAAATTGATCGCATGGCTTGCCCGCTTGCCGTCGAACGGCAAGTCTGCGGTGGCATTCGTCGCGCTGGTCAGCATTTCGGCGTCGCTTTTCAACTGGGCGATCAGCCTGATCTTCAGTGGCCTGCTGGTTCGTGCGCTCGCTCGTCGCACCGGGCTCCGTATGGACTATCGAGCGGCGGGTGCCGCCGCCTATCTCGGCATGGGCGCGACCTGGGCGCTGGGATTGAGTTCGTCGGCATCGCAATTGCAGGCGAATCCGGACAGTTTGCCGAAAGCGCTGCTGGCGATCACCGGTGTCATTCCGTTCTCCGAAACGATTTTTCTTCCCCAGTCGTTGCTGATAGTCGCCGCTCTGACCGTCGTATCGCTTTTGATCGCGTATCTCTCTGCGCCGGGCACCGAACGCGCCAAAACTGCGCAGCATCTGGGCATCTCGCTGAACGAGGCGGAACTCGAAGTAGCAGCGCCTTCACGCCCCGGCGACTGGCTCGAGTACAGCCCGTTGATCACAATCCTGATCGTCGCACTCGGCTCTGTTTGGGCATGGCACGAATTCACCGCGAAAAATCCGGTGCTGGCGATCTCGAATCTCAATACCTACAACTTCGTGTTCCTGTTGGCCGGGATGCTGTTGAACTGGCGCCCCCGCCGCTTCCTGAACGCCGTGGCGAAATCGGTGCCGTCCGTGGCTGGCGTGTTGATCCAGTTTCCTCTCTACGGAGGCATTGCGTACATGCTGACAAAAGCCTCCGCGCCGTCGGGACTACCGTTGGCCGATCATCTTTCGCATTTCTTCGTTGCCGTGTCGTCGCATGCGTCGTTTCCGGCGCTGATGGGCATCTACTCTGCCGTCCTTGGATTCTTCGTGCCGTCGGGTGGCGGGAAATGGATCATTGAGGCACCGTACGTGATCGCGGCAGCCAGGGAACTGCAGGTTCATCTGGGCTGGGCGGTAACCGTCTACAACGCGGCGGAGGCGTTGCCGAATTTGATCAACCCTTTCTGGATGCTGCCGTTGCTAGGCGTGCTGGGATTGCGGGCTCGCGACGTGGTGGGCTTCACGTTTACCCAGTTCATCGTGCATCTTCCGCTCGTGATCTTCATGCTGTGGATTCTTGCGGGGACGCTGACCTTCCATCCCCCCGTCATGCCCTGATCCGTCTGTGGCGCCAGCCCGGTGCAGCAGGTTGTGAGTCTGGTCTGCTCGTCTCAATGCGCCGCCGCAGCAGCCGCGCCCGCATCGCCACCGGCTCTTTCCGGCTTCGTGATCCAGATCAGCGCAATCAGCGCGACGAAGATGCCGGCCGAAACGAAGAACAGGTCGTTCACGCCCAATTGCGCGGCCTGTTGCGTCGCCATCGAATTGAAGAGCCCATACGCTTGTGGTTGACTGAAACCGGCCGCGCCCATTTGCCGGATCGACTGATCGAAGACCGGGTTGTAGGCGTTGGCGCGCTCGGTCAACTGCGCATGATGCATGATCGAGCGATGGTCCCACGCCGTCTGAAAGATCGACGTGCCGATGCCGCCGCACATGATCCGCACGAAGTTGGACAAGCCCGAGGCCGCCGGAATCCGGTTGCCCGGCAAGCCCGACAGCGTGATCGACACGAGCGGAATGAAGAACCCGGCCATGCCGATGCCCTGAATCAGCGTGGGCAGCAAGAGCGAGTACGTATCGACGCCGGTCGTGTAGCGCGAGCGCATCCAGAAACACAGCGCGAACACGAGGAACGACAACGTCGCGATATAGCGCGGATCGGTGCGTGGCAAGACCTTGCCCGTGATCGGCGACAGCAGCACGGCAAACAGTCCGACGGGCGCCATCACGAGACCGGCGTCGGTCGCCGTGTAGCCGATGTCGGTTTGCAGCCACAGCGGCAGCAGCACGAGATTGCCGAAGTAAAGGCCGTAGCCGATCGACAGCGCGACCGTGCCGCCCGTGAAATTGCGCTTGCTAAAGAGCGAGAGGTCGACCACCGGATGCTCGGCCGTCAATTCCCACACGATAAAAAACGCGAGCGCGATCACGGCGACGAGCGCCAGCACGACGATGGTGGTCGACGAAAACCAGTCGAGGTCCTTGCCCTTGTCGAGCATGACCTGCAACGAGCCGACCCACAAGATCAGCAGGCCGAGACCGACACCGTCGATCGGCGCCTTTTTCACGACGGAATCGCGGTTGCGGAAGATCATCCACGTCGCCGCGGCGGCGACGGCGCCGACGGGAATGTTGACGTAGAAAATCCACGGCCACGAAATGTTGTCCGAGATCCAGCCGCCGAGAATCGGGCCGGCGACCGGCGCGATCAACGTGGTCATCGCCCACATCGACAGCGCCATCGGCGCCTTCGCGCGCGGATAGCTCGCGAGCAGCAGCGTTTGCGACAGCGGAATCATCGGGCCGGCCACCGCGCCTTGCAGCACGCGCGAGGCGAGCAGGAAGGGCAGCGTCGGCGCGAGGCCGCACATCCATGACGAGATCACGAACAGCACGATCGACGCCATGAAAAGCCGCACCTGGCCGATGCGGTCGGTGAGCCAGCCGGTCAGCGGCACAGAGATCGCGTTGGCGACCGCGAACGACGTGATCACCCACGTGCCCTGATCGGCCGACACGCCGAGGTCGCCGGAAATGGACGGGATGGAGACGTTCGCGATCGACGTGTCGAGCACGTTCATGAAAACGGCGAGCGACACCGCGATGGTGCCGATCACCAGTTGCGCCCCCTCGAGCGGCGGATGAGGGGCTTGCGCCTGAGCCTGAGCCATTCAAAAAGCCTTGTAGGAGTCGCCGCGCGGCTTACATCAGTTTTGCGGCCGCAGCCGCGGGCTTGCCGGTTCCCGACTGCACGGCTTTCTGCGCGCCGGCGTTCGGACCTGCGTTTTCCGCGATGATGCGGGCGATTTCGGCGTCGGCTTCGTCGCCGTATTTCGCGAATACGTTCGTCTGATAGACAGTGTTTTGCGCGTTGCCGAGCTGGCCGCCGTTCTCGTCCTTGATGCTGACGTCGGCTTGCATCGACAGGCCGATACGCAGCGGATGCTTTTCAAGCTCCTGCGGATCGAGCGCGATACGCACCGGCAGGCGCTGCACCACCTTGATCCAGTTGCCCGTCGCGTTCTGCGCGGGCAGCAGCGAAAACGCCGAACCCGTGCCCGCCGAGAAGCCGACCACCTTGCCGTGATAGACGACCGACGAACCGTACACGTCGGCGGTCAGTTCGACCGGCTGGCCGATGCGCATGTGCTTGAGCTGCACTTCCTTGAAGTTGGCGTCGACCCAGACGGCGCCGAGCGGCACGATGGCCATGAGCGGCGTGCCCGGCGAGACGCGCTGTCCGACCTGCACCGAGCGTTTCGCGACATAGCCGGTGACCGGTGCCGGCAGCGTGTTGCGCGCATTGTTCAGATACGCGTCGCGGACCTTCGCGGCAGAAGCCTGCACGTTCGGGTGATTCGCGATCGTCGTATTGGCGGTCAACGCGCGGTTCGACGCGAGTTGTTGCTGGGCGGCCTCGACGGCGGCCTGGGCGCTCTTCACGGCGTCGCGTGCGTGGGAAATTTCTTCCTGCGACACCGCGCCGGTTTGAGCCACGGTCATGCGGCGCTTCAGGTCGTCCTGAGCACGCGACAGGTCGGACTGGCGCTGGGCGACCTGAGCCTGGTACTGGTTGTCGTCGGCGAAGAGGCCGCGCACCTGGCGCACAGTCTGCGCGAGATTCGCTTCGGCCTGTTCGAGCGCGACGCGGGCGTCGGCCGGATCGAGCACGACGAGCGGGTCGCCGGCCTTGACCGTTTGCGTGTCGTCGGCGTTGACCGCGACGACCGTGCCGGTGACCTGCGGCGTGATCTGCACGACGTTGCCGTTCACGTAGGCGTCGTCGGTCTCTTCGTGAAAGCGCGCCACGAGGAAGTAGTACAGGCCGTAGGCGATGGCGGCGATCAGGATCACGATGACGAGCAGCGTCATCATGCGCTTGCGTTTGCCGTTGTTCGCGGATTGCGCCGGCTTGTTCGGCTGTGCCGGCTGGTTGTTAGCCGCGGGCTGCTGGGGGGTGCTCATTGATGTGCTCCGGGTTCTCTCTAACGTCGTCGTTTATTCGGATGTTCGTGTGTGGTCTGTTGCTGTCGATCCGTTGCGGTCCGCGCTGTTACTTCGCTGCCGCAGCCGTGGTCGTGGCGGTGGCCGCGGTGCCGCTGGCGCCTGTCGCGGCGGCCGGCGCGGCTGCTTGCTGGGGTCCGTCGCCAGGCACCACGAGCCCGGTTTGCGTCGCGTCGAAACCGCCGCCGAGCGCCTTGACGAGACCGATCTGCAGATCGCGGCGACGCATCTTCAACGTCGTCACGGTCTGTTCGGCGGCGAGGCGGTTCTGGTCCGCGGTCAGCACCTGCAATTGCGGCGACAACCCGGCCTTGTAGCGGATCACGGCAAGCTGATACGCCTTCGTGGATGCGTCGAGCGCGCGCTGTGCGTCACCCGATTGCTGGTCGATCGAACGGATCGACGAGACTTGCGTGGCCACATCCGACAAAGCGTTGATCAGCGTCTGGTTGTAATTCGCGACGTCCAGGTCGAAGTCGGCGTAACGGCCCTTCAATTGCGAGCGCAGCGCGCCGGCGTCGAAGATCGGCAGATGAACCGCCGGGCCGAACTGTATCTGCCGGCTGCCGGCCTTCAGGAAGCGGCCCCAGCCGAACGCGTCGAAGCCGAAAGCGGCGGCGAGATTCACATCGGGGAAAAACTCGGCCTTCGCTTCCTTCACGTCGTGCATCGCCGCTTCGACCTGCCAGCGTGCGGCCACGATGTCCGCGCGGCGCGCGACCAGGTCGGCCGGCAGATTGTCGGGCAGGGTCACCGCATTGCCGGCGCCGAGCACCGGTTGGGCGATCTGCAGGCCGCGGTCCGGCCCCTTGCCGAGCAGCGCGCCCAACTGATAGCGCACCACGGTGATCTGGCCGTCGAGGTCGGTCAGGTTCGACTGGCTCGTCGCGATATTGCCGGTCGCGGTCTGCCGTTCGACGTTGGTGTCGAGGCCCGCGGCGACGCGGCCATTCGTGATCCGGCCGATTTCCTGGCGGTTCTCGATCTCGCGCGCGGCGATGTCGCGCAACGCGTAGAGCTGCGCAAGCTGGTTATAGGTGCTCGCCACGGAGGCCGCGAGCGTCACGCGCGCCTGCTGCATGTCCGCCTGGGCCGCCTTTTCCTGCGACACCGCCTGGCCGAGCCGCTGACGGTTCTTGCCCCACAGGTCGAGATCCCACGAGGCGCTCGCCAGCACGTTGTTTTCGCTATACCAGGTGCCGCCGTACGGAGGCGGGTAGAGCGCGTTGCCGGAGAAGAGTTCGCGCGTCCACGAATAGCTGCCGTTGACCTTCGGATAGAGCGCCGAGCGCGAACTTTCGATATACGACGACGCCTTCGCGAGACGCGCCTGCGCCTGCGCGATCGACGGATTGCCTTCCAGCGCTTCGTCAATCAGCTTCGGCAACTGGGGATCGCCAAACTGGTTCGCCCACTCGAGCGACGGCCACTGGCCGCCCTGGCCCGTCAGACTCTGCGTGGACTCGTACTGCTCCGGCGACGAGATCTGCTTGTCGCTTTTGACACCGAAGTAGTTCGCGCACCCCGCGAGGGCGAGCGCTGCCACCGCGGCGGCGACAGCGGCCCGGCGCGGAAACGCGGGCGCGGACAGGGAAAGGGATTTCATCGCTCGACTCTTTGAGTGGAATGTAATGATGGACGCTGCAAGTAATTTTTAAGTCTTGTTGCCGGAGCTGCTTGCCGCATCGCGAGCAAATGCCGTGCATTCGCCGGAATTGATCAGGGCTCGCCGCAGCATGCTCTTTAAGAAGCCCACTTCTTCCGGGGTGAAACCGGAGAGCAGACTATCCAGCACGCTGGTGAAAATCTTCGGCATCTTCGCTGCGATTGCGTGGCCTTCCGGCGTCAGCGCGAGCCGCACGGCGCGCCGGTCTTCGCTGCTGCGCACCCGCGTCAGCAGCCCGCGCTTTTCCAGCCGGTCGATCAGCCGCGTGACGGCGCTTGCGTCGATGCCGTATTCGCGGGCCAGTTCGGCCGCCAGCACGCATTTGCCGCTCGCCACCATGAACAGGATGCTGCCCTGCTGGCTGGTGATGCCCAGTTCGGCCATGCTGCGCTGGGTGACCATGTTCGACATGGTCGACTTCACTCGCGCGAGCAGGTAGCCGACGCTTTCGCCGAGCTGATACTCGCTGATCTCCGGCGCGGGTGTTGAGGACGGCTCCGTCATGATTCTCGTGCGAATGCAATGGTTGACTATGCACGATTATAGGAGCCGGATGATTGACGCGGCAAGGGTTATTACAGCTTAGGCAAGGAATTTTCCGCACTCAAGAAGGAATCGGCGCGTTTTTGCGTAAGCGCAAATGAGGTGGTCTGTCAGTGTTGCGGGCTGCAAATGGCACGCCGCGGCGTCCGCTATCGGGGAATACCAGAAAGCGTCACCATCGCGTGCTATAATGTTGGGTTCCCAAAAGTGCGCTTTGGGCTTGTCGTAATTTTGTCCTCGTATTGCTCTGATAGAAGGGTAAGCGGCAGGGGTAAGCGGCATGAGCAAGCGGCGCACTCAACTGTCTCCAGGTTCCTATGACCCGCGCCCTACGCAACATCGCCATCATTGCCCACGTCGACCACGGCAAGACCACGCTCGTCGACCAGCTCCTCCGTCAGACCGCCACGTTCCGCGACAACCAGCAGGTTGCCGAGCGTGTGATGGACTCGAACGACATCGAAAAAGAACGTGGCATCACGATTCTTTCCAAGAACTGCGCCGTCGAATACGAAGGCACGCACATCAACATCGTCGACACGCCGGGACACGCCGACTTCGGCGGTGAAGTGGAGCGCGTGCTGTCGATGGTCGACTCCGTGCTGCTGCTGGTCGACGCCGTCGAAGGCCCGATGCCGCAAACGCGCTTCGTGACCAAGAAGGCGCTGGCGCTCGGCCTGAAGCCGATCGTCGTGATCAACAAGGTTGACCGTCCGGGCGCACGTATCGACTGGGTGATCAACCAGACGTTCGACCTGTTCGACAAGCTCGGCGCGACCGACGAGCAGCTCGATTTCCCGATCGTCTACGCGTCGGGCCTGAACGGCTATGCCGGCCTCACGCCGGACGTGCGCGAAGGCGACATGCGCCCGCTGTTCGAAGCCGTGCTCAAGCACGTGCCGGTGCGCGCAGCCGACCCGGAAGGCCCGCTGCAATTGCAAATCACGTCGCTCGACTACTCGTCGTACGTCGGCCGTATCGGCGTGGGCCGCATCACGCGTGGCCGCATCAAGCCGGGCATGGCAGTCGCCGTGCGTTCGGGTCCGGACGGCGCGATTCTGAACCGCAAGATCAACCAGGTGCTCTCGTTCAAGGGTCTCGAGCGCGTGCAGGTCGAGTCGGCGGAAGCGGGCGACATCGTGCTGATCAACGGTATCGAGGAAATCGGCATCGGCGTGACCATCTGCTCGCCGGAACAGCCGGAAGCGCTGCCCATGATCACCGTCGACGAACCGACGCTGACCATGAACTTCCTCGTCAATTCGTCGCCGCTGGCTGGCCGTGAAGGAAAGTTCGTCACGAGCCGTCAGATTCGCGACCGCCTGATGAAGGAACTGAACCACAACGTCGCGCTGCGCGTGAAAGAAACCGGCGACGAAACCACGTTCGAAGTGGCGGGCCGCGGCGAACTGCACCTGACCATTCTCGTGGAAAACATGCGTCGCGAAGGCTATGAGCTGGCCGTGTCGCGTCCGCGCGTGGTGATGCAGGAAATCGACGGCGTGAAGCACGAGCCGTACGAAAACCTGACCGTCGACATGGAAGACGCGCACCAGGGCGGCGTGATGGAAGAGTTGGGCCGCCGCAAGGGCGAAATGCTCGACATGGCGTCGGACGGCCGTGGCCGCACGCGTCTCGAGTATCGTATTTCGGCGCGTGGCCTGATCGGCTTCCAGTCGGAATTCCTGACGCTCACGCGTGGTACGGGCCTGATGAGCCACACGTTCGACTCGTATCAGCCGGTCAAGGAAGGCGCGGTCGGCGAGCGCCGCAACGGCGTGCTGATTTCGCAGGACGACGGCGCCGCAGTCGCTTACGCGCTGTGGAAGCTGCAGGACCGCGGCCGTATGTTCGTGTCGCCGGGCGAGCCGCTGTATGAAGGCATGATCATCGGCATTCATAGCCGTGACAACGACCTGGTCGTGAACCCGATCAAGGGCAAGCAGCTCACCAACGTGCGTTCGTCGGGTACGGACGAAGCCGTGCGCCTCGTGCCGCCGATTCAGATGTCGCTGGAATACGCAGTCGAGTTTATCGACGACGACGAACTGGTTGAGGTCACGCCGCAATCCATCCGTCTGCGCAAGCGCTACCTGAAGGAACACGAGCGCCGCAGCGCAAGCCGCAAGGGCGCGGTGGACTAAGAGCAGCGCGCGCCGGTTACGGCGCCTTTGCTCTGGCTGCTGTTCAAAAGCCACCCGAAGCCTTCTTCGGGTGGCTTTTTGTTTTTTGCCGCGCCGATAGCGTTATCAGCACTTACCGCCGGTTCGCACTTCGTTTATGCGCGTTTGTCTCCGTTAATCGCAGAAGACTGTTGCGTGCCGCGAAAATCGCCGCGAAGGCCCGTCGTTGCGGGCCCGGGCGGCAATCCGTCTGCTATCTGGACTATCGGTTCTGTGATATGCTCCCCGGGTGCAAGTTTTAGGTCCTTCCAAGCAAGACTTGATTCGCGCAATCCGCTAAACGGTCAGGCCGTGTCGCGGAAGGTTCTGTAACCCGCTATTTCTCGAGAAACTCGAAGAAAGGTGAGCGTAAAAATGATGAAGCAATTCCAGTCGAACTCTTATCTGTTCGGCGGCAATGCTCCGTACGTAGAAGAAATGTACGAAGCATATCTCGACAATCCGGCGTCAGTGCCCGAGAACTGGCGCAGCTATTTCGACGCGTTGCAGAATGTTCCTGCATCGGACGGCAGCAATGCCAACGACGTGGCCCACGGCCCGATCGTCGAATCGTTTGCGCAACGGGCCAAGGCCAATGCCTTCATCCCGCGCACCGCACCCGGCGGCGAAGACCTCGCTACCGCGCGAAAGCAAGTCTATGTGCAGTCCCTCATCGGCGCATATCGCTTCCTCGGCTCGCAATGGGCCAATCTCGATCCCCTGAAGCGCCGCGAACGTCCCGCAATCCCCGAACTCGAACCCGCGTTCTACGACTTCACCGAAGCCGACATGGACCAGGAGTTCAGCGCCACGAATCTGTATTTCGGATTCGAGCGCGCGTCGCTGCGTGAGATCGTCAAGGCACTGCGCGACACGTATTGCGGCACGATCGGCGCCGAGTACATGTACATCAGCGATCCGGAACAGAAGCGCTGGTGGAAGGAAAAGCTGGAGTCGATCCGCTCCACGCCGAACTTCTCGAACGAGAAGAAGAAGCACATCCTGAATCGCCTGACGGCCGCTGAAGGCCTCGAGCGCTTCCTGCACACCAAATACGTCGGCCAGAAGCGCTTTTCGCTGGAAGGCGGCGAGAGCTTCATCGCGTCGATGGACGAAGTCGTGCGTCACGGCGGTGCTCGCGGCGTGCAGGAAATCGTCATCGGCATGGCTCACCGTGGCCGTCTGAACGTGCTGGTCAATACGCTCGGCAAGATGCCGGCTGACCTGTTCGCCGAATTCGAAGGCAAGCACGTCGACGACCTGCCGGCCGGCGACGTCAAGTACCACAAGGGTTTCTCGTCGGACGTCTCGACCGAAGGCGGCCCGGTTCACCTGTCGCTCGCGTTCAACCCGTCGCACCTCGAAATCGTCAACCCGGTGGTCGAAGGTTCGGCGAAGGCGCGTATGGACCGTCGCGGCGACGACAGCGGCCTGCAAGTGCTGCCGGTGCAAATCCACGGCGACGCGGCTTTTGCCGGCCAGGGCGTCGTGATGGAAACGCTGAACCTCGCGCAAACGCGCGGTTACGGCACGCACGGCACGCTGCACATCGTCATCAACAACCAGATCGGTTTCACGACGTCGGACCCGCGCGATTCGCGCTCCACGTTGTACTGCTCGGACGTCGTCAAGATGATCGAGGCGCCGGTGCTGCACGTGAACGGCGACGATCCGGAAGCGGTCGTTCTGGCCACGCAACTGGCTATCGACTTCCGCATGCAGTTCCACAAGGATGTCGTGGTCGACATCGTGTGCTTCCGCAAGCTGGGTCACAACGAGCAGGACACGCCGGCTGTCACGCAGCCGCTGATGTACAAGACCATCGCCAAGCATCCGGGCACCCGCGCGCTGTACGCGGAAAAGCTCGTGCAGCAAGGCGTGATCACGGCAGAAGAAGGCGAGGAATTCGTCAAGGCGTACCGCAAGGCGATGGACGAAGGCCATCACACGGTCGATCCGGTGCTCTCGAACTACAAGAGCAAGTACGCGGTCGACTGGGTGCCGTTCCTGAACCGCAAGTGGACCGACGCAGCCGACACGGCCGTGCCGCTCGCGGAACTGAAGCGCCTCGCCGAGCGCATCACCACGATTCCGGAAAACTTCAAGGTTCACCCGCTGGTCGAGCGCGTCATCAACGACCGTCGCGCGATGGGCCGTGGCGAAGCGAAGCTCGACTGGGGCATGGGCGAGCATCTCGCGTTCGCGTCGCTGGTCGCATCGGGTTATGCCGTGCGTCTGACGGGTCAGGATTCGGGCCGCGGCACGTTCACGCACCGTCACGCGGTGCTGCACGACCAGAACCGCGAGCGCTGGAACGACGGCACGTACGTGCCGCTGCAGAACATCGCCGAAGGTCAGGCGAAGTTCACGGTGATCGACTCCGTGCTGTCGGAAGAAGCGGTGCTCGGCTTCGAATACGGTTACTCGACCGCTGAACCGAACACGTTCGTCGCGTGGGAAGCGCAGTTCGGCGACTTCGTGAACGGCGCGCAAGTCGTGATCGACCAGTTCATCTCGTCGGGCGAAGTGAAGTGGGGCCGCGTGTCGGGTCTCACCATGCTGCTGCCGCACGGCTACGAAGGCCAGGGCCCGGAGCACTCGTCGGCGCGTATCGAGCGTTTCCTGCAACTGTGCGCAGACCACAACATGCAGGTCGTTCAGCCGACCACGCCGGCGCAGATTTTCCACCTGCTGCGCCGTCAGATGATCCGCCTGTTCCGCAAGCCGCTGATCGTCGCCACGCCGAAATCGCTGCTGCGTCACAAGGAAGCGGTGTCGGATCTGTCGGAACTCGCGAAAGGTTCGTTCCAGCCGGTTATCGGCGAAGTGGACGACACCATCGACGCGAAGAAGGTCAAGCGCGTGCTGGCGTGCTCGGGCCGCGTGTACTACGACCTCGTCGCGCATCGCCGCGAAGCGAAGGCGAACGACGTCGCGATCATCCGTATCGAACAGCTCTATCCGTTCGCGCACAAGCAGTTCGAAACGGAAATGAAGAAGTACGACAACGCGACGGAAGTGGTGTGGGTCCAGGACGAGCCGCAGAATCAGGGCCCGTGGTTCTACATCGAGCATCACCTGAAGGAAGGCATGAAGGAAGGACAGAAGCTGGCATACAGCGGCCGTCCGGCTTCCGCTTCGCCGGCAGTGGGCTACTACGCGAAGCACTACGAGCAGCAGAAGGCGCTGGTCGAAGGCGCTTTCGGCCGCCTCAAGAGCGCGTCGATCGCTAAATAAAGAGAACAGACGAACCGGGAAAGCGCAGCGCGCTTTCCCGTGCCGCGTTCTGCAACCCATCAAGGTTGAAGCGCGGCACGCAGGGTTCGCAGGCGGTCGTCGTTCACCGCGCCGTCACCCGATACGTATTCAGGATATTCATAATGGCTATTGTTGAAGTCAAGGTTCCCCAGCTGTCCGAGTCGGTCTCGGAAGCCACCATGCTGCAGTGGAAGAAGAAGCCCGGCGAGGCTGTGGCGCAAGACGAAATTCTCATCGAAATCGAGACCGACAAGGTCGTGCTCGAAGTGCCGGCACCCTCGGCCGGCGTGCTCGCGCAAGTCATCGCGAACGACGGCGACACCGTCACGGCCGATCAGGTCATCGCCAAGATCGACACCGAAGGCAAGGCTGGCGCCGCTGCCGTCGAAGCCGAAGTGAAGCCGGCTCCTGAAGCATCGCCGGCTCCGGCTCCTGCTGCCGCACCGGCCGCGCAAGCCGCATCCGCAACGGGTGCGAACACCGCTGCTTCGCCGGCTGCCGGCAAGCTGATGGCGGAGAAGGGCCTGTCGTCGGGCGACGTCGCCGGCACGGGCCGCGACGGCCGCATCACCAAGGGCGACGTGCTGACGGCAGGCGCACCCGCCGCCAAGGCCGCTGCACCGGCACCGGCTGCCGCACCGAAGGCCGCCAAGCCGTCGCTGCCGGACGTGAAGGCGCCGGCATCGGCTGATCAATGGCTGAAGGACCGTCCGGAACAACGCGTGCCGATGTCGCGTCTGCGCGCGCGTATCGCCGAGCGTCTGCTCGAGTCGCAGCAAACCAACGCGATCCTGACCACGTTCAACGAAGTGAACATGGCGCCGGTGATGGATCTGCGCAACAAGTACAAGGACAAGTTCGAGAAGGAACATGGCGTGAAGCTTGGCTTCATGTCGTTTTTCGTGAAGGCGGCTGTTCACGCGCTGAAGAAGTTCCCGCTGGTGAACGCGTCCATCGACGGTAACGACATCGTCTATCACGGCTACTTCGACATCGGTATCGCGGTCGGTTCGCCGCGCGGTCTGGTGGTGCCGATCCTGCGCAATGCAGATCAGCTGAGCCTCGCCGACATCGAGAAGAAGATCGCCGAGTTCGGTCAGAAGGCGAAAGACGGCAAGCTGTCCATCGACGAAATGACGGGCGGTACGTTCTCCATCTCGAACGGCGGCGTGTTCGGCTCGATGCTGTCGACGCCGATCATCAACCCGCCGCAGTCCGCGATTCTCGGCGTGCACGCCACGAAGGAACGCGCCGTGGTCGAGAACGGCCAGATCGTGATCCGCCCGATGAACTATCTGGCGCTGTCGTACGACCACCGGATCATCGACGGCCGCGAAGCGGTGCTGTCGCTGGTTGCCATGAAGGACGCGCTCGAAGATCCGGCGCGTCTGCTGCTCGACCTGTAAGCAACGGTCCGACCGGAGCCGGCTTGTAAAACACGCAAGCCGGCTCCAGATGAGCAATACGTCTTTCGCATTCCGCAGTACTGGAACGAGCCGCGCCACCAAGTGTGGCCAATAAGCTTGGCCAATAAGCGTGGCCGCGCCGTTCCGTCATCAAAAGGATTGTCATGTCCAAAGAATTTGACGTCGTCGTGATCGGCGCCGGCCCTGGCGGTTATATCGCCGCGATCCGCGCAGCGCAGCTCGGCAAGACCGTCGCATGTATCGAAAAATGGAAGAACCCGGCCGGCGCGCTGAAGCTCGGCGGCACCTGCCTGAACGTGGGCTGCATTCCGTCGAAGGCGCTGCTCGCGTCGTCGGAAGAATTTGAAAACGCATCGCATCACCTCGCGGACCACGGCATTTCCGTGGAAAACGTGAAGGTCGACATCTCGAAGATGATGGCCCGCAAAGACGGCATCGTCGACAAGATGACGAAGGGCATCGAATTCCTGTTCCGCAAGAACAAGATCACGTGGCTCAAGGGCCACGGCAAGTTCACCGGCAAGACGGACGCCGGCGTGCAGATCGAAGTGAGCGGCGAAGGCGAAACCGAAGTGGTCACGGCAAAGAACGTGATCATTGCGACGGGTTCGAAGGCGCGCCATCTGCCGAACATTCCGGTCGACAACAAGATCGTCGCCGACAACGAAGGCGCGCTCGCTTTCGACACCGCTCCGAAGAAGCTCGCCGTGATCGGCGCAGGCGTGATCGGCCTGGAACTCGGCTCGGTGTGGCGTCGTCTGGGCGCGGAAGTGACCGTGCTCGAAGCGCTGCCGGAATTCCTGGGCGCGGCTGACCAGGCTTTGGCGAAAGAAGCGGCCAAGCAGTTCAAGAAGCAGGGCCTCGACATTCACGTCGGCGTGAAGGTCGGCGAAGTCACGACCACTGAGAAGAGCGTCACGATCAACTACACGGACAAGGACGGCAACGCGCAGAAGCTCGAAGCGGACCGCCTGATCGTGTCGATCGGCCGCGTGCCGAATACGGACAACCTCGGTCTCGAAGCAATCGGTCTGAAGGCGAACGAGCGCGGCTTCATCGACGTGGACGATCATTGCGCGACGGCCGTGCCGAACGTGTACGCGATCGGCGACGTGGTGCGCGGCCCGATGCTCGCGCACAAGGCTGAGGACGAAGGCGTGCTGGTGGCCGAGATCATCGACGGTCAGAAGCCGCATATCGACTACAACTGCATCCCGTGGGTGATCTACACCGAGCCGGAAATCGCGTGGGTCGGCAAGACCGAGCAGCAACTGAAGGCGGAAGGCCGCGAGGTCAAGACCGGCCAGTTCCCGTTCATGGCGAACGGCCGCGCGCTCGGCATCAACAAGGCGGATGGCTTCGTCAAGATGATCGCCGACGCAAAGACCGACGAACTGCTCGGCGTGCACATCATCTCGGCGAACGCATCGGATCTGATCGCAGAAGCCGTGGTGGCGATGGAGTTCAAGGCGGCGTCGGAAGACATCGGCCGTATTTGCCATCCGCACCCGTCGCTGTCGGAAGTCATGCGCGAAGCGGCGCTCGCCGTGGACAAGCGCGCGCTGAACATGTAAACGCGCACGCCTGACTGAACGCAACTTCGGCATTTCTGGCATCACAAGGCGGGCGGGTTCAATCCCTCCCGCCTTTCTTTTTGCAGCAACACTTTTGCAGCAACACAATGAACGTCACCGAATACTACGAGAAAGAACTGCAGACGCGGGGTTATCAATCCGATCCGGCGCAACGCGCGGCGGTCGACCGTCTGCAGCGGTGCTACGAAGAGTGGGTCGAGTACAAGTCGCGCCGCTCGAATGCGTTCAAGAAGCTGATCAATCATCCTGAGCAGCCGCGCGGCGTGTACATGTGGGGCGGCGTAGGGCGCGGCAAGAGCTTTCTGATGGACAGCTTCTACATGATCGTGCCGGTGCAGCGCAAAACGCGGCTGCATTTTCACGAGTTCATGCGCGAGGTGCATCGCGAGCTCGAAGAACTGAAAGGGCAGGCCGACCCGCTCGATGAACTCGCGCGGCGCGTCTCGAAGCGTTATCGGCTGATCTGTTTCGACGAGTTTCATGTGTCTGACATTGCGGACGCGATGATTCTTTATCGCCTGCTCGACAAGCTGTTCGAGAACGGCGTGCAGTTCGTGATGACGTCCAACTACGATCCCGACACGCTGTACCCGGACGGCCTGCATCGCGACCGCATGTTGCCGGCGATTGAGTTGATCAAGCAGAAGCTCGACGTGATCAACGTCGACGCGGGCATCGACTATCGGCAACGCACGCTGGCGCAGGTCGAGGTGTATCACACGCCGCTCGGCGCGGCCGCCGACAAGTCGTTGCGCGACGCGTTCGCGCGCCTCGCCGCGGTGCCCGACGAAAGCCCGATCCTGCACATCGAAAAGCGCGAGTTGAAGGCGCTGCGCAAGGCCGACGGCGTCGTCTGGTTCGACTTCGCGACGTTGTGCGGCGGTCCGCGCTCGCAGAACGACTACCTGGAACTGGCGAGCCGTTTTCACGCGGTGATTCTGTCCGCGGTCCCGCAGATGTCGGCGCGCATGGCGTCCGAGGCGCGCCGCTTTACGTGGCTCATCGACGTGTTCTACGACCACAAGGTGAAGCTGCTGATGTCGGCCGCGGTGCCGCCCGAGCAGCTTTACGTCGACGGCCCGATGGCCAACGAATTCACACGCACGGTGTCGCGCATCGTCGAGATGCAGAGCAAGGAGTATCTCGATGCGCCGCGGCGGATCGTCGATACGTCGCTGACTTGAAGCCGGCGCCGCGGCGAGCGCGTTCGCAAGCTGCCGGGCATGCTTTTGCGATAGGTCACATCGCCTGCGCCTAGCGGCCTAGGCCTAACGGCGTATTTTCAAGATTCGGATTGCTCCGATGTTTTGCCTTCGGGTGACTGGCTATCTTTGTCGGGTATCTGACAAAGGAGAAACCATGAATCCCTATCGCGACATCAACGACGAAGAATGGCAGCGCATCGCGCCGTTGCTGCCCGAACTGCGTCCGCGCTCCGAATTGCGCGGCCGCCCGCTGGCCAACACCCGGTCGGTGCTCAACGGCGTGCTGTGGGTGATGTACAGCGGCGCTACCTGGTCGGCCATGCCGCGCAAGTACCCGTCGTATCAAACCTGTCATCGCCGCTTCAAGGCGTGGTATCAGTCCGGCGTGCTCAAGCGCGTCATGGAACAGTTGTTCGGCGCCGCCAGCGAAGAACTGTGCGCAATGATGGAAGCACGCATGCGCACGCATCTGAGCGCGGAAAAGAAAAACGTCGCTGCAGCGCAGAAAGCGCCGGCTCCGGTGGCCCCTGCGGTATATACCCCGCCGCCGGTCAATCCGTTGCCGTCGTCTCCATTTGCTTTCACGTCGCCCTTCAAACACGCTGCATGACGATTCAAATCACGCGACATCACGTAGAAAAAACGGCCGAACGATCATCTCGTCGGCCGTTTTCTTTTTTCGCTCGCGCGCCGGGCTAGCGCGTCTTCGCTACTGCTGACGAACCCACGTTTGCGAGCGCCCGAGCAGCGACACGCCAATATACCCGCGCACCACCAGCTTGTTCCCGCCGTCTTCCAGGTGCATCTTGCACTTGTAGAGTTTGCCGTTTTCCGGGTCGAGAATCTGCCCGTGATCCCAGGCATCGCCGTCTTTTTTCATGTCATCGATGATCGTCATGCCGAGAATCGGCTGATCCTTGCGCGCATCGGTGCAGGCGGTACAACGGCGATCGGGTTGGTCGTTCGGACCGAGTCCTTTAATCACCTTGCCGCTCAGCGTGCCGTTGCCGCTGTCGACGATCTGCACGAGCGCCTTCGGTTGGCCGGTGTGATCGTCGATGGTCTGCCAGGTGCCCACAGGCGTGTCGGCTTGTGCCATCGCGGTGACGGCGCTCGCGAGCAGCACGCCGGCGAGCGCAGCCTGTTTCGCTGTACGAAGCGCGATCGCGCGGGCACGTTGAGTGAACTGCATCATTGTCTTTCTCCTTGATAAAAGACGGCGCGATCGTGGTCGCGCAGCGTTATTGGCATCGCGTGAGGCGCGAGCTGCGTGATGCCGCGCGATGCCGCGTGATGCCCTTCACGTCTCCCGACGCGCGCCGCACACAGGGCTCGGCTGGCGGCTCTGGCGTGGCCGCTTCATGCGATCGATGCAGAATACGTGATGTGCGCGCGAAAGTGCGCGCACGGTTTGATAGTGGAACCTCTAATCGGAGCAGGGCACTCGCCGCTCAATTGAGCTGATACGAGAACGTCGCATTGATGCGCGGACTGCGCGACGCGCTTTCCACTGGAGCATCGCCGACCGCCTTCGCCACGGAAAGATCGAGGCTGTAATACTTCGCGTCGCTGATGCGAAAGCCGAACGCAATCGACGCAAGCCGCGACGGCGACGGCGTGCCCGCGTGCAGATAGACGCGCGCCATGTCGAACGAAACGTAGGGCGTGAACGTGCGCAGATAAGTGAAGCCCGGCGTGAACGCACGGTTGATCTCGAACATGGCGCCCCAACCCGAATCGCCCGACGCTTCGCCCGGCTGATAGCCCTGCGCGAAACGCTGCGCGCCGAAGGCGATCTGCTCGGACGTGGGCAGCGACGCCGCACTGTACTGCCCCGTCAGCGAAATCGCCGTGCCGATCTTGAGCGGCCACTCGTTGGTTTGCGAAAAGCTCGCACCTGTGCGCACGAAATTGATCGAAGCCGGATTGTTGATGCTGGTGCCGGGCACGTTCGAATCGCCCGATTTCGACGCGCCGAGAATGTCGAATGCCTTCGCCACGTTGATGCTCGCGCGGCGCACCTGGCCGGTTCCGACGCTCGCGTAATCGGCTTGCAACTGCATTACGCGCACTTGCGAGCGCAGACCGATCTGCGCGCCGTTCACCTGATTGTGATAGCGGTCCTCGTTGCGCGACGCGTAGACGGAAGCCGTGCCGATCACGCTTTGCGTATTGCTCAGCAGAAGCGGATACGCGAGCGAGCCGCCGATCTTGTCGTTGATGACCGTGCGCTCCACATACGACGGCAAACCCGGATTGTTGACCGGATTGCCGCGATAGTGTGACGCATCGAGCTTCGAAATCAGGCCGTTGCTGCCGATCGGCACGGCGGCATGCGCGGCCAGATAGGTGACGTTGTCGCGGCCTTTCGGCAGCAGCGCCGACACGCTCAGTTGCTCGCCGAGCGCGGTGAGGCCGTTCTCGGTCGCGGTCAGCAGACCTTGCACGCCGGGATGATTGAAGTCGATGCCCGTACTGACGTCGAAAGGCTTTCGCTCCACGTTGAGTTCGAGCGTGGTCGCGCCGTCGGTGTTCTGCGGCGGCGGCACGTTGGCCGCGACCTTCACGCCGGGCAACAGCCCGAGCACGTTGATGTAGCGCTCGAAGGTCGCGCGCCGCAGCGGCCGGTCGGCGATGATGTGATCGGCGATCGCGCGAATCCGGTCTTCCACGGCGCCGGCCTTGCCCGTCACCTTGACCGCGGACACGTAGCCTTCCACGACGGTCACGCGCACGATGCCGTCGTCGAATGTCTGCGCGGGGATGAATGCGAACGAGAGCGCGAAGCCGCGGTCCTGGTAGAGCTTCGTCACGCCATTGGCCACCTGGATCAGATCGCCGATGGTCGTTTCCTTGCCGACGAGCGGCGTGAAGCGCTGCGCGACGTCGTTGAACGGAATGGACTTGACGCCTTCGACCTGCACGCGCGTCGGCGTGAGATGGCGCGCGAGCAGTTCCTGGAGTTGAGGCGCCTGGGGCGCGACCTGCACGGTCACGTTCGGGCCTTTGTCGGGTGCCTTGATCTGGGGTAGGGAGTCGAGCGGATTGCCGCCCAGCGTGCTACCGCCCAGCGTACTACCGCCTGCCGTCGGCGCCGGGCGCGATTGCGCGTGCGCCGGTGCTTGCCATGCACTCGCGGCGAGCGCCGCGAGCACGAAGGTCCAGGTGCTGCCGTACCCGAGTTTCATCGGATTGTCCTCGTATGCCATCTTGTTTTACGGGCGCCTGTCGATGCGCGGCATGGCCTTGCCGCCTGACGGCGCCCGCTTATGTATGGCCGGACGAACTTTGCCGTCCCACCATGTATTACGTCATGCAGTGCGCGAAGCTTGAATGCAGCGCCCATCGCGCGGAGTACCGCAGGCATCGACGGCGAGCCTCGCAGCCGCGCAATCGAAGCCTGTTCGTTTCAGCATGCGTCGCGCGATGAGTCTCACTGTCTTTGCGAGCGGCATCGACGGGAACCGTGAAGTGTCCCAGCCGATGCCACGCGCGCCGCATCCGCGCCTCAGCACCGCTTATGCGGACTACTTACGATTAACCGGCAGGAGGCCGCCGACCAGCGTCGTCAGTCCGCTCGCCGGATTGCTCGACGCGCCAGCGGAACCGCCGGAAGCCGTCGAGCCCGCCGCGCCGCTCAATGTGCCGGTAAGTTGCCCGACGAGAGCCGTCACGGGCCCGAGCGCTTGAGCGCCGCCGCCGGAACCGCTCGCCGTACCGCCTGCAACGCCGGACAGCGCGCCGCCCAGCGAGGACAGCGGGCTCGCTGCGCTGCCCGTGCCGCCGAGCGCCGATGTCAGCGAGCCGAGCGGTGCGCCGCTCAGGCCGGAGCCGAGACCGGCGAGAGGCGTGCCGCCGAGCAGCGTCGACACGGAGCCGAGCGGATTGCCGCCCAGCCCGAGACTGGCCAGCACGTTTTGCAGCGGGCTCAACGGGCTGCTGTTCGACGGCGGTCCGTTGGCCACGCTCAGATTCGTGCTGCCGACGAGGCTCGTGATCAGACCGGGAATCGGCAGTACGCCGTTCGGGCCGTTCGGATTGACGAGGCCGCCGGCGTTCGTCACCGTGTTGCCGAGCGAGGCGGCCAGCGCGCCCGCATCCGCGCCGACCGGATTGCCGCTCGCCGCGCCGACCTGCGAGCCGGCGGAGCTGAGCGCGCCGCCCACCTGAGCCAGCAGACCGCCGACCGGCGCGCCCAGGCCCGTCTGCGTGCCGACCGCCTGGGTGACGAGACCCGCGGTTGTGACGATCGGCGTGATCGCGGTGCTGAGCGGCTGCGTGACCTGCTGGACGGGCACGGAGCCAAGCGTATTGCCGAGCGTCGCGCCGCCTGCGTTGAGCGCCGTTGCGGTGGTCGAGAGCGCGCCGGCCAGCGGCGTCGTCACCGGCGACAGCGGCGCGAGATTACCGCTGCCCAGGCCGTCGACGGCGGTGCTCAGTCCTTGCACGACACCGCTCGTCGAACTCACCACGGAGCCGAGGCCCGCGACGGTCGCGCCGACCGGGTTCGGCGTCGCGCCGATCTGGCCGACGCCGCTCGTCACCGCATTGGCAAGCGAGTTCAGCGTGGCGCTCGTGCCCGACACGGCGTTGCCGAGGCCTTGCGTGACTTGCGGGCTGAGGCCGGGAATCGTCTGCGCCGCGATCAACGCGCCCAGGTCGTTGGTCGTCTTGGCCGCGCCGGTAACGGCGCCGGAAGTCCCGGTCGTGGTCGTCGTGGTGCCTCCGCCGCCCGTCGATCCGGAGCCGCCGCCGGTGCCGGTGCTCGCTGTCGGCGGCGAGTTGACGGTGCTGCCGCCGCACGCGGCGAGCAGGCCGGCGACGGACACCGCGATCAACGGAGTGCGCAGCGACAGAAAGGCGCTCGCGGCGGGGCGGCGGTTAAACAGGCGGTGCGTGGACATGTGTGCTCCTCAATGCCTTTTCTGGCGATCGTTTTTGCTGCTGGAATGCGCCGTTTGTGTGGTGGGTGGCGGCGCGTGGTGTTTAATGCCGGGTTGGAAGCCGTGTTCGAAGCTGCATTCGACGCTGTGCTCAAAGCCCGTTGGAAGCGTGCTCAAAGCCGTATCTGAAGCCGTGTTCGACGCTGTGCCCAAATCCGTGAAACTGCATTCAAAAGCAGGCGCGAAGGCTGCCGTTGAACGGCGCTGTCCGTGCCGCAGGCGAGCTTGTGCGGATGTGAGTCGATTGCAAGTTCATCTCGTGCGTGTCGCCGCCCGGCGCGTGCCGCGCCAGCCGCACTGAGCGCGCGGCGACGCGCGAGCGGTTGCGCTTCTTACTTCTTCGACAATCCGCCGAGCAGACCGCCCACCAGCGACGTCACGGGCGCGAGCGGATTGTTCGTGGCCGCATTACCCGAGGTCGCCGTGAGCGACACGCCCGCGGGCGCGGCGCCCGGCGCGCTCGACGTTGCCGCTGCAGGCGCAGTGGCGCTGCCGATAGCGCCGGTCACCGTCGATAGCAAGCCGGTGACGGGTGCAAGCGGGCTGCTGGTGGCGCCGCCGCCGGCAGCGCCGCTGAGTCCGCCCGTCACACTGGAGAGAATGCCGGTCACGGGTGCAAGCGCGTTGGTGCCGCCCGATGCGCCGCCGACCGCGCCCGTCAGGCCGCCGACCAGGCCGGCAACAGGGGCGAGCGGCCCGCTGCCAGTGCCGCCCGTCAGGCCGCCGAGCACACCGGTAACTGGCGCAAGCGGCCCGCTACCCGTTCCGCCCGTCAGGCCGCCGAGTACGCCGGCAACTGGCGCAAGCGGCCCGCTGCCAGCGCCGCCCGTCAAGCCGCCGAGAACACCGGTAACCGGAGCCAGCGGCCCGCCGCTGGTGCCACCCGTCAACCCACCAAGCACGCCGGTAACTGGAGCCAGCGGCCCACTAGCCGTTCCGCCAGTAAGCCCACCAAGTGCACTCGTCAGCGGCGCAAGCGGCCCGCTACCCGTTCCCCCCGTCAAGCCACCCAACCCACCAAGCGCCCCCGTCAGCGGCGCGAGCGGGTTGCCGCCCGTTCCCCCCGTCAAAAGACCGCCAACCGACGCGACCGTTGCGCCCGTATCCGTCACCGTGCGTCCGAGCGCGGTCGTCACGGGATTGCCGCCGCTCGCGCCGAGCAATACGCCGGCGTGTCCGAGCCCGCCGCCGAGCGTCGACAGCAGCGTGTTGACGGGCGCGCCGAGACCCGTCGTGTTGCCGACGGTCTGAGTCGTCGATGCGACCATCGACGTGATCGGCGTAATCGCCGTGCTCAGCGTCTGCGTGACCTGCTGCACCGGACCGGTCGACAGCGCCGTGCCGAGCACGCTGCCGCCGTTCGTGACCGCGCCGCCCAGCGTGCCGACCGCGCCGCCCAGCGGCGTCGTGAGTGCCGACAACGGAGCGAGCGGGCCGCTGCCGAGGCTCGTCACGAGCTTGCCGGTTTCCGTCACCGCGCCGCCGGCATGTCCGACGACGCCGCCAAGGCTCGACACCGTGGTCCCGACCGCGTTGCCGCCTGTGCCGAGCTGGCCGAGCCCCTGCGTGACGCCGCCGCCGAGCGTGGAGACGGCAGCGCCGACTTCGTTGACGATGCCGCCTGCGGCCTGGGTGGTCTGCGGGCTCACGCCCGGCAGCGTCTGTGAGCCGATTACCGTGCCGACGCCCGAGACCGTCGAGCCGACGTCGCCGATCACGCCGCCCGAGTTGCCGACCACGGTGCCGATCGCATTCGCGACCGGCGTCGTGCTCGGGTCGGTGCCGGGATCGGTGTGCGTGTTCGGATCGGTATTCGTATTCGTGCTGGTGTTTGTATTAGATTGGCCGCCCGAACCGCCGCTACCCGAACCGGCCGAGCCCATCGAGCCGCTGCCGCTCCCGGTCGACAGCGTACCGCCTGCCGAACCGCTGCCGTTGCTGCCGGTGCCCGAGCTGAGGCTTCCCGAGCCTCCGCACGCGCCGAGCGAAAGCAGCGCCGCCACGCCGGCCGCGATCAGCGTGGTGCGCAACGCGACGACGTTCGCCGCCTTCGTGATCCGGATTGTTCCGTTGAGGTTGGTCGTGTGGTTCGTGCCGATTGTTTGAATGTTCATGTCGCCCTCGCATCGCATGTGTTGTGTGTGGTCCTGCTGCGGGCTCTCTCTGCACGACCCATGCCATTTCGACTGACCAATAGCGAAGATTTTCGAATGGGCGTCGCAATGCCTTATCGAATAAGGCGTTGCCGAATTCGATGGAGCAAGCGCTAAATCGGAAAATGCATGGGAAAAAGGCGCCGCGGCGCATTGGCGATAGCGGCGTAACGTAACGGGCCGGGGACGCCGTTACGGAATTCGCCGTAACGCGAGCGCATATCGCGGCGTGTTCCGCTTGAAACATCCTTTCAAATAGTTAATTAGTGCACCGATTCAAAATTATGGTTAATACTATGTGCTGCAACGCACTAACAGCCGTTAACCTATGTGTACGGGAAGAACCAACGGGCAATCATCCGTGCGGGCACACGAGAATTGCTTAAAAAAGATTGTTCAGCTATAAAGCCCAAAAGCCGGACGGATTCACGAGGGAGGTGGGTTATCGAACAGACAGCTCATGCACATCCGTTTGATTGGGGGCGGCCGCAACGCTCAGATGCTGCACGGTAACAACGCGCACCGGAACGAGAGACCAACGGTGCAGTGCGTGCAGGAACTGACTGCAACACGCGGCACACAGAATGACGAATAAATCGAAAATCGAGGGTAACAATGAAAAAGTTCACCGCAAGCTTCCTGAGAGATAACCGGGGCGTAACAGCGCTGGAATACGGTCTGATCGCAGGTCTGATCGTCGTCGTTATCGGTTCGACAGTGCAGGGTCTGGGCACGCAGCTCAATACAGCATTCCAGACGATCGCCGGGCTTTTGCCTCATTAGCAAATAAAGCAATGGGGTCTCGGCAAGCACGGCGTAAGGCATTATTAATTTAACGTTTTACGTTCTTATTCCTGCCGGGATCTTGCCTGATAGGCGCACCCGGATTGCGATTGCAATCCGGGTGAATTGATGCGTCTGTCGAGTTCTAATATGCAAGTATCCTTCGCGCTTCTCGTATTCATGCTCTGGTGTGCGTGCGTCGCCATTTGCGATTACCGCAGCCGGCATATTTCCAATGCGCTTGTCGTTGTCGGTTTAATAACGGCGGTTTTGTGCGCTCTATTTAACATTTCTCCGTTCGGTATTTCCGCCGCTCAGGCCGCGGCCGGCGCCGCCGTCGGCCTCGTCGCCCTGTTGCCGTTTTTTGCGCTCGGCGTGATGGGCGCCGCGGACGTCAAGGTGTTTGCCGTGCTTGGCGCGTGGTGCGGCGTTCATGCGCTGCTCGGGCTGTGGGCGGTGGCGAGCGTCGCCGCCGGGCTGCATGCGCTGTGGGTGCTCGTCGCGACGCGCACGCGCCTGGCCGCGTTGCTGCAACGCCGGGCGCCTACCTTCGAGTTGGCCGGTCGCCGCTCGACGCCGTTCGCCACATGCCTCACCGTGCCGTTGATGGTATGGCTCGCCGCGCAACTCGTTGTAGGAGGCGCCCGATGATCGCGCGTCCGCAACGCGGCAGGCGGGCCGATTCGAGACCCGCCTCGAGACTGGCCTCGATACCCGCCAACGGTATCGACGCCGCGCCGCGCGTCCCCGCACGCAACGCACACGCACGCAACGCACACCCCCGCCGTTCCCAGCGCGGCGCCACCGCGATCGAATTCGCGCTCGTGTTCCCGCTCTTCTTCTGCGTGTTCTATGCGATCGTGACCTTCAGTCTGATCTTCGTCGCGCAGCAGAGTCTCACGCTGGCAAGCGAGGAGGGCGCGCGCGCCGCGCTCAACTATCAGAAAGCGAACGACGTCCCCGCCGCCATCAACCTGCGCGCCGCAGCCGCGTGCACGACCGCCACCAACATGGTCGCGCAGATGATCAGCACCGCCGCATGCCAGACCGTGCCCGCCGCATGCAGCTACCAGCCGGCCATGACCTGCATCGCCGTGACCCTGACCTACAACTACGCGGCGCATCCGCTCGTGCCGAACCTGCCTCTGCTCGGGCTCATGCTGCCCGACAACCTGACCAGTACCGCCACGGTGCAACTCAATCCGGTGAACATACTTTGACTGACGCACACGCTCCGATTCCGTCGACTCCGGCTCGCTCGTCCGCGCATGACGGCCACACCGCCTCGCGCGATTCATGGCGCGCCCGGTCATGCTGAAGCTGACCCGCATCGTTGCCGGCGCGCTGATTGCCGTCGCGCTGTTGCTCGGCGTATTCTCCGTGATGTTGCTGCGCCGGCCCGCGCCGGCGCCGGTCGCGTCCGTCAAGCAAACGGTGTTTCCGGTGGTGGTGGCGACGCGCGTGCTGCCCGCGGGCAAGCCGATCGCCGCCGATGCGCTGCGTGTTCAGCCGTTGCCGATCAACCCCAACGGCGCGTTCGCCGATCCTTCGCTGGTCGCGGGGCGCGTGCCCGCCGCCGACATCGGCGCGGACTCGCCGGTGCTCGAGGAGCAACTGTCGTCCGGTCTCGCCGAGCGGATCGAGCCGGGCGAGCGCGCGGTGGCGGTGCGCGTCGAGGAATCGAATGCGGTCGGCAACCGCTTGCGGCCCGGCAATTTCGTCGACGTGTTCTTCACGCTCAAGCGCGACGGCAACATGGGCAGCGGCGGCGAGATCGAGCGTACCCAGGCGCGTCTGTTGATGTCGAAGGTGCGCGTGCTCGCGTTCGGCAACGCGACGGCTGTCGGCGACACGTCCGGCGATCCGAACGGCATGGTCAGGACAGCGGTTCTCGCGGTGCCGGTTGCCGATGTCGACCGTCTGACGCTCGCCGAAAGTTCGGGGCGGCTCGTGTTCGCGCTGCGCAATCCGAAGGATGCCGAAGTAATCGACGCCGCCGCGTTCGCGCCGCTGCCCGCGGTGCTGAAGACATCGACGCGAGCGGGCGACGCCGCGCCGTCCGGCGATTCGACGCGCGCGGCCGCCGGCGTCTCGCTCGACGCGCTGTCGGGCGGCGCGGGCAATGCCGCGCCACGCACGCCCGCCGCGCCGCATGCTGCGCCGCCCGTCACGCGCGTCGTGAATCATGCGGGAAGCGCGGGCGGCGTCATCGAAGTGATACGGGGTGGGCGCGCCGAAACGGTCGCCCGATAGCGGTTTCACGGAGCCGCGCGGCCACGCGCGTCCATAAAAAATGAACAAACGCATTTTCGGGTACGGATTAACGGCGCTGCTGTGCGGCTCGTCGATGGCGATGTCGTCCGCGAGTTTTGCGGCGGGCGGCGCGGAGCAGCTCGACGTCGCCGTCGGCTCCCAGCAGTCGCTTGCGGGCGGCCATACGCTGCGGCGCGTTGCGATCGGCGATCCGAGCGTCGCGGACGTGCTCATCATCAAGGGCGACAAAACGGGCGGCGTGCTGCTGATCGGCAAATCGCCGGGCACGACGAACGTCATGTTGTGGGAGCAGGGCAAGGACGCGCCGTTGTCGTATGTCGTGAACGTGAGCTCGCCGGCCGCGAAAAGCTTGCTCGGGCCCGGCACGCCGTCCGTGAAGGTGCTCGGCGACACCGCACTGATCACGGGCGCCGCGCCGACGATGGAAGCGCATCACCGCGCAGCCGCCGCCGCCGAGATCGAGGCACATCAGCGCGCGGCGCTGGGCGGCGCGGGCGGCATCGGCACTGCCAATGGAGCAAAAAGCAGTGCAAACAGCGGACCAAACGGCAGCGCAAACAGCGCCGCAAACAGCGCGCAAATCTACGACACCTCGACAATCGCGACCCGCTCGGTCGTCCAGGTCGACGTGCGCGTGGTGGAGTTCAGCCGCACGGTCCTCAAGCAGGTCGGCCTGAACATTCTCAAGCAGAACAACGGCTTCACGTTCGGCTCCTTCGCGCCGTCGGCGCTGACCTCGGCGACCTACGGCTCCACGCCGTCGTTCAGTTCGGTCGCGCCGATTTCGTCGGCGTTCAATCTCGTGTTCAACTCGGCCACGCACGGCCTGTTCGCCGACCTGAGCCTGATGGAAAGCAACAACCTCGCGCGAATTCTGGCCGAGCCGACGCTCGTCGCGCTGTCCGGTCAGAGCGCGAGCTTTCTTGCCGGCGGCGAAATTCCGGTGCCGATTCCGCAAGGTCTCGGCACGACGTCGATCGAATACAAGCCGTACGGCGTCGGTCTCACGCTCACGCCGACCGTGTTGAGCCCGCAGCGCATCGCGCTCAAGGTCGCGCCCGAAGCGAGCCAGCTCGACTTCGCGAACGCGGTCACGATCAGCGGCGTATCGGTGCCCGCGATCACCACGCGCCGCACCGACACGACCGTCGAACTCGGCGACGGCGAGAGCTTCGTGATCGGCGGGCTGATCGATCGCGAAACGATTTCGAACGTGGCCAAGGTGCCGCTGCTTGGCGACCTGCCCGTGATCGGCGCGTTCTTCAAGCAGCTCAACTATCAGCAGAACGACAAGGAACTGGTGATCATCGTCACGCCGCATCTGGTGTCGCCGCTCGCGAAAGGCGCGACCTTGCCGGCCACGCCGGGCGAGCAGTCGGAGCAGCGCAACGCGCCGGTGTGGCGCTCGCTGATCGGCGGCGTGGCGGCGCGCGACGCGGCGCCGGGATTTTCGAAATGAACGCGCGCGGCCAGGCGGCAGTTCGCGGCGCGCGCACGGCTTGCCGCTGCAAGATCGGCGCGCGTCTGCCGCAGTTAGGCTGCGGCGGGCAACGAAAGGCAAAGGCACGCGTCGTTGCGCCGATGCCGCAAGAGGATGGGCACGATGAACGCAAGAACGCACTCGTTGACTGACCGGGCCGTCACCGACTATTTCATGTTTGCGTCGCTCGCCGACGAACATGTGCACTGGCTCTCGGAGACCTTGCTTGCCGCGGGCGCGGTCGAGGCGGTCACGCTCGATCCGTCGATCCTCACGCAGCGCATCGCGACGCTCAACCCGTCGCTCGTATTCGTCGACTTTTCGGGCGGACGCGGCGCGGCGGCGAGCGCGGCGACGAACGCGGTGCGCGCGCAGTATCCGGGGCTCCAGATCGTCGCGATCGGTTCGCTCGCCGAGCCGGAGAGCGCGCTGGCTGCGTTGCGCGCGGGCGTGCGCGACTTCATCGATCTGACCGCGCCCGCCGCCGACGCGCTGCGCATCACGCAGCAGGTGCTCGACAACCTGGTCGAACCGGTGAGCCGGCACGGCCGCGTGACGGCGCTGCTCGGCGCGCGTGTCGGCATGGGCGTGAGCACGCTCGCGACCAATCTCGCGGTCATGCTGCAACGGCGCGACGCGCAGCAGGGCAGGCAGGCGGCGTTACTCGATCTCGGCTTGCCCGCCGGCGACGGCCTGCTGATGCTCAACACCCGCAGCGACTTTCATTTCGTCGAAGCCGTGCGCAATCTGCGGCGCTTCGATCAGACCTTCGTGCACACGGCGCTCTCGCATCACACGAGCGGCCTCGCATTCACCACGCTGCCGCCGAATCTCGCCGACATGCGCGAGATTTCCTATTCGTCGTCGATCAGTCTCCTGAACCGGCTGCGCGCGTTTTTCGACCAGCAGATCATCGACCTCGGCGGCTTCTCGAACATCGAATTCATCGCGCACGTGGTGCGTGCTTCCGACGAAGCGTGGCTCGTCTGCGATCAGGGCGTGGCGTCGATTGTGTCGGCGGTCGGCGTGCTCGAGGCATTGCGCGATGCGGGCACGGACACGACCAACGTCAGGCTGATCGTGAACAAGTTCGACCCGGATCTCGGGCTCGCCGCCGCGCAGATCGCGGAGCGTCTCGAGATTCCGCTCGTCGCGAGCTTGCCCGATCGCCGCGTGGCGCTCGGGCAGACGGCGAACCAGGGCTTGCTGCTCGCCGATGCCGCCGCGCGCGACCCGTACGTGCGCGCGCTCGAGCCGCTGATCGAGCGGCTCGCGGGCCCGGCACACACGAGCGCGCCGGCGCGCGGCAAGTTCGCGTTGGGCGCGCTCAAACGCTTCATCCCAACTTCTTCCAGACGGTCATAGACGATGGCAAAAGAAATCGAATTCGCCGACAACGCGCCGTCGTTTGCGCAAAGCCAGCAGTTCCAGGACATCAAGAACGCCGCGCACGAACATCTGCTCACGCGTATCGAGGAACTCGGCTCGGAGTTCGGCCGCTGGTCGCGCAACGCGATCAATCAGTTCGTCGATCTGGAAATGGACAGCTTCGTGCGGCTGCGGCGCGTGCCGATCAACGAGGCCGAGGTGCGCGCGATTGCCGACGCGTTGACCAAGGAGCTCGCGGGCTTCGGACCGATCGAGGATCTGCTCAACGATCCGGCCGTCGAAGACATCCTGATCAACGGCTATAACGACGTGTACGTGTCGCGCCACGGCATCCTCACGAAGATACCGGTGCGTTTCGCCGACAACGCGCATTTGCTGCGCATCGTGCGGCGCATTCTCGCGCCGATCGGCCGGCGTCTGGACGAATCGAATCCGATGGTCGATGCGCGCCTGCCGAACGGCGGACGCGTCAACGTGGTGATCGAGCCGCTGTCGATCGACGGGCCGATCGTGTCGATCCGCAAATTCCGCAAGGACCCGCTGCGTCCCGACGATCTGCTCGGCAACGGCACTTACAGTCCCGAAATCGGCGCGCTGCTCGAAGCCGCGGTCATGGCGCGCTGCAATGTGCTGGTGTCGGGCGGAACGAGTTCGGGCAAGACGTCGCTGCTCAACGCGCTGGCCTTTCACATCCCCGAGCCGGAGCGTGTCGTGACGATCGAGGACACGGCCGAACTGTCGCTCAACCATCCACATGTGGTGCGGCTCGAAAGCCGTCCGGGCGGCTTCGACGGTGCGGGCGTCGTGACGATCCGCGACCTGCTGCGCAATACGCTGCGCATGCGCCCGGACCGCATCATCGTCGGCGAAGTGCGGGGCGGCGAAGTGCTCGAAATGCTCCAGGCGATGAACACGGGCCACGACGGCTCGATGGGCACCGTTCACGCAAGCTCGCCGCGCGAGTGTCTGTACCGGCTCGAAATGCTGGCGGGCTTCGCGGGCTTCCAGGGCACCGAGTCGAGCCTGCGCCGTCAGATCGCCAACGCGATTGACTTCATCGTGCAGATCGGGCGGCTTTCGAACGGCCGCCGCCGCATTCTGTCGATCACCGAAGTGACGGGCCTGTCGGACAACATCATCGCGACGCAGGAGTTGTACCGCTACGAGCCGGTGCTGTCCGCGGACGGCGAAGAGCTCGATCAATGGGTGTCGCTCGGCATTCATCCGCATTCGCCGAAGCTCGCGCGCTTCCGTCAGCCGCTCGGGGGTGTGGGCTTCGGCGGTAGCGGCGGTGGCGGTTTTAATGGCGGCGGTGGTGGCGGTTTCGGCGGCTTCAATGTCTAGCGCCGCATTGATCTTTGCCGCGCTCGCGCTGCTGTGCGCGGCGCTTGCGCTGCTCGTCCTGCAGCGCGGCGCGCAACGCAAGGAGCAGGCGAGCGCGGAGCGCTTTATCGACAGCCGGATGAGCGTCGCGTCGACTGCCGCGATGAGCGGCGCGGCGATGGCATCGGGCGCAGCGGGTGCAAGCGGTGCTGCAAGCGCGCCGCGTGGCGCATCGTCTTCGGGCGGCGCTTCGTCTTCGTCTTCGTCTTCGGGCGCGGCCACGGGATCTGCGTCCGCTTCCGCACGCCGCGCCGCGCCCGGCGTCGCGTTCGCGCCGCAAGCGCCGGCCGCCGACGCGGGCTGGGACGCGCATCTGCGTTATCTGGGCGCACGCGTGCGCTATGCAATCGGCGCGAGGCTCAACCGCGCCGGACTGCGCAACGCGCGCGCGTCGCTCGCCGCGGTTGCGGCCATCGTCGCGACCTTGTGTCTCGTGGCCGGCAGCCAGGGCGGCCCGCTCGCCGCCGGCATCACGCTGCTGGGCTGCGCGGTGTTCCTCTACTTCGTGATGTCGATGCGCGCAAGCCGGCGCCGTCAGGCGATCGTGCGGCAACTGCCGTCGTTTCTCGACGGCATCGTGCGTCTGATCACGCTCGGCAACAGCGTGCCCGCCGCGTTCCAGGCCTCGCTGCAAACCACCGAGGCGCCGCTGCGCGAATGCCTCGACCACGTTTCGCGGATGCTCAGATCGGGCGTCGAGATCGACCGCGCGCTGTCTCACGTCGCGGTGCTGTACGGCGCGCGCGAACTCGAACTGGTGGGCGCGGTGCTGCGCCTCTCCGTCAAATACGGCGGTCACGCGGACGTCATGCTCGACCGCATGTCGTCGTTCATGCGCGATCTCGAGCAGGCCGAACGCGAACTCGTCGCGATGTCGTCGGAAACGCGGCTGTCGTCGTGGGTGCTCGGCATGTTGCCCGTCGGCATCGGCGGCTTTCTGATTCTGACGAACCCGCGCTATTTCGGCTCGATGTGGTTCGATCCGGGCGGCCGCCAGATTCTCTATCTCGCGTTCGCGCTGCAATTGACGGGCGCGTATCTGCTCTACCGGCTCGCGCGGTTGAAGGCATGACGATGCAGCCGAACGAACTCTTCGCTCTTGCGCTTGCGTTCGCCGCCGCGGGCTTGCTGCTGCTTGCCGGCTTGCTGGTCGCGCGTCTTGCCGCGGCACGCCGCAGCGCTCGCACGCTCGCGCACGCGCTCGACGGGCGCGCGCTGCAAAGCGCGGCGGCCGCGGGCGCTCGTGGGGCGCAGGTGGGCAATGCGGCGAATGCCGCGCAGGGCGGCGGCGCTGCGAACGCATCGAGCGTGGCAAGCGTGGCCAATCTGGCTAGCGGGTCGCACGCGCCCAATGCGTCCAATGCCGCGCACGCGCTGAATACATCGTCCTCGCGCGGCACTTCGGCCAACGTCAAGCGCGCACGCGGCATGAAAGGCCTGCTCGAACGATGCGCCGACGCCGGCACGCGCTGGCTCGACACGTCGATTGGCCGGCAGGTCGTCGCGCAGGAGGACCGGCGGCTTCTCGAACAGTGCGGTTTCGTCGATGCCCGCGCGCGCGGACTGTTCCTGATGGCGCGGATCGCGGGCGCGATTGTGCTGCCGCTCGTCGCCGGCCCGATCGCGCACGCGCATGTCGACGGTCCGCGTCATGTGCTCGTCGTGATCGTCGCGTTCATGTGCGGCGTGATGGCGCCGAAGCTGGTGTTGCGCCGGCGCGCGGCGGCGCGTCGCGGCGCGGTCGTCGACGAATTGCCGATGCTCGTCGATCTCTTGCGGCTCTTGCAGGGCGTCGGTCTCTCGCTCGATCAAAGCCTTCAGGTGATGGTCAACGATTTTCGCGGCGTCTTGCCCGTGCTCGCGAGCGAACTCGAGATCGCGCAAGGTCAGTTCGCCGCGGGCCGCACGCGCGAGCAGTCGCTGTCGCGGCTTGCGTCCAGCTTCGACAACGAAGACCTGCGCGCCGTGGTGCGCCTGCTGATTCAGGTGGACCGCCACGGCGGCGCGGTGCAGGAACCGCTCAAGCAGTTCGGCGACCGCCTGCGCGAAACGCGCCGCGCGATGCTGCGCGAACGGATCGGCCGGATGGCGGTGAAGATGACCGGCGTGATGATCCTGACACTGCTTCCCGCGCTGATGATCGTCACTGCGGGGCCGGGTGTTATGTCGGTGTCCCATTCGCTGAAGTCGATGCATCGGTAAGGAAACAGCAATGCAATTGATCAAGATACCGAACTATTCCGCGCGTGCGATGCGCTGCGCTTGCAGTGCGTTGGCGCTCGCGTTGCTCGGCGCGTGCGCGTCGCAGCAGTCCGGCTACGGCATCGGTCCGCAGGCCGAGCGGCAGGCCATGCTGCAGCGGACCAATCGCGATCCGGCGCCGGACACGCCGGGCATGTACCTGGGTCTCATCGACCGGATGCAGTCGCAAGGGCTTTACTTCGCGTCGCTCGCGCATATCGACGCGTTCGAGAAGCAGTACGGCGTCACGCCGGATTCGATCCTGTTGCGCGCGGACGCGTTGCGCATGACCGATCAGCCGGAGGCGAGCGCGGGGGCTTATGGGCAGTTGCTACAGACGCCGCTGGCGGCGCGCGGGCATCGCGGGCTCGGTTTGATCGCGGGCGGACAGGGCGACTTCGGCCGCGCGGCGAGCGAGTTGCAACAGGCGGCGCAGCTCGCGCCGACCGATGCGACGGTGCTCTCCGACCTCGGTTATGCGCGCCTGCGTGCGGGCGACGTCGCTGGCGCGCGCGTGCCGTTGATGAAGGCGGCGGAACTCGATTCGACGAACCCGAAGGTCGTCAGCAATATCGCGCTTTTTCTGCTGGCGAACGGGCAGGCGGCCTCCGCGCAGGCGCTGATGAACCAGCAGAAGCTCGGGCTCGACGTGCGCGCGGCGATCCGCAGCGACGCGGCGAAAGTCGCCGCCGCGAGCCGCGACGGTGCGCATGCGGGCGCTGCCGTCACCGGCATGACGGTTCCGTCGAGTGCGCGAAACGCGCCGGCGGGCACGGTCGCGAGCACGCAGAACACGATGGAACCGGCGCCGCGTCTCTTGCAACGGTTCGCACAATAACAGGCGGCGCGGCCGCGGAGGGTAGCGTGAAAAATAACGAAAGAAACGGGATCCGGTGGCGCTCGTGGCGCTGGTGGTGCTTTGCAGTGCGCGCGTCGGTGTTCGTGCTGGCGGCGGGTGCGGCTGCGCACGCGGGGGCTCAGTCGGCGGCAGCGGGGGAGCCGGCCGTCGCACGCAGCGAAGTCGGGCATTCGACATCCGCATGGCTCGAGCTTCAGCGCAGCAACACGCAAGCCATAGCCCCTCAGCCGATGCTCGGCGAAGAGGCGGGGCTCGCGTACCGACGCTACATGCAGTCGTTCAAATCGCGCATTCCCGATTTGTACGGTTCGGCGCTCAATCAGGGCAGCGGCGGCGGCGGGCAGGGCGGCGGGCTCACGGGCCAGTTGCCGCAGAACTGATATGCGATCAGCCGATTCCGTCCACCGCCGTTTGCGATCGCTGCGCACGCATCGTCGCGCAGGCGCTGCCCTTGCGCTCACCCCGCGCCGGCAGCGCGGCGCGATTGCGCTGCTGGCGGCGGTGTTCGTGAGCGTCGCGGTGATCGCGCTCGGCGCCGTGGACATCGGCCACTTCTATTACGCGCGCCGCGATTTGCAGCGGACCGCCGATCTCGCCGCGGCGGCCGGCGCTCAGGTGATCGGCAGCGCGGGCGGCTGCGCGGCGGCCGCCAGCATGGCGCGGCTGAACGCAACCGCAAACGGCCTGCCGGGCGACGGCACGGTCCAGGTCACTTGCGGACGATGGGACCCGTCGGCCAATGCGGGCCAGTCGTATTTCGTTGCGTCGGGCACGCCGCTCAATGCGGTGCAGGTGGTGGCGAGCCGGCCCGTGCCGTTTCTGTTTCTGATCGGCCAGGCGCGCGACCTGAGCGCGAGCGCCGTCGCGCAGGCGACCAACATCAGCTCGTTCTCGCTGAGCACGTCGGTGGCGAGCCTTTCCGGCGGTCTGCTCAACGGATTGCTGAACGGCTTGCTCGGCACCAGCCTGAATCTCGACGTCGGCTCTTATCAGGGGCTCGCCACCGCGCAGGTCAAGCTGGCGGATCTGGCGGCCGCATTGGGCGTCGCGTCGATGTCGCAGTTGCTGCAGACGCAGGTGACGGTGAGCCAGCTCGCCACCGCGATGGCGACCGTGCTCGGTCAGAGCAACCTGGCGAGCGCGAGCGCGACCAGCGCGCTGGGCGCGATTGCGAGCGCATCGACGGGATCGACGGCGATCCGGCTCGGCGACACGACGAGCGCAAACGGCTTGCTCGCGATCGGTCTGGCGAACCCGGAGGCGGCCGCGTCCGCCACCATCAACGCGCTCGACGCGCTGATGATCGCCGCCGAGATCGCGCACGGCAGCTCGGCGGTGAACCTGGGCACCGCGCTCAATCTGAGCCCGGTCGCGAACGTCACGGCGCAAGCGCGGGTTCTGAAGCCGCCCGTGATCGCGGTGGGCGAGGCCGGCACCTATCCGGACGGCCGCTATCGGACGAGCGCGCATTCGGCGTCGGTGCAGCTTTATCTGAACGTGCAACTGGTCAACGCCAAGCTTGGGCTCGGGGCGGGATTTCCTTCGCTCGTCAACGTGAGCCTTCTCAATCTGCCGATCTACCTCGAAGTCGCGCCCGGCACCGCCGGTTTGCAAAGCACGCAGTGTTCGACGCAGAAGTCGACGAGCTATAGCGGGATCGACGTCAGGCCAGGCCTGCTGTCGATGTGCGTGGGCGGCGACGCGTCCAGCAACCTGACCAATAGCAGCGTGCCGACCACCTGCTCGACGCCCGCGTCGCTGACTTCAGTGAGCGTGCCGTTGCTGAGTCTAGGCGTAATCGACGTGACGGTCGGCACCAGTTCGCCGGCGAACGGCTTCAACCTCCATATACAGCCGCAGTCGAGCGTGCTGCGCTTTAACAACGTGGCCGGCGATGCCGACGACTTTCAGAGCACCAACACCAACGCGCTCGGTTCGGCGACGAGCGGTCTTGTGGGCCAGCTCGCGTCCGGGCTCGCGGGCTCGATGCACGCGAGCGCGCTCGGCCTCGACATCACCGTTCTTGCCGCGCCGCTCGTTGGCGCGCTCGCCGGGCTGCTCACGCCCGTACTGAATTCGCTCGACCTGCTGCTCGTTCCGCTTCTGCAACTCCTCGGCGTGCAGGTCGGCGTCAGCACGGTTCACAGCCTCGGACTTGCCTGCGGTCAGGCACAACTGGTTTATTGATTCGGCGACCATGAGAACCACCACCAAAATCGAGGAACTCGATATTTACGTCTGGGAGGGCAAGGCCGACATCGTCGACCGGGTCGCGCGCTGCATGGCGAGCTTCGACGTCGAAGTGATCCGTGCGGATGACATCGCGATCTCGCCCGAGCGGACCGCGCAGCGGCCGTCGCTCGCGATCATCAGCGTCTCGGTGATCGACAGCGGCGCGCTGATCGTGCGCGACTGGCAGGCCGCTCACGGCATTCCGGTCGTGTGGGTCGGCGCGGCGCCGCGCGACCACGATCCGTCGATGTATCCCGCCGAGTATTCGCACATTCTGCCGCTCGACTTTACGTGCGCCGAGTTGCGCGGCATGGTGACGAAGCTCGTGCTGCAAATGCGCGCACACAGCGCGAAGACGCACGAGTCGGACGCGATCATCGCCAACTCCGAATGCATGCAGGCGCTGCTGCACGAAGTCGATACCTTCGCCGACTGCGACACGAGCGTGCTGGTGCACGGCGAGACCGGCGTCGGCAAGGAGCGCATCGCGCAACTGCTGCACGAAAAACATAGCCGCTACGGCAAGGGCCCGTTCGTCGCGGTGAATTGCGGCGCGATTCCGGATGGCCTGTTCGAGTCGCTGTTTTTCGGGCACTCGAAGGGCTCGTTCACGGGCGCGGTGGTCGCGCACAAAGGCTACTTCGAGCAGGCCGACGGCGGCACGCTGTTTCTCGACGAGATCGGCGATTTGCCGCTTTATCAGCAGGTCAAGCTGTTGCGCGTGCTCGAAGACAGCGCCGTCACGCGCATTGGCTCGGCGACACCCGTGAAGCTCGACTTCCGGCTCGTCGCCGCGACCAACAAGCATCTGCCGCAGCTCGTGAAGGACGGCACTTTTCGCGCGGATCTGTATTACCGGCTGGCCGTGATCGAGCTGAAAATCCCGTCGCTGGAAGAGCGGGGCGCCGTCGACAAGATCGCGATCTTCAAGGCGTTTATCGCGCATGTGGTGGGCGCCGAGCGCCTCGCCGGCTTGCCGGATTTGCCGTACTGGCTCGCGGACGCCGTCGCCGATACGTATTTTCCGGGCAACGTGCGCGAACTGCGCAATCTCGCCGAACGGATCGGTGTGACGGTGCGGCAGATCGGCGCATGGGACGCCGCGCGCCTGCAGCGTCTGCTCGCGCTTGCCCGCAGCAGTCAGCCGGTGCCGGCGGAGAGCGTGGCCGAAGTGCTGGTGGACCGCAGCAAATGGGACATGGCGGAGCGCAACCGCGTGATCGCCGCACTCGACGCCAACAGTTGGCGGCGTCAGGACACGGCGCTCTATCTGGGCATCAGCCGCAAGGTGCTGTGGGAGAAAATGCGCAAGTACCAAATTTTCGACGAAGAGCCCGAAACCCGCGAAAGTGAGTAATAATGAGACGATTGGGAACTAAAACAAAAACTGTCGAAGCAGGAATTACATGGACCAAAAGTCGAAACTACGACAGATCGCCGTTGCCGCGATCATGGCGTTGGGGGTAGCACACGGCGCATGCGCACAGGCTCAGTCTTTGCCTCAGTCTCAGTCTGACAACAATGGCGCATCCGGCGTCGTTTCCCAACCGGGTGCGACAGTCGCGCTGCCATCGACGCAGCCTGCGCAGCCTCAGGTTCAGACTTCCGCGCTCACGCCGGACGAAGCGAAGCAATCCGCCGCGGGCAACGTCGCCGAATTGCAGCAGATGATCAAGGGCTCGGACCTCAGCGAACTGCGCACCACGTACAACGGCAGCTACGGCGCGAGCTTGCTGTTCCACGGCAAGGAGATGACGTACTACGTCGCGCTCTTCCAGCAAAAGAACTTCTGGCGTGTCATCAAGACGCAGGACGCGGCGCGCGCCGAAATGATCTACCGCGATTTCGCGCGCCAGACGCTGCAACTGTCGGACGTGGAAATTCGCCGCACGCAACTCGAGGCGCAAAAGGCGTTCACCGAACGCATGATCGCGCTGTCGCAGAACCGTGCGAATCGCCTGCAGGCCGACCTCGATGTTGCGCGCCAGCAGCAGACGATCGTGGCCAACCAGCAGCAACAGACCCGCGCCGAAGCCGTGGCGCTCGCCCAGCAAAAGGCTGCCGCGCAGGAGCAACTGCGTGCGGCGCAGCGTCAGGTGCGCGAACTGCAGCGGCAGCTTGAAAGCGGCTTGCCGGTGCATTGAGGCGGAAGCGGCTGACCGTCTGACGGTCTGATCGCACCAGATAAGCCGGGTGGGCGATGCATCAACGATGCTCAATACGCTCGCTCGGCTTGCTTTCATACGAGGCGTTACTCGACCGGCTTTGTCCTTGGCATAAATCAGCGTATCTGTCGGCCGGCGTCATCACGGCGCGCGTGCCGAAGGCGCTTGCGAATTGCGCACTGTGCCTGCGCGCGCCATGCGTTCGTGGCGCGCGACTGCGTTGCCGTTGCGCGCTAGCGCCGCTTCTTCTCTTCCCCTGGCTTTTGCCCTTGCCCCGGCGAGTGCGGTTGCGCGTCCGACGCGCGAGGCGCGTGATTTTCGTGAACGGCAATCGGATCGCTCGCGGGGAAGCTTTCTTCCAGCGCCTCGTCGAGGCGGCTTTCGGTTGAGTCGAGCACCCGCTCCGGCTGGTTTCCGGTGGACGGCGGCGCAGTGTGCTTCTTGCTCGTCATGACGGGCTCCCTTAGACGTAATCGACGATCCAGCATAGCGCAAACACTGCGCCGGCGACATTAGCCGGATGGCATAGGACCGCGACGCGCAACGCCAACACCGCGCCATCTAGTAAAGAAAAACTTCAAACGTAGGTTCGCCGGCTCGTTTTCCGTGTGTCGCAGGAATGCAGTGCGGAAAATAACCATCATCGGACGGTCGCGTGGACCGGCCCATCGCACCGCATGCGGCGCAACGACACTGTCCAGCTTCGGGAGGGGCGCAAACTCAAACGACCAACAACAAGGCAGCGAACACCATGAACACGAAACACGTGCGCACAAGGCGTTTCAACGCTTCACACGTGGTGGAAGCAGAACTGGATCATCTGGATTGGGCAACGAAACAGCCGACGCAACGGATGCTGGACGCCGGCTACTGGCGGCGTCGTCTGTTGGCGGTCAAATGCAGGTTCGAGCTGTCAGAACAACAGGTGGCGAGGGTGGAGAAAATTCTGCAGCGGCTCGGCCCTCTGCAGAAGTAAGCGGCGCTGCTGCGCCGCTCATTGCTTACTCGTGGCCGCCGTTGCCGTTGCCATTACCGTTGCTGCCGCCACCGCCGTGATTGCCGTGGTTGCCGCCGTCGCCGCCCGTGCCGAACAGACGGCGCCGGCGCGTGACGACCACCGGCGTATCGGACGAACTGCCGCGATCCGATGCGGGCCGGTCAGACGGTGCGCCGTACGATTCGCGCGGTTCACGCGGTTCCCGATGCTCGCGCGGCTCACGCGAGCCGTGCGGCCCGCGGGTGGTGTGCTCGCCATGCGACGGGCGGCCCGCGCGCGGAGCCGGACGGGTTCCGGTATCGAGCTGGATCGTCGAGATGGCGCGCTTGTAGATGCCCTGCAGGCCGACGGGCGTGCGCAGCATCACCAGATATTGGTCGAACGACTCGATGCACCCTGTCAGGCGGATGCCGTTGACAAGGTAAATCTCAACGCGCTTTCGTTCTTTGCGCGCGGCGTTCATGAAGTCGTTTTGCGGATGCGATTCTGCGGAAGCCATGGACAATTCAGGTTAGAAAGACGGTTGTTCGCCGCGATTCTACCCTGTGCGGGGCGGAACGCGTCGGCGGGCGAACTGCGTCCACTATAACGGCTTGCGCCCACATAAGCACCTGGTAACTATGGGCTGTAACGTTGAGTTACCAAATCAGCCGATGATTGCCCGGCTTCTTCGGCCACAGCGGGCGCTTCCCGATGCCGATGGCGGAAAAAGCTGGCACGGCGGGATGCATCGTCGGAATAAATCGCCTGGCTGCAGCGTTAAGAGAGGGACGGTGCAGGAAAGATGAGCACCGAGTTTGATCGACAGCCTCGCATGGGACGGAAGTAAGTGCCCTGCATGACAACGGAGACTCACATGAAACGCACTCGCATCCTCGGCATGATCGTCATGCTCTTCACACTCGCATTGGGTTCGCTCGCCACCACGGCGTGCTCGTCGACGGACAGCGGCGCGTCCAGCAGCGGCACGAGCGGCGGCAGCAGCAGCGGCGGCTACTGAGCGCTGCGCTCGGGGTGAGCTTCGAAGCCGAAGTGATTTCGTGGCTCCCGCAGTTGCGCCGCTATGCGCGCGCGCTGACGGGGGACCGCGCGTGGGCCGATGACCTCGTGCAGGACACGGCCGAGCGCGCGCTCGCGCGCTGGGCGGCGTTCCGGCCGAACAGCAATCTGCGCGCGTGGCTCCTGACCATCCTGCGGCATCTTTATATCGATCAGCTGCGCGGCCGCCGCGAAATCGCCGTCGACGAAGAAAGCGCCCCGTGGCGCAATCTCGAGGCGCCGCAACGCGAGGTCGACGGTCTCGTGCTGCGCGATCTGCAGCGCGCACTGTATCGCCTGCCGCTCGAACAGCGCGAGGTGCTGCTGCTCGTGTGCGTCGAGGAACTGACGTATCAGGAGACGTCGAAGGCGCTCGGTGTGCCCGTCGGCACGGTGATGTCGCGGCTGTCGCGCGGGCGCGAGCATCTGCGCGCGTTGCTGGAGGGGCCCGCGCAAGGGCCGGCGCGCAAGCCGCCGCCGTTGAAAGTAGTGAGAAATCCGCGATGAATAACGACCACGACGACCACGATTCCAGCTTGCCCGACGGGGTGGACCTGCGAGCGCTGTCGGCGTTCGTCGACGGCGAAATGCCGGATCACGAGCGCGAGCGCATCGCGGCGCTGGTGGCCGGGCATCCGCAAGCGGCCGCGCGGGTGGCCGCGTGGCGCGCGCAAAAGGCCGCGCTGCGCGTGTTGTGCGGCGTGTCGCCTGGCGAAGCGGAGCGCGTATCGGCGGATTATGCCGAGCCTGGCGGCCCCGATGAACCTCATGCCGCCGACGACCCCGCCGTCATCGTGCTGCGTCCGCGCACGCCGTGGTGGCGGCGCGTCGGCGTGGCCGCGTGCTGGCTCGCGGCGGGCGCCGGCCTCGCGCTCGCGCTCGGCCCGCTCGCGCCGCGTTTGACGGGCGGCGCGTGGAACGGTCTCGGTGCAAGCGCGCCCAGTTTCGCCGAACGCGCCGACATCGCGTATGCGGTTTATACGCCCGAGCGGCGACATCCGGTGGAAGTGGCGGCGAGCGAGGAAGAGCATCTGATCGCCTGGCTTTCCAAGCGTCTGAACCGGCCGCTTTCGGTGCCGTCGTTGCAGGAATACGGCTACTCGCTCGTGGGCGGCCGCCTGTTGCCCGGCGAGGCGGGACCGGCCGCGCAGTTCATGTACGAGAACCGCGGCGGCGCGCGCCTCACGCTGTACGTGACCGGCACCGCGCGCGACGAGAACGCGTTCCGTCTGCTGCGAGACGGCAACCGGCGCACCTTCTACTGGATCAGCGACGGCATGGGCTACGCGTTGTCCGGACCGATCGCGGAGGGCAAGCTGCGCTCGATTGCCGTCGACGTCTGCAGCGCGTTGGGCGGCAAGCCGGAAGCGTGGCAGTAGCGACGCGCGCCACAAACGGAGACCCCTTGAACCGCACCCTGCCGCCGAACCTTTCCGCCGCGCAGTTCGACGCGGCGCTGGCTGCCTGGCGCGCGATCGTCGGCGACCAGCATGTGGTGAATTCGGCGACCGCGCTGTCGACCTATCTCGACCCGTTCGCGCCCGGCGAGCGCGTGGCGTTCGCGGCGAGCGCCGCGCTGCTGCCCGCATCCGTCGATGAAATCCGTGCGGTGCTGCGCATCGCCAATCAATATCGCATTCCGTTGTGGACCGTTTCCACCGGACGCAACTTCGCGTACGGCGGCGCCGCGCCGCGTCTGACCGGCTCGGTCGTGCTCGATCTGCAACGGATGAAGCGCATCGTCGAGGTCAACGAATCGCTCGCGTATGCGCTCGTCGAACCGGGCGTCAGCTACTTCGATCTGCACGCGCACTTGCGCGAGAAAGGCTATCGGCTGTGGGTCGATCCGCCGGCGGCGGGTTGGGGCAGTGTGGTCGGCAATACGCTGGAGCGCGGCTTCGGCTACACGTCGTATGGCGATCATGCGGCCACGCAGTGCGGCATGGAAGTGATACTCGCCAACGGCGACGTGCTGCGCACCGGAATGGGCGGCATCGACACGACCACCGCATGGCAGCTTTATCAGCCGGGTTACGGGCCGTCGTTCGACGCGATGTTCATGCAGTCGAACTACGGCATCGTCACCAAGATCGGCGTGTGGCTGATGCCCGCACCGCCCGCGTATCTGCTCGGCGAAATTCAGTTTCGCCATGAAACGGATCTCGAAGCCATCGTCGAAATATTGCGGCCGTTGCGGCTCGACGAGACGATCCGCAATCATGCGGTGATCGAAGGCGGTTTGCGTCGCGCTGCCGGACTGTCGGCGCGCGCGCAGTGGTACGACGGTCCGGGCGCGATGCCGGAAAGCGCGGTGACGGCGATGCTCGACAAGCTGAACGTCGGCCGCTGGAATCTGCATTTCGCGCTGTACGGAACGCCCGAGCTGATCGACGCGCGCTACGCGATCGTCGAGCGCGCGTTCGCGCGTGTGCCGCAGGCGCGAGTCTTCGCGAAGCGTTATGCGGGCGACGCCGAGCCCACCGCGGGCGGCGATCGCAATCTGGCCGGCATTCCGGCGATGAGCGCGTTTCGCATGCTCGACTGGCGCGGCGGCGCGGGCGCGCATGTGGACTTCGCGCCGGTGTGCCCGGCGACCGGGCGCGATGCGCTGCGCCAGTACTTCATGGTGAAGGCGCGCGCGGCCGAATACGGCTTCGATTACTACGGCGGATTCACGGCGGGCGTGCGTCATCTGCATCACATCTTCGCGGCGATTTTCGATCGCGACGACGCGAACCAGGTCGAGCAGGCCGGCGCGTTACTGCGCTCGCTGATGAGCGACGCGCGCGCGGCCGGTTACGGACAATACCGCGCGCATCTCGCGTATATGGATTTCGCCGCCGCGCAGTACAGCTTCAACGAAGGCGCCTTGCTGCGGCTCTCGGAAACGATCAAGGACGCGCTCGACCCGAACGGCATTCTTGCGCCGGGCAAGCAGGGTATCTGGCCGGCGGCGTGGCGCGGACGGCGCGGCTATACGTAAGCGCAACATGAGCGCAAAGTGGAGCGCAACGTAAGCGCAACGTGGCTGCAAGCGGCGAAATGAGCCGCATCGAACAACCGGAGCACGAGCATGGACCGGCGCACTTTCATGATGACGAGCGCATGGCTTTCCACCACGGCGGGCTCCGTGTGGCCCTGGCTCGGCCACGCCGCGGCACGCGGCGACACCTTCGCGATTGCCGATTCGACGCTGCCGGCTAGCGCCGCGTTTGCCCGCTACGCCGCCGCGATGAACCTGCCCACTTTCGAAACTGGCGACGACATCGGCCTGCTATGGCACACCACGCTTTCACCGCTGCTGCACGCATCGGCTGCCAATGCAAACGCGGTGCGCTGGCTGATCGGCGTGACGCGCGCGTCCGATTACTTCGTGTTGAGAGAACTCGCGACTCGCGCGACGCATCGCATCGAGCATAGTCACGAACAGGCCGCGCAGTCCGCCGATGCCAAGCCCGCTCACGTCAGCTTCGTATTCGCGCCGCGTTGAGCCGCGACGACGCTAGGACTAGAACTTATAGGCCTTGTTTTGCGGGTCGAAAGTGGAGTCGTCGAATGTTTTCGGCGTGATGGTTTCGAACACGATCTTCTCGAAGATGCGGCCGTCGTTGTCATAAGACTCGACGGTGCGGAAATACGGATGCCGCAAATCGAGCCCGAGCGTCTCCTTCTTCGCGTAGAACTGCGGCTGACCGGTCGGCGTCTCGAACGTGAACGCGACCACGCGCACGCCGTCGATGGTCTGCACGTCGATCTGCATCGAGCGCGGCAAGCCGGCCTCGATAAATTTCTTGCCCTCGGCGAGGTACTGCTGCGCGATGTATTCGGTGCCGAGATCGCGCACCTGGTGATTCGATTGCGAGCGGGCGAGCGCGCCGTTCAACGACGTCCATAACGGCATCACGTTCATGATGCCGCCGAGGTGCCCATACATTTCGTCGCTGCGCTTCGATTCGTCGTAGATGATTTCCTGGCCCGCGTGCCCGCCGTCGGGCAGCCACTTTGCGTAGATGCGCAGCGGGTCGTGCGCGACGCGCACCAGCATGTGATCGGGCTTGTCGGGCCACTGGCCGCGAACGCGCTCGGAGCGCGACATCGTGAACTCATACGACGCGTAGCCGTTCGGACCATCCTTGATATAACGCGGCAGCGCGAGCGGATCGAGCGACTTGAATAGCGCGACCAGTTGCGCGTCGTCGAGCGCTTCGAGCGTGCCGCTCTGTTGCGCGGCGCGCAGCCATTTGACCTGCTGATCGAGCGTCAACTTGCCGACTTGCGAAGCGGGCGTCGAAGGTGGCTTGACCGCGCTTGCGGTTTCGAGCGGCGGCGGCTTGTCGTCGTTTTGTGCGAAGGCGGGCGAGACGCCGATGCTTACGATTGCACATGCTACGGCGCACGCGGCGAGCGCACCGGACCGCAGCTTGCGAAACGGCAGCTTGTCGCGCTGAGCCGGCGGCGCGCAAACAGCGGCTGTCGCGTTCAGGCGCATCGCGCGAAACAACCGCAAGCGTGCGAACAGGCAAGGCGTCATCAAAACTCTCCCGAAAGGTGGCGCAACGCTTCACGCGAGCGCCTTGGGAGTCAGGCAGACTTTTGCTTCGCGAGTTCCTCGTCCCGCAGCGCGCGGCGCAGAATCTTGCCGACATTGGTTTGCGGCAACTCATCGCGGAACTCCACGACCTTCGGCACCTTGTAGCCCGTCAGGTTCTTGCGGCAATGCGCGATCACCTGTTCGGCGGTCAACGACGGATTGCGCTTCACGACGAACACCTTCACGCGCTCGCCCTGGGCGTCGTCGGGCACACCGATTGCCGCTACTTCGCGCACGTCGGGGTGCGCCGCGATTACGTCCTCGATCTCGTTCGGATACACGTTAAAGCCCGACACGAGGATCATGTCCTTCTTCCTGTCGATGAGACGAATGAAGCCGCGCGAATCCATCACGCCGATGTCGCCGGTCGCGAGCCAGCCTTCGTCGTCGATCACCTTGGCGGTCTCCTCAGGCCGGTTCCAGTAGCCCTTCATGACCTGCGGGCCCATCACGCACAATTCGCCTGCCTCGCCGATGTCCGCCCAACTGCCGTCGTCTTTTCTGAAGCGCACTTGCGTCGACGGCGCGGGCAAGCCGATCGAGCCTTCGAAGGCGCGCAGGTTCGAGACGTCGACGGGATTCATCGACACGATCGGCGAGCATTCGGTCAAGCCGTAGCCTTCGATGATCGGCTTGCCCGTCACCGCCTTGAAGCGCTCGGCCACCGATCTTTGCGTCGCCATGCCGCCCGCCATCGCGAGCTTGAGGTCGGAGAAATCGCGCTTGCGAAATTCCTCGTTCTCGAGAAACGCGTTGTACAGCGTATTGACCGCGGTCATGCCGGTGAACTTCTCGTGGCGGATGATCATCATCACGCGCTTCATGTCGCGCGGATTCGCGATCAGGATGTTGCGCCCGCCGAGTCCCATGAAGATCAGCGCGTTCACCGTCAGCGAATAGATGTGATAAAGCGGCAGCGGCGTGAGCACCGTTTCTATCTCGCCGCTCAATTGACCTTCGGACCACGCCTTCGCCTGCAGCAGATTGGCGATGATGTTGCGATGCGTGAGCATCGCGCCCTTCGCGACGCCCGTGGTTCCGCCGGTGTACTGAAGAAACGCGATGTCGTGATGCGTCGGGCGAACCGGTGTGAGCGGCCGCGCATAGCCGACGGCGAGCGCCTTCAGAAGCGGCACCGCTTGCGGCAACTGATACTCGGGCACCATCTTCTTCACATGACGCAGCATGAAATTGAGCAGACGTCCCTTGATATTCAGGCCGTCGGCGAGCAGGTCGCCGAGTCCAGTCACGATCACGTTCTGTATCTTCGTGCCCGGCAGCGCGTCCTGTACTGTCTTCGCAAAGTTCTCGAACACGATGATGGTTTGCGCGCCGCTGTCCTTCAACTGATGCGCAAGCTCGCGCACTGTGTAGAGCGGATTCACGTTGACCACGACGGCGCCCGCTTTGAGCACGCCGAACAGCGACACCGGATACTGGAACGTATTGGGCAGCATGATCGCGACGCGTTCGCCGGGCTTCACGCCGATGCTCTGCAAATACGCGGCGAAGGCCGTCGCCTTGCGGCCCAGTTCGCCATACGTCATGCTCGCGCCGACGCTCACGTACGCAACGCGCTCGCGAAACTGCGCGATGCATTCGTCGAAGAATTGCACGAGCGACTCGTACTTGTTGACGTCGATTTCATGCGGCACGCCGGCCGGGTACGACGCGTACCAGATACCGTCGGTGTTGGGCGCGCGCCCGGCACGCCCGCTTGCCTGATTCTCAGCGGCGGGCGAGGGCGAGGCTTGAGTGGGCTCGGTCATCGGTCGTCTCCTGAAGCCGGGGCTTCATGTGTTTGTGTGCTGTTTGTGCAGTGCTTTGCTTATGGTTCGCGCGACGCCGGTCAGCGCTCCAGAATAGCCACCACGCCCTGGCCGCCCGCCGCGCAGATCGAGATCAATCCGCGCGCGGTGCCCGCGGGCTTATCGAGTTGCGCGAGCATCTTCGCAAGACCCGCGACGATGCGCCCGCCCGTCGCCGCAAACGGATGACCCGTCGCGAGCGAGCCGCCGTTCACGTTGAGCTTCTCGCGATCGATAGCGCCGAGCGGGCCGTCGAGGCCCAACTGCGTGCGGCAATATTCGTCATCCTGCCATGCCGCGAGCGTGCACAACACTTGCGCGGCGAACGCTTCGTGGATCTCGTAGAAATCGAAGTCCTGCAACGTCAGTCCCGCGCGTGCGAGCATGCGCGGCACCGCATACGCAGGCGCCATCAAGAGGCCCTCTTTCTTGTCGAAGTAGTCGACGGCCGCCGTTTCCGACCAGCTCAGATACGCCAGCACCGGCAACCCGCGGCGCGCGGCCCAGTCCTCGCTCGCGAGCAGTACCGCCGATGCGCCGTCGGTGAGCGGCGTCGAATTGCCGGCGGTCAGCGTACCGGCGTCGCGATCGAACGCGGGCTTGAGCGAAGCGAGCTTTTCGAGCGTGAGGTCGGAGCGCAGATTGTTGTCGCGCGCAAGGCCGCGGTACGGCGTCATCAGATCGTTGACGAAGCCGCGCGCGTACGCTTCGGCGAGCTTGCGATGACTGTCGTAGGCGAGCACGTCCTGCGCCTCGCGCGAGATGTTCCAGCGCTTCGCCATCAGTTCGCAATGCTCGCCCATCGAAAGACCCGTGCGCGGCTCGCCGTTGCGCGGCAACAGCGGCTTGAAAAACATGCCGGGCCGCAGCTTCGCCAGCGCGCCGACGCGCTGACCTGGGCTGCGGCCGCGGTTCGCCTCGAGCAGAATCTTGCGCAGGTTCTCGTTCACGCCGATCGGCGCATCCGAGGTCGTATCCACGCCGCCTGCGATGCCCACGTCGATCTGCCCCAACGCAATTTTATTGGCCACGAGGATCGCGGTTTCGAGCCCCGTGCCGCATGCCTGTTGCACATCGTACGCGGGTGTTTCCTTCGCGAGTGTGGTGGACAGCACGGATTCGCGCGTGAGATTGAAGTCGCGCGAATGCTTGATGACGGCGCCCGCCGCGACTTCGCCGAGACGTTCGCCATGCAGGTTGTAGCGGTCGATCAGTCCTTGCAGCGTGAAGGTCAGCATGTCCTGATTCGACGCGGTCGCGTAGGCCGTATTCGAGCGGGCAAACGGAATCCGGTTGCCGCCGATAATCGCGACGCGGCGCACGGGTGGCAGCGGGTGAGGCATGCTCGGCTCCTTCTTGTGGCGTGTTGGATTGATGTGGCTCGCGTAGACAGCGGCAAGCGCCGCTATCGTTGTTCCGGCGCGGGTCTGATTGCAGGACATGCGTTCATTGCAGTCTCCATTGCATGCGCCCGCGCAAATGCGGCTTTTCTCCAGCGATGTCGCGCACCTCGATATCGCGTTCGATCAGCGAGGACGACGCGCTCCATAGCGTCGCTTCGCCGGGCAGCAGCATCGGCAACTTGAATTCGGCGCTGAGCGTGGCTTCGGCAAGCGGCTTCGGCGGCTGCAATGACGATGCGGCGCGCGCAAGCGTCCACATGCCATGCGCGATCGCACGCGGAAAACCGAACGCCTTCGCGGAAAGCGCGCTCATATGGATCGGGTTGTAGTCGCCGGACACGCTCGCATAATCGCGGCCGAGTTGCGGCGCGAGCTGCCAGCGAGCGATGCGCTGCAACGCGGCGGCATCCACCACGAGCGGATCGAGCGGCGCGCCGCTCGCCGCCACGCCGCGCTTCAGATAAACGCTGTCGCCGTCCCACACCGCTTCGCCGCGCCGGTAAATGCGCGTATGCAGCAGGAACGCCTGGCCCTTGTCGTGACGCAGCAGCGCGCCGAACTCCACCTCGATACGCAAAACGTCCTTGTACGCGAGCGGCCGGCGCAGACGCACATGATTGGCGAGATGCAGCAGCCCGACCGCGGGCCACGGGAACGCCGGATCGGTGAGCATCAGCAGATGCAGCGGAAACGCGAGCAGATGCGGATACGTGAGCGGCACGCCGTGTTCGGGAATGAATCCGCACACGCGCGCGTAACGCCAGGCCGGCCCGGCATCGAGCGCGACGGCGGGGCGCACCAGACGCAACGCCGGCAACTGCGCTGGACGTCCGCGCTTGACGACGCCCGACAACGCGCGCGCATAAAGACGCGCCGGCGTGGGCAAGGTATCGATAACGACGGTCTTCGGCCGGACCGCATCGCGTTGCGCGAGAGTCGACGCGTGCTGGCCGCCGAACGGATCACCGGGTTCTTGCATGGTCACGCTCCGATCAGGCTTTGTCCGCACACGCGCACCACCTGGCCGCTGATGCCGCCCGAGCCCGGATGCGCGAGCCACGCGATGGTCTGCGCGACGTCGACCGGCTGGCCGCCCTGGGCGAGCGAATTCATGCGGCGGCCGGCCTCGCGAAGCGTGAACGGCATCTTCGCGGTCATCTGCGTTTCGATGAAGCCCGGCGCGACCGCGTTGATCGTGATGCCGCGCGCGCGCAACAGCGGCGCCATGCTTTGCACGCGGCCGATCACACCCGCTTTCGACGTCGCGTAGTTGGTCTGCCCGAGATTGCCCGCAATGCCGCTGATCGACGACACGGCGACGATGCGGCCGCCGTCGCGCAGAATGCCGGCCGCGAGCAACGCGTCGTCGATGCGCTCCTGCGCGCACAGGTTGATGTCGATCACGCTCTGCCACATAGCGGCGGTCATCTTCGCGATGGTTTTGTCCTTCGTGATGCCGGCGTTGTGCACGATGATGTCGATGCCCTGATCGTCGAGCGCGGCGGCGATCTGCGCGGGCGCTTCGGGCGCGGCGATGTCGAAGGCGAGCGCGGTGCCGTTCAACTGGCGCATGGTCGCGTCGAGCGCGTCGCGTGCCGACGGAATGTCGATGCCGATCACATGCGCGCCTTGCGCCGCCAGCACGCTTGCAATGGCCGCGCCGATGCCGCGCGCCGCGCCCGTCACCACCGCGCGCCTGTTCGCGAGCGGCGCTTGCCAGTTCAAGGCCGCTGCTGCGCCGTCGTTCGCAAGAGAACGCGCGGCGCTCGAGTCGGGGCCGTCGGCGGTAATGTGCACGACCTGACCCGACACGTACGCCGAGCGCGGCGACAGAAAAAAGCGCAGCGTGGCCTCGATCCGCGCTTCAGCGCCTTCGCCGACATAGACCAGGTTCGCGGTGATGCCGCGCCGCGCTTCCTTGCCGAGCGAACGCGTGAGACCTTCGAGCGCGCGCTGCGCGGTCCATTGCCGCGGATTCGCGCAGTCCTGCGGCGGCCGCCCGAGCACGACGATGCGCCCGCACTTGCCGAGCGAGCGCAGCGTGTCGTGGAAGAACGCATGCAGCGGCTCCATCTGGCCGCTGTCCTCGATACCGCTCGCATCGAAGATCAACCCTGCAAGACGCGTGGCCGAGCCTGCCTCCGCCGCCTGAAAACGCCCCGTCATCAGACCGTGACGATGCGCGAGCGGCATCCACAAGCCGGCGCTTTCATGCGCGACGCTCGTCACGCCGATGCTCGCGACGAGATTCGCGAGCGCATCCAGCAGATGCGGCCCGCGCCCCGCGCCGATCGCAATCAGGCCGTCGAACTCGGGGCGATCCGCGCGATAGCGGCGCAGCACCTCGGGCTTCGGCAGGCCCAGCGAACGCGCAAGACGCGCGCCGAACGGCGAATTGACGAAGTTCAGGTAAGAGTCGTTCATGTTGTTGGTTGCTCCGCTGGACACGCCCGCACGTCCGTCAGTGTGCACTGAGTTTCGCGCATCGGCGTGTTTCGCAGCGAGGTTTTTTCATGGCAAGGCCCGAGCCATGCTGCGCGTCACAGCGCGACTTCGAGCGCCGTTTCGAGTGCGTCCTTGCGTCGTTGCAGACTGGCGAGCAGGTCGAAGTCGGCGGGGAAGTCGTCGACCTTCACGACGTGTGCCGCGTAGCGCGCGTACTCGTCGAGCACGCGGCGCTCGTCGGCGTCGATCAGGCCTTGCTGCAGCGCGGCGTCGGCCCATGCGCCCAGTTGCACGACGCTCTGCGGCATCGGCTCGAGGCGGCGCGCTTTCACCGCTTCGCGAAGCGTCTGCTCGATCTGCGTGAAGCGCGGGTTCAGCTCGAATACGAGTTCGCCGTAGCCGAGCGCATCGACGTCGGGATGCGGCACGTACGAATCGGACACCAGCCGGTTGCGCGCCGCGCCCGGCGTCTGCATCAGTTCCGCGATGGCGCTGCCGAGGCGGTCGGACGGCTCGCGATGCGGCAGGCCGAACGGAAAGGCGAGCACACGCACGAGGCCGGCGGCAAGGCGATTCGGATAATTGGCGAGCACGCCGTCGAGCGCCTGTTGCGCGCGATACAGCGAGTCCTCCACGCCCCAGCGCACGAGCGGCAGATCGTCTTCCTGACGGCCTTCGTCCTCGAAACGCTTCAGCGTTGCGGAGATCAGATAGAGCTGCGAGAGCACGTCGCCAAGACGCGCCGAAATGCGTTCGCGGCGTTTCAGATCGCCGCCGAGCACGAACATGGAGACATCCGCGAGCAGCGCGAAAACCGTGGCGATGCGCGTGGCCGCGCGATAGTACGCGTGCAGCGGCGCATGCGCGGCGCGCGGCGTGGCGATGAAGGCGCCGCCCGTGATGCCGTACACGACACTACGCGCGACGTTCGACAGCGTGAAGCCGACGTGGCCGAAGAAGGCGTCGTCGAAATCGCGCAGCGCTTTGGCGCGGTCGGCTTCGCGCGTTGCGGTCATTTCCTTCAGCACGTACGGATGGCAACGAATCGCGCCCTGACCGAAGATGATCAGGCAGCGCGTGAGAATGTTCGCGCCTTCGACGGTGATCGCAATCGGCACCTGCTGATAGGCGCGTGCGAGAAAATTCGACGGCCCCATGCAAATGCCCTTGCCGGCGGTGACATCCATTGCGTCGTTGATGACCATGCGCGCGCGCTCGGTGATGTGATACTTCGCGATCGCCGAAATCACCGAAGGCTTTTCGCCGAGATCTACCGCATGCGCGGACAGGCGGCGCGCGGCGTCCATCACGTACAGATTGCCGCCCATGCGGCCGAGCGCTTCCTGCACGCCCTCGAACTTGCCGACGGCCGTGCGGAACTGGCGGCGCACGGCGGCATACGCGCCCGTGCCGCGCACGGCGAGCTTCGCCATTCCCACATTCGACGACGGCAGCGAAATCGCGCGGCCCGCCGCGAGACATTCCATCAGCATGCGCCAGCCGTTGCCCACTTGCGCGCGTCCGCCGATCACCCAGTCGAGCGGAATGAAGACGTCCTTGCCGGAGTTCGGGCCGTTCTGGAACACCGCGTTAAGCGGCCAGTGACGGCGCCCGATGTTCACGCCCGGATGATCGGTCGGAATCAGCGCGCACGTGATGCCGGGTTCGTCGTTCGAGCCGAGCAGACGGTCGGGATCGAGCGCGCGAAACGCGAGGCCGAGCACGGTGGCAATCGGCCCGAGCGTGATGTAGCGCTTGTCCCAGGTGACGCGAAAGCCGAGCGTCTCGCGGCCTTCGTGCATGCCTTTACACACGATGCCGACATCGGGAATCGCGGCGGCGTCCGAGCCGGCGTAGGGGCTCGTCAGCGCGAAGCAGGGGATTTCATCGCCGCGCGCAAGCCGCGGCAAGTAGTGGTTCTTCTGCTCGTCGGTGCCGTAGTGCATCAGCAGTTCGGCGGGGCCGAGCGAATTGGGCACCATCACCGAAACGGCCGCGGCCGAGCAGCGCGTGGCGAGCTTCATGATGACCTGCGAATGCGCGTACGCGGAGAACTGCTTGCCGCCATACTGCTTCGGAATGATCATGCCGAGAAAGCCACGCTCCTTGATGAACTGCCACGCTTGCGGCGACAGGTCCTGCCACACCATCGTGGTTTCCCAGTCGTTCGCGAGGTCGCATAGCTGTTCGCATTCGTTGTCGAGGAAGGACTGCTCTTCGGCCGTCAATGTTGCTGGGCCGTAGCCTAGCAGCGTGTCCCAATGCGGACGGCCGGAGAAGAGTTCGGCGTCCCACCAGACGGTGCCGGCTTCGATCGCGTCACGCTCGGTCGGCGACATATCCGGCAAGATCTTGCGGAATGTGTCGAGCACCGGCTTCGCGAGCCATGCACGGCGCAGCGGCTTCACGGCGAGCACGAGGGCGGGCAGCACCAGCACGATCGCGAACAGCGTGGTCGCGGCCACGCCCGCCGCTCCGCTCACGCGCACGGCGGCGACCCACGCGACCATGAAGACCAGCCACCAGAGCGCGCGCGCCTGAACGTACACGAGCGCAAGCGCGCCGACGACCAGCAGTAGAACGAACCACGACATGACGTTTCCTCCCTGTTTCGATGATGCGCGCGAACGCATCCACGGCGCGTGGACGGTTCGCTTTTTTGATGTTGTGCGAGCAGGCTTGGCGTCGATTGGCGCTTGGCCTGCTTTTTGTCGAACGGCGTTTTTATGTCGCGCCGTGCCACACCTGCTGCAACGGACAGGCTTCTATCGCACTGCCGCGAGACTCGCCGTCGAGGCTCGCATGTGCCGGTGTATGTGCATGTGTATGTGCTGATGCAGCCGACATGCCTGGGTTGCCTCGCGAAGCAGATGAACTCGCTGAGTCGTCAGCGTCGCGATGTGCTTCGTTCGCGGCATCGTTCGTAGCGTGTTGGCTGTTTTGCGCGGCCGTGGCGGTGCTCGCGTCGCTGTCCGCATCCGCTTCGGCATCGTTATCCGTCGCATCGCCGAGCACCGCCGCGAACATCGCCAGTTGCGACGCGTCGGGCAGCGGCGCCTTCAATGCGGCGACCATCAGCGATGCAAGACGGGCGATCAGTTGCAGATCGTTCATCGACTTGCCCTGCGAGAACTCCGCGATCAGGCTCTCGGTGTCGGCGCCTGCCAGCACGCCCGACAACGCGCCGATCGCAAAGTGCAGACGCCAGCCGAGTTCCTCGCGCGGCAGATGCGGCAGCGCGCGCTGAAACGCGTCGAAAAAACGCACGGCCACCGACGCATAGTGCGCATTCAGAAAGTCGCGAATGAAGGCGGACGGGTCCGTGTAAGCGCGGCCGAGCAAGCGCAAAAATGCCTTGCCGCCGACGCGCGGATCGCGCGACAGCCGCAGCGCCGGAATGAACATCGCGCCGAGCACATGCTCACAGGTGAGCCGTTCGCCGAGCATCTGATCGAAGCGATCGAGCAGCTTGACGCGCTCTTCGTTGAGGCGGTCGAGCCGGCGCGACAGCATCGAGTGAATCAGCGATTCCTTGCTGCCGAAGTGATAGTTGACCGCCGCGAGATTCACTTCGGCGCGCGAAGTGATCTGCCGCAGCGACATGGCCTCGTATCCGCAATCGATGAAGAGCGTCTCAGCGGCGTCGAGAATGCGTGACTTCGTATCGCCGGCGTGCCGGCTTGTTGTGCGACCTGCCATGTTGCGTCTCCCAGTTGCCGGGCGCCCGGCCCGCAAACAGGCGATTCAAATGTCAATTTGAAACAGCCGTTTTTTTCAGGATAAGAAGGATGGTGAAGCTGAGCAAGGGTTGCGTGTCGATTAACTCCTCTAGAAGACTCAAGCTTGGGCGCAACGCTTCGCGCGCAAAAAATAAAAAGGCCGTTCCGACGAATCGGAACGGCCTCGTATGAATCGGTGCTGATCGGTACTCTGTTTGGCCTGCGCTTATGCGCTAGTTCAATGCGGCACGCGCGCTATGTATGCCGTGGTGCTCTGTGCATACAGGCGGCGTGCCGTGGCGGTTCGAGCCGCCTTGTCGTCTATTGTGCCCGATAACCGCGCGGCGAAACAGTTGTTTGGTTCGAACGCTTAAAGCTGTCCTCCAACGGCGCGGCCTTGCACGTGTTCGCCGACATGCGCGGCCGACTGCGTCATGTCGATGCCGCGGCGCTCGCGGCTAAACGGAATTAGCGCGCAGATCACGAGCGCGACGACGCCGATCACGACCGCCATCACGAGTGCATAGTTGTTGCCGTGGGCTTCGGCGGCGCTCGCCTGCAGCGGTCCGTTCACCGACGCAATCAGATTGCCGAGCTGATACACGAGACCGGGGAAGGTCGCGCGGATTTCATCGGGCGAGATCTCGTTCAGATGAACCGGTATCACGCCCCATGCGCCTTGCACGGAAATCTGCATCAGGAACGCGCCCACCGCGAGCAGCACCGGCGTGCTTGAAAAAGCCCACAATGGCAGCACCGGCAGAGCGATCAGCGCGGCGATGAAGATCGCGCGCTTGCGTCCGATCTTCTCCGACAACATGCCGAAAAAGAGCCCGCCGCAAATCGCGCCGATGTTCAGCGTGATCGTGATGAGCGACACCGTGTGCGCGTCGAACTGATGCTGCACGCGCAAGAAAGTGGGGTACAGGTCCTGCGATCCGTGAGAGAAGAAGTTGAACGCGGTCATCAGCACGATCGCGTACAGCGACAGCTTCACGTTCTTTTTCAACGTGGCGACGAGGCCGGGCCGTGCCTGCTTTTCGAGTGTCTTGAACGCGGGCGATTCCGGCACGTGCGCGCGAATGTACAGCACGAGCAGCGCGGGCAGCACGCCGACGAAGAACATGCCGCGCCAGCCGATATACGGAAAGAAGAGGCCGAACACCACCGACGCGAGCAGGTAGCCGCTCGGATAGCCCGCTTGCAGCAAACCGGAGACGATGCCGCGCGACTTCGGCGGCACGGTCTCCATCGTCAAGGCGCCGCCGACGCCCCATTCGCCGCCCATCGCGATGCCGAACAGCGCGCGCAGCACCAGCAGCGTGGCGAGGTTAGGGGAGAAGCCGGATAGCAATTCGAGCAGCGAGAAACACGCGATGTTCACCATCAGCGTGGGCCGGCGGCCGTAGCGGTCGGCGAGCCAGCCGAAAATCAGCGCGCCGACCGGCCGCATCATCAGCGTCAGCATAATGCCGAACGCGACATCGGGGATTTTCGTATTGAATTCCGCTGCAATATCTTTCAATACGAAAACCATCAGAAAGAAATCGAATGCGTCGAGTGTCCAGCCGAGATAGGCGGCGATCGTGACGTTTCTCTGCTCGCGTGTCCAGCTCATGGATTGTTCTCCTGGTCTCCATTCCGTTTTCGGTAAGCCGCGCGCGATGCCGATGACCGACACGCCCGTGGCATGGTCTTCGAGCGCGAGTGTACGCCGACCTTTAAGCGTCTGCAGGAATCCGCGCAGCGTTATCGGTGTTAATCCTGGAGCAATTATCGTGCTGAATGCGCAATTGAAGCCGAGTGTCGGTTTAATGTAATTATTGTATTGGGCTTGTTTGCGAAAGTGCATGCGATATGTAATGAAATGAATTGCGGAATGGATTGCCGATCAATTGCCCGATCAATTGCAAACGCGGCCTGATCCGGTCGCAATGACTTCGCTGTTTTGCGTAGCCCCGCAAGCTTTTCCGATGCGCTCGCGCCGCAACGGTAGAATGCAATCGACCGCCGACTGTCGGCATCCACGAATGGATGTGCCCGAAAACGCAATGAGCGATTCAACCCAAACGACAAATCAGACGGCAACGCCCGCGCCGCTCCAAACACCGTTCTCCGTCCTGTTCGTCGACGACGATGAGATGTCGCGCAACCACTTCGCCCGCGCAGTCCGCGACGATTACCGCGTGCATCTCGCGCGCGACGCCGACGAAGCGATGGCGCTGCTGCACGATCTGGGTCCCGAGATTGCCGTGCTCGTCACCGACTTTCGCATGCCGGGCCGCGACGGCGGCCATCTGCTGCGCGAAGTCGGAGAAACGTATCCGCAGATCGTGCGCATCCTCGTGACCGCGTATGCCGACAAGGACATGCTGCTGCAAACCTTCAATACCGGCGACCTGTTTCGCATCCTCGAAAAGCCGCTTCGCGTGGAGTCCGTGCGCGAGGTGCTGAGGCAGGCGGTGACGCGTTACGCCGAGCGGGAAACGCGTCAGCAACGGCTTCTCGCAATGGACGAGACGCTTGCGTTCCTCGCTCACGAACTGAACACGCCGCTCGCCGCGATCTCGCTCTTTGCGCGCTCGGTGGAGAACGACGTCGCGCAGGACTACGATCCCGAGCGTCAGCGCGAGATCGGTCTCGCGGCCACGTCCATGCTCAACAACGCGCAGTATTGCCTGACGCTGATCTCGTCGTTCTGGGCGACGGTGCACAAGAGTGGCGGCCCGCAGCCGGCGTCGGGCAGCGCGGCGCGCGAGGTGAAGGCGACGCGCCTCATCGCCACCTTGCTGGACTCGTATCCGTTTGCGGGCGCACAGCGCGAATGGGTCGCGGTCGACGCGCGCGGCGATTTTGTCATTCACGCGATGCCCAATTGCGTCGCGCTGGTTCTCTCGTCGCTGATCTCGAATGCGTTGCGCGCGCTCGACGGTTGCCCCGCGCCTTCGTTGCGTGTCGAAGTGGTAAGCGAACCGGAGCCGGAAATTCGTCTGCACGACAATGGTCCGGGCATCGAACCGGAGGTCAAGGCGCGCTTGCTGCTCGATCCGGTGACGACGCACGCCGGCCGCGGCGGTCACGGCATGGGCATGATCTTTTGCAACCGCATCATGCAATCGTTCGGCGGCGGGCTGCGGATCGAATCGGCGGTCGGCGAGGGCACGACCGTGACGATGCGCTTTCCGGGCATCAGAGGCCGGGTGCAGAGTGGCGTCGGCGAAGCGCGCGACAGCGGCGCGATCTGACTCGATAGTTTGACGCGGACGCCTTAGTCTTAGTTAATGCTCGCGCATCGCGATGCCGTTCGCGCTTGCCGACGCGGGATCGCCTGACGATTCGGGCGGGCCAGGCCTTACTGTCACCGACTCGAGATAGCGACGCAGCGCCTCGGTCGAGCGCTCGCCGAGTTCGCCAATCCGTTCCAGCCAGTCGGGTTCCGCGGGCCATGCGCCTTCGAGCGTGCGTGGATAAATTTGCCGCGTGTACTGGTGCAACGCCTTCGCGCCGATGTTGCCGCTCGCGCCGAGCAGCAGATGCAGCGCGCCATGCGTGGCGTCCACGTCGCGGTCCGCGGCGTGCGCACGAAGCTGCGAAATCAGCGTGCGAATCTGCTCGATACCGCTTGAAAACGTCTCGTCGATGAGGCCGAGCGCGGCCAGCTCGCGCAGATGGTTCGTGTCGAGGAGATCGTTGTCGAGGATTGCGTTTTGCGTGTTGCCGGAGTCGAGCAGCGTCGGCAAGCGCCGCAGCTCGACCGCAGCGCCGGCACCGTTGCCACTGTCGCCACCGTTACGACCGCTCCCGCCACGCTGTTGCGCAAACTGCCTCGTCAGACACGCGTACAACGACCCGCCTTGCACCGGCTTGACCATGACCTCGTTCATCCCCACGCTCACGCACGCCTGCACCGAGCCGATATCCGACTGGCTCGTGAGCGCGATGATCGGCACGCTCGCGTGCGCGTCGGTGCGCGCGCGAATGGCCGCGGCCGTCTCGAGCCCGCCCATGCCCGGCATGTTCATGTCCACCACGATCGCATCGATGACGGGTTCTTCGTCGAGCCGCTCCAGCACCGCCTGTCCATGTTCTGCCTCGACGACGCTCGCGCCGAAGCGCTCCAGATACGCTTTGGCGACGAGCCGGCTGTAGGTGTCGTCGTCGGCGACGAGAATCGACTTGCCGGAGAAGTCGTCGAAGCGCTGGTTCAGATGGCGCCGGTTGCCGTTCTCGAACAGCGCCTGCAGCGACGTAAACAGTTCCATTACGCTGCACGACTTGCTGATCATGTCGTCCATGCCGGCACGGCGCGCCAGCACTCGCGCGATGTTGCCCGGCTCCGACGTGTACGCGGCAACCAGCACGTTCCAGTTCGGATGATCGCGGTCGGCGCGCAACTGTTCGGTGGTGGTGTAGCCGTCGAGCACCGGCATGTTGACGTCCATCAGCACGAGGTCGTAAGCCGTCGCTTCGCGCAGCATCGTCAATGCCGCATGGCCGTTGTCGGCCTCGCTCACCTGCATGCCGACCTTCGACAACGTGCGTCGCGTGCGGATGCGCTGAGCGGCGTCGTCGTCGACGAGAAGAACGTGCTTGCCGTCGAGCACCGTCGTTGCGCGCGCAACCACAGCGCGCTCGTGCGCGGCGACCTCGCTTTCGGTGACGGGCGGGAATTGCAGCGTGAATTGCGTGAACTTGCCGGGCTCCGACTTGCACGCGATGCTGCCGCCGAACGCGCGCATCGCGCGCTGACAGTACGCGAGCCCGAGGCCCGTGCCCGCCGAGTTGCCGGCGGTGCGAAACGGCTCGAACAGATGCGGCAGGATTTCCGGCGCGACGCCGCTGCCGGTGTCGTGCACCGTGACCGTATGCCGGTCCACCGTCAGCGTGAGCGTGGCCGAAGCAAGCGGCGCAATGTGATGCAGCGCGTTCTTGATCAGATTGAAAAGCGTGAACAGGTAGACGGTTTCGTCGACCTTGAACATGAAATCCTCGAGCACGACGAGGCGAACCTTGCCGCGCTCCTTTTTATCCGCGAAGCCGTATTCGTCGAGTGCCTTGCGCGTGGTGGCCGCCGCGCTCAGGTAAGTGAGCGAGTCGGAGCGGATCTGTTTCGCGCTGACTTCATCGAGCGTCATCGCAATCACGCGCAGGCCGCGCTCGATCGACAACTGCCCATGCGCGATATGCCGGTACAGCAGGCCCGCGCCTGCACCGGACAGAGCGGGCCCGCGGCCGGCTTCGGTGAGCGCGGGCAGCGTTTCTTCGACGCGATCCAGAACGTGCTTCAACTGGCTGAGCGGGTTGCGCATTTCATGGGCGATCGACCCGGCGAGCGCCTGCAGCGCGCGATTTTTCTCGACAAAGATGCGTCCCTTGCTGATCGCATGAGCGAAGGCCATGCTGCACAGCACGACGACCGGCAGCACCGCGAGATCCGATTGATTCGCCGTACTGAGCACGATAGGAGCGGGCGAACTGGCCACCGCGGCCCATGCGCCCGACAGCATGCCGATGCCGATGCAGCCCATCAGCAGGAAAGGGTTGTCGATGCACAGCGCCATGATGAAGATCATCATGACCTCCGTCATCATCCACATGGTGGAGAACGAATTCCGGATAGCCAGGAACGTGCAAACGAACGGCAGCACGTAGATCAGGCAGATGTGCCAGTAGATCAGCAGGTACTGGTTGAAGCGCTTCGGCCAGCGCGCCTGGAAGATCAACGGAATGCAGAGCAACGCGGCGCTCAGACGCAGCGCCAGGTTGTCGTACGGCTGCGGCAGGATGTAAGTCCAGACCAGGTAATAGATGGGGTGGCACACGAGGCCGAGTACGCCTCCCCATCGAATTGCAAACCGGCTTCGTTCAAGCACGTCCTGCATGCTTTCGCGCGGTATGATCATCTGGCCTCCAGAGACATTGACGACCCGGTCAAGTCATATTTGCAGTCACGCCCAGATCGAGGTTGATCGCCGAGCCGTCTTTGCCGTGAAAAGGTCCGACCGAGAATCCGTACTTTTTCAGCAGGCCATGAGTATAGGAGACGGACCACACGGGCGGACTGCCGATGATGAAGTCCGAAGCAATCCCTTCCTGCCAGGCGGCGTAGCCCTCGGCGAAACAGGTATAGCAGTCGCGCGTAGTAGGCAGTCGGAACGGGAACCTCGAATCGAGACCGGCGGGGCCGCGCGCGAAGCATTCAATATATAGCGTATGTCCGCGCGACGCGAGTTCCGCTTCCACGCTTGCCGCGCGCGGATGCGAGTCGTCGATCCAGAAGCGCGCGCGCTTCAGATCGGCGGCGGTGAGATACGGCACGCTGGTGCTGCTCGCGAGGATCGCGCCGTCGAACTGCGGCAACGGCGTGTCGGGGCTGAAGGTGTGGACCGATACCTTCGTGCGCCCGAGCAGGTCGGCCGCCATCAGTTCGCGCGCCTGGTCCGCCAGCAGATTGACCTTGTCGGGCAGGTCGATCAGCACCAGTTCCGTCGGTGTTTCCTTGTACAGCAGATACTTCGCCACCGTGGTGCCGAGCCGTCCGGCCGCGCCGAAGAGCGCGAGCTTCGTCTTGCCGAACTCGAGATCGAGCTCGTTGCAGCAGTGAATCGCCCAGTCCTTCAGCATGGCCGCGGTCGCAGCATGGCCCGTGGTGATGTGGGGCGGCTTCGTCTGCCGCGGCAGCGCCCCATAGTTGCAGGCATAAGGCGTCGAGGCGCCCATTGCCACCATGTTCAAGCCAGCCTGCCTCGCCAGTTCCAGCGCGGGGAAGAATTGCGTTTCGCGAAACCGCTTGATGCCGCGCGGACTGCCGAGCCAAAGCTCGAGCGGCACCGGGCAGGCAATGTTCGCGCCGATCATCTGCGAGCCCGAATAGATCGGCGACGCGATAAAAGGCTTCGTGCGCCAAAGCTCTTCTTCGAATGACTCGCTTCGGGTTTTGACATTGTGAAAGGAGAAAGCAAGCGTATCCCAGTCTGTAGCGTGAAAGAGAAAGCCGACACCGCCCTGGCCCGCCGGCAGATTGTCGCGAATCTGCTCGGGGTGGATCGTGTGCTTGAGTGTCAGCGGCGCACCGGATAGATGCAGCCTCGAGGTGCCGTGCCCGTGTTGGCCGGTCGATCGATCGTTGTAAAGAGACGTTCCCATTTGTTTTTCCCTGGTTTCCTCTGGATGACCCGCGCTGCGTGTTAGCGCGGCTTCGCCAGCCGCCATTGGCCGGCGATCCATCAACTCTAGAGAAATCCAATAGTTTTTGTCCGTGTGTTCGTGCGCATCGCCCGCCGTTGGGGGGATTGGGCGGATTGGACCGCGCCGGCTTGGCGGGATTTGCGGCTCGGGCGGGCGGTCGGCTGGCGGCCGGCTTGCTGCGAATCGCGCGCGGCTGGGCATAGGCGATGCTGGTTTTGATCAGGCCGGGCCTGAGCCTGAGCCTTCGACGGCGCCGCCGCCAGGCAACCCGCCGTGCGGACGCGTCAGCGCCGCCTCGCCTTGAAACCGAACCGCCGCGCGAAGCCGGACTGCCACGCGCCGGCCGCGCCCATCCGTGGAGGAAACCCGTATGAACCGACCTGCCGCGTGCGGCTGCCGCCGCGCTTTCACGTCGTCGATACTCAAAAGCGTGCTGCTGCTGCCGTTCGCGAGCCTCTTCGTGCCCGAGGCGCGGGCGCAGCACAATCTCGGCGTGCCGCCGCCGGGGTCGCAAAAGAGCGCAAAGAGCAAGGCGCTCGACGCGGGCGCCGACGTGTTGCAGAACCGCAAGCCGATCGACGCGATGAGCGCCTACCTGAACGGCTTTCATTTTTACGCCGACGACATGGGCCGCCAGGTCGAGGCGCATCACTTCTGCACGCATGTGACCGAGGACTTTCACCAGTGCGTGATCTTCGATTCCAACGAGAGCAACGCGAAGCTGATCGGCATCGAGTACATCGTCAGCGAGCGCATTTTCAGGTCGCTGCCCGACGACGAAAAGAAGCTCTGGCACAGCCATCATTACGAGGTGAAGTCGGGCGAACTCGTCGCGCCGCGCATTCCCGAACTCGCCGAACATGCGCTGATGCAGGACCTCGTGACGACCTACGGCAAGACGTGGCACACATGGCAGATCGACCGCGACGCGAGCCTGCCGCTCGGCATCCCGCAACTGATGATGGGCTTCACACGCGACGGGCAGATCAATCCGCCCATGCTCGACGCCCGCGACACGCGGTTTCGCACGTCGACCGTCGAAGAGAGACGCAAGCGCGCCGACATCGCCGAGCCGCAAGTCGTGAAGGGCGCGAACGCGTGGGAGAGCGGCAAGACCGTGCAACTGACGTTGGCCGAAGTGGACGTGAGAAATCTGCGGCGCTGACACGCATCGGCACGCGAGGTTTGCCTAATACCCGCGCCTGCGAATCGCGAGCCCATTGGCACCGAAACGCTGCGGCGCGACGCTGCTGCCCAAGCAGAAAAACCGCAGCCGGAATGCGCTTTGCTGCTCATCATGCAGGACGCGCGACGCGTCGGCGCGTTGCGTCGTCGATTGAAAATTCGACTCGTCAGATGGAGGTCACCATGACGCACGAACAGTTTCAGTCCTGTATTTCAGCCTGCGATGCGTGCGCGCTCGCCTGCGGCCACTGCGCCGGCTCTTGCCTCGCGGAAGAGGGCGTGGCCGACATGACCCGATGCATCAAACTCGACATCGATTGCGCGGCGGCTTGCCACTTCGCATCGGCCGCGATGGCGCGCGGCAGCAGCGAGGCAGCCACGATCTGCCGCATGTGTGCCGACATTTGCGACGCCTGCGCAGCGGAATGCGAAAAGCACGAAGCGCAGCACTGCAAGGATTGTGCTGCGTCGTGCCGCGCGTGCGCGCAAGCGTGCCGCGCAATGGCATCGTGATGCGTGAAGGCCCATGATGGACGAATCGACAGTCAATGAAGAGGCGTTCGACGAAGCGCGGCAGCAGATGGTCGAAAGCCAGATCGCCGCGCGCGGCGTGCGCGATGCGCGCGTGCTCGACGCGATGCGCGAGGTGCCGCGGCATCTGTTCGTGCCGCCGGAGCTTGCCGAGTTTGCCTATAGCGACACGCCGTTGCCGCTGGCCGATGGCCAGACCATCTCGCAGCCGGTGATCGTCGCGCGCATGCTGGAGGCGGCGCAGTTGTCGCCAGGCGATCGCGTGCTCGATGTCGGCACCGGTTCGGGGTATGCGGCGGCCGTCGCGTCGCGGATCGTGGCCCACGTGGACAGCATCGAACGGCATGCGTCGCTCGCCGACAGCGCGCGGCATGCGCTGCGTCGCCACGCTTTCGACAATGTCGCTGTGCATCACGCGGACGGCACGCGCGGCTGGCCCGCCGCGGCGCCGTTCGATGCGATCATCGCGGCTGCCGGCGGCCCCGATGTGCCGCAGGCGTGGCGCGAGCAACTGGCGAACGGCGGCAGGCTCGTGATGCCCGTGGGGGCGTCGACGGAGACGCAGCGGCTTATCAAGGTCACGCGCCGCAGCGACACGGAGTTCGACGAAGAGGACATCTGCGGCGTGCATTTCGTGCCGCTGATCGGCGAGCAGGGCTGGCCGGAGGAAGACGGCGTTGCGGCGGCGGGTGCTGAGCAGTCGAGTGAAGCGGGTGGTGGCGTTTCGGTGGATGAGCCGCAGGGGCAAGAACGAGGGCCAACCCGAGGGCGAACGCAAAGACCAACGCAAAGACCAACGCCTAAGCAAGCGCGAACCCAGCGCCAACCCCATTCGCTCGCCGGCCTGATCGCAGCGAGCGCGCGTCCGCTGCCTGAGCCCGAAGACGAAACCTTCGCCGACGCGTTCGATCATCTGCGCACGAAGCGAGTGGTGCTGCTCGGCGAATGCAGTCACGGCACGTCGGAGTTTTACCGGGCGCGTGCGGCGATTACGCGGCGGCTCGTCGAGCGGCATGGCTTCACGATCGTCGCGGTGGAAGCGGACTGGCCCGATGCGGCGGTCATCGACAGTTACGCACGCGCGCGCGAGCCGCGCAACGGCGAGCCGCCGTTCCAGCGCTTTCCGGTATGGATGTGGCGCAACGAAGAGTTCGCGGCGTTCGTCCGCTGGTTGCGCGCGCATAACGAACAGCAGAGCGACGGACGGCGCTGTGGTTTTTATGGGCTCGACATGTATAGCCTGTCGGCGTCGATTGCCGCCGTGCTCGATTATCTCGACCGCACCGATCCCGAGGCGGCCAGGATTGCGCGCGAGCGCTACGGCTGCCTCACGCCGTGGCAGAAGGACCCGCAAGTGTACGGACGCGCGGCGTTTTCGGCGGGCTTCAGGACTTGCGAGAATGCGGTGATCCAGCAGTTGCAGGACCTGTTGCGCAAACGGCTCGACGAGGCCAACGTCGACGGCGAGCACTGGTTCGATGCGACGCAGAATGCGCGGCTCGTGGCATCGGCGGAACGTTATTACCGGACCATGTACCGCAGCTCCGCCGCAAGCTGGAACCTGCGCGACACGCACATGTTCGAGACGCTCGAAAGCCTGCTCGACTCGCAAGGCCCCGACAGCCGCGCGGTGGTGTGGGCGCATAACTCGCACATCGGCAACGCGGCCGCGACCGAAATGGGCCGCGTGCGCAACGAGCTGAACGTGGGGCAGCTATGCCGCGAACGTTTCGGTGACGCCGCGGCATTGATCGGATTCGGCACGCATGCTGGCGACGTCGCCGCGGCATCCGACTGGGACGGTCCAATGGAAATCAAGGCGGTGCGGCCTTCACGCGAGGACAGTTACGAGTATCAGTTTCATGCGTCCGGCGAGCCGCGCTGCGTCGTGGACCTGTCGAGCGGCGCGGACGCGCTGCTGCGCGCGCGCTTGAGCGAGGCGCGGCTCGAACGCTTTATCGGCGTGATTTACCGGCCCGAGACCGAACTGCATAGCCACTATGCGGAAGCCGTGTTGCCCGAGCAATTCGATGCCTATGTCTGGTTCGACACGACGCGCGCCGTCGAGCCGCTGGCCACGCGCGCGACCGAACGCGCGCCGGACCTGTATCCGTTTGGCGTATGAAGGGTGGAGCCGAAATAAATTTATCGTGCGATGGAATAGCTGCCCACACGCGCTGTTAACGCCCATGACAGTGCCGATTTTTTGCAGCTATCCACCACGAGGCCGCCTTGAATTACGCCAGGATTCGTCATGCCACGATTCAGCCCGCATGGGTTCGGATCTCACACTGGGTCAACGCGCTCGCCGTCACGCTGATGGTGATGAGCGGTTGGCAAATCTATAACGCTTCGCCGATCTTCGCGGGCTTGCGGTTTCCTGCCGCGATCACGCTGGGTGGCTGGCTCGGCGGCGCGCTGCAATGGCATTTCGCGATCATGTGGATGCTGGTCGCGAATTTCGCCGTGTACGTCGCGCTCAATGTTGCCTCGGGCCGTTTGCAGCGCAAGCTGTTGCCGCTCAGCATGCGCTCGCTGATGAGCGATCTCGCCGCCGCGCTGCGCGGCAAGCTCGGGCACGACGACCTCGCGCATTACAACGCGGTGCAGAAGTTCGCGTACCTCGTGGTGATCGTCGATATTGTGCTTGTCATCCTGTCGGGGCTCGCGATCTGGAAGTCCGTGCAGTTCCCGCTGCTGCGCACGCTGATGGGCGGATACGACAACGCGCGAGTCGTGCATTTCGTCGGGATGAGCGTACTGGTGGCGTTCTTCGTCGTGCATGTGGCGATGGTGGCGCTCGTGCCGCGCTCGCTTCTCGTAATGATTCGGGGGCGCTGATCATGACGCTTCGAAACAAGTCAGGAAGGCTAAGCGAGTTTGCTTCGTCGCATGCCGAGACCATCATCAAGGATGCGCGCAACGAGCTCAAGAATCCCGCACGCCGCCTGCTCGGCAAGCGCATTCTCACGCTCGGCGGAATCGCCATGCTGTCGGGCTGCGATCTGTCGAACGACAAGTCGGTGAACAGCATGTTGCGCAAGATGTCGTCCTTCAACGACGACGTGCAGGCGCTGCTCTTCAGTCCGACTACGCTCGCGCCGACTTATCCGGAGTCGATGATCACGCGGCCGTTTCCGTTCAACGCGTTCTACGATATCGACGACGTGCCCGAGGTCGACGCGGCGAGCTATCGGCTGCAAGTGAGCGGCCTTGCCAACGGCAAGCGCGTGTGGACACTCGACGAACTGCGCGCGTTGCCGCAGGAAAGCCAGATCACGCGCCATATCTGCATTGAAGGCTGGAGTGCGATTGGCCGCTGGGACGGCGTGCGCTTTGCCTCGTTCCTCAAGCAAGCGGGCGCCGATCTGACCGCGAAATACGTGTCGTTTCATTGCGCGGACAACTACTGGACCAGCATCGACATGCCGACGGCGCTGCATCCGCAGACGCAGCTCACGCTCGGTTACGACGGCGAGACGCTGCCGCCGAAATACGGTTTCCCGATGAAGCTGCGCATGCCGACCAAGCTCGGCTACAAGAATCCGAAGCATATCGTCGCGATCAGCGTGACGAACGACTATCCCGGCGGCTACTGGGAGAACCAGGGCTATAACTGGTTCGGCGGTTCGTGATTTGCAGCGGGCCGTTCAGGGTGTTGCAGTTTCGGTTTGCAGTACTCGCTTATACATTGTCGTTTTGCAGTGCTCGCTTGTGCAGTCCCCGCTTTGCAGTTCTTTTTTGATCGTTTTCGATCGTTTCTCACGGAGCATTCATTCATGTCTATTCGCCTGAAAATCGGCATCACGCTCGCGACGCTCGCCTTTGCCGGCGCCGCGCTCGCACAGACGCCCGCCGCCAAACCGTCGCGCATTCGCGGCGATATCGTTTCGCTCGACGGCGACGTGCTGAAGGTGCATCGCCGCAGCGGCGACACGGTATCGATTGAACTGAAGCCGGCTGTCGCCGTGTCGGCGGTCAAGTCGATGCAGCTTTCCGACATCAAGCCGGGCTCGTTCGTCGGCACGGCCGCGACGACCGGCACTGACGGCAAGCTCACGGCAACCGAAGTCGTCGTCTTCCCCGAAGCCGCGCGCGGCACGGGCGAGGGTCACTATGGCTGGGACCTCGGCCCCAACAGCACGATGACGAATGCGAACGTCGACACGGTGGTCCAGGGCACGAGCGGCCGCAACCTGAAGCTCTCGTACAAGGGCGGCAGCAACGAGGTGACGGTGCCGCCGAACGTGCCTGTCGTGACCTTCACGCCGGCTGCCCGTTCGGATCTGACGCCGGGCAAGAAGGTGTTCGTCGTGGCAACCGCCGCATCGCAGGGCGGCGCGTATGTCGCTCAGCGCGTGGTCGTCGAAAAGGATGGCGTCGCGCCGCCGATGTAATGTGCGCAGGAAGTGCGGCAAGTGCGGCGGCGCGGCGAGGGCTTGAGCATCAAAGCCCGAGACAAACCGCGCCGGCCGCGACCACCACGCAGGCAAGCCAGCGCTTGCCGTTGACCGTTTCGCCGAGGAACACGCGACCGATGAGCACGGCGAACACCACGCTGGTCTCGCGCAACGCCGAGACGGTGCCCATCGCGCCCGACTGCATCGCCCAGATCACGATGCCGTACGCCGCCACCGACACAAGCCCGCCCACGAGCGACGAGCCGACCGCGGCCGGCGCCGAGCGTATCGGCATCCACAGCGCGGGCAGCCCGCGCCTCGCGATGAACAGCAGCGGCATCAGCCAGTAGAACAGGAACATCCACGCGGTGTAGGCAAGCGCCTCGCCGCCGGACAGCCGCACGCCGATGCCGTCGATCACCGTATAGAGCGCGATGGTCGCGCCGGTCGTCAAGGCGGCCAGCACGCCCGCGCGCGACACGCGCCCCGCTTGCAGTGCAATGGCGATGATGCCGCCGGAGATCATCGCGATCCCCAACGCGTGCAGCGGGCCGATCGCCTCGTGAGCGAAGAGCGCCGCGCCGAGCGTGACGAGAAGCGGCGACGAGCCGCGCGCGACCGGATACGCCTGCGCCAGATCGCCGCGTCGGTACGCGTGCACGAGGCTCGCGTTGTAGCCGATATGCACGAGCCCCGATGCGACCACATACGGCCACGCCGCGGCGGCCGGCAGCGGCGTGAACAGAACGATGACCGTGCTGACCGCCGCGATGGCGATGCTCATCCACGTCATCGACAGGAAACGGTCGCGGTTGCCGTGCAGCAACGCGTTCCAGCTTGCATGAAGCAGGGCCGCGACGAGGACGAGACCGCCGGTATAGCTGAGCATGCGCGGGTCAGGCCAGGAGTGCGGGAAGCGGACTTGGGGGCGCGAAAGCGGGGACAACGGCTTGAGCGATATTCATGGTTTTTCTGTTGCAGCGTGGTTGGCGTAAGGCGGATCAGGTGCCGACGCGCGAGCGCGCGTGAGGCCGCGCGAAGCGTTCGATCTTAAACGGAATTCACAAGGATTGTGCGCGCGTGTTGCAAGGGCCTGCACGGCGGATGAGCGTCGGTGCGCGGCAAGCGCTCGACGTTTCTGCGGTGTCGCTTGAGGAGCAGAGCCGCGAGTTGAACGATGCGGTGGCCGTGTTTCGGTTGAAGGGAGACGCGGCGGTGGGGTGAGGCGAAGCGGCTTTCTTTGCTGTTATCGATGGGTGCGTGGTTCACCTCGCTTGGCCGCGTTGCGTTGCGTTGCGTTGCGTTGGGAAACGTGGGCTAGTTTTTTCGCTCGTGTGGGTTTGGTGTGTCTCGCTTGTCTTGCTTGTCGTCGTCACGATGGCGGTCGTCGTCGCTCCGCTTTTCGTCGCTCATGTCGCGATTGTCGACGAACGGCGAATCGGTATCGCTGCCGCCTTTGCGCAGCGCGACGCGCGCATCCTTTGCGAGGTTTTCGTACTGTTTGCGAAAGCGCGTGAGGTCCTTCTCCTCGAGTTCCTCGAGGTCTAGCAGCGCGTTATGCGCGCCTTCGATCGCGCGGATCAGTTCGTCGAGCTTGATCTGCATCGCGGCCGTATCGCGGTTCTGCGTGTTCTGGATCAGGAAGACCATCAGGAACGTGACGATCGTCGTGGATGTGTTGATCACGAGCTGCCACGTGTCGCTGTAGTGAAAGAACGGCCCCGTAACGGCCCATACGATCACGAGCGAGACGGCGATGGCGAAGGTGCCCGGACGGCCGGTCATCGTCGAAAGATAGCTCGCGAAGTTCGAAAACCATCTGCTGCTCATGGCGATCTCCCTGAGGTCTGGTCTGGTTCATAGGATGATCGCATAGAGATGCGGAGGGATCGGATGTTGAGTGGCGATTCGGCGCGGTGGGGATCTGTATGGTGTTGTGTGCCGATGCTATGCTTTTTGTTTGCTGCGGGCTGGGCGCGCAGAGCAGAGGTTATGGCGCGGAGCTTTCCGTGCGTGGGTTGCCGCGTACTGAGACTGCGGTGCTGCGCTCTGTGCTGCTGCTCCCCCAGCCGGCGATGAGGCGAAGCACACGCATCGCATAAATGAGGAGGATCGGCGATCATGAACGAAGAGCGAGAGCTGGCACCCGACAGCACCGCGGCCCGCGTCGCCCTGTGGCGTGCGTTGCATACCGAGGCAGACGCCGCGCCGCATGTTTTCGACGATTCCATTGGGCTGGAGCTGCTGGCCCCTGGCGACGGCTGGCGTCAGCGCGGCGACATGGACCCGCAATTCACGCGTCCGTTTCGCGCGTCGATCGTGGCTCGCGCTCGCTTCATCGAAGATCTCGTGGCCGAGCAGGCCGCGCACGGAATCGATCAGTATGTGATTCTTGGCGCGGGCCTCGACAGTTTTGCGCAGCGCAGGCCCGAGCTTGCTTCACGCCTCACCGTGTTCGAGATCGATCAGCCTGTGCCGCAGGCGTGGAAACGTCGGCGGCTGATTGAGCTCGGCTTCGGCATTCCACAGTGGCTGCGTTTCGTGCCGGTCGATTTCGAGGCCGGCGAAGCGTGGCGCGAGCGGCTGATGGCCGAGGGCTTCGACAGCAGCAAGCCGGCAATCGTGGTCTCGACGGGCGTGAGCATGTATCTGACACGCGATGCAAACGCGGCCACGCTGCGTGAAGTTGCTGCCTTCGCGCGCGGATCGACGCTCGCCATGACTTTCCTGCTGCCGCTGCAGATGGCAGACCCCGAGGTACGCCCCGGACTGGAAATGGCGGAGAAGGGCGCGCTCGCAAGCGGCACGCCTTTTCTCAGCTTCTTCACGCCGGCGGATATGCTGGCTCTTGCGTACGAAGCCGGGTTCACGCAGGCCCGGCACGTTTCGGCGGCAGATCTCACGCAGCGCTACTTCGCGGACAGGACCGACGGTTTGCGTCCGCCGAGCAATGCTGAAGAGCTATTGGTCGCGAGTATGTAAGGCTGTTCTTGGCGGACGCCGCTGAGCGGCGTTCCGCGCTTAGTGTCGCGAGTACCTGGCCCGCTCTTGACGGACGCCCGCGAGGCAGCGGCGTTTCGCGCTTCATGCTGAGAGTACTTGGCCCGCTCTCGACGGAGGCCACGATGCACCCGCCTTCCGCGCTTCATGTCGCGAGTACCTGAACCGTTCTTGACGGACGCCGCGACGCAGCAGGGTTCCGCGCTTCATGCAAGCAGCCGGAACGCGAGCCCTGCCGCGCCGCACGTCAGCACCACCGGTATCACGCCGGCCTTCAGCCGAAACAGGGCAAGCGCCGCCGCGAACCCGATGACGAGCGACGGCCAGTCGAAACTTCCATGCAGGCCGTGCGGCCACAAAACGTGCAACGCAAAGAAGACCGCGAGATTCACGATGACGCCGACCACCGCTGCGGTGATCGCCGTCAGCGGCGCGGTAAATTTCAGATTGCCGTGCGTGGTCTCGATAAACGGGCCGCCAAGCAGAATGAACATGAACGAAGGCAGGAAGGTGAAGAACGTCACGACCGTCGACGCGACGACCGCGGACAAGAGCAGCGCGTGCGGACCGAATATCGCTTTCGTCCATCCACCGACAAAGCCGACGAACGCGACGACCATGATCAGCGGGCCGGGCGTCGTCTCGCCGAGTGCGAGGCCGTCGATCATCTGAAGTCCCGTGAGCCAATGCTGATGCTCGACCGCGCCCTGATAGACGTACGGCAAAACAGCGTAGGCGCCGCCGAACGTAAGCAGCGCGGCCTTCGTGAAAAACCAGGCCATTTGCGTGAGCGCGCCGCTCCATCCGTAGAGCGCCGCCAGCGTACCGATCGCCGCGAGCCATAAGGCGACGAAGATCGCGAGCACAATAAAAAAGCGCTTCCAGGTGAAGAGCGCATGGCGAGGCGTCGGCGTGTCGTCGTCGATCAGCGCCGGACCATGAAGCTGTGCGGCGGCGGCGTGTTTCCCGCCCATCGCGAAGCGGGCCGGCGCATATTTGCCACCCAAGTACCCGATGATGCCGGCGACGAGAACAATCAGCGGGAAGGGCACATTGCCGACGAAAATCGCGAGAAACGCGGCGGCGGCGATCGTCCATAGCCACGCGTTCTTGAGCGCTCGCGAGCCGATGCGATACGCGGCGAACACGACAATCGCCGTCACGGCCGGCTTGATGCCATAAAGCACGCCGGCCACGGCCGGGACGCTGCCGAACACGAGATAGACCCACGAAAGGCCCATCAGAATGAAGAGCGACGGCAGCACGAACAGTCCGCCCGCGATCACGCCGCCCCACGTGCGATGCATGAGCCAGCCGATGTACGTGGCCAGTTGCTGCGCCTCCGGGCCCGGCAGCACCATGCAGAAATTCAGCGCATGCAGGAAGCGCTTTTCCGAGATCCAGCGCTTTCGTTCGACGAGTTCCTCATGCATGAGCGCAATCTGGCCCGCCGGACCGCCGAAGCTCATGAAGCCGAGCCGCAGCCAGTACAAGAACGCCGTAGAAAAAGGGACCTGCGCGACGTCGTCTTTCATTGAGGTGGACCTGTTGTTTTCTCTGCCAGAACTTCTTCTGGTTTTTTTCCAATTTCACGTTGCCGCCGATACTGTATGAATGTACAGTATTCTACATAGACGGTTTGGTACGGCAAGCGTTTTTTTGGGGGGGGCAGTGTGGCTTTCGCCCTCGCAGCACCCCCGAGTCAGTTAATGGCCAGTTAATGTGAAGGAGGATCCGTGTAGATGCCGGCTTTCACCACGCAGGAGCAAGATGCCTGAACAACTGTGGTTGCCCGGGCTCGAGGCGCCGCCAACCCCGACAGACGGTCTGTTCTTCGCTGTGTTTCCGGACACTAGCACGGCGGCCAGCATTTCAAAGCTCGCGCAGGAGCTTTGCGGGGAGGCGCGCGCCCGCGGCAAGCCGCTCGCCGCCAATCGGTTGCACGTCACGCTGCGTCACCTCGGCACTTTTGCAGGCGGGCTGCCGCAGGCCCAGGTGGCGGCTGCTATGCAGGCGGCCGCGTCGGTCCGGGTGGCGCCGTTTACCGTCGAATTCGATACCGTCGAGAGCTTCGCTTCGAAGCCACGGCCGGGGCCATTGGTGCTGACGGGAACTGAGGGCGTCGTCGGCCTGCATGCGCTTCATGATGCATTGCGCAGCGCGTTGGAGAGCTGCGGCCTCGACAGTCATCGGGGCTCGGGGGCCCTGGCTTTTACGCCGCATGTGACGTTGGCTTACGGTTTGCCGTGGGCTGCGCCGCGCCCGGTCGAGCCGGTCTGCTGGAATGTGCGCGGTTTTGCGTTGATACATAGCTTGTTGGGGCGTACCCGGCATATCGCGCTTGCGCGGTGGCCGCTCGAAGCTGCCGAGTCATAGGGGAGGGAAGTCCGCATCGTGGGCTCTCGGGCTTGGTGTGGATCGTACGAGGGCCCGGCGCTACTGCGGAACTGGGCTCGAATTGATTGCACGCTCGGCGCGCTCACATGGCCGGCTTGCGTCCACAAACGCCGCATACGCAGCATCCACGAAATGTCCGCGCAAGATGCGAAGGGGCGGCGGCGCCGGTCGCCCCGGCGGAGGCAACCGTCGCGCGCGCCCTGATAGAATGCCTTGGGCCGCAACGTAGTGGATTGCAGATGAGATTGCTTGATGCGTTAGTCGAACAGCGTATTGCCGCCGCCGCCGCGCGCGGCGAGTTCGACGATTTGCCGGGCGCGGGCGCGCCGCTTTGCCTCGACGACGATGCACTCGTCCCGGAAGAGGTGCGCGTCGCTAACCGGATTCTGAAAAATGCGGGTTTCGTGCCGCCTGCCGTCGAGCAGTTGCGCGCGTTGCGTGACTTGCAGGCCGAGCTGAATGCCGTGAGCGACAAGGCTACGCGCTGTCGCCTCCAGGCGCGCATGCTGGCGCTCGATATGGCGCTGGAATCGCTGCGCGGGAGCGCTATGGCGTTGCCGCGCGAATATTGCCGTCGGATCGCCGAACGGCTGTCCGAGCGTGCTTCCAATGACGAAACGTCTCGATTGGAAAGCGCGGCGTCGGTTGTGTCCGGCGCGGAGAACGTCGCTGCGAGGTCGCGGTGAGCGAGCCCGTCGTCCATCGGGGCGCGGCGCATGCCGAGCCGGATCGGATCGAGGACAGCAAGGCGTCGGATGGATCGCCTGCTGTTGTCGAGGGCGTTGACACGGCGAGCGGTGCTTGCGCGGGGCGCACGCCGCGCGTCGACGCCACTGGCGTGTGCGCGCCAGGGCGGCCGCTGGTCGCGCAGTCGGCCGTCGCTGAGCCTTCACCCGCAACTACAACTGCAACGGCCTCTGCTGAAACCGCTGCGTCTGGTGCTCCTGCTGCAACTGCCGCGATCCCCGCAGCCGCTGCGACTGCCGAAACTGCTGCACCTGCCGAAACCGCTGCCTCTGCTGAAACCGCTGCACCTGCCACAACTCCGGCAACTGCTGCAACTGCTGCAACTGCTGCAACTGCTGCAACTGCTGCAACTGCTGCAACTGCTGCACCTGCCACAACTCCGGCAACTGCCGCACCTGCCGCACCTGCCGCAACTGCCGCAACCGCCGCAACCGCCGCAACCGCCGCAAGCGATCCGGCTGCACCGCCCACCGGCATCCCCACCCCCATCTCCGACCGCGACCGCCGCTTCATGGCGCTCGCCCAGGCCGCCGCCGAAGAGGCGCGCGCGGCCGGCGAAGTGCCCGTCGGCGCAGTGCTGGTGCGCGGCGACGAAGTAATCGCCACGGGCTTCAACCATCCGATCGGCGCGCACGATCCGTCGGCGCATGCGGAGATGGTCGCGTTGCGTGCCGCGGCGCAAGTTGCGCAGAACTATCGCTTGCCGGGCTGCGAACTGTATGTGACGCTCGAGCCGTGTTTGATGTGCGCCGGCGCGATCATGCATGCGCGCATCGCCCGGGTTGTGTTCGGCGCACGCGATCCGAAAACGGGCGCGTGCGGGAGCGTCGTCGATGCGTTCGCGAACCCGCAGTTGAATCACCACACCGAGGTAACGGGCGGCGTGCTCGAAAGCGAATGCGGCGCCGCACTGAAGTCGTTCTTCGCAGAACGGCGGCGTGCTAGCCGCGAAGCGCGGGCAGCGGCGCGCGCCGGCGCCGGTGCGCAAAGCAAGCCAGGCGAGCCGCTCTGAACAGCAACCGCGCGCACAACTCCAACCAACAACCTCGATCAGCAACCGCAGCCAACAACCGCAGCCAACAACCGCAGCCAACAACCGCAGCCAACAACCGCAGCCAACACCATAACAAGGTCCCGCCGATGACTGTCCACCGTACCTTCGATCTGATCGCACCGTCCGGCTACCCGCCTGACTCCGAGGTGCTGAATCGGGCGTTGCAGCGCCTGCGCGGGCAAGGGCATCGGGTGGAGGGCGTCGACGCGACGCGGCGTCGTTATCAGCGCTTCGGTGGTACGGACGGCGAGCGCGCCGCGGACCTGAACCGGCTCGCGGATGCATCGCGCGCGTTGCCCGATATTGTGCTGGCCGTGCGCGGCGGATACGGCGCGATGCGTCTGCTGCACGGCCTCGATTACGACGGGCTGCAACGCCGGCTGACCGATCAACCGGTCGCGCTCGTCGGCCATAGCGACTTCACGGCGATTCAGCTCGCGCTGCTCGCGCGCGCGGGGCTGAAAACGTTCAGCGGGCCGATGCTGATGAGCGACTTCGGCGCGGAACACGTCAGCGAATTCACGATGCAGCATTTCTGGTCCGCGCTGACAAAGCCGACGGTGACGATCGCGCGAAACGTTCCACAAGCGCACGCGGTCGACGTCTCCGGCACCTTGTGGGGCGGCAATCTGGCGGTGCTGACGTCGCTCATCGGCACGCCGTACATGCCACCAGTGCAAGGCGGCGTGCTGTTTGTCGAAGACGTCAACGAGCAACCGTTTCGTATCGAGCGGATGCTTTATCAATTGCATCTGTCGGGCATCCTGGGTCAGCAGCAGGCACTCGTGCTCGGCGATTTTTCGGGCGGCAAGTTGTATGACTATGACAACGGCTACGACCTGCAAGCCATGATCGAGCACATGAGATCGGTGATCGGCATTCCGATCGTCACTGGCCTGCAGTTCGGCCATGTGCCGGACATGGTGACGCTGCCTGTGGGCGCCGACGCGCACCTCATCGCCGATGCGCGCGGCTTCAGGCTGACGTTATCCAACTATCCATTCCTGGGTTGAATGCCCGGGCACCTAAGAAGCGGGCTGCGGCCCGTTTTTTTATGGCTTGTCCGCGCAACTAACGGCCGCATCTGAACGCTCGTTCGGGCAAGGAAGACAGCGGTGAAGTAACGATTTTGTCGACAAAATAGCCGCTCAAAGACAGCGACGGTGCTCGCCGGCCGAGCGGCGCATCCTTGCTGACAAAGCCGCCAAGCCACCCAGACGAATCACGCCGCACCGCAACACGAAAAATTGTCGATGATCGCCGCAAAAATTGTTGACAATCTTTATGTCCATCCTAATATGACCAACATACCGAGACACACATCATGTCCGACATCGACACCGAATCCGTCAGCGCAAATAGTTCGAAGCCCGAAGCAATTGCCGAGCGCATTCGTGCCGCGATTCTCGAGCATCGGTTGGCGCCCGGAGCGAAGTTGACCGAAGCACAGTTATGCGAAGTATTCGCGGTGAAACGTGGTCCGATCCGGCAAGCGTTGGCACAACTCGCGACGGATCGTCTCGTGGATCTTGAGCCGAACCGCGGCGCGTTCGTCGCGAGTCCGTCGCTTCAGGAAGTGCATGAGGTGTTCGAGATGCGCCGCATCATCGAACTGGCCGTCGTCGAAAAGATTTGCAACGGACACGGCATGCGGCGGTTAAAGAGCATCGGCGGCATGATCGGCCGCGAACGCAAGGCGTTCGAGACGCGCGACTTTTCGTCGTGGATTCGTTTGTCCGGCGAGTTTCATACGGAGCTGGCTCAACTCACCGGCAACACCGTGCTGTGCGATTGCCTGAACGGACTGGTCGCGCGCTCCACGCTGATCTCGGCGTTGTACGAGTCGCTTGGACGAAGCCCGTGTTCGTTCGAGGACCACGAAGCGATTCTCGCCGCGCTCGACGCCGGCGATGCCAAAGAGGCGGCGGCACTCATGTCGCGCCATCTGCAAAGCGTCGAGTTGAAGATGCTGGAGCGGCCCGCACGCGGCGCAGCCGACCTGCATGAAGTATTCGGCGCGCTGAGCGGCGGCATAAGCGGCATGAGCGGCATGAGCGGCATAAGCGGCGCAAGCAGCGGCGCAAGCAGCGGCGCAATGAGCGGTGCACCACGCGGCGCCGCGAAAGCATCGCGTGAAGAATCACCCAAAGCGTTATCCAAACGCAAGTCCGCGCCAAGCTGAGGCAAGCGGCCGGCGTGCGCCCGTTGCTGGTGCGCGCCGCACTGAACTGAACCGATAGAGCGAGCGTTGCAAGGCGGCCCGGTGCGGGCGCTGCCGGCCGGCGCACGCGCGTCCGTCGCCAACGCGCCGGACGAAAGTAGCAGCAGACCCATTGCGGACGTCCGCGGAACGCCGGCAATGCGATAACCACAAGTACTTCAGTACGGAGACATCCGCGGCGTGGCCATCGCGGCGGCCCGAGTCTGTTGCGCTTGCAACGACAGCAGGCGCGGGACCGGCAGCAAAGCCGCAAGTGGCATGGCCAATGCATTGCCCTTCGATTCGCAATCGACGGTCCCATCACAAGGAGGAATCATGGCTCAGTTCAGTGCAGCGCCCGGCAGTTCCGCAATCCCCCCTTATGCAGACGGCGACGCATCCGGCAATCCCGCCATGCCGGCCGGCTACAGCGAGCGCTTATACAACGAGGATCTCGCGCCGCTGCGTCACCAGACCTGGGGCGCCTACAACATCTTCGCGTTCTGGATGTCGGACGTGCACAGCGTGGGCGGCTATGTGTTCGCGGGCAGTCTGTTCGCGCTCGGCCTGACGAGCTGGCAGGTGCTGATTGCGCTGCTCGTCGGCATCGGCATCGTCAACGTGTTGTGCAACATGATCGCGAAGCCGAGCCAGGCGAACGGCGTGCCGTATCCGGTCGCATGTCGCGCGACTTTCGGCGTGCTCGGGGCCAATGTTCCCGCCGTGATTCGCGGGCTGATCGCGGTCGCGTGGTACGGCATCCAGACGTATCTCGCGTCGAGTGCGCTGGTGATCGTCGTGTTGAAGTTCGTGCCGCAACTGCTGCCGTACGCGGACGTGCATCGTCATGGCTTTATGGGCCTCTCGACGCTCGGCTGGTCCGGCTTCATGCTGCTCTGGGTGTTACAGGCGCTGGTGTTCTGGCACGGCATGGAGACGATCAAGAAGTTTATCGACTTCGCGGGTCCGGCCGTTTATGTCGTGATGTTCATCCTCGCCGGTTACATGGTGTATCGCGCGGGCTGGCGCAACATCGGCATCAATCTGGGCGGCGTCAAATATCACGGCATGGAAGTGCTGCCGGTGATGATCACGGCGACCTCGCTGGTGGTGTCCTACTTCTCCGGGCCGATGCTGAATTTCGGCGACTTTTCGCGCTACGGCAAGAGCTTTCGCAGCGTGCAGCGCGGCAACTTCTGGGGACTGCCGGTCAACTTTCTCGCGTTCTCGCTCGTCACGGTGATTACGACGGCGGCCACGCTGCCGGTGTTCGGTCAACTGATTACGGACCCGGTGGAAACGGTCGGCCGCATCGACTATCCGACCGCCGTGATTCTCGGCGCGCTGACTTTCACGATTGCGACCATCGGCATCAACATCGTCGCGAACTTCGTTTCGCCGGCCTTCGACTTCTCGAACGTCGCGCCGCGGCTCATTAGCTGGCGCGCGGGCGGCATGCTCGCGGCGGTTGCGTCGATCTTCATCACGCCGTGGAATCTGTTCAATAACCCGGCCGTGATTCACTACACGCTGGATGTGCTCGGCAGCTTCATCGGACCTTTGTACGGAATCCTGATCGTCGATTACTACCTCGTGAAGCGCCAGAAGATCGTGCTCGACGATCTGTACACGGTCGCGCCGACGGGTTCGTACTGGTATCGCAACGGCGTCAACTATCGGGCCGTTGCCGCGTTGTTGCCGGCCGCGCTGATCGCCGTGTTGTGCGTGATGGTGCCGTCGCTCGACGGCATGGCGAACTTCTCGTGGTTCATCGGCGCGGGTCTTGGGGCGTTGTTCTATCGCCTGCTGGCACGCTGAGCTTCGGTAGGTGAAGGGCAGTGCCGGTGCATTGCCCATGCAGTCGAAAGAGGAGACGAGATGCGTATCAAACTGATCAACCCGAACACGACCCAACGCATGACCGATGCAATGGGCCGCTGCGCGCGCGAAGTCGCCGCGCCGGGCACCGAGGTGATCGCGGTCAGTCCGACGATGGGGCCGCCGTCCATTGAAGGCTATTACGACGAAGCGCTCGCGACGCCGGGCCTGCTCGCCGAAGTGATGGCGGGCGAGCGCGAGGGCTGCGACGGCTACGTGATCGCGTGTTTCGGCGACCCTGGTCTCTACGCGGCGCGCGAGCTCGCGCGTGGCCCGGTGATCGGCATCGCGGAGGCGGCCATGCACGCGGCGAGCGTGCTCGCGCCGGGCTTTTCGGTGGTCACGACGCTTGCGCGCACTTGCGGCATGGCGTGGCATCTCGCCGAGCGTTACGGCATGCGGCGTTTTTGCCGCAACGTGCGCGCGACCGACGTCGCCGTGCTCGACCTCGACAAGCCTGGCTCGGCGGCGCGCCGCATCATCCTCGACGAATGCCGGCGGGCGCTGGCCGAAGACGGTTCCGATGCAATCGTGCTCGGCTGCGCGGGCATGGCCGAGTTGTGCGCGGAGATCGAGGACGCGCTCGGCGCGCCGGTGATCGAAGGCGTGACGGCCGCCGTCAAGTGGACGGAAGCGCTCGTCGCACTGCGGCTGTCGACCGCCAAGCGCGGCGACTATGCGCGGCCATTGCCCAAGCGCTATGACGGCGCGCTGGAATCGTTCAGTCCGTCGGCAGCGGACCCGAATCCCGCGCCGCCGCGCGTGAGCCATGCCGATTCGCTGCGGGTAAACACCAGCGAAGCAGAGCCGCACATACATTCAGTCTGACACGCACTATCTGCGCCGGTGTATGGGCGCACCAACGCGTTTTCGCTACACTGGTCCAACTCGCCGCGGGCCGTCCGACGTGCTGTGCGCTGCCTTGTGGTGGCCGTCGCGACGGTTATCGCGGCGGCGCCGCACAAGGCTTCAACAGGTCTTGCAGCGCGCTTCGCGAGCCCACACGTATCGTCACTACGCATTCGTCAAACCATGCCACTCGACCCCAACTATCCACGCGACCTGATCGGCTACGGCCGCCACCCCGTGCAGGCCAACTGGCCAGGGCGAGCGCGCGTCGCCGTGCAATTCGTCCTCAACTACGAGGAGGGCGGTGAAAATTGCGTGCTGCACGGCGACCCCGGCTCCGAGCAGTTCTTGTCGGAGATCGTCGGCGCGGCGGCGTATCCGGCGCGTCACATGAGCATGGAGTCGATCTACGAATACGGTTCGCGCGCGGGCGTGTGGCGCATTCTGCGCGAATTCGAAAAGCGCGGCTTGCCGCTCACCGTGTTCGGCGTGGGCATGGCGATCGAACGGCATCCCGAAGTGGCGCGTGCATTCGTCGAACTCGGCCATGAGATCGCGTGTCATGGCTATCGCTGGATTCACTATCAGGACGTATCGCCGGAAAAAGAAGCCGAGCATATGCGGCTCGGCATGCAGGCGATCGAGCGCGTCACCGGCGAGCGGCCGCTTGGCTGGTACACCGGCCGCGACAGTCCGAACACGCATCGGCTCGTCGCCGAATACGGCGGCTTTCTATACGACTCCGATTACTACGGCGACGACCTGCCGTTCTGGATGGACGTCGAGGTCACAGGCGGCTCGACCGTGCCGCAACTGATCGTGCCGTACACGCTCGACACCAACGACATGCGCTTCGCGAGCCCGCAGGGCTTCAACACCGCGGACCACTTCTTCACGTACCTGCGCGATGCGTTCGACGTGCTCTACGAAGAAGGCGACGAAGCGCCGAAGATGCTGTCGATCGGCATGCACTGCCGGCTGCTCGGACGCCCTGGGCGTTTCCGCGGACTGCAGCGTTTTCTCGACCATATCGAACAGCACGATCGCGTCTGGGTGACACGGCGCGTCGACATCGCGCGGCACTGGCGCGAACATCATCCGTATCAGCAAAACAACCGCGAGGCGGCGGCATGAAGGCGATGCAATACACACTGGACCAACTCAACACCGTTTCCACCGACGCATTCGTCGCGGCGCTCTCGGGCATCTTCGAGCACTCGCCGTGGGTCGCGGAAATCGCCGCAAATGAGCGGCCATTTGCGAGCATCGACGAGCTGCATCGCAAGATGTCGAAGATTGTCGAGACGGCGGGCGAAGACAAGCAGCTCGCGTTGATCAATGCGCACCCGGAGCTCGCGGGCAAGGCGGCGGTGCGCGGCGAACTCACCGCGGAATCCACGCGCGAGCAAAGCGGCGCGGGCCTTGCGCAATGCACGCAGGCAGAGTTCGACAGGCTGCTTGCGCTGAACGCGGCGTATCGCGAGAAGTTCGGCTTTCCGTTCATTCTCGCGGTGCGCGGTTATGACCGTCACGGCATCATCGCGAACTTCGAGGCGCGCGTGAACAACAGCCGCGCCGACGAACTGCGCGCGAGCCTCGATCAGATCTACCGTATCGCACGTTTCCGGCTCGAAGACCTGATTAGCGCGTGAATGGACGTTTGAATCAACGCGCGGCTTCACGGAACGTTTTCTCGCACTAACAAACACATCAAGGAAGACAAAGATGGCACTCCCGACTCTCGACCCCAACGCACCCGAATTCACGCGGCGTTACGTGAATCTGGCGGACCCGCGCCTGGGCGCGCAGGCGCTCGAGGCCAGCGACGAATTCTTCGCGCCGAAGGACCGCATGCTGAACCCGGAGCCGGCCGTCTTCATTCCAGGCAAGTACGACGAGCACGGCAAGTGGATGGACGGCTGGGAAACGCGCCGCAAGCGCGTGACCGGCTACGACTGGTGCGTCGTCAAGCTCGCGCGTCCGGGCGTGATCAAGGGACTCGATCTCGACACGAGCCACTTCACCGGTAACTTTCCGCCGGCCGCTTCCGTCGAAGCCGCGCGCGTGGTGGACGGCGTGCCGAATCAGTCGACGCAATGGACCGAAATCGTGCCGTCGATCACGTTGCAAGGCAACAGCCATCACTATCTCGAAGTCGGCGACACGAATGCGTACACGCACTTGCGCGTGAACATCTATCCGGATGGCGGCATTGCACGCTTGCGTGTGTACGGTCAGCCGCAAGTCGACTGGGCGGGCGCCAGCCGCACGCAGCAGTTCGATCTCGCGGCGATGGAGAACGGCGCGTATCTGGTCGCGGCGAACAATCAGCACTTCGGCGCGGCGTCGACGATTCTGATGCCGGGCCGCGGCGTGAACATGGGCGACGGCTGGGAAACGCGGCGCCGTCGCGAACCGGGCAACGACTGGGCGATCGTCGCGCTCGCACAGCCGGGCGTGATCTCGAAGATCGAAGTCGACACCGCGCACTTCAAGGGCAACTATCCGGATCGCTGCTCAATTCAGGCCGCGTATGTGACGGGCGGCACGGACAGTTCGCTGATCACGCAAGCGATGTTCTGGCCCGTGCTGCTCGGCGAGCAGAAGCTGCAAATGGACAAGCAGCATTACTTCGAAAGCGAGATCGCCGCGCTCGGTCCGGTGACGCACGTGCGCTTTAACATCATTCCGGACGGCGGCGTATCGCGTCTGCGTTTGTGGGGCACGCTGGCATCATGAAAACGCTCGCTATCGAACCATTGACGAAGGAAGCGTTCGCCGCGTTCGGCGACGTGATCGAACTCGAGGGCGCGAAGCAGATCCCGATCAATCTCGGCACGACGATCCGCTATCACGACCTCGCGAAGGTGGACGTGACGGACGAGAACGGCCGCACGTTGATCAACCTGTTTCGCGGACAGCCGCGCACGCTGCCGTTCGAGGTGAAGATGCTCGAACGGCATCCGCTCGGCAGTCAGGCTTTCGTGCCGCTGAACGACAAGCCGTATCTGGTGGTGGTCGCGCCGGCGGGCGAACTGGACGAATCGAAGATTCGCGCATTCGTGACGAGCGGTTGGCAGGGCGTTAATTATGCGAAGGGGGTTTGGCACCATCCGCTGATCGCGTTGGGCGAAGTGAGCGACTTTATCGTCGTCGATCGTGGCGGGGAGGGGCTTAATCTTAACGAGCAGGATCTTGTGGAGCCCCTGTGGTTGACTGAGGATGCGTTGAGTGGGGTGGCGGTTTAGCGTTCCTGTTCCGGCGTAATTGGCAATTGACGAGCAGGATGATGGTAAGGAGCTCATGGCAGAAATGCCGTGGGCTTTTGTTTTTTGACGGTCGTCAACATCGGCGAGTCGGCTTCGACTTGGCCAGCGGCGGCATCACTGAGAACGTGCGTTAGCCGGCGCCTCGGCTGCGGCCATGACTGGTGAAACCAACGTCGACCGGCAGCAGGCCGTACAGAATGCCTGCGCGACAGAGGAAGCGTCCAGCAAGCAATTCAACCATCACCGCGCAGCAAACAAAAAACGGGCTTCCCGCTTCCGCGAAAAGCCCGCTTCGTGATGCTGAGCGACCTGGTTCCAACGACCTCACACCGGCAAAGTCTCGGTCACTTCGCCATCACTTCGCCGCACCCCCCTCGAACCACGCAGCGATCTTCATCCGTTCGTCGTCCGTCATATGCGTGACATTGCCAAGCGGCATCGCCTTCAACGTCACCGCCTGCTGATAAATCCGCTGCGCGTTCTGCGAGATCTCGTCCGGCGTATCGAGCAACACGCCGGCGGGCGCGCTGCCCATCATCGTCGGATGCGCGGAGTGGCATGCCACGCAACGCTGCTGCAACACCGGCGCGATGTCGGCCACTTTCACCGTCGGCGCATTCGCCGCTTGCGCCTGCGGCACCATCGGCTTGGGCATGGTCCAGAAGAGGGCGCCGAACATCAGCGCGATGCCGGCGAGCGGCAAATACCACAGCACCTGGCCACGATGACGCATCACGAAGAACTGACGGATCAGCGCGCCGGCCAGCATGATGACGACGAGCACCGCCCAACTGTACGGATGCGTGTACGTCATCGCGTAGTGATTCGACAGCATCGCGAAGACGACGGGCAACGTGAAATACGTGTTGTGCACCGAGCGCTGCTTGCCGCGCTTGCCGTAGATCGGGTTCGGCGTGTCGCCCTTCAGCATCGCGTCGACCATCTTGCGCTGGCCCGGAATGATCACGAAGAACACGTTGGCCGACATGATCGTCGCGAGCATCGCGCCCATGATCAGATACGCCGCGCGACCCGCGAAGATATGGCACGCGAGCCACGCCGCGATCAGCACATACACGCCGACGCAGATGCCGAGCACCTTGTCCTTGTTGCCGAGCATGCGGCACAGCGAGTCATAGACGATCCAGCCCGCGGCGAGAAAACCAAGCGCCGACGCGACCGCGACCACGGGGCCCATGTCTAGCACGTTTTTGTCGATCAGATACGTGGACGGCGAGAACAGATACAGCACCGTAAAAAGCCCGAAGCCCGACAACCACGTCGTGTACGACGGCCACTTCGACCAGTGCAGGTCGTCCGGCATTTCCGGCGGCGCGACGGTGTACTTCTGCATGTTGTAGAAGCCGCCGCCGTGCACATGCCACAGTTCGCCGAACACGCCGCGCTTGCGCTGGTTCGGGTCCTGCGGCGGTTTCAGGCTGTTGTCGAGGGCGACGAAATAGAACGACTCGCCGATCCATGCGATTGCGGCGACGACGTGAAACCAGCGAATCGCGAGATTCAACCAGTCGGTGATAAAGCCTTCCATGAAACTCCTCCACTTCTGATTCGTTGCTCGCGCGGCGGCGTTGTGTGCGTCACGCCGCCCCGCGGACTGCGGGGTGAAAGACGCGGTGCGCTCAGTTCGCACGGCGTCGTCGTTCACTCGTCTCTAAGGTTTGTTATTGCGCTTCTGCAATCGACCGCACGCTTTTGCGGTTCCCGATCGATCAGCTGCCGCGATAAGTGCTGTACGACCACGGCGATACGAGCAGCGGCACGTGATAGTGCGCGTTGGCATCGGCGATACCGAAGCGCAACACGACGCGATCCACGAAACGCGGCTCGGGCACCTTGGTGCCGATCGACGCAAAGTAATCGCCCGCGGCGAACACGAGTTCGTACTCGCCCGGAACCAGCGCGTCGCCTTGCAGCAGCGGTTCGTCGCAGCGGCCGTCGTCATTGGTGAGGGTGGTTTTCAGCGCGCGGCGCGTGTCGCCCGAAAGCGCGAAGAGTTCGACCTTGATGCCCGCGCCGGGACGGCCGTTCGCGGTGTCGAGCACATGGGTAGTGAGCTTTCCCATTCGCAGTTTTCCTTGTGTGTTTGCGAGGTTTCGGCGGCAGCCCGATCCAGATACGTTGCGGCGGATCGAGGCTCCACGTCAGTGGCTACATACCCGTCGGCGAATTGAAGCGAGCGCCGTGGCAGCCATTGTAAAAACTTGTTCTGTCGAGCGCGCGCGCGATAAGAAAGATAATAGCTGGCGCATGAACGACAGTCTGCTGAAAGCCTCGGCGGATGCATTGGCGCGGCCTTGCTGCGCAGACGATCCCCGTTCGATCGTACCGTCGTCAAAAATGACCGACTATATCGCCGGCCTGAGGATGGTTATCGCAACGGCGCGAGTTGCCAGCGTTATTTTGGCCGTCGAAGGTTACGTCTGTGCGCCGCAGCAATAAGGCCCGAGCAACTCAAGGCTTATGCGCGGCACACGTCCCGAAGACGGCGGAGCACGCCGGGTAACCGGGCCAACAGCGTTCGACGGGACGCGGCGGCGCGGCGACACGGCTCACGCGCAGTCACATCGCGTTCGAACGACTTTGCACGGAAGCAATCAGGCGGAGAAAGCGGATGACGATGGAACAGGCAGCACAAGAAACCAACAATACGAACAAACCGAACAGAACGATGCTGGTCAAGCACGCCGACGTGCTCGTCACGATGGACGGCGCACGGCGCGAACTGCGCGACGGCGGCTTGTATATCGAGGACAACCGCATCGTCGCGGTCGGGCCGACGGCGGAACTGCCGCCCACCGCCGACGAGGTGCTCGACATGCGCGGACACCTGGTGATTCCCGGCCTCGTGAACACGCATCACCACATGTACCAGAGCCTCACGCGCGCGCTCCCGGCCGCACAGAACGCCGAGCTGTTCGGCTGGCTCACGAGCCTCTACAAGGTGTGGGCGAACCTCACACCGGAGATGATCGAAATTTCGACGTTGACCGCAATGGCCGAGCTGTTGCTCTCGGGATGCACGACGTCGAGCGATCACTTGTATATCTATCCGAACGGCAGCCGGCTCGACGACAGCATCGTCGCGGCGCGCCGCATCGGCATGCGTTTTCATGCGGCGCGCGGCAGCATGAGCGTGGGGCGCAAGGACGGCGGCCTGCCGCCGGATTCGGTCGTGGAGCGCGAGGCGGACATTCTGAAGGACACGCAGCGGCTCATCGAGAGTTACCACGACGAGGAGCGTTACGCGATGCTGCGCGTCGTCGTTGCACCATGCTCGCCGTTTTCGGTGAGCCGCGATCTGATGCGCGAATCGGCGGTGATGGCGCGGCACTACGGCGTATCGCTGCACACGCACCTCGCCGAGAACACGAACGACGTTGCCTATAGCCACGAGAAATTCGGCATGACGCCCGCGCAATATGCGGAAGACCTGGGCTGGGTCGGGCGCGACGTATGGCACGCGCACTGCGTGCAACTCGACGACGCCGGCATCGAACTGTTCGCGCGAACCGGCACGGGCGTCGCGCATTGTCCGTGCTCGAACATGCGGCTCGCGTCCGGCATCGCGCCGATCAAGCGGATGCGGCTCGCGGGTGTGCCGGTGGGTCTCGGCGTGGATGGCTCGGCGTCGAACGACGGCGCGCAGATGGTCGCCGAAGTGCGCCAGGCGCTGCTGTTGCAGCGCGTCGGCTTTGGGCCGGATGCGATGACCGCGCGCGAAGCATTGGAGATCGCCACGCTCGGCGGCGCGAAGGTTCTGAATCGCGACGACATCGGCGCGCTCGCGCCGGGCATGGCGGCCGACTTTGTCGCGTTCGATTTGCGTCAACCGCTCTTCGCCGGCGCGTTGCACGATCCGGTGGCGGCGCTGGTGTTCTGCGCGCCGCCGCAGGTGAGCCATAGCGTGATCGGCGGCAAGGTCGTGGTGAAGGACGGACAGTTGACGACGCTGGAACTCGGACCGGTCATCGAGCGGCACAACCGGTTGGCGAAGGCGCTTTACGAAGCCGCGGTGTGAGGTGAAGGCAAAAGGCGGCCGCGTGCGGGGATGCAGATGCACGAAATCGCCGCCGACCGCTCACGCGGCCACTCAAGCTTCAAGGCTTGTCGATCAACGTCCTGGTCGCTTCCGCGACGAGGCTGCGCAGCCAGCGCACTTCGTCGGAGTAGTGAACGCGCTCATGCCAGAGCTGGTAGTACTGCATCGGCGGAAAATCGAGCGGTGCGGGCACCACGGTCAGCGGCAAAAACTTGGCGTAGTAATCGGCGAAGAGGCGCGTCGTCGTGAAGATCAGATCGGATTTGATCAGCACGTACGGCGCGAGATTGAAGTACGGCAGCGTGACGACCACATGGCGCTTCAAACGCTCGCGCGCGAGATGCACGTCGATGGCGCCGCGCTGGCCGACCGAATACGGCGTCGGCGCGAGATGCGGCGCGTTCAGATACTGATCGAGCGTGAGCCCGCCGCGCTTGGCGAACGGATGCGTGTTGCTCATCAGGCAGACGATCTGGTCGACGAACAGGTTCGACAGATGCAGTTGCTCGGGCGGCTCCGGCCAGTTGCCGACGACGATGTCGAGCTTGCCGTCTTCGAGCGCGAGTTCGTAGTCGAACGCGGGGCCGAGCGAATGAAATTCGAGCGTCGCGTTCGGCGCGGCCTGGCGAAAGCGCTCGACCACCGTCGGCACGAACAGCACGTTCAGGTAGTCCGGGCAGCCGATGCGGTAGCAGCGGATCGACGTCGCCGGATCGAAATTGTGCTGCTGGAACTTGATGCGCTCGATTTCGCGCAATGCGTTCTGCACCGGTTCGAGCAGGCGCAGGCCGTATTCTGTGGGCACCATGCCGGACTTGCCGCGCACCAGCAGCGGGTCGCCGGTGATGTCGCGCAAACGCCGCAGCGCGGCGCTAATGGCCGGTTGCGATTGATTCAGTTTGACGGCCGCGCGCGTGACGCTGCGTTCCATCAACAGGGTGTGCAAGACGCGTAAAAGATAGGTATCGATCGCCTCGCGTTGCTGACTCATGACTTCTCCGAAATATATGTTCTGGCTGATCGACGGGGTGCAGGGGTATATGAGTTTTAATATGAACGAAAAACGGCGTCAAGGGAGGCATACCCGCAGAGCTTGCTGTGGCGCGGGTTTCAGCGAATTTTGTCGGCTCGACTGAGCGGGGCGAATTAGGTATTGTCATCCGGTTGTGGTGACGGATCGGCCGCCGGGAAGGTGGGCGAACGCACGGCGACCGCAGTCACTGACGCACTACGGAATCACATGAGCGACTCTTCTTATAGCGACGGCGCCGCCGCGCAGCCGGCAGCCGGATCGGAACCGAGGCCGGAACAGGCGGCGCCCCGGTTGATGCTCAAGGGCATCACCAAACAGTATCCGGCCGTGCGAGCCAACGACGACGTCACGCTGATCGTCGCGCCGGGCGAGATCCATGCGGTGCTCGGCGAAAACGGCGCGGGCAAGAGCACGCTGATGAAGATCATCTACGGCGCCGTGCGGCCCGACGCGGGCGAGATTCACTGGGAAGGCGAGGCGCTGGAAATCACGAGTCCCGCGGCGGCGCGCAAGCTCGGCATCGGCATGGTGTTTCAGCACTTTTCGCTGTTCGAGACGCTCACGGTCGGCGAAAACATTGCGCTCGCACTTGACGAACCGTTCGATCTGAAAGCGCTGTCCAAGCGCATTCGCGAAGTGTCCGCCGACTACGGCCTCGACATCGATCCGCAGCGTCACGTGCATAGCCTGACGGTCGGCGAGCGGCAGCGCGTGGAGATCGTGCGCTGCCTGCTGCAGAACCCGCGGCTGCTCATCATGGATGAACCGACGTCCGTGCTCACGCCGCAAGCGGTGCGCAAGCTGTTCGCGACGCTGCGGCGGCTCGCGGCCGAAGGCTGCAGCATTCTCTACATCAGCCACAAGCTCGACGAAATCCAGGAACTGTGCGACACGGCCACGGTGATGCGCGGCGGTCGCGTGACGGGCCATGTGAAGCCCAAACAGGAAACGCATGCATCGCTCGCGCAACTGATGGTGGGCCACTCGCTGCCCGATTACACGCGCCGCGAGCACAAGCCCGGCGACGTGCTGCTCGAGGTGAAGGCGCTCTCGGTGGCAAGCGACGACCCGTTCGGCACGTCGCTCGATAACGTGTCGTTCGCCGTGCACGCGGGCGAAATCTTCGGCATTGCGGGCGTGTCGGGCAATGGTCAGGCGGAGCTGCTGTCGGCGTTGTCGGGTGAGAAGCGGGGCGTGCGCGCCGATGCGGTGACGATCTGCGGCAAGCCCGCGGGCCGTCTCGGCGCGGGTGCGCGGCGCGCGCTCGGCTTCGGCTTCGTCCCCGAAGAGCGGCTTGGCCGCGGCGCCGTGCCCGCGATGACGCTCGCCGAAAACGCACTGCTGACCGGGCATCGGCAGAAGATGGTGCGCTCGGGCTGGATCAACGCGGGCGCGATGCGTGCGTTTGCGAAGCGCTGTATCGAAGCGTTCGACGTGCGTTGCGGCGGTTCCGAAGCGCTCGCGCAGAGTCTGTCGGGCGGCAATCTGCAGAAGTACATCATGGGCCGCGAGATCTTGCAGGCGCCGAAGGTGCTGGTGGTCGCGCAGCCGACGTGGGGCGTCGACGTCGGCGCGGCCGCGTTCATTCGTCAGCAGTTGCTCGATCTGTCGGCGCGCGGCGTGGCGATCCTCGTCATTTCCGAAGAGCTGGAGGAACTGTTCGACATCTGCGACCGGATCGCAGTGCTCGCGGGCGGCAGACTCTCGCCGGTGCGCGCGACAGGCGCGACCAACGCCGAGGAAATCGGCCGCTGGATGGCGGGGCTTTTCGGCGGCCGCGAAGGCGCGGCGCCGTCGGCGGAACAGCCGGCGCATGCCTGAGCCACGTTCGTCCACGCGTTTATCCGTGCGTTTATGCGCGCGTTTATCCACGCTTTGCGTCCAATAACAGAACCCGACAACACGACACGCTACTCATGATTCTTCCGTATCGACTCGAAGCGCGCACGACGCCCTCGCGCACCATGCAGATCGCCGTGCCGCTGATCGCCGCGTTGCTCACGCTCGCCATCGGTTTCGTGATCTTTGGGCTGGTCGGCCGCGATCCGCTTCAAGCCATGCACGCGTTTTTCATCGAACCGCTGTCGAGCGTGAACGGCTGGTCCGAGCTTTTGCTGAAGGCGTCGCCGTTGTGCCTGATCGGCCTCGGCCTCGCGATCGGTTATCGCGCGAACGTGTGGAATATCGGCGCCGAAGGGCAGATGCTACTCGGCGGCATTGCCGCGAGCGGCGTCGCGATTTATTTCGATCAGGCAAGCGGCTGGTGGATTCTGCCGTTGATGATGCTGGCCGGCGTGATCGGCGGCATGCTGTGGGCGGCGATTCCCGCGCTGCTCAAGAGCCGTTTCAACACGAACGAAATTCTCGTAAGCCTGATGCTCACGTATGTCGCGACGCAATTGCTGATCTATCTCGTGAGCGGTCCGTGGCGCGATCCGCAGGGCATGAATTTTCCCCTCTCGGAGATGTTCAGCGGCGACGCGCTTTATCCAACGTTTTACGGCGACTGGCACTGGAAATGGCTGCGCGGCACGCGGCTGAATGCGTCGGTGTTCGTCACGCTGATCGCGATTCCGCTGGTGTGGATCTTCATGCGCAAGAGCTTCGCCGGCTACCGGATGAACGTCGGCGGTCTTGCGCCGCTGGCCGCGCGCTACGCGGGTTTCTCCGACAAGAAAACCATCTGGATGTCGCTCCTCATCAGCGGCGGCCTTGCGGGTCTTGCCGGCATGGGCGAGATCGCCGGGCCGATCGGTCAGTTGCAAGCGACGTGGTCGCCGGGTTACGGCTTCACCGCGATCATCGTGGTGTTCGTCGGACGGCTGCATCCGCTCGGCATCGTGCTCGCCAGTCTGCTGATGGCGCTGCTGTATCTCGGCGGCGAAGCGGTGCAGACCTCGATGCAATTGCCGCAGGCGCTCTCCGGCGTGTTCCAGGGGCTGCTGCTGTTCTGCCTGCTCGGCGCCGATCTGTTCGTGAATTACCGTGTGCGCCGGCGCTCCGTTGCCGCGCAAGCCCACTGACCCGCTCACCGCTTCGCTCACGCCATTCATGGATATTCAACAAGCCAGCGCGCTCACGTCGAGCGCCGTCACCGCCGCGATCCCGCTGATGTTCGCGGGCGCGGGCGAACTCGTCGCCGAAAAGTCGGGCGTTCTCAACCTCGGCGTCGAAGGCATGATGCTGATGGGCGCCGTCACCGGCTACGCGGTCACCGCGATCACCGGCAACCCGTGGCTCGGCGTGATTGCCGCGATTGGCGCGGGTCTCGCGATGTCGCTGCTGTTCGCGTTTCTCACGCTGACCATGCTCGCCAACCAGGTCGCGACGGGTCTCTCGCTGACGATCTTCGGCATCGGTCTGTCGGCGTATGTCGGCAAGCCGTACACGTCGGCGGCCGTGCGCGCCACCATCGACACGTGGACCATTCCGGGCCTCTCGAAGATTCCGGTGCTCGGGCCCGCGCTTTTCAGCCTGACGCCGCTCGATTACCTCGCGTTTGCGATGTTCGCGGTGATCGGCTGGTTTCTGTATCGCACGCGCGCGGGGCTCGTGTTGCGCTCGGTCGGCGAGTCGCCGCAGGTCGCGCATTCGGTTGGTTTTCCGGTGGTCGGCGTGCGCTATGGCGCGGTCGCGTTCGGCGGCGGCATGGCGGGACTCGCGGGCGGCTACTACTCGATCGTCAATCTGCACTTGTGGCAGGAGCAACTGACGTCCGGCCGCGGCTGGATCGCGCTTGCGCTCGTCGTGTTCGCGACGTGGCGGCCGGGGCGTTTGCTGATCGGCGCGCTGCTGTTCGGTGCGGTGACGGGCCTGCAGTTCTACGCGCAGGCGATCGGCGTGCCCGTGCCGACGCAATTCCTCGCGATGCTGCCGTATGTCGCGACGGTCGTCGTGCTGGTGCTGATTTCGCGCAACCCGAACACGATTCGCCTGAATGCACCGGCATCGCTCGGCAAGCCGTTTTTCTCGGCGGGCTGACGCGCCGCCCGGTTAGCCAGACATAACCACACGTTTCAATGACTAATCACACGACTGGAGAAAACATGAAGAAAAGGAATCTGCTGACGGCTTTCGCATGGGGCGCCGCCTCGCTCGCGCTCGGTGCAGCCGTGACCGCGCCGTTCGCGCAATCCGCGCACGCGGCGGATGCGCCGGGCGTCGCGTTCGTCTACCTCGGCAATCCGGGCGATGCCGGCTGGACCTTCGCGCACGACCAGGGATCGAAGGAAGCGGAAGCCAGGTTCGGCAACAAGATCAAGATCACGCGCATCGAGAACGTGCCGGAATCGGCGGACTCGGAGCGTGTGTTTCGCGATCTGGCGAACAAGGGGAATAAGGTCATCATCGGTTCGAGCTTCGGCTATCAGGACTTCGAACTGAAGGTCGCGAAGGACTTCCCGGACACGGTGTTCCTGCATGCAACCGGCTACAAGAAGGCGCCGAACTTCGGCACCTACGACGTGCGCATGTACCAGGGCGCGTATCTGGCCGGCGTCGCCGCGGGCTATGTGACGAAGACCAACACGCTCGGCTTCGTCGCGTCGGTGCCGATTCCCGAAGTGGTCCGCAACATCAACGCGTACACGCTCGGCGCGCGCTCGGTGAATCCGAAGGTGCATACGAAGGTCATCTGGATCAATAGCTGGTTCGATCCGGGCAAGGAAAAGCAGGCCGCCGAAACGCTGATCGGGCAGGGCGCCGACGTGCTGTTGCAGAACACCGATTCGAGCGCGACGCTCGCGACCGCGTCCGAGAAGCACGTGCATGCTTTCGGCTGGGATTCCGACATGAAGAAGTTCGGCCCGAGCGCGCATCTGGGTTCGGTGGTCGCGCACTGGGGCGTGTACTACAACTCGGCGATCCAGCAGGTGCTCGACGGCAAGTGGAAGAACGATCCGGTGTGGTGGGGCATTCCGCAGAAGGCGGTCGATCTCGAGGATCTGAACACGTCGGCGATTCCGGCGGACGCGCAGAAGAAGGTCGCGGGCAAGCGCGACGAGCTGGCGAGCGGCAAGTGGGATGTGTTCGCCGGTCCGATCAAGGATCAGTCGGGCACGGTGAAGGTGCCGGCCGGCAAGACGCTGACGGACCCGGAATTGCAGCGGCTGAACTGGTATGTCGAAGGTGTCGACGGGTCGTTGCCGAAGTAAGCGAGTTGATGCCGGGTGGGCGGGTTGTGCTGCTCGCCTGGTTGATTACTTGTTGAGAAAGAGCTGCATCCGTTGTTGGCGGATGGCAGCTCTTTCGGTTTACGGTTTTGTGCTTGTGGGGCTAGGCGCCGGCGTATAACGTGCGCCACATGCGCGACGTGCTCTGCCTCAATCGTCGATGCGCAGCCCGACCTTGATCGTCACCTGCCAGTAAGCGACGCGGTCGTTTTCGATCTGGCCCCGCGTTTCCGTCACTTCAAACCAGTGCAGATTGCGCAGCGTTTTCGACGCCTTGGCGATGGCGGTGCTGATCGCGTCGTCGATCGATTTCGTCGATGAGCCGGTCAGTTCGATCTGCTTGTAGACGTGGTCTGACATGAAATCTCTCCTTTAATCTTCGTTGGCGTTCAAAAAGTATAGGTAACGCGGACGGTTGCGCACGGCCGCCGTGTGAACGCGTTCTATCGCACGTCGCATGCCCGATACGCCGGACGCCCCCAGCCAGCAGGGCGCGGCGCGCGCCGAATTCCCGTCCGGTTGAAATCCCGGTAACCTGCTAAAATATTGGGTTTTTCGCCGATATCACATTCAAAGGGACGCGCCGTGCTGTCTACTGCCAACATCACCATGCAATTCGGGCCAAAGCCCCTGTTCGAGAACATCTCGGTCAAATTCGGGGGAGGGAACCGCTATGGCCTGATCGGTGCTAACGGCTGCGGCAAGTCCACCTTCATGAAAATCCTCGGTGGCGACCTGGAGCCGAGTTCCGGCAACGTCATGCTGGAGCCGAACGTGCGCCTCGGTAAATTGCGCCAGGACCAGTTCGCGTATGAAGACGTGCGCGTGCTCGACGTCGTGATGATGGGCCACGCCGAAATGTGGGCCGCGATGACCGAGCGCGACGCGATCTACGCGAACCCCGACGCGACCGACGACGACTACATGCACGCCGCCGAGCTCGAAGCGAAGTTCGCCGAATACGACGGCTACACCGCCGAAGCGCGCGCGGGCGAACTGCTGCTCGGCATCGGCATCGCCATTGAAGATCACAACGGTCCGATGAGCAACGTGGCTCCGGGCTGGAAGCTGCGCGTGCTGCTCGCGCAGGCGCTGTTCTCGAAGCCTGACGTGCTGCTGCTCGACGAACCGACCAACAATCTGGACATCAACTCGATCCGTTGGCTGGAAGACGTGCTCAACCAGTACAACTCGACGATGATCATCATCTCGCACGATCGACACTTCCTGAACCAGGTGTGCACGCACATGGCCGACATGGACTTCGGCACGCTGAAGGTCTATCCGGGCAACTACGACGACTACATGCTCGCGAGCACGCAGGCGCGCGAGCGTCAGCAGAACGCGAATGCGAAGGCGAAGGAGCGTGTCGCCGACCTGCAGGACTTCGTGCGCCGCTTCTCGGCGAACAAGTCGAAGGCGCGTCAGGCAACCAGCCGTCTCAAGATGATCGACAAGATCAAGATCGAGGAATTCAAGCCGTCGTCGCGGCAGAATCCGTTTATCCGTTTCGAGTTCGAGAAGAAGCTGCACAACATCGCAGTGGTCGCCGAAAACATTTCGAAGAAGTACGAGCGGACCATCTTCAATAACTTCAGCATCAGCGTGCAGCCGGGCGAGCGCATTGCGATCATCGGCGAGAACGGCGCGGGCAAGACCACGTTGCTGCGCTCGCTGCTCGGCAATCTGCCGCTCGATCACGGCACGGTGAAGTGGGCGGAAAACGCGAACGTCGGTTATATGCCGCAGGACACGTACGAAGAGTTTCCGCAAGACGTCACGCTGATGGACTGGATCGACGCCTATCGCAAGGAAGGCGACGACGAGCAGATGGTGCGCGGCACGCTCGGGCGGCTGCTCTTTAATGCCGACGACATTCGCAAATCGGTGAAGGTGCTGTCGGGCGGCGAGAAGGGCCGCATGATCTGGGGCAAGCTGATGCTCGGCCGCCACAACGTGCTGATGATGGACGAGCCGACCAATCACATGGACATGGAATCGATCGAGTCGCTGCAAATCGCGCTCGACAAGTTCGAAGGCACGCTGATTTTCGTCTCGCACGACCGCGAGTTCGTGAGCGGGCTGGCGAACCGGATTATCGAAGTGAAGACGGACGGCACGCTGAACGACTTTGGCGGGAATTACGAGGACTTTTTGGCGAGCCAAGGCGTGCAGTAAGGGTCCCGGAACGCCTATTCATGTGACGCCGTTGTCCTGCGGGATTGTCCCGTTGGGACAATGGCGGCCGACATATCCGCCGGGAAGCCGCCGCGTGGAATCGCTACTCCGTTGGGGGCAGCGCCGCCTTCAGCGCGATCAGTGCGTCAACAAAGCTCTCTGCATCTTTCTGATTCTCCACGTACACGTCAGCAAGCTTTCGTCCTTGCCCTGTGCGCGGCTCGACTATGTACCAGTGACCCTTCAACGAAGCACGATCTAACAGCTTTACGTCGGCCATCGTTCGATAGTAGAGCCTCGTTACGTCCTTCTTGGACGAATGGTTGAACCCGGTCAGCGTCTCGCGAGACGAGCCTTTACTGCCGGCTCCGAATTCCACATAGTCATCAGTAACATCGACGTATTCCGGCCGTTTGCTCCCGGGCTGCTCGTACATAACGCGTTCCACGATTTTCTTCGGATCACCTTGGACCGGCCCGGCTTTGTATTCGGTCGGGACGTAGACACAAGCGGTAAGCGCGAGAGCGGATAGAGCTACGGACAGAACGGCTTTCATTTGGTCCCTTTTATGTTTGTCGACGGCATCGTAGCAGAGGTAAGACGGGAGCTAGGCGGCGATCAAACTACAAAATAGTGCCCTTATCCGCGGGTACTTCGCCGCATGCCGGCAACTCACCGCCCAACCCGCCCACCGAACCCTTCCCCCGACGCTGGCTAAAATAGAACAACCACCATCCGAAGCCAGGGCCGACATCATGAAGATCTACGACAAACTCTACATCGACGGCAAATGGATCGCGCCGTGCGGCACCGGCACGATCGACGTGATCGACTCCGGCACCGAGGAAGTCATGGGCCGCATCCCCGAGGGCGTCGACGCCGATGCGGAAAGCGCGATCGCGGCCGCGCGCGTGGCCTTCGACGGCTGGGCCGCCACGCCCGCCGCCGAGCGCGGCCGATACCTCGAGCGGATCGCGGAGAACCTCAAGGCGCGCACCGACGAACTCGCCGCGCTGATCGCAGGCGAAGTCGGCATGCCGCTGAAGCTCGCGCGCGCGATCCAGGTCGGCAGTCCCGTCTACAACTGGAACGCCTATGCGAAGCTCGCGGGCAGCTTCCAGTTCGAAGAGCGCGTCGGCAATTCGCTCGTGGTGCGCGAACCGGTCGGCGTGGTTGCGGCGATCACGCCGTGGAACTATCCGCTCAATCAGATCACGCTGAAGGTCGCGGCCGCGCTCGCGGCCGGTTGCACGGTGGTGCTGAAACCGTCGGAGATCGCGCCTTTGAATGCGTTCGTGCTGGCCGAAGCGATCCACGAAGCGGGGCTGCCCGCCGGCGTGTTCAACCTCGTCAGCGGTTATGGGCCGGTGGTCGGCGAAATGCTGGCGAGCCATCCATCGGTCGATATGGTGTCGTTCACCGGCTCGACGCGCGCCGGCAAGCGCGTGTCGGAACTGGCATCGGCGACGATCAAGCGGGTCGCGCTCGAACTGGGCGGCAAATCGGCATCGGTCATTCTCGACGACGCCGATTTCGCCGCCGCGGTCAAAGGCACGGTCGGCGCGTGCTTCCTCAACTCGGGGCAGACCTGTTCGGCGCACACGCGCATGCTGGTGCCCGAAGCACGCTACGACGAAGCGCGCGCGCTCGCGAAACAGGCGGCCGAAAGCTACGCAGCCGGCGATCCGCGCGACGAGAAAACGCGCCTCGGCCCGCTGGCTTCGGCCGCGCAGCAGGCGCGTGTGCAGCAATACATCGCGAAGGGCATCGACGAGGGCGCCGAACTCGTGACCGGCGGTGCGGGGCTGCCCGACGGCGTGTCGAAAGGCTTTTTCGTCAAGCCGACGGTGTTCGGCCGCGTGCATCCGAAAGCGACGATCGCCCAAGAAGAAATCTTCGGGCCGGTGCTGTCCATTCTGACCTACAAGGACGAAGACGAAGCGATTCGGATTGCCAACGATTCGCCGTATGGACTCGGCGGCGCAGTGTGGGCCGGCAGCGACGAGCGCGCGCAACGCGTCGCGCGCCGCATCCGCACGGGGCAGATCGACATCAACGGCGGCGCGTGGAATATGGCGGCGCCGTTCGGCGGCTTCAAGCAGTCGGGCTTCGGACGCGAGAACGGCGTCTTTGGACTCGAGGAATATCTCGAACTCAAGTCGATGCAATTCAAAGTCTGACGCGGATGACCGGCATCAACGAACCCGCGCGCGCCGCAACGGCATGCGCGCGCCGGTTGATCTGACGCAACCCCGGCCGCGCCCGACGGACGATTATCCACGCTTTGATAATCGTCCGTCGGGTCAGCCATGCTCAACTCTCATTCGTTCTCCCCGCTGGTCATTCGCGGCCGCTCGCTCTTGCCGATCGTGCAAGGCGGCATGGGCGTCGGCATTTCGGCGCACCGGCTCGCAGGCAGCGTCGCGCGCGAGGGCGCGCTAGGCACCATCGCCAGTATCGACTTGCGCCATCATCATCCCGATCTCGTCGAACGTTGCCGGCAGTCGCCGGACCGCGCCACGCTCGAAGAGGCGAATCTCACCGCGCTCGCGCGTGAAATTCATGCGGCGAAGAAGCTGAGCGAAGGCCGCGGCATGATCGCCGTCAACGTGATGAAGGCGGTCAGCGCGCAAGCCGATTACGTGCGCGCCGCCTGCGAAAACGGCGCCGACGCGATCGTGATGGGCGCGGGCCTGCCGCTCGATTTGCCGGAGATGACGCAAGGCCACGACATCGCGCTGATTCCGATTCTGTCGGACAGCCGCGGCGTCGCGCTGGTGCTGAAGAAGTGGATGAAGAAGGGCCGCTTGCCCGACGCCGTCGTGATCGAACATCCGGCGCATGCGGGCGGCCATCTCGGCGTCACGAACATCGCCGATATGAACGATCAGCGCTTCGACTTCAGGCGCATTCTCGATGAACTCGAGACCGTGTTCACGTCGCTCGGGATCGATCGCAAGCAGGTGCCGTTGATTCTCGCGGGCGGCATCAATAGTCATGAGGCCGTGCGCGCGCTGCTGAACGCGGGCGCGAACGGCGTGCAGCTCGGCACGCCGTTCGCCGTGACCGAGGAAGGCGACGCGCATCCGAACTTCAAGCGCGTGCTGGCCGAGGCGGCGCCGGATGACATCGTCGAATTCGTCAGCGTGACCGGTTTGCCCGCGCGTGCCGTGAAAACGCCGTGGCTCACGCGCTATTTGCGGCATGAAGCGAGGATTCGCGAGAAGGTCGGCGCGCTCAGGCAGGCGTGCCCGACGGCGCTCGAATGTCTGAGCGTGTGCGGGTGGCGCGACGGCGTCGAAAAATTCGGGCACTTCTGCATCGACACGCGGCTTGCCGCGGCCTTGCGCGGCGATGTGGCCAACGGCCTCTTTTTCCGCGGCAAGGAAGCGCTGCCGTTCGGCTCGGCGATTCGCAGCGTGCACGACCTGATCGAACTGCTGCTGACCGGCGCGACGCGACCGGCTGTCGCAGGGCGGCTGGCTTTCTCCCTCGGTTGATGGGAGTCAACGTGACGCGCGGCGGGAGCTTCGACAATCCCCGTAGATCAACAAAAAGGGGAAGAAAAATGAAGCTCTCGCTCAGCAACACCATCAGGACGGCTGCGTTGGCATCGGGGCTGCTGTGCGCCGCCGCGCTCATTCCGCAGGCGCATGCCGCCGGCGACGACCCGATGAGCGGCATCCACGCCGGCGACGTGATCGTTCGATTGCGCGCAATCAGCATCATGCCGAGCGTATCGACGACGGGCACGCTCTCCACACTGAACACCGACGTCAACAACGCGATCGTGCCGGAACTCGATCTGACCTACATGATCCGCGATTATCTCGGCGTCGAACTGATTCTCGGCACGTCGCGTCATCAGTTGACTTCGAGCATCGGCCCGCTTGGCGGAGTGAACGTGCTGCCGCCCACGTTGCTGCTGCAATATCACTTCAATCACGCGGGGCGCGTGCGTCCGTATGTCGGCGCGGGTCTGAACTACACGTTGTTCTATAACAATGGCTTGCACGCCGGCGGGCAGCCGGTGTCGATCCGCAATCACAGCTTCGGTCCGGCATTGCAGGCAGGCGTCGACGTGCAGGTGACGAAGACGGTCTTCGTCAACGCGGACATCAAGAAGATCTGGATGCACACGGATGCCTCGCTCGGCGGGCAGCCGCTCGGCCGCGTGAGCATCGATCCGGTGGTGGTGGGGCTCGGCGTCGGCATGCGCTTCTGAGCGAAACGCTCAGAGCTTGTCGTTCTGAAAACGCATGGCCGTGCCTTCGCGTTCGATGCGGGTCCACACGGCCCGCTTTTCTTCATCGCTCATGAATACCCAGTTCGATACCTCGCCGGCCGTGCGGCCGCAGCCCTTGCAGACTTCGTCGAAAAGTGTCGAACACACGCCGATGCACGGGCTGTCGGGTAGAGCGTGGAGATTGGAAGCCATCGGAAACCTTGCAGCAGAAAAGCGGAGATCCGCTATGTTAACCGATACGGGACGTGAAGCCGCCCGAGCCCGTCCGCGAGGCCGATACTGCGCCGCCGCCGAGCGCGGCCCGCGTCGGCCTCACCGCGCGATGCTGTAACCGATTCGCGCCATCCAGTGCTGACGGTTGTTGTAGTCGAGCAGATCCTCGCCGTAGCCGTTGAAATAACCGATCCACAGATAGCCGCCCCACGCGCTGCCGAGCAGCTTCGCGAGCGGATAGGTGAATTGCGTGTCGACGCTGCCGTACCAGTGCTTCGTGCCTTTGCGCAGCGTGGTCGCCAGTTGCCAGCCATCGGGGCTGCCGTATTTGACGAGCAGATCGACATAGCCGCGATAGTCCGCAATGTCCGGATTACTGGACGTGCCGACGTAGTAATAAATTTTCGGCGACACCGTCAGATGGTTGGCCGTCAGATCGCCGAATTCCCACGTCGGGCGGATGAACGGCATGTTGATGCTGCGCGAATCGCTTCCGCCTTTGCCGTTCGATTCATGCGCGACGCCCGCCGCAAAACCCATGCGCGTGAAGAACGGGCTGCGCCAGCCCGTGTCCGGCACGTAGTAGAAAAGCTGCGGCGAGTACGTGGTGTCGCGGAACGGACGCGAGTCGGCGGAGAGATCCCAGATCGACGTCTGCGTGTAGGCGAAGTAAAGGTTGTCGGTGAAGGCTTTGGAGCGCAGGTCGTCGGGAATGCGCAAGCGATACTTGAAGCTCAGTTGCAGCCGCGCATTGGTGTCGCCGTTGTGGCCGACGCCGATATACATCGGGTCGTAGTAGGAAACGTGCGCAAGCACGCCGCGTCCGGTCGTCGATAGCGAGTCGCCTGGCGGCGAGATCGCGTCGCCCGAGGGGCCGTCGAGCGCGGCCGCCGTCGCCGCGGCCTGGGCCGGCGTGCGGGCCTGGCTTTCGCTGCGCTCGGCCTGCGCAATCGCATTCTGGTTGGGTCCGCGATTGATCACGACGACCGCGGGCGAAGCATCGAAACCGATCGGATCGACACGCACTTCTCCGCGAGCCGAGTCCGGCCAAGGCGCGGAAAAGCGCACCTTGCGGAACTGGCCCGGCCGCAGACGCAGCGTGTCGGGCACGCCCGCTTCGCGCGCGAGTTCGAGCGGCTGCGCAGACTGTTCGCCGCCGCTCAGGTTCACGCGCAGCGTTTGCGGCACGGCGACGGTAAGCGGCGCGGCGTCGTCGGCGGAATAGAGCAACGTGATCTGCAGCGGCTCGTTCGCAGCGGCGATGCGCGCCGGCTGCAGCATCGCGACCGTGGCCGCAGCCTCGCCGGAAAAGGCGCTCGACAACACCAGCGCAGCGAGCACGCAGACGAGTCTGCCGCGGCCGAAGCGGTAGCCGGGCACGCGCAACGGTCTGGCGGAGGCGCGATGGGTAAGGCGGTCGAATTGAGCAATGAGGAAAGCCGGAGGCAAAGCAGGAAGCGGCATGGGCTGTCGTCCAGGAGCAAGGGCGGTGAGCAAAACGGCGCGCCGCGTGTCGACTGAAGTCATGCTCGGGGCATGGCGTCATCGCCGCCGCCTGGCGGATACGGCACGCAGACGGCACAACGCGGTGGCAAGACAAACAAGCGAATGGCCGCCGCAATAGCGCAGGCAGCCATCGGGACTACGGCGAAGGCGGCGCCACGGCCAGCGGCGGCGCCGTTCAACTCGAAATACTAAAAGAATATTTACAACTGCGTTGCAACGATTGGCGAATGGCCTCGCGGCTCGCGAAGCGGCTCACTCACCCAACGCAACCTGCCACAACAGCGCGCCGTTAAGCAGGATGATGAAACCCGCCGACATCCACGCCAGCACCAGCGGCACGCCGTGCACGCGCCAGTCGCGCATGAGGCTCGTATCCGACGCATAGCGGATCAGCGGCACGACCGCGAGCGGCAATTGCAGGCTCAGCACCACCTGGCTTGCCACCAGCAACTGATTCGAGCCTTCCTGGCCGAACATCGTCACGGCCACGAGCGCCGGTCCGATTGCCAGTGCGCGCGTGAGCAGCGCACGCTTCCAGCGCGGCAGACGCAGTTGCAGGAAGCCTTCCATCACCGCCTGGCCGGCCAGCGTGCCGGTGACGGTCGCGCTGAGCCCGCAGGCCAGCAGCGCCGCGGCAAACAGGATGCCGGCCCAGCGCGTGCCGAGCAGCGGCGCGATCAGACGATGAGCGTCCGCGAGATCGGTGACGTCGCGGTGGCCGCTCGCATGGAACACGGCGGCGGCGACGATCAGCAGCGCGGCATTGATCACGAAAGCAAAGAGCAGCGAGCCGATGGTGTCGATATTGACGACATGCAGCGCGGCCTTGATCTGCGCGTCGCTGCTGTCGGGCGCGTGATGCTTGACGAGCGACGAGTGCAGATAGAGGTTGTGCGGCATCACCGTCGCGCCGACGATGCCCGCCGCGAGCCACAGCATGCCCGCGTTGCGTAGAAGCTCGGGGCTCGGCGCGGTGCCCGCCAGCGCCGCATGCCAGTCGGGCCGCGCGAGCGCCAGTTCGATCACGAAGCACAAGCCGACGAAGCCGATCAGCAACGCGATCACTGCTTCCAGCTTGCGGCCGCCTATCTGCTGAAGCGCCAGCAGCGCGAACGTGCATACCGCCGACATCAGCACACCCACGGTCAGCGAGACGCCCAGCAGCAATTGCAACGCGACGGCGCTGCCGACCACTTCGGCGACATCGCAGGCGATGATCGCCACTTCGCTGGTCAGCCACAGGAAGATCGTGCGGCGCGGCCCCGAACGCTCGCGGCAAACCTGCGCGAGATCGCGTCCGGTCACGACGCCGAGCCGCGACGACAGCCATTGCAGCAGCATCGCCATCAGGCTCGAGAGCACCACCATGCCGAGCAACTGGTAGCCGTAGCCGGCGCCCGCGCTGAGCGCCGTCGCCCAATTGCCGGGATCGATATAGCCGACGGCAATCAGCGCACCCGCGCCGACGAACGAGAACCAGTGCGCGGGTCCTCCTTCGGGCAGACGTCGACGGCGGTTTGGGCGCAGCGCGAACGGATTGGTGTTCATGGATGCCTGAGGTCAAAGACTGCCTGGTTGCGCAAGGCTTGTGCCCGCCGCGCGCGTTGCTGCCGATCGAGCCCGCGCCTCGCCGCTGTTGCCCCTTGTCCGTTGTCAGCTATTGTGCTCCGTCGCCCGGCTTCGCGTTTGGCTCGTCATGCGCGTGGGAGCCTGCGTGAGGCCGCCGCCAGAGCGCCTAAGCGTGGCGGCGTTTTTTTCGGGTAGACACGCGCCCATAACCCGCTAAAATTGCGCCCATTTTCCGGCGGCGCGGCTTACGCTGTACCGTTTGCGCGACAGTGCGGCATTTTTTTTGGACCGCGCAATAATTGATGGTAGTTTTCGGGTTTTTCAGGGGAGCCGCTAGCGCAGCATGGCGCTGCTCGCGGCGTGCGTGAGGACGGCCGGCTCGGACCGGCACGATCGGAGAACGGGATGAAAAGACGGGTAGTGGGGCAAGTGGCTGCGCTGGTCTTGTGCGCGGCGCCGTGGTTGACGGCGGCAGCGAAGGATACGCAGCTCAACGTGTACAACTGGTCCGATTACATCGCCAAGGACACCATTCCGAACTTCACGAAGCAGGCCGGCGTCCAGGTCAAATACGACAACTACGACAGCGACGACACCCTGCAAGCCAAGCTGCTGACGGGCAATTCCGGTTACGACATCGTCGTGCCGACCAGCAATTACGCGGGCAAGCAGATCGCTGCGGGCATCTTCGCGCCGCTCGACAAATCGAAGCTGCCGAACCTCAAATACCTCGACCCGTCGCTGATGGCGCTTGTGGCCGGCGCCGATCCCGGCAACAAGTTCACGGTGCCCTGGGCGTACGGCACGACCGGACTCGGCTACAACGTGACGAAGGCCCAGCAGATTCTCGGCAAGAACGTGCCGCTCGATAACTGGGACGTGCTCTTCAAGCCGGAAAACATCTCGAAGCTGAAGGCCTGCGGCGTTTCGGTGCTGGATGCGCCTGATCAGATGTTCGCCGCCGCGCTGCATTACATCGGCAAAGACCCGATGAGCACGAATCCGGCCGACTATCGCGAGGCGCTCGCGATGCTCAAGAAGATTCGCCCGTACATCACGCAGTTCAACTCGTCGGGCTATATCAACGATCTGGTGGGCGGCGACGTGTGCTTCGCCTACGGCTGGTCGGGCGACGTCGTGATCGCCAAGCATCGCGCGATCGAGGCGAAGAAGCCGTACAAGATCGAGTATTACATTCCGAAGGGCGGCGCGCCCGTATGGTTCGACGTGATGGCGATTCCGAAGGACGCGAAGAACAAGGAAGCCGCGCTCGAGTGGATCAACTACATCGAAACGCCGCAGGTGCATGCCGCGATCACGAACGCCGTCTACTACCCGAGCGCGAATCTCGAAGCGCGTAAATACGTCGATAAGGACGTCGCGAACGATCCCGCCGTGTACCCGCCGCCCGAAGTCATCAAGACGCTGTTCCTGTTGAAGCCGTTGCCGCCCGAAGTGCAGCGGCTGCAGACGCGGCTCTGGACCGAGTTCAAGTCCGGCCGCTGAAGCGCGGCCGGAGTGAACGGGTAACAGCATCATCAAGAAGCCCTCGGTGTTCACCGGGGGCTTTGTTCGTCAAACGCCGGAGTGAAGCATTGTGATGAGTAGTGAGCAGCCGGGCGCGCTGGACCGGACGGCCGTGTCGCCCGCCGGCGGCAACGCCGCGATCGACGACGCCACCGATAATTTCGTGCAGGTCGTCGACGTCGTGAAGAAATTCGGCGAGACCGTGGCGGTCAAGCAGGTCAATCTGTCGGTGAAAAAGGGCGAGCTGTTCGCGCTGCTCGGCAGTTCGGGTTGCGGCAAGTCGACGTTGTTGCGCATGCTCGCGGGCCTCGAGACCGTGACCTCGGGCAAGATCCTGATCGACGGCGAAGACCTTGCGCAACTGCCGCCGTACCGGCGGCCGGTCAACATGATGTTCCAGTCGTATGCGCTTTTTCCGCATATGACGGTCGAGTCGAACGTCGCGTTCGGTCTGAAGCAGGAAGGCGTGGCCAAGGCCGAGCTGAAGGACCGCGTGCAGACCGCGCTCGAACTCGTGCAGATGGGCCGCTTTGCGAAGCGCAAGCCGCATCAGCTTTCCGGCGGCCAGCAGCAGCGGGTGGCGCTGGCGCGTTCGCTGGTGAAGCGGCCGAAGCTGTTGCTGCTCGACGAACCGATGTCCGCGCTCGACAAGCAGATTCGCCAGCGCACGCAGATCGAGCTCGTCAACATTCTCGACAAGGTCGGCGTGACCTGCATCATGGTCACGCACGATCAGGAAGAAGCGATGACGATGGCCGGGCGCCTCGCGGTAATGAGCGAAGGCGAGATCGTCCAGCTCGGCACGCCGCACGAGGTGTACGAGTATCCGAATAGCCGTTTCTCGGCGGAATTCATCGGCTCGACGAATCTGTTCGAAGGCCATACGGTCGAGGACGAACCCGACCACGTCTTTATCGAAACGCCCGATCTGACCTGCCGTTTATATGTGAGCCACGGCATTACCGGTCCGCTCGGCATGCCGGTGACGATCTCGGTGCGGCCCGAGCGGATCGCGCTCACGAGCAAGCCGCCCGAGGGCGCGTTCAACTGGGGCAAGGGCGTCGTGTCGAATATCGCGTACATGGGCGGCTATTCGCTGTATCACGTGAAGCTCGACGGCGGCAAAACCGTGATCGCGAACGTGACGAGCCTCGCGCTGACGGAGATCGATCCGCCCACCTGGGGCGACGAAGTGTACGTGCGCTGGAGCGCATCGGCCGGTGTGGTGCTGACGTCATGAAGCGCCAGTTCCATTCGGTTCTCAACTGGCCGGTGCGGCGCTTTAACCTGACGGGCCGCACCGCCGTGGTGGCCGGTCCGTTCGTCTGGCTGCTGCTGTTCTTTCTGGTGCCGTTTTTGCTGGTCGTGAAGATCAGCTTTGCCGATTTGCAGCTCGGCATTCCGCCGTATACCGAGCTCACGAGTTTCGCGGACGGCGCGATCAATCTCAAGCTCGATCTGTCGCATTACGCGTTTCTCGTCACCGACAGCCTGTATTTCGCGACGTATGTGAATTCGGTTGTCGTGGCCGCAATTTCGACGCTGCTGTGCCTGCTGATCGGTTATCCGATGGCGTATTACATCGCACGTTCGGATCCGGCGCGCCGCAATCTGCTGATGATGGCCGTGATGCTGCCGTTCTGGACGTCGTTTCTGATTCGCGTGTATGCGTGGATCGGGATTCTGAAAAACAACGGGCTGCTGAATAACTTCCTGATGTCGATCGGTCTGATTCATTCGCCGATCGAGCTGTATCACACGAATACGGCGGTTTATATCGGCATGGTCTATTCGTATCTGCCGTTTCTCGTGATGCCGTTGTACGCGCATCTCGTGAAAATGGACATGACCTTGCTCGAAGCCGCCTACGACCTGGGCGCAAGACCCTGGAAAGCGTTCTGGCAGATCACATTGCCGCTTTCGAAGAACGGCATTATCGCCGGCTGCCTGCTGGTGTTTATTCCGGCGGTGGGCGAGTACGTGATTCCGGAATTGCTCGGCGGCGCGAATACGCTGATGATCGGCCGCGTGATGTGGAATGAGTTCTTCGACAATGCCGATTGGCCGATGGCTTCGGCCGTGACGTGTGCGATGGTAGTGCTGCTGTTGGTGCCGATGGCGTTTTTCCAGTACGCGCAGGCCAAGGCGATGGAGGAAAAACGCTGATGAAGCCGAACCGGATATTGCAGTTCACCGCGTTGGCGCTGGGCTTTCTGTTCCTGTATATACCGATCATCAGTCTGGTCGTCTATTCGTTCAACGAATCGCAACTCGTCACCGTATGGACGCGTTTTTCGACGCGCTGGTATGCGGCGTTATTGCACGACGATGAACTGATTGCGGCGGCGTGGCTGTCGTTGAGAGTGGCGGTGCTGACGGCGTTTGCGTCGGTGATTATCGGCACATGGGCGGGTTTCGTGCTCGCGCGCATGGGGCGTTTCCGCGGCTTTACGCTTTATACCGGCATGATCAACGCGCCGCTCGTGATCCCCGAGGTGATTCAGGGCATATCGCTGCTGCTGCTCTTTATCGAAATGGCGAAGTGGCTCGGCTGGCCGGCGGGGCGCGGCATTTTCACGATCTGGATCGGGCACGTGATGCTGTGTATTTCGTACGTGGCGATTATCGTGCAGTCGCGTGTCAAGGAGTTGCATCCTTCGCTCGAGGAAGCGGCGCTCGACCTCGGCGCGACGCCGCTGCGGGTGTTTTTCTCGATTACGTTGCCGCTGATTTCACAGGCGCTGGTGTCGGGCTGGTTATTGTCTTTTACGTTGTCGATCGACGATCTGGTTTTATCCGCGTTTCTGTCGGGGCCGGGGTCGACGACGTTGCCGCTCGTGGTTTTTTCGCGCGTCAGGCTGGGTTTGAATCCCGAGATGAATGCGTTGGCGACGTTGTTTATCGCGGTGGTGACGGTTGGCGTGGTGGCGGTGAATTATTTTATGCAGCGGGCGGAGAGGAGAAGGGTGCAGGTGAGGGGGTAGGTGACGGGGCAAGTGCGCTTGCCCTGTTTCACGAATTGCAGCTTAAACCCTATACCCAATCCGAACCCCGCCCCAATGCCGTCCCTGCACAAAAACCGGCGCGGACGCATCCTTCATCAACACAAACTGTCCACCGCCCATATCGCGCCGATACGTCTGCAGCAAAAACTTCTTCGTGTGCGACCCGGCAGCCAGTCCAGTCCGGTCGTTAAAAATGCGCCGGTTCCGGCAATTGGCCATATTCCACACGACATCGTCACGCTGCGGCAAAGAGAACTTCAGATTGTGCGTCGGCAGATAACCGCGCACGTCGATTGCGGCAGAGAACGCGACCCGTGGATCGAGATCGAGTAGCGGCTCCTGAATCGCCGGCAGAACGCGATCGGTGAAGGCCGTGAACCGCGTCATGAACTGCTGCGGATTGCTGCCAGGCACGGGCACGTAATGCTGATCGAACAGATCGTCGAGCGAAATCTCGCCGCGCGCGACCGCCGCCTCGAACAGCTTGCTCACCGCCGCCGCCGCGTCCTGCACGGCTTCGATGAAACGCGTGTCCGGCGTCTCCACGCCCGCCGCCGCCGTCAGTTCGATCAAGGTCTCTGAGACGCCGAGCAGATTGCCGAGCCGATCCTTCGCCTGCACGAAGTTTTCGCTCGAATCCTCGACGCCGCTCGCCATTTCCAGCACCTGCGCCTCGAGTCCGCCGCACTGCGTCTCGATCTCGCCGGTCAACGCGGCGATCTGCTCGGCCTCGTTGTTCAGATGCGCGATGGCGTCGCCCGTCGAATGCACGACGTCGCCGATCTTGCGCGTGCCCTCGCGCACCCGATGCGCCCGCTCCGTATTCACCGAGCCTTCGTTGATCAACTGCTCGGTCTGCTGCGTGAGTTGCGCGAGCGTTGTCTCGATCTGGCCGGTCGCCTGCGCGGTCTTCGCAGACAGGTTCTTCACCTCGGCCGCCACCACCGCGAAACTTCGGCCGGATTCGCCGGCGCGCGCGGCCTCGATCGCCGCGTTCAGCGCGAGCAGATGCGTTTGCCGCGCGATCAGCGAGATTTCCTCGGAGACGCGGCTCACATGCGCGAGCGCACTGCGCAGCGCGCCGATCTGGCTCTCGATCACCGTCACGCCTTCTACCAGCCCGTGGATGTCGGCAAGCGACGCCTCCAGCGTGTCGTGCGACTCCTGCACGCCGGTCGCCGCCTGTGCCGACACATCGCGCATGCCTCGCGCGGCGGTCGCGATCCGATGATTGCCGGCGAGCGTCTGCGCAGCCGACTCGCGCAACGCGCGGCACACCTGTGCCTGATGCTGCACGCGCGCGGCGACTTCATCGACGTGGCCCGATACATCGCAGATTTCGATACCCAGTTTGCCCGCCTGCGCGGCAATATCGCCGACGACCCCTTGCGGTCGGCCCGTCCGGCGAAAGCTGAAACGCGACATGAACGTCTCCTTGATGACGCTAGCAACGCTGCCGGTCACGCGCTCGTCGAGCGCGAACACAGCCTCTTCTCGACGCGTTTACGGCTGGCTTTCGGCAGACTTGATACGGGGTATCCCGCAGTCGCTACGCCGCAGTCGTTATGATGTCCGGTTTGGCGCCGCGGCAAGCGCCGCCATTCCTGACCAACTTTAACGATGTTCGATTCCTTCGCGCGCGCTTCGGGCTGGCAGCAGCTTTACCATCTGTGGGAGCTGATCGTCATGCTCTTTAAATTTCTCTGGGACTTGCTGCGCTTGCTCGGAGGAAGGGGCTAGGCGCGCGCGACGGCGCCTGCTTTCGGAGCGGCATGCGTGCCGAGAAACGCCCGCAGGTCGGCCAGCACGCGCTCGGGCGCTTCCTCCATCGGAATGTGTCCAAGGCCCGGATACATGACCGATTTCGCGCCCGGAATGCGCTGCGCGAATTCAGCCGCGTGCGCGGTCGGAATCCAGCGGTCCTTCGCGCCCCACAATACGAGCGTCGGCAGCGCGAGTGTTGTCAGCACATTCGTATCCAGTTCGGCGAAATCGAGCGTCGGCACCATCTTGCCGATCGCGGCGCGCGTGCCTTCGCCGTGAAAAAACTCGACGTAGCGCCGCAGCGTGACGGCATCGATTTTGCGCGGATCGCCATACACGTTGCGCACCGCGCTTTTGATGATCGCTTCCGGCAGCCAGCGCGGCGAACTCGCGCGCACCAGCGCGCTGTTGAAGAGGCCAATATAGATGGGCAGCCGCATCGGAAAGCCCGCGGAGTCGATCAGCACGAGCCGCTCGACGGCCTCGCGATGCCGCACCGCGTAGTCCCACGAAATGAGCCCGCCAAGCGAATTGCCGATGAAAGTCGCGCGCGTAATGCCGAGCGCCTGCAAAAAAGTGTCGATGAAACGCTGGTAGGTCGGGAGGTCCATCGTTTCGATCGCGCCTGTGCTGGAGCGCAGCGGCCCAGTCACGCCGAACGGCGGCAGGTCGAGACGAATGATGCGGTAAGCGTGCTTCAGTTCATCCGCGACACGATTCCATGTGTGCAGCGACGACGCGAAACCATGAATCATCACGATGATGTCGCCGCGGCCTTCGTCGACATAATGCACGTCCGCGCCCATGATGCGGATGAACTTCGAGCCGCTTTGCGTGTAGCGCCGCCGCAGTTCGTCGCGCGGCACGCTGGTGATGCCGAGGCGCGCGGCGAGCGAGCGGGGCGGCAGCGCCGCGACTGAACTGCGCGTCAACAAGTTCGACGAATTCGACGAACGAGGATCGATGCTTGCCATGTTTTCCGTCTCCCTTTTTATTTGAATCGGGATACTAAATAATCGCCATCGGATCGGGCGACGTGACTTGCAAGCGCGCCGCGTGAGCGTCGTTCCTCAAGGCAGAAAGCGGTAATCGCCTGGCCGCACGCGGCGCGTCCTTTTGCGAAAGCTGAACGTGAATCCCGGCCACAGCGCGGTCACTTTGCCGCTTCGCGTCTGATACCAGCTATGGCAACCGCTTGACCACACCGAGCGCCGCATATCGTGCTGCAGGCGCGCGTTGTAGTCGCGCTGCACGTCGGGCCGCAGGTTCATCGCGCGGGCGTTGCGCCGGCGCAGCACGCGCAGGCAATCGGCGATGTACTGCACTTGCGACTCGATCATGTAGATCAGCGAGTTGTGGCCGAGTCCTGTGTTCGGGCCGACGATCATGAAGAAGTTCGGAAAGTCGGCGACGCTCACGCCGAGATAGGCTTCGGGGCCGTCGCGCAGCCACAGCGCGCCGAGATCGGCACCGCCGACACCCGTGACGTCGAACGGCGCGCCGACGTCGTTGACCTGAAAGCCGGTGCCGCAAATGATTGCATCCGCACGATGATGCGCGCCGTCTTCTGTCACGATGCCGTCCGCGACGATTTCGCGGATGCCCGTCGTGATCACGTTCACATTCGGCTCGACGAGCGCGCGATAGTAGTTGCTCGACAGCAGCACGCGCTTGCAGCCGAGGCGGTAGTTCGGCGTGAGCGTCGCGCGCAACTCAGGGTCTTTCACGCGCCGCTCGAGATAGCTGAGGCACAGCTTCATCGGGCGCTTCATTAGATTTGGATGACTAACGAAAGCGATCGCCTGCGATTCGAGCTTCCAGTAGATCGCGCTGCGCATGAATCGCTGCGTGAACGGCAGATGTTCGAAAAGCCAGCGCGCGCGTTCGCCGATGCGCTTGTCCGGCTTCGGCATGATCCACGGCGCGGTGCGCTGGAACAGATCGAGCCGGGCGACGCGCGGCTGGATTTGCGGCACGAACTGAATCGCGCTTGCACCGGTGCCGATCACGGCGACGTGCTTACCCTCGAGCGGATACGCGTGATCCCAGCGCGCGGAATGGAACAGCTTGCCTTCGAAGTTCTCCAGTCCCGCGATGCGCGGCATCGCCGGCCGCGACAGCGGACCGCTCGCCGCGATCAATACGTCGGCCTCGATGTTCTCGCGCACGCCGCCGGCATCGAGTTCGATCTGCCACACATGACGCGCTTCGTCGAAGCGTGCCGCCACCACGCGCGCATTGCAACGCACGTAACGGTCCACGCCATACTTGCGCGCGCAATGCTTCAGATAAGCGAGAATTTCGTTCTGGCCGCTGAAGGCGCGCGACCACGCCGGGTTCGGCTCGAACGAAAACGAATACAGATGCGAGGGCACGTCGCACTCGGCGCCCGGATAGGTATTGTCGCGCCATGTCCCGCCGATGTCCGCGGCGGCTTCATAGACGGTGAACGACGTGATGCCCATTTTTTGCAGCCGTACGGCCATGCCGATGCCGGAGAAGCCGCTCCCCACAATGGCGATGCGCGGCGCGACAGCTTGTGTTGATGCAGCGGATGCAGCAAATGCAGCGGACGTCACGTCGATCTCCTGCAAGGGGAAGTCGGGCGCTGCCTGCGCACACGGCAAGCCGCGTAGCCACCCAAACGTAACGCGCAGGGTAGACAACCGTACACCTCGCGTCAAGATCGTTTAGAGTACGTCTATCAAACGCGCGTCCCGCGCGGCGATTGAAAGCCACCATGAACGCGATGAAATCCGTATCGGAAACGGCGCGGCAGCCCGCGCGCGACGCTGCGGCAGAACAGGAACTGCCGCCCGGCAAACGCAAACTGATCGAAGCCGCGCTGCGCTTGACCGCGGGCGGGCGCGGCTTCGCGAGTCTGGGTCTGCGCGAACTCGCGCGCGAGGCGGGACTCAATCCGAACACGTTTTATCGGCATTTCGACACGCTCGACGAACTCGCGCGCGAGGCCGTCGATTCGGTCAGCCGCCGTTTGCGGCCGATGCTGCGACGCGAGCGCTGGCTCGCCGCGCATGACGAACCGCATAGCGTGCCGCGGCGCGCGTGCGTCGCGTTCTTCATGTTTGCGCTCGAAAACCGCGATGCGTTTCTGAGTGCGTTAGCGGAATATCACGGCACGTCGCCGGCACTGCGCGAAGCGGTGCGCGCGACGCTTCATGCGGTGTCAGCGGAAATGGCCGACGACGTCGTGCAGTTGCAGTTAATGCCCACACTTTCGCGCGATGTCGTCGATGAAGTCTGCACGCAGATCGTGCTGCAACTGTTTCATCTCTCCGCCGAGTATCTCGATGCCGACGCCGCGCGCCGCGATGCGCTCGTCGGCTATGCGGAGCGTTTTATCGTGAGGCTTTTTGCGGGCTCGGTGCTGCTCGCGCAGCAGGAGGAGGCGCGGGCGCCTGTCTCGCGGCGCGCGTGATTTTCGCTGAACGTGCAGGCAAAAAAACAGGCTCCGTGTAGGAGCCTGTCTTCAATGCACACGCGGAGAGTGCCGCGACTGAAAGAGCGCGAGGACTCAGGTATTGTCGTCGCTCCAGCCGCCGGAATCGTCGTTGCTGCCCACGTCGATGCCGCCACCGCTGTTGTCGTTCCAGTCGTTCGAGCCCTGGCCGAAATCGAGCCCGCCGCCATTGTCGCCTGAGTTGCCGCGCCTGCGCCCTTCATCGTCGACGATGACGTCGCGCTCCACGACGCGTTCACGCCCCGAGTTCAGCGCCTCGCCGAGCAGCACGCCGGTCAGCAGCCCGCCCATGCCGCCGCCGAAACCGCCGCCTTGCTGCACGACAACAGGCGGTTGCTGCTGATACGGACCTTGCTGCGGATAGGGCGCTTGCGGCGGATTGCCGAAGCGCTCGGCTTCGCGCGCATACGGCGACTGCTCGTTGCCTGCCGCGGCTGCTGCGTTCGGATCGGGCCGGCCTTCGGCGCGTGCGCGCAGGCTGCCGATACGCTGCTCCAGTTCATCGAGCTGATACGGCGGCACCGGATTCTTGCTGTTCGACAACGCTTCGACGAGCGTGCGCAACTGGTCTTCGGTTGCTTCGACTTCCTTTTCGAGCGCTTCGTGACCGGGCGCAGTGGAGAGCTTCACGTCGAGTTTCAGCGAACGCACGGTGTTGAGCAGGTCGGTTGCACGCTTGAGTTGCACGCGACGATCGTCGTTCGCGCGCGTGTCGTCTTGCGTGCGGGCGCGACGCAAGGTCCAGCGCAACACGAGCGCGATCACGCCCACGATAAGCAGAATGCCGACCCACATGCCGATGCCCGGGCCGTGGCGCTCAGGCGCTTGCGGCACTTGCGGCGCGAGTCCGGCCTGTTGCTGCACGGCCGGTGCGTTCGCGTTCTGCTGGGCGAACGGGTTGTCCGCGCGGCTCGTCGATTTGGCGTTGGCGTTGCCCACCCGTTCGGCGTCCCGACGAATGCGCGCCTCGACTTGTGCGAAACGCGTGGGGTCGGTGAAACGGATTTGCGGGTCGAGCGTCTTTGCCTGTTGAAGCTGCGCGAGCGCGTCGCCATAGCGGCCTTCACGGTCGAGCACCTGGCTGTACAGGTAATGCGCGCGTGCGTTGTTCGGATGCGCCTGCAGCACTTCGGACAAGCCGGCGTCGGCCTGCTGCCAGTTGCCTTGCGACATCGCGGATTCGATCTGCTGCACGGTCGGCACGGCAAACGCCGCGGCCGAAACGAGCATGAGCGAGACGAATGCGCTTGCGATAAGTTTTTTCATTTGCGGACCGGGCGTCACACGCCCGTCTCCTTCAGTCGATTGCGCCGGGTCGGCGGCCGGCGGCCGGTTAAACATCCACGCTCACCGGCCTGCCGTCAGACACTACTCACGCAATTACTGGGCCGGCGTATTGAGCTGCTTCTTCAGCGCTTCGAGACGGTCTTCCACCGACGGGCCGCGGTTCAGATCCGCGAGCTTGTCGTCGAGTGCCTTGCCGCTTTTGACGTCGGCGGAATTCAGGCGTGCGTCCGACCGTGCATTCGACAGCGCGACCTTGTCCTCGAGCTTCTGAAAATCTTCGGACAGGTTCTTTCCGCCGATGCCGCCGAGCGCCGTCGCAGCGACGTCTTTCGCCTCGGCGATCTGCTGCTTGGCCTGGAGAATGTTGGACCGTGCGTTCAGATCGTTGCGGCGCGCGCGCATGTCTTCGATCTGGCTCTTCAACTGCGCGACCGACGGCTCGAGCGTGGCGAGTTCCTTCGTCAGGGCATCGCGTTCCGCCTCGGCGGTGGCTTGCGCGCTCAGCGCTTCACGCGCGAGCGCTTCGTCGCCGGATTGCAGCGCGCGCTTCGCGCCGTCTTCATACTTCTTCGCCTTGTCGGCGGCAACATCGCGCTTGCTTTGCTGCGTGGCCACCTGCGCCTGAATCTCGATCAGCGAATTTTCGGCCTTGCCGATGCTCTCGTCCAGTTCGCGCACGATCTGGCGCGAGTCGCGCGACGGGTCCTGCACGGAGTCGGCCGCGTCGTTCAGGAGACCTTTTAGCGTGCGCGAAATGCTGTCAAAAAGCGACATGAAAACCTCCAAAGAATGGTGTCGGCGCTGAATAGTTCACGCGCGTTCGATTGCTTGCCACTGCTACTTTACGCCGCCGCGCGACAAGCCGCGCAGCGTTCGGACCGGAGGTCGGGGCGCGCGTGCGGAATGCAATAGCACGAGCGCAAATTGTCCGGCCGGTTCGCGCATGCGTCGCGTGATGAAGCGGCAAGCTTCGATGATAAACACGCGAGCGCGTCCCTTCAGCGGCTCGCGGATATTACACCACGGGCTCTCTTAAAATGCGCTTAAAGGGCACGATGCGCGAGCCGCTCAGTGTGCGAGCGGCGAGTGTCGTCGGCGTGAATTGAGCGATGGTTGCGAAAGCGTAAGCGCGCGGAGACGATGAGCTTGCATCGTACATCCGCCTTACACATTCATTGCGTTTCGCCGGCGCTAGGCGAAGCGTCCGCCTTCGGGGCCCAGATCGCCTTGCGGATCGTCGTCATCCCGCGCGATGTCGAGGCGAGGGCGCTTCAATACGCTCTTTATGTGCGTCTGTACTTGCGTCTGCGTGGTGACGGCAGCGGGCGCCGGCTTCTGATCGGCAGCCGCTCGGGCTGCGGCGACTCGCGCGACGGCTTCGGCGGTAGCGACAGCGTCTTCATCGACGTCGGCGGTGAGCGCGGCCAGCACATCGGCGGGCAGCAGCGGGGCGGGTTCGGAAGGAGCGGGTTGAGATGCGTGCGGCGCGCTACCCGCAAGCGCTTTGCCTGACGACGTGATCGGCTCATGCGCCGCGCGGTTCGCCGCATCGGGCAGTGCGTGGTTTGCGTCGGCGTTCGCGAGTCCGCTCGCCTCGCTGCTCGCGCGCGTGCGCAAGCCTGGCGGCAGCGCCGCGCGCGCATGCTCCGTGTCCTGCGCGACGCGCCGCAGCGCGGCGTCGAGCGCGTCGGGCGCGCGCGGCGCATTGAGCCTGTCGACGATGCTCGCCGCTTTCACCTGCTCGCTCGTCGCGTCGAAACTCAGCACCGCGCGCCGCATGAGCTCGCTGACGCTGATGCCGAGCTCGTCGGCGGTGGCGGCGATCGCGCGTTTCTGCGCGGGCGTAACGAATACGACGATGCGTTCGCTGGGCTTTGTCATGATCGGCTCGCATACTTTTGTTGGTGTGGCGCTTCGCGGCGCGCATCGGCGTGCGCCGAATCCATCATATGACGAGTTGCGCCGATCGCAAACGGGCGCGTCGTGAAAATGCCGTGACATCAACGGCTTGTGGCGTTTTTGGTGGGCTTGTCCACAGGCTTGTGAACGTTTTCTGTTGATAACTCGCGCTGTGTGCGCAAGCGCATCGAAAGCTTGCCGAATCTACTCAAGCCCGCGCCGCCGGGGCCGCCGCGAAGGGAATTCTTACAAAAAAACTGCGTTGAGCGCGGCTTGATTTCTTTAAAATGCGCTGTTACGTTGCGCCGGACACTGTTCGGGCGCGCCGTGGCGACTCGCGGGGGCAAGGGTCGCGCGGCGGTTTGCGTCCCGGACAACGCCCGCTCAGGATTCATGCGCGCTTCAAGCGCGAGAACAAGGCGTTGAATCATGGCATCCGGTCATGGCATTCAGTCATCCACTGAGTCATGAGACTGAGTCACGCCATTGATTCACGCGCCCACTATTCCAGTCATGCCAATCATCAAACGACCGCATTCTTCGCATTCTCCCGCCGGTCAAGACCGGGACTCCTACCGCCGCACCGAGGGACGCAACGCCGCTTCGCGAGATCGCGAAGAACGCGGCCGCCCGATCGGCGCGACCATCGCGATCTGGTTCGCGAGCTTCGCGGCGATTGTCGCCGTGGTGGGCGCGCTGATCGTCGGCTATGCGCTCGTCGTGATGGGGCCGAACCTGCCCTCGCTCGACGCGCTCACCGACTATCGTCCGAAAGTGCCGCTGCGGGTCTACACGGCGGACCATGTGCTGATCGGCGAATTCGGCGAGGAGCGGCGCTCTCTCGTGCGCTTTCAGGACATCCCCGACCAGATGAAAAAAGCCGTGCTCGCGATCGAGGACTATCGCTTCTACGAACACGGCGGCGTCGACTTTCTCGGCATCTTGCGCGCGGGTTTCGCGGACCTCGCGCACGGCGGCGCGTCGCAGGGCGCGAGCACGATCACGATGCAGGTCGCGCGCAACTTCTTCCTGTCGAGCGAGAAGACCTATACGCGCAAGGTTTATGAAATGCTGCTCGCGTACAAGATCGAGCGCGCGTTGACGAAGGACCAGATTCTCGAGCTGTACATGAACCAGATTTATCTGGGCGAGCGCGCGTATGGTTTCGCGGCGGCGGCGCGCGTGTACTTCGGCAAGGATCTGAAAGACATCACGCTCGCGCAGGCCGCGATGCTCGCGGGTCTGCCGAAAGCGCCGTCCGCGTATAACCCCGTGGTGAACCCCAAGCGCGCGAAGATCCGTCAGGAATACATTCTGAGGCGCATGTTCGAGCTTCGGTATATCAGCCAGGAGCAGTACGACCAGGCGGTGAAGGAAGAGATTCACACGCGCAATCCGGGCAACGAATACAGCGTGCACGCCGAGTACATTGCCGAAATGGTTCGGCAAATGATGTATGCGCAGTACAAGGACGAAACTTATACGCGCGGCCTGAACGTGACGACCACGATCGATTCCGCCGACCAGGACGCCGCATATCGCGCGGTGCGCAAGGGCGTGATGGATTACGAGCGGCGCCACGGTTATCGCGGGCCGGAAGGCTTCGTGCAATTGCCGGCTGCGGGCGACGACCGCGATCAGACTATCGACGACGCGCTCACCGATCATCCGGATAACGGCGAACTCGTCGCCGCCGTCGTGACGGACGCGAGTCCGAAGCAGGTGAAGGCGCAACTCGTCGACGGCACGCAAGTCACGATGAGCGGCGAGGGCTTGCGCTTTGTGGCGAATGCGCTGAGCGCGCGCGCCGCGTCGGCGACGAAGATCAAGCCCGGCTCGATCGTGCGCGTGATGAGCGACGACAAGGGCAACTGGCAGATCACGCAGCTTCCGCAAGTGGAGGGCGCGCTGGTGTCGCTGACGCCGCAGGACGGCGCGATTCGCGCGCTCGTCGGCGGCTTCGATTTCAACAAGAACAAGTTCAACCACGTGACGCAGGCATGGCGTCAGCCCGGTTCGAGCTTCAAGCCGTTCATCTATTCGGCCGCACTCGACAAGGGCCTCGGACCGGCGACGATCATCAACGACGCGCCGTTGTACTTCCCGTCGAGCACGCCAGGCGGCGACGCATGGGAGCCGAAGGACGACGATCAGCCCGACGGTCCGATGCCGCTGCGTCTCGCGTTGCAGAAGTCGAAGAACCTGGTGTCGATCCGCATCCTGTCGTATATCGGCACGAAGTACGCGCAAGACTTCGTCACGCAGCGTTTCGGTTTCGATGCCGACAAGACCCCGCCGTATCTGCCGATGGCGCTCGGCGCGGGGCTCGTCACGCCGTTGCAATCGGCGGGCGCGTATTCGGTGTTCGCCAACGGCGGCTATCGGATCAACCCGTATCTGATCAGCGAAGTCACGGACGCGCGCGGCGAGCCGCTTTCGAAAGCGCAGCCGCTCACGGCCGGCCGCGACGCGCCGCGCACGCTCGAGCCGCGCAACGCGTACATCATGAACAGCCTGTTGCATTCGGTCGCGACGGCGGGCACGGGCGCGGGCACCAACGCGCTGCATCGTTCGGACTTGCAGGGCAAGACGGGTACGACCAACGACGCGAAGGACGGCTGGTTCGCCGGTTATCAGCAATCGCTCGTCGCGGTCGCGTGGATGGGTTACGACCAGCCGAAAACGCTCGGCAGCCGCGAGTTCGGCGCGCAGCTCGCGTTGCCGATCTGGGTCGAGTACATGCAGCGCGCGTTGCGCGGCGTGCCGCAAAGCGAGCCGGCGCAACCCGACGGCGTGACTTCAGTCGACGGCGAGCTGTTCTATTCGGATATGACGCCGGGGAATGGTTTCGTGGCGAGTATCGGGCTCGATTCCGCGAATCCGACGGCGGGTGTTAGCGATGCGGTCGGCGGTGTCGGGCCCGCGGGCATGACGCCGCCGGCGGTGCCGCCGCCGAGCGTGTCGTCGAACGAGAAGAAGCAGATCATGGATCTGTTTGAGTCGAATAAGCCTTGAAGATGGGAAGGGCGTGCGAGCGGTGCTCGCACGCGCTGTGTTCTGCGCAGACCGCAAGGCAATGCGGACTTATGCGCGGGTCTGCCGTGTCGCTGAGACTAAGCGGACGGCTGCGGCGTGTAATGCCGCCGACAATACGCCAGGTGCATGGTCGCTTTCAGTAGCCTGCCTCTCGGCGTATCTCTTTCAGTTGTGCGTAACTGATTATCTGAAAATGCTGTTCGTCGTTGAATTGGGCGATGAGCTTTGAGTCGTCGGGTGGCGTTTCTCCAAACATCTGGTAGTGAAATGCAAGCGTGGTCACATAGTTGACAGTTGGCACGATTGAGTGGGCTCGCGTGTAGCCACCGGTCTTCACGGCACGCCAGAAAACCCTGTCGCCGACGATGCTCTCAGACGAGTCCTTGAAGAGCCAGACTGCGCATGCGGGAAACGCAGCTCGCGTCAGGAAATAGCAATTGGTGTCGTTGAAATCGATCCCGTTGGATTCCTTGCAGATGCCAAGCACGCGGCCGTCTGCCGCAATTATTGTGCGAGTAGCCGTGACCACCTGCGCACCCGTCATCTGTACTATTGAGCGCATCGTTTCGATGTGGTTTGGCTCGTACCAGTTGTCGGCATCGAGAAAGCAGATCGCATCGAAACCATTGGCAGCCGCGCACGCGGCACCTACTCCACGAGGAGTGTCTCCATAGTCAGCATGGTTCGGAATCTTGATGTGGACGACGCTTTCCCAGCTATCGACATCGGCAGCAGGGAACCCATCGGCGACCATGAAGTGAGTGACGTCCCCTTGCTGTCCAAGGACGCTCTCGTGGCACCTTCGTAGAACGTCAAGCGGCTCTTTATAGTACGGGCTAATAACGGCGACTCGCATGAAGAATTCCCGAGGTATCCATGGAGCGGCGAATTATATATATCGGTAGGTCGCAGAAGGCTATCTCGATTAATGGTCGCGCGAGGTCTACGTCCTTGAAGGCAATCCCTGCCGCTTATGCTTCATTGCGCACCGCTGCCGATAACCCCAGCCCGCTCAACGAGTTAGCCTGCTTATCAGAAAGTTTTCAACAGGCTCATGAACATCAACTGGGGATAACTCAGGCCGACTAATTCGTACCACCAGGTTTCGCCTCTACTCCCCGCGAAACCTCCCCCAAACTCGCCTGCCCACCGTCGCCCCCCACCGGCGGATTCCCCATCGCCTGAAACAGCGCCGCCGTATCCGCGAGCCGTGCGCTCGTGTAGCGAATCTCATCGAGCTGCGCATTACGAAACTGCTGCTCGCTGGTCCGCGTCGACGACACCGGCACGGCGCCGAGCCGATAGCGCCCCGACGTTTCATCGAAAACACCCTGCGCCGAACGCGCCGCCGTACTCGCGGCATCCAGCGCCTGCGCGTCGTGTTCGAGCGCGGCGAGCGTATCGGCGACATTCTGGAACGCGGCGAGCACCGTTTGCTTGTATTGCGACACCGTGGCCTCGTAGGTGTTCATGGCCGCGCGGCGCTGCGCCATCAGCGCGCCGCCGTGAAAGAGCGGCTGCGACAGCGACGCGCCGATGCTCCAGATCGCGCCCGCGCCCGAAAGCGCGACCGGCCAACTGAAGCCGCCTTGTCCCATCGACGCGCTCAGCGACAGGCTCGGATACATCTGCGCGGTCGCCACGCCAACATCGGCGGCGGCGGCTTTCAACGCGGCGTCGGCGGCCTGAATGTCGGGCCGCGCACGCAAGAGTTCGCTCGGCACCACGACCGGCACCTGCTCGGGCAGATGCAAGCTCGCGAGTTGGAGATCGTCCGGCGCGGCGTCCGGCGTGCGGCCCAGCAGCACGGCGAGCGCGTGACGCGTCGTTTGCCATTGCTGCCTGAGCCCCGGCAGACTCGCCGACAAACTCGCCGCACTTTGTTGCGCGCTCAACTGATCGGCATGCGAGACGGCGCCAAGCGCGTAGCGCCGCGCGGTGTCGTGAGCCTGATCGTTGGCAAGCGTGACGAGCCGCTCGGTGGTGTCGATCTGCGCGCGCAATGCTGCGCTCGTGATCGCGGCGCTCACGATGTTCGCAGCGAGCGCGCGCCGCGCGGCGTCGAGTTGATAGGCCTGCACGTTCACGCGCGCGGCGAGCGCGGCATCGGCGAGACGCGCGGCGCCGAACAGGTCGATCGTATAGTGCGCCTGCAATTGGCCGACGAAGATGTTGTACAGAAACGTGTTCGGGCCGATCTCCGGAATCGCCAGCGCGCGATTGCGGGTTGCCTGACCGCCCGCGTCGATGGTGGGCAGCATCGAACTGCCGATCTGCGCGCGCAGTTGCTCGCGCGCGGCGGCAAGCGTCTGTTCGGTGGCGGCGAGCGTCGGGCTATTGCGCAAGCCTTCGTCGACGAGCGCGTTCAACGCATCCGACCGATACAGCGTCCACCACTCGGGCACGGGCTTCGCGCCGACCATGAACTGCTGCGCGACGCCTTGCGCGGCGACGGTTTGCGCCGGTTGCGCCTCGCTGCCGTAGTGGAGCGGCTGCGGCATCGCCGGCGGCTCGCCGTTCGGTCCGAACGAACAGCCGGCAAGCGAAGCGGCGAGCGCGAAGGTGAAGCCGGCAAGCGCCGTGTTGCGCGAGACGCGTGCCGGCGAGAAAGCCGCCAACCTGCTCAGGAAGCGGGAATGTGCGAACTGGTTCATGTTCAATTCCCCGTGTGCGCCGCGCCGGATTCGGGCGGCGTTTGCGGCTCGCGCTCGTCGTTGCGTACGCGGAACGACAGCGCGTAGAGAGCCGGCAGATAGAACAAGGTGAGGACGGTCGCGCTCGTGATGCCGCCCATCAGCGCGGTGGCCATCGGCCCGAAAAAGTTCGAGCGCAACAGCGGAATCAGCGCGAGCACGGCAGCGGCCGCGGTCAGCGTGATCGGCCGGAAGCGCCGCACGGTCGCGCCGACAATCGCGTCGAAGCGCTTTTGCCCCGAGGCGATGTCCTGCTCGATCTGGTCGACCAGAATCACCGAATTGCGCATGATGATGCCGAACATCGCAATCACGCCGAGCATCGCGACGAAGCCGAACGGCTTGCCGAACAGCAGGAGGGTAAAGACGACGCCGATCAATCCGAGCGGCGCCGTCAGCACCACCATCAGCACGCGCGCGAAGCTCTGCAACTGGATCATCAGCAATGTGAGCACGACGACGATCATGATCGGCATTTGCGCATTGATCGACGCCTGGCCTTTGCCGCTTTCTTCGACGGAACCGCCGATCTCGATCCGGTAGCCGACAGGCAAGCTCGCGCGAATCGGCGCGAGCGCCTTGTCGACGGCATGCGTCACGTCGATGCCTTGCGCGCCCGGCGCGACGTCGGACTGCACGGTGATGGTCGGCTGACGGTCGCGTTCCCAGATCACGCCGTACTCAAGATCGTTGCGCAGATGCCCGAGCGTGCCGAGCGGCACCGCGCCGTTCGGCGTGGGCATGGCGAGCGTGACGAGCTTCGCCGGGTCCACGCGCTCGGCTTTCGGCGCGCGCAGATCGACGCTGATCAGCTTGTCGCGCTCGCGATACTGCGTGACGGTATAACCGGAAAGCGTCATCGCGAGGAAGCTCGAAATGTCGTCTGAACTCACGCCCAGTTCGCGCGCTTTTGTCTGGTCGACTTCGAAGCGCACCGACCGTTCGGCCGGCTCGTCCCAATCGAACTGCACGTTGCGCGTATCGCGGTCGGCGCGCAGCGTCGCCGCGACGCGCTCGGCGATCGAGCGCACGGTCGCGATGTCGTCGCCGCTCACGCGGAACTGCACGGGATAGCCGACCGGCGGCCCGTTTTCGAGGCGCGACAAGCGCGTGCGAATCGCGGGAAAGTTATTGCGCAGTTCGGGCTCGAGCCATTGCGCGAGCTTCTCGCGCTCTTTCACGGACTTCGCGGTGATCACGAACTGCGCGAAATTCGGCTGCGTCAGTTGCTGGTCCAGCGGCAGATAAAAACGCGGCGCGCCGGTGCCGACGAAGTCCACCGAGTGATCGATTTCAGGGCGTCCCACGAGTACCTTTTCGAGCCGCTTCGCCTCGCGCAAGGTCGCGTCGAACGATGCGCCTTCTGGCAGCCGCACGTCCACCAGCAGTTCGGGCCGGTCCGAACTCGGGAAGAACTGCTGCGGCACCAGCGCGAAGCTGGCCATCGCCACGACGAACAGCACGATGGTGATGGCGAGCACGATGAAGCGCCGCTCGATACACCAGCCGATCCAGCCGCGCAGACGCTTATAGAAGCCCGTGTCGTAGATGTCGTGTTCGTGGTCAGGAGCGTGATGCGCCTCGCGCTTGCGCTCGGGCAGCAGGTGAAAACCGAGCAGCGGAATCAGCACGACCGCCGCGAGCCACGACGCGATCAACGCGATCGCCGAGACTTCGAAAATGGAGCGCGTGTATTCGCCGGTGCTCGACTTGGCCAATGCGATCGGCAGAAAGCCCGCGACGGTGACGAGCGTGCCGGTCAGCATCGGAAACGCCGTGCTCGTGTAGGCGAACGCCGCGGCGCGCGTGCGGTTCCAGCCCTGCTCAAGCTTCACGGCCATCATTTCGACGGCGATGATCGCGTCGTCGACCAGCAGGCCGAGCGCAAGCACCAGCGTGCCGAGCGATACCTTGTGCAGTCCGATGTCGAACATATACATGCACAACGCCGTCACGGCGAGCACGACCGGAATCGAGATGACCACCACCATGCCGGTGCGCACGCCGAGCGACACCAGGCTCACCACCAGCACGATCGCGATGGCTTCGGCCACGGCTTCCAGGAAGTCGTCGACGGAATGAGCGACGGCGTGCGGCATGCTCGACACTTCGGTCAATTGCAAACCGGCGGGCAGCGCCTTGCGCAGGCCGACCATTTGCGCGTCGAGTGCCTTGCCGAGACGGATCACATCGCCGCCCGGCTGCATCGTCACGCCGATGCCGAGCACCGCCTTGCCGCCCGCGCGCATCTGCGTGACGACCGGATCGTCGTAACCGCGCTTGATCGTCGCGATGTCGCCGAGACGGAACGAGCGGCCGTTGATGCGGATCAGCGTGTCGGCAAGCGCGTTCACGTCCTTGAACTGGCCGGTGGGACGCACGAACACGCGGTCGTCGGTCGTGGTCAGCGTGCCCGCCTGCGACACCGCGTTCTGCGAGTTGATCGCCTGCCCGAGTTGTTGCGGCGAAATGCCGAGCCGCGTGAGCTGCGTGTTCGTGATCTCGACGTAGATGTGCTGATCGGGATCGCCGAAGTAATCCACCTTGGCGACGCCGGGCACGCGCAGCAGCACAGTGCGCAACTGGTCCGCGTAATCGTGCAGTTGCGCGGGCGAGAAGCCGTCGCCTTCGAGCGTGAAGATGTTGGTGTAGACGTCGCCGAATTCGTCGTTGAAGAACGGACCCTGAACGCCTTGCGGCAAGGTCGCGGCGATGTCGCCGACTTTCTTGCGCACCTGATACCAGGTTTCGGGCACGTCCTTCACGGGCGCGGAGTCTTTCATCGTGAAGAACATCAGCGACTCGCCGGGGCGCGAGTAGCTGCGCACGAAGTCGATGGCGGGCGTTTCCTGCAGCTTGCGGCCGATGCGGTCCGTCACCTGTTCCTGGACCTGGCGCGCGGTCGCGCCGGGCCAGAAGGTGCGGATCACCATCACGCGAAACGTGAACGGCGGGTCTTCGGATTGCGCGAGGCGCGTGTAGGCGAGGGCGCCGAACGCGGTGGCCAGTGCGATCAGGAAGACGACCAGCGCCTGATGGCGCAGCGCCCACGCGGACAGATTGAAGCGTCCTTCTTCTTGCGTCGCGCTCATGAAGCGAAGTCCTCGGGATGCAGTGGCGCAATCGCGCGGACTTTCTCACCGGCGCTGACCGTATGCACGCCTTGCAGCACGACGTGCTCGCCGTTCTTCAGGCCCTGGCTCACGACGATCGTGCGCTCGTTATAGCGCGCGACCGTGACGCGGCGCAACTCCAGCGCGCTGTCCGCCGCTCGCACGACCCACACGGCCGGCTGCGTGCCGTCGTGAAAGAGCGCGGTGGACGGCAGCACGAAAAAGCCGTGCTCGTCTTCGGCGTTGCTCGCCGCCGAAGACGAACGCGCCGACAGCGCGATGTCCGCGGTCATGCCGAGGCGCACGTCGGGCCCCGGATTGTCGAGCGTGAGTTTCGCGCGATAGGTGCGGCTTTGCGGATCGGCGGCGGGCGACAGTTCGCGCACGCGCGCCGTGAACTTGCGGCCAGGCAGTGCGCCGAGCGTGACGTTCGCCGTTTGCCCGACCGCGAGGCCGGCGAGCGCGCTTTCCGGCACGTCGCAGACCACGTCGAGTTCGCCGCTCCACGCGAGGTTGTAGACGGCCTGGCCCGCCGACACGTTCTGACCTGTGTCAGCCTGCTCGGCGGTGATCACGCCGGCGTGATCGGCGGCGAGCGTCGTGTATTGCAACTGATCTTTCGACAACGCCGCCTGCTGCGCCGCCTGATCGCGCTGCGCAGCGGCCGACGCATATGCGTTGGTGGTCTGCTCAAGTTGCGCGGGGGCGATCAGATTTTCCTTGGCTTGCGCCCGGTCGCGGTCGAGCTGCTGCTTCGCGTATTGATAGCTGTGCTCGGCGGCGGCGAGCTGCGCCTGCGCGCTCGCAGCGTTCTTTTGCGCATCCGCGGGATCGAGGCGGGCGACGATCTGGCCGCTCTTCACCACGTCGCCAAGACGCACGCGCCGCTCGACGATTTTTCCGCCGACGCGAAACGACAGCGGCGTCGAATAACGCGCCTGCACCTCGCCCGGCAGCGACGCGACGGGCGCGGCGTTGCCGTCCGCATGAACCGCGACGGCCACGACGGGCCGCGGCTCGGGCGCCGCGGCTTCCTTTTTTGAACACGCGCTCAATGCGACGACGCCCGCAAGCGCGAGCGCAACGGCGAGGCGGCGCGCACGCCGTTGCCCCGCGAGGCGAGGAGACTGCTGGCGCATCGCTTCAGATGCGCGGAAACCGGGACGCTTCACAATGACCCCAACCGGAAACAGCGAAGAACATGGCAGGCCGCAGCGGCATACCAGCGAAGAGCGCACGCCCGGTCATGCAATTGGCATACGCATCTGATTTTCAATGATGCCTCGCATTCTAATACACACCTGTATCTGAATGTCGATGTGAATTAGAATTCTTTTCGGTGCTAGACTTGCGCCCATGAAACGGCAAAGACTCACACGCGAGCAAAGCAAAGACCAGACGCGGCAGCGTCTGCTCGACGCTGCGCAGGCAACTTTTATGAAGAAGGGCTTTGTCGCGGCGAGTGTCGAGGACATCGCCGCGGCGGCGGGCTACACGCGCGGCGCGTTCTATTCGAACTTCCGCAGCAAGAACGAACTGTTCCTGGAACTGCTGCGGCGCGACCACGAGGCCATGCAGGCGGGCTTGCGCGCGATTTTCGAAGAGGCGGTCACGCGCGAGCAAATGGAAGAGCGCGTGATGCGCTACTACAGCAACCTGCATCGCGAGAACAAATGTTTTTTGCTGTGGGTCGAGGCGAAGCTGCTGGCGGTGCGCGACGGCCGCTTCCGGCTACGGTTCAACGCGTTCATGCACGAGAAGCTCGAGCAGCTCGCCGCGTATGTGAGCGAGTTCTCGGAGCGGGTCGGCACACCGCTGCCGCTGCCGGCCGCGACGCTGGCGCTGGGCTTGATGGGTTTGTGCGACGGCGTGCAGTTCTTCTACACGGTCGATCCGCAGAATGTGCCGAGTGAAACGGCAGAAGCGGTGCTGGCTGGATTTTTCGCGCGCGTGGTGTACGGGCGCAGCGCCTGAGGGCGCGAGGTGCTTAAAGCGCGCGAGGGCGCGTGAAGCGCGAGCATGCGTGGGGCTGAAGATGCCCCACGCCTTTGCGCATAAGTCCCGCTGCGGGAATCAGTTTGTCGTGAACTGCGTGCAGGTATCGACGACGGGGCTCGCGCACACGAACGAATATTCGCCGCTGTAGCGCAGGACTTCTTTACCCGCATGAAGAACGACCTTGATGTCCGGGCAGCGCTCGTAAGCGATGAACGCCGAGCAGGCTGCGGCGGACCAGCAGACCAGAGAAAACGCGATTTTTTCGAGAAGCTGGAAACGGTGTGGCATGGCTAGAGGCTGACGAAATAGCTAGCGGTGAAATTGTTCAGGCGCCATCTTACCAGCATCTAAGGGTTTATACCTAGTCTGACTCCGCAATCACGGGTGAAACGTCGCGCGCACGCATCGGCCAAGCTGGCGCGATTGTCATGTGCAGGTCAGGGTTGGGACAGGTCGGGTCGATACAATCGATTCGTTGGGCAAATCCGCGCGAGCCTTGCCGCGCGGGGTGATGGAGGCGGCAGCGCGCGCCCGGCCCGGCATCTCGACGCAGGAGTCGCCCCATGAATCAATTGCAGTCCATGCGCGTGTTCGTCAAAGTGGCGGACCTCGGCAGTTTCGTCCGCGCGGCAAACGCGCTGGATCTTTCCACCGCTGTCGTCACGCGCCATGTGGCCGATCTGGAAGCGCGCCTCGGCGCCCGTTTGCTCAATCGCACCACGCGCCGTCTGTCGCTGACGGAGTCGGGCGCGACCTATCTGGAGCGCGTGCGTCATCTGCTCGACGATCTCGAAGGCGTCGAGCAGATGCTGGCCGCGCGCCATCACGAGCCGGTCGGCACCCTACGGATCGTCGCGCCGGTGGTGTTCGGGCTGCAAAGCCTCGCGCCGGCCGTGCAGTCGTACGCGGCGCGCTATCCGGACGTCGTGCCCGATGTGACGCTCGCCGACCGCCAGGCGGATCTCGTCGAAGAAGGTTTCGACGTGGGCATCATGGTCGGGCGTCCGGCGCGCAGTGCGAGCATCGTCACGCGGCGACTCACCACCTGTCAGCTAACCGTTTGTGCGACGCCGGCCTATCTCGCGCAGCACGGCACGCCGACGCGCCCCGACGATCTGTTGCGTCATCCGTGTCTGAGCCGGGCGCCCGAGCAGGGCGGCGAGGAGCGTGTGTTCAGCGGACCGGAAGGGCTCGTGCGCGTGAGGACCACCAACGCGATTGCCGCGAACAATAGCGAAATGCTGCGGCAGTTCGCGCTGCTCGGCATGGGCGTCGCGATTCTGCCGAGCTATCTGATTGGCCGCGACCTGGCGTCGGGCCGGCTTGTCGAACTGCTCGGCGATTACCGCCTGCCCGAGATCGAGATCACGATTGTCTATCCGAGCCGCCTTCACTTGCCGGCGAAGGTGCGGACTTTCGTCGATCACCTCGTCGAGCATTTCGAGTCGGACTTCACGGCGCCGGCGCGCGATTCGCGACATGCGAAGCGTGCAGGTGCGCTCGCGGGTTGCGGAGTCCGGCATGTGCGGCCACGAGCGGGCGCCGCCGCCGGTCTCGCAACGGCGCCGGGCTAGATCCAGAGATCGTTGACGGCCGTGCGTTCGTTGGTTGCTTCGCCAGTGTTCTTGACGCCGCGCGGCTCGATCAGCAGCAGCTTCACTTCGCGCTCCGCGAACGGCTTGTGTTCGGTGCCTTTCGGCACGACGAACATTTCTCCCGCCGACAGCGTCACGAAACCGTCGCGCATGTCGATGCGCAACTGGCCGTCCAGCACGATGAAAGTCTCGTCGGTGTCGGCATGCTCGTGCCACACGAAATCGCCTTCGATGCGCACGACCTTGAACTGATAGTCGTTCATTTCGGCAACGACGCGCGCTTGCCATTGGTCCTGGAACAGCGCGAGTTTTTCAGCGAAATTGATCGCGCGGTAGGTTTGTTGTTCTGGCTGGACGTCGGACATGTGGTGCTCCTTCCAAAGAGGGTTGCTGTCTCGGGAAAGAGCATAGCGCGCGCGGACGAGGCGCGTCTGGAACGTTTGTGCGCGGGAGCGGGGCGCGAGCGGCGGCGCTTAGGTCGCGCTTAGGTCGCCTTTAGGTCGGGCTTTTGACCGCGCTCACCTGCGCCCGCACTCACCTGCGGACAAACTCACACACTGAGTCCCGGCCCGAAATTGCCGCCGATCAGCCGCGTGACCGAATCGACGTCCGCGTAGTCCTGCTCAGGCAGGCCGTCGAGCATCGACAGGACTTCGTTGCTCGCACCTGCCTCGCGCGCCGCGTCGACGAGTGCGTCCTTGTTGGCGGGGAAATGGATTTCGCTGAGTACGTCGGAGATCTGCAAGTCGATGGATTCCCCGGGGATGGACGATGCCGTCATGCAAGCGCTCCTGCAGATAAAGTTGGAATGAATCGCGGCGCCGCCCGAGCCGCACAAGCCGCCGGCGCCGCTCAAGCCGCACGCGGACCGCCGCGAGCCGGAACTCCGTATTGCCGGCCGGTTCGCCGCACTCGACCCCTCGGTCGAAGCGGACCGAGCAAAGCCACGCAACGGGCGCTGCTGTCAGGTCTGCAAGCGCTCATTGCGCGCCGCAAACCCACGCTCCGGATGTCGCGACTTCGGCAGGACGATATGCTGCCATTGCTGCGGACGATTGTCGTCCGTGACGGCCACGTCAGGCGCTGCGGGGGCGACTGGCGCGGCGTTCGCGCGTTCGGCGAGGGTGCTCGCCGGCGTGCCGTCCTGCGCGGTGTGAACCGGCGCGGCAAAGCACGAAGCGGACAGCGTCACCATGGTCAACAGTGTCGAGGTTTTCATGCCCGACCTCCTAAGCTCATGCGGCGCTAAGCATTCAGCAAGGGCTGTGCCGTCCCCGCGTCGAAAGGAAAGCGCAAGCCGCGCGAGGCCGGGCTGCAAAGGCCGCGCGCTTTGGTCGGGCGGGGCGCGTAATGCTTGCCCAGCGGCCTGCAAAGCAAGCTTGCCGCGCGCCTCGTGACCACCCATTGTAAATCGCCGATGATGGCGCGGGAATGGCAGTCAAAAGGCAGTGGTGTTCAGCAGTTTGCAGGCGCGGCGGCGCGGCACGGCTGATCGCGCGAGCGGCTGTTCGCGCGTCGCGAAGCTCGCGTCGCTCCATCCTTGCACGCCGCCGCTACCTCAGCACATCGAAGCGCGTCCACGGCCACGACGGCCGGTCGCGCATATAGCCGTTCAGCCAGTTCCACTGCGGATGCCGCTTCATGAACGCCTGGGCGTCGAACGGCCGGCCGCACGGATGTCCCCAGCGCGCCGAGAACGCCATGTCGCGCGCCATCTCGCTGTCGACCACCTTGCCGTCGTTCGCGCCCCACGGATTGAACGGCCCGTGATCCGAGCCGCCGAAACGCGCGTCGTCCAGTTCCAGATGTCCGCAGATCGTGCGCGAACACGGGTTGTCGTTGCGATCGAGATAGACGTCGTGATGATCGGCGATCATCGCCTTCGCGAGCTCGACGTCGATCTTGCCGCGGTGCATCTCCTCGAGCTGCATGAAGCGCAGACGCCGCGCGCCGTTCTTGCGCACGTCGGTATAGTCCTCGCCTTCGCCGATGCATTCCTGGTTGCGGATCTTCAGATCGGTCGCCGTGTTGTAGCCGCTGTAGAAGCCGTCCTTCGTGCTCTCGAAGCCGGAGTAGTGCAGCCCCAGTTCATAGCGCGCGATCTCGCCGGTCTTGATGTCGCCGAGCAGCCAGCTATTCGCGTAGCCGCCGTTGTTCGCCACGGCAAACATTTCGCACCATTCGCCGATGCTGTTCGCGTATTGCGACGCGCGTCGAGAACGGTAGAACTCGGGCGCGCCCGCCGCGTTGTAGCCGACGAAGTTCGAGATGGTCGTCTCCGTCACCATCAGTCCCGCGGCCGTGACCCAGAAATCGGTGAGGCTCGAAATGCAGCCCGGCAGGCCCTGCATCAGAATGCGGTTGCCCTCGTCGGGCACGATGTCGAAGATGACGTTAAACGCATCGCCCGCGGCGTAGCGGTCCCACGAGTTGTGCGCCATCACGATGCGGCCGTCGCGCGTGGCGTTGCCCGTTGCGATGAACGCGCTGCAATGATGGCCGCGCCGGCCGCGCCAGGGCTTGAGTCCGAGGCCGGGCTTTTGCTGGGCCGCGTGCGCGGGCCACCAGCTTTGCAGCAGATCCATGTAGCCGTTCCACGCGAGCACTTCGGCGAACGGCAGTTTCGCGCCGTCGGCGATGCCCTGAATTTCGTCGGCGAATTCGGTGTCGAGCTTGTTGGCGAACTGCGAGACGGCAGCCTCGACGAAGGTGTCGAACTCTTCGCCGGTGTCCCACTTCGCAAGGTAGCGGGCGGTGCGGATTGCGTTGCGGATTTCGGCTGCGAGCAGTTGGCCGTGCTGTTCGCCGCGATCGTACGGCTCGCCTTCGATGTGCAGGAAAACCCAGCCCGCCTGGTCGCGGCGCGCGGCGTCAAGGGACGGTTCGCTCATCTTCCCTCCGATCGAATGGCGGGCGTCGCGCTCGCCCGGCCTGGCGTAAGCTCGCGCTGCCGATGCCGCCGCAGCGTCTTTTCATTGTAGAGATTCTGCGATGCTTTGCACGGGCGCGCCGCCCGCGTGCGGAGCCGCCGTGCTCAGCGCGTCGGATTCATCCGGAAGTACGCATCGAGCAGCGACGTTTTATAAACCACGCCCGCGAGCCGCGGATGCGCGGCGCTTTCGACAACCGGCAGGCGCTCGCCCTGGAACGCCATGAAGTGCTGCAACGCGACGCCGAGCGGCATGTCGGGCGTGAGCACGTCGAAGTGCGGCTGAAGATAGTCGGCGGCGGTTCGCGTCGAGGTATCGCGCTTGTCGAGCAGATCGGACGTGATGTCCTTCAGCGCGACGACGCCGAGAAAGGCGCCCGATTCGTTCGCCACATACAGATACTTGACCGGATATTCGAGGAACACGCGCGTCATGTCGTGCACGGTCGCATTGGGCGGCACGACGGTCTGCGCGGGGCGGATCAGCTCGCGCATCTGCGTCGCGCGCAGGCGCGTGCGTTCCTGCTCTTCCTGATTGCGGCGCAGCGTGATTTCGTACATCGACGTCTTGCCGATCGCCCGCGAGACAAAGTACGCGACGACGCACGAAAGCATCAGCGGCAACACCACCTGGTAGCTGAGCGTCATCTCGAAGATCATCAGGATCGCCATCAGCGGGGCCTGCGTCGCGCCCGCGAGGAAAGCGCCCATGCCGACCATCGCATACGCGAACGGCGCCGAGGTGCCGTGCGGCCACAACGCGTGCATGCTCTGGCCGAACAGCGAGCCGACCACCGCGCCGACGAACAGCGTCGGCGTGAACACGCCACCCACGGCGCCCGAACCGGCAGTGGCCGCGGTCGCCACCAGCTTGAACACCAGCACGACGACGAGCGCGGTCCACGTCCACGGCGAATGCAGGATGGAGTTGACGACGCTGTAGCCGTTGCCCCACACCTCGGGCGTCCATACGGACAGAATGCCGACCACGAGCCCGCCGAGCGCAAGCCGCGCGGGCAGCGGCAACGGCAGCTTGCCGAACAGCGCCTTGGAGCCGTCGAGCAGCCGCAGAAACTGCGGCGCGGCTGCGCCGCACAGCAGTCCGAGCGCGACGAACAGCAACACCTCGACGCCCGCCACCGGCGGAAACACCGGCATTTCATACGGCGGCTTGTAGCCGGCGAATTCGCGCATCGTGATGTTGGCGACGACTGCCGCGACGACCACGGGCCCGAAGCTTTCCATCGCGATCGAGCCGAGCACGATCTCGGTGACGAAGAACGCACCCGCGATCGGTGCGTTATACGCCGAGGTGATGCCGGCCGCCGCGCCGCAGGCCACCAGCAGGCGCAGCCGCGGCGGATCGAAGTGCACCCAGCGCCCGATCAGCGAGGCCGCGAGCGCGGCAAGCTGCACCATCGGACCTTCGCGGCCGATCGAGCCGCCGCTTGCAATGGTGAACAGCGACGAGACGCTGCGCCACAGACTCAGCTTGACCGGCACCACGCCGTCGCCGATCGCCACGGCCTCCATGTAGTCGATGTGATTGCATTTGTCGGCATGACGACGCGCGATCAGCAGCAGCGAACCGGCGATCAGCCCGCCCGCCGCCGGCAGCCAGATGCGCACCGTCCACGGCAGGCTGCGCGCCATTTCGACGAAGCTGCCGGCCTTGCCGGCCACCAGCAGTTGCAGGATCTCGATGCCGCGGCGAAAGGCGATCGTCGCAAAGGCGCCCGCGACGCCGACCACCACCGACCAGACCAGCATCGTATGGGCGTCGGAGAGACGGAAAAGATCTTGCGCGCGGGTGCGCAGCTTCAGCAGGAATGAAAGCACGTCGGCGGTACGGAGCGGGAAGAAGCGTTGAAAAGCGCGCACGGTAACAGCAGCGCGCCCGCTGGACGAAGCGGGCGCGCTGCCGGACGTGAACGGGGAAGGGCGGCGCGGCTCAAGCCGCCGCCTTGTCGAGTTCGGGATAGTGCCTGAAGATGCACGCCTCGTTATGTTCAATGCGGCGCTCGGACTGCAGATAGGCGGCGATATTCGGCCGCTCCATCACCGCGGCATGCAAGGCGGCGAGCCGCGGATACTGCTCGCCGAAGCGCTTCAGCGCGCGCGGGAACGCGTAAAGCAATCCGTCGATCAACTGGAACATCGAGAGATCGACGTAGGTGAGCGAGTCGCCGACCATGAAGGTGTCGCCGGCCGGATTCTGTTTCAGCACGCGCTCGAAATACTTCATGAACTTCGGAATCCGGTTGTCGATGAAGTCATGCGCCCGCGTTTTCGCGGCGTCTTTCTGGTCTTCGTAATAGAGGCTGGCCGCGAGCGGGTGATGCGTGTCGTGGGCTTCGGTCACCACGTCGGCGATAGTCAATTGCAGGCCGTTTGCGACGTAGCGCAAGCTTTCCACGGACGGCGCGAGATTCAGGCGCGGTCCGAGATAAAAGAGGATGTTCGCGGTCTGCGCGATCACCAGGTCGCCGTCTTTCAGAAACGGCGGAGCGAACGGCGGATAGGGCTCGTCCCTGCTTTTCATGACCGCCATCATCGCGCCGGTGCCGAGACCTTCGGACGGCTCGCCGCGCGCCACTTCGACATAGTCCGCGCCGGCTTCTTCCAGCGCGAGCCTCACAAATTCGCCACGGCCTTGCAGGCCGTCCCAATAGTAGAGTTCCAGGCTCATCGATCTGTCCTCATTCGGGTTGCGGGAAGGGTGTGCGGAACGCGTCGCGCTTGCTGCTGCGGGCGCTGGCGATGCTGTTTTGCGTCGTTCGCGTCGTTTGCGTTGTTCGCGTTTCTCGCACGCCAGCCAGTATGCCGCGCGGCGCGGCCGGATGCTTTCCCAGACGCACGAAACCCCGCACGCGGCGGGGTGTGTTCGGGCGAAGTGCGGCTTAGCCGAAGAAGTGCTGGACAGCCCATGTGATACCCAGTCCGCCCGCAATCAGCCACACGTACAGGATGAAGCCCGTGGTCAGCGCACGCGGACCTGCCTCGCGGATTTGCGAAATGCGCGTTTCGATGCCGAGCGCGGTCATGGCCATGGTCAACGCGAAGGTGTCGAGCGTGTTGAGCGTGCTGGTGGCGGCTTGCGGCAGCACGTGCAGCGAGTTGATCACGACGAACGCGAGGAAGCCGAGCGCGAACCAGGGAATCGCGAGCTTGCCCGGACGACGCTGTTGAACCGAAGCGCCTTGTTGCGAGCTGGCAGACGATGCGTCAACGTCGCGGCGCGCCGCACGGTTGACCCACAAGCCGACCACGAGCAGCACCGGCACGAGCAGCATCACGCGAGTCATCTTGACGATGGTGGCGATATGCGTCGCTTCCGGGCTTACGTTGCTCGCCGCGCCGACCACCTGCGCGACCTCGTGAATCGTGCCGCCAAAAAAGAGTCCGGCGCCCGTCGTGTCGAGATGCAGCCAGCCCGCCTTGAAGAGAACCGGGTAGAGGAACATGGAGAGCGTGCCGAACAGCACGACGCTGCCCACCGCCATCGCGCTTTTGTGCGGCTTGGATTGCAGCGTCGACTCGAAGGCGAGCACGGCCGCGGCACCGCAGATCGCGCTGCCCGCAGCGGTGAGCAGCGCGGTGTCGCGGTCGAGCTTCATGATTTTCATGCCGGCCCACGTGCCGATTACGAGCGTGCTCACGACGATCAACACCGATTCGGCGAGGCCCGGCAAACCGACCTGGGCGATTTCCTGAAGGCTCACGCGCAGGCCGAAGAACGCGACGGCGATGCGCAGCAGCTTGCGCGCGGAAAAATTGACGCCGGCCGCCCAGCTTGCCGGCATGCCGTCGCGCAGCGCGTTGCCGTAAATCGCGCCGGCGACGATACCGACGATCAGCGGGCTCAGCCCCAGCCCCGCAATCGCAGGGATCTGGGCGATGCGCGTGACGGCGGCGGCGAACAGGGCGACGAACAGAATGCCGTTGAGCTGGCCGCGGGCGGATGACGCTTCGGCGGTGGCGGCGGTGAGGCGGGCGGTGGTCATGGGTGCAGCCTTTGGACTGACTGAGTCGATGGGTCTAATCCTAAGTTAGATATATGAATATGAAAAATCGTGATTTAGAATGGAAACTATCCGCTTTGCCGATAGTTCGTTGCCATGATGCCTGATCAGCTTATAACGTTTGCCGCCGTCGCCGAACATCTGAACATCAGCCGCGCCGCGCTGGCTCTGCATTTGTCGCAGCCGGCGGTGTCGGGGCAACTGCGTCAGCTTCAGGATGAATTCGGCGAGCCGCTTTATCAGCGCGACGGGCGCGGCGTGCGTCTGACGCCGGCGGGCGAGCAACTCGCGCAGTACGCCGCGCGGCTGCGCGACACCTGGCGCCAGGCGCATGCGTACCGCGACGCGCTGCGCGGCCTCGAACACGGCACGCTGCGGATCGGCGCCACCACCACGCCCGCCAGTTATCTGCTGCCTTATCTGATCGCGGATTTTCATCGGCAGTATCCGGACGTGACGCTGCATACCGCCGACGGCAATACGACCGACATCGTCGGCGCGCTCGGCTCGGTCGATATCGCACTGATCGAGGGGCCGGTCGGCACCGACCTGCCGCCGGATACGGCCGTGCACGCGTGGCGCGAGGACGAGATCGTGGCGATCATGCCGCGCACGCATCGGCTCGCGGAGGGGATGGGAGCAGACGCGGCAAATGCGGCAAATGCCGGGCTTGACCTTGCCGCGCTCGGCGCGGAGCCGCTGATCGTGCGCGAGGCGGGCTCGGGCGTGCGGCAAGTCGTCGAGCGTGCGTTTGCCCGCGCGGGCGTGCCGATGCGCGTGGCGCTGGAAATTGCCGGCGTCGAAGGCGTCAAGGAAGCGGTGCGGGCGGGCATGGGCATCGGCTTCGTCTCGGCAATGTCGATGCGGCACGAAAACGGCGCGCTGCGCGTGTTCTCGCTGAGCCCCGAGCCGCTGACGCGGCGGCTGTCGATTGTCGTGCCGCACGCGAGCGCGCCGTCGCGTGCGGTCAAGCGGTTTTTGGCGTTGTGTCTGGAGGATGGGGCGTAGACACCGAGCGCTGCGGCGCGCCGTGCCAACACAGCCCACAGCCCCGCCTGGGGATTTCCACTATGGTCTCCGACACGAACCCAAGCGCACTATTCGCCTATCGCAAGCGCTTCGGCGCTTTTTTGAAATTCGCCTTTGGAACCGGTTCCATTGACGAAAGCTCGACGAAACACACGGCAGTGACGACATGACGGATGCAGTGGAAGTAGCGATTGTTGCCAGCGCTTTCGGCGCCGACGCGGTGCGCACGGCGGGTCACCGCAAGTGGGCGGAGGCGAGCCGGCGCGCCCGGGCGACCGGTTTCGAAGTGCGTCGCGAGCTGTTCGGCGACGAAGCCGACGCGGAGCCGGCGTGCCTCGCGGTACTGGGCAAGCAGATTGCGGAGTTGGGCCTGTGGTCGGTGTACTCGACACCTGCGTCGCTGTACGCCGAAGGCGGTCAGCTCGACGCGGCCGCGCTGCGGCGCGCAGTGAATGAAGCGGCGGCGCTCGGCGCGCGCTTCGTCAAACTGCAACTCGGCGGCTTTGCGGATCGCGCGCACAGCGACGCGATCGCCGAGCAATTGCACGGCGCGAATGTGCGGCTCGTCGTCGAAAACGGGCAACTGACGCAGGGTGGTTCGCTGCATCAATTCGTCGGCCTGTTCGACGCATTGCAGCGCGAAGGTCACGCGGATCTGCTCGGCATGACGTTCGACGTCGGCAACTGGGCGTGGTGCGGCGTGCCCGCGCTCGACGCCGCTGTGGCGCTCGCGCCTTACGTCGAGTACGTGCATTGCAAGATCGCGGCGGGCGAGGGCGCGCGGCGTTTCGCGGCCGCGCCGGCTGCCGACGATGTCCGCTTCGCCGCCGTGCTGGACCGGCTGCCGCGCCGCGTGCCGCGCGGCATCGAGTTTCCGCTCGATCCCGCCTGCATCGACGACGACGCCACGCGGCGCGTCGCCTGGTTGGCCGCAGCCTAGGCGGTGGCGAGGCGTGAGGCACCGAGAGTCAGCAGCCGAGAGTCAGCAGCCGAGAGCGAGCAGCCAAGAGCCGACAGCCAGAACCTGAGAGAACGAGCAGCAAACAAGACATAACCACAGAAGCAACAGCAGCAAAGTGGCACCAAGGCACCAAGGCACCAAACGCAGCAACCGCAGCAACCGCAGCAACCGCAGCAACCGCAGCAACCGCAGCAACCGCAGCAACCGCAGCAACCGCAGCAACCGCAGCAACCGCACCACCGCACCACCAGCCCGACGCACAAGCAGGAGCAACGCATGACCAACCGAGGCGCAGCACTGGACATCATCACCTACGGCGAAGCCATGGCCATGTTCGTGGCCGCCGAAACCGGCCCGCTGGCGGGCGTCGGCCAGTTCACGAAACGCATCGCGGGCGCCGACCTGAACGTGGCGATCGGCCTTGCGCGGCTCGGCTTCAAGGTCGGCTGGATGAGCCGCGTCGGCAACGATTCATTCGGCCAGTACGTGCGCGACACGTTGACGAGAGAAGGCATCGACCAGCGTTGCGTCACCACCGACGAGCGCTATCCGACCGGCTTCCAGCTCAAGTCGAAGAACGACGACGGCAGCGATCCCGCCGTCGAATATTTCCGCCGCGGCTCGGCGGCGAGTCACCTGTCGGTCGCGGATTACGTGGCGGACTACGTGTTGCCCGCGCGTCATCTGCATCTGACCGGCGTCGCGCCGGCAATCTCGGAGAGCTCGCGCGAACTCGCGTTTCATCTGGCACGTGAGATGCGCGCAGCCGGAAAGACCATTTCGTTCGATCCCAACCTGCGCCCGACGCTGTGGCCGTCGCGCGCCGCGATGGTCGAAGGCTTGAACTCCCTGGCCGCGCTGGCGGACTGGGTGCTGCCTGGCATCGGCGAGGGCGAGATTCTGACCGGCTACACGCAGCCCGAGGACATCGCCAGCTTTTATCTGGAGCGGGGCGCGCGCGGCGTGATCGTCAAGCTCGGCGCCGAGGGCGCGTACTTCCGCACCGCCGACGATGCCGCGATGATCGCCGGCCAGCCGGTCGCGAACGTCGTGGATACGGTCGGCGCGGGCGACGGCTTCGCCGTCGGCGTGATCAGTGCGCTGCTGGAAGGCAAGACGCTGCCCCAGGCGGTCGCGCGCGGCAACCGTATCGGCGCGCTGGCGATTCAGGTGATCGGCGATTCGGAAGGCTTGCCGAGCCGCGCCGAACTCGATGCGCTCGAACGCGATGATGCGGCGAGCGTCGCGCATGCGGCATGACGCGCAGGCGCGGCGAACGTGGCGCAGGCGCCTCGGCGGCAGAGGCGGCGCGCACTGGCGAGCGCGCGCACGCACCGGCAGCCAGCGGCACACGCATGCATCGAAACGGCAAGCACACGCATCGAAGCGCCGCGCGCAACGAAGACAGATCCAGCAAAGCACGGCGCGAGCCGCGCACCGATAACAGCAAGAGCGCTCGACAAGCGCCGCACCAGCTCCGTCCATCATTGTTTCGGGAAGCCGTAAAAGGAGACACCCCATGACTTCATCTCTCGCGATCCGCCGCTGGTGGACGATCATGCCGATCGTATTCATCACCTACAGCCTCGCTTATCTCGACCGCGCGAACTACGGTTTCGCGGCGGCCGCCGGCATCAACCAGGACCTGGGCATCAGCAAGGGATTGTCGTCGCTGATCGGCGCGCTGTTCTTCCTCGGTTATTTCTTCTTCCAGATTCCCGGCGCGATTTACGCCGAGCGCCGCAGCGTCAAGAAACTCGTGTTCTGGAGCCTGGTTCTCTGGGGCGGCTGCGCGGCGTTGACCGGCATGGTCAGCAATATTCCGTCGCTGATGGTGATCCGCTTCGTGCTCGGCGTCGTCGAGGCCGCGGTGATGCCGGCGATGCTGATCTTCATCAGCAACTGGTTCACGAAGAACGAGCGCTCGCGCGCCAACACGTTCCTGATTCTCGGCAATCCGGTGACGGTGTTGTGGATGTCGGTCGTGTCCGGTTATCTGGTGCACTCGTTCGGCTGGCGCCATATGTTCATCGCCGAGGGCGTGCCCGCGATTCTGTGGGCCGTGTGCTGGTGGTTCATCGTGCAGGACAAGCCGCAGCAGGTGTCGTGGCTCACGCAGCAGGAGAAGGACACGCTCGCCGAAACGCTGCGCGCCGAGCAGGCCGCGATCAAGCCGGTGCGCAATTACGCCGAGGCGTTCCGCTCGTCGGCGGTGATCAAGCTGTGTGCGCAGTACTTCTGCTGGAGCATCGGCGTGTATGGTTTCGTGCTGTGGCTGCCGTCCATTTTGAAGAACAGCTCGACGCTCGGCATGGTCGAAACCGGCTGGCTGTCGGCGCTGCCGTATCTCGCCGCGACCATCGCGATGCTGGCGGCGTCGTGGGCATCGGATAAACTCAACCGCCGTAAAGTGTTCGTGTGGCCGTTCCTGCTGATCGGCGCGGTCGCGTTCGCGGCATCGTATGCGCTCGGCTCCGCGCATTTCTGGCTCTCGTATGCCGCGCTCGTGATTGCCGGCGCCGCGATGTACGCGCCGTACGGTCCGTTCTTCGCGATCGTGCCGGAACTGCTGCCGAAGAACGTCGCCGGCGGCGCGATGGCGCTGATCAACAGCATGGGCGCGCTCGGTTCGTTCGTCGGCTCGTATGTGGTCGGCTATCTGAACGGCGCAACCGGATCGCCCGCGGCATCGTACGCGTTCATGAGTGTCGCGCTGATCGCCGCGGTCATCCTCACGCTGATCGTGAAGCCGCAACAGCAGGCGGCAGCGCCGCGGCACAAGCTCGCTACACCGTTGCAAGGAAAATAAGCTGATGAAGAAGATCGTCGCGTGGAAGTCGTTGCCTGAAGACGTGCTTGCGTATCTGCAACAACATGTCGAAGTGGTGCAGGTCGACCCGGCCCGCCATGATGCGTTCGTCGCCGCATTGCGCGAGGCCGACGGCGGCATCGGCGCGAGCGTGAAGATCACGCCGGCCATGCTCGAGGGCGCGACGCGATTGAAAGCGCTCTCGACGATCTCCGTCGGCTTCGATCAGTTCGACGTCGCCGATCTCACGCGGCGCGGCATCGTGCTCGCGCACACGCCGGACGTGCTGACCGAATCCACCGCGGACACGGTGTTCTCGCTGATCCTCGCGTCCGCGCGCCGGGTGGTCGAGCTTGCCGCGTGGGTGAAGGCGGGGCAATGGCAGCACAGCATCGGGCCCGCGCTATTCGGCGTCGACGTGCAGGGCAAGACGCTCGGCATCGTCGGCCTGGGACGCATTGGCGGCGCGGTCGCGCGGCGTGCGGCGCTCGGTTTTAACATGCAGGTGCTCTATACGAACCGCAGCGCGAACCCCGAGGCCGAAGCGGCTTACGGCGCGCGCCGCGTCGAGTTGGCCGAACTGCTCGCCACTGCCGATTTCGTCTGTCTGCAAGTGCCGCTCACGGAAGAAACGCGGCATATGATCGGCGCAAAAGAACTCGCGTCGATGAAGAAAAGCGCGATCCTCATCAACGCGTCGCGCGGCGCGATCGTCGACGAAAGCGCGCTGATCGACGCGCTGCGAAACGGCACGATTCACGGCGCGGGTCTCGACGTGTTCGAGAAGGAACCGTTGCCCGCCGACTCGCCGCTCTTGCAGATGGCGAACGTGGTCGCGCTGCCGCACATCGGCTCGGCGACGCACGAGACGCGTCATGCGATGGCGCGCAATGCCGCCGAAAACCTCGTCGCCGCGCTCGCCGGTACGCTGACGACGAGCATCGTCAATCGCGAAGTGCTGCAACGGTGACGGCGGTCGCGATGAAGCGTTCGGCGGCCGGCTCGTTCGTTAAGCGACGCATCTTGCGTTGCACCTTGAGTTGCATGGGGCCTCGCATGGCAGCGAGCGCGAGCACGCGATGAGTGCCACGCCCACATCTCAAGGCGCGCCGCGCCGCGCGACGATCACCGACGTCGCGCGCGAAGCCGGCACCGGCAAGACCAGCATTTCGCGCTATCTGAACGGCGAGATGAGCGTGTTGTCGCCGGAACTGCGCGCACGCATCGAGGCGGCGATCGAGCGGCTCGACTATCAGCCGAATCAGATGGCGCGCGGCTTGAAGCGCGGCCGCAACCGGCTGATCGGCATGCTGCTCGCCGACCTCACGAATCCTTATACCGTCGAAGTGCTGCAAGGCGTCGAGGCCGCATGCCACGCGCTCGGCCTGATGCCGCTCATCTGCCACGCGGCGAACGAAGTGGAGATGGAGCGGCGCTATCTGCAACTGCTCACCACGTATCGCGTCGAAGGCGTGATCGTCAATGCGCTCGGCGTGCGCGAGGAAACGCTGCGGCCGGTGGGCGGCGGCGGGATTCCGGCGGTGCTCGTCGATCGTTCCGTCGAAGGCCTCGCCGCCGACATCGTCGGACTCGACAATCGCGCGGCGGCGGAACTGGGCACGCGGCATCTGCTGGACAGAGGCTTTCGCGAGATATGGTTCGTCGTGCAGCCGTTCGAGCAGGTCAGCTCGCGGCGGCTGCGCGAGGCGGCGTTTCGGGACGCGATGCGGGCACATGCGGATGCGGGTGCCCATGCCGATGCTGATGCAAGCGCTGCGCAAGGTCATACGCTCGTGCTCAATCTCGCCGACGCCGCGCAAACAGAGCACAGCCTCGCGGAACTGGATCGGGCCATCGACACCGCGCATCAACGCGCAGGCAGAATCGGCACCCCCGCGCGCATCGCCGTGTTCGCGGCGAATGCGCCGGTCGCGCTGCGGCTCGCGCTGCATCTGAAGGCGCGTTACGGCGACGCCTGGCAGACACGCGTCGCACTGCTTTCCATCGACGACCCCGAGTGGGCCGAACTGACCGGCATCACGACGATTCGCCAGCCGACCTATGACATCGGCTATCGCGCGGTCGAGTTTCTGCATGAGCGCATCGAGGGCGTGCAGACCACGGCGCGCGACTGTCTGCTGCCGGGGGAGCTGATCGTGCGGGCATCGACGGCGCGCTGACAGGCTCACGCGATCTGAGCGGCACTGCAGCGGCACTGCGCGGCACCGCGCGACGTCATTCGCCCCCGCCGCCCGCCGCACCCCCATCTTCGCGAACTTCGCCTCCCGTTTCCCGCCGATCTGCGATCATTCGGGCTGCGGCGCGCAGCGGGTGCGCGCCGGTCATCGCAAGGAAACTCATGGTCGTTGCACCGCTCACTCTGTCGAGCCTCGCGCTCGCGACGCTCGTCGTCGCCGCTTTGCCGTTTGTCATTTACCGCCGCCTGCGCCGGCCGCTTGCGCTGAAGCCGCGCCCGGCGATCGCCGGCATCGCCGTATTTGCGCTGTTCGCGATGGTCATCGAGCGCGCGCTGAACGATTATGTGCTGCATCGGAACGAGGCGACCGCGACGTTCCTGTCGCATCCGCTGGCCTTCGTCGTGTATGGCGCGCTGGCCGCCGGAATCTGCGAGGAAGTGGGGCGGTTCATCGGCATGCGCCTGCTGATTAAGCGTGCGTCTGCAAGTGCGGCTGCAACGCCCGCGTCCGCGCAACAAACCCCGCGCACCGACGACGGCACTGCGCTCGCGTACGGACTCGGTCATGGCGGCGCGGAAGCGTGGCTCGTCGGCGTAATGGTGCAGGTTCAATGGATTCTGTTCGCCGTGTTCGAAAACCGCGGCCAGCTCGACAGCTATCTGAGCAATCTGCCGACCGAATCGTTGATGCGCATCCATCTGATACTCGCGAGTCTGACGCCGCAAACAGCCGGCATTTTCGCGCTCGAGCGGATCGCGGCACTCGTCTTCCAGATCGGTTTGTCGGTGCTGATGTGGCGCGGGCTGCGCGCCGGCTGGCGCGGCATCCTGCCGCTCGCGATCGCGCTGCACGCGCTCGTCGACGTGCCCGCCGCGCTATTCCAGGCGCAGCTCGTGCCGCTTGCCGCGGTCGATGCGGTCTATGCGCTCGCAGCGGTCGTCGTCGTGGGATTGCTGTTCAAGACGTTGCGGCGTCCCGTCGCGGACGCTGTGACGGAACTGCCTCGCTAGGATGATGGCGTCGCTGCGGCCGCTGCGGCCGATGCGCCGCAGCGGCCTCGATAGCCGCTGCTTTACAATCGACGGCCATCCACCGCATGCCTATGACCTTCGGCACATCCATGGAAGCTTACCAATACGACTGCGCGAATCCCGAGTTCGAGGAATTGGCGCGCGTCATCAGCGATCTCTTTCCCGAGCAGACGCAGTTCATCCAGCGTGCCGCCGAAGACGGCACGCCCACGCTGGCGATTCACTGGGTCGCGATGCGCTTCGGCGCGACCGCGCGGCGCATCGTGATGACGGTGCAGATCGCGTCGGCGGCGCTCGCGCGTTACCGCGCGCTGCCTGCGCGCTTGCGCGGCCGCAGCTTCGCGGTGTTGCGCGCGTATGTCGAGGCGAGCATCGGCTCGCTCGAGGAACAGTATGCGAATGGCGAAGCGGTGCCGCGCGAAGTCACCGTGGATCTCGGCGACGAATTTGCGTAACGCGCGCGTGACGTGCTTTAGTCCGCGAGACGGTAGACCTTCGCGAAGCGCGCGGCCTGCACGACGCCGTAATCGCCGGGCGCGTACTGCATGATCCAGTCGCCGGCCGCGCCGCGCAGCACGTCGCCGCCGTTCGCCGAGCGGGCCAGCGAAAACGCTTCGTGCATCTCTTTCGCGAGCACGACGGCCGGGCGGTTGCGATAGGCGCCGGGCTCGCCGTGCGTGAGCGCGGCATCGGCGGGAACATACTTCGCGTCGAAGCGTTCACGCGACACGACCCAGCGGTCGCCGGTCGAGCCGGTGATCAGCGCGTCGCCTGGCAGATAGCGGTTCGGGCCTTCGAGACTCATCAGTTCGCCTTGCGTGGCGGCGAATTCGACGTTGACCGTTTCGTCCTTGACGACACGCCGGGCGGCGGGGTCCTGGCTCAGGTCGGGATTTTTCAGGTGGTTCATGAAGCGGGGCAGAAGGTGTGTTGACGGCGGCGCCGCGATCTCGATGTGATCGAGCGCGGACTCGCATCATGCCAGACGCATCTTACGGAGCGCTTCTTTTACGGTGCGACGTGCGGGACGCGATGCGATCCGATTCGACGTGATGCAATCCGGCGCACATCGCGATGCGGGCGCGGCACTGAAACAAACGGCGTCTACCGTCGAACCGCGCCGCTTGCATCACGCACCGCGCCTGCAATCCGTTAAGGCTTCACCGTTGCATCGCTCGCCGGAGCCGGCGCCGCTTTGCCGCTCTTGCCCTTGCCGTGATGACGACGCCCGCCCTCAGCACCGCCTTCGCGATGGAACGTCGTATCGGCGAGCTTCTTTTGTTCCGGCGAGAAGCTGTTGTAGAGCGGATCGAATGCGTCCACCAGTTTCTTCACGCCGTCCGCATGGGCCTGCGCGATGGTCGCATACTGCTTCATGTCGTCGAGCGCGGACAGGTTTGTCGCGGCGCGGCGTTCCTTGAACAGCTCGCCCATCGTCTGGCCGTTGCCGCGCATCACGTCGGCGAACGCTTTCCATTGCGGCTCCTGCTCCGGCGTAATCTTCAGTTGCGAATGCAGATAGGCGATGCGGTCTTCGACATTGCGTTCATGTCCAGCTTTCGCGGCGGGCGCGGACGCGGCCGTGCCCGAGGGCGCCGCTGCCGGCGCCGAGGCTTGTTGTGCGAATGCGCCGCTCATCGCGACTGCGGAGGCCAGCAAGACCAGTGCTTTTTTCATCGAAACTCCTGATGTCTATTCGAATTGGGACGATTGGACCAGTGCGTGCGGCGAGCGTTCCGCGTCATGACGCGGCATAACGTGACATAACGCCGGATAACTCGCCAGGCGTCATGATGCGGATCGCTCGATCCTTACGGTCGCCGCTATTAGTATCACGATATCCCTACAATGCGGCTCTTGTGCGACAAACGCTTACAACCGAAACGAACAGGAAATAGCGGGTGGATAAATTCGTCAGCATGGAGATTTTCGTGGCCGTGGTGGAGGCGGGCAGCCTCACGGCGGCAGCGGAGCGCTTCGACATTTCGTCGGCGATGGTCGGCAAACACATCCGTTCGCTCGAGACGCGGCTCGGCACGCGGCTGCTCACGCGCACCACGCGCCGTCAAAGCCTGACCGAGATCGGCCGGCAATACTACGAGCAGTGCCGGCGCATTCTCGCGGACGTGAAGGACGCCGAGTCGCTCGCCGAAGCGATGGCCGCCGCGCCGCGCGGCGTGCTGAAGGTGACGGTGCCGCTCACCTACGGCGTCGAAGTCTTCTCTTCGGCGATGACCGATTATCTGAGCGCATGGCCCGACGTCACGCTCGAACTCGACCTGTCGAACCGCATGAGGGACCTCGTCGAAGAAGGTTTCGACGCAGCGGTGCGCATCGGCCATCTGCCGGATTCGAGTTTTGTCGCGCGGCCATTGAAGCCGTATCGCATGCGCGCGTGCGCGTCGCCGGCGTACCTTGCGCGCGCGGGCATTCCGCGCACGCCGGCCGATCTCGCGCATCACGAATGTCTCGGTTTCCTGCATTGGGGCCGCGAGGGGACATGGAGGCTCGGCGGCGAAAGCGCAACGGAAAACCCGCTCCGCGCAGGACGTTTTCGCGCGAATAACGGTCAGGCGCTCAAGGTCGCCGCATTGCGCGGCTTCGGCCTCGTGCTGCAACCGGAGGCGCTGCTCGCACGCGAGATCGAGAGCGGAGAACTGGTGTCGGTGCTGGAAGAGCATCTGCCGCAAGGCGCGCCCGTGCATCTCGTCTATCCGCGCGATCGGCGCGCCACGCCCAAGCTGACCAGCTTCATCGACTTCGTGATCGAGCGCTTCGGCGTTTGAAGACGCGCCGCATGGCACTGAAGACGCGCGATAATCCGCACCACTCCGACCACTTCCTCTTTCTTCTCCGATGAGACCTCCGCGCCTCGACCAACTCGACGATCTCGACCGCAACCTCGTGGCGCTGCTGCAGGCGAACGCGCGAGAAAGCGTCGCCAATCTCGCGCGCCAGCTCGGCGTTGCGCGTACCACCGTGATCGCCAGAATCGCGCGGCTCGAGCGCAGCAACGTGATCGCGGGCTACAGCGTGCGGCTCGGCCAGGACGTGCTCGATTCGAGCATCTATGCGTATGTGGGGATCATCATCGCGCCGAAGCATGGGCCCGCTGTGCAAAAGCGCCTCGGCAAGATGCCCGAAGTGCAACTGCTATGCGCGGTGAGCGGCGAATTCGACTACGTCGCCTGGCTGCGTGCGGATTCGCCCGATCGTCTGAACGATCTGCTCGATCAGATCGGCGGACTCGAGGGCGTGGAGCGGACCACGACCTCGATCATTCTCGCGCGCAAGATCGATCGCGGCATGGTGTGAAGCGCACGTTGCCGACGTTTTTTAGATGATCTTTTATGGCGCTTTTGACGCGTTCCTGACGTTTCGTCGGCGTGGCTCGTCAAAACGTCGAAGTTGATGGTCATTACGCAGCATTTTGCGCGTATGAACTGGTTTTGCTTCTCCCTACACTGTCGTTCGAGGGTTCAGCCCGCCGCGCGCCGCGCTCGATCGCGGCGCACCTGAAGCTGGAGACAGCGCACGAAATGAACCGGACGAGGTGCTCACGCGCCGCTCCGATCGACAAAGGAGAAGAACATGAAAGTTGCCATCGTTGGTGCAGGTCTGATCGGTCACACCATTGCGCATATGCTGCGCGAAACCGGCGACTATGACGTCGTCGCATTCGACCGCGATCAGCCCGCGCTCGACAAACTCGCCGCGCAAGGCATTGCGACCCGCCGCGTGGATTCCGCCGATGCCGCCGCACTGCGCGCCGCGATTCATGGCTTCGATGCGCTCGTCAATGCACTGCCGTATTATCTCGCGGTGAACGTGGCCGCTGCCGCCAAGGGCGCAGGCGTGCATTATTTCGACTTAACCGAAGACGTGCGCGCGACCCACGCAATCCGCGCGATCGCCGACGACGCCGACCACGCATTCATGCCGCAATGCGGTCTCGCGCCGGGCTTCATCGGCATTGCCGCGCACGAACTCGCGAACCGCTTCACGGAGATTCGCGACGTGAAGATGCGGGTCGGCGCGCTGCCGCAATTCCCGACCAATGCGCTGAAGTACAACCTGACGTGGAGCGTCGACGGCCTCATCAACGAATATTGCCAGCCGTGCGAAGCGATTCGCGATAGCCGCACGCAGTGGGTGCAGCCGCTCGAAGGCCTCGAACATTTTTCGCTCGACGGCACCGAGTACGAAGCGTTCAATACATCGGGCGGTTTGGGTACGCTCTGCGAAACGCTGTCGGGCCGCGTCGAATCGCTCGATTACAAGTCGGTGCGCTATCCCGGCCACCGCAATCTGATGCAGTTCCTGCTCGAAGACCTGCGTCTTTCCAGCGACCGCGATACGCTCAAGAGCATCATGCGCCGCTCGGTGCCGTCGACCGCGCAAGACGTGGTGCTCGTGTTCATCACCGTGAGCGGCATGCGCGACGGGCAACTGGTGCAGGAAGTGTTTACCCGCAAGATCTTCGCGAAGACGGTCTGCGGCGTGCCGATGAGCGCGATCCAGATCACGACGGCCGGCGCGATGTGCGCGGTGCTCGATCTGTTCCGCGAAAAGAAGCTGCCGCAACGCGGCTTCGTGCGTCAGGAGCAGGTGTCGCTGCGCGACTTCCTCGGCAACCGCTTCGGCCAGCTTTATGAAGGGCAAACTCTGGACTCGCTGCAAACACTCGCGACGGTTTGACGAACCATCTTCGATAGAAGCTGGAAGCGCAAACGCCCCATACGTGGGGCGTTTTCGCGCGTTTTTTCGTTTACTGCGGCTCGCCGAGAATACGCGCGAGCAGCGCCTCGTGATCGGCCTCGCTCGGCGCGGTGTTATCGAACATCAGCAGATCGTTGCACATGTCGCCGGCCGGCACGAAGCGCCGCTGACGGTACTCGTCCCAGTGAGCGAGTTTGTACGCGTCGTTCGGATTGGCGCGCGCCACGATTCGCTGCTGCGCCGTCTCTTCCGACACATGCACCCACGCCACGCGCACGCTGACATCGTCGCCGACGCCGAGCCACGCGCGATCGAAAAGCCGCCGCTCGCGGACTTCGCGTGACAGCGGCCCGACCACCAGTGCGCTCACGCCGAGTTCGAGATTATCGCGCGCGGTGTCGATGAGCCCGCGATACTCCGGCTCGCGCAGATGCTCAAGGAACAGCGGGCTGTCGCGATCGTTCGGGTCGCCTGTCAGCATGCCCATCGCGGCGGCGCTATAGCCGCCGTACAGCGTGTCCTTGTCGAGCAGACAGAACGGCGAACCGGTTGCTTTCATCAACCTGCCGATCAGCATTTTTGCGAGCGTCGTCTTGCCGGTGCCCGCATGACCGCAAATAAAAACGAGGCGGCTCACGACAAGCTGTCCTCCATCCGAACCGCCGCGGCACTAGTGGACATCGAATTCAAATACCACATTGCAGTCTCCTTACTGTCTTCCTTTGCATCGATCATGAAGAAGAACGCAGAGGCGCGCAAGCGCCAGGGCCTTTAACAAATCGATACATGAGCGCAGCCCGCAGCCCTTAACATGACGGTTACTTATTCCATTCATGCAGGGGGGCTTGTATGCACGCGTGCCGCGATGCAGCCCGCTCTGTTCCGCTTTCAGGGTAACCAACATGCTGATCAATTGCGCCGCCTATCAGGACGGCCGGAAGCTGGCAGACATCGACATCGATAGCATCAGCGACTACGTCGCGCGGCCCGAGTGTTTCGTGTGGGTCGCGTTGAAAGATCCGGGCCCGGGCGAACTCGCGGTGATGAAGCACGAGTTCGGTCTGCACGACCTCGCAATCGAAGACGCGCAGAACGGTCATCAACGGCCGAAGATCGAGGAGTACGGCGAGTCGCTGTTCGCGGTCATGCACACTGTCGAGATGGACGAGGACGGCGAACTGCTGCTCGGCGAGGTCGACGTATTCGTCGGAGCGAACTATGTGCTGTCGGTGCGGCGCGGCACGCGCGCGGGTTTTCAGAACGTGCGGGCGCGCTGCGAGCGCGAGCCGCAGTTGCTGAAGGCGGGCTCCGCGTTCGTGCTGTATGCGCTTGCGGATGACATCGTCGACCGTTATTTCCCGATCATCGACGCGGTGAACACCGAGATCGAAGCGATCGAAGACCGCATTTTCGAGCGCAACAATTCGGCGGCATCGCGCGCGATCATTCAGGATCTGTATTCGCTGAAGCGGCGCCTCGTGATTCTTCAGCATCACATCGCGCCGCTGCAGGAAGCGATCAGCAAGCTCACGGGCGGGCGCATTCCGAGCGTCTGCGAAGGCATGCAGGCTTACTTTCGCGACGTGTACGACCACCTTGAGCGGATCGTGCGGATCATCGACGGACGGCGCGAAATGGTCGTGACCGCGGTACAGGTGAACCTCGGCATGATTTCGCTTGCGGAGAACGAAGTGACCAAGCGGCTCGGTTCGTTCGCCGCGCTGTTCGCGGTGCCGACGATGATCGCCGGCATCTACGGCATGAATTTTCAGAACATCCCGGAGCTGCATTTCCGCTACGGTTATCCGCTTTGCCTGGGGATCATGCTCACCGTCGACGTGATCCTCTACTGGCGTTTTCGCAAGGCCGGCTGGCTCTGAGCGCGAGGCCGCGCTTGCGCGCCGGCCCCGCTTGCACGCGGCGCAATAAAAGTCCAGCATAGGCGGCCCGTCGGCGGCGGAGATTGCAGCCGACGGCAACACCGTCACACGCGGACACAAGCGAGGACCCATTGCCAACCATCGTCTGCCGGACCGTCTGCGAGGCGTTTCGGCGCCCGGCCGTCGAGCGCTTTTGCGAGCCGCCCCGACGCGCCGCATTTTTTGCGCGCCGATGCACTGCAACACTTCGGATCGTTGACAGTTTGGCCGCGATGCGCTGAGAATGAGTCCCGCAAACGTTTGCGCGTAACTAAAAATACGGCTCGACAGAGCCTGACAAACCCCAGGAGATATGCATGAGCAATCGCATTCGCCGCCGCATCGTGGCGGCCGCAATCCTCGCCACCGCCAGCACCGCCTTGCCGTTTTCCGCCGCCTATGCCCAGACGGCGCCCGCTCATAAGCCGAAAGTCGCGCTCGTCATGAAGTCGCTCGCCAACGAGTTCTTCCTCACGATGGAAAACGGCGCGAAGGACTATCAGAAGCACAACCCGTCGCAGTTCGACCTGATCACGAACGGCATCAAGGACGAGACCGATACGGCGAACCAGATCCGCATCGTCGAACAGATGATCGTCTCGAAGGTCGACGCGATCGTGCTGGCGCCGGCCGACTCGAAGGCGCTCGTGCCGGTCGTGAAGAAAGCGGTGGACGCGGGCATCATCGTCGTGAATATCGACAACCGGCTCGACCCGGACGTGCTCAAGTCGAAAGACCTGAACGTGCCCTTCGTCGGACCGGATAACCGCAAGGGCGCGCAGAAGGTCGGCGACTATCTCGCGAAGAAGCTGAAGGCGGGCGACGAGGTCGGCATCCTCGAAGGCGTGTCGACCACGACCAATGCGCAGCAGCGCACGGCCGGCTTCAAGGACGCGATGCAGGCGGTCGGCGCCAAGGTGGTATCCGTGCAGTCGGGGGAATGGGAAATCGACAAGGGCAACGCGGTCGCTTCCGCGATGCTCAACGAGTACCCGAACCTGAAGGCGCTGCTCGCGGGCAACGACAACATGGCGATCGGCGCGGTTTCCGCGATCCGCGCGGCAGGCAAGCAGGGCAAGGTGATGGTGGTCGGCTACGACAACATCAATGCGATCAAGCCGATGCTGAAGGACGGCCGCGTGCTCGCCACTGCCGACCAGTACGCCGCGAAGCAGGCCGTGTTCGGCATCGACACCGCGCTGAAAGCATTGAGCGAGCACAAGAAGCAGTCGCAGCTGTCGGGCGTGGTGGAAACGCCGTGCGACCTGGTGACGAAATAAGCGCCGCCAGCGCATGACCGACTAGCAGGGCGCGCGGATTCGCGCCGCATCAGCACGCGAATCCGCGCCTACTATTCAATGAACGCTCAATAGCCGCTCAAGAAACCCGCCGGGCCGCCGTTAATTCAGAGGTAAGCGTCATGACGGCGGCCGTGCGGCGAGAGGGAGCGCGGCCAGAGCGCCTGCGCATTCCGCGCATTGGGCCGGCATTGACCGCGCGGCGCCCGGCGCCGTCTCGCCCGAGCAGATCGTGTGAGACGCGCCTCGCGCCGCGAAACAGGATCGCGATGGATTCAACCGACCACGACGCCTTGCCTGCCGTGCTGTCCGTCAGCGGCATCGGCAAGACCTACGCCGAACCGGTGCTCGCCGACGTGTCTTTGTCGCTGCGCGCCGGCGAGGTATTGGCGCTCACCGGCGAGAACGGCGCCGGCAAGAGCACGCTGTCCAAGATCATCGGCGGACTCGTCGAGCCGACCGCCGGCACGATGCAGCTTGCCGGGAAACCGTATGCGCCGGCGAGCCGCACCGAAGCCGAGGCGCTCGGCGTGCGCATGGTGATGCAGGAGCTGAATCTGCTGCCGACGTTGTCGGTGGCCGAGAATCTGTTCCTGAACCGCTTGCCGCGCGCGGGCGCGTTCAGCTTCGGCTGGATCGACCGCCGCAAGCTGCGCGAGGACGCGCGTCACGCGATGGCGCAAGTCGGGCTCGACGCGATCGACCCCGATACGCTCGTCGGCGAGCTTGGCATCGGACATCAGCAGATGGTGGAGATCGCGCGCAATCTGATCGACGACTGCCGCGTGCTGATCCTCGACGAGCCGACCGCGATGCTGACCGCGCGCGAAGTCGATCTGCTGTTCGAGCAGATCGAGCGCCTGAAGGCGCGCGGCGTCGCGCTCGTCTATATCTCGCACCGGCTCGAAGAACTGGCGCGAGTCGCCGGGCAGATCGCGGTGCTGCGCGACGGCCGCCTCGTGCACGTCGACGCAATGGCCAATCTGACCAGCGACGAAATCGTCACGTGGATGGTCGGCCGCGAGCTTGGCGAGCAGATCGATCTCGGCGTGCGCAAGATCGGCGCGCCGCTCTTGCGGGTCGAGCGGCTTTCGCGCGGCAAGGTGGTCCGCGACGTGTCGTTCGAAGTCCGCGCGGGCGAGATTTTCGGCATCAGCGGGCTGATCGGCGCGGGCCGTACGGAGTTGATGCGGCTGATTTACGGCGCCGACCCGAAAGACGGCGGCACGGTGGCGCTGGCTCCGACGCCTGGCGCACCGCCTGCGCCGGTCAGGATCGATTCGCCGTCGGACGCGGTGCGCGCGGGCATCGCGCTCATCACCGAAGACCGCAAAGGCGAGGGCCTGCTGCTGCCGCAACCGATCGCGGCGAACGTGTCGCTCGGCAACATCGGCAGCGTGGCGCGGCACGGCATCGTCGATGCAAAGCGCGAGAACGCGCTGGCGAAAAAGCAGATGGACGCCATGCGGATTCGCAGCTCCGGCCCGGCGCAGATTGTCGGCGAACTGTCGGGCGGCAATCAGCAGAAGGTCGTGATCGGCCGCTGGCTCGCGCGCGATTGCCGCGTGCTGTTATTCGACGAACCCACGCGCGGCATCGACGTCGGCGCGAAGTTCGATATTTATGGCTTGATGGGCGCGCTGGCTCGTGAAGGGCGCGCGCTCGTCGTGGTGTCGAGCGATCTGCGCGAACTGATGCTGATCTGCGACCGGATCGGCGTGATGTCGGCGGGAAGCCTGACCGGTGTGTTCGAGCGCGGCACGTGGTCGCAAGACGCGTTGCTGGCCGCCGCTTTCGCCGGCTATCGCGGCCGCGAAGCGCTGTTGCACGACCTCGACGCCAATGAAGCAGGGAGTTTGTCATGACCGATCAATCGTTGCGCGACGCGCCGGGCGCGAAACATGGCGCGGATGGGAGCAAGGCCGCCGCGAATGCGAATGCAAACGCCGCGCCGCCGGCCGATCCGTCGGCGCCGCTCGCGAGCGGCAAACCCGCGGGCACCCGGCTCGGCTTTTCGAACTACCTCGGCCTCGCCGGTGCGCTGCTCGCCATGATCGTGCTGTTCTCGCTACTGAGTTCGCACTTTCTGACGTACGACACGTTCAGCACGATCGCCAACCAGATTCCGGATCTGGTGGTGATGTCGGTCGGCATGACGTTCGTGCTGATCATCGCCGGGATCGATCTGTCGGTCGGGTCGGTGCTTGCGCTTGGCGCGTCGGTGGTGAGCGTGGCCGCGCTGAAGTGGGGCTGGGGCCCGCTGCCGTCCGCGCTGCTCGGCGTCGCAGCCGCCGCGCTGACCGGCACGGTCACCGGCGCGGTCACGGTCGGCTGGCGGATCCCGTCGTTCATCGTGTCGCTCGGCGTGCTCGAAGCGGCGCGCGGCCTCGCGTATCAGATGACGAATTCGCGCACCGCCTATATCGGCGATGCGTTCGATTTTCTGTCGAACCCGATCGCGGTCGGCATCTCGCCGGCCTTCCTGATCGCGGTGGCGGTGATGGTCATCGCGCAACTGGTGCTCACGCGCACCGTGTTTGGCCGCTACCTGGTCGGCATCGGCACCAACGAGGAAGCCGTGCGGCTCGCGGGCGTCAATCCGCGGCCGTACAAGGTGATCGTGTTCGCGTTGATGGGCGCGCTCGCGGGCCTTGCGTCGCTGTTCCAGATTTCGCGGCTGGAAGCGGCTGACCCGAACGCGGGCGTCGGCATGGAACTGCAGGTGATCGCGGCCGTGGTGATCGGCGGCACGAGTCTGATGGGCGGGCGCGGTTCGGTCATCAGTACGTTTTTTGGCGTGTTGATCATTTCGGTGCTGGCGGCCGGCCTCGCGCAGATCGGCGCGAACGAGCCGACCAAACGGATGATCACCGGCGCGGTGATCGTGGTCGCGGTGGTGCTGGATACGTATCGCAGCCGCCGCAAACGCGCTTGACATGTTCAGCGTAACGTGTGGCGGGTGCCAGAAGGGCGATTTGCGGTAAAGCGTAAGAATTCATGAGTACGGCGTGTTCGATGAGGACGTCCCGGGGTCGGCGCAAAGTCTGACTGGCGGGAAAAACAGGCGGGAGAGCAACAGGTTATGGCGACGATCAAGGATGTAGCAGCCGTGGCGGGCGTGTCCTTCACGACGGTATCGCACGTCGTGAACAACTCGCGGCCGGTGTCGGCCGACGTGCGCGCGAAGGTCGAGCTCGCCATCCGCCAGCTTCACTATGTGCCCTCGGCGGTGGCCCGTTCGCTGAAGGCGCGCGCCACCGCGACCATCGGACTCGTGGTGCCGAACAGCACCAACCCGTATTTCGCGGAACTGGCGCGCGGCATCGAGGACGGTTGCTCCCGCAACGGCTACTGCGTGTTTTTCTGCAATTCCGACGACGACCCCGCGAAGCAGCGCAACTATCTGCGTGTGCTGCAGGAAAAGCGCATCGACGGGCTGATCGTCGCGTCCGCCGGCGACGACGCGGTCCTCGCGCAGACGCTTGCCGACGCGCGCGAGCCGCTTGTGATCGTCGACCGCAATATTGAAGGCGTGAACGCGGACCTCGTGCAGATCGATCACGAGAAGGGCGCGTATCTCGCCACGCGTCATCTGCTGGAACTCGGGCACGTGCGGATCGGCTGCATTAGCGGGCCGGTCGACACGGCGGTGAGCGCGATGCGCGTGCACGGCTTCATTCGCGCGATGAGCGAGCGCGGCATCGAGATTCCGCCGGACGCGATCGTCGAAAGCGATTTTTCGGGCACCGGCGGCCATCGCGCGGCGGCGCAACTGTTCGATACCGTCAAGCCGTCGGCGATCTTCGCCTGCAACGACATGATGGGCATCGGCGCGCTGCGCGCGGCGGCGGAGCGCAATATCAGCGTGCCGCGCGACTGCTCGATCATCGGTTTCGACGACATCGAGCTCGGGCGCTTCACCTATCCGGCGCTGTCGACGGTCGGGCAGTCGGTGCGCGCGCTCGGCGACATGGCCGCGCAGACGTTGATCGAACGGATTGCCGGCAAGTCGTCGGCGAACGCGCGGCCGGGGGGGCGCAGGCGCGTCGTGTCGCCGCGGCTGATCGTGCGCGAATCGACGGCGACGTGGGCGGGCGCGGGAAAGCGTCATCTGGCCGCGTGATCGATCGGGTCTGAGTGCAGCAATCGCGTATCGGCAGGTTAAAGGCAGGAGAACGGGAGAAATGAGTGGCCAGTAAGGAAACGCGCTCACGCGTGGCAGTGGTCGGCAGTCTGAACATGGATCTGGTGGCGCGCGCGCCGCGTCTGCCGCATCCCGGCGAAACGCTGGCCGGCCGCACCTTCGCGCAGGTCGCGGGCGGCAAGGGCGGCAACCAGGCGGTGGCCGCAGCGAGGCTCGGCGCGCAGGTGTCGATGCTCGGCTGCGTCGGCTCCGATGCGAACGGCGCGCAATTGCGCGCGGGGCTCGAGGCGGAAGGCATCGACTGCACGGCGCTCGAAACCGGCCGCGAGGCGACGGGCGTGGCGCTGATCGTCGTCGATGACGCGAGTCAGAACGCGATCGTGATCGTCGCCGGCAGCAACGGCGAGGTGACGCCTGAGACGATCGCGCGCCACGAAGCGGTGCTCGCCGCGGCCGACGTGGTGATCTGCCAGCTCGAAACGCCGCTCGCCACGGTCCACGCGGCGCTTGCCGCGGCGCGGCGGCTCGGCAAGACGGTCATTCTGAACCCGGCGCCGGCCACCGGGCCGCTGCCCGCCGAGTGGCTGCCGCTGATCGACTATCTGATTCCGAACGAACTGGAAGCCGCGACGCTCACCGGCTTGCCGGTCGGCTCGCCGGAAGAAGCGGCGACGGCCGCTGCCGTGCTGCGCGCGGCGGGCGCGCGCAATGTCCTGGTGACGCTCGGCCCGCGCGGCGTGCAGGCGGCGCTCGAAGGCGCGGCGCCTGTGCTGTACGACGCGCCGAAGGTCGAAGCCGTCGATACGACGGCGGCGGGCGATACGTTCATCGGCGGATTCGCCGCGCAGCTTGCGGAAGGCGCGGACGTGGATGCGGCGATCCGCTTCGCGCAGCGCGCCGCGGCGCTGTCGGTGACGCGCGCCGGCGCTCAGCCTTCGATTCCGACGCGGGCGGAGCTGGGCGGGTAGGTTGTTGGGGGCGGCGCCGGGCGGGGCAGGCTAACTGCGCTCGCCTGGTTTCTTCCTCGTAGTTCAAAGGCTCGGGTTCGGCTGCGCAGCGCAGACGCGGTGCGCCCGAGCGCGCGCGGGCCAGCTTGCCCGCTTAAGCTCGCCATTGCCGCCCGAGCCGTAGACGCGCGGCCCAAGCCGCAGGTCTCCTTTCCCGCAACTCAAAGCCCTCACATTGCCGCTCGAGCCGCAGACGCCTCGCGACAAGCTGCATTCGTCCGTCGCTCCCAGCTTGTCCCTGCGCAGCCTTGCAACTACCGCCCCCCGCTGCGGCATCCCTCCCCACCCACCTTGTAACTCTTTCCGCCTCGTCTCCCGCCTTTCCTCAGACGTATAAAAACTTCAAGTCCGCATCGCAACTGCCGTTAATGCGGCTATCAGAGCGCCGACGAAACCAATAACAACCAACCGCGCGCAGGCCGTCATCGGACTTTTATTGCTGCAAAGCAGCCTCTCAAGCACAGGACACTTTATGTTGAACAAGGGCATTTCGATCAAGGCCCGCATTGGCCTCACGATGGCTTTTCTCGCCGCCTTGCTGCTGGGCATCGGCGCGTTCGGGCTGTTCGGCATGAGCCGTTCCAACGACGCCTACCAGGAAACCTTCACGAATTCGATGCCGAGCGCCGTGAACATCGGCAACGCCGAACTCTATGCGGCGCGCGAGCGTCTCGCGCTCGATCGCGCGGCCTTCATGATCGGCACGCCGGAAAGCGCGCCGACGCTGGAACGCGCGCGCTCGATGCGCACGACCTCCGACATGTGGTGGAAAAAGTATATGGATCTGCCGCGCGACGCCGACGAGGACCGTCTCGCGCGCGACGTGGTCAGCAAGCGCGACGCGCTGCACCAGCGGGCCGACGCGTTCGCCGCGGTGGTCGCGGCGAGCGACCAGAGCAAGCTGATCGACGGTGCCAAGCTTCTGCAAAGCGCCTACAACGAACTGGCGACCTCCGACGACGCACTGCGCAAATATCAGTTCGAGCTGGCGCAAGCCGGCTACGATGACGCGCAATCGAACTTCCATATGTTCCGCATGGTCAGCATCGGCGCGCTGATTGCCGGTATCCTCGCGGCGTTGCTGTCGTACGTGGCGCTCAGCCGCGCGATCGCACGGCCTCTCGCCGAGGCGCTCGACCATTTCGACGCGATCGCCGCGGGCGATCTGCGCCGCCAGGTCGTCGTCAGCTCACGCGACGAGATGGGCCAGATACTGGAAGGCATCTCGAAGATGCAGCGCAGTCTCATCGAAACGGTACGCGCGGTGCGCGGCGGCAGCGAGTCGATTGCGACTGCCACGCGCGAGATCGCCGCCGGCAACATCGACCTGTCCTCGCGCACCGAAGAGCAGGCGTCGGCGTTGCAGGAAACCGCGTCGAGCATGGAAGAACTGACCGGCACCGTGAAGCAGAACGCGGACAACGCGCGTCAGGCGAGCGCGCTCGCGGCCAATGCGTCGGAAATCGCCAACAAGGGCAGCGCGGTGGTCGGCCAGGTCGTCGGTACGATGGGCGAGATCAACCAGAGCTCGGCGAAGATCGCCGACATCATTTCGATCATTGAAGGCATCGCGTTCCAGACCAACATCCTCGCGCTCAACGCGGCCGTGGAAGCGGCGCGGGCCGGCGAGGAAGGGCGCGGCTTCGCGGTCGTGGCGGGCGAAGTGCGCAGCCTCGCGCAGCGTTCGTCGGCGGCGGCGAAGGAAATCAAGGAATTGATCGACACGTCGGTCGACCGCGTGCAATCGGGCTCGGCGCTCGTCGATCAGGCCGGCCGCACGATGAACGAAATCATCGGCGCGGTGCAGCGCGTGACCGACATCATGGGCGAAATCGCCGCGGCGTCGGAAGAACAGAGCAGCGGCATCGACCAGGTCGCGCGCGCCGTCACGCAGATGGACGAAGTCACGCAGCAAAACGCCGCACTCGTCGAGGAAGCGGCGGCGGCAGCGTCGTCGCTCGAAGATCAGGCGGACAAGCTGCGCGGCGCGGTCGCCGTGTTCCAGCTCAGCGACGAAGGCAAGGCGTCGGGCGGTTCGTTGGCGAAGCACGCGCCGACGCCTGCGCGCGCCGTGTCTGCTGCGCCGCGGGCAGTTTCCAGGACCGTCGCCCACGCACGCTCAGCCGCCGCGCCGCGCGCGGCCGCAGCAACCGCCGCGCAGCCTGTGACGGCTGCTCATGCGCCGGCCGCGGCTACGGCCGCCTCGGCGCCTGCGGCACCGAAAGCCGCGCCGGCTCCGCGCGCGCCGGCGAAGTCCGCCGCCGTCGTCAGCGCCGGCAGCGATCAGGACTGGGAAACGTTCTGACGGCATCCGCGGCGTTTGCCGCACGGCTGCGCGAGCGCCGGCCAGGCGCCGTGCAACCGGCGTTCCCGGCGCGACGGCATCTGAATCGACGCCGCGACGCCCGAGCCGCCTATATTGAAGACAGCAACGAAAAGACCGCGCCTGCTGACGCAGCCGCGGTCTTTTTTTATGGCGTGCGCATTAAGTCGCATTTGCGAAGCGGTGGGCGCCCTGGCGAGCCTCGCGATCCGGTACATTGACGGGCGGGTGACGGTAATTCGTAACCGGATCGCGGGCGAAGCACGGGTTGGCAAAGCGGCAGTGTGTAAGTCGGCGCCGCGCCCGACCGGTGCATCGCGCTCCACGTCACGTCACCGCTTGCCGGTCAGCGTCAGGCCGGCCAGCCGCTCGCCCTCACGCTTCTCATGCTTCAAACGCACGTTCAATGCGCCAGCCACAAAGGACCGACATGACGCCACACGACCTCGCGCATCGCCTCGTCGAAGCACGCCGGCAGCATCGCCCGATCGACGGGCTGCCCTCCGAACAGCTCCCGCCCGACGCCGCGACCGCGTATGCGATCCAGCAGGCGGTCATAGCAGGGCTCGGCGACTCCACCGGCGCGTGGAAGATCGGCGCGAAGGCGCCCGGCGGATCGACCTCGGGCGCGCCGATCCCGGCTTCCCTGGTGCGGTCTTCGCCGGCGCGCGTCGAGCATGCGGGCTTCTTTCGCGTACTCGTCGAGCTGGAGATCGCGTTCCGTTTCACCGAGGTCATCGAGCCGCGCAGCCGCGCCTATACGCGCGACGAGGTGCTCGCGCTCGTCGGCGTGGTGCTGCCGGCCATTGAGATCGTCGATAGCCGCTTCGCCGAATGGCCGAACATCGCGCCGCTCGCTCAACTCGCCGACGCGCAAAACAACGGCGCGCTCGTCACCGGTCATCCGGTCCCGTATGCGGGGCTCGCGCGCGGCTTCGACTTCGTGTCGCCGGAACTGGAACTGAGCTTCGACGGCGAGTCGCTCGTGCCCGACGCCACCGGCAATCCGGCCGGCGATCCGCGCGAACTGCTGGTGTGGTTCGTCAACCATTGCGCCGCCATGGGCATCACCATCGAACCGGAATGGACGCTGACCACCGGCTCTTACGTCGGTGCGCATAAAGTGGGAAAGCCGGGCATCGTGCGCGGTCACATCGACGGACTCGGAGAGGTCGAGATCGAACTGACCTGATTGCGCGACACTGTGTCATGTGACACAGCGCTGCTTTTCTTTCGACGCCGTTCTTGTAACGGCGCATTACAAACTCATCATCAAGCGGCTGCCCAGGGGCGGCCGTTTTACATTTGACGCGTCGCCGAGGACTCCTTAGCCGTATACCCTATTGAAGCGGTTACGCGCCGCGCCGTTATCCAGTTAACAAAGTTGAACGACAGTTCAACGAGGCATCGACAACGTAAAGCGAGGCAAAGCCGACCATGCCGTCGACGCGGTTATGCAATGCATGTGAAGCATCGCATTGATAGCAAAGCATGCGCAGCGATGTGATGGAACAAAAGCTCGCGTGCATGGACGAACTGCATGAACGTGCGACGCCGAACGCTGCTTGCAACTTTGGTCGATCGACGTGTAACAGATGCGCACACAGGTAGACCAAATGCGTGTCAAAGCGTTAAGGAAGCAAGAGGCGAAAGCAGAAAAGAGTGGGGACGTAGCGCGAAAATGCGCGATGTGCGGCTGATGCCAGGCTTCAAGGTACGCGACGTGCGTGTGCAGGCAACGCGTGAATGTAACTGCTGGATGAGTGCCGTCAAAGAAGTGTGAAGCGACACTGTGAAGCGAGGTCGCGAAGCAACGCTCGCGGCACTGTTCGACGCGCAAGATTGTAGGTGGTCGAAACGGTGTTTCCAAGTGATGAATGTCGGGAGGCCCGCACGGCGCGATTTTCGCAACGTAGTTCGTGAAAAAAAATTTAAAAGGGTTTAGGATGAATTCGAGCGATGTCGTTTCCGAATAGCGCGCCGCGCACGACATCGGTCTAGACTTCGGCGAGGAGGTAGCATGGATATCTACAGCAGTTTCGCGACCCGCTTCGAGAAAACGCGAGAGGACGAACTCTCGCTCGAGGAGTACCTCGCGCTCTGCAAAGACAATCCCGCCGCGTACGCCACGGCTGGCGAACGCATGTTGACGGCAATCGGAGAACCCGAACAGATCGACACTCGCAACGATCCGCGCCTGTCGCGCATCTTCGCGAACAAGGTCATCAAGGTATACCCCGCATTCCGTGAGTTCTACGGAATGGAGGAGGTGATCGAGCAGGTGGTCGCCTACTTCCGGCACTCGGCCCAGGGGCTCGAAGAAAAGAAGCAGATTCTGTATCTGTTGGGCCCGGTCGGCGGCGGTAAATCGTCCATCGCCGAGCGTCTGAAGCAGCTCATGGAGCGCGTGCCGTTCTACGCGATCAAGGGCTCGCCTGTGAACGAATCGCCGCTCGGTTTGTTCGATTACGACGAGGACGGTCCGATCCTCGAAGAGCAATACGGCATACCACGCCGCTACCTGAAAAGCATTCTGAGCCCGTGGGCGGTCAAGCGCCTGCACGAGTACAACGGCGACATCCGCAAGTTCCGCGTGGTGCGGCGCTATCCGTCCATCCTGCGGCAAATCGGCATCGCCAAAACGGAGCCGGGCGACGAGAACAATCAGGACATCTCCTCGCTCGTCGGCAAGGTCGACATTCGCAAGCTCGAGCAGTACGCGCAAGACGATGCGGACGCCTACAGCTATTCCGGCGGCCTGTGTCTTGCGAATCAGGGTCTGCTCGAATTCGTCGAAATGTTCAAGGCGCCGATCAAGGTGTTGCACCCGCTGCTCACCGCGACCCAGGAAGGCAACTTCAAGGGCACGGAAGGCTTCGGCGCGATTCCTTTCGACGGCGTGATCCTCGCGCACTCGAACGAGTCGGAGTGGAAAGCCTTCCGCAATAACCGCAACAACGAAGCCTTGCTCGACCGGATTTTCGTCGTGAAGGTGCCGTACTGCCTGCGCTATTCGGAAGAGATCAAGATCTACGAGAAGCTGTTGCGCAATTCGTCGCTGGCTAATGCTGTCTGCGCGCCCGGCACGCTGAAGATGATGGCGCAAATGTCGGTGCTCACGCGCTTGCAGGAGCCCGAGAATTCGAGCCTCTTCTCGAAGATGCAGGTCTACGACGGCGAGAATCTGAAGGACACCGATCCGAAGGCGAAGTCGTACCAGGAATACCGCGACTTCGCGGGCGTCGACGAAGGCATGACCGGCGTGTCGACCCGCTTCGCGTTCAAGATTCTGTCGCGCGTGTTCAACTTCGATTCGACCGAAGTCGCGGCCAATCCGGTGCATCTGATGTACGTGCTCGAACAGCAGATCGAGCGCGAGCAGTTCCCACCGGAGACCGAGCAGAAGTACCTGTCGTTCATTAAAGACGTGCTCGCGTCGCGTTACGCGGAATTCATCGGCAAGGAGATCCAGACGGCGTATCTCGAGTCGTACTCCGAATATGGGCAGAACATTTTCGATCGCTATGTGACGTATGCGGACTTCTGGATTCAGGATCAGGAGTTCCGCGATCACGACACCGGCGAGAGCTTCGACCGTGCGGCGCTCAACGCCGAGCTGGAGAAGATCGAGAAGCCCGCGGGCATCAGCAACCCGAAGGACTTCCGCAACGAGATCGTGAACTTCGTGCTGCGCGCGCGTGCTGCGAATGCAGGGAAAAATCCTGCATGGATCAGCTACGAAAAGCTGCGCGTCGTGATCGAAAAGAAAATGTTCTCGAATACGGAGGAACTGTTGCCGGTCATTTCGTTCAACGCCAAAGGTTCGGCGGAAGAACAGCGCAAGCACGAAGACTTCGTCAACCGGATGGTGGCGAAGGGCTACACGCCGAAGCAGGTGCGCTTGCTGTGTGACTGGTATCTGCGCGTGCGCAAGTCGTCATGATACGCACTGCGTGCCGCTCGCGCGGTCCGACCGCGCGAGCACCCTGCGAGCCGCAAGCTGCATGGACATAGCATCGGGCCATCCAGCGTGCGTCTCGCGCACCCGAATTTGGGCAGTATGGGAGACCGGGCGTGCTTCATCAAATCATCGACCGCAGGTTGGCAGGCAAGAACAAAAGCATTGCAAATCGCGAGCGTTTTTTGCGCCGCGTCAAGAATTACATTCGTCGCGCCGTTTCGGAAGCGGTGCGCGACCGCAGCATTAAAGACATTCAGAACACCCAGAGCATCACCATTCCGCGTAAGGACATCGCGGAGCCGTCGTTCCGGCATGGACCGGGCGGCCGGCGCGAAATGGTGCATCCAGGCAACTCCGACTACATCCGCGGCGACAAGATTCAGCGTCCGCAAGGCGGTGGCGGCGGAGGCGGCGGCAGTCAGGCGAGCAACGAAGGCGAAGGTCAGGACGACTTCGTGTTCGAGCTGAGCCGCGAAGAATTCATGCAGTATTTCTTCGACGATCTCGAACTGCCGCGGCTCGTCAAAACCCATCTGATGGCCGTGCCCACATGGAAGAGCATCCGCGCGGGCTGGGCGGCCGAAGGCACGCCGAACAACATCGACGTGGTCCGTTCGCTGCGCAGCGCGCTCGGCCGCCGCATCGCGCTCGGTGCGCCGCTCGTCAACCAGTTGCATGAAATGGAGCGGCAACTCGAGGTGCTGAAGGCCGACCCCGACGATCGCCGCGAAGAAATCAAGCTGCTCGAAGACGAGATCCATCATCTGCGCGGGCGCATCTGGCGCATTCCGTTTATCGACCCGTTCGACCTGCGTTACGTGAACCGCGTGAAGCAGCCCACGCCGTCGAGCCAGGCCGTGATGTTCTGTCTGATGGATGTGTCCGGTTCGATGGACGAGCAACGCAAGGATCTCGCCAAGCGCTTCTTCATCCTTCTTTATCTGTTTCTCAAGCGCAATTACGAAAAGATCGAGGTGGTGTTCATCCGCCACCACACGCGCGCCGAAGAGGTCGATGAAGACACGTTCTTCCATTCGACCGAAAGCGGCGGCACGGTGGTATCGAGCGCGCTCGAGCTGATGCAGAAGGTGATGGACGAGCGCTATTCGCCGACTGAATGGAACATTTACGGCGCCCAGGCGTCCGACGGTGACAACTGGACCGACGACTCGCCGAAGTGCCGCAAGATACTCTCGGATGACATCCTCGAGAAGGTGCGCTATTTTGCGTATATTCAGGTGACGCCCGAAGAGCAGAACCTGTGGCTCGAATATGCGCAACTGGCCCTGAGCCAGCCGCATATGGCGATGAAGAAGGTCGAAACCGCGGCTGACATCTATCCGGTGTTTCGCGAGTTGTTTGAAAAGCAGGTGGCGTCGTCATGACGACCAAACATTTGCATAACGAAGCGCGCGGCTATCAGCCGGAGCGTGGGACAGGCGTGCCGCAGCGTGAGTCGGGGCATGCCGAGGCAGGGGCGGACGAAGAGCGGGCCGCCGCAGCCGGAGCAGTCGACAACGCTGACGCACGGGGACACACCGGAACGCCCATCGAGGGGCAAAGGGAAGTCCGTATGAACGTAGCCGATAGACGGCCTCTGCCGTGCCCGTCCGACTGGACCTTCGAGTTGATCGAGGAGTACGACTCCCATATTGCCCGTGTTGCAGAGCAATATGAACTCGACGTGTATCCGATCCAGCTCGAACTCATCAGCGCTGAACAGATGATGGACGCGTATGCGTCCGTCGGCATGCCGGTGAATTACCGGCACTGGTCGTTCGGCAAACACTTTCTCTCTACCGAAAAAAGCTACCGTCGAGGGCAGATGGGGCTCGCGTACGAGATCGTGATCAACTCGAACCCTTGCATCGCGTATCTGATGGAAGAGAACACGATGACGATGCAGGCGCTCGTCATCGCGCATGCGGCGTATGGGCACAACTCGTTCTTCAAGGGCAACTATCTGTTCCGGCTGTGGACGGATGCGCATGCCATCATCGACTACCTCGTCTACGCGAAGAACTACATTGCGGAATGCGAGGAGCGCTTCGGGCTCGATCGTGTGGAAGAACTGCTCGATTCGTGCCACGCGCTGATGAACTACGGCGTGGACCGCTACAAGCGTCCGCAGAAGCTGTCGCTGGAAAAGGAATTCGCCGCGCGCCGCGAACGGGAGGCGTATCTGCAATCGCAGGTGAACGAGTTATGGCGCACGCTGCCCACGCGGCATACGCCGCTGCCCGAGGAAATCGAGGAGCGTTATCCGCCTGAGCCGCAGGAAAACCTGCTGTATTTCGCGGAAAAAAATGCGCCGCTGCTCGAGCCTTGGGAGCGCGAGGTGATCCGCATCGTGCGAAAAGTGGGGCAGTATTTTTATCCGCAGCGGCAGACTCAGGTGATGAACGAAGGTTGGGCCACGTTCTGGCACTACACGCTGCTCAACACGATGTACAACCAGGGCAAGCTGGAAGACGGCTTCATGATGGAGTTCCTCCATTCGCACAGCAACGTCGTCTATCAGCCACCTGTCACCAAGCCGTACTACAGCGGCATCAATCCGTACGCGCTGGGTTTTTCGATGATGAGCGACATTCGCCGCATCTGCGAAAACCCGACGGAGGAAGACCGCAAGTGGTTCCCGGAACTGGCCGGCAGTCCGTGGCTGCCCGCCATGCACTACGCGATGCGCAATTTCAAGGACGAGAGCTTCGTCGCGCAATATCTGTCGCCGCATCTGATCCGCGAAATGCGGCTGTTCTCGGTACTCGACGACGACATGCGCGACGCGCTGGAAGTCTCCGCGATCCACGATGACAGCGGCTATCAGTACGTGCGCCAGGCGTTGTCGCGGCAGTACGACATGCATCATCGCGAGCCGAATATCCAGGTGTGGTCGGTGAATACGCGCGGCGACCGCAGTCTGACGCTGCGGCATTTCATGAGCGACAACCGGCATCTTTCGTCCGATAGCGACGAGGTGCTCAAGCACATGGCGCGCTTGTGGCAGTTCGACGTGTATCTGGAAAGCGTCGACGAAAACGGCACGGTAAGGAAGCGTTACGAGTGCCGCTACGTGCCGCCGGCCGTGAGGGCGTGAGGACGTCTCACGGCGTGAGGGTCTTTTGGGCGCGCCCGCCACTGTCGTGGCCGGCGCGCCAGTCTTTATGGTGTCGAAGCCGTGCATGGCTCACGCGACGGCGACTCCTGACGGGCGGCGCGCGAACCGGATTACTCGTCACGAGTTACGCGTGGGCACCCAGATCAGCCAGAAAATCCCGGGCGCGTTCCGACAAGCCCGGTGCGAGGTTTAGCGCCTGGGTGGCCGCGGTGCCGACCCTGGGGCGCGCGTTTTCCTCGAGTTCGTCGGCGGCTGTCGTCAACCAGTCTGGAAACTTCTCCGCGAGTGCGTCGATCAACACGGCGGCCTGCCGCCGGTCCTTGTCTGCCTTGAGCGCACGCGACGGGTCGCGAAGCGTGCTGACGACAAGCTTGTGAAGCGCGAATCTGGCGGGGTCGGGCAGCATGACCGGCACCACGTGTTCCTTGCCGAGGATAAAGCCTTGCGTAGGGTTCGTTACCAGATACCTGAAGTAGGGAAGTCCGGTTGCGTGGGCGCGCAAGTGCGGCAAGGCCTTCGTCTCGTACGCGTCGGTACCCGGCACGAGCAAGTCCACCTTGAGGTGCTGTCCACGCGCCTTGAACGACGTGGACGGCTTTCGCGAGTGCAGTTCCGGCATATCGAGAAACGGAATGCCGCTATCACGAAGGATGTCGAGAAAGCTGCGCTCTTCGGGGATAGCCACCGAAATGCTCCCGGTGCTGCCAATGTCGATATCTTCCGTCCGGTAGTTCGCAGGCAGCCGCACGCCCAAGCTGTTCAGAAGCGCGCCGAAGGCGTGGGAGCCGACCAGCACTCCGCCGTGGCTGAAGATGCCCGCGTTGAAGAGCGTTGCCAGCGTGAGTGCCGAAGAGTTGTCCGCGGCGGCAAAGTTCGCCTTGCGCAGTATGTGGACCTCGGCGGCAAGCGCGCGCATCTCCGCGCTCTCGAGTAGTTTCGCCTCGAGCGCAGCCTCGGTAGCGGGCTCGCCTGCGCGGCCAAGCGACGTTTCCTTATGCTTTCCCGATGCCAGATAGACGCGCCAATAGGTGTACGTTTTCCCGTCGACGGTCTTCTGGGCCGCCGAGCCCGGAGAGTGCATGGGAATATGACCTTGTGCGCCGGCGCGCTCGGTGACGGACGAATACAGCGTTTGCAATGCGTCGTTGTGGAAGCTGGCCATTGCTGGCGTCTCCTCATACCCTGTGATTGAGCATTAAGGTATAAATTCACAACAGTCAAATTTATACCTCACGATTAAACCCGAGGGATAAACCAGGAATGAGCTCCGAACTGTGCCGGGACCGGACTGGCGACGGCGCTCGCCGTAGCGCTTGCCAACAAACCCCCAACTTTTACTTGCGATTCTGTAAAATTCGCCCACGCTAAAAATCGCGTGCTGAAGGCGGCGCCACGACCGTCGCCTCCGTTCAAGAGACAAGGAAGACAACATGACCGACCTCACAGACCACAGCGTGGCCTCCGCCCACGACACGCGGCGCCGCATTTTCGCGATCGTCGGCGCTTCATCGGGCAATCTCGTCGAGTGGTTCGACTTTTACGTCTACTCGTTCTGCGCGCTGTACTTCGCGCCCGCGTTCTTCCCAAGCGGCAACACCACCACGCAATTGCTGAACACGGCCGGCGTGTTCGCGGCAGGCTTTCTGATGAGGCCAATCGGCGGCTGGTTCTTTGGCCGTCTCGCCGACAAGCACGGCCGACGTACCGCGATGATGATCTCGGTCTTCATGATGTGCGGCGGCTCGCTGGTGATCGCCGTGCTGCCCACGTACGCGCAGATCGGCGCGCTCGCGCCGGCGCTGCTGCTCGTCGCGCGGCTGTTCCAGGGACTCTCCGTGGGCGGCGAATACGGCACCAGTGCAACGTATATGAGCGAGGTCGCGCTGAAAGGGCGGCGCGGCTTTTTCGCGTCGTTCCAGTACGTGACGCTGATCGGCGGCCAGTTGTGCGCGCTACTCGTGCTGGTGATCCTGCAACAGACGCTCTCGACCGCGGAACTCAAAGCCTGGGGCTGGCGCGTGCCGTTCGTGATCGGCGCGATCGCGGCGCTGGTCGCGCTCTATCTGCGTAAATCGCTCGATGAAACCACCACCGCCGCGACGCGTCAGCGCAAGGAAGCGGGCACGCTGCGCGGCTTGTGGCAGCACCGCGTCGCGTTCATGACGGTGCTCGGCTTCACGGCGGGCGGCTCGCTGATTTTCTATACGTTCACCACGTATATGCAGAAGTATCTGGTGAACACGGCGGGCATGAATGCGAAGACCGCCAGCAACGTGATGACCGCGGCGCTCTTCGTCTACATGCTGCTTCAGCCGCTGTTCGGCGCGCTGTCGGACCGCATCGGCCGGCGTCGTTCGATGCTGTGCTTCGGCCTCTTCGCGACCATCGGCACGGTGCCGCTTCTGCATGCGCTGAAGGACGTGACGAGCCCGTATGCGGCGTTCGGTCTCGTGGTGCTGGCGCTTGCCATCGTCAGCTTTTATACGTCGATCAGCGGCCTCATCAAGGCGGAAATGTTCCCGCCCGAAGTGCGCGCGCTCGGCGTGGGCCTCTCGTATGCGGTGGCGAATGCGATCTTCGGCGGCTCCGCCGAATACGTCGCGCTGTGGCTCAAGTCGACCGGCAGCGAACCGATGTTCTACTGGTACGTGACCTTGATGTGCGCGATCGCCGGCATCGTCGCGCTGCGCATGCGCGATCCGTCGAAAGAAGGGTATTTGCGTCACGAACCGTGAGCCGAGGCGCGCGCTCGGGCGCGTGCTTAGGTGCGTGCTCAGGTGCGTGCTCAGTGCGCGCTCACGCCACCACGATTTCGGTGCCGAGTACGTGCAGGAGGTCGCGCAGCGCTTCGGCCTGCGCCATCTTCGCGTCGCTGCGCAGGTGGATCTGCACGGCTCGCCCGGCAATTCCGTCGATGGGTTGAGCAAGCCACAATTCCACCGCCAGTCCCAATCCCTCGGGCTGATTGGCGGCGACCGGCTCGATCACACGCGGCTTGAAACAGGCACTGTCGGACATGGCGAATCACCTCGGACTTGATGACGTGTCCGGCTCATCGTAATCAGCGGCGCGCGCGAGTCCAAGCAACAAATACGCCTTTGCTAAGCAGAGGATGCTTAGCAGAAAACGCGCTGACGGCGCATGTCGGCAACCGCCGACGACGTCGCGGCGATCAGCGCGATTCGGTCGTATCGGCGGTGAGTTCCGCGACAAGCTCTTTGATGGTTGTGCCGGGTTCGCCGGGCAAGGCTGCTACAGGAGCCGCCGTTGCCACGGCGCCGGCTGCGCCCGCTGCGGCCACCGCCGTAACCGTGGCTGCGGCGCTCGCCCTCACCACGCTCTCCGTCTCCGCCATCACCACATCCCCCGCAGCAATCCCCGCCCGCCCGCGCGCATTCACCGCCGCTCGCGAAAGCATCAGCAGGTGGTAGTAAAGCCGCGCGCTGAATCCATAGCGATACGCGAACAGATGACCCAGCGCGATCTTCAACCCGAGCCGCGCCTGACGATTCCTCGCATGCACCGACACGACGATCGGCGCGAGCCGCCGCAGCGCGAGCTTGCGCGAAGGCTCGAGCTGCGGCGGCAACTTCAGCTTCCTGACGAACGCGTAGGCGCTGAGCGTGGCTGCCGCCGCGGTCCCGCGCGTGCTGTGCGAAATCGAAGTGGCGGTCTTGCGATACACCGACACGTAATCGTGCAGATAAAACACCTCTCGCGCCGCGAGGCACAGCTCGGTGCCGAACACGAAGTCGCAGCACGCGCCATATTGCTCCTTATAGCCGACGCGTCGGACGAGCCGCGCGTCCGCCATCCAGCCGTTGTTCGGGAACATCTGAACGAGCCCGGTTCTGCCCGGCAGCGGCTGCAAGCCTTCGGCGTCCTTCGTGCGCCTGAACGCCGCGTTAAGCCGCGCGCTGGCCTCGACGTCGATCGCGCCGTCATGGTTGGCTTCGTACTGTGCACCGAACGCCGCATCGAGCCGTGGATGCAGCTTCCACAGCGACACGAGTTTTTCGACGCCGTCGGTGGTGAGCAGATCGTCGTCGTGAAGCAGCAGAATCTTGTCACCGAGCGCGCGCTCGAACAGGCTCGCGACGTTGCGCGCCTGGCCAAGCGGCGGCTCGTTCCTCGCATAACGGATGCGCTCTTCGCTCAACTCGTGCGGATAACGCGACGCGAGCAGTTGCGCGGTGCGCGCATCGTTTGAATCGTCGCCGATCACGATTTCCAGATTGCCGTAGGTCTGCGCAAGACACGAGTCGATGCACTCGACGATCAGCTCTGGCCGGTTGCAGGTCGGCACGCAGATCGACACTTTGGCTGGCTCGGCGGAGGGCACGGGAATGGACATGGGCGTCGCCTTTGTTATCTGTTGAAGGGGCGGCAGCCGGCTGCTTGTTCGCATACATCGCTGCAAGCAGAAAAGTAGTGCATCGCGCCGAAAAAATATTCGGTAAAAAAGCGGAAAAAATGTCTGCTGTATGAAAGCTGCGGAAAGGGAAAAATTTATGCGGCTTTGCGCGCTCCAACGCAGCAAAGCCGCTTCCAGACCTGCGCTTAATTTCAGCCGACTGACGGCTCGCCTTCACCCGGCTTCTGACCCGGACGGTCCGCCGGCGACTGATCGCGGTCGGCGTCGCCGCGCTCCGGCAGCTTGCTCTTTTCGTTGTCGCTATGTACCGCGGGGTGCGGGCGGGCGATGTCGTCGGGCTTGTCGTTGCCTTGCTTGGGGTCGGCCATGGCGTTCTCCTGATCTTGAAGACCTAACTCAGGAAGCAAAGCCTGGGCCCGCACTTCACTCGGCGTGAACGGCGCCCGTCAGCGAAATGATGAAATCGATGAAGGCGCGCACCTTGGCCGGCGGATGGTGCCGCGACGGATAGAGCGCGTAGAGCGGATAAAGCTCGTCGCCCCATTCGGGAAAAAGCTCGACCAGCTTGCCGCTCGCGAGCAAGGATTCCGCGCCGAGCGCGAGGATTTGCGCGATGCCCTGGCCCGCGGCGCACACGCTGTGCAAGGTGCCTACATCGTTGACGGTCAGGCGGCCTTGCGGCGTGACGACGATTTTCTTGCGGCCGCGATGAAACTCCCAACTGAACGGATAACCGGTCAGCGGATCGCGAAACTTGATGCACGCATGCTGGCCGCTTTCGAGTTCCGCAGGATTTGCCGGATGCCCATGCTTCTTCAGATACGACGGCGCGGCCACCGTCAGAATGCGCGTGTCGAGCAGCTTGCGCGCGATCAGCGACGACACCGGCGGCTCGCCGAAGCGGATTGCAACGTCGAAACCGTCGCCGACCATATCGCCCAACTGGTCGCGCGTGATCAGTTCGAGCTGCAAATCGGGATGTTTGTCGACGAAACCGCCGAGTCTCGGTCCGAGCACGAGGCGCGAAAAGAACGGGTCCATGTTCACGCGCAGGCGTCCGCGCACGGCCGTCGCGCCTCGCGCGGCGCTGGCCGCCGCGTCCTCGAGGCCGCTTAGCAGCGGCACAATCTGTTCGTAGAAGCGCCGGCCCTCGTCGGTGAGCGTGACCGAGCGCGTGGTGCGATCGAATAGCCGGATGCCGAGCCGCGCCTCGAGCCGCGCCACCGAACGGCTCACGCCCGATTGAGACATGTCGAGCGCAACGCCTGCTGCCGCGAAGCTGCCGCAATCGACGATCGCCGTCAGCACGCCCATGCCGTTCAGCACGCGCTCGTCAAATGGCATCGGAGAATCCTTTTCTTGTTCGTTGACGCGGTACATGCTAACGCGAAACGTGCGGCGGGGAGCCCGTCCACGAAGGATCGCGGGTCCGTCATGCGCGGCGCATATGAGAAGCGACAGCGTGTGAAAGCAACGCGGCGGCGCGGACTCAGTTGCAACGTTACCGAACCCGAACCCGAGCGCGAATCAGCGCCCCGCGCCCTGGCTAGCCGGCGCGCGCACGGCGGGCGCCGCGTCGAGATGGCGGAACACCCACGCGGACAGCAGCGTGATCGCGCCGACGCAGACGAAGCTCAGCCGGAAGCCGAGCGCGGCCGAGCCCCATTGCGCGGCGAACAGCTTTACGAGCCCGCCGCCGATCGACACGCCCAGGCCGATCGCCAGCATCTGCACCATCGAAAAGAGGCTGTTGCCGCTGCCGGCGTCTTCGTGCGAGAGGCCCTTGAGCGTGACGCTGTTCATCGCCGCGAACTGCATGGAGTTGGCCGCGCCGAATATCGCGAGAATCACGACTTCGACGATGAGCGGCGTGCCGCGCGAGATCGACGCAAACGCCACAATCGACGAACCGACGATGAGCGTATTCACCAGCAGGAAGAGGTCATAGCCGTAGCGCCGCACGAGCGGCGCGATCCAGCGTTTGGCGACCGTGCCGGCGAGCGCCGCGGGCAGCATCATCAGCCCCGAATGCAGCGGCGTGTAGCCAAGCTGAAGCTGCAGCAGCAGCGGCACCAGAAACGGCACGGCGCTCGAGCCGATGCGGCACACGAGATTGCCGACCAGCCCCACGCTGAAATTCGGCTCGCTGAACAGCGACAGTTTGAAGAGCGGGTTACGCCGCCGCCTCGCGTGCGGAATGTAGGCGAGCGCGCTCACCGCCGCGAGCGCGAACAGCGCCGCGGACCACGCCGCCTGATGCGTCGGCACGGGGGCATCGACGGCCAGCGAAAACGCGATCATGCAAAGCGACAACAACCCGCAGCCGATGAAGTCGAACGGCGGCGCCTGGGTCTCGCCATGCGGCGGCAAAAAACGCTGCACCGCGTAGAGACCGGCGGCGCCGATCGGCACGTTGATCAGAAAGATCCAGTGCCATGTGATCGCCTGGACGAACCAGCCGCCGAGCGTTGGTCCGACAATCGGGCCGAGTTGACCGGCGACTGAAATAAACGCGAGCGCCGCGACGTATTGCTCGCTGGACACGCTGCGCAGCACGGCGAGGCGTCCGATCGGCAGCAGCATCGAGCCGCCCACGCCTTGCAGCACGCGCGCGAGTACCAGTTCGCCGAGCGTGTGCGCGCTCGCGCAGCAAATCGAGCCGATCACGAAGACGAGGATCGCGGCGAAATAGACGCGCCGTGTGCCGAAGCGGTCGGCAAGCCAGCCCGAGGCGGGCGTGAGCATCGCCATCGTCAACGTGTAGGCGACCACGATCGGCTGCATCGCAAGCGGCGCGACATGCAGGCTGTGCGCGATGGACGGCAGCGCCGTGTTCACGATCGTCGTGTCGAGCGACTGCATGAAAAAGCCCGCGGCGACGATCCACAGCAGCGCGGTATGCGACGAATCCCTGGTCATGTGATGGCAAGCGGCGGCGCATGGGCGCCGGTTAAGCGGAGTTTTTTGTCAGCAAACGCTTCAATGATACGGCATTGAGCGGTGTTGCAAGGCGGGGAATGGGGACGGCGTGCGGGTGCTGGAGGTGTGCGGTACGAGTGCGCAGCGCGAGCCGCCTCTTTGAATCGCGTGATCCAGCCGAGTTGAAAGAGGCGCTGCGCCAGCGGTGCTGCTATGTACAGTGACGCGCTTATTCAGGCATCGAGCGGAACGAAATCGCGAAGCGGTTCCATGCGTTGATCGTGGAAACGAGCAGCGTCAGGTCGACCAGTTCTTCGTCGCTGAACTGAGGGCGGACCGCTTCCCACACGGCGTCGGGCACGTGATCGTGCGAGATGAGCGTCAACGCTTCCGTCCATTCGAGCGCGGCGCGTTCGCGATCCGTGAAGAACGGCGTTTCGCGCCACGTCACGACAGTTGCAAGACGCCGGTCGGTTTCGCCGCCTTTACGGGCGTCGGTGGTATGCATGTCCACGCAGAACGCGCAGCCGTTGATCTGCGACGCACGCAGGCGAACCAGTTCCGCGAGCGACTTTTCAATCGACGATTTGCCGATGCGTTCTTCGAGGCCCAGCATTGCCTTGATCGCAGCGGGACTGGCTTTGTAGTAGTTCAGACGTTGTTTCATGATTCACTCCTTCGCTTTGGTGGGACGCATCCGGTGATGCGATGAGTGAATACTAGTCCCGGCATTGGCTTTGCAAAATGGCCATTTTCGACGATTTGTAGGTGGCCACTTGAATGTCCGCAACCGGCTGCGAACCCCCGCTTAAGCGCCCTTGCTGGCTGTAATGGCATCGTTGCCGCGCTCACGGCGATTCGGTATGGTGGGTCATCACCTTATGAAGAGATAGCGAATGACGTCCGCCGCCGAGCCTGTTGTGCAACCTGGTTCACCGCCTATCCGCACCGACGTGCTGATCGTCGGCGCGGGTCCCGTTGGGCTCTTTGCCGCTTTCGAGGCCGGCGTGATCGGCTTGTCCTGCCAGATCGTCGATGCACTCGGCAAGATCGGCGGCCAATGCACCGAGCTCTATCCCGACAAGCCGATCTACGACATTCCCGCGATTCCGTCATGCACGGCGCGCGAACTCGTGGACCGCCTGCTCGCGCAATGCAAGCCGTTCGACGTGCCGATTCATCTCGAGCAGCGTGTGGAATCCGTCGAGCAGCGCAGCGACGGCCGGTGGACCGTGCGCACCGATCGCGGCCTTGTGTTCGACGTCGCGGCAATCATGCTGGCCGCGGGCAACGGTGCATTCGTGCCGCAAAAGCTGCCGCTTGCCGAAGCCGTGCCGCTCGAATCGCGCCATGTGCACTACAGCGTGCAGCGTCTCGCCGATTTCGCCGACAAAACCGTGGTCGTGGCAGGCGGCGGCGATTCCGCGCTCGACTGGGCGCTCGCGTTGCGCAAGGTCGCGCGGCGCGTGACGCTCGTGCATCGGCGCAACGGATTCAGCGCCGCCGATTCAAGCGTCGAGTTGATGCGGCGCGCGGTCGAAGCCGGCGAGATGGACTTTATCGTCGGCGCGATTTCAGGGTTGAAGGTGCAAAGCGACGCGCAAGAGAACGCCGAAAGCGGCGCGCTCAAATCCATCACATTGCGACATATCGAAGGCGAGACCGAGTTGCCGGCGGAACAGCTCGTCGTGCTATACGGACTGGTCGCGGACCTCGGTCCCATAGGGCAGTGGGGCTTGAGCCTGCACGGCGGCCGCGTCGATGTGGATACGTCCAACTACGAGAGCTCGCGGCCAGGCATCTTCGCGGTCGGCGACATCGCCAACTATCCGAACAAGCAGAAGCTGATTCTGTCGGGCTTTCACGAGGCGTCGCTCGCGCTGCGCAAAGCGTATTCGTATGCGTATCCCGAGCGCAAACGCGTGCACGTCCATTCGAGTTACGACGCGAAGCTCGCGGAAAAAGTCAGCGCGGCAGGCTGAGCGTGCAAGACGATTGAAAGAGACCCGCTGGAGACCGCACGATTGCAAGATGGTCCGATCGCCGCGGGTCTTTTTTACATCACAAGCTGCTATTTTCCCGCAGGCTGACTGGCGGCCGCCGCCGCGCTGGCCGCCTTGTCTTTCTTCTTTGCTTCATGATGGCCGATCGCGCAGCCTGCTGCTGCGCCGGCCACGCCGTGGCCACCCGCAATATGTCCGCCGACGCCGCCGACGACCGCGCCTTTAGTGCAACCTTCGGCATGCGCCGCAGCGTGAACGAACGCGAATGAAACCACGAGAGCCGTGGCGAGAGAGGCATGTTTCAAGGCAAGCTCCTGATGTTGAACTGATCGTGTGTCGATAAAGCAAGTGCGAGACCTGACCCGTGTTTAGCTGTCTGAAAGGTTCGTTTCTTGCTGCGCGGTGAGCGCTGCTCGACGACGTGCGGGCACTTCATACGAGGGGCGAGCGCCGCGCCGCGCAGCGTGAGTCCCAGGTCGAAACGCAATCGGAGCCGAGCGGCATGTCACGCACGAGGACCGCGCGAATCACATCGGACAGGGCAAACTTTTTCGCGCGCCCGAGCGCGTGGTTCGTGCTGAGCCTGTTGTCCGCGAGCGCTGTTCTTCCATCCACAGCTTCTGCCGACTCCGCGCCCCTCGCGTATTTTCTCCACACCGCAGGGCCCGCTGCTGCGCCGACGATGCGCCTCGGCTGGGTGCTGACTGCAATCGTCGTGCTGGTGGTGCTGATCGTGAGCGGCTTGCTTGTCGCGGCGCTCGCCCGCAAGCGGCCTGCTGAACCGGCGGACACGATTGGTCCCGAAGCGGGCGGATTGCGCTGGATTTATGTGGGGACCGGTGCCTCGTGTGTGGCGTTGCTCGGCATGCTCGTCTACACGATGACGACGCTCGAATCCGTCGCTTCGCCCGCATCGCATGCGCGGCTTGTCATCACCGTGACCGCCTACGACTGGTGGTGGAAAGTCGATTACGCCGACGACCCCGACGCCGCGCGAAACTTCAGTACCGCCAACGAAATTCATATTCCTGTCGGCGAGCCCGTGAAGGTGCGGTTAAAAAGCGCCGATGTCGTCCACGCGTTCTGGGTGCCGCAGCTTGCCGGCAAGACGCAGACCATTCCCGGCCAAACGAACGAGCAATGGATTCAGGCCGATCGTCCCGGCGTCTATCGCGGACAGTGTTCGCAGTTCTGCGGCGCGCAGCATGCGCACATGGCCTTCGAAGTCGTCGCACAAAGCGCCGCCGATTTCGATGCGTGGCGAGACGCGCAAGGGCGCAACGCGATGCAGACGCAGGCATCGGCGCACGGTGCGCACGACGCGCAATTCAGCGCGGGCAAGAAACTGTTCGACGAGCGCTGTGCAGGCTGCCACACGATACGCGGCACCGATGCGCATGGCTCGCAAGCGCCCGACCTCACGCACCTCGGCTCGCGACGTCTGATCGCGGCCGGTGCGCTGACGAACACGCCCGAGCATCTGCTCGACTGGGTACAGCACGCGCAGCGAATCAAACCGGAAGCATTGATGCCGAGCATCGCATTGACGACGAGCGATGCCGCCGCGCTGTCCGCTTATCTCGCGACGCTTCATTGAACCTGAGCCGGTCGCGAGTTTGCGCGACCGCCTAACGTAAGGAGCGCATTTCGATGTCCGATCATGCCGACGCGCCAAGCTCGGGCGCATCGTCTTCGTTAGCGGCTGCACATGCGCCGCGCCTCGCGCGCCGGCCGCGGCGCGGCCGCGTGCCGCCTGGCAGCGCCGACGAAAAACGCATGCGCGAGATCTGGGAAACGCCGCCGGGCTGGCGCGGCTGGCTTTCGTCGGTGGATCACAAGACGATCGGCTTGCGCTATCTGGTGACCGCGTTCTTGTTTCTGCTGATGGGCGGCGTCGAAGCGCTCATCATGCGCGTCCAGCTCGCGCGGCCGAATGCGACGGTGCTCACGCCTGAGCAGTACAACCAGCTCTTCACGATGCACGGCGTGACGATGATCTTTCTGTATGCGCTGCCTGTGCTGTCCGGCTTCTCGAACTACCTGTGGCCGCTTGTGCTGGGTTCGCGCGACATGGCTTTTCCGCGGCTCAATGCGCTGTCGTACTGGATCTTTCTATTCGCGGGCATCTTCCTGTACGCGAGCTTTCCGACCGGCCAGGCGCCCGACGCGGGATGGTTCAACTACGCGCCGCTCTCGGGCCTCGAATACAGCACCGGACCCAACATCGACGTCTACGCGCTCGGCATGGTGCTGCTCGGTATTTCAACGACAGTCGGCTCGATGAACTTCGTCGTGACGTTGCTGCGCATGCGCGCACCGGGCATGTCGCTCGATCGCGTGCCGGTGCTCGTATGGGGCACGCTCACTGCATCGGCCGGCAATCTGCTCGCGGTGCCGTCAGTGAGCCTCGCATTTTTCCTGCTGTGGATGGACCGCCGCATCGGCACGCATTTCTTCGACGTACTGAACGGCGGACGGCCGCTGCTCTGGCAGCATCTGTTCTGGATCTTCGCGCATCCGTGGGTCTATGCGGTCGTGTTGCCGGCGATGGGCATCGTGTCCGATGCGTTGCCGGTGTTCTGCCGGCGCCCGCTGGTCGGCTACGGTCCTGTCGCGCTCGCCACCGTCGCGACGATGGCGATTGGTTTCGTCGTGTGGATTCACCACATGTTCGCGACGGGAATTCCCGCGCTCGCGCTGTCGTTTTTCGGCGCGGCGAGCATGGTGATCGCGATCCCGAGCGCAGTGGCCACGTTTGCATGGATTGCCACCATCTGGACGGGGCGGCCGGTCTTTCGCGTGCCGTTCCTGTTTTTCGCGGGCTTCGTTTTTCTGTTCGTGGTGGGCGGCGTTTCCGGCGTGCTGACCGCGGCGGTGCCGTTCGACTGGCAACTCACCGACACCTACTTCGTCGTCGCGCATCTGCATTACGTGCTGCTCGGCATCAACGTGTTCCCGGTGATCGGCGGCATCTACTTCTGGTTTCCTAAGTTCACCGGCAAGATGATGAGCGAGCGTCTTGGCAAGCTTGGTTTCTGGGTGATGTTCGCGGGCTTCAACATCGGCTTTTTCCCGATGCATATCGCGGGGCTGCTCGGCATGCCGCGCCGCATCTACACGTATCCCGCCGACATGGGCTGGGATACGGTGAACCTCGTTACGTCGCTCGGCTCCTTTCTGTTTGCGTTCGGTATCCTGATCTTTCTCGCCGATCTCGCGGTGAGTCTGAAGCGCGGCAAGCCGGCGGGCAATAATCCGTGGGACGCACCATCGCTCGAATGGGCCGTGAGTTCGCCGCCGCCGCCGTACAACTTCGCCGTGGTGCCGACGCTCGCGAGCCGCCATCCGCTGTGGGAAGGCCGTATCGAGGAACCCGGCAACGCGGGCAACGTGCGCTCGCAAATCGACGAAGGTTATCTGCTGGCGGAGGGGCGCGAGGCGCTCGGCACGACCGCGCTCGAAGCGAATCCCGACGTGATTCTGAAGATGCCTGGCGACTCGTACGCGCCGTTCTTCCTTGCGTTGTTCGCCGCGCTTTTCTTCGCGGCGCTCGCGCTCGCGGCGTGGCTTCTCGCGGGCGCGATGCTGGCGGGCTGCGCGGTGTCGATCATCGTATGGCTGTGGCCGGAGCGCGAACTGATTCAGCGCGAACCGGTTGCTGTCCACGACGCTGGAGGCTGACATGAGCGACGCCGTCAACCTGCAGCGCTCATCGCGTGAGCCTCGCGAGCCGGACGAACCGGCCGGCGTATTGCCGACAGGCAGCGCCGGCGAGCGTTCGGGCGGCTGGTGGGGTTGCCTCACGCTTGTGCTGACCGAAGGTGCATTGTTCGGATACCTGATCTTCACGTATCTGTATCTCGCTTCGCAAAATCCGCAGCACTGGCCGCCGGAAGGTTTGCCCAAACTCACGCTCGGCGTCGTCAACACAGTCATTCTGCTGACTAGCAGCGTGTTCGTCTGGCTATGCGAGCGTTGCGTGCGCCGCCGACGCATGCGCTGGGCAGTCGCGTCGATGGCCACGGGTGTCGTGCTCGGCATCGTCTTCATGGGCATTCAGCTTGCGGAGTGGCACGACCATCCTTACGGGCTTACGACGCATCTGTATGGCTCGCTCTACTTCACGATCACCGGCTTTCATATGGCGCACGTCGCCGTCGGCATCGTCGTGTTGCTGTTGCTGCTGTTATGGACGGCGCTTGGCTATTTCGACGAGCGGCGTTGCGCGGCGTTGAGGATCGGCGGACTGTATTGGCATTTCGTCGATATCGTCTGGCTGTTCATCTTCAGCACGCTGTATCTGACGCCTTACCTCTTTCAGGAGTGGTCATGGCCCAGGACATGAACACGCCTTCGACGAGCCCATTGCCCGGCGCGCCGCACCCGCTGCGCCATGTGCTGATCGGTCTGCTGGTCGCGCCGCTCGCCTGGCTCTTGCAGATGACCGTCGCCGAAATGCTCGCTGCGCAAAGCTGTTATCCGTTCGATCATCCGTTATCCGAACCAATTCTGCCGTGGATGAAAACAGCGCTCATCGTGCTCGGCGGATTGTGCCTCGCGGCGGGCTCATTCGGCACCTGGGTCGCGTGGCGCGAAATGCGGCAGCTTGCGCCGGTCGAGTGGGCCGCGCTCGATGCCGCGCGCCGCAAGCGGGTAGAGTTGCAGCGCTTTTTGCTCAGGATCGCGGCGTTGTGCAGCACGCTGTTTCTGGTCGCTTTGATCGCGGTCGACGCCGCCATCGCGATCGTCTCGCCGTGCAAATGGTGGTGACGATGCGCGGCCTTCGTGATTTTCTCGCGATGCGCGGCAGCGGCTTGGTGCGGCGAGGTTGGCGTGCGGGCAGTGTCGCCGCGGTCGCGCTCGCGGTGATGGGCATGTTGTTGCACGATGCCGCGAGCCATGCCGGAGAAGCCGCGGCGAGCGGGGCGGGCAAGGGCATAACCAGCACCGCAACGAACAGCACGGCCACGGGCGAGGCCAACGCCAACACCAACGCTACCAACACCAACCCCACCGAAATCGCCCGCGGCGCCTACCTCGCGAAAGCCGCCGATTGCGCCGGCTGCCACACAGCCCCGCCGCGCGTCACCCAGCCGGGCGCCAAGCCCGTAGCGACGCCGCCGTTCGCGGGCGGCCTCGGCATGGGCTCGCCGTTCGGCACCATCTATTCGTCGAACATCACACCCGATCCGCAAGCGGGCATCGGCCGCTACAGCTACGAAGACTTTGCGCGCGCGTTGCGCGAGGGCGTCGCGCGAGGCGGCAAGCGGCTTTATCCGGCGATGCCGTATCCGTCGTTTTCGAAAATCACCGACGACGACCTGCACGCCCTCTACGCGTACTTCATGCACGGCGTGCAGCCTGTGCCGACACCCGCGCCGACGACGCGTCTGCCGTTCCCGTTCAACCAGCGTTGGGCGCTGCTGTTCTGGGACTGGGTTTTTGCGCCGACCAGGCAGTACCAGCCGGATCCCGCGCATGACGCGCAATGGAACCGCGGCGCCTACCTCGTGCAATCGCTCGGACATTGCGGCGCGTGCCACACGCCGCGCGGCCCCGCGTTCAACGAGCGCGGCTACAGCCATTCGAGTTCGACGTATCTGACGGGCGGCACCAATGACAACTGGTTCGCGTCGAACCTCACCGCCGATCCCGGCTCGGGCCTCGGCCGGTTTTCCGCCGACGACATCGCCGCCTTCCTCAAAGCCGGCCACGGCGGCGGACTCGTGACTTTCGGCAGCATGGTGCAAGTGGTCGAAGACAGCACCCAGTACCTGAGCGATGCCGACCGCGCCGCCATCGCCGCGTATCTGAAGAGCCTGCCGTCGCGCGCGCCGAACGGCCGCTTCAACGCAAACTCGCGCGCCGCGCAGCAGACCGTACGGGCGCTCAGAACCGGCGACGTCGAGCGGCCCGGCGCCGGCATCTACGCCACGTATTGCGCGCGATGTCATCAGATGGACGGCGCCGGCGTGCCGCAAAAGTATCCGCGGCTGGCGGGCAATCCCGCCGTGCTCGGGGCATCGAGTACATCGCTCGTGCGCTTGCTGGTCGAAGGCGGCGAGAGTCCGCACACACTCAGCGGTCCGGAGCCGCGCAAGATGCCGTCCTTCACGGACAAACTGACCGATAACGAAATGGCGCGCGTGCTGACGTTTATCCGCAATACGTGGGGCAACGCGGCTGCGCCGGTGACGTCGCGCGATGTGTCCCGTGTGCGGGCGAAGCTGGGGAAGTAGCGCCTCGAATAGCGTCTTGAATAGCGCTTCAAAAAGCGTCGCCGCGTCCGGCGATCGGCACATGGTTTGCTTCTCCTTGGCATCTGCTGCCGGTACTGCGCATGGCCTTGCCTTCATCGAACGGAGGCGGGCCGGACCCGGAGGACAAAACAATGATGGACGCGATTTATCTGCTGTTCGGGCAAGGGCGCGATCTCGACCCGCTGCAGATGAGCCTGCGCGCGGTCGTCGTGTTTCTGATCGCACTCGTGCTGATCAGGATCTCCGGACGGCGTTCGTTGGGACAGCGCTCGCCGTTCGATTCGGTCGTGGTGATTCTGCTGGGCGCCACGTTGAGCCGCGCGATCGTGGGCGCGTCGCCGTTCGTCGCCACGGTGCTGGCATCGCTCGTGATCGTCGTTTGCCATCGCCTGCTTGCGTGGATCTGCATGCGCTCGCATGCGATCGAGCGGCTGGTCGGCGGCGTCGAGCGCGAGCTGTTCAGCAACGGCGCATTCAACGACGATCAACTGCAGGCCGCGCTGATGACCTCGAACGATGTGCGGGAAAGCGTGCGGCAGAAGATCGGCTCCCGCTCGCTCGACAAGGTCGCCGCGGCGATTCTCGAGCGCAACGGCGAAGTGAGCGTGATCCGCAAGGAGCAGTGAATTCGGCGCGGCGGGCAGCGGGGCAGACGAGCAGCGCGGGAGACCAGCAGCGCGACAGACGAGCAGCGTGGCAGACGAGCAGCGTGACAGACGAGCAGCGCGACAGACGAGCAGCGCGACAGACGAGCAGCGCGACAGACAAGTAGCGCGACAGACAAGTAGCGCGGCAGACCAGCAGCGCGACAGGTAAGTCACCAGCTCGCCAAGCCACCAGCCCCCGCAGACCGCGCTATCCGCTCGTCGTCAGCCGCGCCCACCGCGCGAGATTTCTTCCCCGGCGCCACGCGGCAGCCGCAACGTCACCGGAATCGACGCGAACGAGCACAATCCCACCACGAGAAACGCGGGCCAGAAATCCGACCACATGATCGTGTCATGGCCGTTCAGCATGCGTGAAATCTGCAGCACGATGCCGCCGACCGTCACGCCGAGACCGAGCGACATCTGTTGCACGACACTGCCGAGGCTCGTCGCCCGCCCGACGTCGCGGCTCGCGATTTCCGCGTAGGTCAACGAATTGAGGCTCGTGAATTGCAGCGCGGGAAAGAAGCCGCCGAGCAGCACCACGACCCAGATGATCCACGTCGGCGTGCCGGGAAAAAACAGCCCGCACGCCGCGATCGAAACGCCCGACAGCGCCGCGTTGACCACCAGCACCGAGCGAAAACCATAGCGATGCAGCACGCGCGACGCGACCGTGCGCATGAACATGCCGCCGAATGCCGACGCGCAGGTAATCAGGCCGGACTGAAACGCGCTCATGCCGTGTCCTTCCTGAAGCATCAGCGGCAGCAGGAAAGGCAGCGCGCCGAGACCGATGCGAAACAGCGATCCGCCGAGCACGCTCGCCTGAAACGTCGGCACCTTGAAAAAGCGCAAATCGAGCAGCGGCAGCCGCGCGCGCTGCGCATACACGACGTAAAGCACCAGCAGCACCGCGCCGATCCCGCACATGCCGAACGCGTCGCGATTGGCGATCAGCTCGCCGCCGATCAGCGACAAGCCCAGTAAAAGCAGCACCGCGCCCGCCGCCGACAGAAAAAAGCCGATCCAGTCGAGCGGGCCGGGATGCGGCTCGCGCGTGTTGGCGATGTGCTTGTTCGTCAGATAGATGCCGAGGATGCCGATCGGCACGTTGATAAAGAAAATCAGGCGCCAGTGCAGATAAGTCGTGATGAAGCCGCCGAGCAGCGGGCCGGCCGCGGGGCCGAGCATCGCGGGCACGCTCAGATAATTCATCGCGCGGATGAAGTCGACCTTGTGCACGACCCGGAAGATGATGATGCGGCCGACCGGCACCATCATCGCGCCGCCGACGCCCTGCACGAAGCGCGCGAGCGTGAAGGTGGCCAGCGAATTCGACGCCGCGCACAGCAGCGAGCCGGCCACGAAGATGCCGATTGCCGTGCGAAACACGGTGCGCGCGCCGAAGCGGTCGGCGAGCCAGCCGCAAACGGGGATGAACACGCCGAGCCCGAGCACGTAGCTCGTGACCGCGATTTTCAGCGCCACCGGGTCGCGCCCGAAGTCGCGCGCCATCGCGGGCAGGGCGGTGACGATCACGTTGGCGTCGACGCTTTCCATGAACATCGCGCACGCGACGATCAGAGGCGCTATCAGGGCGGTGCGGGCGGCGGTCATGGACAAAGCTGCGGCGGGCGGTCGCAGGCAAAGGGGTCATTATTGCACCTGTACGGTGCGGTTTGTTAATACTGCGGGCCTGCATGCCGCCCTTTTTGCGGTCATCGACCTCGGAGCGCGCTGCCGACGCCGCTGTGATTCTTGTGCAACAGCTTTATTTTTTGTTGCACTGCGCAACGAGAGGGCTATAATCGGGTTATTCCCTAGGTAGAAACCCTATACAGGAGCCCTGATATGAACACCGCCACGAACGCTGCATCCGCCCGTAACACCGTCGCCGCCAAGGGCAACTGGCTCGCGAAACTGCGCGCTCTCGCGCTGCACGCACTGAATCTGCATCTGCAAAACTGCGCCGTGATCGCTGAAGCGCATCGCCGCCCGCAGTAAGCGGCAAACGCGGCCGGGCGCGCTGAAAGGCGCTGTCGACGGTCGCGCGTTAAAGACGGTCGCGCGTGAAAACGAACGCGGGTCAGCAAGCAACAAGCGGCGCATTTCGCGCCGCTTTTGCTTTGTGAACGCCGCGCGCTTCCCGTGGCTTATTCGCGGCTTATTCGCGGCTGACTCGCGGCTGACTCGCGGCTTACTCGCCCGAACGACGCGGCAAACGGATAAGCGTAACCGTTCGCCGCATTTTCGCCGCTCGCGCGGACCAGGCGCTCATCGCCAGCACGGTCGACGCGAGGGCCGCCAGGTACAAGCCCGCCATCATCCAATCCTGTTCGGCCATCATCGTTTCTCCCGTCAAGTGCCCCGTTTGTGCGACCAACGGATCGCATCTCGCGAGGCTATTGCTTGCGATTACGGCACTTGCGGCAAAAAGCTTAGCCAGCCGTGGCTCACAGCTCACGTCAACCCGCGACGAATCTTCGTTGACCCTCCACGATTAGCGTTTAAACTTCAGCCCCCTGACTTCCGGGCCGGCCGGCGCGGCGCGGGTTCGCCCAGGTTAAACCCCGGCGCAAAGGCCCGCAGTGTCAACCTTTTGATCTGCTTGCCGTTATCCAGTTGTAATCGCCGCAAGGCGACCTGGCGGCAGACGGCCCGTCGCCGCGACAGCTGACAGCTCCACGCAAGGCCCGCATTGACCATGTTCCATCGATATAAGAATAAATTCGACCGGCTGGGCGCGCTGTTCGTCCGCGCATCCAAAGCGCGAGGCATCAGGGGATTGCTCTCGCCCGTGCTCGCGCTGGCGATCTGCGCGCTGCTGCTCGGTGTGCTCCAGCATTTGTCGCAGGCCGTCGACTACCGCTCGGTGATGCACGAGCTGCGCCGCTTGTCCGCCTCCGAGTGGACCGCCGCGCTGGCCGCTACCGCGCTCAGCTACGTGGCGCTCGTCGGCCGCGATGCAGTCGGCTTGCGCTACCTGGGTGCGAGCGTGCCGCGCCCGGCGCTATGGATCGGTGCGACGGCCGGCTCCGCGCTCGGCAATGCCACCGGCTTCGGCGCGTTGACGGGCGGCGCGGTGCGCGCCCGCGTGTATGGCGCCTCGAGCATCACGCCCGCGCAGATCGGCCGCATGACGGTCTTCACAAGCGTCTCGCTCGCGCTCGCGCTGGTCCTGATGACGGCCTTCGGCATGGTCTGCCTCGCCGGCCCGCTTGCACCGATGCTGCATCTTTCGCCCGGCACCGTCCGCTGGGTCGGTGCGTTGCTGCTCGCCGCGCTGATTCTGCTGACCGCCGCATGCCGCGCCGAGACGCGCGCGATCCGCACGCGCTGGCAATGGCTTTCGTTCGACATCCCCGCGCGCCGCGATCTGCTGGAGCAAGTCGGCCTTGCGGTCGTCGACGTGATCGCCGCCGGCCTCGCGTTGTGGGCGCTGCTGCCGCATGCACACGTGAGCTTCGTCACCTTCATTACCGTCTATGCCGCGGCCATGCTGCTCGGCCTGATCGGTCATACGCCCGGCGGCGTGGGCGTGTTCGAAGCGGCGATGGTGTTCACGCTGAACGGCAGCGTCGCGACCCAGCAGATGGTCGCCGCGCTGCTCGCTTATCGCGCGATCTACTTCGGCGCGCCGCTCGTCGTGTCGGCTGCGCTGCTCGCGGGTTTCGAGGGCCGCGCGCTGAAAGGCCGTCTGCCGCTGCGCCATGCGGCGGCCGCGTCGAAACTCGCGCCGCTGTTTCTGAGCCTCGTTACGTTCGTGGTCGGCGGCATGCTGGTGATCTCGAGTGCGACGCCCGCGTTCTGGCAGCGCCTTCATATTCTTCGCGACGTGCTGCCGCTGTGGGTGCTCGAAAGCTCGCAGATGCTGTGCAGCGTGCTCGGCGTGCTGCTGCTGTTCGTCGCACGCGGGCTGCTGCGGCGTCTCGATGCCGCCTGGTGGATGACCTTGCTGCTCGCGGTGCTGAGCCTCGCGTTGTCGCTGACCAAGGGGCTGGCATTCGTCGAAGCCGGTGTGTTGTGCACGCTGATCGTGCTGCTGCTCGCGACGCGCCGGCGCTTCAATCGTCATTCGTCGCTGTTCGCCGAGCGCTTCACGGCCGGCTGGCTCGTCTCGGTCGCGATGGTGCTGATGCTCGCGACGTGGGTCATGCTGTTCGCGTTCCGCGACGTTCCTTATACGCGTGACCTGTGGTGGCAATTCGCCTTCGACGAACGCGCGCCGCGTGCGCTGCGCGCAACGCTCGCTGCGAGCCTGTTCGCCGCGACGTTCTCGTTCTGGCAGTTGCTGCGTCCCGCGCCGGGCCACTTCGTGAAGCCCGCGCCGGAAGATTTGCAGGACGCGGCGCGCATCGTGCGCGCGCAGGAGCGCAGCGACGCCGGCCTCGCACTGATGGGCGACAAGAGCTTCCTGTTCTCGGAGTCGCGGCAAGCGTTCCTGATGTACGCGAAATACGGCCGCACGTGGGCCGCGCTGCACGATCCCGTGGGTCCGCGCGCGGAGTGGGCCGGTCTCATCAGCAAGTTCGTCGCGCTCGCGCATGCGCACGGCGGACGCGCGGCCTTCTACCAGGTGCGCGCGAACGCGTTGCCGCTGTATCTCGACGCGGGCCTCTCGCTGATGAAGCTCGGCGAGGAAGCGCACGTCGTGCTCGACGATTTCGATCTCAAGGGCTCACACCGCGCGCATCTGCGCTACGCGCTCAAGCGCGGCGAGCGCGACGGCTTCACGGTCGAAGTGATCGACCAGGCGAACGTGCCGGCGTCGCTCGAAACGTTGCGCGGCATTTCCAACGGCTGGCTCAATAGCCGCGATGCGCGCGAGAAGAGCTTCTCGGTCGCCGCTTTCACCGACGAATACCTCGCCGCGCAATCGGTGATGCTGGTCCGCCAGAACGGCGAGCCGGTTGCGTTCGTCACCTTCATGACGACCGACCTGAACACCGAGGCGACCGTCGGCGTGATGCGTCACGTGGAAAGCGCGTCGCCGTACGCGATGGAATATCTGTTCACGCAACTGGCCTTGCATCTGAAGCAGGCCGGTTTCCGCTCGCTGAGTCTCGGCATCGCGCCGCTCTCGGGCATGCAGCCGACGCCGCTTGCGTCGCGCTGGCACCGGCTTGCCGGCATCGTGTGGCGCTTCGGCGGCCGCTTCTATAACTTCCGCGGACTGCGCGCTTTCAAGAGCAAGTTCCAGCCGCATTGGGAGCCGCGCTATCTCGCGGCGTCGGGTTCGGTGGGCGTGGTCTTCACGCTCGCGGACCTGTCATTGCTGGCGGGAGGCCGGCGTTCATGACTTTGCAATCGTTTTTCAGGCTCGCCGTCGTGGCGAGCCTCGTGGCTGGCGGCACGCTCGCGAACGCGGCGACGACCACCATTTCCGGCGGCCGCTACGGCAACGTCACGGTCACGCAGCCGGTCGGTCCGTTGCGCGGCTTCGTGGTGCTTTACTCGCAGGCGAGCGGCTGGAGCGCGGCCGATCAGCAAAGCGCCGACGCGCTGGCGAAGCAGGGCGCATTGACCGTCGGCGTGGATACCGCGCGCTACGCCGCGAAGCTCGCGACCGATCCCGTGCAGAAGAAAGAAGCCTGCCATCAACTCGTCGGCGATGCCGAAGCGTTGAGCCATCAACTCGAGCGGCAGTCGCTGTCGAACCATTACTTCGCGCCGATCGTCGCGGGCACGGGCCAGGGCGCGACGCTCGCGATGCAGGTGCTGGAGCAGGCGCCGTCGAACACGATCGCCGGGGCTGTCGTCGTGGATGCGGAGCACACGCTCGATCCGCGCTTCAAGCCGTGCCCGCCCGATTCGACGATCATTCGCGACAAGATTCCGGGCTTCGTCGAAAAGGCATCGACGGGCAACGCAGGCAATGCGGGCAACGCCGACCGCGCGCGTCTCGTCGCGCTGATCGCGCCGCATCTGCAAACCGTGTCGACGCATGACGAGGACGTCTCCGATCTGCCGCTCATCGAACTGCCCGCCGCGCATCCGAACGGCCTGATGGCCGTCGTCATTTCCGGCGACGGCGGCTGGCGCGATCTCGACAAGACCATCGCCCAGGCGCTGCAGAAAGACGGCGTGTCGGTGATCGGCATCGACAGTCTGCGCTACTTCTGGAGCGAGAAGCCGCCCGCGCAAACGAGCCGCGACCTCGCGCGCGTGATGCAAACCTACGGCGCGCGCTGGCATGCCGAGCACATTGCGCTGATCGGCTATTCGTTCGGCGCGGACGTGATGCCGTTCGCGTATAACCGCCTGCCCGAAGCGTTGCGCGCGAAGGTGTCGCTGATCTCGCTGCTCGGCTTCGCGCCGGACGCCGATTTCCAGATTCGCGTCGGCGGCTGGCTCGGCATGCCCGCGAGCGACAAGGCGCTGAAAGTGCGCCCGGAACTGGCGCGCGTGCCGCCCGCGATCGTGCAATGCATCTACGGCCAGAACGAGGAAGACACGCTGTGTCCGACGCTGACGAAGACCGGCATCGAAGTGATTCGCACGTCGGGCGACCATCACTTCGGCGGCGATTACAACGCGCTCGAGCGGCGCATTCTGAGTTCGTTCAAGAAGCAGAGCGGCGTGCGGGATTGAGTGCGTCGGTCGCGCGCTCGTTTCGCACGGCGTACTCGCGGCACACTTGCATTGACAAATCCTGACCAGTCAACGATGATCGTCCGCATGAACTGCCTCGACATCCGTATTGCGCTGATTATTAGCATCATTCATCGAATGGTGGGTTAGCGCGCGTCTGATAGCAGTCACACATAACCCGCCCCACGAGGCGGGTTTTTTTATGTCCGCTTGGTCCTGCCTCCTGGTCGACTTTCGATGACACGTTCTTGCCGCACAGGAGCTTGCCTTGCCCTCACGCGAATCACAACCGCTCGATGAAGCCGTCGACCATGTCGCGCTTCGTCACGACTACCTGAAAAAAACCCTCACCGCGCGCGTCTACGACGTGGCCCGCGAGACCGAGCTCGAACGCGCGCCGCATCTGTCGGCGCGTCTGCGTAATCCCGTGTATCTGAAGCGCGAGGATAACCAGCCGGTGTTCTCGTTCAAGGTGCGCGGTGCGTACAACAAGATGGCGCACATGTCCGCCGACGCGCTCGCGCGCGGCGTAATCACCGCGTCGGCGGGCAATCATGCGCAGGGCGTGGCGTTGTCCGCGGCGCGCATGGGCGTGAAGGCGATCATCGTGGTGCCGGTCACGACGCCGCAGGTCAAGGTGGATGCCGTGCGCGCGCATGGCGGGCCGACGGTCGAAGTCGTGCAGTTCGGCGAATCGTTTAGCGATGCGTACGGCCACGCGGTGCAGCTACAGAAAGAGCGCGACCTGACCTTCGTGCATCCGTTCGACGATCCGTATGTGATCGCCGGCCAGGGTACGGTCGCGATGGAAATTCTCAGCCAGCATCAAGGCCCGATTCACGCGATCTTCGTGCCGATCGGCGGCGGCGGACTCGCGGCGGGAGTCGCGGCGTATGTGAAATCGGTGCGCCCGGAGATCAAGGTAATCGGCGTGCAGACCGACGATTCGTGCGCGATGGCGGCATCACTGAAAGCGGGCGAGCGGGTGACGCTAAATGAGGTCGGTCTGTTTTCCGATGGCACCGCCGTCAAGCTCGTCGGCGAAGAAACCTTCCGGCTGTGCAGCGAGTATCTCGACGACGTGCTGCTGGTCAACACCGACGCGCTATGCGCCGCGATCAAGGATGTCTTCCAGGACACGCGCAGCGTGCTCGAACCCGCGGGCTCGCTTGCGGTCGCCGGAGCCAAGCAGTATGCCGAGCGCGAGGGCATCGAGAACCGGACGCTGATCGCGATCACGTCCGGCGCGAACATGAACTTCGACCGGATGCGCTTCGTCGCCGAACGCGCCGAAGTCGGCGAGGCGCGCGAAGCCGTGTTCGCGGTCACGATCCCCGAAGAGCGCGGCAGCTTCAAACGATTCTGCGAACTGGTCGGCACACGCAGCGTCACGGAGTTCAATTACCGGATCGCGCAGGCCGAATCGGCACATATTTTTGTGGGCGTCCAGATCAGGAACCGCAGCGAATCGGCGCAGATTGCAAGCGCATTCGAGGCGCACAATTTCGCCACCGTCGACCTGACTTTCGACGAACTCTCGAAGCAGCATATCCGCTACATGGTCGGCGGACGCTCGCCGCTCGCACACGACGAACGTCTGTTCCGCTTCGAGTTTCCCGAGCGGCCAGGTGCGCTGATGAAATTCCTTTCGTCGATGGCGCCCGACTGGAATATCAGCCTCTTTCACTACCGGAACCAGGGCGCGGACTACAGCTCGATTCTCGTCGGCATCCAGGTGCCGGAAACGGATAACGCCGACTTCGACCGCTTCCTCGCGACGCTCGGCTATCCGTACTGGGAAGAGACGCAGAATCCGGTTTACCGGCTGTTCCTCGGCTGAACGTTATCGGCGCACTCGGGGTTTACCTTGAGCGCCTCACGTACGAGCAATCGCACCGCATAAACAGGCACTGCGCTGCAAGCGCCGTCAACAGGGCGTCGCGCCGTATCGGCGGCTTTGCGTGACGCTTGCAGCGCCGTCCTGCTATCTCAAAAGAAGATACAGCGTATCCGCCGTATCGCGTTGCGCGATAGCCGGGCCAATCGTCAAACTGGGCGCAAATCGCATTCGCACTTAGGAGACACATCATGCGCACCCAGGTTGGCATCATCGGCGCGGGGCCGGCGGGCCTGCTTCTTTCCCATCTTCTTCATCTGCGCGGTATCGAGTCGGTCGTGCTCGAAACGCGCACGCGCGAGCAGATCGAATCGACGATACGCGCCGGCGTGCTCGAGCAGGGCACAATGGATCTGCTGACGCAAGCCGGCGTCGGCGAGCGCATGAAGGCGGAGGGCGCGCTGCATCACGGCTTCGAGCTTGCGTTCGAAGGCAAGCGCCGCCGCATCGATCTGACCGGACTGACGGGCCACTCGATCACCGTGTATGCACAGCACGAGGTCATCAAGGATCTGGTCGCGGCGCGCGTGGCAGCGGGCGGGGAACTGCGCTTCGGCGTATCGGAGACGTCGCTGCATGGCATCGACACCGACAAGCCGTCGATCCGTTACCGCCACGAAGGCGAACTCTGCGAGTTGCAGTGCGACTTCGTAATCGGCTGCGACGGCTCGCAAGGCGTTTCGCGCGCATCGATTCCGCAGGCGTTGCGCCGCGACTTCGAACGCGTGTACCCGTTCGGATGGTTCGGGATCCTATGCGAAGGGCCGCCGTCTTCCGATGAACTCATTTATGCGCGCCACGACCGCGGCTTTGCGCTGATCAGCACGCGCTCGGCCAACGTGCAACGCATGTACTTCCAGTGCGATCCGAAAGATTCCGTCGATAACTGGTCCGACGACCGCATCTGGGCCGAACTGCATGCACGCGTCGATTCGCACGATGGTCAGCACGTGAAAGACGGCAAGATCTTTCAGAAGAACATTGTCGGCATGCGCAGTTTCGTTTCGGCGACGATGCAGCATGGCCGACTCTTCCTGGCCGGCGACGCCGCGCATATCGTGCCGCCGACCGGCGCAAAAGGGATGAACCTCGCGGTCGCCGACGTGCGGTTGCTCACGAAGGCATTGAACGCGTTCTACGTCGACAACCGCAGCGATCTGCTCGAACGCTATAGCGAAACGGCGCTCAAGCGCATCTGGCGCGCGGAGCATTTCTCGTACTGGATGACGAGCATGATGCATCGCATCGAAGGCGCGTCGCCGTTCGAGCAGCAGCTTCAGGTGGCCGAACTGGAATACGTGACGACGTCGCGCACCGCGGCCACGGTGATGGCGGAGAACTACGTCGGCGTCGCCGTGCCGCAAGACTGAGCGCGAGACGGAGATTGAGACTGAGCGCAAGGCCGGCGGCTGCGATTGTCGGTGCAACAGCAACAGTGAATTCAGGATTAGCGGATTTATCGTCTACGACGGCGCACCTACACTGCCTTCACCGCTGCAACGAATTCCGTTCGCAGCACACATAAGAAGCATGACTGGAGGTGGTCAAATGAAATCGCTCATTCAGGCTGTTGCAGTTGCCGTCGCGCTGGGCGCGCCGATCGTTTCGATGGCGCAGACGTCGGGGCAAGCCGCGCAGCAAGGCGTCGAGGTTATTCAAAGTCAGGCCGCGAGCCAGCAGGGCGCCGCGCGAGTCGAGAACAGCGGCTATGGTTCGGGCAGCCACGGTACGTGGCAAGCGGGCCGCGGCGGCGACGTTACGTTCAGTTCGTATTCGCCGCCGGTTTATAACGCACGATAAAGTTTGTCGAAAGAGCAGGGCGCGGAGCTTTTCGCGTTCAAACCGCAAACGAAAAAACCGCGCGACGCCCTAGGCGCCGCGCGGTTTTCTATTTCTGCATCGTGCCGGATTGCGGCGAGCGCAACAACGTCATCTCATTGCGCAGCAGGGCGATGAGGTCGTCGTCGGTCGGTCGCGTGCCCCAATGCCGCGCGCCCGCGACGGACGCAATCGCCATCCACGAATGCGGTGGAAACCATTCGCGAACGAGCGCGCCGTTCTGCCGCAAGCACAACTGGCCGGTCTGTTCGCTGTACTCCGCGCAGACGAGCATGCCGTCGATCTGCGCGCTGACTCGTCGTGGATCAGTGCGTACCAAGTTGTCGCTCCTGCAAGCTGCCGATGCAAACGCAAACGCAGACCTCAATGCAAAGGCAAGGCCCAACGCAGCGCGGCGCGATCGTCATAACGTGTAGCGCCGCACTACGCGCGATCAATGATCGCCGCCGTGGCCGTGCCCCTCGCCGCGGCCATGTCCTTCGCCGTGGCCGCGCCAGTCTCCGTGCGGACCGCGCGCGTCGCGCCATTCGCGTTCGCGATGACGCTCTTCCCATTCGCGGCGTTCCCAATAGCGATGACCGTCGTAGTAACGCTCGCCATACCAGCCGGGACTAACGACGACCACCGGCGGCGGCGCATACACCGGCGGCGGAGGCGGCGCGTAAACGGGCTCGGGCGCATACACGACGCCCGGAACGCCGATGTTCACGCCGACGTCGACGTGAGCGAGCGCCGCCGACGACGCCCCGATGCCGACACCGGCGACGATCGCAATAGAGAGCAAGCGGCTTCGTGATTGATTCATGGGGTGGGTTCCCGTGTTCTTATGATTGAGTGTGTAGGGCTCGGCGCGCGCCGCGATCAGTAACGGTCGTGGTAACGGTAATGGTTGTGATAGCCGCCATCGGGCACCACGATGCAACCGCTCAACGCGGTGCCGAGCGTCGCCGCCAGAATGACCAGCGCAAAAATTCGTTTCATGAGATTGCTCCTCGTTGCTGTTGATCCGAACTCTACTGAGAGGCGGTATTACCGTTGTGTTCGTGTGTAACAGGACGTGTCGCGTGCATCGCGTGGACTGTTTGTGCAGGGCGCGCGCAGGCGAGGGCGCACGTGCCGCGTGACGACCGCGGCTACGAACTGCGAACGAGGGGCAAGCCATTGAGCACGCTATGAAAAGGCCGCGTACGCAGGTCTCGGATGAGCCGCGGCGCGACAAAGGCCCGTTGCGAGCAGGGCTGAAGAGCGGAAGGGAGGGCGAGACGCGGCCTATATGCCGCGCGGATACATTCGGTTGCAGACTGGCGTTTTACGTTGATCGTTTGCGACGCGAGGCCTGAGATTGGTCATTCGTCGGACCGCAGTTCAGCTTTTATTAATATTTGACCGGTAGCATACTGGCTCGCACGCCGGCGCCCGCCCCGTGCCCAACCCACGATGCCAAACGAGAAACGAGACGTCCTATGAAGATGCAATCCTTCGATACGAATACGCGCCGTTATGCGACCGGCTATGACGGCGTCGCCCGCTTGCTTCACTGGCTGATCGTCTTGCTGATTGCGGCGCAGTTCGTGATCGGCTGGACCATGCCGGACATTCACAAGGGCACGCTGCCCGAAGGGCTGATTGCGTGGCATCTCGGTGTGGGCGCAACCTTGATTGCGGCCGTCGTGCTGCGAATCGTCTGGAGTGCCACGCATCGTCCGTCGCCGGCATCGGTGTCGCCGTTCTTTCGCGTCGTTTCGCACATCACGCATGGACTGCTGTATCTCGCGCTCGTCGTCGTGCCGCTGCTCGGATGGGCGAACGCGTCATCGCGCGGCTGGACGATCAAGCTTTTCGGCGTGCTGCCGTATCCGTCGATTTCGCCGACCGGCTCGAGCGTCGGGCATGAGATGGGCGACATCCACGGGTATCTTGCGTGGGTCTTGCTCGTGCTGATCGGCTTGCATGTGGCGGGCGCGCTCTTTCATCGCTTCGTGCTGAAGGACGATGTGTTGCAGCGGATGCTGCCTTGAGCGGGCGCGATTGCCTGAACGCAACCTGAACGCAACCTGAACGCTGCATCGGCGCTCGATCAACCCGGTTCGGCGGCCGCATGCTGCGGCGCGGCTGCTTCGCGATAGCCGAGCCGCGTCGAGATCGCAAGGCCCGACTCGCGCAACAGCGCGACGTAATGCGACTTCGTATCGGCGCCGCAGCGCATGGTCGGAAACGAAATCGACAGGCCGGCGATCACGCGGCCAAAGCGGTCGAACACCGGCACCGCGATACACTGCAAGCCTTCTTCCTGCTCCTCGTTGTCTTCGCCGTAACCTTGCTCGCGAACGCGCGGCAGGATGCTCAACACTGCCTCGGCCGACGACAACGTCTTTTGCGTCGACTTGCGGAATTCGACGTGAGAGAGCACCTCGCGCGCGTCGGCCGGCTCCATCCACGCGAGCAGCACCTTGCCGATTGCCGTGCTGTGAAGCGGATTGCGCCGGCCGATCCGCGACTGCATGCGCAGCCCGTAATCGGCGTCGATCTTGTGGATGTAGATGATCGCGTCTTCGTCGAATGCGCCAAGGTGCACCGCCTCGCGTGTGAGCTGGCCGATGCGGCGCATTTCGACGTCGGCTTCGCGCACGAGATCGACGCTCTCCAACGCCTTCGCGCCGAGTTCGAAAAGACGGATGGTCAGACGGTAGCGCTCGGTCTCGACTTCCTGCGTCACGTAGCCGAGCGCCTTCAGCGTCTGCACGACGCGATGCACGGTCGTCTTCGACATGCCGAGCCGTTGCGACAGTTCGCTGATGCCGATCTGCCCGCTGTCGCCGATCGCGCCGAGGATCGCGAACACGCGGCCAATCGACGAAGCCGATTCGCCTTTGTCGCTGCCGCACTCGACGCTGTCCGCGTCGTGCGCAAGGGTCGCGGGAACGTCCTTACGCTGCTGTTTGCCGGTTGCTGCCATTTCCGTGATTCCCTGATCGAACTTCTATCGAACCATATTCGAACGCTATTGCGTGCCGCGTTGCGGCGGACGCCGCGAGCATACCGCGTCTCGTCGCGTATGTTGAAGACTCAGCGCGCGAGCCATCCGCCGTCTACTGCGAGTGTATGCCCGTGCACGTAGTCCGACGCGGACGACGCCAGAAAAACCACCGGTCCCGCGAGATCGTCCGGCGCGCCCCAGCGGCCGGCCGGAATGCGGCTCAGGATTTCGTCGTTGCGCTGCGCGTCTTCACGCAACGCGGCCGTGTTCGCGGTGGCCATGTAGCCTGGCGCGATCGCATTGACGTTGATGTGCTGCGCGGCCCATTCGTTGGCAAGAAGCCGCGTGAGGCCGAGCACGCCGCTTTTCGACGCCGTGTACGACGCGACGCGTATGCCGCCCTGGAACGACAGCATCGACGCGATGTTGATGATCTTGCCGCCGCTTTGCTGGGCGACGAATTGTCTTGCCGTGGCTTGCGCGAGAAAGAAGAGGCTTTTCAGATTGAGGTCCATCACGGCGTCCCAGTCGTCCTCGGTGAACTCGAGCGCGTTCTCGCGACGGATGATGCCTGCGTTGTTCACCAGCACGTCGACACGTCCGAACGCTTCCACTGCGGCGCGCACGATGTCGTCCACTGGCGCAATTGAGGCGAGGTCCGCGCGCACGTCCGCGAATCTGCGCCCCGCGGCGGCGACGCGCTCGGGCGTATCGCCCGCGTCGGCACGCGACACGCCGACGATGTCGCAGCCCGCCTCAGCCAGCGCGAGCGCCATGCCCGCGCCGAGGCCCGCGTTGCTGCCGGTGACGATGGCGACCTTGCCGGTCAGATCGAACGGATGGGTCGCGGAGCGGTTGGTGGCGGAGATGTTCACAATGTCAAAGCCCATGTCGTGAGTTTCGTATGGCGAGCGGCCGATGCGATGCGATGCGCTCAGCGCAGATCGCGCACCGCGATATGGTCCATGTCGCTGAACACCTGGTTTTCGCCGACCATGCCCCAGATGAACGTATAGGCCCGCGTGCCGACGCCCGAGTGGATCGACCAGCTCGGCGAGATCACCGCCTGTTCGTTATGCACGACGATGTGCCGCGTCTCGCTCGGCTCGCCCATCATGTGAAAGACGGCGGCATCGTCGGCGACATTGAAATAGAAATACACCTCCATGCGCCGCTCGTGCGTATGGCAGGGCATCGTGTTCCACAGACTGCCGGGTTCGAGCTTGGTCATGCCCATCGACAACTGGCAGGTCGGCAGCACCTCGGGCACGATGAACTTGTAGATGGTGCGGCGGTTGGTCGTCGCGGCATCGCCGAGCGTTTGCGGCGACGCCTGCGCAAGCGAGATCGTGCGAGTCGGATGCGACTCGTGCGCGGGCGCGCAATTCAGGTAGAACTTCGCCGGCTGCGTGGCGTCGTCGCTGCCGAAGGCTACCGATTGTGCGCCGCGGCCGATGTAGATCGCCTCCTCGTTACGCACCGTGTAGCGCGTGCCGTCGACGTCGACCCAACCGTCGCCGCCGATGTTGATCGCGCCCAGTTCGCGCCGCTCGAGCAGATAGCTGACGCCGATCGCCTTGCCGAGCGAGCCGGGCACTTCGACGGCGCGCGCGGCGGGCCACGCGCCGCCCACGATGATGCGGTCGATGTGGCTATAGGTGAGCCGCAGCGCGTCGCGCTCGAACACCTCGTCGACGAGGAACTCCTTGCGCAATCCGGCGGTATCGAGCGTCTTCGCATACTCGCTGTTGACCGCCTGCCTCACTTGCAGCGTTGCTTCCATGATTCTGTCTCCGGTGGGTGGGCGCCTTCCCGCAGTTACCCAGCTTAGCGGCGGCGCACGCATGGGCTCGACTGTAGCGCGTTATTCGCTATTTCGGAACAGTGGTCCATAAAAAATTGCGAAGCATGGGTGAGCCAGCGGAGGCCCGCCAGCACAGGCCGGGTAAACGATTATCCTCGTCTCGCAAAAAACCGGAACGACGTTCCTGACTCGATGCTATATTGCGCCGAAAGGGAGCAGCCGGCGTCAGACCGGTGCTTACCCAAGGTGGAGTTACCGGACAACTGGACGTCAAGTCCACGGAGGAGACAATGAAGCTCAAGAAGGCCATAGACCGCATTCCTGGCGGCCTGATGCTCGTGCCGCTGCTGCTCGGCGCCTGCGTTCATACGTTCGCGCCCGGCGCGGGCAAGTATTTCGGCTCGTTCACCAACGGCCTGATCGCCGGCACCGTGCCGATTCTCGCGGTCTGGTTTTTCTGCATGGGCGCGACGATCGACCTGCGCGCCACCGGCACCGTGCTGCGCAAATCCGGCACGCTGCTCGTCACGAAGATGGTGGTCGCGTGGATCGCGACCCTCGTGGCATCGCATTTCATTCCCATCGACGGCATTAAGGCCGGGCTCTTCGCCGGGCTCTCGGTGCTCGCGATCACGACGTCGATGGACATGACCAACGGCGGTCTCTACGCCGCGGTGATGCAGCAGTACGGCACGAAAGAGGAGGCCGGCGCATTCGTGCTGATGTCGGTCGAGTCGGGGCCGCTCGTCAGCATGATCATTCTCGGCGCGACGGGCGTCGCATTCTTCGAGCCGCGGCTTTTCGTGGGCGCGGTGCTGCCGTTTCTGATCGGTTTCGCGCTCGGCAATATCGACAGCGATCTGCGCGAGTTCTTCGGCCGCTGCGTGCATCCGCTGATTCCGTTTTTCGGTTTCGCGCTCGGCAACGGCATCGACCTGAACGTGATCGCGAAGAGCGGCATGGCGGGCGTGCTGCTCGGCCTTGCGGTGATCGTCGTGACCGGCATTCCGCTGATTCTCGCGGACCGCTGGATCGCGGGCGGCAACGGCGCGGCGGGACTCGCGGCTTCGTCGACGGCGGGCGCGGCGGTGGCCAACCCGGCGATCATCGGCGAGATGATTCCGAGCTTCAAGCCGCTGGTGCCGGCCGCGACCGCGATGGTCGCGACCGCCTGCCTCGTGACCGCGATTCTGGTGCCGATGCTGACCGCGCTGTGGGTGCGCCGTCATCATGCGCGCGATACGTTGCGCGAGGAATTGCTGACGCCCGCGGCGACGCCGCTGAAGGAGAGCGACGTGCATGTGTGAGTGGGTGTGAGCATGCGCACTGATGCTCGCTGACCGAGCGTAGAAACGCCGGGGCCGCTTTAACGCGGCCCCAGTTTCGTTTCGAGCATGGCCTTAACGTGCGCCCATTCGTCGTCGATGATGCTAAAGCGCACCGAGTTGCGCTTGCGGCCGTCCGGCATGATGCGCTCGTGGCGAACCACGCCCTCCTGCTTTGCGCCGATTCGCAGAATCGCTGCGCGCGACTTGTCGTTGAGCTCGTCGGTGGTGAACTGCACGCGCACACATTGCATTGCTTCGAATGCATGACGCAGCAGCAGATATTTCGCCTCGGTATTGACGGCCGAACGCTGCGCCGATTCGCCGAGCCACGTGTGCCCGATTTCGAGCTTGCGATTCGCGTAGTCGATTTTCCAGAACCGCGTGCTGCCGACCACCGCACCCGTATCGCGGCGCACGATCACGAACGGCATGACTGTTCCCGCGTCACGTCCTGCGAGCGCCGCGTCGATATAACCGTCGATCGTGCCGGGCCCTGGCACGACAGTCAGCGTCAGATTCCACAATTGCCCATCGGCGGCGGCTTCGAGCAACGCTTGCGCGTGATCGCGTTGCAGTGGCCGCAGTTCGACCGTGTTGCCCGTCAGCGTGGGTTGCATGAGTTCGCACAAAACGTTTGTCGATGAAATAAAAAAGTCCGCGAGCATGAACTCGCGGACTCTCTACAGCCAGCAACGATCAGCCGTTGCCAGCGTTACCCCATGCGTTACGACGACATCACCGTGACGGCCTTCGTGACCAGATACGCTTCCATCGCTTCCGGTCCGCCTTCCGAGCCGTAGCCCGAATCCTTCACGCCGCCGAACGGCATTTCCGGCGTCGGCGTGGCGGGCTGGTTGATCCACAGCATGCCGACTTCCAGTTGCTGCGACAGCAGATGCACGTTCGCGAACGACTTCGTGAACGCGTAACCCGCGAGACCGAACGGCAGGCGGTTCGCTTCGGCGATCGCTTCCTCGAGCTTGTCGAAACCGCGGATCGCCGCGATCGGGCCGAACGGCTCGTTGTTGAACACGTCGGCTTCGAGCGACACGTTGGTGAGCACCGTCGGCGCGAAGAAGTTGCCTTCGGTGCCGACGCGCTCGCCGCCCGTTTCGATCTTCGCGCCGGTCTTGCGCGCGTCGTCGAGCACCTTGCTCATCGCCGTCAGGCGTCGCGCGTTGGCGAGCGGCCCGAGGGTCGTGCCGTCCGCGAGACCGTCGCCGAGTTTCAGCCCTTCGGCGTGCTTGACGAGCGCCGCGGCGAACTCTTCGCGGATGCTGTTGTGCACCAGAAAGCGTGTCGGCGAAATGCACACCTGGCCCGCGTTGCGGAACTTCGCACCGCCCGCTGCCTTGACCGCGAGCGCGACGTCGGCGTCTTCAGCGACGATGACCGGCGCGTGGCCGCCCAACTCCATCGTCGCGCGCTTCATGTGCGCGCCGGCCAGCGAGGCCAGTTGCTTGCCGACCGGCGTGGAGCCCGTGAACGTGACCTTGCGGATCACCGGATGCGGGATCAGGTAGTTCGAGATTTCGGCCGGATCGCCGAACACGAGGCCGACGGTGCCGGCCGGCACGCCCGCTTCGACGAACGCCTGCAACAGGCCCGCTGGCGACGCCGGGGTTTCTTCCGGCGCCTTCACGAGGAACGAGCAGCCGCTCGCGAGCGCCGCGCTCAGCTTGCGCACGATCTGGTTGACCGGGAAATTCCACGGCGTGAAGGCGGCGACCGGGCCGATCGGTTCCTTCAGCACGAGCTGCTGCGCGGCGAGATTGCGCGACGGCACCACGCGGCCATAAAGGCGGCGGCCTTCGTCGGCGAACCATTCGATGATGTCCGCGGCGGCCAGCACCTCGACCTTCGCTTCGGCGAACGGCTTGCCCTGTTCCTGCGTCATCAGACGGCCGATGTCGGAGGCGCGCTCGCGCACCAGCGCGGCTGCCTTGCGCATCACCGCGGCGCGCTCGTGCGCGGGCACCTTGCGCCAGGCTTCGAAGCCGCGCTGAGCCGCTTCGAGCGCCCGGTCGAGATCGGCGATGCCGGCGTGCGCCACCTTGCCGATGACCTGGCCGGTAGCGGGGTTCAATACGTCGAGAGTCTTGCCGCTCGCGGCATCGCACCACTCGCCGTTGATCAGAAGTCGGGTATCGGTATAGCTCGAAATTGCCATGCTGGTTCCTGTAAATGGGAAAACGACAGGCTGCGCTGCGCTCGCGAACAGAACCGAACGCGCGTGGCCGAGAATGGACTGCCGATAAGGAAACATCTTATCTGATTGCGCTCAAACGTACCGGCGGCCGCTCCGCTCGCGCGGGCGCGGCACGCATCTTGCGACCCCAGTTTCCGGACGGCCGCCGCGGCCTGTGCGTCGACGCCAGGCGCTAGTCATGGAAAGCCCGGGGAGAGCGCCGGCGCGTCAAGTGGCGTACAGTCGAGCGGCAGTCCCAGTCAACCAGATGCACATGAGGAATCGACATGCCTACCGGTACAGTGAAGTGGTTCAACGACGCAAAAGGCTTCGGCTTCATCACACCCGACGACGGAGGTGAAGACCTGTTCGCCCATTTCTCGGAGATTCGCTCCGAGGGTTTCAAATCGCTGCAGGAAAATCAGAAGGTCAGCTTCGAAGTGAAGCAGGGGCCGAAAGGAAAGCAGGCCGCGGACATCAAGCCTATCTAGCCGGCGATGCGGCTAGCGCCGCGCACACGTTCGCGATCGTTGCGCGGCGCTTTGCATGATGACGGCGAGCGCCGCGCTTGCTGCGATCGCCGCAGCGCGTGGCGTCGTCGCGGACGCCGCGCTCGAGCGTCGCCGGCTTCGGTGAGCGCGGCCCGTCGTGCGCCGATGCGGTTATCTTGGCCGCGCTTAGTGGGCGCGCTTAGTGGCCGCGCTGAGCGGCCCGCTGAGTGGAAACTTGCCGGCAAGTTAATCAGCATCCCGAAACCTTCTGCAACCCTCGTGCGGGCGATGCCGACGCAATGCCCGTGCGGACACCCGGTTCGCTCGCCGGGCGGGGAGCGAGCGTCCGAACGGTTATTGCACCTTGCATAATCCGCTGCGTTAGTGCCCAACGGCATCGCAAACGGGTGCCCGCGCATGCTGGCGGCCCGCCCGGCGTTGCAATGCCGTCACTAATCTCTTACGGAGCGCTGCTACAATCTCCCCTTTCTTGATTGGTTGTGCGCTATGGGTTTCGAACAACTCGCTGAACTGAAGAAGCAACTGGCCGCGGCACGGGCCCAGGCTGCGCCGGCCGCGAAGGCTGACGGCAAATCCGGCGCGAGGCCCGAGGGCAAGCCGGATTCAAGGCGCGATGTCAGGAGCGATGGCAGGCCGGCTGCGAAATCCGCGAAGCCGGGCGCGGGCCCCGGTGCGGGCGCCCGACAGGGCGCGCGGCCTGCCGGCAAGCCGTCGCAGCCGTCACAATCGCGGCGCGGTCCCGGCGGGGGGCCCAATGCTGGCGCGCCGGCCGCGGACGCCAAGCCGGTCGATCCGGTGGTGAAGTCCATCGGCCGTCTGCAAAAGCGCTTCCCGAACGCGTTCCCGAAGAACCCGGCGCCGAAGCTGCCGCTGAAGGTCGGCATCTTCGAAGACCTCGTGGTGCATGCCAAGGAACTGTCGCTGAGCGAAGCCGAGTTGCGCGACGCGATCAAGACGTGGTGCCGCGGCAGCCGCTACTGGAAGTGTCTCGTGGAAGGCGCCGCGCGCGTCGACCTGACGGGCGCCGAGGCGGGCAAGGTCACGGCTCAGGAAGCGGCGGGCGCGCAGCGCCTGCAGGCGCATCGCGCGGCGAAGAGCGCGAAGAGTGCGGCGGCAGCGGCTGCGCCGGCTGCATCTGCTGCTTCCGCCGATGCTGTGGATGCGCAGGACCAAGCGTCTGTGGATGCGCAAGCGTCACAGCAGGGTTCGCAAGAAACGTCGCAAGCAACCTCACAGGAAGCGTCGCAAGCAACCCCGCAACAAGCCGAGCCCAACGAGCCGCAATCCACCGCCGCCGATGCGCCGTCTGACGACAAACTCGCTGCGCAATCCGCCAACCTCTCCGAGACGGCGCCCGCCACTCGCGAAGCCTGAGCATCGGCCACCTGAATCACCCGGTGGCCGCTCAACGCACCGCCGCCCCCAGCCGGCCGCGCACGAAGCCGACGTGTTCGCGCAGCACATAGAACGCGTCGGCGTAAGCGAGCGGCATGCGCAGCCGATTCAACGATTCCTCGATCTGATCCAGTTCCGCGAAGAGCCGCTTGCGCTCTTCGTCGGTGGTTTGCGCGAGCGCGCCGCGCTCGATCGCGATCAGGGAACCGTAATAGCGATAGATGCGCGAACGTACACGCCAGCGATACAGCGCCGGAACCAGCCGCATCGCCGGAAAAAGCAGCACGGCGATCGGCAACAGCAGCACGAGCGTGCGGTCGCCGATGCTCGCGAGCCAGAACGGCAGCGTCCGGTATAGGAAGCTCTTGCCGGTGCGGTAGTAGCGCTGCGCGTCCTCGCTGATCTGATACTCGTGCGCGATCGGGCTCGGGAATTGTCCCGCGCGCTGCAGCAGGCCCGGCCTGCCGTGCACTTCCTGCGCCGCCTCGATCAGCAGATCGGAAATGGCCGGATGCAGATCGGTTCGCGCGACAAGCTCGACGGTCGGGCTGATCAGATGCACGGTCTCGGGCGGAATCTTGTGCCGCAGATCCAGCACGCCAGGCGGCAGATCGATCTGATCCAGATACGGAAAAAGCCGCGTATAGGCGCTGGCTTCGTCGAAATTCATCACCGAAATGCCGGGCACGCGAAGCAGGCGCAGCATCAGCCCGCGGGTCGCGGAATCGCCGCTGAGAATCGCCGCATCGACCTCGCCCGCGACGAGCTGCGTGGCCGCTTGCAGACCGTCGCTCGGCACGAGCGTCGTATCGTCGCCGGACCCAATGCCGTTCGCGTCCAGCAGCTTCAGCGCGAGCAGGCGCGTGCCGCTGCCTTCGCGGCCCACGGCGATCCGTTTGCCTTCGAGCTGCGCCAGCTCCGTTACGCCGGTGCCGCGATAAAACACCACGATCGGCACATAAAAGACGCTGCCGAGCGACATCAGCGACGACGTATCCAGACCGTCCGCCACGCCGCCTTGCACGAGCGCGAGGTCGACGTGCTGCTTCGGATCGAGCAGACGCTGAAGGTTCTGCACCGAGCCGTCCGATTCGAGTACGTTCAGTTTGATGCCGTTTTGCGCGAGAATTTTCTTGTACTGATCGGCGGCGGCGACAAACGAGCTATCTTGCGGACCGGCGCTGAGCGTGATCGTTTTCGGCGGCGCCGGATCGACGAGCCACACGATCAGCGTGACGACAAGCGCGATCGCCGCGGCGACGACGATATAAGGCAGCGTGTGATCGCGCCACTCGGCATGAAGCGATTCGCGATGAAGCGGCGGAGGACGACGCGGACGTTGCGCTTTCATAGGCATGGCATGCGGTAGCCGGGATCAGGGCATTGTCTACTGCGGCGGGCGGAGTTGTCGTCGGAAGTTTGCTCTATTGTTTGTTGCCGTATTGTTTGCCCGATTCGCGGCGCGCGTTGCAAAAGTCCTTTAATCGAAGGGCCGTGCAATCGTTCTCAAGCAATGAGCAGCCCGAGCTGCCAAGGAGACGATCGTGTTGTCTGCTGCATTGGATACTTTAGGTGCATTGGCGGTGCTGCTGAGCATCGCTCTGCATATTCTCGTCTTCGGACGCAAGCGGTGAGCGCGACACATCGCCGGCCGACCGCATCTTTCCCATTGTTCGGCTGCCTTGACGTATCTATTCGCCTTGAGCCGCTTTATCCGCGTGGCCGTGGTGCTTACATTGTCACCAGTGTCAGCGCCGCAGCGTCCTGCTGAAGCAGCGTGAATGCCGCGAACTCCGCGGCAGCACGCCGGCGCAAATCCAGTCAAAGGACGAACCAGATCATGAGTAAGCTCACAGGCAAGGTCGCAGTCGTAACGGGTGCATCGAAAGGTATCGGCGCGGCAATCGCAAAGGGATTGGCCGCGCAAGGCGCGTCGGTAGTCGTGAACTACGCGTCGAGCAAGGCAGGCGCGGACGAAGTGGTGGCGGCGATCACGGCCGCGGGCGGCAAGGCCATCGCCGTCGGCGGCGACGTATCGAAAGCCGCCGATGCGAAAGGCATTATCGACAGCGCCGTCGAAACCTACGGCCGCCTGGATATTCTCGTCAACAACTCGGGCGTGTACGAATTCGCGGCGATCGAGGACATCACCGAAGCGCACTTCCATAAGCACTTCAATGTGAACGTGCTCGGTCTGCTGCTGGTCACGCAGGCAGCGGTCAAGCATCTGGGCGAGGGCGCGAGCATCGTCAACGTGAGCTCGGTCGCGAGCCGCATCACGCCGCCGACGAGCGCAGTCTATTCGGCGACGAAGGGCGCGGTGGACAGCATCACGGGCGTGCTCGCGAAGGACCTCGCGCCGCGCAAGATTCGCGTGAACTCGGTGAATCCGGGCATGGTCGTGACGGAAGGCACGCATAGCGCGGGCATCATCGGTTCGGACCTGGAGCAGTGGGCGCTGAGCACGACGCCGCTTGGCCGCCTCGGCCAGCCGGACGACATCGCGGACGTGGTCACCTTCCTCGCATCCAACGACGCGCGCTGGATCACCGGCGAAAGCCTGATCGTCAGCGGCGGCGTGCGTTAAGAATATCCATTGAAGTAGCGGCAAAGCGGCGCCCTCGGGTGCCGTTTTTTTTGCGCGTCGCTTCTTGCCTCGCTTATTCCTCGCTCCCCGGCAAGCGGACGGCAAAAAGCGCATCGAGCAGATTCGACCCCGGCCGTCCGGCGAGCCGCGTGAGCGATTCGGTCATGCGCACCTGGCAATCTTCCAGCGGAATCATTCTGATACGCCGCGACGGGTTGAATTCCGCGCGCGCGATCACGCCGACGCCCATGCCTTGCGCCACGGCTTCCTCGAGCGCCTCGCGGCCGTCGACATACATGACCGGCTCGACTAGCAGCGACTCGCGCACCAGTTCGATCTCCAGCAATTGCTGCGTGACCGATTGCGGTTCGCGAAAAATCATCGGCTGCTGCACGAGTTCCCCGTAACTCAGCTTGCGTTTCTTCGCGACGGGATAGCGCACCGGCACCATCGCGACCAGCGGGTCGCGCCGCAACACGCGCGATTCGAGCCGGCTGTGAACCTGCGGCGCGGCGGTAATGGCGGCGTCGACGGCGCTCGACAGCACGCGCTGCATGCAGTCCGCCGCATTGGCGATGGACAGCGTCACCACGATCCCCGGATGCAGCTTGCGAAACGCGCGGATCAGCGCGACGGCGAGATCGGGCGCGTCCGCCGCGAGCGACAGCGACCCTGACTCCAGGCCGCCCGCCGATTCGAGCAACTGCCGCGCGTCGCGCTCGCAACCGAGCATCTGCCGCGTCACGCTGAAAAGCCGTAGCCCGAGTTCGGTGGTCTCGACGCCGCGCGGTCCGCGCTCGAACAGCTTCACGCCGTAATCCTGCTCGAGCCGCCGCACGTGGTCGGACACCGCCGGTTGCGAGAGCGACAACGCCTCGGCCGCCCGCGAAAAGCCGCCATGTTCCGCGACCGCATGAAACGCCCGCAATTGCGCGTATTGCACCTGAGCCTCCGTCGCAGCGAAACTCGCCGGCTATAAGTATTTACGATGAGCGCATCGATTATATCGATTTTACCGATGCACCACGTTTCGGTACTGTAGGCGCTATCTCAACCAGCCAGACCGGAGATTCGGCATGCAAAGCGCGACTGGCAATTCCCCGGCGACAGCGCAAGAAAGCGCAAGCTGCGCGCCGCCGGCCCAAGGCGAGCCTTATCTGTTGACGCCCGGCCCGCTGACCACCGCCTTCTCGACCAAGCAGGCGATGCTGCGCGACTGGGGTTCGTGGGACGGCGATTTTCGCGCGATGACCGCGCGACTGCGCCGCAGCCTGCTCGACATCGCAGGTGACGCAAGCGACGAGGCCGGCGAATACGATTGCGTGCCGTTGCAAGGCAGCGGCAGCTATTGCGTCGAAGCGATGCTGGGCAGTCTGATTCCGCGCGACGGCCATGCGCTCGTGCTTGCGAACGGCGCCTACGGCAAACGCATCGCGACGACGCTGCGCTATCTCGGCCGCGCGCATACCGTGCTCGACAAGGGCGATTATTTGCCGCCGCGCGCCGCGGAAGTCGAACGCATGCTCGATGCCGAGCCGGCCATCACGCATGTCGTCGCCGTGCATTGCGAAACGAGCTCGGGCATTCTCAATCCGATCGAAGAGATTGCGGCGGTCACGGCGGCGAAAGGCCGCAAGCTGCTGATCGACTCGATGAGCGCATTCGGCGCGGTGCCGCTCGACGTGCGCAAGATCGCGTGCGAAGCGTTCGTCTCGTCGGCGAACAAATGTATCGAGGGCGTGCCCGGCTTAGGCTTCGTGATTGCGAAGAAGAGCGCGCTGCACGACGCGCGCGGGCGCAGCCATTCGCTCGCGCTCGACGTGCACGATCAATGGGACGTGATGAACCGCACCGGCCAGTGGCGCTTCACGCCGCCAACGCACACGGTCGCCGCTTTTATCGAGGCGCTGCGGCTTCACAAGCTCGAAGGCGGGCAGCCCGCTCGCCTCGCTCGTTATGCGAACAATCGCGACGTGCTGGTCGCGGGCATGCAGGAACTCGGCTTCGAGCCGCTGCTGAATGCACGCTGGCGTTCGCCGATCATCGTGACGTTTTTCTCGCCGGCGCATCCGTCGTTCAGCTTTGAGCAGTTCTACGAACTAATGAAGCAACAGGGTTTCATCATTTATCCGGGCAAGCTGACGGTGGTGGAGAGTTTCCGCATCGGCTGCATCGGCCAGGTGGACGCGCAGGTGATGCGCCGCGTCGTGCAAGCCTGCGCGAGCGCGCTGCGGACGATGGGCGTCGATCACGCCGCGCCGCCGGCCGCCGCCATCGAAGAACGCAAGCTGCTGGCGGAGCTTGCATGAGCGATAGCAGACAACATCGAATGGAAGCGAACGAAACACGATGAAGCACGTCAAGGCGGTGATTTTCGACTGGGCCGGCACGGTGGTCGACTACGGTTCTCTTGCGCCGATGGGCGCGTTTGTCGAAACCTTCGAGCAGTTCGGCGTGCCGATCACGATCGACGAAGCGCGCGGACCGATGGGCATGGCCAAGCGCCCGCATATCGCGGCGCTGATGGCGCTGCCGCGCGTCGCGCGCGCATGGGCCGACAGGTATGGCCACGCGCCGGGCGACGCCGACATCGACGCCGTGTACGACGTGTTCGTGCCGAAGAATATCGCGGTGGCCGCGAGCTACAGTTCGGTGATTCCGGGCGTCGCCGAAGTGACGAGCGCGCTGCGCGGCGACGACATCCGCATCGGCACGACGACGGGCTACACGCGCGAGATCATGGCCGAGATCGTGCCGGGCGCGGCGGCCCAGGGTTTCTCGCCGGACAGCATCGTGTGCACGGGCGATACGCCGGAAGGGCGGCCGTCGCCGTACATGATCTACAAGACGCTGCCGGCGCTGGGCGTGTGGCGCGCGAAAGACGCGATCAAGGTCGACGATACGGAAGTCGGCATCGAGGAAGGCATTAACGGCGGCACGTGGGCGGTGGGCGTCGCGGTCAGCGGGAACGCGTTCGGCATGGCGGAGGACGACGTCAAGGCGCTCGCGCCCGACGACTTCGCGCGGCGCCGCGCGGCCGCGATCGACAGATTGCGGGCCGCGGGCGCGCATTATGTGATCGACAGCGTCGCGGATCTGATGCCGGTGGTCCGCGATATCGACGCGCGGCTCGCGCGGGGCGAGCGGCCTTGAGGGGACTTGCGACGAGCCGAACTCAATCCGACGAAATCAGCTTCAACCCCGCAGGCAAGGACTCGCCGAACACGCGGCCTTCGTCCGCATTATCCAGTTCGACCACCTCGCCGACCATCTCGATCCACGCGCGCGGCGCGCTCGCCGCCTCTAACCTGCGAATCACGGCGTCGCGCAACTCGTGCGGCAGATCGCGCGAGCGGTCGCCGGTCATGCGCGCGATCTGCACGGCGGCGAACGCGGCCGGGTCGATCTTCTTCCAGTCGAGCGCGAGAATCGCGTCGAGCCATCCACTCGCGACATCGGCCGGCACGACGTTGTGCGCGCTGCCATAGAACGGCCGGCGCGCGCCGATCCGCCCGACGGCCCACCAGCTCTGATGATTCTCCGAAGGCTTGCGCAAGCGCGCGAGCACCGACTCGCCGAGTTCGATCTTGCGCTCCACCGGAATGCGTTCCAGCGACGCGCTCAGCCGAACCATATCGGCGATGCCCGTTTTCGCGACGTCGAACGGCAGCTTGTGACGCGACTGCGCGGCCGTTTGCAGATAGGCCATTGCATCGAGCACGCGCAGTTGCGCGGTTTCGTCGAGGCCGCCCGCGGCGCGCCGCCACAGCGTCCACCATTCGGACCAGACCTGGCTTTCCTGGACGTACTGAATACCGTCGTCGAAGAGCGACCACAGTTGTTCGACGCGCCATTCGTCGAGCGGATAGCCAAAGCCTGGCCGCACGCAATAGCCGGCGAGATTCAGCCAGAGCCGCTCGTGATCCGCCGAGCGGCGCCGTCTGCGCGCGCGTTCCCACAGCGCGCCGAACAGTTCGCGTAGCAGCGCGCTGTTCCAGCTCTCGCGCGGGCCGAGCAGTTGTTCGAGCTGCGAGCGCAGACGTTTGACTTCTTTTTTATCGACGTCTTGCGAGCGCGAACCGAACGAGCGGTCGATCTGCGCAATGGCTTCGTCGAGCCGCGGATGCCGCGCCGCGGCGGCATCGTCCGCGAGATCCACTTGAGCATGCTCACGACGCAACTGGAACTCAAGCAACCAACGCTCGGCGGAATTGTCGCGGTCGATGCAGTGGACTTCGAGCGTGCCGACTTCGGTCAGCGAGGTGGCGATGCGCACGGCTCGCTCGCGGGCGCTGCCCGCGCCCTGCGGCGGGACGATGGTGGCGATGGGCGGCAGGCGCACGAAGTCGCCGCCCGCAAGGTCGGCCAGCTCGCCTGGCGCATACACGGTGTCCGCGCTCGACGACACCAGGTGAAAGCGCACCGGATGCCCGAGCCGCAGCGCGAACGTGCGATCGGCGATGAGGATTTCGTGGCCCTCCTCGGTGCCGCGCGGCAGGAGGCAGATGCCGCGTTGGGTGGTTTGCTCGGGCGGTGCGGGTTGCGAACGCTGCTGTTCCTCGCGCGCGTCGGCGGGTTCGTCCAGTACGAGAAAATAGCTGCGCGGCGAACCGCCGCCGATCTTCGGCGCGCCGCCCGCGCGCGCGAGGCTATAGGCAACAGCGCCGCGCGCCACGGCGACGTCCGGATTGTCGTTCTCCAGCACATGCAGCGGTTCGCCGCGCCACGCGCCCAACGTATCGGCGAGGCGCTGCGTCAACGCCTGCGCGCGGAACACGCCGCCGTTGAGCAGCAGCGTATCGGGGACGGGGAGTGGGGCGGATTCATCTTTGTCCCACCCCAACGCCTTGCGCGACTGCGCCTCGAAGCGGCCCAGAAAAGCGGCGATATGGCGTGTGACGGCGGCATCGGTTGCATACGGCAGACCGAACTCGACGATCGCGCCGCGCGGCCGGCCCGGCCGTTCGTGTGCAGCCACCGCCGGAAAGAATCCATCGACGATCACACGCTCCACCTCGTCGCGCGTGACCTGCGCCGTGCGCGCGCCGCCGACGAGCTTCGCGCCCGCGCCGAGCAGCGTGATCGACGCGGAGTCGGGCGCTTGCGGCCCGAGCAGCAACTCCTTCGCACCGCGGCAGCGCTCGACCAGTTGCGACAGGCTCGCCGCCGACAAACGCGCGCGCTCGCCGCCGCCAGGCAGCCGCGCTTCGACGAGATGCGCGAGCGCGAGGTCCATGTTGTCGCCGCCGAGCATCAGATGATTGCCGACGCCGATACGCGTGAGTTGCGGCTCGCCGTCGGCCATACTTACTTCGATCAGCGTCAGGTCGGTGGTGCCGCCGCCGACGTCGCAGATCAGCACGAGACGCGTGTGGGCCAGTTCGTCGGCAAGCCGCTCGCGATGATGGAACAGCCAGTCGTAGAACGCCGCCTGCGGTTCCTCCAGCAGCCGCAACGACGGCAGCCCGGCCATGCGCGCCGCTTCGACGGTGAGCGCCCGCGCGCCTTCGTCGAACGATGCGGGGACCGTGAGCACCACGTCCTGCTGTTCGAGCGGCGCGTCGGGAAAGCGCTGATTCCACGCCGCGCGCACGTGCGCGAGATAGCTCGCGCTGGCTTCGACGGGCGAGACCTTGCGGACATCGTCGGCGGCGCCCCAGGGCAGGATCGGCGCGACGCGATCGACGGCGGCATGCGAGAGCCAGCTTTTTGCGCTGGCGACGAGACGTCCAGGGACCTGCGCGCCGAGCACGCGAGCGAGCCGGCCGATGACGACGGAAGGCGCGTCCTGATCGTCGGTGGAAGGCGCTGCGGCTCGCGCCGCGCTTTCCCCCGAGACCGAGACGCTTGCCCCGACCGCCTGCACCCCGCGTCCCGAGGTCCACGGCAACTGCAAATCCCCCGCATCCAGCTCGCCCGGCGCCGCGTGATACCGCACCGAAGGCAGTAGCGGCCGCGCGGCAACCTCGCCCGGACTAACAAGCTGCTCGATCTCGAAGACGCGAATCTCCTGCGAGCCGGCCTGCGCATACGCGAGCACCGTGTTGCTCGTGCCGAGGTCGATGCCGACGCTGTACCGCTTCATCTCAGTCATGCATTCGCGTTGCCGCGCACGTCGAATTCGACTTTCCAGCGCTCGTCCGTTCCGCGCGGCACCGCTTCCAGTTCGAGCGTGCCCGCTTCGGTCACGCGTGCGTGCAGCTTCACGGGCACGACCTCGCCGGACGTGCGGCCGGACGCGGGCAGCGTCGCCTGAATCTCTTCGAGTTCCTGCAACTCATCGGGGCCCCAGAAGTCGAGCAGCGTGCCGACCTGATCCTGACGACGCACCGACGACCCGAAGAAACGGAAATGCACCGGCTCGCCGACGACAAGCCCAAACTCCTGCGCCGGTAACTCGGCCTCGGTGCCTTCTTCCATGCCGAACGGCGCGACGCACAGCGCCTGGATGGGCGGCTCGAGGCCAGGCACGGCGGGCATCGCCGATTCGATCGCGATGTAGTACGCCCGCGCGGTGCCGCCGCGAATCCGCACGCCCTGGCCGCGCCGCACGTAGCCGTAATACGCCGCGCCGCGCGCGACGGCCAGATCGAGATCGGCGCCTTCCAGCAGGCGCGCGGGCGCTGCGCCTTCCGCGGCGAGCCAGCCGTTCAGCGTGCTCATGATCCGCTCGACGAGCAGCGTCGACTTGAACACGCCGCCGTTGAACAGCACCGCCGTCGGATGCAGGAAGCTCGCGCCTTGCGCGGACGCGTCGGCAGCCGTCTCGCGCAAGCCTTCCAGTTCCGCGAGCGCGCCGACCTGACGGCCGAGAAACGCCGCCAGATGCCGCGTAATGCCCGCGTCCTGCGCATACGGCAAGCCGAGTTGCGTGAGGCCGGCGCGCGTGCGGCTCACCGGCCGGGCGGCGCTGTCCACCTGCGGGAAAAAGCCGTCGAGAATCGTCTGCGTCAACTCGGCGCGCGTGAGTTCCGTGCGGATCGATCCGCCGATCAGCTTCGAGCCGCGGCTCGGCACGACGAGCGGCACGGTGTCGGTGGTCGGGTCGCTTAGCAGCGTTTCCTTCGCCGAGCGGCACGCATAGGTGAGGGCGCGCAACTGCCACGCGTCGGCCTGGGTGCCTTGCGCCGCGAGCTTGCGCGCGACCACGTGCGCGAGCGCGAGGTCCATGTTGTCGCCGCCGAGCAGAATGTGTTCGCCGACCGCCACGCGATGCAGTTCGAGATTGCCCTCGCGCTCGACCACCGCGATCAGCGAGAGGTCGGTCGTGCCGCCGCCCACATCGACCACGAGAATGATGTCGCCGACCTTGACCTGCTTGCGCCACTGGCCGCCGCTCTTCTGAATCCAGCTATACAGCGCGGACTGCGGTTCCTCGAGCAGCGTCATGCGGCCGTAGCCCGCGGCTTGCGTGGCTTCGGCGGTCAGTTCGCGCGCGGCCGGATCGAACGATGCGGGAATCGTCACCGTGATGTCCTGCTCGTGAAACGGCGCGTCTGGATGCGCGTGGTCCCACGCTTCGCGCAAATGCGTCAGATAGCGGACCGAACTTTCGAGCGGCGACACGCGCGCGACTTCGGGCGGCGCATCGCTCGGCAGGATCGCCGCGCGCCGGTCGACGCCCGGATGGCACAGCCAGCTTTTCGCGCTCGAGACAAGCCGGATCGGCGTCGCCGCGCCGCGGCTGCGCGCGAATTCACCGACCGCGAACTGGCGCTCGCCCGTCCACGGCAGATGCAGGTCGCCGGAACCGAGTTCGTCGGGATGCGGCAGATACAGGAACGAGGGCAGCAGATCGAGATCGGCAATTGCGCCGGGACCCGTCAATTGCGCGATGGGCAGCACCGCCAGCGTGGTCTTCTCGCCGTCGCTTGCGCTGGTGTCGACGTAGGAGAGCGCGCAGTGCGTGGTGCCCAGATCGATGCCGATGGAATAACGCGCGTCGCTCATAGCTCCACCTCGGCCGGCGCGATGACCTTCGCGTTATGGCTTTCCGCGAGCTTCGGCAGACGCACGTCGTCGACGCGCCAGCCGCGGTGGCTGATGCTGCCGACAAACGGCGCGCGGCCGACCACGTTGCCCGTCAGACGGATCGCGCTCGCGTCGAAACCTTCCTGAAGCGTGACGCGGCTGCCTTCCGCCTCGTCGCGCACCGGGCGGATCGTGAAGTGCTCGCGCAGCGTCGCGCGGCAGCCTTCGTGCACGAGGCGCGCGGCGGCGCCGATGTCGGCGTCGCTGAAACGCTTGATGTCTTCCTCGACGAAATCGATGAAGCGCGCGTCGCGTTGCAAGAGGCCGAGCAGTTGCAGCGCGGCGTCGGGGCTGGCTTCCTTGAGCGTCGGCGCGGCCTTGGGGGCCTGCGAGGGCGCCTGGGTTTGCGTTTGCGCTTGAGTCTGCGCTTGCGCAGCCGCGCCGCCGTCGTGCACGCGCAGCACCGCGGCGGCGAATTCGCCATCGCCGAGAATGCGGAAAAACGCGCTGACGGCCAGCGAAATCCTGCCGAGGAAGGATGGGTTCGAATCGGTCATAAATGCTCCTGAGAGGCTCTTTTAGAGGACGAGCTGTCCTGTGTCCGGGAGTGGGCGCGGCGGGCGAAACGGCCCACGGGCGCCCTGTGGCGATGCACGTATCGCGGAAAGCCTGCGGTGCAGCGAGCGGTGCGCTTCGCTTGGCGCGACCGGCGCAATCCGCGCGCGCAAAACCCGTATTTTGCCTTGTGACGCGCCGGCTGCGGGCAAACCCGCGCGTTCTCACGTGAGAAACGCAGTCAGATTGGCGGCTTGGGAGGGGGCAGCCCAACAACCTCGCAACCTCGTTGTGACATCTACATCACGTTCAAGCGCCTCGCCTCACATGCAAATACCGCAACAACAGGATTCGCCGCCCGCAATGTGAGGATTTACCCGTACTTCGTGTGACAATCCTATCAAACGGAGTAACATAGCCCCGTCATTCGCCGGCTCGCCGTCGTGCCGCATTCCAACCCCGGACGCCTCATGCCTGATTCTTCTCCGTCGTCATCGGTCGTCGCGCTGCGCGGCGGGCCGCTCGTTCATCCGGTGCGCAATCCGGGCATGCCGTTCGACGCTTCGTGGCTCGACGGTTTGCGCGTCAACCAGTCGGCGGTCGAACGGCGCTCGGCCACACTCGTCACGCGCCGCAGCGTCAAGAAAGACGCGCAGGCCGCCTGGCTGCTGAAAGCCGTCACCTGCATCGACCTCACCACGCTCAGCGGCGACGACACCGAAGGCCGCGTGCGGCGCCTGTGCGCGAAGGCGCGTCAGCCGGTGCGCGCCGATATTCTCGACGCGCTCGGCATGGCGCCGCAGCGCATCACCACCGGCGCGGTATGCGTCTATCACCGCTTCGTCGCCGCCGCCGTGGATGCGCTAGAAGGCAGCGGCGTGCCCGTCGCGGCGGTGTCGACCGGCTTTCCGGCCGGACTGATTCCGCATCCGCTGAAGCTGAAGGAAATCGAGGCGTCGGTCGCCGACGGCGCCGCGGAAATCGACATCGTCGTCACGCGCGAATACGTGCTGACCGGCAACTGGCAGGCGCTTTACGACGAAGTGCGCGAGTTTCGCGCGGCCTGCGGCCCGGCGCATCTGAAAGCGATTCTCGCGACCGGCGACATCCGCACGCTGTCGAACGTGGCGCGTGCGTCGATGGTCTGCATGATGGCCGGCGCCGACTTCATCAAGACGTCGACGGGCAAGGAAGGCGTGAACGCGACGCTCGACGTGTCGCTCGTCATGGCGCGCATGATCCGCGAATACCACGAGCGCACCGGCGTGCTCATCGGCTTCAAGCCGGCAGGCGGCGTGTCGAGCGCGAAGTCGGTGCTGTCGTACCAGATCCTGATGAAGGAAGAACTCGGCCGCGCGTGGCTCGAACCGGAGCTGTTGCGCATCGGCGCATCGAGCCTGCTCGCCGACATCGAGCGGCAACTCGAACATCACGTGAGCGGCCGTTATTCCGCTTTCAACCGTCACCCCGTAGCCTGAAGCAGACCCAACCCATGAGCGTAGCGGAGTATTTTTCTTCGATGGAATACGGCCCCTCGTCCGAGGGCGACGAGCCCGCGCGCGCCTGGCTCGCGCAACATGAAGCGCGCTTCGGGCATTTCATCAACGGCGCGTGGCACGCGCCCGCAAGCGGCGCGCATTTTGTGTCGCACGCGCCGGCAAGCGGCGAGCGCCTTGCCGAAGTCGCCCAAGGCGACGCAGCCGATGTCGACGCCGCGGTAGCCGCCGCGCGCGCCGCGCAACCCGGCTGGCTCGCGGCGGGCGGCGCGGCACGCGCACGGCATCTGTATGCGCTCTCGCGCATGGTGCAGCGGCATAGCCGGCTTTTCGCGGTGCTCGAAGCGCTCGACAACGGCAAGCCGATTCGCGAGACGCGCGACATCGACGTGCCGCTCGTCGCGCGTCATTTTCTGCATCACGCCGGCTGGGCGCAGTTGCAGGACAGCGAGTTCGCCGATCATGCGCCGCTCGGCGTGATCGGCCAGATCGTGCCGTGGAATTTCCCGCTGCTGATGCTCGCGTGGAAAATCGCGCCGGCTATCGCAACGGGCAATTGCGTCGTGCTGAAGCCGGCCGAATACACGCCGCTCACCGCGCTCCTGTTCGCGGAGCTCGCGCATCGCGCCGGCCTGCCCGCGGGCGTGCTCAATGTCGTGACCGGCGACGGCGCGACGGGCGCGGCGCTCGTCGAGCACCCGCAAGTGGACAAGCTCGCGTTCACCGGCTCGACGGAAGTGGGCAAGCTGATCCGCTCGGTCACGGCGGGCTCGGGCAAATCGCTGACGCTTGAGTTGGGCGGCAAGTCGCCCTTCATCGTATTCGACGACGCGGACCTCGACGCTGCCGTCGAAGGCGTGGTCGACGCGATCTGGTTCAACCAGGGCCAGGTGTGTTGCGCGGGTTCGCGCCTGCTGGTGCAGGAGGGCGTCGAAGCGCGCTTCATCGCGAAGCTCAAGCGTCGCATGGAGTCGCTGCGCGTCGGGACGTCGCTCGACAAGAATGCCGACGTCGGCGCGATCGTCGATCAGGTACAACTGGAACGGATTCGCTCGCTCGTCGAAAGCGGGCGGCGCGAGGGCTGCGCGATCTGGCAGGCGAGCAATACGACGCTGCCTGCCAACGGCTGCTTTTATCCGCCGACGCTCGTCACGAACGTTGCGCCCGCATCGACTCTGGCTCAGGAGGAAATCTTCGGCCCGGTGCTCGTGTCGATGAGCTTTCGCACGCCGGAAGAAGCCGTCGCGCTCGCCAACAATTCGCGCTATGGACTCGCTGCGAGCGTGTGGAGCGAGACCATCGGCCGCGCGCTCGACGTCGCGCCGCGGCTCGCGGCGGGCGTGGTGTGGATCAACGCGACGAACCTGTTCGACGCAGCGGTCGGCTTCGGCGGCTATCGCGAGTCGGGCTTTGGACGCGAGGGCGGACGTGAGGGCATTTACGAATATCTGAAACCGCGCGCGTGGCTCAATCTTCCGAAGCGCCGGCCGCCGAGCGCGACGCAAGAGGACAGCGACGGCGTAAAGACGGCTGCCGAGTGGGACACGACGAACACCGCGAACATCGTATCCATCGACCGCACGGCGAAGCTCTTTATCGGCGGCAAGCAGGTGCGCCCGGACAGCGGCTATTCGCTGACGATTCACGCGCCGGACGGAACGCCGGTCGGCGAGGTGAGCGAAGGCAATCGCAAGGACATACGCAACGCGGTCGAAGCGGCGCGCGCCGCGCACAAGTGGTCGCAGGCGAGCACGCATAACCGCGCGCAGGTGCTGTTCTATCTCGCCGAGAATCTCGCGGTGCGCGCCGATGAATTCGCGCATCGGCTCGTCTTGCGGCATGGCGTGACGGCTGACGCGGCGCGTGCGGAAGTGGAGGCGTCGGTCACGCGCCTCTTCACGTACGCGGCGTGGGCCGACAAGTTCGACGGCGCGGTGCATACGCCGCCGTTGCGCGGTGTCGCGCTTGCGATGCACGAGCCGCTCGGCGTGATCGGCATTGCGTGTCCGGACGAAGCGCCGTTGCTGGCTTTCGTTTCGCTGATCGCGCCGGCGCTCGCAATGGGTAATCGCGTGGTCGTGCTGCCGGGCGAGGCCGGTTCGCTCGTGGCGACGGACTTCTATCAGGTCGTCGAGACGTCCGACGTGCCCGGCGGCGTGGTGAACATCGTCACAGGCAAGCGCGCGGCGCTGCTGCCGGCGCTCGCGAGCCACGACGACGTCGACGCGGTCTGGTGCTTCGGCAACGCGGCGGATTCGGCGCTGATCGAGCGCGCATCGGTCGGCAATCTGAAGCGCACCTTCACCGACTACGGGCACCAGTTCAACTGGTTCGACCGTGCGAGCGAGGGCAGGCCGTTTCTGCGCCAGGCCGTGCAGGTGAAGAACATCTGGATACCGTACGGAGATTGACCGCACAGCAGCACACGCACCGCAGCGCAGAGCATGCGCGTCGATCACAAAATGAAGGAGACAACGTGCCGAACATTCTGGACTTCCTGCTGTTGACGAACGCTGCGCCATCGCACGCGGCGCGCCGCATGACGAAGCACGCGGCGCACGAAGGGCTGCCGTCATGAGCGCGCAGCAAGCGAGCGGACGCGTCGTCATTCTCGGCATCTACGTGACCGATCTGACGTTTCGTGCGGCGCGCATGCCTTCGATCGGCGAGACGATTGCGGGCTCCGCGTTCGCGATGGGCCCTGGCGGCAAGGGCTCGAACCAGGCCGTGGCGGCGGCGCGCGCGGGCGCGCAGGTCGTGTTCTGCACGCGCATCGGCGACGATGCGTTCGGCTCCATCGCAGAGGCCACCTGGGCGCGCGAGGGCATCACGGCGCGCGCGTCGGTGGTGGCCGGCGTGGCGACGGGTGCGGCGCACATCTTCGTCGACGACACCACCGGCATGAACGCGATCATCGTCGCGGCCGGCGCGGCGGGCACGCTCGGCGCAGCCGATGTCGATGCGATAGAAGCCGAGATTGCCGGCGCGCGCGTGTTCGTCACGCAACTCGAGCAGCCGCTCGCGGCCGCGCGGCGCGGACTCGAAGTGGCGCGCAAGCATGGCGTCATCACAGTGTTCAATCCCGCACCGGCCATGCCGCTCGACGACGACATCTTCCCGCTGTGCGACTACATCACGCCGAACGAAAGCGAGGCGGCCGCGCTCACCGGCGTGCCGATCGCGAATGTCGACGATGCGCGGCGCGCGGCCGATGTGCTGCTCGCAAAAGGCGTGGGCGCCGCGATCGTGACGCTCGGCGAAGGCGGCGCGTTGCTGCACGACGCCACGCAATCGGTGTGGCTGCCCGCGTTCCGCTGCGGTACGGTAGTGGAAACGGCGGGCGCGGGCGACGGCTTCACGGGCGGCTTCGCGGCTGCGCTTGCGCGCGGCGAAGACCCGATTGCGGCGATGCGCTTCGGCTGCGCGCTCGCGGGCATCTCGGTCACGCGCGCGGGCACCGCGCCCTCCATGCCCACGCTTGCCGAAGTGAACCAGGTGTTGAGCGAGTACAGCGAGTCGGGCCAGACCGCGCAGGTGTCGTAACTCATCCGTGCAGTAACGTGCAGTGCAGAGTCAGGAGATCATGAGCGCCATGAAGTCTTCGTTTGCTGCGGGAAAACTGTTTGCCGACCGGCAACTCAACTTCCTTCTGATCGTCAACGTGCTCGTCGTGCTGGTCGCGACGTGGCTCTCGCGCGGCCAGTTTGTCGACATCGACAATCTTCAGTCGATGGGCGGCCAGTTGCCCGAACTCGGTCTGCTCGCGCTCGGCATCATGCTGTCGATGGTGTCGGGCAACGGCGGCATCGATCTGTCCGGTGTCGGCCTCGCGAACCTGTCGGGCATGGTCGCGGCGATCGTGGTGCCGCGCTTCGTCAATGGCGACGATTCGCCGATGCTTTACACGTCGCTCTTTTGCGCGATCGTGCTCATCATGGGCCTGCTCGGCGGGCTGCTCAATGGCGTCGTGATCGCGCGTCTCAGACTCACGCCGATTCTCTGCACGCTCGGCACGCAGTTGCTGTTCACCGGCTTCGCGGTCGTGATCAGCAACGGCGCATCGGTGCACGTCGACTATGTCGAGCCGCTGTCGGACATCGGCAATGGCACCGTGTTGCAGGTGCCGATTGCGTTCTGCATCTTCATCGCCGCGGTGATCGTGCTGGGATGGCTGCTCAGGCGCAGTCCGTTCGGCCTGCGTCTCTATCTGATGGGCACGAATCCGAAAGCCGCGTTTTACGCGGGCATTCCGCGCGCGCGCATGCTCATCACGACCTATGCGATGTGCGGCGTGCTCGCCTCGCTTGCCGGCCTGATCAGCGCGACGCATACGTCCAGCGCGAAATGGGATTACGGCAACTCGTATCTGCTGATCGCAATCCTCATTGCGGTGATGGGCGGCGTGAATCCCGCAGGCGGTTATGGGCGCATCGTCTGCGTGTTTTTTGCGGCGACAGTGCTGCAGTTTCTGTCGAGCCTCTTTAATCTGCTCGGCGTCTCGCAGTTTTTCGGCGACTGCGCGTGGGGCTTTTTGCTGCTGCTGTCGCTGGCCTTTGCGGGCGGCGAACGCGTGCGCGCAATCTTCGGCTTCGGCGGCAGTGGCGCGCGTCCGGCAACGGAACCGGCAGCGGTTCGCGCCGACGGCGGCACGCCGCCAAAGCGCTAACGCATAGCGAAGTATCGATAAAAGCAAACGCAACGCAACGTATAAAGGCGGACAGGGTGCCCTCCCTGTTCGCGACGGCTGACACGGCCAGCACGGGCGACATCGAACGATAAAGGAGACATTGCATGAAACTGACTCGACTGGGTGCCGCGCTCGCAGCAGGCGCAGTGGCGGTGGGCGCGATCGCCGCGGCGCAGGCCGCCACCAACGAAACCATTGTCACGGTCGTCAAGGTGACGGGCATCAACTGGTTCAACCGGATGGACGACGGCGTCAAGGAATTCGCGAAGGAAAACACCGGCATCACCGCGTACCAGACGGGCCCGGGCCGCGCGGACGCGGCACAGCAACTGAAGATCATCGAAGATCTGATCGCGAAGAAAGTCACCGCGATTGCAGTCGTGCCCTACGATCCGCCGACACTCGAACCGGCGCTGAAGAAGGCGATGGATCGCGGCATCAAGGTCGTCACGCATGAAGCGGACAACGCAAAGAACACGATGGTCGACATCGAGGCGTTCGACAACACGGCCTACGGTGCGGGTCTGAACGAACGGCTCGCGTCGTGCATGCATAACGAAGGCAAGTGGGCGGTGCTGGTCGGCTCGCTCGGCAGCCGTTCGCAGGTGCAATGGGCCGACGGCGGCATTGGAAACGCCAAGGCCAAATACGCGAAAATGAATCTCGTCGAGCCGAAGCTCGAAACCAATAACGACGGCGAGCGCGCGTACGAAGTCGCCAAAGAAGTGCTGCGCAAGCATCCGGATCTGAAGGGCTTCCAGGGTTCGTCGTCGCTGGATGTGATCGGCATCGGCCGCGCCGTCGAGGAAGCCGGCATGCAGGGCAAGATCTGCGTATACGGCACGGGTCTGCCGACCGAGGCGGGCAAGTTCCTCGAGAGCGGCGCGATCAACGGCATCGCGTTCTGGGACCCGAAACTCGCGGGCATCGCGATGAACAAGGTCGCGAAGATGCTGGTGGACGGCAAGACCGTGGAGAACGGCGCGGACCTCGGCATTCCGGGCTACACGAAGGTGACGGTCGCGAAAGGGCCGGGCAAGGGCATCATCGTGCGCGGCCAGGGCTGGGTGAACGTCGACAAGTCGAACTACAAGCAGTATCCGTTCTGATTCCGTTGTTCACTTCGGGGCGCGTCCGGTGGGCGCGCCCCGGCATCGCGACCGCTCATGATGAATCAACAAGACGTCTCTTCCGCCCAGTCTTCGCAACCCTTTCTGCAAGTGGTCGGCGTGCATAAACGCTTTACCGGCGTGCATGCGTTGCGCGGCGTGAGCCTCGCGTTCGAGCGCGGGCAGATCTATCACCTGCTCGGCGAAAACGGCTGCGGCAAGAGCACGCTGATCAAGATCATTTCCGGCGCGCAGCCGCCGGACGAAGGCCAACTCGTGATCGAGGGCGTGCCGCATGCGCGGCTCTCCGCGCTCGAGGCGCTCGCGGCCGGCATCGAAACCGTGTATCAGGATTTGTCGCTGCTGCCGAACATGAGCGTCGCCGAAAACGTTGCGCTCACATCGGAACTCGCGACGCATGCCGGACGGCTCGCGCGCACTTTCGATCGCCGCGTGCTCGCCGCCACGGCCGCGCGCGCGCTCGAAGCGGTGGGCCTGCCCGGCAACGCGGATTTCCAGGCGACGCTCGTCGAGCAACTGCCGCTCGCCACGCGGCAGCTTGTCGCGATTGCGCGAGCGATTGCGAGCGAGGCGAAGTTCGTCATCATGGACGAGCCCACCACGTCGCTCACGCAAAAGGAAGTCGACAATCTGATCGCGGTGCTCGCGAATCTGCGCGCGCAAGGCGTGACGGTGCTGTTCGTGAGCCACAAGCTCGACGAGTGCTATGCGATCGGCGGCGAAGTGATCGTGCTGCGCGACGGACAAAAGATGGCGCAAGGACCGATCGCGCAGTTCACCAAGGCGCAGATCAGCGAACTGATGACGGGCCGCCATCTGTCGAACGAGCGGTATCGCGAAAGCGCGCACGCGGACGACGTCGTGCTCGACGTGCGCGGCTTCACGCGCGCCGGTCAGTTCAGCGACGTCACGTTCAGGCTGCACGGCGGCGAGATTCTCGGCGTCACCGGACTGCTCGATTCGGGGCGCAACGAACTCGCGCGCGCGTTGGCGGGCGTCGCGCCGGCGCAAGCGGGCGAGGCGCGGCTCGACGGCAAGCCGATTGCGCTGCGCACGCCGTCGGACGCGAAACGCCACCGCATTGGCTACGTGCCGGAAGACCGGCTGAACGAAGGGCTCTTTCTCGACAAGCCGATTCGCGACAATGTGATCACCGCGATGATTTCGAGCCTGCGCGACCGCTTCGGCCAGATCGACCGCGCGCGTGCGCAGGCGCTTGCCGAGCAGACGGTGAAGGACCTGCAGATCGCGACGCCCGGCGTCGACAAGCCCGTGCAATCGCTTTCCGGCGGCAACCAGCAGCGCGTGCTGATCGGCCGCTGGCTCGCCATCGACCCGCGCGTACTGATTCTGCACGGCCCAACGGTGGGCGTCGACGTGGGCTCGAAGGACATCATCTACCGAATCATGCAGCGGCTTTCGCAGCGCGGCATCGGCATCATTCTGATCAGCGACGACCTGCCCGAGCTTCTACAGAACTGCGACCGCATTCTGATGATGAAGAAGGGACGCGTGGCCGCCGAATATCAGGCCGACGCATTGAGCGAGGCCGATCTGTATCACGCGCTGCTTTCCGAAGCGGCCTAGAGGACGTCAACCGCCATGAACTCGCGCATCCAGCCGCGCATTGATTTGCCCACCGAATCGCCCATGAAGCAGACCATGACCACTCCGAATGTCGTCGAAGTCGCGCCGAGCGTCGAACCGGGAGGCTTGCGCATGCGGCTCGCGCGCAACCCCGAGTGGTTCACGGTCGCGCTGATCGTGGTCACGTGCCTGATCGTCGGCGCCATCAACCCGCGCTTCTTTCAGTTGGCGACGCTGTTCGATCTGCTGCATTCGGCGACGACCATGTCGCTGTTCGCGCTCGGCACGCTCGTCGTGCTCGCGTCGGGCGGCATCGACGTGTCGTTCACCGCGATTGCCGCGCTGACCATGTACGGCATCACCAAGGCCGTATTCGCGTTCTGGCCGGACGCGCCGTTCGCGCTGATTCTCGTAGCGGGTGCAGTGGGCGGCGTCATGCTCGGCGTCGTCAACGGCTTGCTCGTGCATCGGCTGAAAGCGCCGTCGCTGATCGTCACGATCGGCACGCAATACCTGTATCGCGGCTTGCTGCTGACGTTCATCGGCACGACGTTCTTCATGAACATTCCGCACAGCATGGATCGCTTCGGCCGCATTCCGCTGTTTTTCTATCACACCGCGGACGGCTTGCGCGCGGTGCTGCCGGTCTCGGTGCTGGCGCTCGTCGCCGCCGCGTTCGTCACCTGGTGGCTGCTCAACCGCACGATGATGGGCCGCGGCGTCTACGCGATGGGCGGCTCGCTTGCGATTGCCGAGCGGCTCGGCTACAACCTGCGCGCGATCCATCTGTTCGTGTTCGGCTATACGGGCATGCTTGCCGGCATCGCGGGCATTCTGCATGTGTCGAACAACCGCCTCGCGAATCCGTTCGATCTGGTCGGCTCGGAACTCGACGTGATCGCCGCGGTGATTCTCGGCGGCGCGCGCATTACGGGCGGCACGGGCACGGTGGTGGGAACGCTGCTCGGCGTGGTGCTGGTTACGCTGATCAAGAGCGTGCTGATTCTGGTCGGCGTGCCGACTACGTGGCAGAAGGTGATTATCGGCGCGTTCATTCTGCTCGCCGGCACGCTGTTCGCGCTGCAACGCAAGCGCTGAAAACGCGCCGCGCGGGGTTGCGTTCGTGTGAGCGGAAGGCGCGTCGCGATGCGCGCCTGCCGCTTCACGCTAAACATATTACGCGCGCTGGCGCGGCGCCTGGCCTTCTTCGGTGATGATCGAATCGAAGTCTTCGATCTGTGAAAAGCGCACGGCTTTCACGACGCCGAACTTGCTTCTGTCCACGACCAGATGCCGCTCGACGGCGCTCGCCATCGCGGCCTGCTTCACTGCGACTTCGTGGAAATTCCAGCAGGTCACGCCGCGCGCGGTGTCCACGCCGCCCGCCGAGATAAACGCCTTGTTGATGCCCATGCGGCGCAGCATCTCGAGACTTTCCTCGCCCGCGAACGAATCCGACGAAGGCACATAGACGCCGCCGAGCAGAATCATGCGCACGTTCGGCTTGCGCCGCAAAATCTCCGCGACGTTCAGCGAATAGCAGACCACGGTCACATGGCGCTCCGGCGGAACGAGGCGCGCGAGTGCAGCGAGCGTCGTGCCGCAATCGATGAAAAGCGTTTCGTTGTCGCCGATCAACCCCGCCGCGATCGACGACGCGTCGGCCTTGGCCTGCGCGAAGTGATCCTTTTCCTGCTCCAGCGAATAGCCGGCGTTATTCGGCACATCGGTCGCGCTGACGATATAGCCGCCGAGATACGTGAAGCGATCCGAATTCGCGGCAATGTCGCGGCGCACCGTCATTTCCGATACGCCGAGCAGCGCCGCGGCATCGCGCAGGCGCATCACGCTTTGCCGTGTCAGCGCGTCGGCCAGAGCGCGAAGGCGATCGGGTTTGAGCATGGAGGTCCTGACGCGTGGAGAGAATGTGAATGTCGTTAGATTTGAATCATGCTTGCTGAAACGATTATAACGACAGGCTCATCGTGAGGCGAGCGGAAAGCCAACGCAGTCGCGCAAAAGCGCTTGCTTCGAGACTTCACATGCAGCGTGCGCACAGCGCGCATGGGAACGCGCTTTGCTCACCTCACCGGCGCAGCGGCCCGCATCGCGTGCGCTGTTTTCGACTGACGACAAACGTTTGGAGAATTGCCATGGACGGCCTGCCGGGCGAACCCACCGTAGAGGACCGAATCCGCAAGCGCGCGTATGAGCTATGGCAGAGCGACGGCTCGCCGGAAGGAAGCGCCGACGATTACTGGACACGCGCTCAGGCGCAGATCGAAGCCGAAGGCGATACGGGCAACGCCGGGCCGCCGGTTGCCGTCGACCAGTCGAGCAAGGGGCGACGCGCGGACGAAGCCGTCGGCGAAGACAGCGCACCGCGAGCCGATAACGGTTCGTGAGGGCACCTGGCAACACAACTGAGCGACACAACCACGACACGCGGGAGAACATCATGGATTTCGAATACGGAGGGTGCATCGTTCATCTAACGGCAGGCGTCGACGGCGGCGCGATCGTTGCACATGCGAGGATCGAGGTCACGCCAGGCAGCGTGAGTTCGGGCGACGATACGCATGACATGGAGTTTCACCGCGATTTCGTCGATGAACACGAGGCGCTCGAATTCGCGCGCGAACGCGCGACGGCATGGATCGACGAGCACGTCGAACGGGCAAACGGAGCGGAGCCCGCGGCGTCCGCCGATGGTTATAGCGGCCCGATCAGCTAGCGGCGCATGCAGTCCGCTCAGGTTCAGAATGATCATTGCGACTGACCATTGCCGCGCGTACCGCTTAATTTCATCGCCGGCCTGTACATTTTTCCATCGGCGAAAAGTACTGCGGCTCGCGCGTGACTGCGCCGGGCATGCACCATGCGGCGGCTCTCGAACATAGGTTCGTCGAATGGAGCAGGGCATGCGTATCGCGCAGGTTTCGCCGTTGTATGAGAGGGTGCCGCCCGTGGCCTATGGCGGCGTCGAAAGAGTGGTGGCGTGGCTCGTGGACGGTCTCGTCGCGCGGGGCCACGACGTGACGCTCTTTGCAAGCGGCGACTCGCGCACGCGCGCGCGGCTCGTCTCGGGCAGCGACTGCGCGGTTCGTCTGATCGAAGATACCGCCGACCCGCAGGCCTTCCATTTCGCGATGCTCGAGGACGTGGTGCGGCGCGCGGACGAATTCGACATCGTGCATTTTCATACCGATTACGCGAGCTTTCCATTCGCCCGGCGTTTGAACTGCGCGTCGCTGACGACCTTGCACTGGCGGCTCGACGTGCCTGGCTTGAGCACGCTTTACCGGCAGTTCGCCGACATGCCGGTGGTCTCGATCTCCGCCGCGCAACGCGCGCCGTTGCCGTGGCTCAACTGGCGCGCCACCGTGCATCACGGCTTGCCCGTCGACCTGCTGCGCTTTCATGAAGAGCCGGGCGACTACGTCGCGTTTCTCGGCCGCATCGCGCCCACCAAGCGGCCCGACCGCGCGATCGAAATTGCGCGGCGCGCGGGCTGGCCGATTCGCATCGCCGCAAAAATCGACAACGGCGATCGTGCGTATTTCGAGCAGGAAATCGCGGACCTGTTCGAGCTGCCGCATGTCGAGTATTGCGGCGAAGTCGGCGATTCCGACAAGAACGATTTCCTCGGACGCGCGCGTGCGTTGCTGTTTCCGATCGACTGGCCGGAGCCCTTCGGCCTCGTGATGATCGAAGCGCTCGCGTGCGGCACGCCGGTGATCGCCTTCGATCATGGCGCGGCGCATGAAATCGTCGAACACGGCGTGACCGGCTTTCTCGTTCACTCCGTCGACGAAGCGGTCGACGCGCTCGCGAAGATCGACACCATCAGCCGCGCCGCATGCCGCGCGGCCTTCGAGCGCCGCTTCACCGTCGAGCGAATGGTCGATCGGTACGTCCGCATTTACGAAGCGATGCTGCGCGACGCGTGCGACGCGCAACCGCTGGAGGCCGGCTGAAACAAGGCTGAACAACACGCGATCACGGAGCGCTTTCCATGCGATTTTTTGCCATTGCGACCGACTACGACAACACCCTTGCATCCGACGGGCGCGTTGCCGACGCGACGTGGGCCGCGCTCGAACGCCTGCGCGCGTCGGGCCGCCAGGCGATCCTCGTGAGCGGCCGCGAGATGGACGATCTGCTCGCGATCTGTCCGCGGCTCGATCTGTTTTCGCGAGTCGTCGCGGAAAACGGCGGCGTGCTGTACACGCCGTCGACGGGCGCGCGGCGCCTGCTCGCTCCACCGCCGCCGCCGGCTTTCGTCGACGAATTGCGAAGCCGCGGCCTGCGCCATTTCAGCGTGAGCGAAACGCTCGTCGCGATGATGAAGCCCGCGGAACAGATCGCGCTCGCGGCGATTCGCGATCTCGGCCTCGGCTTGCAGATCATCTTCAACGGCGACGCGGTGATGATCGTGTCGCCGGGCATATCGAAAGCAACCGGCTTGCATGAGGCGCTCGACGAACTCGCGTTGTCGGCCTTCAACGTCGCCGGCGTCGGCGACGCGGAAAACGATCACGCGCTGCTCGACGCGTGCGGTTTCTCGGTGGCGGTGGCAAATGCGCTGCCGGCGTTGAAGCAGCGCGCCGACATGGTCACGAGCCAGGCGGCGGGCGCGGGCGTCGCGGAACTGGTCGATGCGATCGTAAAGGACGACCTGCGCGAACGCGCGTGCGCCGCGCCGAAGAGCCGCGTGCTGATCGGACATGCACGCGATGCAAAAGACGCGGGAGACACGCAAGGCAGGCAAGACACGCGCGAACCCGCGGACCGTTACTGCCCCGCGCACGGTACGGTCGCGCTGCTCGCCGGCGAATCGGGATGCGGCAAGTCGACCGCCTGCGCGGGTCTGCTCGAACGCCTCGCGGGCATGCATCAGCAGTTGTGCATCATCGATCCGGAAGGCGACTATCAGAACGACGAGGATACGATCGTGATCGGGGACGCGCACACCGCGCCGGTCATCGATGAAGTCGTGCAGTTGCTGTTGCGGCCTCCGCGTCCGGCGGTGGCGGTCAATCTGCTGCGTGTGCCGTTGCCCGAGCGGCCCGCGTTCTGCGCGTCGCTGCTGCTCGAAGTGCAGCAGTTGCGTCTGCGAACCGGGCGGCCGCACTGGCTCGTATTCGACGAGGCGCATCATCTGTTTCCGGCCGGCTGGGCCGGCGCGAACCAGGCGATTCCGCAGGCGCTCGAGACCGCGCTCGCGATCACCGTTTCTCCGCAGCAACTGGACGGCGCGTTCCTGCGTCAGGTGAACCTGATACTCGCAATGGGTCCGAGCGCCGGCAAGGCGGTGCAGGAACTCGCGAACGCCACCGGCCGCCCCGTGCCGCAGCTTCAGGAAACGCAGCTCGAAACAGGGCAGGCGTTGTTATGGCGGCTCGATGAGCCCGAGCCCGAAGGCGTGATCCGGCTCGAGCCGGGCAGCAAGCATCGCCTCAGGCATCGGCGCAAATACGCGGAAGGGCTGCTGATTCCCGAGCGCAGTTTCTATTTCCGCGGGCCGCAGAACGCATTGAACCTGCGCGCGCATAACCTCGTGCTGTTCGTCGAAATCGCCGAGGGCGTCGATGCGGGCACCTGGCAGTATCACCGCGAGCGCGGCGACTATTCGCGCTGGTTCGAAAAGGAAATTGGCGATCCGGATCTCGCGGCGCAAGCGCGGCAGATCGAGCAGGACGCTTCGCTAGATGCAGCCGCGAGCCTCGCGCGCATCAAGGCCGCCGTGCAGGAGCGTTATACGCAGCCGGAGAATCCGTCGATGCCGGCGGTGCTGACGGCGAAGAATGCGGACGTGGCGACGGCAGATGGCGAAGACGCGGATGGAAAAAAAGAATAGTTCGGATGGCGTAATAAATCCGCGCTCGGGGCTTGCGCGACGCCAATCTAATCGACGCGCGCGAGGCTCGCGTTCGGTTTGCGCGCGGCTTTGCGACGAGCATCCAGCGGTGCCGGACTTGTCAGCATCGGCGACGCAGTGCTCACCGTGCGTTCCGCTCCACGCATAGCGCTGAGCGTGTCGAACAGCGCACGCACATCGGCGGCATTCGACGGCGCATCGAAACACAGCGCGAGGCGCTCGAGCATGTGCAGCGCTTGCGAATCGCGCTGCGCGTCGTGAGATTCTTCACGCCACAGCGCGGCCAGCGACAGCGACGCGCGCAGCTCCCACATTGTCGCGCCTTGCCTGCGGGCCATTTGTATGGCCGTGGTGAAATGCGCTTCGGCGTCGGCGGATCGGCGTCGTGCGCGCGCGGCGATACCGAGCACGCGCCACAGTTCAGGGACGAACATCATCTCGCCGTTGTTCTCGCAGAACTGCAACGTGTCGTTGAGCCGGCGCACCGCTTCGTCGATTCGTCCTGCTGCAACGAGCGCTTCCGCATAGGCCGCGATGAACAGCGTGATGAGCCGGCGAAAGCCGCGCGCGATCAGCGCGTCGAGCGAACTCTCCAGCAATGCGACGCCTCGTTGCAGTTGGCCGTCGAGAATGTCGCGATGCGCGGACAAACAGTTGCAGTAGTCGCGCCACACGTCGAGCCCATGCAGCGCCACTTGCGAGCGCATGATGTCCAGATACACGGCGGCGCGGCCGAGGTCGCCGCACATCAGCGACAGCGGCGCGGCCGAAGCGCCGAGCGTATGCGTGAGCGACGGCTCCATGATGTCGGGCCGCACGAGGCCGACGAGCGTGTCGACGAGCCGCATCGCCTCGCCGCAATGTCCCTCGAGCCATGCAATGCGCGCGAGCGTGCCATTGCAGTAGACGAGCGGATCGACGGCAATCGTGTTGTCGCGCTGTCCGCTGTATTCGAGCTCGGCGAAGCGGTTTCTCGTGCGAAGCAGTTCGGCCTTGGCCTCCGCATGGCGGCCGAGGCAATGCTGCGAAATGGCGGCGATCTGATCGGCTAACGTTTCCTGCCAGGCGTTCTCGCGCTGCTGCGCGAGCTGCCGCAAGCGCACTGCGAATTCCGCCGATGCGTGGACGTTGCCGCTCGAAATCATCGTGGTCCACAAGCCCCACAGCGCGCGCGCGTGGTACGCGTCGTCGGCGCGTTCCGTTGCGAGCGCATAGACCTTGCGCCACAATTGCTCGGCTTTCGAGACCGAGCCGCGCACATGCGGCAACGCCGAGGCCAACGCCGCGCGCACACGCATTTCGTCGCGCGCATCGATGCTTGCGGCGGGCAGTGCGTCGAGCATGTCGACGGCGCGCGTCGCGCGTTCGCAGCATTCCGCGATCATGCCGCCGTCGAGCAGCGCAGCCGACAGCGTCGATGCCAACTCGACGCCGAGTTGCACATCGCCGTCGGGCGAAAACGCCCAGTCGTACGCATGGCGCGCGTCGTCGAGCGTGTGTTTGAGTGCGGCGGCGAGTGCGGCGGCGCTGTCAGCGTTGCCGCGCACGGTTTGCGCGGTGTGCGTGATGAAGCACTGCGACAGATAGCGCGCGTGGCGCACCGCGAGTTCCTGGCGCTCGCCTTCGGCTTGCAGCTTGTCGAGCGCGTATGCGCGGGTCGATTCCGACAACCGGTAGCGCGCGACCGGCCCGTCGAACTCCACATTCACGAGCGACTTCGCGAGCAGTTCGCTGATCGCGATGATCGCATCGGCGACCGTCAGCGACGCATCGCATGCGACCGCGCACATCGCTTCGAAGCTGAACACGCCGCCGAACACCGCGCTTCGCCTGAACAGCGCCTGCGACTTCGCGTCGAGCAGCGCGAAGCTCCAGTCGAAGGTCGCGCGCAAGGTCTGATGGCGCGGCAACGCAGTGCGATAGCCGCCCGCGAGTATCGCGAGGCGATCGTCGAGCCGTTGATACACGCCGACCACGCCGAGCGTCACGACGCGCGCGGCCGCCAGTTCGAGCGCGAGCGGAATGCCGTCGAGCCGCCGGCAGATTTCGCCGACGAGCCGCAGCTCGGCGCTGTCCGTGGCCACCTCGCGCTGCATCGAGTTGGCGCGCAGCAGAAACAGATTGACGGCGGAGCGCCGCAGGATGTCGGCATCGGCGCTGCCGGGCTGCGGCACGTCGAGCGGCTCGACGCGAAACACCGCTTCCGCCATGATCCGCAGCGGCTCGCGGCTCGTTACGAGCATGCGCAGATCCGCGTTCATGGCGGCCAATACTTCGACGGCCTCGGCGACGTGCTCGATCACGTGCTCCGCATTGTCAAGCACGAGCAGACGGCGTCCGGCCAGCGCCGACGCGATTTGCGCGAGGCCCGGCGTGGCGTGTTCGACCGGCAGTCCGCAAGCTTGCGCGATGGCGGCGAGCACTTCGTCGCGCGTGCCGAGCGTCGCGAGTTCGACGAACCAGACCGGTTCCGTGAAGGGCTCAGTGACATCTGCCGCGGCCTGGCGCGCGGCTTCGACGGCGAGACTCGTCTTGCCGATGCCGCCCGCGCCGACGAGCGTCAGCACGCGCGTGTGGGCCAGCATCGAGCGGATCTGCACGACGTCCGCTTCGCGCCCGACCAGTTGCATACGCAACGGCGGAAGCGCGCGTCCGACCGGCGCGCAGTGTGCCTCTGGCGAAAGCGCCGCGATGCTCGCCGCACGGTGCCGCTGCACGAGCTGATAGCCGCGGCCAGGCACGGTCAGGATCAGGTCGCGGTCGGCGCCGAGAATCTTGCGCAACGCGGACAGATGAACCTGGATATTGTTTTCCTCGACGATGGTGTTCGGCCACACGGCGTCCATCAACTCGTCCTTGGTGACGAGGCGACCGCCGGCCTTGACGACCATCGCGAGAATGTCGAAGGCGCGCGAGCCGAGCGGCACACGTTCGCCGTCGCACCATAAGGTGCGCAGTTCCAGATCGATTTGAAAGCGGCCTAGTTCAATCATGTCGTTTTCAATTTCCGGACAACGGGCTGAGGGAAAAACGTGCAGGCGGTAGGGCAGAAATTACCGCGTCCGCGCCTCGGCGTCTTGTCGGTTAGTGCGATGCTTTGTAGGAAAGTCTCGCGATGGCGAGCGCAGACGGCTGTCATGCCGGCGGGGCGTTGCGTGCGGCGTGTGGCGCGTGACGTGCGGCGCCTGACGTGCCTTAACGCCCAGCCTGTCGACGCCAATGTCCAGGGGGCGTGCCGACCAGTTGCGAGAATGTGCGCGTGAAATGGCTCTGATCCGAAAACCCACAAGCCATGGCGATGTCGGACAGCGAACGGTCCGATCGTTTCAGAAGTTCGCGCGCCTGTTCGACGCGCCGCTCGAGCAGCCATTGATGCGGCGTGCGCTGCGTGGTCTCCCGAAACGCGCGAATGAAGTAACTGCGCGACAGATTGCACGCGCCGGCGATCTCTTCAATAGAAACATTGCCCTGCGATCTGGCGAGCAGCATCTCCTTCGCGCGCGCTTCCTGCAAGGGTGAAAGACGGCGGCTCGCCTGACCCGTTCCACGCGCGGGCTCGCCATATCGATCCAGCAGATGCGTGCCGATGGTCACGCCAAGTTGTTCGACGAAAAGCGGGCTCGCGTTGTTCTGTGCGTCGAGTGTGAGCGCGAGCACCTGGGCGAGATGGCCGAGCACCGGGTCCTTGTGTCCCGCGACGGTCGCGATGCGTGCGAGGCCGCGGCCGCGTTCATGGCAGGTGTCGCTGACGAACGCGCGCGACAGTTCGATCAGCACGAAGTCGAAGCCGCCCAGCAGTTCGGCGCGATAGTCGTCGGCGAGATCGCGCACGTACACCGAGTCGCGCTCGAACTCATGCGTGGTCCACCGATGCTGCGAGTGGATGCGCCGCCGATGTCCCGTTCTCAGCGATACGCCGATCAGAAAGCCGCGGCCCGAGCCGTCCATGACGACCGGGTTCGTGTCGCTGCCGAGCGTGCATTTGCGATAGAACCTGAACTCGCCGGTATCGAGTTCGCGGTCGTGCTGCAAGCGGCTCGACAGACAGCCGAGCGAATCCTCGCGAGCCGCGGTGCCAGACCCTGTGGCAGAAGCGGTGGAAGAAACGGTGGAAGAAGCCCCAGTGGAAGAAGCGGCGGATGCAAGCCTATCGTTGAGCATGGTCGTTACCCCTGTTCGTCGCAGCGCCCGACTGCATGCCGTTAATTTACTCGGAAATAATTAAATGTAAGTGAATTGTCATTATGCCGGGTTTTCCGGCGAATTGGGGATGGCGGCCCATTCGCTATATGCACAAACAATAGGCAAAAAGCGCGGTAAGAAACGCGACAAGAAAGGCGAGAGCCGCGCCGGGACTGGCTTTGCGCGCAGGAGCGAGATGACGGACGTCCGGCGGCAATTGATATTGTGATTTCTTTAGACGTATTGCCGCAATCGAGCGCGTGTCAAAATTCCGCGCCGACAACAGTCATGTATTTTAAGTGCATCTATTAATCCGCAAGGCGCGCTTTGCAGCCACGAAGAAGGCGCGGCACCGCTGCAATCGCGGCCCCGCGCCTCAGCCATTAACGGCATTAACAGCTAACAGCATCAGCTCTGCAGGAACTCCAGCAGATCGGCATTGACCTTATCCGCGTGCGTCGAGCACATGCCATGCGGCGCGCCGGCATACACCTTCAGCGTCGCATTCTTCACCAGCTTGGCCGACAGTCGCGCCGCGCCGTCGATCGGCACGATCTGGTCGTCGTCGCCGTGAAGGATCAGCGTGGGCATGTCCATCTTCTTCAGGTCGGGCGTGTAGTCGACCTCGGAGAACTGCTTGATGCATTCATACTGGCCTTTGATCGAGCCGAGCATGCCTTCGCGCCAGAACTCGTCGATCAGGCCTTGCGACACTTTCGCGTTCGGCCGGTTGAAACCATAGAAGGGCACCGCGAGGTCCTTGTAGAACTGCGAGCGGTTCGCCGCCACGTTCGCGCGAATGCCGTCGAACACGGACATCGGCAGGCCGTTCGGATGCGCTTCGGTCTTGACCATGATCGGCGGCACCGCGCCGATCAGCACGGCCTTCGCGACGCGCGCGCTGCCGTGGCGGCCGATATAGTGAGCGATTTCGCCGCCGCCCGTCGAATGCCCGACGAGCGTCGCTTCCTTCAGATCGAGCGCGTCGATCACCGCGGCGAGATCGTCCGCGTAGGTGTCCATGTCGTTGCCATGCGACGGCTGGTCCGAACGGCCGTGGCCGCGGCGGTCATGAGCGATCACGCGATAACCCTTCTGCACGAGGAACAGCATCTGCGGGTCCCAGGCGTCCGCGTCGAGCGGCCAGCCGTGCGAGAACACGACGGGCTTACCGGTGCCCCAGTCCTTGAAAAAAATCCGCGTGCCGTCTTTCGTCGTGACCGTGTTCATGCTGTGTCGCTCTCCGTGATGTGATTGAGATGAGTTGGCCGCATGGCTCGCGCCGCCGGCCGATGCCGCGGCTATCGCGGCGCCGGGCGCGGCAAACGCGGCAACGGCCGCGCTTGCGCCCGCTGCGAGCAACTGGCGGCGATTTGCCGATGGAACTGCGGATGAGTTAGCCAAATTATTCTCCGTACCTGTGACGTTGTTGTGTGCCGCTTTCAATGCTACGGGCGCGCATAGTCGCCGTACTTCAGATTGCTTAATTGTTGTTAACCTCGTGTTGTTAAGCGCGTGTCGCCCGCCACGCGTCATCACGCATGCCGTCCCGACTCGAACAGGAACCACACGCGCTGTTCGGCTTCGTCGATCCAGTTTTCGAGCAGGCTTGCCGTCGCGACATCGCCATATTCGTCGCACAGCGAATGCGTTTCGCGCATATAGCCGGCAAGCGCCAGGTTGTCCTCGCGCAACTCGGCGAGCATGTCGTCGGGCGTGACGAAGTCCGCGTCGTTATCGGCGATGCGCTGCAGCTTCGTGATGTGTCCCGCCGAGCGCAGCGTCTTTCCGCCGATCTTGCGCGCGCGCTCCGCGATCGGATCCGTGGTCGCGTAGATCTGGTCCGACTGCTCGTCGAGCAGCAGGTGATAGTCGCGGAAGTACGGGCCGGACATATGCCAGTGGAAGTTCTTCGTCTTCAGATAGAGCGCGAACACGTCGGCGAGCAGCGTGGTCAACGCGGCGGCGATGTCGCGCGTCGCGTCTTCGCTGAGGCGGGTCGGCGTCTTCAGCGGCGCCGCGCGATGCGCTGCGGCCTCTTTGATGTCTTTCATGGCGATTCCTTTTTAAAGGCGAGTGAGCAGCGGGTCGAACGTGTCGAAGCATTCGGTTTACCGCGCTGCCAGTGTAAAAACGCCGCCCGCAAAAAGTCCTGCAAAAAAGATGAAAAGTTCTGAGGCGCATCACCCTCTCGCCACGCATCGCCGGACAGTTCTTTTAAGAACTATTAAGGGCTTGCACAAGGACTCGGCAAAACCCCGCCGATAGACTGCCTCCCAGTTCGACTCGCCATGAGTGCGAGCCCCGCACTCATCCCAGTCTGCCTGTCCTTTCCCACTGGAGCCCGTCATGTCCCAGGACCCGTCAACCGGATTCACCCCGGCCGAAGTCGTTTTCTTCAACGGCAAAATCGCGACGCAGGACGACAAGCGTTCGTTCGCGGATTCGCTTGCCGTCGCGAACGGCCGTGTGATCGCCGCAGGTTCGCGCGATGCCGTGATGCGTCACGTGAACGACGCCACCCGCCATGTCGATCTGAAAGGCCGCACGGTCATTCCGGGTCTCAACGATTCGCATCTGCACATCATTCGCGGCGGTCTGAACTTCAACATGGAACTGCGTTGGGACGGCGTGCCGTCGCTCGCCGATGCACTCGACATGCTGCGTAAGCAGGTCGCGCGCACGCCGGCGCCGCAGTGGGTTCGCGTGGTCGGCGGCTGGAACGAATTCCAGTTCGCCGAGCGGCGCGGCCCGACGCTCGAGGAAATCAACGCGATCGCGCCGGATACGCCCGTGTTCATCCTGCATCTGTACGACAGCGCGCTGCTGAATGCGGCGGCGCTGCGCGCGGTCGGCTACACGAAGGACACGCCCAATCCGCCGGGCGGCGAGATTCAACGCGACAAGCGCGGCAATCCGACCGGCATGCTGATCGCACGGCCCAACGCCGGGCTGCTGTATGCGACGCTCGCGAAGGGTCCGAAGCTCGCGCTGGAAGACCAGCGCAATTCGACGCGCCACTTCATGCGCGAACTGAACCGCCTCGGCGTGACGAGCGCGATCGATGCGGGCGGCGGCTATCAGGCCTATCCCGACGACTACGCGGTCATCATGGAGATGGCCAGGCGCAATGAACTGACCGTGCGCATCGCCTACAACCTCTTCACGCAGAACGCGAAGAAAGAGATCGAGGACTTTGCGAAGTGGGTGAAGATGACGAAGCCCGGCGAAGGCGACGACTTCCTGCGCGTGAACGGCGCCGGCGAAATGCTGGTGTTTTCCGCAGCCGACTTCGAAGACTTCCTGGAGCCGCGGCCCGATTTGCCCGACACGCTCGAAGTCGAACTCGAGGCGGTGGTGAGACTGCTGGTCGCGAACCGCTGGCCGTTCCGTCTGCATGCCACGTATAACGAGTCGATCGAGCGCTTCCTGAATGTGTTCGAGCGCGTGAACGCCGACATTCCGTTTAACGGCCTGCGCTGGTTCTTCGACCATTGCGAAACGATCACGCAGAAGAACATCGAGCGGGTGCGCGCGCTCGGCGGCGGCATCGCCATTCAGCATCGGATGGCGTATCAGGGCGAGTACTTCATCCAGCAGTACGGCGAAGAAGCGGTCAAGCACACGCCGCCGATCCGCCAGATGCTCGACGCGGGTCTGCCGGTCGGCGCGGGCACGGACGCGACGCGCGTCGCCAGTTTCAATCCGTTCGTGTCGCTTTACTGGATGGTGTCGGGCAAGACGGTCGGCGGCACGGCGATGTATTCGAGCGCGAACAAGCTCGACCGCATGGAAGCACTGCGCCGCTACACGGTGGGCAGCGCGTGGTTCTCGAACGAAGACGACCGCAAGGGCGCGCTGATGCCGGGCCACTTCGCGGACTTCGCGGTGCTGAGCGACGACTACTTCAGCGTCGACGAAACCAGCATCAAGTACCTCGAATCAGTGATGACGGTCGTGGGCGGCAAGGTCGTCTATGCGGCCGACGAGTTCGCGCCGCTCGCACCGCCCGACCTGCCGGTGAGCCCGTCGTGGTCGCCGGTCGCTGAGTTCGGCGGCTACAGCCGTTATAAGCCGACCGCGGTGGCCTGTGTGGACGGCTGCGTGAATCTGTGCGGCGTGCACGCGCATGCGCACGGCTGGGCGTGGCGCAAGAACGTGCCGGTCAGCGATTCGAACGGCTTCTGGGGCGCGCTCGGCTGCAGTTGCTTCGCGTTCTGACGCGCGCCACACGCACCAGGCACTTGATGTTGCGCCCGGCTCTTTAATACATCGTCGCAAGCGGGAACCCTCATGCCGACTCTGACCGATGGCGTGCTCTATGGGCTCGGCATTCTGGTTCTCGACTTCCTCGCGTGGCGCTTCATGGGCCGCCGCAGCGAGCAGGCGCGGCTCGCGTTGCGCGCGCTGATGTTCGGCCTGTCGAGCTACGTGCTGTTTAGCCACGGGATGAATCCGCTGCGTGAGGCGCCGTGGTCCGCGGAACCGGTGCGCCATCTGCTCGCGCAGATTCTCGAAGTCGTCTGGTGGCTGCAAGGCGCGCGGCTTGTCACCGTCGTGCTCGACCGGATGGTGTTGCCCGACACCTGGCACAAGGAGCGTCTCTTTCAGGACGTGCTCGGCGCGCTGGTGTTTCTCGCGGCCGCCGTCGGCGCGATTGCGTTCGTGCTGCAACTGCCGGTGCGCGGGCTGCTCGCCACTTCGGGAGCGGTCGCGGTGGTGCTGGGTCTCGCGATCCAGAGCACGCTGAACGACGTGTTCTCCGGCATCGTGCTCAATGCGACGCAGCCGTTTCGCATCGGCGACTGGATCACCATCGGCGAAGTGGAAGGCCGGGTCGTGGAGAGCAACTGGCGCGCGACGAGCCTGCTCAACTCGCAGGGCAACATCGTCGTGATTCCGAATAGCGTGGCGGCACGCACGAACATCGTCAATGCGAATCAGCCGATGCACACGCACGGCGTGAGCGTGGTGCTGCCGGTCAAGCCGTCGGTTCGTCCCGCGACGGTTTTGCAGGCGCTGATGCACGCCGCGGCGAGTTCGCCGGAAGTGCTGACCGAGCCCAAGCCGCTGGTGAGCGTGAAGCGCGCGACCAACGACGCGATCGAGTACGAGATCGTCTGCTATGTCGACGCGTGGACAAAGAAGATCGGCGTGCGCAACGACCTTTACGACCTCGCGCACCGGCATCTGCTATCGCGCGGTGTGGTGTTGCGGCCGTTGTCGGTGGCCGAACCCACAGGCGAGCCCGCCGACGAAAAGCAAAGACTGCTGCGCAACGTGCTGATCTTCCAGACGCTCGACGACGATGAAATCGCCGAGCTTGCCGCGCAATTGACGCCGCACGAGTTCGACGCCGACGACACCATCTACAGCGCCGCCGACGAGGGCGGCCACGAGTTGCATATTCTCGCGCGCGGCGTCGCGAAAGCGGTCGTGACGAAAGAGGGCGTCGAGGTCGAGTTGCGCAGGCTCGCGCCAGGCGACTCGGTCGGCCAGTCCGGAATACTCGCCGGTGTCAGAACCGGCGTGATCGTGCGCGCACTGACGCGGGCCACGGTGTTCCGGCTCGACAAGGACGCGCTGACACCGATCCTCGCGCGGCGGCCGGACGTGGCGCGCGAAATGTGCCGGCTGCTTTCCGTCCATCACGAAAGCGAAAAGATGCTGCTCGCGCCGTCCGCGAATGCCGATGCGGGCAGCGGCGGCTTGCTGCAATGGATTCGCGACGGCGTGCGGCGCTTTCACGAACTCGCGCTGTGAGCGCGGGTGTGCGCTTGCGCTTATTTCCGCTTCAGGCTTTTTAAGTTTGCGCCAAGGCTTTTATCGGCGGCAATCGTTACGCTGTTCAAGGCTCGGTCGATGGCCTGCCGATGGCAGCCTTTCGCGTGTTCGCAGGAATCGCGCGAGGACTACGGCCCGATGAAGAGGCCCGCGCGGAGGCCCGCGCGATGCGCTACGTGGAGGAGATGAGATGAACAGGACCATAGCGGGCATCGCGATGCCGGACAGTGCGATGGCTCGCGGGGCGACCGAACGGGTCCGCGCGACGGAATCGGCGCTGATGTTCCATCACGCGCAGCGGGCGTTTTTATTCGGCGCGTTGACCGGCTATCGCGAGAACCTGGTGTTCGACATCGAACTGCTGTACGTGGGCGCGATGTTTCATAACGTGGGCCTGAATATCGTGCATCGCGGATCGTCGTGCCGCTACGAGGTCGATAGCGCGAACGCGGCGCGGGACTTCATGCGCGAGCACAAGGCCGCGGCGAGTGCGATCGACGAAGTCTGGCTGGCGGTCGCCCTGCATACGACGCCGGGCATTCCCGAGCATGTCGCGCCGCTCGCCGCGTTGCTTGCCGCGGGCGTGCAGATGGATGTGCGCGGCGCGTGCTACGACGAATTCGCCCCGCAGCAGCGCGACGAAATCGTCGAGGCGTGTCCGCGGGAAGCGGGCTTCAAGAAGCGGATTCTCGAGGAATACGCGCGCGGCATGGAGTTTCGTCCGCATACGACGTTCGGCACGGTGAACGCCGACGTACTGGACCGGTGGGACCCGAACTACCGGCGTCTGAATTTTTGCGGGCTGGTGCTCGGTTCGGAATGGCCGAACTGAGCATGGCCCCGATAGGAGATTGACATGGGCTACATCATTTCATTGGGCGTCGGCTTCGGCGTCGGACTGCTCTACTGGCTGCTCAAGGTGCAGTCGCCGGCACCGCCGTTGATCGCGCTCGCCGGCCTGCTCGGCATGGTGCTCGGCGAACACGCGATCCCTGTCGTGAAGGGCCAGCTCTTCACGCCGAGCGCGGCGGTCCAAAGCGCGCCGCCCGCAGCGGATGGCGCCGCGCAAAAACCGCTCGCGCCGGGCGCCGCGAAAGAGGGTGGTTGATTCCACGCCATCGCAGCGATTCCTCCGCTCCATTGCACACGCATTTTTCCAACACGATCAGGTCATGCATATGTTCCATTCGCTCCAGCGTTTTCGTCCTCTCGCGGTGTCCGCCGCGCTGCTCATCGGCCTGACCGGCCTCACGCCGTTCACATCCGCATTCGCCGATGCGGGTCCGCCCGAAGTCGCGAGCGCGAAGACCGCGCTTGCCGCGCGTCATCCGGACGTGTCGGTCGGTCCGCAATACGACACGACCCACGTGTATGTCGCTTCCGCGGATCTCGATGCGTTCGTCAACAGCTTCATCGCGACGTTCGGCGGCAAGGCGTCGCCGCGCGCGGTCTTCACCGTCACGCCGACGCCGAGCCGCACCGCTTCGCAATATGTGCAGACGCCGGTGGGCATGCTCTCGGTGTTTGGCTTCGAAACGCCGGTGCCGTATCCGTTCGGCAATGAACGCACCGGCTATCTGGTCACCAATATCGATCAGGCAGTGAAGGCCGCGCGCGCGGCGGGCGCCGACGTGCTCGTCGACAGCTTCGACGATCCGATCGGCAAGGACGCGATCATCCAGTGGCCGGGCGGTCTGACGATGCAGCTCTACTGGCACACCAAGGCGCCCAACTATGCGCCGCTGCAAAGCGTGCCGGATAACCGCGTGTACGTGTCGCGCTACGAGGCCGACAACTTCGTGCGCCGTTGGGTGCACTTTTCGCACGGCAAGGTGCTGTCGGATAATCCGCGCGCCGATGGCGGCGTGATCGGCCGTCCGGGCGAAACGATCCGCGAGATTCGCATCGCTTCGGGCTTTGGCCGCATGGTCGTGTTCGTCACCGACGGCAAGCTGCCGTTCCCGTTTGGCCGCGACACCACCGGCTATGCCGTCGACGATGTCGCGCAGACGCTGCAACGCGCGCAAGCGGCCGGCGCCAAGGTGCTGTATGCGCCGTACGCGTCCAATGGCAGCGCGGCGGGCAAGACCGCGATGCTCGAATTCCCGGGCGGATATATCGCCGAAGTACACGATGGCCGCTAAAGCGACCGCGATGCAGATGACGCAGACGATGCACGCAACGTCGGCGGCGAGTTCACGCAAGGTGGAGACGACGGCGCGTGCTCGAACGGCGCGCCGTACCGCGCTGCGCGCGTGGCTTTTCGCCACGAGCGTGACGACGGGACTGGCGACGGGTCTGACTGCCGCAACGCCGGCTTTTGCCGTGGAGAGCGCATCGGGCAGCGCCGCGAATACGGCGAGCACCGCCACCAACACGGCGCTAGGCAGCGCCGACGACACAGCCCTCGTCAGCGCTCCCGCCACCAGCACGTCGTGCACGCGCCCAGCCGTGATGTTCAACCGCTGGCAGGAAAACTGGTCGGCGCTCGCGAATCCGTGCGTCCCGAAGCGTCCGTTCGATTCGCTGAAATACATCCCGCTGTTCGGCAATCCCGACGCGTACGTGTCGCTCGGCGTGGTGCTGCGCGAGCGGCTCGAAACCAACGACGCGCCGCTCTTCGGTCTCGGCTCGGGGCATGCCGACACGTATCTGCTGCAACGCCTCGAAGTGCATGCGGACGTGCGCCTCGGTCCTCACGTGCAGATCTTCACGCAGTTGGAGGACGCGCATCCCTACGGCAAGAACACGGTCTCGCCAGTCGACAAGAATCCGCTCGACTTGCGTCAGGCGTTTGTCGCCATCGTGGAGCCGCTCGGGCCTGGCGTGATCAAGTTCCGCGTCGGCCGCCAGGAGATGGCGTTCGACTTGCAGCGCTTCATCTCCGTGCGCGACGGCCCGAACGTGCGCCAGGCGTATGACGCGATCTGGGCCGACTACGAGACCGGTCCGTGGCGCTGGATCGCCTACGCGACGCAGCCGGTCCAGTACCGCGACAACAGCGATTTCGACGACGTCTCGAACCGGCATCTCACGTTCAGCGGCGTGCGCGTGGAGCGCCAGGGCGTCGGTCCCGGCGACGTGTCCGCGTATTACTCGCGCTACAACCGCAGCAACGCGCGCTTTCTCGACGCGACCGGCGACGAGCATCGCGACGTGTTCGACGCGCGCTATGCGGGCAAGCTCGGTCACGTCGACTGGGACGTCGAGGGCATGTATCAGTCAGGGCATGTGGGCACGAAGACGATCGGCGCATGGGCGGTCGGTTCGCTCGCCGGCTACACGTTCGCGTCCGCGCCGTGGACGCCGCGCGTCGGCATCCAGGTCGATGCGGCATCCGGCGACAACCATCCGGGCGACGGCCGCGTCGGCACTTTCAATCCGCTGTTTCCGAACGGTTATTACTTCGCGCTCGCCGGCTACACCGGCTACGCGAACCTGATCCACGTGAAGCCCTCGCTCGTCGTCAAGCCGACCAGCAAGCTCTCGCTGCTCGCGGGCGTCGGCCTGCAATGGCGCGAGACCACCGCCGACGCGGTCTATCAGCAAGGCTCCGCGGTGGTGCCGGGCACGGCGGGACGCGGCAGCCGATGGACCGGTTTCTATACGCAACTGCGCGCCGACTGGGCCGTCACCGCGAATCTCGCGGCGGCGCTCGAAGCCGTGCATTTTCAGGTGGGACCGTCGCTGCGCGAACTCGGCGCGCGCAATGCCGACTATGTCGGCGCCGAGCTGAAGTTCGGCTGGTAGGTAAGAGAAAAGCAGAGAAGAGAGCGGCAACGGGTCACGCATACAAAGGTCATCGCAATGAGCACTTCCGGTTTTTCGCTCGACGCCTCCCAACCGTCGGAGCTCGAGTTTCCCTATTCATCGCTCGAATACCGGCAACATCAAATGTTTCCGCGTCTGTCGGCGGCGGAGATTCAGAGCGTGCGGCGCTTTGCGCGGCCGATGAGCTTCAAGGCGGGCGAACTCATCTTCAAGACCGGCGAAGTCGCGCTCGGACTCTTCGTGCTGCTGCATGGACGCGTGCGGATTTTTTCGCGCGACAGCTTCGGCCGCTCGACGCTCGTCACCGAACACGACGACGGGCATTTCATGGCGGAGATGGCGCAACTGTCCGGCAAGCCGGCGCTGATCGACGGTCTCGCGCTGACGGACGCCGAGACGCTCGTGATCGAACCCGAGCGCCTGCGCGCGCTGATCGTCGCCGATGCGCAACTCGGCGAGCACATCATGCGTGCGCTGATCTTGCGGCGGCTCGGACTGATCGAGCAGGGCCTCGGGCCGATCATCGTCGGCAATGGCGACGATGCGCGGCTCGTCGGCCTGCAAGGCTTCCTGCGCCGCAATGCGTATCCGGCGACCGTGATCGACGCGCGCTCGGACCCGGAGGCCGTCGCGCTGCTCGGCGGCATGACGACCGGCCCCGGCGATTTTCCGCTGGTGTTCTGCCCGAACGGACATGTGCTGCGCGCGCCCGATGAAGCGCAACTCGCGTCGTGCCTCGGACTCGTGCCGACCTTCGAGCAGTCGCATCGCTACGACGTCGCGATTGTCGGCGCGGGTCCGGCCGGACTCGCCGCGTCGGTGTATGCGGCGACCGAGGGACTGTCCGTCGCCGTGTTCGATCAGCGTGCGCCTGGGGGCCAGGCGGGCGCGAGCTCGCGCATCGAAAACTATCTCGGCTTTCCCACCGGCATCTCGGGTCAGGCGCTCGCCGCGCGCGCATTCCAGCAGGCGCTCAAGTTCGGCGCGCATCTCGCGATTCCCGGCAAGGTCACGGAGGTGCGCCGCGATGACGGCATGTTCGCGCTGACGCTCGTCGACGGCCAGCGCATCAGTGCGCGCACGGTCGTGGTGGCGAGCGGCGCCGCGTATCGCAAGCCGACGGTGCCCGGCTTCGAGCGTTTCGAGGGACGCGGCACCTACTACTGGGCATCGACGATCGAAGCGAAGCTCGTCAAGGGGCAGGACATCGTGCTGATCGGCGGCGGCAATTCGGCGGGGCAGGCGGTGGTCTTTCTCGCCAACTTCGCGCGCAGCATCCGCATGCTGATTCGCGGCCGCGATCTCAACGCGAGCATGTCGAAGTATCTGATCGACCGGATCGGTTCGCTGCCCAACGTGTCGTTGTGCACAGGCTGCACGCTGAGCGAGCTCGAAGGCGACGAAGCGGGCCTCACTCAAGTGCGCGTGCGTCACGAAGCGAGCGGCGACGAAGAAGTCGTGGCCACGCGGCATCTGTTTCTCTTTATCGGCGCGGACCCGAAAACCGATTGGCTCACGGCGAGCGGCGTCGAACTCGACAATCGCGGCTTCGTCGTGACGGGTATCGCAAGAAGCGACGCGGGCGGCTCCGCGGCGGGCCTGCGCTATCCGCTCGAAACGAGCGTGCCGGGCATGTTCGCGGTCGGCGACGTGCGCTCGGATTCGGCGAAACGCGTGGCCGCGGCGGTCGGCGACGGCGCGGCGGTCGTCGCACAGATTCATGCGTATCTCAGCCAGCCCGCGAAAGTCGCGGCTCATTCCTGACGGAGCAGAAGATGAAGTCGTTTCAACGTAGCTGGACTTTGCATGCGGCCGCGCGTTGCATGATGATTTTGGGCATGGCCGCGAGCTTTTTATGCAGTGCGGCGTTCGCGGCCGCGCCGCAAGTCAAGACACAAGGGCCGGGCTTTTACCGGCTCATGCTCGGCAAGTTAGAAGTCACGGCGCTGCTCGACGGCACGCATCCGTTTCCCATCGACACGGTGATTGAAGACGTGTCGAAGGCCGAGATCGCGCGCGACCTCGAACGCGATTTTCTGAGCGCGCCGGTGCAAGGCTCGATCAACGCGTTTCTGATCAACACGGGTTCGAAGCTGATCCTGATCGACACCGGCGCGGGGGTGCTGTACGGCGATTGCTGCGGCAAGTTGCTCGGGAATCTGCGCGCGGCCGGGTATCGGCCTGAGCAGATCGACGAAGTGTTGCTCACGCATCTGCACAAGGATCATGTGGGCGGGATCGTGATCAACAGTGCGAGCAGCGGCACGATGGCGTTTCCGAACGCGCTCGTGCGGGCAAGCCGGGCCGAAGCCGACTACTGGTTGAATCCGGCCAACAAAGCGAAAGCGCCGGCTTTTCTGAGCACCTTCTTCGACGCGGCGAGCGCAAGCGTCGCGCCGTATATCGCGGCGGGCCGCTTCAAACCGTTCGATGTCGACGTCGATAGCGATGTCGAACTCGACGCAGGCATCCGCGCCATCGCGTTGCCTGGACACACGCCTGGCCACACCGGTTATCTGATCGAGAGCGGCACGGAGCATCTGCTCGTGTGGGGCGACATCGTGCATGTGGCCGCGATCCAGTTGCAGAACCCGACAGCCTCGGTCGAATACGACACCGACGCCGCCGCTGCACAACGCTCGCGCCGCAGCGCGCTCGAACTCGCCGCGGATCGGCGCTACCTGATCGGCGCCGCGCATATCGCGTTTCCAGGCCTCGGGCATATTCGAAAAAACGACGGCACGTACGACTGGGTGCCGGTCAACTACGAGGCCGCGCCTGGCCACTGATGCGGCCACTGAAGCAGCCGACGTTGCGAGGCGAGCCGCCTGCAACGTGGACCACCGGCGCATAGTCAACACTCGAGGAGAATCGCGATGCACATCGAATCCCCCGCCAAGCAATGCACGAATGCAGCCAGGCACGAAGCGGGCGTGCATCGTGACGAATGCCGTGCAGCGCGCGACGAGTGCGAGCATGAACTCGAACATGAGCAGGAATACAGGCACGACGGCACCAGCGCGCCCATCTGGAATCACGTGATCGAGCGGCTCCTCGCCGGCTATCGCGGCGACGCCGAAGGCGAGCCGTATCGCGTGCTGCCGCTCACGCGCGAGGCCGCCAACGGGCCGTCGCGGCATCGGCAGGTCGAAGTGATCGAGCGCCTGTCGGAGACGTCGATTGCGGTCCTCTGGCAGGACGCGACGCTGTGCCGTTACGCGGACCAGGTGTGGATCAGTTGCCGCGCGCGACTGAAGGGACGCTGCGCGCTGAGCGGCGCGACGATCCGCCGGAACGACATGATCTATAAGCCGAGAGTGCGCAGCGCGGTGCCGGTCAACGCCGCGGCGATGATTCTCGCGTCGGTGGTCGAGCTTCAGCATCCGCTCGTTCAGTACAAAAATTTTGAACGATAGGTTCAGTTTTTTCCGCGCATGCGTGATTACTGTTGGTCTAGACTTCGGGGACTCATCGCCGGGTAGCCATTGCCCGGCAGCATCTTCATCCCTCGTGCTCTGGATACCGCCTCATGATCCGCATCGGCCCGCTTCAGGTGGACCTGACCAGTCGGGAACTGCTTCTCGACGGACAACCCGTGCGCATCGGCAGCCGCGCATTCGACATGCTCGCCGTCCTGATCGCCGCAAAAGGCGAACTGGTGTCGAAGAACGACATGTTGAAGGAAGTGTGGCCGGACACCATCGTCGAAGAAAATAATCTGCAGGTTCATATGTCCGCGCTGCGCAAGGTGCTTGGCGAGAGCCGCGGACTCATACAGACCGTCTCGGGCCGCGGCTACCGGCTCGTCGCGCGGCAGTCGCCGGTGCAGCACGCGAGCGGCGTAACGTTGAGCGGTTTCGGCCGCGAGCTGCAGGCGGCCAACGACCGCCAGAGCGCGGCCGCCCACATCCCGCACAATCTGCCCGCGAGCTTCTCGCCGCTGATCGGCCGCGACGACGCGCTGCGCGACGTCGCGCACGCGCTCGCATCGGCGCGTCACGTCACGCTGCTCGGCGCGGGCGGCATCGGCAAGACGCGTCTTGCGGTCGAAGTCGCGCGCCGCCTGCTCGACGCGTATCCGGACGGCGTCTATCTGATCCCGCTTGCATCGACGTCGGACGCGAACAGCGTGCTCGCGATGTTCGCCGCGAGCGTCGGCGTCAGCAAGGCGAGCGGTCCGCTCACGCTCACGCGGGTCAGCAGCGAGTGGGGCGAGCGGCGCGTGCTGTGCGTGATCGACAATTGCGAGCATGTGCTCGGCCCGGCCGCCGAACTCGCCGACGCGCTGCTGAATGCGGGTCCGGGCGTACGCGTGCTGACCACGAGCCGCGAGCCGCTGCGCCTCGCGCAAGAGCACTTGTACTGGGTCGCGTCGCTCGATGTCCCCGCGCACGACGATCAAAGCCAGCAGGTACTCGAGCGCAGCGCCGTGCAGTTGTTCCTGTCGCGCGCCCGTGCGATGGACGCGCATTTTTCGTCCGACGAACGCAGCATTCAACTGACCGGCACCGTATGCCGCCGGCTCGACGGCATACCGCTTGCGATCGAACTTGCCGCCGCGCGCGCGGCGACGCTCGGCATCGAAACACTCGCGGATCATCTCGATGACCGCTTCGACATGCTGACGGGCGGCAACCGCACGGCGCTGCCGCGGCATCAGACCTTGAAGGCCACGCTCGACTGGAGCCACGGCCTGCTCGACGACGCGGAGCGCGCGACGCTGCGCAGGCTCGGCATCTTCGTCAACAGTTTTTCAATCGACGCGGCCATCGCCGTCGCCGCGGACTCTGGCTTGCAGCAAGCCGCGGTGATCGCGGCGGTTTCGGGTCTCGTCGAAAAGTCGCTGGTGGTCGCGCGCGTGGAGCGCGGCAAGGCGAGCTATCGGCTGCTCGAAACCACGCGTGCGTACGCGCTGCAAAAGCTCGACGACAACGGCGAGCGGCGCGCGGTCACGCTCAATCACGCGCGCTATTTCACCGGCTTGCTCGAGCGTCATATGTCGGCAGAAGCGCGCTCGGCGGAAGGCGATGCCGATGCCGACGCCGACCGCTGGCATGCGCGCATGCGCGGCTGGCTCGACGATCTGCGCGCGGCGCTTGGCTGGGCGCTTTCGTCGAAAGGCGACGACGCGCTCGCGGAAAAACTCGCGGTCAAGGTGGTCGCGTTGTTGTACGAGCTTTCGCTGGTGGACGAATGCTGCGCGTGGGCGCGCCGCGCGCTGGAACGCGTCGCGCATACGCATGGCGCGTCGGGGTCGACGCGGCATCTGCGCGTGCGCATGCAACTGCTCGCGGCGCTCGGTGCGGCGCTCGTCTACGTCAACGGACCGAACCGCGAAACGCTCGCGGTCTGGGCCGAGGTGCTGGCGCTCGCCATCGCGCTTGCCGACCGCGCGTTCGAAGCGCGCGCGTTGTGGGGCATGTGGAACGCGAGCCAGTCGTCGGGCGCGGCGCGCAATGCGCTGGCGTTCGCGCATCGGTTTGCCTCGCTCGCGGCGCAGACCGGCGACACGAGCAACGGCATTCTCGCCGCGCGGCTTCTCGGCATAGCGTGGCACTACGCGGGCAATCAGCAGCAGGCGCGCGCGTCGCTCGAACGCTTTCTGCTGCAAGCGGATACGTTGCAGCACGGTTTGCCGCTCGGTCAATCCATCGATCAAGGCGTGGTCGGCCGCGCGACGCTTGCACGGTTGCTGTGGTTCCAGGGCGCGCGCGAAGAGGCGCTGGATTTGGCGCAGGCTTGCGTCGCGAGCGCGTGCGCGGAAGACCAGGCGATCGTCACCTGCTACGTGCTCGTCGAAGCGGAGATTCCGCTCGCGTTGCTGTCGGGTCAACGCGAGCGTGCCGCAGACGCCATCGCGTTGCTGCGCGATGTATCGGCGCGCACGGGCCTCGGTGTCTCGCAAGCGTGCGCGCGCTGTTTCCACGAGTACCTGCGTTCATTCGACGACGTGAGCCCCGCGCGTCTCCAGGCATTTCGCGCGGCGCTCGACGAACTCGACGCGCTCGAATACGCCGCGCAACGCGCGATGCTGGTCGCGCAGTACGCGCTCGCATTGGGCCGCGCGGGACGGCGCGAGGAAGCCATCGCCGCGGTGACGCGCGCGCTAGCCCAATGCGACGAAAGCGGCGACCATTGGTATGTGGTCGAACTGCAGCGCGTGCAGGGCGAGTTGCTGCTTCAGGATGCCAATGTGTTTTCAATTGGCAGCGCCGCGATGGATGCGAACGCGTGCCTGACGGCGGCAATGGAGGAATCGCTCGCGCAAGGCTGCGCTTCGTTGCAGTTGCGTGCGGCCACCAGTCTCGGCCGCCTGTGGTGCGCGCAAGGGCGTGCTGCCGATGCGGTGCGCCTGATCGAATCGGCGTGCGCCAAGCTCACCCAGGGGCTCGATTTCGACGACTTCAGAGCAGCGCTGCAACTGCTCGAAACCGCGAGAGCTTCGGCCGCGATGGTGCCGCAATGCGCGCACAGCGAAGGCGAGGCGCGTGTGCCGCCTGTCAGGCATTCGCGGCAGCCGAGAGTGAGCGAAGGATGCTAGCCGGCGCGCGGCATTGGCTTTGAGCGGCCTGGGTTATGCCTCAGTCACGCGTGGGTCACGCCTGAGTCACGGGTGCGTCTGCATCACGGCGGACTGATCTGCATGTCGAGCATTTGCCGTTGCACGGCCTGGTCGACCAGGTCGGGATGATCGAGGCGCTCGACCCACCAGCGCAGCGCCTTGCCCGTCTCGTCGTCGCGCCATGCCAGATAAAAATGTGTGATCTCGCGCATGCCGAGCACTTCTTTCTGCACCAGGTCGCCGTTCCTGAGCGCCTCGACGGCGAGACATTCGGGGATCGTGCCGGCAGCGAGCCCGCGCAACTGCGCGGCGAGCTTGGTTCCGAGCGTCGGCACGGTCAGCACTTCCTGATTGTCCGCGAGCGCGATGGTGCGCGGCGCGAGTTTGCGCGACGTATCGCCGATCGCCACCGCGCGATAGCGCGCGACCACGTCGAGCGTCAGCGGTCCGGGCATGCTTGCGAGCGGATGATCGGGCGCGACCACGAAAACGTGCCGCAAAGAGCCGATCGGCTTCGCGACAAGATTCGGAATCGGCGGCGGATCGCCCGCGGCGCCGACAATCAGATCCGCGCGGCGCGTGAGCAGCGCGTCCCACGAACCGCCCAGCACTTCCGTCGACAGATTCAGGCGCGTGTCGAGCTTCAGCTTATAAAACTCGCCGACGTGATCCCACAGCAGCGCGAACGGAATGATCTCGTCGACGGCGACGTACAGGTCGGACTCCCAGCCTTGCTCGATGCGCTTCGCCTTGCATTCCAGATCTTCTGCTGCGGCCAGCAAACGGCGGCCTTCCTCGACGACCACGCGCCCCGCATGCGTGAGCGTGGCGCGCCGGCCACTGCGATCGAACAGCTTGACGCCGAGATCGAGCTCGAGCTTCTGCACCAGATACGTGAGCGACGACGGCACCTTATGCAGCGTTTCCGCGGCGCTCGCGAAGGTGCCGGTTCGATCGACGGCGTCAAGCACCTGAAGGACTTCAAAGGAAAGATTCATGACGAAGAAGGGCGAAGGACGACATCCATTCGAGCCGGGCGGCTGAAGCGCTCAGCATACTGGATTTCATCGCAGGCGCGGTGGCCTGGGCGCCGGCTTCTTCGTTGTTGTCTGTTCTTTTGTTGACGGCGCTATGCCGTGCGATTGTCGGACGACCACGCCGCGTGCGGGGCGGCAGAGGTGTCGACGGCCCGGCGCGCCGGCATGTTCGCGGGACGCTTCGCGAGCCGTTCGAACTCGGTCACGTCGTGACTGCAAAACACGCTCACCGCCTGGCTCGTCAATGCGAGTTCGCGCAACCGGCTTTGGTTGTCGAAGCGCGCCGCGCGATCTTTTTCGAGCATCCACTGATAAAAGCGCAGCCCCGGCGTGCAATGCGGCTCTGCATGCATTTCGGCGTGATGGAAATAAGCATCGGCGGCATTGAACAGCCACCGGTCGCCCGTCGTATTCACGGCGATGCCCGCATGACCGAACGTGTGCCCGCGCAACGGCACGACGAGCAATTCGGGCGGCAGTCCGTCGAATTGCTGCACGCGCGAAAAGCCATTCCACGTTTCGCCTTCGCTTGCCTGATACACGCGCCATTTCGCGGACGTCGACCACTGCTGCGGACGAAACCGCTGCCGGTCCATCCACGTTCTTTGCTCGAACGCGTAATCGCGCTCGACGCGCAACAGGTGCACGGTGGCGTGCGGAAAGTCGTCGAGGCCGCCCGCATGATCGAAGTCGAGATGGCTCAGCACGATATGCGTGACGTCGCGCGGATCGAAACCGAGCCGCTGAATCTGCCGGATCGCGGTCATTTCCTCGCGGAAATCCGGGCTCACGAGTCCGAGAAAGAAACGGCTGATCCGCGAGCGCGGATCGGCGACGTCGCGCAGACCGAAGCCGGTGTCGACCAGCACGAGCCCCGCGGAAGTTTCGACCAGCAGGCAGTGGCAGGTGAGCAACCCGCGCTCGGCGAGCGAACGCGTGCGTCCGTCCATCAGGCGGCCGCCCAGCGGGCAGGTCGAAATGCAGTTGAGATGGTGCACGATCATCGCATTCGTCCCGTAACGGAAGGGGAAGGAGTGATGCAACGTCGCGCAAGCGCTATACCTGGTCGTGGGAGAGCGGCTATGGGTTCGGCGCGGCTCGCTTCGCGTTCGTGACGTTCGCCGAATTCGCCGCATTCGCGACATTCGCGAAATATTCCGCGGCCATCAGGCGGAATGCGGTGACGGCGGGATTGTCCTGATCCGCGCGCCACGCCATGCTCATTTCCGCGTGAATCGTGTTGCCGGCGATATGCCGGAACTCGACATTGTCGTAATGAAACCGTTGCGCCGACGCGGGCAGAATCGCGAGCCCGAGTCCCGCGCGAACCAGCGACAGAATCGTGGGCGTCTGATCGATGTATTGCGCGATGTTCAGATTCACGCCCTCGGCCGCGAGCATGCCCATGATGCGGTCGTGAAAGTACTTGCCTTGCGCGGGCGAATGCATGATGAACGGCTGCTCGTCGAGTTGCTTCAGTTCGATCCGCTCGAACTGGCACAACGCGTGGCGCCTCGGCAGCGCGACGATCAGCGGCTCTTCGTCGACGAGAAGAAACTCGAGCTTTTGCCTCGATTGCAACGGACGCAGAAAGCCGAGGTCGATTGCATTCGCGGCGAACGCTTCGATCTGCGCGGCGGAAACGAGTTCGAGCAATACGACGTCGATCTCGGGCAGCACGTCGGCGGCGGCGACCAGCAACTCGGGAATCAGCTCATAGCCGGCCGCGCCGGTGAAGCCGAGCCGCACGCGCCCCGTCTTGCCCTTGCTCGCGCGCCGTACGGTGCTTTCGGCCTGCTCGGCAAGATTGAGCAGACGCGTCGCGTCGGCGAGAAACACGCGGCCTTCGGTGGTCAGCTTGACGGTGCGGCCAATGCGTTCGAACAGCTTCACGCCGAGGTTGTCCTCGAGCAGTTGAATCTGTCTGCTCAATGGCGGCTGGGTCATGTGCAGCAGCGCGGCAGCGCGTCTGAAATTCAGTTCTGTCGCCGCGGCGACGAAGCAACGCACTTGTCCGAGATCGAGCATTCTTGTATCGGCATGGAAGGGAAGTCGACGCTCATTATAGGTGCGCGCGCTCCCCATCCGATCCGGACGCCGCGGCAAGCCCCGGGCCGGTGCTGCATCACGTCGTGAGACTGCCCTCGGGACGCTGCCCTGCAAGCGCCTGTTCGAGGCTTGCCAGCACCATTTCGCCCATCGCGGTACGCGATTCGACGGTGGCGCTCGCGCGATGCGCCTGCAAGACAACGCGGTCCATGTCGAAGAGCGCAGGCGGCACGTTTGGTTCGTCGACGAACACGTCGAGTCCCGCGCCCGCGATCACGCCGCCTTGCAGCGCCTGCACGAGATCGCTTTCCACGACGAGCTTGCCGCGCGCGACGTTGATCAGGTAGCCGTTCTTGCCGAGCGCATCGAGCACGGCGGCATTGACGATGCCTTGCGCCTTGTCGGCGGCGGCGGCCAGCACGAGAAAATCGCAACCGCGCGCGAGCGACAGCAGATCGGCGACGAACGGATGCGGCACATCGTCCATGCGGCGCAAATCCGTGTACGAGATCGGGCAGTTGAACGCGCTCGCGCGCTGCGCAATCGCACGCCCAACCTTGCCCATTCCGACGATGCCGACGCGCTTGCCGCTCAAGCGGCGCGACAGCGGCAACGCGCCCGGATGCGGATTCTTCTGCCAGTTGCCCGATTTGACGAACTCGTTGCCCGCGCAGATTTCGCGGCATACCGCGAGCATCAGACCGATCGCGAGGTCGGCGACATCTTCCGTCAACGCGCCGAATGTCGCTGTCACCGGAATGCCGCGCGAGCGCGCGAATGCCAGGTCCACTGCATCGGTGCCCACGCCGTTGACCGCGATCACTTCCAGAGCGGGCAAGCGCTCGATCAGGTCGTTCGAAATACCGGTGTGGCCGCCTGTGATAACGCCTCGGATCGACGCGCCGTGCTCGCTGATATAGGCATCCTTATCATTTTGTTCGAAGAGGCGATGCACCGTGTAGCGCGATGCGAGCGTGTCGTTGATCGCGGGAATCAGAATGGGGTTGAGTTGCAGAATGTTCGGTTTCAAAGCGGCGCTCCTTGTTGTAGTCGACGATCCGGCCGGCGCGGCGAGCGGCGCACGCATCCAGTCGCGATGTCGGCGGATGATGGGCCCTTTCACGAATCGCGTCCAATCCCAAAACGCTATCAGTTGATCCACCGATCGAAGCGTAACGGCGCACTCGCCGGTGATTCAATCCAGGCATCAATTAATAGCGAGAAAAGATTGGACGGCCCATGACACCGCCCGCAGAATCGAAGCGTCGGAAGGAGCATTCCTTCGCCTGCTTCCTCAAGGGAAGCGGCTAATAATTTCTAAATACATCGGAGACAAAGCGTGAAAACATGCCGCTGCATGACGCCTCTCGCTGCATCAGGTTTTTTACCGATGCACCCGCTGTTGCAGTCGCAATTGCATTCCCGTCCCGACGCAAGCTCGCGAGGGATTCGCCATGAATAATGCGGAGAGTGTGGTCGCGGATGCAAAAGCCGCACCGCTTGCGCAAAAGCGCACGGGCCACCGCTGGATCGTGATGGGGCTGATCTTCTGCATCTGGGCGATTGCCTGCGCGGACCGCGCCAATTTCGGCTTTGCGCTGCCGTACCTGAAAAAGGAATACGGCATCACAAACACGCAGGCGGGACTCATCGTGAGTCTCTTTTCGTTTGCGTACGGCTTCGTGCAGATACCCGTCGGCCTGCTTTACAAGCGGCTCAGTGAAAAGACCACGGGCTTTCTGTTTTCGGTCTTCATGATTCTCACGTCGGTATTTACCGGGCTGATGGGCACGACGTCGTCGGTGTTTCTGCTCCAGGCGTACCGCGTCGGTCTCGGGTTATCCGAGGGTCCGTTGGGGATCGGCTGCACGAACGTGATCAACCGCTGGTTTCCCGCGAAAGAGAAGGGCACGGCCACCGGCCTGTGGATCGCCGCGTCCAAGCTCGGGCCGCTGATCGTGCCGTCGGTGTGCATCGTCGTGATCCAGTTGTGGGGATGGCGCGAGATCTTTTATGTTTTCGCGGTGCCGGGCCTTGTGCTTGCTGTCGTGTGGATGGTTCTCGTCACGAATTCGCCCAGTGAAAACCGCTTCTGTTCGGAAGCCGAGCAGCGCTATATCGCCGACGATACCCCGCGCCAGGGCCGGGGCGCCACCGCGTCGCGCCGCAATGAAGTCGCGCGTATTCCGTATCTCGATGCGTTCAATCGGACCAGGCCTGTCGCGCAACTGGAAACGATCCGCCAGGTGTTCGGATCATGGAATATCCTGGGCGTCGCGATCGGCTATGGCTGCATGATCGGCATCAGCAACATCTTCATGTCGTGGATGCCGACGTACCTCGTCACGGTCAAGGGTTTTGCGTCGGTAAAAATGGGCTTTCTCGCGTCCGCGCCGTTTATCGGCGCGGTGGCCGGCAACATGCTCGGCGGCGTCATATCGGACCGGCTGCTCGCCGGCCGCCGCAAGCCGATGATGATGCTCGGCGCGCTCGGCACCATGCTGATGATGCTGCTGCTGATCGACGCACCGGACAGCGTCGCGTATCTCGGCGTCGCGCTGATGCTCGCGGGCCTCATGCTCGGCATCGGCTTCGCCGGTTATTCCGCGTACCCAATGGGACTCGCGACGAAGTCCACTTATCCGACGGCCTTCGGCATCGTGAACTGTGTCGGACAGATTGGCGGCGCATGCGCCCCGCTTGTCGTCGGCATTCTGCTCGACAAGTTCAGTTGGACGAGCGTGTTTCTGTATATGGTCGGCACGGCGCTGCTGTGTCTGCTGCTGCTCTGCAGCGTGGCCGAGCCGATTGCGACGCGGCGCGGTGACGGGCCGCAAGCGCGCGCGAAGTAGCAGGGCCACGCGAGGCGTATGACGCAGGTTTAAGCGCTCAATCGAAGTCGAACACGTCGAAAATCGAGCGCTTTTTCTTGTGCGTCCGATAACCCGATCGATGATCGTCGTAACGGCGTTGATCGTCGTAGACATGCCCGCGATCGCGATCCCGATAGTCGTCGTGGCTCGGGCGCGCGTGAGCGGGTGCGGCAGGCGCGGCTGTTTCGGCGGCGTCTTGCGCGATCAGCTTGTCGAGCTCGCCGCGGTCGAGCCACACGCCGCGGCACTGGGGACAGTAGTCGATTTCGATCGAGCGGCGCTCGGTCATCAGCAGGTCAGGCGTTTTGCAAGCAGGGCATTTCATGGTGTCGCTCCTTGTTACGAGAGGTGGAAACGCTCATCGAGCGGTGCCCGCAGCGCGCTTCGACTTCGAGCGGCGCACGAGCATGTTCACTGCCTCGACGAACGCGGAGAAAGCCATCGCCACGTAGATATAGGCCTTCGGCACATGGGTTCCAAAGCCTTCCGCAATCAGCGTCATGCCGATCACGAGCAGGAAGCTCAATGCGAGCGTGACGATGGTCGGATTGCGGTCGATGAATTGCGACAGCGGGCGCGCGGCGAACAGCATCGCCATGACCGCGCTGATGACCGCGAGGAACATGATCGGCAAATGGTCGGTCATGCCGACCGCCGTGATGATGCTGTCGACTGAAAACACGATATCGAGCAGCAGAATCTGGCCGATGGCGCTCGCCACGGTCAACTGAACGGTGCTGCCCGCGCTGCGGTCTTCGTGGTCCGCCTGCGCGTGCACGACGTGATGGTGCATTTCACGCGTCGCTTTCCACACGAGGAACAGGCCACCGCCAAGCAGAATCAAATCGCGCCATGAAAACGCGTGGTCGAACAGCGTGATCGCGGGCGCGGTCAGTTGCGCGATCCATGCGACCGTGCCGAGCAGGCCGAGCCGCAGCACGAGCGCGAGCATGATGCCGAGACGCTGCGTGCGCGCACGCTGCGCCACGGGCAGCTTGTTGCTGAGGATCGAGATGAAGATGAGGTTGTCGATGCCGAGCACGATCTCCATCACGACGAGCGTAAGAAGTGCGACCCATGCGGCGGGATCGGCAGCGAGTGTGAGCAGGGTGTCCATGAGTTCGTCGGCGAATGGGGTTGAATAACGGTGGAATAGCGATGCAATAGCGATCATGATCGCCCAATGCGGGGATCGGATAAACCAGTGTTAAGCTGATCGATATATCGGTTTTTTCGAACATCATTTCCACCGGCCGTGCCATGCTCAACTACCGTCATCTGTACTATTTCTGGATCGTCGTGAAGGAGGGCGGCTTTGCGCGCGCAGCCGAGCGGCTCGATATGGCGGTTCAGACCATCAGCGCGCAGGTCCGCGAACTCGAAAAATCCATCGGGCGGCAATTGCTGAAACCGGCCGGCCGCGGTGTCGCGATGACCGAAGCCGGCGAGACCGCGTTCAGCCGCGCCGAGCAGATTTTTCAGCTCGGCGAGGCGCTGCTCGACGACATGCAAGAGGCGGGCGGCGAAGGCGTCGCGCGCCTTGCGGTCGGCTTGTCCGATGGCATTTCAAAGCTCGCGGCGCATGCGCTTCTCGCGCCCGTGCTCGGCACGCCGTCGCTGAGGCTGCTGTGTCACGAGGGCGAGCCCGCGCAGTTGCTGTCGGAGCTCGCGCTGCATCGGCTCGATCTGGTGCTCGCTTGCCAGCCGGCGCCGCACAATTCCGATCTGCGTGTGCTGAGTCAGCGGCTCGTCGGCTCGCCCGTCGACTGGTACGGTCCTGCGGAAATCGTGCGCAAATCCGCGCGCGCGAGTTTTCCGCACTGTCTTGCCGATTTGCCCGTGCTACTGCCGACGCGTCACGCCGCGTTGCGAGCGCGGCTCGATCGCTGGTTCGATTCGCACGGCATCCGGCCGCGCGTCGTCGGCGAGTTCGAGGACAGCGCGCTGATGGCCGTCTTCGCCGCGCGCGGCCTCGGCGTGTTTCCGCTCGCCGAACTGGGCGCGGAAGAGTTGTCGCTGCTGCGCGGCTTGCGCCCGCTCGGCCGCGCGGACGGCGTGGTCGAAGAGATTCACGCAATCCGCTCGCGCCGCGGGCAGCATCATGCGCTGGCTTCTCAGGTGATGGCGAGCGCGCGCTCGTAGTTGCGCATCACATGCGACGGAAGGCCGTGGCGACGTGCGACCGGTTTCAGTTGGTGTCCCCACGCATCGAACACCGCGGCGAGCAGCGCGATTTCGCCGTCCGCGAGATAGTCGTCAGCGACCGTCACCGCGACGCATAGGCGGATGACCTTGCGGCGCAGCGCGGGATCGTCTATTTCGTCGATCAGCGTGGCGAGCAGCGCGGTGTCCAGGCGGCCCATCGGTGGCGCGGACGATAGCTGCGCGATCGAGCGGTCCTCGCACAGCGTCTGCAGGATCTGCGCGAACTGCGCCGGCGCGAGGCCGAGTTCGCCGGCTATGTCGAGCTTCTCGAGTGCGCGTTCTTCCGAACTGCACACATGGCCGTCCGAAGTGAGCGCAAGCGCGACGATACGCGCTGCTGCCTCTTTGCTGTTAAGCGGATAGCTTCGCATGATCGGGTCCTTTCTCGGACAATGTCCGTGTTGATGATGAGCCCAGTCTGCGGCAGTATCCGTATCGGATAAACCTGTCAATCGCGAAGTTAAGGTGCGGAAAATGCGAAGTGTCACGAACCGCCGTTGCCGCGCGGTTTTCAGCGTCGGCGTCGGCGTGAGCGTCGGCGGCATGCGCGTGCCTGACGCATGCGCGCATGCCTGAAGCCGCAGTCCGTTATAAAAGGCCCAGTTGCCGTGCTGTCGCATCGACGGCCTTTTTCGCCTTCGCAACGATCTCGTCGATTTCCTCCCTGCTGATCACGAGCGGCGGCGACAGCAGCATGCGGTCGCCGGTTGCGCGCATGATCAGATTGCCGTTGAAGCAGAAGTCGCGGCAGAGCGTGCCGACATCGCCGCCATTCGCAAAGCGTTTGCGCGATGCAGGTTGTTCCGCGAGTTGCAAGCCGGCCACGAGTCCGGCGCCGGCAATGTCGCCGACAATCGGATGATTGGCGAACGTCTCACGCAGTTTTTTCTGGAAGTACGGACCGGTGTCCGTCTTCACGCGCTCGACAATGTTCTCGTCGCGCAGCAACCTGAGGTTCGCTACCGCAACGGCTGCGGCCACGGGATGACCGGAGTAGGTGAGGCCGTGATTGAACTCGCCGTTGTCGATAATCGCGGTTGCGATGCGATCGTGCAAACCGACGGCGCCCATCGGCACATAGCCGCTCGTGAGCCCCTTGGCGAGCGTGATGAGATCGGGCTCGAAACCAAAGTGCTGATGAGCGAACCATTCGCCGGTGCGCCCGAATCCGCCGATCACTTCGTCCGCGACTAGCAGCACGTCGTATTTGCGGCAAATACGCTGAATTTCCGGCCAATAAGTCGACGCGGGAAAGATCACGCCGCCCGCGCCCTGGAACGGCTCGCCGATAAACGCGGCCACGTTTTCAGCGCCAAATTCGAGGATCTTTGCTTCGAGTTGCTGCGCGCGAGCCAGCGCGAATTCCTCGGGCGTCTGGCCGCTTTCTGCTTCGCCGAAGAAATACGGTTGATCGATATGCACGATGTTCTCGACTTTCGACGGCATCTGCTCATGCATATAACCCATGCCGCCGAGCGTCGCGCCTGCGATGGTCGAGCCGTGATAACCGTTTCTGCGCGCAATCACGATCTTCTTCGAATGCCGGCGCTGCGTGGCCCAGTATTGATGAACGATGCGCAGCACCGTATCGTTGCCTTCCGAGCCGCTATTGCAGTAGAAAAAGTGATTGAACGGCTCGGGCGCGAGTTCGGCGAGTAAGGCAGACAACTCGATTATCGGCGGGTGCGTGGTCTTGAAGAACGTGTTGTAGTAGGGCAGTTCCTGCATCTGCCGATAGGCCGCATCCGCGAGTTCCTTGCGCCCGTATCCGACGTTGACGCACCAAAGACCCGCCATGCCGTCGATAATTTTGTTGCCGTCCGAATCCCACAGATACACGCCGTGCGCTTTCACGATCACGCGACTGCCGCTGCGATTGAGCGCGCCCATATCAGAGAACGGATGAATGTGGTGAGCGGCATCGAGTGCGCGGAAATCGGCGGTAGTGCGTCGCCGCGCGGCAGGCGTGTTCGCCGCGGATTGCGCCGGCTGCATGTAAGCGATGTCTTCTGTCCGGTAACTCATGTTGCCTCCAGTGTTTGGCTTGTTGGCTTTGTGTGCGTTAGACGTGCAGCAGCAAATGCCGGCGTTCCCACGAACTGATCACGCGGAAAAACGCTTCGTATTCGGTCTCTTTCAATGCGAGGTAGGCCTTCACGAATTTTTCGCCGAGTACTTCGGCAATGGGTTCGCATGCGCTCATCAACGTTAGACCCTCTTCGAGATTGCGCGGCAATTGATAGGGCAATTCATAGCCGTCGCTAAGCAGCGGCTCGGTGGCTTCGAGTCTTTGCGTGATGCCCAGATAGCCGGCCGCGAGCGTCGCCGCAATCGCGAGGTACGGGTTGCAATCCACGCCCGGAATGCGGTTTTCTATGCGGCGCGCGGCGGGCCCGGAATGCGGAATACGAAAGCCGACTGTGCGGTTGTCGTAGCCCCACGCGACGTTGATCGGCGCGGCCATGAAGCGCGACAGCCGCCGATACGAATTGATGTACGGCGCGAAAATCGGCATCAATGCCGGCGTGTATTTCTGCAAACCGGCGATATAGCTCGTGAAAAGCGAGGTTGGCTTGCCGTCCGCGGCGGTGAAAAGGTTGCGGCCGGTTTCTTCATCGACGAGGCTCTGGTGCATATGCATCGCCGACCCCGGCTCGCTTTCCATTGGCTTCGCCATGAACGTCGCGTACATCTTGTGACGCAAGGCGGCTTCACGCACCGTGCGCTTGAAGAGGAACACGCTGTCCGCGAGTTTTAACGGATCGCCATGCATGAAGTTGATCTCCATTTGCGCGGCGCCCACTTCGTGAATCAGCGTATCGACTTCGAGTTCCTGCACCTCGCAGTACTCGTAAATGTCTTCGAAGAGCGGGTCGAACTCGTTGACCGCTTCGATCGAATACGACTGGCGTCCGGTCTCGGGACGTCCGGTTCGGCCGATCGGCGGTTGCAAGGGCAGGTCCGGGTCCTTGTTCATGTCGACCAGATAGAACTCGAGTTCGGGCGCGATGACGGGCTTCCAGCCTTTCGCGCGATACAGCTCCAGCACACGGCGCAACACGCGGCGCGGCGAGATGGCAACGGGCGTGCCGTCGAAGTGCACGCAGTCGTGAATCACCTGGGCGGTTGGATCGACGGCCCAGGGAATCATCCGGATCGTCGTGGCGTCGGGAACGCACACCATGTCGGGATCTGTGACACCGGTCAGGGTGCCGTCGTCAGGATAATCGCCGGTGACGGTCTGGATCATTACCGCTTGCGGCAAGCGCATCGACTCGCCGGATTCGAACTTGCTGCGCGGAATGATCTTGCCGCGCGCGATGCCGGCCATGTCGGGAATGATCGCTTCGATTTCAGTCACATGGTGCTTCTTCAGAAAATCGTCGATGTCATGCATGATTTTTCTCTCGGTTTTATAGCGCTACTGTTAGCCTTGCTTCGCGGCGACGGATGACGCGCTGTAACTCGTCGTCATGCGTAGCCGGTTGCGGCACGCGTCGCCGAACGCACGAAAAATCGCGGTGGAGAGCGCGTCGCTCGCATGCTTCCACTCGGGGTGCCACTGCACGCCGAGCGCGAAAGCACGCGCGTTTTTTACGCTGACCGCTTCGATCAGCCCGTCCGGCGCGGTGGCTTCGATCGCGAGGCCCGCGCCCAATCGCTCGATGCCCTGGCCGTGCAATGAATTCACGCGCGCTTCATTTGCGCCGCATGCGAGTCGCTGCAAAAAGCCGCCTGGCGCGAGAGAAATAGAATGAGAGGGCGCGTATTGCACGTCGAGGCTGTCTGCCTTGTTCTCGCGATGGTCGGCAAAGCCCGCACTCGTATGCACGCTTTGATGCAACGTTCCGCCGAATGCCACGTTCATTTCCTGGAATCCTCGGCATATGGCGAGTACGGGCACGCCGGCTTCGATTGCGGCGCGCAGCAAAGGCAGAGTCGTTGAGTCGCGGGCCGCGTCGTACAGCGTGTCCGGTTCGTGCGGCTCGCCGCCGTAGCGGTGCGGCTCGACATTTGAATAGCTGCCGGTGAAGAGGAGGCCGTCGACAGTGGCCAGTACGTCTTGCGCCGATTGACGCTCGCCGAACGCGGGCAGCAGCATGGCGAGCGCTCGCGAGCCATCCACGATCGCTGCGATGTATTTTTCGCCGGCCACGTGTGATGGATGCATGCCTATCGTCGTTCTGTCGGCGCTGATGGCAACCAGTGGTTTAGTTCGCATAACGAATAGATGTGTTTATCCGGCCGCGAAATGCGGCGCGACATTCTTCGAAACACGGCGGGGCGCGAGTTCGCGGCCGCGCGGCCTGCTTCAAGGCTTCGGAGCAGGGCAGGCGGTCGCCGTCAACGGAACGCGCCGCGCGTGACGATCTGATGAGCCGTTCGATGCCGCCCGCCGCGATGCGCGAGCGGGCGCACGCGTGCGCGACGGATAGACGTCAGGCAACGCCGCACGCAAGCAAACGCGCGATTCAGGCGAACGCGTTCACGCAGACGGACGGATCGAACGGCAAAAAGGAGGGAGGCGCTAGGGCAACAGCGACGCGACTTCGTCTGTACGCACCGCGATGAAGGCGCGCGCGGAGATAGAGTTGTGACGCCGAACTGAACGGCGGGAGATGATTGTAAAGACGATCTTGAAGACGGACAGGAAGCGGCGGAACGCAAGGCTGCCGCTGCTGCCGTTGGCGATGGCGCCGTCAGCGCGCGGACAACTCGCGTGACTGCGGTTCCATCTCACCAAAGGGCCACGGACTCTCACGATGACACTCGATTAGCGACGTTGAACGTATTGAACGCGCTGCCTTGATCGCACGGGACATTGACAGAAGCTGCGCGTCGGATGATCGTGTATTCGCTGCGTCGGAAAACATGATGAACGTGTTTTCCGACGGCGGTATCACGATCGCCTGTTAACCAGCATATACGAGCCGGTGATGCCGTCAAATTGTTTTCTGGATTGGTGAGCGTGGATGCATTGTTGGGATGTATGCACTCGGCAATTTTGGAGCGCCGAAAAATCGTGCATTACCGACCTAAGTCAGCAAGCCCCCGTCGACCGTGAGAATTGTTCCAGTGACATGCCTTGCCGCCGGGCTTGCAAGAAACGTGACGGCCGCAGCGATGTCAGCCGGCGCGGCGAAGCGCCCGAGCGGCGCGAGGCTGCGTTGGAAGTCCGCGCTCTCGCCATTAGCCGGGTTCATTTCGGTATCGGTCGAGCCCGGTTGAACGAGGTTGGCAGTGATGTCTTTCGGGCCCAGTTCCTGAGCCAGCCCGCGTGTGAACGACTGTAGTGCGGACTTGGTCATGTAGTAGACCGTTCCCGCTGCGCCCACGATGCGATCAGCTCCGGCGGAGCCGATCGTGATGATCCGACCGCCCGCTTTGAGGTGAGGGATGGCTGCCTGCGTCGCGAGAATGGGACCGCGGACGTTGACCGCAAGGAGAGCGTCGATGTCCGCCAGGTCGAAGTCGGCGATCGTGTTGTAGCGAGCGATGGCAGCGTTGTTGACGAGAATGTCGAGCCCACCCAGCGCGCCAACGGCCTCATCGACCGATTGCCTGATGGCGGCCGGATCGGCAATGTCGGCTTTGATCGCGACACCGCGGCGGCCTAGCTTCTCGATTGACGCCACGACTGCCTGCGCGCGCTCGGCTGAGTTCTGAAACGTTAGCGCAACGTCCGCGCCTTCTTCTGCAAGCGCAAGTGCGATCGCGGCGCCGATGCCCCGGGAGCCGCCGGTGACCAATGCCCGTTTTCCGACTAGATTGTTGTTCATTGTCCGCCTTTTATGTAGTGATCGATGCATAAATGGTAAAATCGGCGGCACAGACAGTCAAGATATTTGTGTAGTGATCGATGCAAAAAAAATCAGAGAAATCTCCGAGCACCGTTGGACGCCCACTTCGTGGCCGCGGCAGGCCACGCGCTTTCGATCGCGAGGCTGCATTGGCGCAAGCCATGAGACTTTTCTGGATCAAGGGTTATGAGGCGACCTCAATCGCAGACCTGACCAATGCGCTCGGCGTCGGCCCGACCAGCCTCTATGCCGCTTTCGGATCGAAAGACGAGCTATATGCCGAAGCGATGCGGTTTTACTCGGAGACCTACGAGCATCTGGTGCTGGGAAGCTTTCGCAAGGCGGTCACAGCACGCGAAGCGGCGTTCACCTATCTGTGGGACTCAGCCGCGGCGATGACTGGGGCAGATTGCGGTCTGCCGCACGGCTGCATGGTCACACTGGGGACCGTCGGAAGCGACGGCCATGCCGAGCTCGGCGACTTGATGCGGGCCGCGCGAGGTGGAGCGTTTGATGTGCTCGTGTCGCGCCTGGAAAGGGCCGTTGCCGAGGGTGAGTTGCCGGAATCCGTGGATATAGTGAAACTCGCGAGGTTCCTGCAAACAGTTCAAAGCGGTATGGCGATCCGGGCGCGGGACGGCGCCGAAAGAGCAGAACTCCAGGCCGTCGCTGAGATGACGATGGCGGGATGGGAGGCGCTGGTTCGTCACTGCGACACACGTGTAAAGCCTGATTAACAGATTGATTCGGGCAGCGAAGTATTTTCGCTGGGCTTGAAAACCGGCTTCGCTTTGCGTCAAGGTGTTTTCGGGCGCGCAGAATTTCGCTATTCCGGCTTCTTTCGACTGGAACGGAAACGTGCTTTAGAGGCACGCTCGCGCGTATCGGTCATTCGACCGATACCTCAGCGATCAGTCGGCTGCCATGATGCCGTTGGAGCCGCGGCGACACAACACGCTACTGACTCGCATCGGAGAATGAAATGAATGACAACGATATTCCGCTTGCCAACGGCAAGGTGCAGTACAAGACGCTATTGCGCGAGGAAGGGTGCTCGATCCTGCAAACGACGGTTCAAGCCGGCGGTGAAACGCAATGGCATCACCACACGAATGTCAGTGACCGGTTTCTCGTGATCCGGGGCGTCTTGACCGTCGAGTTGAATATCGACGGTCAGGTTCAGAGCACCGAGGTGCGCGAATTTTACTCGGTTGATCCGGGCACCGTTCACCACGTCAAGAACGAGACGAATGAGGATGTCGTCTATCTCACGGTCCAGGCGGGCGGCGTCCCGGACATTGTGCTGGCCGGATCGTCTCGCTGAGGGCAGGGCAACGCCATGCAGCTAGATCAGGCCCATCGTCGACGCCTTGAGTGTTGCTGCCGCGCGTGTCGAACACTCGAGCTTGCGAAACACGCTCTCGACGTGGGTGCGCACCGTGCTCGGACTCATCGTCAATTCCTGCGCGGCTTGCTTGTTGCTCGCACCTCGCGAGATCGCACGCAGGACGTCGATCTCTCTCGCAGACAGACGCGGACCATGTGACACACTTCTTGCCGCGCGCCCTGCGACGGGGACCCGTTCCGCCACCAGCGCGTCCACCACCTCGCGGCATAGCCGGCCATTGGCAGCCTCGTCTTGCAGCACGTGTGCGGCCGCCTCATCGGTCAGCGCGGCGCGCCACGGGCGCGGCGAACGCAACGCAACCCATGCCACCGACGCAGCCAGCACACGAGCCTCCAACGTCAATGCCGGGTCGCGCACGCCGCGAAAATACCCCGAGCCGTCTTGCCGCTCGTACGCATGGGACGCAAGCACGGTGGCTTCGCCGAGCGAGCCGGTTTGCTTGCCGGCGCGTTCCGTCCAGTAGGGCACCAGCCGCACCTTTTCCCAGGCGCTCGGCGACAAGCGAGTAGGTAGGTTCCACACTTCGTTGGGCACGGCGGCCCTGCCGATGCCATGAATCAATCCAGCCCGATAGACAAGCGCGCCTGCTGCGTCATTCGACGCGAATCGTGCGTAGCATTCGGCGGCCGTCATTGCGACCGCACGTGAAAAGCCTGTCATCCACGGCAATTTCAGATCGATGATGTCGGCGATCAATTCCGCCGACGTAGTCCGTTGCATATCGGCTGTCGCGAGCACGACGTCAAAATCATCCAGCGCCTGGCGCTCCAGTTCCGTCAGCCAACTGCCGGCGTGGCGTGTCGCGACTGCGACGAGGCTCTCCGGATACCGCGCGCCGGAGCGTTGTTCGATCAGCGCAAGCGCCGCTTCGACTCCATATGTGCGGCTGAACACCTCCAGGTCGCCAGCAAGCGCGACGACGAGTACGGATATCGGCACCGCCTCGCGGGCGAGTTGTGCGGGCACGCCGCTGCCGTCCCAGGTTTCGAAAATGTGGCGCAGCGCCGTTTCGGTCCCACTCGAAAGCCCCATTATTCGCGCGACCTCGCCGGATACTTCGCAGTGAGTTTGCGCGAGAGGCATCATCGCGGCGCCGACGCCGCCAATCGTCTCCGCGATGCCGGGCCTGCTCTCGAGCATCGCGGTCCGGACCGCGATGTCGTCGCCGAACACTGTTGCGAACCCTGCCGCGTTTGCCGTGCAACCCGACCAACGTAGCAGCGACACCTCGCGGACCGCGTCGCAGGCCGAGGCCTCGAGTCCGGCCGCTTGTGCGAGCCGTACTGCCAGCCAACCCGTGCGCAACGAATGATCGGTCGGCTGTCCCATGCTCAGATCGCCGATGAAAGCGAGGGCTCTTACCGCATCGAAAATGCGCAGCGTGGCGTGGCTGGTCTGAAGGTCGAACATCGGATGGGATAGGGTACGTCGCCGGAATGGGCTAACAATCATACGCGACGGTTAGAAGCGCTGCACCGCAGTGCCTGGTGGATCGGAGGTGATGAAGTGTGCGCGCCGTCGAATAGTTGATTTGACATAAGATAAATTATCAACAAATCGCATGTCAGAGCTTTTTTGAAATATCCGCCCGCAGCCGCGAACTGGCCACCTCAATTTCCCAAAAACCGGTCATTTCCCAAAGCCACTCCAGGCACTAATCTGACATCACCCATTCAACCCTGAAGGAACCGACGATGAAGCTCATGCATGTCGATGCCAGCGCGAAACGCGAGCGTTCGAACTCGCGGGCGTTGAGCCGTTTTTTTGTGGAACGTCTGCGCGCCGGGCACCCGGACCTGGAAGTCGATTATCTCGATGTCTCCGTCGATACGCCGTCGCACGTCGACGAAGCGTTCGCGATCGCAATCTACGCGGCGCCGCACGAGCGCACGCCGGCCATGAAGGCGCGGCTCGCGGCGTCGGATGCGCTCTGCCAGCGCGTGCTCGCCGCCGATGCGCTCGTGTTCGCGATGCCCATGTACAACTGGTCGATGCCGTCCGCATTCAAGACGTTCGTCGACGCGATTTCGCGCGCCGGCGTTACCTATAAGCATGGCGACGACGGCCGCATCGTCGGCCAGCTCGCGGGCAAGAAAGTGCTGTTCATCACGAGCCGCGGCGCGGACTTGCGGCCGGGCTCGCCGTACGCGTCGATGGACGCGCTCACGCCCGCGCTCAAAGCCGCGTTCGGATTTCTCGGCGTCGCGGCGCCGGCTTTCGTCGACGCGCAGCCGTTGCAGTTCGCGAATCAGGAAGCACGAGCCGAAGCGCTCGAACGCGCACGCGACGAATTATCGGCGGTGGCGGCTAGCTGGGCCAATTCGGCAAACGCGGCTTCGCATGCGAATAACGCAGACGCCGCACAACATGAAGACGCAGACTCGGAGATGACGCAATGAAACTACACACCCTGATTGCCGCGGCAACGCTCGCCGGTTTCGGCATGCTCGCCACTTCACAACCCGCGCTTGCCGCCGACTCAACCGGCCAAGCCGCCGCCGCTGCCGAGACCATCACGCCCGCCTTCGCCGAAGCGATCGCCAACGTGCCCGGCAAAAAAATGACTGCGCTGGTGGTCGATTACGCGCCAGGCGGCAAGTCGTCGCCGCATCGGCACGGAAAGGCTTTCGTGGTCGCGTATGTGTTGTCGGGCGCGATTCGCAGCGGCGTCGACGGCAAAGAAGCGCAGGTGTTCCATGCGGGTGAGCACTGGATCGAGAAGCCGGGCGCGCATCACACCGTCAGCGAAAATGCGAGCGATACCGAGCCGGCCCGCCTCCTCGCCATTTTCGTGGCGGACACAAACGACAACAAGCTCGTCACATTCGACCACAAGAAATAAGCTACAAATAAGCCGCAAAATAAGCGCCAACCGCGCAACACCCCTGCCGCACGCGCTTCGTTCTAGAACTTCGGATGACATTCGAAGTTCAGAGAAGACGCGTGCGTCGTCAGCATCGCCACCCCGCTCACCGATTCTTCCTTGACACTGCTTTGCATGCCGAGGCGCTCGCAATAATCGCGCGCTTCGTTCAGCGCCTCGCCGTGTGCGCGGGCCCATGCCATGCGCCCGCCCGTCGCGCTCGCGGCGACCGTATACGTGCCGGGTTTATCGGTTGCGACGACATGCGTCGACGATGCGCAGCCGGCAAGCGCGCCGCCTGTCGCGAGCGCTGCGAGAGCGACGCGCGCCCAATCGCGTAGCTTATTCAACATGATGTACCTGAGTTTGCTGATCGTTGCGTGATCCGCCGACGGAGTCGTCGCGGATCGGTTAGATGGTTTTTCCGCGAATCGAATTATCCTGAATCTGCCACTCGAGATCAGCCTCATGGGTCGAAAACACTGTTGCCTTCGCCCGAACAATCCGCGTGCGCTTACTGACCGCGGCCTCGACGCATTGGCGCGCGCGGACTGTTTAAAGCACTTCCCGAAACGTGGCCGAGCGACTAGTCTGTAACGGCATCTTCTGAACCATCCGGACAATGAACTGGAGGAGACATCGATGGAACTCGAAGCACGTACCATGAAACGTGTGACGGTTCGGCTCGTGCCGTTCCTGATCGTCTGCTATTTCATCGCCTATCTGGACCGCGTGAACGTCGGCTTCGCCGCGCTGCAGATGAACAAGGCGCTCGGCCTTTCCGCGAGTGCATTCGGTTTCGGCGCGGGGATTTTCTTTATCGCGTACTTCTTTTTCGAAGTGCCGTCCAACCTGCTGCTCGAGAAATTCGGCGCGCGTCGCTGGATCGCGAGAATCATGTTTACGTGGGGCCTGCTCGCCGGCGCGATGGCGTATATCCCACATATCGCGCAATACACGGGCTTTTCGGCGGCGCATGTTTTTTACGGCTTGCGCGTTCTGCTCGGCGTGGCTGAAGCGGGCTTCTTTCCCGGCGTCATCTTCCTGCTCACATTGTGGTTTCCGGCCGCCTATCGCGGCCGCGTGGTCGGCTATTTCATGGCGGCGATTCCGTTATCGACGGTGATAGGCGGTCCCATTTCAGGCGCCCTGCTCTCCATGGATGGCTTCGGCGGGCTCGCCGGCTGGCAATGGGTTTATCTGATCGAAGCGGCGCCCGCGCTGCTGCTCGCGTTCGCGGTCTGGTTCTACCTGACCGACAAGCCGGCCGACGCAACCTGGCTTGCCGACGACGAACGCGAATGGCTCGTCGCGCGTCAGAAGCAGGAGCGCGAACATCGCGAGGCCGCGCATGCATTCAGCGTGAAGGAAGCGCTTTTCAATCGGAAGGTGCTTGCCATCGCGCTTATCTACTTCGGTGCAAACGCAACGAATTATGGTTTGAGCTTTTTCCTGCCGCAGATCGTGAAGTCGTTCGGCTTGACCAACTTGCAGACGGGCTTCGTGACGTCGTTGCCGTATATCGTCGGCGTGATCAGCATGGTCTATTGGGGACGTCATTCGGACCGCAAGCTCGAACGCAAACGCCATGTCGCTTTCGCGCTGACGGTGGCCGCGGTTGGCATCGCGGCGTCGGCGGGGCTCGATAATCCGGTGCAAAAAATGATCGCGCTGTCGATCGCCGGCTTCGGCATTTTCGGCTGCCTGCCCGTTATCTGGACGCTGCCGGCCGCGTTCCTCTCGGGCGCGGCAGCGGCGGGCGGCATCGCCGCGATCAATTCGCTCGGCAACCTCGCGGGCTTCTTCGGACCTTACGCGATGGGCTGGATCAAGGACAGCACCGGCGGCTTCGGCGCGGGCCTCCTGTGCCTCGGAGGCGCTGGACTCGTCGGCGCGGCGGCCGCGCTGCTGCTGCATCACGATACGGCGCTGGAGACGTCGGCGGGCGGGGCGCAGCGGGAAGCGCCGGGGCGGCCAGGCGTGGCGGAATATTAGGCGACGCTCACGTGGCTTGCGCCGACAGTCACGTCGACATTCGCGTCGGGATTCACTCCGACCCGCCCGCTCCGCTCGGCTGACCTTCGACGCTCACCGCGTCCGGCGGCATCACGTCGTCGGGTGTGGGCGTCGGTGCCGACGCCGCTGTGCCGGCGCCGCGCGCTTCGCCGTGGACCGGCTCATTCAGAAGCGCCGCACCTGAAGCCGCGCCAGGCGCCGTCAGCAACGGCGGCAGCGCCCGCGTGTCTTCGCTCGCCGCCGCGGCTGCCGAAGCAGCAGCCGACGCAGCCGCCCCCGCCTCCGACGAAACAACCTCAACCGGCGCGCGCCGCGTCGTATTCCGCGCAGTCACCGCCGCATCCGGCTTGACCGTCGGCGCCGTCGACGGAAACAGTTGCTGGAACCACGCCCGCAACCGCTCCGAACGCTCGGCGAACCAGCCAGGCTGGTGCTCGGTGTCGAATTTGACGCGCGTGTCGACGAGCTTCGAGCGCTGCGCGCGCTGGAAAAAATCGCCGACGATCGGCAGCGCGCTATGCGCCCCCTGCCCCCAGTAATCGCTGCGCAAGGTCACGCGGCTGTCGTTGAAACCGACCCACGCGCCGGCCACGAGTTGCGGATGGATCAGGATGAACCAGCCGTCCGCGTTGCCCTGCGTCGTGCCGGTCTTGGCGGCGACGTCGCCGCGCACGCCGAAGCGTCCGCGTATCGCCGATCCCGTGCCGCGATTGACGACGTCGCGCATCACGTCGACGAGCGTGCGCGCCGCATCGGCGGACAGTTCCTGCTGCGGCGGCGTCGGCGCGAAGTCGGCCAGCACCTCGCCGTTGCGGTCCTCGATACGCGTGACCATCACCGGCTCGACGTATCCGCCGAGGTTGGCGATCGTGCCGTATGCCGAGACCATTTCCTTCAGCGTGACCGGGCTCGTGCCCAATGCGAGCGACGGCACCGCCTCGAGCGGGCTGTCGCGCACGCCCATCGCGCGGGCGAGCCGCGCGACCTTGTTCGGACCGACTGTCTGCATCAGTTGCGCGGTGATGCGGTTGCGCGAATACGCGAGGCCGTCGCGCAGCGTGATGGGCCGCTCGCTCGGTTCGTCCTCGTCGCCCGGACGCCAGACTTCGCCGCCCGCGAGTTGAATTTCGACGGGCTGATCGAGCAAGGTATCAGACGGTTTCGCGCCCGCCTCGAAGGCCGCCGCGTAGACGAACGGCTTGAACGTCGAGCCCGGCTGACGCCGTGCCTGCTGGACGTGATCGAACGGGTCCTGGCTGAAATCGCGGCTGCCGACCCACGCGCGGATCTGGCCGTTGCGCGGGTCCATCGCGAGAAAATCGGCCTGCACGCGCGTTTTCGATTCGCATACCGACTGCACGAGGCCGCGGTTCGCCGACACGCGCTTGAGCGCGTCGTCGTCGGAGAGGCCCGTGTCTTTCGCGGCGCGATAGTCGGGCGTTTCGCGCAGGAACGTCGCGAGCAGATCCTTGCCGTTCGAACAACCGGCACGGCTGCCCCACGCCGCATTCGCGATGCCCTGCAACTGGTTGCCCTGCAAAATGACCGCCTGCGTGGCCATCGTCTGCAGACGCGAATCGATCGTGGTGCGCACCACGAGGCCGTCGGAGTAAAGGTTGTAGTCGTTGCGGTCCGCCCACGCCGCAAGCCATTTGCGCAGTTGCTGCGCGAAGTGCGGCGCGGGTCCGGGCGGCTCGGTCTGCCGCTCGAAGTCGATGCGCAACGGCTTTTTACTGAACGTCTGATACGCGGCGGGCGTGAGCTTGCCGAACTTCACCATCTGCGCGAGCACGGTATTGCGCCGCTGCAATGCGCGCTCCGGATTGAGCACCGGGTTGTAATAGCTGTTGCCCTTCAGCATGCCCGCGAGCGTCGCGCTTTCGAGCACGTTCAGCTCCGACGCCGACTTGTCGAAGTACGTGCGCGCGGCCATCTCGATGCCGTACGCGTTGTACAGAAACGGCACGGTGTTCAGGTAGGTTTCGAGGATCTCGTCCTTCGTATAGAGCGCTTCGATCTTGAAGGCCGTGATCGCTTCCTTGAGCTTGCGCGTGAGCGTCGGCGCGCGGCCGATTTCGTCGGGATAAAGATTGCGCGCGAGTTGCTGCGTGATGGTCGAGCCGCCCTGCCGGTCGCCGGAAAACGTATGCAGCGCGGCCGATGCCGTGCGCCGCCAGTCGAGCCCGAAATGCTGATAGAAGCGATGATCCTCGGTAGCGATCAGCGCATTGACCACGTTCGGCGAGATGTCCTTCAGCTTGACCCACTCGCGGTTGGACGGCTTGAACTCGGCGAGCAGTTTGCCGTCCGCGGAGAGAATGCGCGCCGGCTGCTCGATCTTCGCCTTGCGAATATCGCCGATGCCCGGTGTGAACGGAATCAGGACCAGCACATACAGCACGAACAGCAGCGGAAGCGCCGCGCACGCCTTGAGCACCCCGCGGCGCGTCGGATGGCGCAGATGCCACAGCGCCGCGGCCACGAGCGGGTTCACGCGGGTCAGACCTCGGTCGAGTGTCTCCAGAATCAGGGGAATAAGGCGCTTCACGCTGGCTACCGTCTGCGGGAAAAGGCTGAATCCTACCAAGATGTGCGGGTTGGGCTGATTTTTGCCCGTGCAGCCGTGGGACGGCGGTGGCTTTATTGCAGCTTTGTTGCGGGTTTGTTGCAGCTTTGTTGTGCGTTTGTTGCTGCTTTGCCGGTGCTTTTCGGCGGCTTTGCCGGTTCTCGCCGCGGCTCGCCGCTCGTTTGTTGCTCGCTCGCCGCTCGTGTGCCGCTCGTCCGCTGCCTGTTTGCCGCTCCCCGCAGCCGATCCCGCGCGCCGCGCCAGCAGCCGCGCGGGCCACTATAATGTCGCCAATTCCGACAAGAGGTGCTTCATGATCATCAAACCGCGCGTGCGTGGCTTCATCTGCGTAACCACCCATCCGACGGGCTGCGAGGCCAACGTCAAGGAACAGATCGACTACGTCAAGGCACGCGGTCCCATTGCGAACGGCCCGAAGAAGGTGCTCGTGATCGGCGCATCCACGGGCTACGGACTGGCCGCGCGCATCAGCGCGGCGTTCGGCTGCGGCGCGGACACGCTCGGCGTGTTTTTCGAGCGCGGCGGCAGCGAATCGAAGGCCGGCACGGCAGGCTGGTACAACAGCGCGGCGTTCGAGAAGTTCGCCGCCGCCGAGGGCCTCTACGCGACGAGCATCAACGGCGACGCGTTTTCCGACGAAGTGAAGGCGCGCACCATCGAAGTCATCAAGCGCGATCTCGGCCAGGTCGACCTCGTGGTCTACAGCCTCGCCGCGCCCAAGCGCACGCATCCGAAAACCGGCGAGGTGTTCACGTCCACGCTCAAGCCGGTCGGCAAGGCAGTCACGCTGCGCGGCATCGATACCGACAAGGAAGTGATCAAGGAAACCGTGCTCGAACCCGCCACGCAAACCGAAATCGACCACACGGTCGCGGTGATGGGCGGCGAAGACTGGCAAATGTGGATCGACGCGCTGCTCGAAGCGGGCGTGCTCGCGGACGGCGCGAAGACCACCGCGTTCACCTACCTCGGCGAGAAGATCACGCACGACATTTACTGGAACGGCTCGATCGGCGCGGCCAAGAAGGACCTCGATCAGAAGGTGCTCGATATCCGCGCGAAGCTCGCGGCCAAAGGCGGCGACGCGCGCGTGTCGGTGCTGAAGGCGGTCGTCACGCAGGCGAGTTCCGCGATTCCGATGATGCCGCTCTATCTGTCGCTGCTCTTCAAGGTGATGAAGGAGAAAGGCACGCACGAAGGCTGTATCGAGCAGGTTTATGGCCTATACAAGGACAGCTTGTACGGCGCGGCGCCGCATATCGACGAAGAAGGCCGTTTGCGCGCGGACTACAAGGAACTGGACCCGGAAGTGCAGCAACGCGTGGAAGCGCTGTGGGGCCAGGTGACGAACGACACGATCTACGAACTCACGGATTTCGCCGGCTATAAGACCGATTTCCTGCGGTTGTTCGGCTTCGAGATCGCGGGCGTCGACTATGAGGCCGACGTGAATCCCGACGTGCAGATTCCGCGGCTTGTTCAGGTCTGAGTTTTTGCGGGTTTTAGCCGCGTTTTGAGAATGCGGGGCCGTTGCGCCCCGCATTGTTTGTCTCGTTTGCTTCCTCCTCTGCTTTTTCTCCCCCTCGCTCGCTGATGCTGTCGCGCTTACGGCGTGCCGTTGCGGCAGTACTCGCGATACGCATCGCGCGACGCAAGGCGCGTCATATAAGTGTCGACCGCGGGCAGATCGTCGCGTGCAATTGGGGTTTCGAGCCAACGGTTGATCGATAGCGCGATCGGAATGTCCGCGAGCGAGAAGGCGTCGCCCGCGATGAACGCGCCGGTGCGCTGCAATTGTCCTTCGACGATTGCCATGTGCTTCGCCCAGTTCGCGCGCGACGCCTCGATCTGCTGCGCATCGCGATGAGCCGGCGATTGCCGCACGAGCGCGAGAAACGCGTAGCTCCACGAGCGGTTCAATTCGCTTGCCTGCCAGTCGATCCACTGGTCGCAGCGCGCGCGTTCGCGCGGGTCGGCCGGATAAAGCCACTCGCCGCCATAGCGCCCCGCGAGATAGCGGATGATCGAGTTCGACTCCCATAGAACGAAGTCGCCGTCCCTGATGACGGGAACCATCGCGTTCGGATTCAGCGCGAGAAATTCGGGGACGTTGGTTGGACGGAACCCCGCGCCCCAATCTTCCCGTTCGAACGCGAGGCCGAGTTCCGCGCAGGTCCACAGCACCTTGCGCACGTTGATGGAGGTAGGTTTGCCGAGAATCTGCAGCATGGGGCGTGGATGCGGTGGTGGAAGGAACCGTTACGTTAGCGCGTTGGCGGATTTTCCGCTGGGGCGCGGCGGGTGCCTGCGCGGTTGGGCGCGTTGCTTGCCGGGCGCCTCGTTACCGGCTCTTGCTGCTTGCTTGCCGCGCGCCTCGCGCTCGTGTCCGGTTTTGTGCCAACGGGGCGAGTGGGCCGCCGTTAAACCAGCGCCCGAACAAAGCGCCGCCCCGCGTGCGCCAGGGTACGCCCGGGAATTGCCGCTGATGAATTCTGCGTGATATTGTTAATCCATGCGGAGGACGGCCGCACGCCGCCTCCCCCGGAAAGCAATTTACCGCAGCGAGCGTCGCCATGAGTGATGTACGCCACCATCTGAGTCCGCGGGACCGTCTGGAGCTGTTGTGCTGGCTCACATGCGGCAGCCTCGGCGCTTACTACCTCAACGAGGACTGGCCCGACGCGGCGTTCCACGTGCAGGCCGCCCACAAATGGCTCGACCGGCGCGCGCGCGAGGCCGACTGGCTCGCCATCGCCAAGCTGTCGGCCACCGCGCTGGAAATCGCCCGCCGGCACGCGCGCTTCGTCGACACCGACTGGGCCCGCGACGCCGTCGAGGAAATTCTCGACACCGACGAACTCGATCCGCAAGCGCGGCTCGTCCGGCAGGTTCTCGCGGACTGCGAGAAGGCGCTGGCGGACCGGCGGACGGCGGACTGATTGGTATCGAGAGGGCAAGCTGGCGCCGCCGCGCGTTTTTTGCCCGCAAGTCTAAAAACGAACGTTTCGCACGAATCCCGACGCCGAACTCTGGCGGTGCGGGAAGCCGTTTCAGCAGCAAGTCCGCATCTCGCGCTTCGCCCTGCTCGCCATCTCTTCAAACCCGCGAAAACACCTGCGCGACACGCCTTCCCTCCCGCGTCCCCTCCGTAAAAAACACCCGCCCAAACCACCTCGCCTCCCTCTCCCCAGCCGCTAAAATACCGGGCACATCGCGCGTCGCGCTTCCCTCTCCCGGTCGAACATCTTGAAACGCAAAATGCCGGCGCTGAACGCGCTCAAAGCCTTCGAAGTGGCTGGCCGCACCGGCAGCTTCACGCGCGCCGCGGAATTGCTGAACGTCACGCAAAGCGCCGTGAGCCGGCAAGTGCGTCAACTCGAGGCGCAAATCGGCGAGACGCTGCTGCAACGCCATCATCACCATCTCGAACTGTCGGCGGCCGGGCGCGTGCTGTTGCAGGCGCTGCAGCAATCGTTCGACCGTATCGAACTGACGGTGCGCAGCCTGCAGGAGAAAACGCATCGTAACCGGCTGCGCATCAACGCACCGCCCACCTTCACGAGCCGCTGGCTGATGCCGCGTCTCGGCCGGCTGCGCGACGCGCACCCGCATCTCGAACTGAGCCTGTCGACGCGCATCGACGACAAGCTCGCGGAATCCGGCGTGCTCGATTGCGCGATACGCTTCGGCAACGGCGAGTGGGAAGGTTTCGACAATCGTCTGTTGATGAACGAGCGGCACGTCGCCGTCTGCGCGCCCGCGCTGCTCGCGCGCCAGGCGGGGCGCGCGTCGATCGATCTGAACGAATTCACGCTGCTGCACGTATTGGCGAGCGCGGATCAGCGTTACCTGACCTGGCAACACTGGCTGAAGGCGGCCGGAATCGACAATGTGGATACGCGCGGCGGCTATGAATTCGATCTGCTCGACCACGCGATTCGTGCCGCCATCGACGGCCTCGGTGTGACGATCGCCGACCGTCACATGGTCGCGCGTGAACTCGCCGACGGGCAACTGGTGCAGGTGCTGAACGTGCACGTCGACGGCCATCAGTCGTACTGGCTTGTGACGCGCGCCGGGCAGGAGGAATTGCCGCACGTCGCGCTGTTTCGCGACTGGCTGCAACAGGAAATGTGGTTGGGCGAGCGGTCTTTCGAGGGCTCGGAGGCGATGCCGCTCGGCGACGTCTAACGTGTAGTGAAACGCGCGGCGTCAACCGCGTTTGTTTTTCACAGAGTGCCGATAAAAAACGCGCCGATCGCATTGCATCGGCGCGCTGTCCTCGTCAGCTTCAACACAACGCCAACACCCCTCAAGCGGCGCTAGCCCACTCCGCCACCTCAGCCTCGCGCGCGCCCTGCGCGGCGGCGTCTTCGAGAATCATGTCGGCTCCCTTCTCCGCGACCATCATCGTCGGCGCATTGATGTTGCCGGATGTGATGTTCGGGAAAATCGACGCATCGACGACGCGCAAGCCCGCCATGCCGTGCACGCGCAAACGCGCATCCACCACCGACGTCCGCGGATCGTCGCCCATCGCGCACGAGCCGCACAGGTGATAGATCGAGCCGGACTGCTCGCGGAAATATTGCAGGAAGTCTTCGCGCGACGCGACCTGCGGCCCCGGCGAGATTTCCTCGACTGTGATCTCCTTCAGTGCCGGCGAGCCCATGATCTTGCGCACGAGTTCGCAACCCTGGATCACCTCGTCGATGTCCTTCTGCGTGCTGAGCGCGTTCAGGCGAATCTTCGCGGCGTCGGCCGCGCGATTCGACGCGATTTCGATCGAGCCGCGGCTCGTCGGCCGGCAAGGGTTGAATGCGAGCAGGAAACCCGAGTACGGCTCCGGTTCGAGGTTCGCCTTGCTGCTCTTCGGAATCCGGTACGACAGCGGATTGAAGTAAAGCTGCAGGTTTGGCTGCGCCTCGCGTTCACTGCCTTTGAAAAAACCGCCCGACTGATTCACGCTCATTGCAAGCGGCCCCTTGCGCGTGAGCAGATATTGCAGCCCGAGCTTGAGCTTGCCGAGAAGCGGCCGCATTTCGTCGTTGAGCGTTTTGACGTTCGCGCGGTAGTAGAAGCTCACGCACAAATGGTCCTGCAAATTGCGGCCGACGGCGGGCAACTCATTGACGGTGGCGATGCCGTGTTTCGTGAGCAGCGCACTGTCGCCGACGCCGGACAGTTGCAGGAGCTTCGGCGAATCGACCGCGCCCGCGCACAAGATCACCTCGCGATTCGCCATGAAACGCCGCACGACACCCTCCTGCGTGACGCTCACGCCAATCGCGCGCCGCTCGCCGTCGAACAGCACACGATCGACCAGCACGTTGTGCTCGATCGTGAGATTTTTCCGCGCGAGCGCCGGATGCAGATACTCGAAGCTGCTCGACGAGCGCTGACCATTGCGCGTGTTCACATCGTAGATACCGGCGCCTTCGAATTGCGCGCCGTTGAAGTCGTCGCTGCGCTGATAGCCGGCCTGATCGCAGCCCTTCAGAAAGACGTGGCAAATCGGATGCACGGCGTCTTTCATCGGCGAGATGCGGATCGGCCCATCGGCGCCGTGATATTTCGTATTGCCAAGCGGATGCGATTCGAGCTTGCGGAAATACGGTAGCACGTCGCGAAACGCCCAGCCGGAGTTGCCCGCTGCCGCCCAATCGTCGAAATCGCTCGCTTGCCCGCGCACGTAAATCATCGCGTTGATGGAGCCGGAGCCCCCCTGCACCTTGCCTCGCGGACAGTAAATAGGCCGGTTATCCAGCGCTTTTTCCGGCTCGCTGTAATACATCCAGTTATAGGTTTCGTTGTAGTAGGTCTTCGTAAAGCCCACTGGAATCCTGAACCAGAACGAACTGTCCTTGCCGCCCGCCTCGAGCAGCAGCACCGAATATTGGCCCGACGCCGACAGGCGATTAGCGAGAATGCAGCCCGCCGAACCCGCGCCGACGATGATGTAATCGTAGTTCATGCTCTAACCCCTGGCCGGCGCGAGATCTTTCACGTCGGCAGGTTGTGCGGCCATTTGCAGATGCAGACGCTCGCCTGTGTACGGCGTGTGCTGTGCGACGACTTCCATATTCAGCTCGACGCCAAGCCCAGGTTCGCGCGACGGAATGATGTAGCCGTCTTCCCATTGAATCGGCTTCTTCAAAACCGCCGCATGAAAACCGTCCCACGTGCCGATGCTTTCCTGAATCAGGAAGTTCGGCGTGCATGTCGCCAATTGAATGCTTGCGGCCGCACCGATCGGACCGTTGTACAGATGCGGCGCGATCTGCGCGTAATACACCTCGGCGAGCGCGGCCACTTTCTTCGCTTCGAGCAGACCGCCCACGCGCGCCACGTTCAATTGCAGAATCGATGCAGCGCCCGCTTGCAGCAGCCTGAAAAATTCGTACTTCGTAGTCAGCCGCTCGCCGGCTGCAATCGGAATGCTCGTGTGCCGCGAGACTTGCGCCATCGCGTCTTCCTGGCCGGGCGGCACGGGTTCCTCGAACCATAGCGGATCGTATTTTTCGAGGCGCTTCGCAAGCCGGATTGCCGATGAAGGCACCATCTGTCCATGCGTGCCGAACAGCAGATCGGCCTTGCTGCCCACCGCGTCACGCACGCGGCGGCAGAATGTCTCGCAGCGGTCGAGTACTTCCATCGACAGTTGATGCCCCGAGTACGCTGTGTACGGCCCGGCCGGATCGAACTTCACCGCGGTAAAGCCGCGCTTCACATTCCCGGCGGCGCATTCGGCGGCAAGGTCGGGATCGTCGTAGTCGTATTCGCCGCGGCTGTTCTTCGGGTACAGGTACGTGTATGAGCGCAGACGCTGATTCACCATGCCGCCGAGCAATTCGTAAACCGGCTTGCCTGCCGCCTTGCCGATGATGTCCCAGCACGCCATTTCGAGGCCGCTCACCACGCCCATCATCGTCAGATCGGGACGTTGCGTGAAGCCGCTCGAATAGGCTTCGCGCCACAAGCGCTCAATATGATGCGGGTCCTTGTCGAGCAGATAGCGCGCAAACACATCGTCGACGATATGCGTCATTGCTTTCGGATGAAACGTCGCCGAATAGATTTCGCCGACGCCTTCAATACCGCAGTCGGTTTTCAGCTTGACGAAGATCCAGTACATGCCGCCCACGTGCGGCGGCGGTACGGCAACGATATGCGTTTCGAGGGAGACAACTTTCATTTACGCAACCTCTTTCCTGTTAAGCATGTTTCTCAACGCGAGCCCCGCAAAACCGCCGAGCGCCGCCATCCCGGCCACATAGCCGAAATACAGCTGATAGCCGAATACGCCGGGGAACGTCTGTGTCAGATAACCGTTGATGAGCGGCAGAAATACGTCGGGCGAATAACCGAGTACGGAGATGAGGCCGATGGCGAGGCCCATCGTCGAAACGGGGATGTTGCAGCGGTCCAGCAGCGACCAGTAAAGCCCGCGAATCGCATAGGTCAGAATGCCGATGAACAGCACGAGGAACACCAGCAATACGTGGCTCGCAATGCGCGGTGCGGCCATCAGTCCGAGCAGCGACAGCGCGGCGAGGAACAGCGCGATGACCAGCACCGATACCTTCGAGTAACGGTCGCCGAGAAAGCCGCCGCCGATGCCGCCAATCGGCCGCATCCACAGTTTGAGCGTGGTGATCGTGCCGGCCATGACGACGGTCAGGCCGATTTCGCCTTCGTGCAGATAGGCGGAAAAGCTATACGTCGCCCAGAACACCTGGTAGCCGCAGAACACGATCGCCGCGACGAGCCACAACTCCGGAATCTTTGCGAGCGTGGCGAGATCGGCGAGCACGTTGTTGCGCCGGCGCGCAGCGCGATTGGCGGCGGCCTCGCGCGCGCCCTGCTCGCCTTGCGGGTCTTTGACAAGAACGAGCACCACACCGAGCGCAATGCACAAGAACGCGTACATGTAGACGACCATTCTGAAACCCGCGGCGACGGACTCGCCCTTCGTCTGCGTCGCCCATGCGAAGAGCGTGATCGCGACCGTCGCGAGCATCGCCTCGATGAGCCCGCGCCCGCCGTCGAGCAGACCGAAGAAGCGGCCTTGCTCGTCGGCGCCGGCGATCATCGTCACGCGTTTGATGACAGCGGCCCAGAACGTCAGGCCGGTCGACAAGCCCCAGCCGCCGAAGATCAGCATCAGCATCTGAAACGAAGGCGCGGTCGAATACCAGAGCCCGAGCACGCCGGTCGCGATCAGCGAAAAACAGATCAACAGGCGTGGCGCGATGCGGTCCGCGAGCCAGCCGCTCGGCAGATAGCTCAGCAGAAAAATCGTGCCGAGCGACGAATACAGATAGCCGAGTTGGCTATCGGTGATATGAAACACTTCGAGCATCGTCGGCTGATAAACCTGTCGCAGATACAGGATCGGATAGATCGCGCCGGCTGCGAGAACCAGCAACATCAGTTGCGTATAACGGCGCGCTTTGGTGTTTTGCAGCGCGGTTTGCAGGTCGTTTTCGTTTAACGCCAGCGCTGCGGCGTTCGAAGCGGATCGGACGGGTTGAGATGACACGTGAGCCTCCTGAGAGACCCCGCGCCGCATGAGCGGCCCGTGAGTCTCCAATATGTTTTGATGTTTTGTTATGAATGCGCAGCGGTTTTGCTGCGTGTTTGCATCAGTACTTCATGACGACAAGACGCGTCTGCGTGAATTCGAGCATGCCGTGCTTGCCGTCGTCGCCGCCGAGCCCCGAGCGTTTCCAGCCGGCATGAAAGCCCTGATAAGGATCGGCCGGCGTGCGGTTCACATACAGCTCGCCCGCCTCGATGCCGTTGGCGATCTTCATCGCGCTGCGATAGTTCTCGGTGTAAAGCACCGACGACAAACCGAACTGGTGATCGTTGGCCATCTCGAGTGCTTCGTCGAGCGTGCGGTATTTGACGACCGGCATCACGGGGCCGAAGGTCTCTTCCTGCACGATCTCCATGTCCTGCCGGCAGTTCGACAGCAACGTGGCCGGATAGAAGAACCCTTTGCGTTCCGTCGACGCCGGCAGCTTGCCGCCTGTTTCCACCGTCGCGCCTGCTGCAACCGCGCGTGCGACCATCGCGTGAATCGACTGACGCGATGCTTCATTGACGAGCGGACCCATCAGCGACGGCTGTTCGCCGCGGTCGCCGAACTCGACTGCGCTCATGTGGCGCTTGAGCAGCGCGACGAAGCGGTCATGCACGCTTTCCTGCACATAGACACGTTCGATTGCCGTGCAAAGCTGGCCGCAGTGCGTGGTTTTCGATGCGACCAGTTCACGCGCGGCTTTTTCCAGATCGGCGTCGGCTTCGATAATGGCCGGCGTCTTGCCGCCCAATTCGAGCGACGGCTTGGCGATATTCGCCTTGCAGTAATCGAGCACCTTGCGGCCCGCGCCGACGCTGCCCGTCAACGTGATCATGCCGACCTTGGGATGCGTGCACAGCGCCTCGGCGGTCGCATGATCCATCGCGAGAATGTTGACGACGCCTGCGGGCAAACCGGCCTTCTCGACGGCCTTCGCGATTTCGAACGCCGAAGTCGGTGTGTTGTTGCTCGGGCGCACGACGACCGTGTTGCCCGCGATCAGCGCGGGCGCCACCTTGCGCATGAACGTGTAGACCGGGTAGTTGAACGGAATCAGGCACGCGACCACGCCGATCGGCTCGCGATGCAACACGAGGTTTTCGTCGGGCGTATCGCTTGGAATCACTTCGCCTTCGATGCGGCGCGCCCACTCTGCGTGGTAACGCGTGATCTGCGCGGCGTAGATCGCTTCGTTGGTGGCATCGGCGAGACTCTTGCCCGATTCGAGCGCGAGCGCCGCGCCGATGGCCGGCGCGCATTCGGTGAGCGCGTCGGCGAGCTTGTGCAGCCACGCGCCGCGTTCCACCGACGGCAGCTTGCGCCACGCCTTTTGCGCGAGCGCGGCGGCATCGACGGCGGCCACGGCTTCCGCGCGAGTCGCGGCGGTGACGTGCGCAATGAGCGCTTCGGTCGCGGGATTGTGGACGGCGATCAACGCCTGATGCGTGGGTGAACCGGCATCGGCGGCCGGTTCGAGAAAGCGGCCGTTCACATAGTTCCGGTCGAGTCGCATGTTCGTCTCCTTCGTTTTCTTGCCTGCGGAAAACGCATGCCTTGCGTTTCCGTCTTCATGCAAAAGTGCATGGACGGAATTTTTGTCGGCCTGATTACCGGCCACAAGCGAATAATTCGCGGGACAAACATTCGAAAAAATCACGTTTATCCAGGGATGTGCCTCATACGCGAGCCGCATCTCGAATAGCAGAATCCGGGCTTCGCCAAAAAGCAGCGGCCGCGCCGAGTCCTGGCATCAGGCCGCTCATTACCAACGTCTGGAGTTCACGATGATGAGAAAGAACCTGTTCGCCGCGGCTAGTGCCAAGGCCATTGCGGGCGCTATCGCCGCCCTCGCCTCGCTGGCCAGTCCCTGCGCGTTCGCGCAAAGCAGCGTGACGCTGTACGGCGTGCTCGACGAAGGCCTCGACTACACCAACAACGCCGGACGCGGCGCGGTATGGGAAATGGCGAGCGGCTACGCACAAGGCAGCCGCTGGGGCCTGAAGGGCTCGGAAGATCTGGGCGGCGGGACGCAGGCCGTGTTCCAGTTGGAAAACGGCTTCGACATCGATTCGGGGCGGCTCGGCCAGGGCGGCCGCATGTTCGGCCGCCAGGCGTACGTGGGTTTGAGCGACAACCGGTTCGGCACGCTCACGTTCGGACGACAGTACGACTCGGTTGTCGATTACCTCGCGCAGACCACGGCGAACGGCAACTGGGCCGGCTATCTGTTCGCGCATCCGTACGACAACGACAACACCGACAACTCGTTTCGCCTCGGCAACAGCGTGAAATACGCGAGCCCGAATTTCGCGGGCCTGCAGTTCGGCGGCGTCTACAGCTTCAGCAACGACACGAACTTCGCGAACAATCGCGCGTACAGCTTCGGCGCGCAGTACGCGACCGGCGGCCTTCTGATTGCGGCCGCCTATCTGCAGGCGAATAACCCCGGCGTGGGCGCGACCGGCGCAATCACGGCGAACGACGCGAGCTTCATCGCCGGACGCATGCGGATTTTCGGCGGCGGCATCAACTACACGTTCGGCTCGGCCACCGCCGGTTTCGCTTATACGAACTCCAGCTACAGGAGCCCAACGGGCAACGGCTATATCGGCGTGCCGCTCGCGGCGGCGGGCGTGACGTTGAACACGCTGAAGTACCAGAATTTCGAAGTGAACGGCAAATACCAGTTCACGCCCGCGTTCTTCGTCGGTGCGCAGTACGTGTACACGATGGAGAATTACGACGCGTCGTCAGGAGGCGTGAAGCCGAAGATTCATTCGGCCGGTCTGATGGCGGACTACAACCTGTCCAAACGCACGGACGTTTACTTGCAGGGCGTGTATCAGAAGGTCACGGGAGACTCGACGCATTCGATCCTCGATAACGCGTTTATTCCGGGCGTGCAGGCGCCGTCGTCGACGGGTACGCAGGTCGCCGCGCGAGTCGCGCTGCGTCATAAGTTCTAACGTCGACGCACGCTTATTTGCGTGGATGCGCGCGGCCTTTCACGAGCCGCGCGCTCGAGAGAATCAGCAGCGCAATGACCACGCTCAGAATCGCGGTGGCTTCGCGCCCAAGGCCCGCCGCCATGCCCACACCCGCGCTCAGCCACAGGCTTGCGGCCGTCGTCAGGCCGCGCACCTCGCGCTGCGCACTGAGTTTGATGACGGCGCCCGCGCCGAGAAAGCCGATGCCCGACACGAGCCCTTGCAGCACGCGGCTCATATTGTCTTGCGAAAAGCCGGCTTGCAGCGGCACCACGACGAATAGCGCCGCGCCCACGGCGACCATCATATGCGTGCGCATGCCGGCATCGCGCCGCGAGATCTCGCGCTCGAAACCGATCACGCCGCCGAGCACGAGCGCGATGCCGAGACGCATCAGCACCTGAGTCAGATCGGCCGCGCTGCCGAGGTCCGAGAACTCACCCTTGGCCGTCTGCCACACCGTTTCCCACACCGTTTGCGATCCGCTGTTCATATGGCTGACCCGACGTTGGCGAAAACGTCAAGCATAGCCGGGATAGCATCGGGTGGGCAGACCTCGGCGCGCGGATCAGGCGGACGCAGTCTTCTTCACGAAGGCGCTCACCACGGACTCGAGTTCCTTCGTGATCGAAGTCATCACGCCCGCAACGACCGCGAACTCGCGACCGGTCACATTCGTGCGGCTCGCCACGATCTGACCGTTGAAGGACACGATATGCGCTTCCTTCGCGATCGACTTGATTCGTTCGATCAATTGCTGCTGCTCTTTTTTCTGCAAGCGGGCAATGCGCCGGCTCTCCTGTTCGTAGACCGCCGTGATGCCATGCAGGTCGTTCAGCAACGGATCGGCGCACGCGATCAACGCCTGCACGGCGTCTTCGGCGCGTGCCGAGTTGCGTCCTATCGCGTCGAGCGCGGCCGACGCCACTGCGATGAAGTCGGCGATTTTCTTCGCGACGTGTCCGCTACCGTTGCCCTTGTCTTTGTCGTTGCCCGTGCCGTGAAAGGCCTCGCGCAGCGCCGGTGAAAAGAGCCCCGGCAAACCATCGCGGCCTTGCACGAGCGCCGCGTGACTGTCCGCGAAAGTGCGCAGCGTGTCTCGCGCGATCGCGAGCGCGCCGTCGCTTTGACGCAGCGCGAGCATCGCCTTGAAGACGATGCGCTGCGAGAGCATCCGTTGACGCCCAGCGATGTTGATCAACGAGCTCAACACTTCGCTGGACACGTCGGTTTGCGCTGCGTCGGCCCGCACTGTCTGAATCCGTTCTATCGTGCTCACGCTATTTGTTTGTGAAGGTTCAGATCAAAGCGCCGCATCACTCCGTAGCATGCGCGTGCATGCCGGCAGATTGCATCGACCACGCCATCCACGGACGGCGCAGCGCGACGATCGCGAGGAATGCGCAGGCGGCCAGCGCGCCGAAAGTCGCAAAGCCCATCTGATACGAACCGGTGCTTTCCTTCGCGATACCCATCACGACCGGCAGATAGAAACCGCCAATCCCGCCCGCCGCGCCGACGATGCCCGACATCAAGCCCGTGCGGCCCGCCCAGCGATGCGGCACGAGCTGGAACGTTGCACCATTGCCGAGTCCGAACGCCAGGTACAGGCACACCAGCAGCGCGATGCCGCCTGCGAGCGAAGGCATGACTGCCGCGAACACGAGGTCGCACAGCGAAATCGTCGCGAGCAGCACCGTCAGCGCGCGCACGCCGGAGACCTTGTCGGCGATCAGGCCGCCGAGCGGACGCACCAGCGCGCCGGTTGCGGCGAGCAAGGCCATGAAGAGACCCGCGTCGATCTTCGAGAGCTGATAGAGGTTGGTGAGCAGCAGCGAAACATACGAGGACATGCCGACGAAACCGCCGAACGTGATGCTGTACACGAGCATGATGACCCACGTATCGCGCTCCGCGAGCACTGAGCGATAGCGCTTGGGCAGCACCGCAATCGCGAGCAGCGCGCCGATCACCGGCAACAGCAGCACGCCGGTCTTGCCCGAACCGAAGATGCCCGCTTCGACGAGCAGCACGAGCACGATCAGACCGACGAGCGTCACCGCGAAACCGCCGAAGGCACGCAGCACGCTGCCTGTCTTCACGCCGGAGTCGTTGGCCCAGAAGTACAGCGTGATCGCGGCGATCGCGAGCAGCGGCAATGCGCCGCCGGTTGCGACCTGCCAGCCGTAGTGCGTGGCGAGCTGCGGAAACAGGAAGCCGTCGAGCACCGCGCCGATGTTGCCCGCAGCGGCAAGCCCCAGCACGAGGCCCTGCACTTTCGGCGGATAGTTGCTGCCGGCCATCGGCAACGCGACCGCGAAGCTCGCACCGCCCACGCCGAGAAACACGCCGAGCACAAGCAGCAGCGTGTACGACGGAACGAACGGCAGCACCGGCAACACGATGGTCGGCACCGCCGAGAGCAGCACGCCGAGCAGCGCAATGCGCTTGCCGTGCGCCGACTGATAGAGGTTGCCGAGCGTCACGCGCAGGATCGCCGCGGAGAGCACGGGCACCGCGACGAGCAGGCCCTGCTGCGCCGGCGTCATCGAAATGCTTTTGCTGATGAACGGCGCGAGCGGGCCATACAGCACCCACACGGTAAAGCCGGTGTCGAAATATAGGAAACACGCCACCAGCGCGCGCCAATCGCCGCTCTTAAGCGAGCTCATCACGTTTTTCATCAGACATCCTCATTAAACTGATTTTCGATCACCCGGCTGAACACATGCTTCGCCGCGCACCGGAATGATCACTCTGTTTGGACCCCGCGCTGTCAATGCAACATCTGTGCCATGCGGGCCGTTCTTAATGCAGCGGTGAAACGTACCGGCTCAAACGGCGACCCACACCTGGCCGTTTTCGACGCGCGCGGGAAATGCGCTGACGGAATGCGCGGGCGCTTCGAGGCACTCGCCGGTGCGCAGATCGAAGTGATGCTTGTAGATCGGCGAAGCCACCACGACGCGCTCGCCGAGACTGCCGATCAGCCCGCGCGAAAGCACGGCCGCGCGCGAGCCCGGATCGAAGTTTTCGATCGCGTACACGGCGGCCTGATCTTGGTCCGTGTTCACGTGAAATACGGCGACCTGTTCGCCTTTGACGAGCGCGCAGACGCCCGTGTTCGGAACGATGTCGTCGAGCGTGCAAACAGGGGTCCAGGTTTGCGGCAAGCGGTCGTTACTCATGGCGGAGCTCCTCATTTTCGATGACGCTAAAAATCAAACGGTTTCGACTACGACAGGAATCGCGGCGAGCTTCGACTGACGTTCCTCCGGCGTGGCCGGGCGAATCTGTCCGCGCTCCTGAACGAACGTCACGGTGCTGTCGGCCTGATCGCTGTTGACGAAGTGACGGAAGCGCTTGCGCGTCTCGGGATCGGTGACCGCTTTCTTCCACTCGCATTCGTATGTGTCGACCACGCGCTGCATGTCCGCTTCGAGTTCCGTGGCGACGTCGAGCTTGTCGTGTACGACCACGTCGATCAGATACTGAAGCCCGCCTTCCAGGCTTTCGCGCCACACGCTGGTGCGTTGCAGACGGTCGGCGGTGCGTACATAGAACATCAGGAAACGGTCGATGTAGCGCACGAGCGTCTCGCGATCGAGGTCCGAGGCGATCAGTTCAGCATGCCGCGGCTTCATCCCGCCGTTGCCGCACACATAGAGATTCCAGCCCTTTTCGGTCGCGATCACGCCGACGTCCTTGCCCTGCGCTTCCGCGCATTCGCGCGTGCAGCCCGACACGCCGAACTTGATCTTGTGCGGCGTGCGCAAGCCCTTGTAGCGGTTCTCGAGTTCGACCGCGAGCCCGACCGAATCGCCGACGCCATAACGGCACCACGTCGAGCCGACGCACGACTTCACCGTGCGCAGCGATTTGCCGTACGCATGCCCCGATTCGAAGCCGGCCGCGATCAGCTCTTCCCAGATCAGCGGCAACTGCTCGACGCGCGCGCCGAACAGGTCCACGCGCTGGCCGCCCGTGATCTTCGTGTAGAGGCCGTATTTCTTCGCGACCTGCGCGACGGCGATCAGCCCGTCGGGCGTGACTTCGCCGCCCGGCATGCGCGGCACCACCGAATAGGTGCCGTCGCGCTGGATGTTCGCGAGGTAGTAGTCGTTGGTGTCCTGCAACGACGCGTGCTCTTTCTTCAGCACGAATTCGTTCCAGCACGACGCGAGAATGCTCGCCACCACCGGCTTGCAGATGTCGCAGCCCAGACCGTGGCCGTGCCGTGACAGCAGTTCGCCGAAGCTGCGCACGCCTTCCACTCGCACGATGTGATAGAGCTCCTGGCGCGAATAGGCAAAGTGCTCGCATACGTGATTGTTCACGGCGAGGCCCTGCTTCTTCATCTCGGCCTTCATCACCTGCGTGACGAGCGGCACGCAACCGCCGCACGACGTGCCCGCCGTGGTCGCGCATTTCAACGCGCCGATGTCGGTCGCGCCCGCGCAAACGGCGGCGCACAGTTCGGCCTTCGACACGTTGTTGCACGAGCAGATCTGCGCGGTGTCGGGCAACGCGTCGACGCCCAGGCCCGGTTTCGCGGCGCCGTCGCTTGGCGGCAGGATCAGGAATTCGGGCGACTCGGGCAGCTCGATACCGTTGAGCATCATCTGCAGCAGCGTGCCGTATTCGCTCGCGTCGCCGACCATGACCGCGCCCAGCAACTGCTTGCCGCATTCGGAGACGACCAGCTTCTTGTAGACCTGCTTGCGCTCGTCGCTGAACTGGTACGCTCGGCTGCCCGGCGTCGTGCCGTGCGCATCGCCGATGCTCGCGACGTCCACGCCCATCAGCTTCAGTTTCGTGCTCATGTCGGCGCCCGCGAAGGCTGCGTCGTCGCCGAGCAGATGTTTCGCGGCCACGCGCGCCATGTCGTAGCCCGGCGCGACGAGGCCATACACCATGCCGTTCCATGCGGCACATTCGCCGATTGCGTAGATGTCGGGATCGCTCGTGCGGCACGCCGCGTCGATGGAAATGCCGCCACGCGCGCCGACTTCGAGGCCGCATGCACGCGCCAGTTCGTCGCGCGGACGGATGCCCGCGGAGAACACGATCATGTCGGTGTCCAGATGCGAGCCGTCGGCGAACTGCATGCGGTGCGTGCCCGCTTCGCCGTCGACGATTGCCGTGGTGTTCTTCTGCGTGTGGACCGTCACGCCGAGTTCCTCGATCTTCGCGCGCAGCACGCGGCCGCCGCCTTCGTCGACCTGCACGGCCATCAGGCGCGGCGCGAACTCGACCACATGCGTTTGCAAGCCCATGTCGCGCAGCGCCTTCGCGCATTCGAGACCGAGCAGTCCGCCGCCGACGACGGTGCCCGTCTTCGAGCGCGCGCCGCATTCCTGCATCGCTTCGAGATCCTCGATAGTTCGGTAGACGAAGCAATCGCGGCGCTCGCGGCCTGCCACGGGCGGCACGAACGGCGACGAACCGGTGGCCATCACGAGCTTGTCGTAGGCAAGCGTCTCGCCGGTGGAAAGCGCGACCGTGTGCGCGTCGCGATCGATCGACACGGCCTTCGCGTTCAGTTTGAGCAGCACGTTCTCGCGTTCGAAAAAGCCGGGCTCGACAAGCGAGAGGTCGTCGGCGGATTTGCCCGCGAAGAATTCGGACAGGTGCACGCGGTCGTACGCGGGACGCGGTTCTTCGCACAGCACGGTGATGTCGAGGCCGTGCGCGGCGTCTTGCGCCAGACACTCGACCAGTTTGTGACCGACCATCCCGTGACCGATAACGATGATTTTCATGACCGCGGTTTCCTCAATGTGCTGGGCATCGGCTGCCGCGCTGCCGTCATCGGCAAAGCGGCGCCGGAAATAAAAACGGCGTCCCGCGAACCCAGTCGATGACTGAATTCGGGGGACGCCGTTGTCCTGACCTGGGTGCTGCGGCGAGCGCTTTGTGTGCGCTCACGGCGGATCGTCGTTGATCCGATGGGACCGTTAAATGCAAGGGCTGTGCCAATCGGGTTTTATAGGCTCGTGAGCCTTGCAGCGCGTGGTTTTGCGAGGAATCGCGGCATCGTATGAAGGACTCGACGCGCGACGTATTTCGATGCACGTCAGCACAGCGATGGTGCGACGCAGCACTGTGTGCGTGCGAAACGTGCGTGGATCGGCGGCGCGGGAAGCGCGCTCCCTACCCGGCTTTTTCAAGCGTGCGAGGGCGACTCGAATGCGGGAGCGCGAGCGTCGGCGTGCGAGTCATCGGCGCTTTGCGTCGAACGAATACGCATGCCGTTACCGCGCAAGCGCTCCGTTGGCCTGCTCCTTGCATAAGCACGATGCGCATCGCGTTCAACGTTCGACTCCGGCAACGCAGCCAAAGCGCAACACGCGACCATCGCGCGAGACACAACGCAGTGCCTCGCGACGCATCGAACAAGTCAGCAACACAGCAAGCAACGCAGCAGCATCGGACAACGGCGTCCCCTCGTGATCATCGCGAGAGGACGCCGTTTTTGTTTTTGCGCCGACGGCACACGAGGCACACCAAAGCCGCCGGCCACCAGAGAATCAAAAGGACATCGCGATGAACACGAACTCCGGCAAGGTCACGTTATTGAGCGCCGGCCCAGGCGAACTCGATCTGCTCACGCTGCGGGCCGCGAAAGCGCTCGCCGCCGCCGACGTCGTGCTGCTCGACGACCTGGCCAATCCCGAAATCGTGTCGCTCGCGCCGCAAGCGCGCGTGATTCGCGTCGGCAAACGCGGCGGCTGCCGCTCGACGCCGCAGGCTTTTATCGAGCGCCTGATGCGGCGTTACGCGCAGAAGGGCTTGCATGTGGTGCGCGTGAAAGGCGGCGAAGCGCTGCTGTTCGGCCGCGCGGGAGAAGAACTCGCGAGTCTGCGCGAGGCCGGCATTCCGGTCGAGATCGTGAACGGCATTTCATCGGGTTTTGCTGCCGCGGCGGGCCTCGGCATTTCGCTCACGCACCGTCGCCATTGTCATGGCGTGACCTTCGTCACCGCGCACAAAGAGGATCACGGCGAACCCGATTGGGCCGCGCTCGCCGCGACGCGCACCACGCTTGCCATCTATATGGGCATGCGGCGGATCGAGAGCCTCGCCGCAGCGTTGCTCGCGAGCCTGCCCGCCGACACGCCCGCAGCAGTCGTGCAATGGGCCGGCAGCGCGAATGAACGGCGCTTGCTGACGCGCCTCGATCGTCTCGCCGCGGATGCCACCGACGAGGGCTTCGGCAGTCCCGCCGTGATCCTGGTGGGCGATGCGATCGGCGAAAGTGTGGAAGCGATGTGGGTGCAAGACGCGGCATCGCACGATGAATCGGCGCGTGCTCGGGCTGCGTGACGCACGTCACGCGCGCGGCCGCGCTGCAAAACCCAGCTAATCGCCGAAGCCCAACTCCGCTTCGACCGTCTGCCCCACGCGCAGCCACGTGCCCGCCCCGCTCGCGACGACCGCGTTGTTGCCGAACGTGACCGCGCCGTTGCGCTGCGGATTCGCGCGATAGGCGCTCATCGTGTCGGTCGGTTCGTTCGGCCATTCGGGATCGCGCTCGCCCTTCGCCTGGTCGATGGTCGGCATCGGACAGCGCGAGCATGGCTTCACAAGGCGCAGCTCGACGCGCGGCCCCGACGTGTGCGCGCCGTCGATGCCGAGCGTCTCCACATAATCTTCCTCATACGCATCGAGCCCGTTCAGCACGATGTTCGGACGAAACCGGTCGATCGGAATCGACGGCGCGCCTTTCGCGTTCAGACGCGTGTTCAGATCGTCGAGCGAGGCCTGGCCGATCACGAGCAACGGAAAGCCATCGGCGAAATAAGTCGTGGCGCCGCCCACGCTCTGCGTGTAGGTGGGATCGACAATGCGCTCCCGCTCGGGATCGAAGCGCAGCAGCCGCACCGGCATGCCGAGAAACGCCGTGAACCAGGCGGCGCATTCGTCGCCGGTGTCGAGTCCGTAAGCCGCGTCGCGCCATACCTTTGTGGTGAACTTGTCCGCAGCGCCGAGTTGCGCGGCATCGAGCGGCGTGCGCAACTCGCTCATGCCGGGCGCGCGGATCACGAGTTCATGATCCGCAATCTCCACCTTGATGAGCGCCATGCGCGGATACGCGCGCTGCGTGAGCATCTCGCCGTTCGAATCGACGGCCATCCAGTAACGATCGTATTCGAGCCCCGTGGCCAGCAGACGCGCTTCATTCAGCGCAATGCCCGCGCAGGATTTGATCGGATAGACAAATAGCTCGCTGATGGTCGGCATGATGTGGGGTTCTCGCTGGTTTTTATGAGGCACTTGGGCGATTGTAAATCGGTAAATCGCGCCGCTTGTTCCTTTCGAGCCGCAAGCCTGGGACGGCGGCCGTTTCCTCCCGTCGCTCGTGGAAGTAAAATCCCAAAGCTTGGCACGGCAGCATGGCTGTCGACGCGGCCCGCGCTTCATAGCCCCGTTTGATAGCCACTGCAAGCATGAACATGCGCACGAGCCGGAAGAAGTGGCACAAAGCCTCCCTACCATGAACGAGACAGGAACCTGATTATGCTGAGCAAACCCGTACTGACCATCGCCGAAACGACCCGCATCCTCGAAGCCGCGCGTGCCGAAGCCGAGAAGAACCGGTGGGCCGTCGCGATCGTCGTGTCCGACGACGGCGGCCATCCGCTCGGCATGCTGCGTCTGGACGGCAGCGCGCCCGCGAGCGCCTATATCGCGACCGAAAAGGCCCGCACCGCGGCCATCGGCCGTCGCGAAACCAAGGTTTACGAGGACATGATCAACAATGGCCGCACCGCGTTTCTCAGCGCGCCGCTCTCCGGTACGCTGGAAGGCGGCGTGCCGGTGATCGTCGAAGGCCAGGTGATCGGCGCGGTCGGCGTGTCGGGCGTAAAGTCCGACCAGGATGCGCAGATCGCGAAGGCCGGCATTCAGGCGCTCGGCGTCTGATGTCGGCAACGTTGTGAGCATGGCGCGTGCGTCACGAATGCCGTCGTGATTGCATGATTCGCGAACCGAACGCAGCAACAGCAGCAGACAGCTTGTCAGCAGTAGCCCCAATGCGGGCCGATACCCCACATCGGCCCCACTCAGACAGATGGAGCAGTCGATGACTCAGATGAACCCGCGTGGCGGCTTGCAGGTCGCCGCCAATCTCGACCAGTTCGTCGAAACCGAAGCCCTGCCCGGCACCGGAATCGACAGCGCCGCGTTCTGGTCGGGTTTCGACGCCCTCGTGCACGAGCTGGCGCCCAAAAACCGCACGCTGCTCGCCGAGCGCGATCGCCTGCAAACGGAACTCGACAACTGGCATCGCGCGAATCCGGGCCCGGTGCGCGACTTGCGCGCGTATCGTGCGTTTCTGGAAGGCATCGGCTATATCGTGCCCGCGCCGGCCGGCGTGAAGGCGACAACCGCGAACGTCGATACTGAAATCGCCGAACAGGCCGGTCCGCAACTGGTGGTGCCGTTGTCGAACCAGCGCTATGCGCTGAACGCGGCAAACGCGCGCTGGGGCAGCCTGTACGACGCGCTCTACGGCACCGACGCGATTCCCGATACGAACGGCGCGGAGCGCCAGAAGAGCTTCAACCCGGTGCGCGGCGCGGCGGTCATCGCCTATGCCCGCAAGTTTCTCGACGAAGCCGCGCCGCTCGCGAACGGCTCGCATGCCGACGCGACGCGCTATAGCGTGCAGAACGGCAAGCTCGTCGTCGCGCTGAAAAACGGCACGAGCGAGCTTGCTGCACCCGCGCAATTCATCGGCTATCAGGGCGGCGCAAGCGAGCCCTCGGCGGTGCTGCTCAAGCACAACGGTCTGCACCTCGAAATCCAGATCGACGCGAACGACTCAATCGGCAAGACCGACGCCGCGCATGTGAAGGACGTGGTGGTCGAAGCGGCGGTGAGCACGATCATCGACTGTGAAGATTCCGTTGCGGCCGTGGACGCGAGCGACAAGGTTCAACTCTATCGCAACTGGCTCGGCCTGATGAACGGCGATCTGACCGAAGAGGTCACGAAAAACGGCAAGACGTTCACGCGCCGTCTGAACGCGGACCGCGAATACGTCGGCGCGGACGGCAAAACGCCGGTCAAACTGCATGGCCGCTCGCTGCTTTTTATCCGCAACGTCGGCCACCTGATGACCAATCCGGCAGTGCTGACGAAAGACGGCGCCGAGATTCCCGAGGGCATTCTCGATGCGGTCATCACGACGCTGTGCGCGCTGCACGACCGCAAAAACAGGCTCAATTCGCGCACCGGCTCGATCTATATCGTGAAGCCGAAAATGCACGGCCCGGCTGAAGTGGCGTTCGCGAGCGAACTCTTTGCGCGCGTCGAAGACTTGCTGAAGCTGCCGCGCAACACGATCAAGATGGGCATCATGGACGAGGAGCGCCGCACCAGCGTCAATCTGCTGGCGTGTATCGGCGAGGCATCGGAGCGCGTCGCGTTCATCAATACGGGCTTTCTCGACCGCACCGGCGACGAGATGCACAGCGCGATGGAAGCCGGCCCGATGATGCGCAAGGGCGATATGAAGTCGAGCACCTGGATTGCAGCGTACGAGCGCAGCAATGTGCTCGTCGGTTTGCATGCCGGGCTGCGCGGCCGCTCGCAAATCGGCAAGGGCATGTGGGCGATGCCCGATCTGATGCACGCGATGCTCGAGCAGAAGATCGTGCATCCGAAGGCCGGCGCGAACACCGCGTGGGTGCCCTCGCCCACGGCCGCGACGCTGCATGCGCTGCACTATCACCAGATCGACGTGCAGGCGGTTCAGCAGGAACTCGAGCGCACCGATTACGCGAAGGTGCGCGACGAATTGCTCGACGGCCTGCTGACGATTCCCGTCGTCGAAACGGCGAAGTGGAGCGCCGATGAAATCCGCGCCGAGCTGGACAACAACGCGCAAGGCATTCTCGGCTACGTGGTGCGCTGGATCGATCAGGGCGTGGGTTGTTCGAAGGTGCCGGACATTCACGACGTCGGCCTGATGGAAGACCGCGCGACGCTGCGTATCTCGAGCCAGCACATCGCCAACTGGCTGCATCACGGCGTGGTCACGCGCGAGCAGGTCGAGGAGACCTTCAGGCGCATGGCGAAAGTGGTCGATCAGCAGAATGCCGCCGATCCGTTCTACACGCCGATGGCGCCGGGCTTCGACACGATTGCGTTCAAGGCCGCGCAGGCGCTCGTGTTCGAAGGACGTCAGCAGCCGAGCGGCTACACCGAGCCGTTGCTGCACAAGTTCCGGCTCGAAGTGAAGCAGGACCGGGCGTGAGGTTCGCCGTTGCTCGAAAGCATTGAAGTTCGAGCAGCGGCAGCCGCAAAAAAAGACGGGCGCCTCGTTGCTGCGAGGCGCCCGATTTCAATGCGCGCGATGTATTGCGCGCTTTCTGCGTGATTTACGTGTGGACCGCAGCGACCGTAGCAATGCTAGCGACCGCCGCGCCAATCAGGCCGCTTCAGCCGTGTACTCCGGCGGCACGCCGTGCGCGTTCGCCTGCAAATAAGCCTGCAAATAGGCTCCAAACTCGTCTTTGACTTCCGGATGACGCAGCGCGAACTCCACCGTCGCCTTCAGATAGCCGAGCTTGCTGCCGCAATCGAAACGCGTGCCGAAGTAGCGATAGGCGAGCACCTGCTCTTCGGTGAGCAGCGACTGCACGGCATCGGTCAACTGCAATTCGCCGCCCGCGCCGGGCTTCAGCGCGCGAATATGCTTGAAGATGGTCGGCATCAGCACGTAGCGGCCCACTACGCCGAGGTTCGACGGCGCCTTGTCCGGCGCGGGCTTTTCGACGATGCCCGAGAGCTTGATCACGTTGTCTTCCCACTCGCGGCCGTCGACCACACCGTATGAGCGGCTGTCTTCACGCGCAATGGTTTCCACGCCGATCACCGAGCTGTGATAGTGATTGAACGTATCGACAAGCTGGCTCATGACCGGCTTCGAGCTATGCAGCAGGTCGTCCGCGAGAATCACCGCGAACGGGCTCTGACCGACCAGCTTTTCCGCGCACAGCACTGCATGACCGAGACCGAGCGCTTCGGCCTGGCGAACGTAAAAACAGTCGACATTAGCGGGCTTGATGCTGCGCACGAGATCGAGCAGCTTCTGCTTGTTGCGCGCTTCGAGTTCGGCCTCGATCTCATACGACTTGTCGAAATGATCTTCGATAGCGCGCTTGCTGCGGCCCGTGACAAAGATCATTTCGGTGATGCCGGCAGCAATCGCTTCTTCGACAGCGTACTGAATCAGCGGCTTGTCGACGATAGGCAGCATTTCCTTCGGACTTGCCTTGGTAGCCGGCAGGAATCGTGTCCCGAGGCCCGCTACGGGAAACACGGCTTTGGTGACTTTCAGCATGGTAGGCATTCCCAGATCGGTTAGAAATTGGTGTCGCGGGCATGGCGGCCGCTCGACGTCGCCGGAAAGGCTAACAAAAAAGCCACGCGAGATCACGCGTGAAATTTCTCAAACAATGCTTAATAAAACCGGTTTGCATCCATTGGAGCGGCGGGTAATGCGCAAGACAGGCAACAATTACACTGCAAAATCGAATTATTTTTAAGCAGTTGCGAAAAATTTACTCGTGGATTTTCTCGCGCCGCGCGCGCGAGTCGGTGCGCAACGAGGCGTGCCGCGGCCGGCTTTACGAACGGGCTTCTTCGTTTTCGTCGAGTTGCGGCAGCTTGCCCGGATTGATGCGAAAACGGCGGATCGGCTCATTACGCAGCGCTTCCCGGTAGGCGGAGGCGGCGACGAGGATCAGCAGCACGGCGATGCCGGCCAGCAAATGCAGGTTCATGACTTCACCTCTCATCAGGGGAATCCGTGCTTCAAAGTAGCATGACAAAACGGATAAATAATTATTCGATACGGCTCGTCATGTGTAATTACAATTCGTCACAAAATGGCCTTTTTAAAGGAGAATATGGCCGATTTTTTTTATCCATTTTTGGTGCGCGGGGTGCACTAGCATGTGATGCACCGCGCGCGCATCGCGCGAATCCGCATTGCACCACTTCGAATAAAGGACCGCGCATGAGCGACTCAGCACTGGATGCCGCCGGCTCATCCCTGCCCCTGTCTCCTACGTCAAAACCCGCGGCAAAACCCGCCGCGCCGCGCGCGCAAAGCGACGCGCGCGCCGACAGCGCCGGCAAGGAACATGTGATCGACGCAATGCGAGGCTTCGCCGCGCTGCTCGTCGCGTACTTCCATTGCCGGCAGATCGAATGGGTCGGCATGCAGGCCTTTCACCAGAACGCCGGTCATTCGTTCAGCCTGAATACGATTGCCGCCTATCTGACCTTTCCGATTGCGTGGGGCTCGGCCGGCGTGCCGATTTTCTTCGTGATCAGCGGCTACTGCATTCATCGCAGCGCCGCATTGCGGCTCGCCGCCAATCCCGCTTACCGGCTCGGCGCGGCGAACTTCTGGGCGCGCCGCTTTGCGCGCATCTATCCGGTGCTGCTCGCGGCATTGCTGCTGACGTTCGCACTCGACTGGTTCAGTCTGCAATTGCCGCCTGTGAGCCACAAGATTCGCGAGATCGGCCTCGAGGCATTTCTCGTCAATCTGTTTTCGCTGCAAGGCGTGGCCGGCAAGACGTATGGATCGAACGGCGCGCTGTGGACCCTCTCGCTCGAAGTGCAGTTCTATGCGATCTATCCGCTGCTGTTCGCACTGCGCCGGCGCATCGGCATGACGTCGGTGCTCGCGATAGTCGGCGTGGTCAATGTCGCGTCGGCTTATGCGCTCGAGCGGCACGACATTCAGTTCTTCACGTCATACTGGTTTTCGTGGACGCTCGGCGCATGGATCGCCGACGGGAAGGCGCACAGCGTGTTGCAAACGCGTTCGTCGCGGTGGCTTTACGCGCTCGCCGCGGCCTGCATCGCGCTCGGCTGCGCGGCGTTTCATTTCGGTCAGTACGGTGCGTTCCAGTTGTGGGCGATCGGCTTCGCGTTCTATCTGTACAAGGCGTTGGAACCCAACGACCGCAATAAGGGCAACGGCAGCGGCCGCGCCGGTTGGGGCCTGCGGCTGCTGTCGCGCTTCGGCGACTTCAGCTTCTCGCTGTATCTGATTCATCTGCCGATCTTCGTGCTGCTTTCGTCGCTGCTGTTCCGCTCGTCGTTGCAGATGTCGATCTGGCCGTCGTTCGGGTACATGCTCGTCGCGGTGCCTGCCGCGTATGTGTTCTATCGTCTCGTCGAATTGCCGGCGATGAAGTGGTCGGCCAGTTTCAAACCGAAAATGAAAAGCGCGCTGTAACGTTCCTGATTAAAAAAAACGGAGCAAGGCCGGCGAGTTCGTCGCGGACTCATGCTCCGCTTTCTTTCTTTCACGCAAGCGGCGCTCAAAATCGCGAGCGCCGTCCCTTCCTCAAGCTTCACGCATCCGCAGACTTCTTCGCCGACGCCGCCACACGCCTCAGAATCCGCTCGACGCTCTCGACATACGCTTCCGTGCCGAAACGGCTCAGCGCCGTCCTGTAGCCGTTTTTAACGAGCCTCTCGCGCAGTTCCGCATTCGAGCGCAGTTCGGCCAACGCGTCGGCCAGCGCATGCGCATCGCCTGGCGTACACAGCACGCCGTTCTCGTAGTCGTCGACGATCTCCAGCACGCCGCCCGCGCGTGCGGCCACCACGGGCCGCTGCGCGAGCATGCCTTCGACGATCACGCGGCCGAACGGCTCGGGCGTGATCGACGTATGCACGACCGCATCGACGGCACACATGCACGCCGGAATATCGTGCTGAAAGCCGAGAAAATGCACGCGGCCGCCGAGCTTATTCGCCGCGACGAACGCATGCAGTTCGATCTCGTACTGATCCTCGCCGAAGAGCGGCGCGCCGACCAGCACCGCGTGCATGTGCGGATTGAGGACCATCGCTTCGAGCAGCACATGCTGGCCTTTCCAGCGCGCGAGCCGGCTGAACGAGCCGACCAGAAACGCGTCCTGCGGCAGGTTCAGGCGCTCGCGCAGCGTCGCTTGCGGCACGTCGCGCAACGCGTCGAACGGGGCTGCGGAAATGCCGTTGAATACGACGTCGATACGCTTGTCGTCGAACTGCGTGAGTTCGGCAAAGGCACGCGCCGACGCCGCCGAATTCGCGATCACGTGGCTAAGGCCGAGGCGCGCGCACCACTTGATGATCGCAAGCTGCTTGCCGCCGAAATGCTCGGGACTCACGATGTCGCGCAGATGCCAGACCACCGGCCGCCTCGCGAGCTTGCCCGCGACCGCGCCGATCACCATCGCGCGCTGCGTGTTCGCATAGATCACCTGCGCATTGCGCGCGCGTTTGGCCGTCGCCCGAACGAGCGACAACAAACCCTTCAGCGCCGCGCCCTTCGGGAGCGAGCCGCCCTGCTTGCGCACGTTGCGCAGCGCGCCGGCGTCGAGCACCTCGACGCTCACGCCCGCTTTGTCGAGTGCGGTGCGGAACGGGCCGTCGTCGAACAGCACGACCTCGATGCGCGAACGCAGCGCCTTGACGATTTCGAGCAGCGACAATTCGGCGCCGCCCAGCACGCCGCTTTGATCGACCGCGAGAATGCGCGGCGCGTTCGCCGCAGGTTCAGCGCGCTCCGGTACATACGGCATGTACGGCGACAGCGTCGCGTTGCGCAGCGCGGGGACAGCAGCGCGCACATGGGCGAAAAGGCGCTCGCGGAAATTGGCCGCGGAGAAACGCTCGGCGTTCGCGCGGCAGTCCAGCGGCGAAAAACGCTTCACGTGTGCGTCGAAACGCTCGACCGCGGCAATGATCGCGTCCGCGCTTTGCTCGTCGAAGAACATGCCGGTCGCGCGCGGCTCGGCCACATCGCGCACGGTTTCGAGCGCCCCGCCCTTGCCGTACGCGATCACCGGCGTCCCGCACGCCTGCGCCTCCACCACCGAAATGCCGAAGTCTTCTTCTGCGGCGAACACGAAAGCCTTCGCGCGGCTCATCCGGTCCTTGAGCACCTCGAACGGCTGATAGCCCATGATCTCGACATTCGCGCCGGCCTTCGCGCGGATCTTCTGCATCTCGGGACCGTCGCCGATCACGACGAGCTTGCGCTCGGGCATACGCGCGAATGCCTCGACGATCAGATCGATCTTCTTGTACGGCACCATGCGCGAAGCGGTCAGATAAAAGTCGTCCTTCTCCGTGCACAGCGTGAAAGCATCCACGTCGACGGGCGGAAAGATCACTTGCGCATCGCGCTGATAAACCTTCTTGATGCGCCGCGCGATGAACTCCGAGTTCGCGATAAAGCCATCCACGGAATTCGCCGTGCGGATGTCCCAGTTGCGGATGTAATGCAGAATCAGCCGCGCCATCGCGGACTTCAGGCCGCTCGTCAATTTCGACTGCTGCAAGTACTGATGCTGCAAATCCCACGCATAACGAATCGGCGAATGCACGTAGCTGATATGCACCTGGTCGGGACCGGTGAGAATGCCCTTCGCCACCGCGTGGCTGCTAGAGATCACGACATCGTACGCGGACACATCGAGTTGCTCGATGGCGAGCGGCATCAGCGGCAGATAGGTGCGGTACTTCGTGCGTGCGAGCGGCAGCTTCTGGATAAACGAGGTGGTCACGGGCTTGCCGCGCAGGAAGCTGCGGTCGTCGAGAAAATCGACGAGGCTGAACAGGTCCGCCTCCGGAAAGCACGCGACGATCTGTTCCAGCACCTTCTCCGCGCCTGCATAGGTGACGAGCCAGTCGTGCACGATCGCGACGCGCACGGTTTTATTGTCGCGCGATGCGGCGCGCGAAGGCGTGCCTATAGCGGGAGCCGTGGTCAGTTCGGCCAGTGCGCTGCGCGTCGGCGGTTGCAGCACGGCTTCTTCAAGGACTTCGTGGTTCATGCGCTTTTCCTCGGATTCAGTCGCAACAGCAGTGAACGCGCTAGATCGCGCAATGCGGGAGTCATCGTGATGGACCAGGCGATGTTCGCGCCGACCATCAGTACGCCGGCGACAATCGCCATCGCGAGGCCGGGCAGGAAGCCGGAGAGCCAGAGGCTCGCCAGCAGGAAAACGAGGTGAGCGAGCATGTCGAGCGCGATCTGCCGCGCGCGGATTGCGGAGAGCCGCAGCAGCACGACGTAGTCGAAAAGCGCGCGGCCGGCCACCGCGATCGCCGCGCCGGTCAGTCCGAAATGCGCGATGCCGAACCACAAAGCCCCTGCAAACAAGGGCAATTCGAACAGGCCGACGCGTGCGGCCGTGGCCGGATTGACCTGCGACTGGATCAGAATGCGCGTCACGCTGGCCTGACCCACGAGCCAGACGGCGACGATCATGATGCGTCCCACCGGCGCCGCGACGGTCGCAATCTCATTGCCCACCCACAGATGCAAAAACGGTTCGAGCACGAGCATCGCGATCAGCGCGACGGGCGTGAACACGCCGTTGAGAAATTCAAGCGATTGCTGCGTGATCGTGTCGGCGTCCGCGCGGCCCACAGCGGAGAGCCTTGGAAACAGCGTGCGCACCATCGCAGTGGGCACGATGTTCAAACGCGTGACGAGGTTTTGCGGCACCGTGTAATACGTGACGAAGCGCGCGCCGAGACTGGTGCCGAGCATCACGCGGTCGAGCGATTCGGCGATCATGTTGGTGACGCTCGCAATCAGCATCCAGCCGCCGAAGTTGAAAAGCCCCTTCGCCACACCGAGCTGCGGCGGCAGAATACTGCGTATTTCAAGCACTTTTAGCGCCGAACGGCCGAGCAGGATCGCGGCGAGTATGCGTGCGAACACCGCTGCCGCGAGCACGTTCTGCAAATTCGCGCCGAGCCAGAGCGCCGCGCCGAGCGGCAAGAGCTGGAACAGGAAAGTGCCGATCGTCTGATTCGTGTTGTAGACGCCGAAGCGTTCCGCACCGTTGATCGCGCCTGCGAATACCCACGAGACATTGGCCAGCGGAATCGCCACCGCGAGCCACGGCAACGCCATGTAGACCTCGTGCTGCAGTTCCGGCGATACCTTCGTGAAATACGCGGTGTAGAGAAACGCGCCGAAATAAATGATCAGTCCGCCGATTACACCGGTCGCGAGATTGAGCCACGTCGCGCTCCAGAAGACGCGCGCGCTTTCGTCCTTGTCGCCCGACGCGCGCGCTTTCGAAATGTGATTCTGCGCAGCCATGCTCATGCCGAGATCGAGAATGCCGAAGTAGCCGATCAGCGTCCACACGAGACTGATCACGCCATAGCGCTCGACGCCCAGCAATTTGATATACGACGGCACGGTCACGAGCGAGACGAAAGTCGGCAGCACGAGGCCGAAGAAATTGATCGCTACGTTCTTGAGAATGCCTTTGTCCATCGGATGCCCTGGGTTCGACTGCGATTGGTAATTCGTCACGGTTTCCAGCGGTACATGAGCACCTTGCCGCGCGCGTCTTCTTCGACGAACACGAGGTACTCGCCGTTGCTTCGCTTCGCCGCGCTGATGCCGTTGGGCACGTCGACCCAGCCCGACGCGCGGCCTACTTCTGGCCCCGGCCGAATCACGCCGACCTCGCGGCCGTTGTCCTTGTCCCACACGTGCACGGCGCCCACGGGTTCGACGCCGAAGATGTATTGCCCTTCGACCGTGAGCCCGATGATCGTCGCGATGGATTTGCTCTGCGTCTGCCAGGGGAGCGTGATCGAATAGCGCTGCACCGGCTTGCCGCTCGACCACTTGTCGTAGCGCACGAGCACGCGGCCCACTTCCTTCCAGAAGCCGCGGTCGGCCGGCGTGTCCGGCGTATAACCTGTTACGTACAGCGTGTCGGTGTCGGGTTCGTAAATCGCGCGATGCAGCTCGGCGAACGGTTGCGGCACCGGGTATTGCGTGAGGTCGGAATACGAATAGACGGGGTTGCCTTTCGCATCGATGCCACCGAAGCGGAAGCGATAAATGCCCTTCGTATCGCGTGTGCGCCAGATGTCGCCGGCGCTGTCGACCCACCAGCCCCAGCCGCCCGCGAGCTTCGTGCCTGTCGTGTTGAGCGCGAATTCGGCGGGATTGAATTTGCCGTCGCCGTTTGCGTCGCGCCAGATCCAGTCGCCGCCCGGCGGCGCGTTCGGCACCTTCGCAACCGCACGCTCGCGGCCCGCGATAAAGCCCGATGGAATCGCCGTCTCGCCATCGTGTTGCGGATCGAAGCGATAGATTTTCAGATGATCCGCATACATGTCCGTCAAATACAGAAACGTGCGGCCCTTCAGCTTGCGGGCGATCGGCAGGCCCGGATACTGGTCGGTGTGAAAGACCGGATCGTCGGGATACTTGAATCGGTTAGACAGGAATCCGACATATTTCCAGTCCTGCCCCGCGGGTTTCGAGAGGTCGAGTTGGAAGCGCTTATTGCCGGTATAAACGCTGTCCGGACGCGACGGATCGATCCACGCGCCGTCGACGAAAAGCAGTCCCTGAACGAGCCAGTTCTGTTTGCCGTCGGGCGCGTAGCTTTCGAGCGTCGCGCCAAGGCCCGCGCCGATCGGCTCATAGCGCGGACCGATGCCGTTGGTCGACACGTACACATTGCCGCGCGCATCCACGCCCACACCGGTGAGTCCGTTAAAACGCCGCGGTCCTGGCCTTCCGGCGACGCCGCTAAAAATGCCGCCGCGCTCGCCGAGCGAACCGCTCTCTTCGTAGCGCCCTTCCTTCTTGCTGAAGAACAGCACCTGCTGACGTGGGCCGTTATCGGCGATCAGCACACGGCCTGTTGCATCGACGGCGACGTCGACCGCGAGCGTATCGGCGGGCAGTTCTAAGTTCTCGTCGATACGTTTTCCGCCTGACGTGTAGTGCTCGACATGCGGCGCGCGATCGTTGCGCGTGCCGCTCAGCACCCATAGCGTGCCGTCCGGTGCCAGCGCGAGGCGGCCCGGTTCGTGCACGCTCCACGTGGTCTTCTGCTGCATCGATTCCGCGTCGTACACCTCGATGCGATCGCGCGCAGTGTTCGCCGCGTAGAGCGTCGTTTCGCTCGCCGCGAGTCCGCCGATTTCGGCGCTCGTGCCGGTCGGCACTTCGTTCATCATCAGGAAGCCGGCGGCGAGTTGCGCATGCGGATCGGCGCTCTTCGCCGCAGGCTGAAACGGTGCGGCGCGTTTCGGATCGGCGATCTGCCGGCGCGAGATGCCGAACCACTCCTTGCCTTTTTCCGGCCACACGCCCGGCTGTACGAGCCGGCCTTTTTCGTTGCCGACTGCAATTGCGACAAACGCGTACTTGCGATTGATCGCGATTGCATTGCCGCCGCTGTTGCCCCAACCGTGCGTGCCGCCTGCGAAGCCGAGCATCTTGCCGTTCTGATAGACGCTTGCCTCCGCACCGCTTTCGTCCCACGGCGCATTCGTGTAGACCTTGCCGTCGGGCGCGACGGCAATTGCCGTGATGTTGATTTGCGTCCAGGTGCCGTCGCTGAAGCCGAACGTATTGCCGATCCACGACGTCTTTGCGTTCAACGCCGTTTCGGCACGCGCGATCGAGCCGGCCGATAGAGCGGCCAGCCCGGCAGCGCACGCGAATATCGCGAGACGGCGTTTGAACGTGAAGCGCAGCAAGGTATGTCCTCCAGTCGATACGGATCGATGCTTTAAAAACCATGAGGCTGATAGGCGAGCGCGCGCGAGCCTCACAGACGTACGCTGCTATCCGCACACACAGGCATTCAATGAAGGTGACGGCATGCGCCGCAAGTTGCCGATGAAAGACGAAGCGCGAACGTTCGCCTATGCCACGCAGGCCGCATAAGCCACGTCGAAATGCGGTGCTCGGCGCACGCGCCGTCCTTGGCCGCCCAATCCGCACGGTTCACATTACGCGTACAAAAGTCGGCGACGAAAGTCAAAAATAATTCAAAAATATTCCCGGCTTTATGCCGGGATAAAGAAATCGATTTAAAAATGGATTAAAAGAAAATTTGGCCGTGCCATGCTGTATAAGGAGCACGCTTGCGGATGCATGAGCCCATGTTTTACCGACTCCGCTTCACCGATCCGGCGAATTCACGCATGAACTCGGACTCGGGCTCCGGGTACAAGACAAGCATGAAAACCGCCTTCAAATGGATAACGAAACACCCTGTTGCAATCTGATTCACTTATCCATTTCATTCGCGTTTTTTCGCGATTTTCTTTTGCCTAGAATCGAATGCACCCGGATTGCATTCCGATTGCGCTCCGGATCGCGGCCGTTATCGGCGCGACGCGTCTTTCGCAATGCCTTGCGGCTTCTCGCGGCTTTATCCGCTTCACACCATGGACGGTTCATGACTGCTAGCGCCCTGCCCATAGCGCCTTCTCATTCACGCCGCATCGTGCAGCTCGACGGCTTGCGTGCGATCGCCGTGCTCGCGGTGTTCGCGCAGCACGCATTGAAAGCGCCGCTGTGGATGGGCGTCGATCTGTTCTTCGTGCTGAGCGGCTTTCTGATCACCGGCATCCTGCTCGAACGCAAGGCGCGCGGGCAGTCGTACTTCGGCTATTTTTATGCACGCCGCGCGCGGCGCATTCTGCCGCCGTATCTGCTGCTGATGGTGGTGTCGTCGATCCTGTTCGGCTTCGGTTGGGCGCAGCACTGGCAGTGGTATGCGTTCTTCGCGACCAACATCGGCGATGCGCTCAACCAGAGCGGACACGACAGCCTGAACGTGCTGTGGTCGCTTGCCGTCGAAGAGCAGTTCTATATTGTGTGGCCGTTCGTGATTCTGCTCGTGCCCGAGCGCGTGCTCGCATGGGTCGCGGCCGCGCTGATCCTGCTCGTGCCGGTGCTGCGCGCGGTGGCCACGCCGTGGTTCGATTCGTTCTGGCCGATCTATTACCTGACGCCCTTTCGCATGGATTTGCTTGCGGCGGGCGCGCTGCTCGCGGTCGCCGTGCGCCGTGATCGTGACGCGCTCGAACCGTTCAAGGGCCTCGCAGTGCTCGGCGTGATTGCCGCACTCGCGGCGCTCGCGTGGCTGCATCTGCATTTCCCGCGTTTTCGCGCGGCCAATACGCCGCTGTCGAACGCGGGGCTTTACAGCATTTCGTTGGTGCTTTGCACGTCCGTCGTGGTCATCGCCCTGCAAAGCCGGGGCATCGTCAAACGGCTGTTGTGCAATCCGGTGCTGGTGTACATCGGCACCATCAGCTACACGATCTATCTGATTCACCTGAGCGTGCTGTATGCGTTGTGGCCGCTGAACATGAGCCGCTATGTGACCGCTGCGCTTGCGCTCGCGATCACCCTCGCCTATGCAAGCGTCACATGGTTCGCGTTCGAGAAGCGGCTGATTTTCGGCTCGCGCGGCAGTCCGCACGCGACGGCCGGCGCGGGTGCGAGTGTGCCGCGCGCCGCGCCGCAAGCACCGCACGGCCGCGCATGAAGTGGCACATGAAGTGGCACATGAGGTGGCACATGAAGTGGCGCATGACGTGGCGCATGAGGTCGCTCGCATGAAGCGCCGCGCATGCGCCGCCGCGGCAGCGATGCTCGCGCCGCTTACCGCACTTATCACGCTCACGGCACTCTCTGTCGCAACCACCGGGCATGCTCAGGCCACGCAGCACCAGATCGTGATCGATGCCTACGGCGACTCGACGACGCTCGGCATTTCATGCAGCGAAGGCCGTTGCGCGCCGCAAGCGCAAAACGCCGTGGCCTATCTGCAAGACAAGCTGCAGATGCATTTCGGCGAGCGCGTGCGCGTCGTCAACTATGGCGTCGGCGGCACGATGGCGACGCAATTGCGCGACGGCACCGGCAACCGCCGCGCCGGGCCGACGGCCGGTTTGCCGTGGCGCGAACGGCTCGCGGCATCGCCCGCGCAAATCGTGCTGATCAACTACGGCATCAACGAAGTGATGCAGGACCAGACGCCCGAGCAGTTCTACGCAGCGCAGAGCGCGCTCGTGCAAACGGCTCGCGCGCTCGGCAAGGAGCCGGTGCTGGAGACGTCGAATCCGATGCCCGATAACCGGCTCAATGCACGGCTCGCGTCGATGGTCGCGGTGACGCGCCGCGTCGCCGCCGAGCAGCATGTGCCGCTCGTCGACCAGTTCGCGTACATCAGCAGCCTGCCGGACTGGAAGACGCTGATGTCCGACGGCGCGCATCCGAAGCCGGGCTTGTACCGGCTCAAGGCCGAGCAGGATGCCGAGGTCGTCGAACCGCTGGTGCGGCGGCTCCTGGATGGCACGCTCTGAGGTGCTCTTTTTTTCTTTTACCCATATCGAAGGCAAGCTATGAGCCAACCACGCAAAGCGATCATCACCGGTGTGTCCGGACAGGACGGCGCCTATCTGACCAAGCTGCTGCTCGACAAGGGCTATCACGTGACCGGCACCTACCGGCGCACGAGTTCCGTCAACTTCTGGCGCATGCGCGAGCTGGGCGTGCTCGATCATCCGAATCTGCGTCTCGTCGAGCACGATCTGACCGATCTCGGCTCGACGCTGCGTCTGCTCGAAGGCGCGCAGGCCGACGAGCTGTATAACCTGGCGGCGCAAAGCTTCGTGGGCGTCTCGTTCGATCAGCCGGTGACGACCGCCGAGGTGACCGGCATCGGCGCGCTGAATCTGCTCGAAGGCATCCGCATCCTCAATCCGAAGATGCGTTATTACCAGGCGTCGACGTCGGAAATGTTCGGGCTCGTGCAGGCGGTGCCGCAACGCGAGGACACGCCCTTCTATCCGCGCAGTCCGTATGGCGTGGCGAAGCTGTTCGCGCATTGGTCGACGATCAACTATCGCGAGTCGTATGGTCTTTTTGCGAGCAGCGGCATTCTGTTCAATCACGAATCGCCGTTGCGCGGCCGCGAGTTCGTGACGCGCAAGATCACCGACACCGTCGCGAAGATCAAGCTCGGCAAGCAGGACGTGCTGGAGCTCGGCAATCTCGGCGCGAAACGCGACTGGGGCTTCGCGCTCGAATATGTCGAAGGCATGTGGCGCATGCTGCAAGCCGACGAGCCGGATACCTTCGTGCTCGCGACGGGCCGCACTGAAACGGTCCGCGACTTCGTGCGCATGGCGTTCGCAGCGGCCGGTTATCAACTCGAATGGTCAGGCAAGGAAGAGCGCGAAACGGGTATCGACGTGGCGACCGGCAAGACGCTCGTGCGCGTGAATCCGAAGTTCTACCGGCCGGCCGAAGTGGATCTGCTGATCGGTTGCGCGGACAAGGCGCGCGAGAAGCTAGGCTGGGAGCCGCGCACGAGTCTCGAGCAACTGTGTCACATGATGGTTCACGCGGACCTTGGGCGGAATGAGCATCAGGAGACGTTTTGAGGTAAGGGGCGCGGGGACGGCGTGACGGCTGTGGGGGCCGGCACGCGAGAGCCGCGTGTCGCGGTCGGAGAGCACGTCGTAAGCTGGTAAACGACATTTATCCACGTTCCTTAGCTGGTTTACGACAAATTCGCCAATCCGCCCGTGCCGATTAGCTGGTAAACGACACGCCTCCCGGATAGCGTTTTAGCTGGTAAACGACAAAACCGGTAGAATGGAAGCTGGTTAACGACAAATTCCCGGCTCCATGCCCTCCCTCGAAGTCGAAAAACGACAATCCGATGAAATTGTCTTCGCGACCGGTGACACCGGCTTCGACCGCACGCTTCAAAGGCGCGCGAAGGAAGGCGGCCTGTTGCGCGTCGCGCGAGGCGTCTACGTCGAGCCCGGTAATCAGGAAGAGGTCGCGGGGCGGATTCGCCGAAACTGGCAGAAAATCGCCGCGCACGCGGTGCCTGGCGCGGTAGTCTCCCACCGTAGCGCATTCGCCGGCGGCATCACCGCGGCCAATGAAGTCGTACTCTCCCATCCCACGCGGTTTAACCGGCGTATCACCTACCCCGGCCTCACGCTCGTGCTGATGAAAGGCCCCGGGCCTATGCCCCGCGATCTGCGGCTTGGATCGCTCGATCTTTACTGGGCCTCGCAGGAACGTGCGCTACTCGAAAATCTCGCGCGGGGGGCGGCCGCAACCCGGGCGTCGCGCGAGGAGATTGAAGAACGCCTCGTTGCCTGCCTGAGCGCGAACAAAGAGCCAGGCCTCAACCAGATTCGGGATCGCGCTCGCGAACTTGTCGAACCGCTCGGCGCAGCAAAGAGCTATGAGACGCTCAACGGACTGATAGGCGCGCTGCTGAGGACGCATTCAAAGGGCGTGCTCAAAACGAAGGCTGGATTGGCTATCGCCCAGGGCGCGCCTATCGACATGGCGCGCATGACGCTCTTCGGCACGCTGGCAACCGCGCTACGCACGGCGGTGTTGCCCGACATCGTGGACGTGGCCGTTGCGGGCGACAGCCGCATCCATTTCGCGTTTCTTGAATCGTATTTTTCCAACTATGTCGAAGGAACACGGTTCTCTGTCGAGGAAGCGGAAGGCATCGTCTTGCGCAATCAGATCGTTGCGCAAAGACCCAAGGATTCACACGACATCCTGGGCGTATTCAATCTGGCGTATCGCACCGAGACCCGCGCAATAGTGCCGCCAGTCGGTGAAGATTTCATCGACGTGCTTCAGGAGCGCCATCGGATCATGCTCGAGCGCAGACCTGAGGCAGACCCTGGCAATCTGAAGCTCGAGGCAAATTATGCGGGCACCACGCAGTTCGTCGAGCCCTCTCACGTTCGCGGCACGCTCGCCGAAGGATCTCGCCTCGCGTTGACCGTCCCCGAGGGCCTCGCGCGGGCCATTTTTTATCTCTTTCTGATCGCGGAAGTTCATCCCTTCGCGGACGGCAATGGGCGTCTGTCGCGGCTGATCATGAATGCGGAGCTTTCGCGGGGCGAGCGCGCTCGCATCATTATCCCCACGCTTTTCCATCCGCAGTTCGTGGACTGCCTGAGAGCCCTCACACAAAGCGGACGTCCCGAGCCGCTCATCAGTTCCCTCGCACGAATGGCAGCGTGGTGCGCGGGCTTCGACTATGCCGAACTTGAAGCAGTCGTGCCCGCCATGCGCAGCGCACACGCGTTCGAAGAGTCGCCGGCGGAATTCCGGCTGCTCAATGCGGACGGCAGCCGGGCCACGTAGTAGCGTCTCGTCCCGTCACAAAGCTCAGTGCACCCCACCCGCCCCAATCGCCTCCCCATAAACCGCAGCCACGCGCTTCGCGATCACCGAATTATCGAAGTTCTCACGCGCATAGCGCCGGCACGCGTCGGCGTCCGGCAGCTTCAGCCTGCCGCTTAGCGCGCCCGCAAGACCCGCTGCGATGGCTTGCGCGCCCGTCTCCGGCAACACGAGATCGGGTGACAGCCCCGCCACCGCTTCCGGCAAGCCGCCGACCGGCGTTACCAGCACCGGCGTGCCCGACGCGAGCGACTCGACCGTGATGAGCCCGAAGCCTTCGAGCGCCACCGTCGGCACCACGCTGATATTCGCCGCACGATACAACGCCGCGAGATGCTGATCGGGCACGAAGCCGAGCAGCTTCACGTTGTCCTGCAAACCGGTCTCGTCGATGCGCGCCTGCAATTCGTCCGCGAGACGCCCCTTGCCCGCGATCAGCAGCAGCACGTCCGGATGGGCCGCCTTCAGCAGCTTGACCGCGTCGATCAGATCCTCCAGACCCATGCGCCGCACGAGACGCCGCACCGCCAGCACGATCGGACGATCCTGCGGCAATTGCAGCTTCAGGCGCGCTTCGGCCGGTGTGATCGGCAGATTGAATTGCTCGACGTCGACGCAACCCGGCACCACGCGCACACGGTCCGGCGAAATGCGATAACGCGAAGTCAGAATCTTGCCGAACGCCTCCGACAAGACGATGAGCCGCGACGAACGCGCATACACGGACTGCTCGAGATAACGCTTCGCGCGCTGGCCGAGCGAATCGGCGCCTTCGACATGGCTTTCGTCGGCCCACGGTCCCTGAAAATGCGAGACCTGCGGAATGCCGCGCGTCACGTCGAGCCCAGGAAACGTATAGAGCGCGAAGTGCGACGAGATCACGTCGGGACGCGAGCGGCCGATCTCCTCGCGCAGCGCGCGGCGTGCGGCCATCAAGCGCAACGGCAGCGATTGCCCGGCCGAGCCGAAGCCGTTGATCGCACCGCCAGTATCGGCGGCCACTTTCGGCGAGCCGGCCACGACGCCGCGCACCGCGACGCCCGCGCCCGGCAGCGCGCCGACCAGCGAGTAATACATGCGGTCGAGGCCGCCCGCGCGCTCGGGGAACCAGTGCATCCCGATCTGCAGCGATTTGATTGAGCTCGTCGTCATTGTCATTGCCCCTTGTTTATGTCGTGAGGTATTCGTTGGATTGCGATGGTCGCGTGTCCGACGCGCCGTCGCTTCATTCGCCGCTCTTGTGGCCGGCCAGCGAGTTGAGCGTCAGCGCGTCGGTCTTCGTGACCGCCGCCGCGTCGGCTTCGCTGCGCCGGCGATTTTTCTGCTGCCCTTCGAGCTGCCGATACAGCGCAATGTATTGCGCAGCCATGCGCGCCCAGCCGAAGCCGGTCGCGAGTTCGTTGGCGGCTGTGCCCATGTTGCGGCGCGCGTTGTCGTCGGCGGCAAGGCGCGCGACTGCGGCAGCGAGCAAGCGCGGATCGTCGGGATCGTCGAGCACGATCCCGCACTCCGGCGTGATGATCTCGGCGCCGCCCGCAGTGCGCGCGGTCACGACCGGCAGACCCGCGGCCATCGCTTCGAGCAGCGACAGGCTCATTGCCTCATAACGTGATGGAAATACGAACGCATCGACGGAATGCATCAGCACGGGCATCTCTTTGACGAGCCCGAGAAAATGCACGCGATGCGCAATGCCGAGCGCCTTCGCTTCGTCCGGATAGGGACTGCCCGGCAGGAAACCGGCCACCGCGATATGCACATGCTCGGGCAAATGTTTGAGCGCAGCCAGCACCGTACCGAGGTTTTTGCGCGGCGTGCGCAGATCGCCGACGAACAGCAGCAGGAACGCATCGGCAGGCAGACCGAATTTTGCGCGATCGCCGGTGGCCGCCGCAAAGCCCTGCGTATCGACGCCGTTATAGATCACATCCACACGGTTATCCGGCGTGAGGCCGATCGCGCGGATTTCGTCGGCGACCTTCTGCGAGACCGCCGTGATCACCTTCGAGCGCCGGTATGCCCAGCGCTCGAGCAGCGCATTGCAGCGCGTATAGATCGACTGATACGCGGACCACACGCCCTTCAGCAGCCCGAACGGGTAGTACTTGCTGTCGAGCCAGCCGCTATGCACGAAGTGCGATGTGTTGACGTCGGCGGGCATCCACGTAATGAAGCCGTTCACATGCAGCACGTCGTATTCGCGGCGATGCGCGCGCAGCCACAGCGCGCTCTTGAACGCGAACACCTGCTGGCGCAACAGATTGGTGGGCCACCAGCGGCCGATTTTGATCGGCGCCCAGCGGACATTCGGATGAACGAGCAGCTCGGGCGCCACATGCGAAGCGATCAGCGTCACGCCGATGCCTTCGTCGAGCGCCGCGCGCGCGATCTCGTGGTTGACGCGCCCCTGGCCGTCGTTATGGCGCACAACGTGCGTGACAATGGCGACTCTCAATCAGTGCCTCCGTGAAAAATTGGCGTGCGCGATGGGCTATTGACCGCGTTGACGCGGTTGATCTTGTCGTAATGCACCGCGGAAAGAATCGAAAAAACGCTCATGAAAAGCAGCAGCCCGCCGGTGCCGACGAGCGAATTGGTGAACACCAGCATCGCGAAGGTCGCGAGGCACAGGCTCAGGCACGCGGACACGTATTTGTCGTGGCGCAATCTGAACGACGCGAGCACCGCGCGCGTGAGCAGCCACACGATGCCCGACATATAGAGCAGCGTGCCGGGCCATCCAAGCACGAACGGTATGTTCATCACGCCGCTATCGAAGTTGCCGTACTGGCCGAGTTGGCCGCCGTCGTTCGAGAGTTTCGTCGAGGTGCCGGTCGCGCCCATGCCTTCGCCGGAGACATCGGTGAAGGCGGTCTTCGCGAAGGTCGCGTAGAACTCGTTGCGCGCGGCATAGCTCTGGTCGTCGTTCAGATTGACGATGGTCGACAGACGCGCCTGCATCCGCTCGGCCACCGGACCGACCGCGAGCAGCGGCACGCACAACCCTGCGAGCAGCACCGCGCTCGCGACGATCCGCAAGCGCACCTTGTTGTTCGACTTGATCAACTGGATCAGCAGCGCGATCACCCAGCCGCCCCAGGTGGAGCGCACGAGGCTCAGCGCAAACGAGAAGAAGCCGAGCGCTGCCGCGACCCAGCGCACGCGATGCGTGGCGGCCATCACGTAGACCATCGCGCCCATCATCGCGAAGGCGAACGGTCCGGAAGAATTCATCGTGCTGAAGACGCGCACGCCCATCGGCACGGGGTCGCCTTGCGAGTTCATCTGCGAGCCGAGCATCCACAGCGCATCCCACTGCGGCATGATGAAAAACTGGATCAGGCCGTAGCCGCCCATCACGAGCATGCCCCAGATAAACGTGTTGACGATGATGTCGCGATACTGCGGATACTGGCGCGTGTTCGCCATGATGTGAAAGCCGATCAGGATCGGATAGAGCCAGTTCGCGAGGTCGTAGGTGGCCGCGAGCGGACCGCTCGACACCACGCCGACGAGGTACGCATAGACGAGGCCGAGCAGGATCAGCAGCACAGGGAGACCGCGTCGCTGGCCGAGCAGCCGGTAGTAGCGCAGCAGCGAGAATGCGCTGATCATCGTGACGGCGAGCGGCGCGACCTGGATCAGGCTCGTCGGCGTGAACGAGCCTTTGGACCAGTCGGCGAGACGCCGCACTTCCGGGCTCAGAAACCACAGCCACCACATGAAGCCGATATAGCGCGCGGGACTCTTGAAGTAGAGCCACAGGCCCGTGAGAATCGCGAGGACGGGAAACGCGAGCGTCAACACCGTGCCTTGATGCGCGACGATCAGCACCGCCGTGATGAGCCAGAGCATCGCCGATGGTAGCCATTCGCGGCGGCCTCGCCTTGCGCCCTGCACGGCCGCCGCGCCCGCAGCGCTGGACATGCCAGGTATGCCGGCCGGAGGCGGAAAGTCCGCTCGCGGAAACGTCGACATCGCTTACAGACCTCCGCGCGATTCTTGCGCGGCGCCGGCCTGCGCTTGCCTGCTTGCGGCGTTATTCGCGGCCTTGCTCGCGGTCTTGTCCGCGTCGGTGCTCTGCGCGCCCCGGCCGCGCACTCCAGCGCGTGCACGCAGCATCTCCTGCGTGATGCGTACATGCTGCATCGCGTAGTGCTCGGTCGTGAGATCGCGCGCGAGCAAACCGGCGGCGGCCGCTTGCGCCTGTCTCAGTGCATCCATTGGCGCGGCGGCGAGCTGATCGACGGCATCGCGCAACGCGGGCGGATTGAATGGCGGAATGTAGAAAGCCTCGCTCGCCGGAAAATAATCCTGCAACGCGCCGACGTTGGTCACGACCATCGGCTTGCCGACCGCCGCCGCCTCGAGCATCACCGTAATGCCCGACGCGTGCGTATTCGGCCGCAGCGGCACGACGATCACATCGGCCCAGTCATACAACTCATGCTGTTTCTTGATGCCGGAGAACAGCGCGATTTCGACATTCGGCGCACGCAGCGAAGCGGGAATCCGGCGACGCGTGGCGAGCTTCACCGTGTAGCGCGCGTCGTTGCCGAATGCCTTGATGAGCGTCTCCCAGTCGCGATCGCGGTCGTTGCCGATCGCGGCGATGCGGATCGGCGAATGCGGCTTCCATTCGGTCGGCGTCTTCACGGGGAAGTCGCGCGTGTTCAGTCCGTACAGCAACGGCTTCGCGTCGCGATCGAAATAGCGCTTGCACAGCGCGGCGTTTTCGCTGGCGAGCGTGGTCAACTGATCGGCGCGAGTCATCAGCTTGCGATACAGCCAGCGACGCACGATGCCATACGAAGGCCACTTGTCGAGCAGCCACACGCTTTGCGCGAGCAATAGCGGCGAGGCATTCGCGCCGGCCTTGCGGCCGCTCAGCAGAAGCATCAGCGCGGCGGAAAGCCATTCCTGTTCGGTGTGCGTCCAGATCACGTCGGCACTCAACATGTCCGCGCGATTGCGCCACGTGTGAATGAAATCGAAGCCGAACGCCGCCTTCAGTGCGCGGCGCGCGAGGCGCACCGGTTTGTTTTCGCGCGCGTCTTTCGAATAGCTGAGCGCGAACGCGTCGGACTCGGCGTGGTGATAGCCGTACAGGCAACCGATGTTGTCGCCCGGTCGATAGAAACGCGGATCGGCGCCGTAAAACAGATGAACGTGAACCTTGGTAGTCATGTAGAGATTCCCTTTGCCGATGCCGATGCCCACGCGTCCAACCCGCTGCGTGCCGCTTGCATGGACCGCCGCTTCACGCGGTCCGCGACAACGCGCGCCGCGCCTCGTGCGCGCCGGTTCGCACCGCGCGCCAGCGCGAGAGCTTCAAACGCGCCTGTTTTGACAGCAGCGCGAGCGCCGCATGCGTGAGCCCCGGATACACCTTCGTGCCGACGAGCGTCCACCACCACCACGCGGTTTCGCGGCGCAGCGGCGGCAACTGGTCGCGCAGAATCAGATGGAAGTTGAACGCGGCGTTACGCAATGCGGCCATGGTCTGCGCGTCGCGGCGGTCGTCGTCGAAACGTTCGGCGGGGAAATGATCGACCGCCACGCGCGGGTCGTACATCAGCTTCCAGCCGGCGTTCTTGACCGCGAGGCTGAACGCCATGTCGTTGTGAACCTGGGCGCCCGCGCCGCGCAGCCGTGCATCGAAACGGATGTTGCGCACCGCGTCGCGCCGATAGCTCATGTTGGCGCCCTTCAGGATGTCGACTTCGCGTGCGCCACCCACGCCGAGATGATGATTGCCGATGATCTTGCCGTGCGCGGTGACCTTGCCGACGAGCGGCCGCTCGCCGTCGAGCACGCGGCCTTTTTCGTGCACCCAGTCGCGGCCGCCGAGCGCGCCGAGCCGCGCGTCGCTTTCGAACGCGGCGGCGATGCGCTGCACCCAGTCGGGATGCGGCGCGGCGTCGTCGTCGGTGATGGCGATCACGTCGCCGCTCGCGGCGTCTAGTCCGCGATTGAGCGCGGCGACCTGGCCGGGCACGTCGACGAGCGCCACCGACAGCGGCAGCTTGCCCGGCACCGCCGGATCGCGCAGACAGGTATGCGTCGCGTCGTCGTCGGCGCGCGCGACCACCACGACTTCGTCGGGCGCGCGCGACTGCCGTTGCAGCGCCGCGAGGCAGCGCGCGAGGTCGGCCGGGCGGCGGTAAGTCGGAACCAGTACCGTCACTTTCATTGCGATGTCCTTGTTGCTGAGTCCTTGATGCGATGCGTTTCGCTAGCCGAGGCCGTTACGGTTACGTGCTCAGATATTCCTGCACCGCCGCGTAACTGCGGTCATAGCCGCCGCGAGCGCGCGCCGGCATGCCGTTGAAGATGCCGCCCTGCACATGCACGCCGGCCCCGCGCAGACGCTTGAGCGAGTCGATGATCTCGCCCTCGCTGTGCATGCCCGAACGCATCACGAAGAACGTCGAGCCTGCATACGCGCCGATGATCGACGCATCGGTCACCGCGAGCACCGGCGGCGTGTCGATCAGGATCACGTCGTAGCGTTTCGCGAGGGCGTCGAGGTATTGCGGCAAACGCGGCGACATCAGCAATTCGGACGGATTCGGCGGACGGCGCCCGCACGAGATAAAGCTGAGGTTCTCGATCTCCGACGCGCGGATCGACTCCTCCAGCGAAATCTGACCGCTCAGCAATTCCGACAAACCGTTTTCCTGCGTGCCGCCGAGGTAGCGTTCGAGCACACCGCGGCGCATGTCGCCGTCGATCATCAGCACGCGCTTGCCCGAATGCGCGAGCAGCACGGCGAGGTTAACCGTGAGGAAGCTCTTGCCGACACCCGCCATCGGTCCCGTGAGCATGACGATGCGGTTCTTTGCATCCATGATCGTGAACTGCATCGACGTGCGCAGACTGCGCAGACTCTCCACCGTGACGTCCTTCGGCCGCGCATTGGCGAGCACGGAACGCAGGCGCTCCCCGCCGCGCGCGAATCCGTTTTCGAGCAGCGTCTGCTCGGCGCTCATCGGCACAAGGCCGAACACCGGCAGACGAAATGCGCGCTCGATATGCTCGGGGTCGTCGATGCCCTTGAACATATTGCGGCGCAGGAACACGAAGCCGGTGCCCGCGATCAGCCCGAGGATCGTCGCCGCCGACAGAATCAGCGCCTTCTTCGGCTTGACCGGCGATCCAGGACGCAGCGCGGCGTCGACGATATGCACGTTGCCGCCGGTGCCGGCCTTCTGCACCGACAACTCCTGCACGCGATTGAGCAGCAGCACGTAGATGTCTTCCGCGACCTTCGCGTCGCGCTGCAACTGCACGGCCTTGACCTCGGTGGCCGGCAGATCGCGGAAACGGTCCGCGTATTTCGTGCGTTGCGCCTGCAACTCGGCCATCTGCTCGCGTGCGGCCTTCAGCATCGGATGGTCGTCGCCGTAACGTTCGGTGAGCTGCGCCATCTGCAGACGCAAGCCGGCAATCTGCTGTTCGTACTGCACGCTGCCTTCGAGATAAACCTTCGCCTCCTCGCTCGCGTTGATCGAGCCGGACTGACGCTGATACGCGGTCAGCGCGGCCTCGGCGCGTTCGAGATCGGACTTCAGGCGCGGCTCTTCGCTTTTCAGGAAGTCGAGCATCTTGCTTGCATCGGACTGCTTGTTCGCGATGTGCTGACGCACATACGACTGCGCGAGCGCGTTGGCGACGAGCGCGGCATGCTCGGGGTTTTTATCCTCCAGCGAAATCTGGATCACGCCCGTCTGCTTGCCCTGCTCCTGCACGCTGATCGCGGATTGAAACGCGCTGATCGCGTCGAGATCGTTCGCCCGCATCACGGTGAATTCCTCGCCCGGACGCGCGACCAGCTTGCTGACCAGCATCGTCACGCCGCCGCCTTGCGCCTGCTGCCCGACCTGACCGCGCAGCAGCAACGCGCCGTTCTCCGCGCGCAGTTCGTAGCGGCCGCCGTCGAGCGCTTTCATGGTCAGCTTCTGGCCTTCGAGCGCTGGCAGCACGTCGATCGAATCGACGTCGACGACCTCGCCGCCCCATGCATACGACGACAAGCCGAGCCACGGCTTCGCCGGCTCGCCAGGCGTCGCGACGCGCGCGGCGATGCTGCCGAGCAGCGGCAGCGTTTTCGGCGTGACGCTGAAGTTCAGCTTCATCTGCTCGACGACCGGCGCCACCACGCCGCGGCTCTTGATGATTTCGATTTCGGCGTCGGTCGGCAGCGAACTGGAGCCGCTCGTGATCGCGGCGCCGGTCTGCGTTTGCGTGAGCGCCTGCGACGTGTTGTCGGCCTGCTCGACACGCACATGTGCATCGGCCGAATAGATCGGCTTGGCGAGCACGCAGTACGCGCCGGCAATCGCGACGACCGCCGCCGCGATCGCGATGAGCCACCAGATGTCGTCGAGGATCACCTGCACCAGTTGCCCGAGGACCACGTCCTCTTCTTCGGTCCTGATCGGGCCGGTCATGTGTGGAGAGATTTGATTGCTCACAGTTCGATCCCGTATCTGGTTAGCGCGTCAGTTGCTTCAGGTAGAACAGCGTCTGCACGCTCGGCAACACCTGCTGCAACACGCGGTTGAACGTGGTCGAGGCGGCGGTGCCCACATACACGACATCGAGCGGCTGCAACTGGAACTGCGCGGACAGCATGATCGCGTCGGGCTGCGTCATGTCGAGGCGGTACACGTCCGGCGTGGTCGGATGCTCGCGCATGCCGCGCATCACGAAGATCTGCCGCGGATTGGCGTCGGTGTCGAGAATGCCGCCGGCTTGCGTGAGCGCGTCCGCGATCGTCAGACGGCCCTTGAGCATCGGCACCTGAATCGGCGTCTTTACTTCTCCCATCACGAAGATGCGGCTGTTGCTGCGGTCCGGCACGTTGATGACGTCGCCGTTTTGCAGCATCACGTTCTGCGTGGTGTCGCCCGCATCGAGCATGCGGTTCGCGTCGAGCACGTAAAGCGTCTTGTTGCGCGTGAGGCGCACGCGCTGGATGTCGGCGTCGGCAGTCGTGCCGCCCGAGCGCGTGAGCGCATCGACGAGCGTGAGCGGCACGTCGCTGACCGCGAGCGGACCCGGCGTCTTGACTTCGCCGGTGACCTGCACTTTCTGGCCGCGATACGACAGCACGCGCACATCGACTTGCGGATTGCGGATATAGCGCACGAGGCCGCGCGCGAGCTGATCGCGCAACTCGCCGACGGTCTTGCCCGCGGCCATGATGCGGCCGACGAACGGGAAATAGATGGTGCCGTCCGCGGCGACGGTCTGGCCGTACGGATCGGCCTGGCCCGGCAACGCGGCCGTGTACGGCTGCTGCAACGCGCCGGCGATGGTCTGCGTGCTGGTGCCGCCCGCCGACAGCGTGCTGCCCTGCGGCGTGGTCAATTCGGGGTGATCCCACACGGTGATGCCGAGAATGTCTTGCGGCGACAGCCGGTAGACGTACTGCGAAGGATCGCTGAAGGTCGAGGTCGGCAACGGACGCGGCGGTGCGCTGGCTTCGGCCTGCGCCTGGGCGGCGACGACGCTCGCGTCGATCACATGGACCGGATAGGTTTCGGCGGACTGGCTCTGACTCTGGTGCTGGCCGTCGTCTTTCAGACGCGACGTGTCGAGGTAATTACCCGGTGCGGTGGCGCAGGCCGACAGAAAGGACGTCAGCAAAAGCGTGGCGGCGAACTTCGTGGTGAGCTTCGTTTTCGGGTTCGCGAATGTAGGTGTAGCGAGTGTTTTCATCAGCATATTTTTTTCAGCCATCCCATGACCAGATGTTCGATGAGCACGAGACTTTCCCTGTAAGCGGATTCCTCGCCGCCGTGCGGATCGGCGACGTCGGCCAGGTCTTCCCACTTGCCGAGCGGAAAGACCTTGCCGCGCGAAGCCGGATCGAGCGCTTCGACTTCGCCGATCTGCGCGCGCTCGCTCACGAGCACGAGATCGGCGGATCGCACGAGCCGGCGGTCAAGCCGCCGCGAGTGATGCGCGCCCGACGCGACGCCACGCTCGGCGAGCAGGCGCCGCATCACCGGGTCCATGCCGTGGCCGTTCATCGCGCGGATGCCCGCCGAATGAAACGCGATGGACGCCGACGCCTGACGCGCCTTGAACAGCATTTCGGCGGCCGGCGAACGGCACACGTTGGCGTGGCAGACGATCAGAACATTGGCGAACATGTCGGGCTCCGTGATGAGGCGCGTAGTGCGTGCGGGCGGCGTGACAGGCAGACTTATTGGCCGGCCTGGGCCACGGCGAGCGCATCCGCTTGCGTACCGCCGTGCGTATCGCCATGCACGGGCGGCAGGCCGTTCACGCCCACTCTTGCGGGCGCATTGCGCAGCGCATGCTGACGTCCGATCGCGTGATACTCGATGCCGAGTTCGAGCAGCGCGTCCGGTTCGTACAGATTGCGGCCGTCGAAAATAAGCGGCGTTTTCAGCATCGTTTTGAGCGCATTGAAGTCCGGGCTCTTGAAGACTTTCCACTCGGTCAGGATCACGAGCGCGTCGGCGTCTTGCGCTGCTTCCATCTCTTCGTTCACGAACTGCAGACGCGCGTGCTGCTGCGGCACGTCCTTCAGATCGAGCGCGAACACGCGCTTCGATTCGTCGATTGCGACCGGGTCGTACGCCTTCACGCGCGCGCCGCGGCGCAGCAGTTCGGCAATCAGCGGGCGGCTCGGCGCTTCGCGCATGTCGTCGGTATTCGGCTTGAACGCGAGGCCCCATACGGCGAACGTGCGGTCGGACAGGTCCTCGCCGAGACGCGCGACGATCTTCTGACCGAGCACTTTCTTCTGCGTGTCGTTGACCGCTTCCACGGCTTCGAGAATGCGCAGATTCGCGTGGTGATCGGCGGCTGTGCGGATCAGCGCCTGCACGTCTTTCGGGAAGCACGAACCGCCGTAGCCGCAGCCCGCGTACAGGAAGTCGTAGCCGATGCGCGGGTCCGATCCGATGCCGCGACGCACGGCCTCGATGTCCGCGCCGACGCGGTCGGCGAGATTCGCCAGCTCGTTCATGTACGAGATGCGCGTGGCGAGCATCGCGTTGGCCGCGTACTTGGTGAATTCGGCCGAGCGCACGTCCATGTAAAGCGTACGTTCGCGATTGCGGTTGAACGGCGCATAGAGGCGCTTCATCAATTCGCGCGCCTTTTCTCCGGGCACGTCTTCATCGCAACCGAGCACGATGCGGTCGGGCCGCGTGAAGTCTTCCACTGCCGCGCCCTCTTTCAGGAACTCGGGGTTCGACACCACCGAGAACATGTGACTGAGGTTGCGCGCGGCAAGCTCTTCGGCGATCGCGTCGCGAACGCGTGAAGCCGTGCCGACCGGCACCGTCGATTTGTCGACGATCACCTTGAAGCCCGTCATATGGCGGCCGATATTGCGTGCGGCGGCGAGCACGTATTGCAGATCCGCTGAGCCGTCTTCGTCCGACGGCGTGCCGACCGCGATGAACTGGATGTCGCCGTGCGCGACCGCCGCTTCGACGTCGGTCGAAAACGTGAGGCGTCCGGCCTTGCGATTGCGCGCGATGATCTCCTGCAGGCCCGGCTCGTGAATCGGCACGCCGCCGCCGTTGAGCACGTCGATCTTGCGCCGGTCGACGTCGAGACAGAACACGTCGTGGCCGATGTCGGCCAGACATGCGCCCGTCACGAGGCCTACGTAGCCGCTACCGATGATCGTCAGGTTCATGTATTACCTCGCAGGAGTTTGGAGTGAGTGTTCAATATGCGTTGCTGCCGACAAAGCCCTTCCACAGCGTCAGCACGACGATCTTGATGTCGAGCCAGAAGGTCCAGTGCTGCATGTAGTAGAGATCGAGCTTGACGCGGCCCATCATTTTTTCGATGCGGTCGGTTTCGCCGCGATAGCCGTTGATCTGCGCCCATCCGGTGATGCCCGGCTTGATCCGGTAGCGGTGCATGTAGCCCTTCACCAGATCCTTGTAGATGTCGTCGTGTTCGAGCGCATGCGGACGCGGGCCGACCACCGACATCTCGCCGCGCAGCACGTTGATGAATTGCGGCAGCTCGTCGAGGCTCGTGCGCCGCAGGAATGCGCCGACCGCGGTGATGCGCGGATCGCGCCGCGTGGCCTGCGTGATCTTGCCGGCCTCTTCCTTGTGTACTTTCATCGAGCGGAACTTGTAGATCTCGAACTCGTTTCCGTCGATGCCCTTGCGCTTCTGGCGGAAGAACACCGGACCCGGCGAGCTGAGCTTGACGAGCACCGCGATTCCGAGCATCAGCGGCGCGAGCGCGGTCAACGCGGCGAGCGCGAACAGCCGGTCGAAGATGCGCTTGGGCAGCACGCGCAAATCGGTGATCGGCGAAGCCGCGAGGTTGATCGCCGGCACGCCGAGCAGTTCCACCATCGGCTGATTGAAGAGCGTGAGGCTGCGCACGTCGGGAATAAAGCGGATGTTCACGAAGTCGTTGCGCAGATCCATCACAATGCGATGTATTTCCTTTTCCTTCGAGATGGGCAGCGCGAGCCACAATTCGCGGATCGCGCGCTGACGCACGAGCTGGATCATGCGCTGATAGTCGCGTTCGACGGGCACGCCTTCTATCGCAGCGGCCGCGTCGGGATCTTCATAGGGGTTGATCGTGCCGTTCTCGTCGAACACCACGACGGGGCTAAAGCCGGCGTCCGGACGGCTGCGCATCTGCTGGATCAGAAAGCGCCCATACGGTGCGCCGCCGACGATCGCCACCGCGCGCTGATTGAAGCCTTCGCGGCGCAGCCCGCGCAGAATCGAGTAGACGATCACCTTCGTGACGATCAGCAGCACGATGGTCGCGGCCGCCCAATAGACGAGCCACAGCCGCGACAGACTGTCCGCGCGATGCAGGCTGAAGCTGATCAGCACGCCGGTGACTTCGACCATCGCCCAGCCGCCCGCGACGCGGCACAGCAGGTCGTAGAGCGGCTTGCCGCGCCATGACTGATAGATGCCGAGCGCGGGAAAGAACACGACCACGAGCAGCACGTCGAAGGCGAGCGACACGCTTTGCATGTCGTCCAGCCACACGACTTCTCCGTTGTGCACGGCCGCCGCGATCGCGGCGCCGAGCGCGACCATCGCGATGTCGATCAGTCTCGATAGAACGCTCAGCATGTGCTGCCCCTCAGTTCGTCAGTCAAGTGCCATCCTGCTGTTAGTCCGTTGCGTGCATCCGCCGGCCAGTTGCAATGCGCTGCACGGTCGTTTGGGCGTGGCACGCAAAAACGCCGGCAGCCGCGCCGGCAAATGAATTGCCCGACGCGAATCCGATTGAAGCCGTGCTAATTGCAATTACGCTTTCCGCTTTGCTAAACCGGACGCTCGGCCGCGGCGAAAAACGTGTCTCGGAATGAGTGAATGTCCTTCTACAGGTATAGATAAAGCGTTATTAAAATTCGCGCCGCAAGGCTGCAAAAATCTCAAAATGTATCGGTCAAAATTTCGGAATTTTTTGTGAATTTTGTGGGGTGTTTTTACCGGAATAGCGGCTTTGACCATGCTTTTGCGCCTTCCTGACGGGCAACGGCGGCCTTTCTGTCGCTTTCCGGCGATGCACGCCCGGTCTCGCGGCGTCGTCATTCTCGTGCAGGCGCCGCGGTAAAAAAATAGCCCGCCGTTAATTTCCGCATAATTTTTCTTTTTATAAAATAGCCGCGACATTTTTTGTTCATCAAGACGTTAGCTCTATTCGGCTTATATATAGTTTCCAATTAACGGGCTTTTATTCATTTCGGTCTTCGTGATAAAACTGGACGCATCCATCCAGTCCCGAGGAGTCCATCATGACCGCTCCGGTTACGGCCACGTCCGCCGACACCCGGCCCACCCAGACGACGTCCGCGCACGTCAAACTGAAGGTTCATCCCGTCATTCTCGCGGGCGGCTCAGGCACGAGGTTGTGGCCGATGTCGCGCGAGCAGCATCCCAAGCAGTTGATCGGCCTGCTCGGCGAAGACTCGCTGCTGCAGTCCACCACGCGCCGTCTCGACGCGCTCGAAGCCGGCTATCCGCTCGCCGGGCAACTCGTCGTGGTGGCCAACGAGGAACAACGCTTCACGACCGCCGAGCAATTGCGCACGAGCGGCAAACCGACTCGCCTGATTCTCGAACCGGTAGGCCGCGATACGGCGCCGGCGCTGACTGTGGCCGCGCTATCCATTGCTGCGCAGGACGAGGACGGCATCATGGTGGTGATGCCCGCGGATCACGCGGTCACCGATCTCGAAGGCTTTCACGCCGCAGTCGCCGCGGGCGTGCAGCATGCGGCGGCGGGTCAGATCGTCACAATGGGCATCGTGCCGACGCGCGCGGAAACGGGCTACGGCTATATCCGCATTGGCGCGGCTATCGGTACGCCTGGTAATCCTGATGAAACGCAAGCGGCTGACGCTGTGGATGCGAGTGCTTCGGTCACCGCGCACAAGCTCGATCGCTTCGTCGAAAAGCCGCATCTCGAACTCGCGCAGCGCTATGTCGAATCGCGCGAATACTGGTGGAACAGCGGCATTTTCGTCATGCGTGCATCGACGTGGTTGAAGGCGATCCGCCACTTTCAGCCGGCGATTCACGACGCCTGCGAAGCGGCCTACGCGGGCGGCAAGGCTGACGGCGATTTCTTCCGCCTGCAACGCGATGCGTTCAGCGCGTCGCCGTCCAATTCGATCGACTACGCCGTGATGGAGCAACTCGGCCAGGACCAAAGTGCGGCCGCGGGCGTGGTCGTGCCGTTGCAGGCGGGCTGGTCGGACGTGGGCTCGTGGGACGCCATCTGGGACATCTCCGAGAAAGACGCGGAGCAGAACGTGGGCCGCGGCCGCGTGATGTTCGAAGGCGCTTCCTCCACCTTCGCACATTCGGAAGGACGCCTGATTGCCTGCGTCGGCACGCAGGATCTCGTCGTCGTCGAAACGGCCGACGCGATTCTCGTCGCCGACAAATCGCGCGTGCAGGACGTAAAGAAAATCGTGGGCCGCATTCGCAGCGAAGGCGGCATCGAAGCGGCCAATCATCGCAAGGTGCATCGCCCGTGGGGCAATTACGATTCCGTCGATACCGGCGAGCGTTTCCAGGTGAAGCGCATTGTCGTAAAGCCGGGCGCTCGCCTCTCGCTGCAAATGCATCATCACCGCGCCGAACATTGGATCGTCGTGCGCGGCACCGCGCTCGTCACGCGAGGTGAAGAGCGCTTTATCGTCTCCGAAAACGAATCGGCTTATATCCCGCTCGGCGTCACGCACCGTCTCGAGAACCCGGGCAAGATGCCGCTCGAAATGATCGAGGTGCAATCCGGCTCGTATCTCGGCGAAGACGATATCGTGCGCTTCGACGACACGTACGGACGCCAGTAAAGCCTTGGGTCACACATCAGGCACGCGAGGTCGGTTGCGGGAACAGCGTTGAATCACAGCGAATGAAGCGGGATCCTGCGGCGGTTGCTCCAGACTGCCGCGGGGTGCTGCGTGCTCATCCCGCGTGGGAGATGAGTTCTGTGTACGACGGATAACGTTCTGCTCGATCTGCTGCGGCTGGATTGGCGGGCGTTGCGGTTGCTGCGCCTGGTGCTGCGCCCGCGCCTGATGCTGCATTGGCTGATGCGTTCGCGGTATTCACCCCGCCATTCACCGCGCTGCCGACAGCAGCCGCGGCGGGTTCGCTCGTGTAGCGCCGCAGCGGTCCGCGAAACGCATTCAACGGACCATGCAACGGCGCTCCATGATGCGCGGCGACGGACTCGGGCACATGACGCATGCCCGCCATCGGACGAGCCGGCGGCGCGGTATACGGCGAGTGAGCGGCAGAGACGTCCGACGTGTACACGGGCTTGTGCATCTGCCCATGCATCGGCGCGCCGTACGCTTGCGGTGCCCGTACCTGCGGCGCTGCATAGGCCGCGGCCTGCATCGCGCATTCACGATCGATCCACTGCGCGGCCCACTCGAACGCATAATGCTCGGCCGCCTCGGCGTCCGCGAAGCGCGGGCCGACGAGGCCGGAACGCTCGACGCGCTTGCCGTCCTTCATGATCTCCGCCCATGCGCGATACATCGCGTTCGGCACCCGCTCGGCGGCGACGTAGATCAGATAGCCGTGCCGCTCGGCGACTTGCCGCCCGCGCGGCGCGAGAGCCGTCGACAGCGGGCTGCGTTGCAGCGCCGCTCCCGAGATTCCGCGCGCCGATGCAATGGCCGCGTCCAGACCCTGCATGGCTGCACCGACCGCGCCGGCTTCGTTCATCGCGCGCAAGTCGGCACGCAGCGCCGGGCGCGGCGCATAAGCGACCGATGGAGTCGGCAAAGCCGGCGCACGCGCGATGGCATGTGCGGCTTGTGCAGAGTATGCGTCTTGCCGGTCCTGCGCGACGACGGGCGCGGCGTGGTCGAAACCCGCCAGTTGACGCGTGATATCCGCGATCGGATCGGCCGAACGCCAGGGCCGCGCGTGCGACGCCTGAGCCTCGTGCAGCGCGTTGGCCGCGTGGCCGTTCGTGCCGGGCGCCTGCCACGACTCGGGGCTTTTCCACGACACGCCGCGCGGACTCTCGTCACGCATGCTGGTTGTATCCGCGACAGGCGCTGCGGGTTTGGCGGCGACGGGCGGCGCCGGTTGAGGCACGTAGGCGAACGTGCGCCCCGTTCTGGACAGAAGCCGAACCATCTCGAGCAGCGTGCCGTTCAGTTGCCATTCCTCGAAACGGCGCCGGCAAGTGGGCCCCGACGGATAACGGCCTGGCAGCTTCGACCAGGGCTCTCCGGTAGTGAGGATCCACAAAACCGCATTGGCCACGACACGTGGGTCGGCGCGAGGCCGCCCACGTCGGTTCAGACGGACGGCCGGCTCATCGGAGACAAGCGCAGATAGCAGCGCCCATTCGTCATTGCTTAGCTCATCGAAAAACATGGATTTTCTCCACGCAGCCTGGCCGGGCCGCGGCTTTGGGTGGACCACGGATTCAGCCTTCACGATCCGTGCGTCACCCTCGGTTGCACAAATATGTCTTGTACGTTCTGTTGGCTGGTCAACCCCGCCCTGTGTTAGTGCGGTTTATCCCTATTGCGAAGCACAAAACGTGGTCTCACTCGTGCATGGGAGAATTGTGCACGAAGCATACCATCACCAGGGTTTGCGTGAATATCGGCGAGACAAGTGTTACGGATAGAAACAAACTTATGCTTTTCACTCGCTTAATTCACGTCATGCCGTAACGGAAATGCTTCATGCGATAGCGACGGAATTGCTATTGCCCACTCGACAGCCCGCGAAAGAGCACAGCCAATGCGCGCTAAAGGCCTGCTAAAAAATGCGGCAGACACGCCGAATAAGCCGCCCGAATTCGACCGCATCACGGCGCAATAATTCAGGCATTCTTTGTCTGTCTGCCGGTGCGGCAGGTTCGTTGCGCGCGCATCGAGTCAACGGTGCCAACGCTTGATGACATCGATGTGGCAACGCAGGCGAGCCGCTCGCTTGAGGCGTCGCCTGCGTGGTTTGTGGAACGGCTAGCGCACGGGATTCGCCGCGCCCTCGCCCGCCACGGTTTTCCATTCGCGTACGCGCCAGCGTGTAACAAGCCCCGCTCGCACGTACGGATCTGCCTGGGCGAAGGCTTCGGCGACGCGAGGCGTGTCGCTGTTAAAAAGCAGCATGGCCGTGTCGACCGGTTCGGTCAGCGCACCGCCCAGCATCAGTTCGCCGCGCCCCGCCGCTTCCCATGCGAGTTTCAGATGCGCATCGCGGTACTCACCGCGCCGTTCCAGATAGTCGGGCACGAGGTCATAGATCAATAGATAGTGCATGACGAATTCCTCCTTAAAAAACACTACAGCGCCGGTGGTGAACGGACACGGCAACCTGTCAATAGCCGTTAAGGATTTCCCTGCGAATTTCCTTACCAATTGCCATTCATGTGCTACCGCAGCAAATGGACAATGCAGCAAAACAATGCAGCGCGAATTTTTCAACCGCTCGCAGTGGGCGATACGGTAGCGAATTGCGGTCCGATTGCATCATCGTTTAATCTGCAATGCATAACATAATCGCGTGTCCGGATTCGCTGCAATTCAACGCCAATCGACCTGAAATACGCACTCACTCCGCCTGGTCAGGGAAAACCAGCGGGCGCGGCTGTCAACGCAAACGCGGTTTTGACCGTTGATGCAGACAGCATTTGCCATAATGGACTTGCCGAGGGCCGGATGCCGGATCCCGTCGACGCCCACGTGCATGAAGACCAAAAACGTTTCCACACCGATGGAGTGTCACATGAAAATCCAATCCGCAATCGCTTCCCTGGTACTCGGCGCCGTCCTGGTTTCGCCGGCATTCGCGCAGAACAGCCAGCAGACGAAGATGGCCGACTGTAACAAGCAGGCCGGCGACAAAAAAGGCGACGAGCGCAAGGCGTTCATGAAGACGTGCCTGTCGGCGAAACCGGCCGCCGCGCCGATGAGCCAGCAGGACAAGATGAAGGTATGCAACACGCAAGCCACCGGCAAGAAAGGCGACGATCGCAAGGCGTTCATGAAGAGCTGCCTGTCGTCGGCGCCGGCTAACTGAACTTGGCTTAAACCCAACCAGATTCGACCAGGCGGGTTTCCAGCACGCTCGACCATGCGCCGCGCACTTCGCGCGGCGCATGCGGTTCGCATCGGACTCTCGCATCGGACTCCAGCATCCCACTCTCGCATCCGATCTTTCGCACCACACCCCCTACGCTTTTCCGCTCCGCGCTTCGCCCGCCCTTCACAGTCCTCTCGCCCGAACGCGCCGTTTTTCTTCTATGATGGCTGCGGAGACGGCCCACCCCACACAACATTCATACGGGCCGCCATCTTGTCGTTGATGCCGCAAAGCATCGATTGGAGGCAAGGATGGTATCGAAGCATAAAAACCGCTGGTTGAGGCGGTGGCTGGTCGTCATCGTGTTCTGGGCGGTGCCCGTGGCGATCGTTGCTGTCAGCGAGATTCGCGAGGAGATGGCGTACAACGCCGTCGACCTGGACCGCGCGCTGACCACCTGGAATTTCACCGACGCGCAACGTGCGGCCGGCGCCCCCGCGCGCTGCCACGGCAAGCCGGACGAGGCGCAAGCCGCCGGTTGTCCCGCCGACGTGCTCGCGGCCAACGCGCCGCGTCAGCAGGACGCCCGCAATGAATACAGCGTGCGCCGCTCCACCCTGATGGCTTATCTCTGGCATGCGTTCGTCGGCTACTGGATCGTGCCGGCGCTCACGCTGTTTGTTATCGGCGTGTTGATCGGCGCGGTGCGCCGCGCGCTCAGGCGGCCACCGGCGGTCAAGAGTCCGGCCAATCACGGCGGATAGCGCGCGCATCTGACTTCAGATTTGCGGCGTCGAGACAACAGTTTCGCGCCGATCGCGACAGAAAATGCGAAGCGCTGGAGTCGGTAAAAATGGGCGAATGCGGCGATTTTGGCTCGCGTGCCCGGCGGCTCGACCGAGCGCGATCCGCGGCACGGCGGCCCGTTTTCTGCGCGTTGATGCGGTCGGCGAGCGTCGCCCGGCAGCCGGTCAAATTTACAGAAGACTCTTTTCGATTTGCCTCAAAGCCCCGCCGCATAAGGCTTTGAGGCTTGCGACCGAGGGCGCGTTTTGGCGTGCCGTGTGATATAACTCAGAGGCGACCGCGCGATTTGTTCGCGGTCGCGCCCCGGAACCATACGGAGAAAAACGATGCAAAGACGACACTTCATGTTGAAGACTACCGCTGCGCTCGCTTTCGGAGGCCTTGCTCTCGCCGGTTGCACAACCAACACCGGCGGCCACGACACCGCCGCCACCGATTCGTCCAAACGCCGCTCGATCGACGCCGACGTCGACGGCACCATGTCGCGGCTGTACACGACCGTGAAGGGTTCGCGCGAACTCGTCGCCAAGGCGCGCGGCGTGCTGGTGTTCCCGTCGGTGCTGCAGGCGGGCTTCATCGTCGGCGGGCAATACGGCGAAGGCGCGCTGCGCGTCGCCGGCACCTCAGTCGGCTACTACAGCACGGTTTCCGGCTCGTTCGGGCTCCAGGCGGGCGCGCAATCGAAGGCCATCATCTTCCTGTTCATGACGCAGGATGCGCTCGACAAATTCCGCAATGCGGACGGCTGGTCGGTCGGCGGCGACGCCTCCGTTGCGCTCGTGAAAATGGGTGCGAACGGCGCGATCGATTCGAACACGGCAACCGCGCCGGTCGAGGTCTTCGTGCTGACCAACGCCGGGTTGATGGGCGACCTGTCGTTGCAAGGCACCAAGGTTTCGCGCCTGAAGATTTGACGCCGAAGGGTTGGCCCCGGCGGTTTGTGTCCGCGGGCCGACTCTGTGAGCGTGACAATGGCTCGACGAGCCGCCGCTGCGTTGGTTGCGGCGGTATAGCGTCTTTGCGGCGGGACACGCAATGTGTCCCGCTGGGCCTAGGGTTGTGGAACGCAACCGTAGTAATGCAGCCATCGCGACAGTTGAGTTGCCGCGAGCGCGCCTAGTGCGCTATGCCGGCATCGGCTCACCGCACACGCGGCACAGCCTCTCGCAGTAAAAAGCCGGCGCTCGCCACGAGCGCCGGCTTCGTTTCTCTCTACTGTTTTCGCTCAATCCCGCTTTGTCTGATCGCGCGAGCAAACCAGACAGCAGCATCGCGCGCCCACTCGCCGCGATCAACGCCCCGAGCTGTCCACCACCTTGAAGCGCGAACGTTTCTGCGCGCGAATCACCGACTGATACGCATCCACGTACTGCTGCGCCATCCGGTGCGACGTGAAGCGCTCTTCGAAACGCTGCCGCACGCCCGCACGCGACATCTTGTGCAGCCGGTTGACCGCCGCGACCGCGCCGATCTCGTCTTCGACGATAAAGCCCGTCAGCCCGTCTTCGAGCACTTCCGGCACCGAGCCGCGGTTGAACGCGACGACCGGTGTGCCGCACGCCATCGCCTCGATCATCACGAGGCCGAACGGCTCCGGCCAGTCGATCGGAAACAGCAGCGCATGCGCGCCCGACAGAAACTCCGCCTTCTGATTGTCGGCGATTTCGCCGATGAACTCGACGTACGGCAAGTCCAGCAGCGGCCGGATATCGCGCTCGAAATATTCGCGATCGGCGGCGTCGACCTTGGCGGCGATGCGAATCGGCATGCCGCAGCGACCGGCAATGCGGATCGCCGTATCGACGCGTTTTTCCGGCGAAATACGGCCGAGAAATGCCAGGTACTTCTGCTCGACCGGCTGCGGCGTGTAGAGATGCTCAGGCAAGCCGTGATAGACGGTGGTGAGCCAACGCGCCTGCGGCAGCGGATGGCGCTGCGCATTCGAAATCGAAATTACCGGCGCCGAGCTGAACGTGTCGAACACCGGCTGCTGTTCGGGTAGGTCGAGACGGCCGTGCATTGTCGTGACGAACGGCGTGTCCTGGCGCTGAAACACCGAGAACGAGTAATAGTCGAGGTGAAAATGCAGGACGTCGAACTGCTCGGCCTGGCGGCGCACCAGTTCCATCAGCAACATATGCGGCGCGACCCGATCGCGAATGCCTGGGTCGAGGCGCAGCGCGCGCGGCCACACCGGCTCCAGTTTCGCACTCGTAACGGAATCGCCGCTTGCGAACAGCGTCACATCGTGGCCGAGCTCGACGAGCGCCTCGGTGATGTACGACACGACGCGCTCCGTGCCGCCGTATAGCTTCGGCGGCACCGATTCGGTCAAGGGGGCGATCTGCGCAATCTTCATAGTTGTCTCCGTGAACTGACGGCTCGTGGCCCGGCTTGTTCCGAGGCCGCGTTTTGCGGCGCCGTCAGTGGCGCCCTTTTGAGCGCCGGTCTTCGATCAGTGCACCGCGGCAGCACGCGCGCACCATAGGCATCGGAGCATTATTCCCTGGCAGGGACTAAAAAGCGCCCGTTATTGCATTTCCTGGGCGCTGTTACATTCAGCTTACAAGCGGCCTGGCACCGAAATAAACGCCGCATCGCACCGCGCGATTCAGCGCGACGGCCACTTCCAGGCCGGCATGTCGCGTTCGTCGGCGTCCGCGAGACGCGTGGCGCCGAAATGCTTTTCCAGCACCAGCGATTCGCTGGCGTCCTCGCGTTCGAGCGCCGCGATCAGCCGCGCTGCATGCGATACGACGAGGACCTGCGAGTGCGCGGCGGCCCGCGCGATCAGCCGCGCGAGCGCCGGCAGCAGATCGGGATGCAAACTGGTTTCAGGCTCGTTCAGCACCAGCAGCGCGGGCGGGCGCGGAGTCAACAGCGCGGCGACCAGCAGCAGATAGCGCAAGGTGCCGTCCGACAATTCCGCGCCCTTCAGCGGACGCAGCAGGCCGTGCTGCTGCATCAGCACTTCGAAGCGGCCGTCCTGCGAGGCAATCTCGAGCCGCGAGCCGGGAAAGGCGTCGTCGATGGCAGCGTCGAGCGCTCGCGAATCGCCGATTTCGCGGATGGTCTGCAACGCGGCGGCGAGGTCCGCGCCGTCGTCGGAGAGCACCGGCGTATGGGTGCCGACTTGCGGCATGCGGGCCGGGGCGTCGACGTCGGTCCGGAAGTGATCGTAAAAGCGCCACGAGCGGATCTGTTCGCGCACCGCGATCATCTCGGGCGCGGAGCGCGGGTCGGCGAACTCCGTCATCATGCTGTCGAAACTCGCGACCGGCTGCGGCACCGTTTGCCACTCGCCGCTTTCGTCGCGCGTGCGTAACGCCGGACCCTGCCTGTCGACGAGCAATGCGGACGGCCGCAGCACCGGCCCGCTCCAGATGCATTCGCGCTTGACGACGGGATCGAGCATAAAACGGGTGCTCTTATTGAGCAGCGGCAGCCCGAGATCGATCGCATAACTAAACTGCTCGCCCGCGAAACCGAGCCTGAGGCTCACCGGCGTCTTGCGTGCCGTCGGCTCAACCTCGAATTCGCCGCTCAGCACGCCGCGCGAAAAGCGTTCGGGACCGGCCCATAAGGTGGACGGCAGGCCGCCTTCCCGTGCGAGCGACGTAATCACGCCGCCGCGCGCCGTTTCCGCAAGCAGACGCAGCGAACGGTAGACGCTCGATTTGCCGCTGCCGTTCGCGCCGGTAATGACGTTCAGCTGGCCGAGCGGCACGATCAGTTCGCGCAGAGACCGGTAGCCCGCGATGGCGAGCGCACTCAGCACGCGGCCATCCGAAGATACGAGGCTTGCGGGCGCACGCACGCCTTGCTAGCCGACAACCTCCGCTGCCCGAGGCTGAAGGTTGCGTATTGCCGCGCGCTCATCACCTGTGCCCTCCGCCCGCGGCCGGTCTTTGTATCGGCACGCTGCGCAGGTCGCGCAGGAAGCTGTCGCGCCACACGCCCAGGTCGTTCTTGCGCAGCGCCGCCATGTTGATCTCGTGACGCCGCTGCCGTGCGTCGAGCGGCATTTGCAGCGCCCGCTGCAACGCCTCGCACATGCCGATCGCGTCATGCGGATTGACGAGCAGCGCGCCTGTCAACTCAGCCGCCGCGCCCGCGAAAATCGACAGCACGAGCACGCCCGGATCGTCCGGATTCTGCGCGGCGACATATTCCTTCGCGACCAGGTTCATGCCGTCATGCAACGGCGTGACGAAACCGATCTGCGACTCGCGAAACAGCGACATCAGTTTCCAGCGGTCGTATTGCTGATTCAGATAACGGATCGGCGTGTAGTCGAGGCCCGAATAGCGGCCGTTGATACGCCCCGCTTCGTACTCCAGGTCCTGGCGGATCTTCTGATAGGTCGCGACATCCGACCGCGTGGGCGGCGCGATCTGCACGAGCGTGACATTGCCGCGCCATTCGGGCGAGCGTTCCAGCAGATGCTCGAACGCGCGAAAACGTTCGACGAGCCCCTTCGAATAATCGAGCCGGTCCACGCTCATGATCAGCTTGCGGCCTTCCAGGCTCTGCTTCAGGTCGAGCACGTGCTGACGGCTTTCGTAGCGCTTGGCCTGTTCGGCGATCTCGTCGGGAAACACGCCGATGCGGTAAACGCCCGTGCGCAGCTTCCGGCCGAACGCCTCCACCATGCCGTTCGACACCGTGCCACGCGCGTGGCGCGTCACGTAGTCGTGAAACGCCTCTTCGTCGGTCGCGGTCTGGAAACCAAGCAGGTCGTAGCACGACAGCGACTTCACCAGTTCCTCGTGCGGCGGAATATTCAGCAGGATTTGCGGCGACGGAAACGGAATGTGCAGGAAAAAACCGATGCGATTCGTGATGCCCTCGCTGCGCAGCGCCTCGGCGAACGGGATCAGATGGTAGTCGTGAATCCAGATGACGTCGTCGGGCTCGAGCAGCTTGATGAGCTTGTGCGCAAGCCACGCGTTGACGCGCCGGTAACCGGCATATTCCTCGCGCTCGTAGCGCGCGAGGTCGTTGCGATAGTGGAACACCGGCCAGAGCGTCGCGTTCGAAAAACCGCGGTAGTACTGGTCGTAATCCTTGCGCGTGAGGCCCACGGTCGCGAAGGTGACTGCGCCGTCCTGCTCGAGTGTGGGTCCCGCGTTGGCGACGGTCTCGCTGACCACGTCGCCGCTCCAGCCGAACCACACGCCTCCCGCGTCTTTCAGCGCGCCGAACACGCCGACGGCGAGGCCGCCCGCCGATCCTTTGGTTTCCGTCGGCGTAGCGACGCGATTCGACACGACGATCAGTCGGCCCATGTTGCAAGTCCTCCTTGTTTCGCGCGGCATCTGCCAGGGTGCAGCCCGCGCCCGCCACGCAGCGGACGCGTCGACATCGTTTTGCATGGTGCACGCCATGCCGCGCAGGTTTATTCAATGAGTGGACGGTTCGACCCTTTGGCGAACGATCGGTTGCATCGTTAGCCGGTTGGCCAGGGCAGACAGCACTCGGCGCGCGCATTTCAGCGAATTCGGTTGCGCGCTTCCGATCGTCGCAGCACTGCCTGCCAACGTTCCGCGCAGCGTCGCGCGGATTCTGACTTCGCGCTAGGCCGTTTCCTTCACTTTGTGCGGCGACCCAGCCGCCGACGACGGCCCAGGCCCAGGCCGGCTTGCCACCGGGTCCGCCTCAGTATGCGCCGCCGTGCTGCCGGCCGGCGTGCGCGTGCCGCGCGGCACCCAGTCGAGCGGTTCGCCCTTGCCGTTTTCGAGTTCCGCCGACACCTCCGCGCGCGCCCGCGGCAAATACTGCGGATAGTGCTTCTGGATGAAGTCGAGCAGCCCTTCCCGCACGCGGCAGCGCAGGTCCCAGTTCAGACCCGAATCGAGCGAACTGACGAGCGCGCGCAACTGCATCGAGCGCTCGGTGCCCTCGGTGACTTGCAGCACCTGCACGCGACGGTCCCACTCGGGCGCCGCTTCGACGATGCGCGCGAGTTCCTCGCGCAACGGCGCGAGCGGCATCCGGTAATCGACGTACAGAAACACCGTGCCGATGATCTGCGAACTGCTGCGCGTCCAGTTCGAAAACGGATTCTCGATGAACCATTGCAGCGGCACGATCAACCGCCGCTGATCCCACAGACGCACCGACACATACGTCCCGGTAATCTCCTCGATGCGCCCCCACTCGCCCTGAATCACGACGACGTCGTCGAGGCGGATTGGCTGCGACAGCGCGATCTGCAAACCGGCGATCAGATTGCCGAGCACTGGCCGCGCGGCAATACCGGCGACCAGACCGGCGACGCCCGCCGACGCCAGCAGGCTCGCGCCGATCTGCCGCACGTTCGGAAACGTCATCAGCGCGCCGCCGACGCCGACGATCACGATCACCAGCATCACCGAGCGCGCCAGCACCCTCGCCTGCGTATGGATGCGGCGCGCGTGGAGATTGTCGGCGGTATCGAGCGGATGGGCCTGAATGATCGCCTCGCCGATGGCCGCCGCCGAGCGCACCGACAGCCACGTCAACGCGCCGATCAGCGCAATGGCCGCGGCGTCGCGCAACGGGCCGATGAAGGTGAGCGTGTCCGGCGCCTCCCACCAGACGGCTTCGAGCGAGAGAATCAGCAGAACGAACAGCGACGGCTTGTCGATATAGCGCAGCACGACACTCGTGAGCGGATAAGGCCGCGCGATCCGCGTGACGATGCGCGCGCCCACGCGGTGCGCGCCGATCGCGATCAGCACGGCGATGACCGAGACCAGCAACGCGCCGGGCCAGGTATGCAGCGGCGCTTCGGCGATGTGGTCCAACTGGTCGAGTCGATCGAAAAAAGCCATATAGGACAGTTTCCTCCTCGCTTGGATGGGGACAGGCCGGCCGCGTGTGACGCGGCGACGGCGTAGAGATGAGGCGCCCGGCCGGCACGCCCGCGAAAGCGCGGATCAAACGATGCGCCCCGCTATCAAAGCCGGCTGCGACCGCGCAAAGCGGCGCCCCGGCTCATGTTGAACGCGTGCACGGCATACGGCACACGCGGTGAGCAAACTCAGTGACAAAAAACCCGTGACAAAAACCCATGACAAAACAACAAAGCTGGCGACCCGCACGCCTCGCGACACGAGGCCGCAAACCGCGCCGGCTCGAATCAACTCAACTCAAATCAGCTTCCGCTTTTGCAAGGAAACGCCTTGCCGAGCCCCAGCGAAATCGCCGTGCTCGCGTTATAGCCCGCCACAATCGGATTTTCCGCGATGTATTTGCGCACCGCATCCGTCAACTGCGCCGAACGCGCGTCTTGCGGCAGGCAGAAGTACTGGCCGACGCGCGGCCCGGTCGTGCCGCCGATTGCGTCGATCGTGTTGAAAATGCCGTCGGCGGCGCCTTCAATGTACGCGGCGCACGCACTGCGCGACGCCACGTCGGTCTTCGTGCACAGCTTGTTGAGGTCGCCTCCCGTAAACGCGGCCGCCGACAACGGTACGGCAAACGCGCTGGCGAAAATCAAAGCCCGCAGCATGGTGTTCCTTTCCAGGTCGTTTATCAGGCGGTCTGTTGCCGCATCCCGAGGGCGCGCACACGAGAGGCGCGCCAAAGTCGTCATTCTGCACTGTTTTACGGGGCCGCAGCAGGCAGCCGCCGCTATCTTCAGGCATATAAGCGGCAAAACGCGCGCAAGCCGCTTCGCCGCGCGCCTTACTTCTGCTGCATCTGTTGCAGGCGGGCGGTGAGGCCCTCGACCACGTCCGGCTCCTTGTAGGTCTTCGCGAAATCGAGCGCGGTCAGGCCGATCTGGTTCTTCACGGTCAGGTCCGCGCCGTTGTCGAGCAGCAGCTTCACCGTCGACACATGGCCGCCGCGCGCGGCCATCATCAGCGGCGTGGTGCCGTTCGGGGAGCCGGCGTCGACGTAAGCCGAATGGTCGAGCAGCAGTTTCACGATGTCGTCGTGGCCGTTCGCGGCGGCGTAGTGCAGCGGCGCCCAGCCCTTCTTGTTGACTTCGGCGTCTTTCGCGATCAGTTGCTTGACGAATTCCAGGTCGCCGTTGAGCGCGGCCATCATCATCGCGTTCTCGCCCGCCTTGTCCTCGATTTCAACGTTGGTCTTCGGATTCGCGAGCAGCGCGGCGCCGACCTTGTCCGACTTCTCGCGCGCGGCGAGGACCAGCAGCGGCATGCCCTGGTTGTCGACGCTGTTCGGGTCCATGCCCTTCGCGAGCAATTTCTTGACGCCGTCGACGTCGTCGAATTTCACCGATTTGATCAGCGAGTCGATCGGCGCGGCTACAGCCGGCGCGGCGATCAGCGAGCTCAGCGCGGCACAGGCGAATGTGGCGGCCAAGGCGGCGCGCGACAAACCGCGGCGGACGGACGAGACTGCCGTGGCCATCGTGTCAGCGGAATGCGGTGTGCGGGTTAATGTGAAATCTTTCATATTTTACTTTAGGGCTAAGCCCTATCCTATTGATTTATTTACCTTCTCTACGCGCCAGCCGGCGCGGGAATCTTGAAAAGGCGGAAGAAGTTTTGCGTCGTCGCGGCGGCGAGCGCCTCGTCCGTCATCTCGCGCTGCTGCGCGATGAAACGTCCGACATAACTCACGTACGCAGGTTCATTGGGCTTGCCGCGATACGGCACGGGCGCCAGATACGGCGAATCGGTCTCGATCAGCAGCCGCTCCAGAGGCACGCGACGCGCGACGTCCTGCACGTCCGTCGCGCTCTTGAACGTGACGATGCCCGACAGCGAGATGTAAAAGTTTTGCGCAAGCGCCTGCTCGGCGACGCTCCACGGCTCCGTGAAGCAGTGCATGACGCCGCCCGGCTCGCTCGCGCGCTCCTCGGCCATGATGCGCAGCGTGTCTTCCGACGAAGAACGCGTATGGATGATGAGCGGCTTGCCGGTCGCATGCGCGGCGCGGATGTGCGTGCGAAAGCGCTCGCGCTGCCATTCCATATCCGCGATCGAGCGGCCTTCCAGGCGGTAATAGTCGAGCCCCGTTTCGCCGATCGCGACCACTTTCGGATGTTCGGCCAGCTCGACCAGTTCGGCGACGCTCGGCTCGCGCATGTCCTCGTGGTCGGGATGCACGCCCACCGACGCATAAACGTTGTCGTGCCGGCTCGCGATCTCGAGAACCGACGGCAGCGTTTCCAGATCGACCGACACGCACAGCGCATGCGTGACCGCGTGGCTGCGCATGTTCTCGAGCACCTGCGGCAGACGGTCGGCGAGTCCTTCGAAATTGATGTGACAGTGTGAATCGACAAACATGACGATGTCCTGCAAAGGAATGCCTGAGGCGGATCAGCTTGCCGCGCCGCGCGCGTCGAGCCGCTTGCCGAGAATCACCAGATCGCGCTCGACGCCGTCCAGCACGGCCACGCGCGGCAGCGACCCCCACGTGTCGAAGCCGAAACCCCGAAAGAGGCGCAGGCTCGCCTGATTGTGGCCGAAGATGAAACCGAGCACGGTGTCGATGCCGAGCGCCGGCGCCGCCGCGAGCGAGGCCGCCAGCAACTGCTTGCCGAGGCCCTTGCCGCGCGCGCGCTCGTCCAGATAGATGCTGACTTCCGCGGTGCGCTGATAGGCCGGACGGCCGTAAAAGTCCGAAAAACTGAGCCAGCCGAGCAGGCGGCCGGGCGCTTCGGCGTCGTCGACGACCCACAGCGGACGTTTCTGCGGCCCGTGCGCATGAAACCATGCCAACCGGCTCTCGACGCTGACCGGCTCCAGATCGGCGGTCACCTGGCGCGACGCGACCGTCGAGTTGTAAATGGCGACGATCGCGGGCAGATCGTCGAGCGTGGCATCGCGGTAAGACAGGCTCATGGTGCTTTCGGATTGGAATGAGAGGCTGGGTAAAAAAATCAGAAACGGTTCTTCAGACGACGCTTGCGGCATGGACGGCATGGCGCTTCGTGAGCGTCATGCAAAAAGCTCGCGGTAGCCCAGAAACAGCTCCTCGAACACAAGCCGCGCGTTCAACGGATGATTTTCGACCGCGCGCTGCCGCGTCACGGTCCGCATGAAGCGCGCGAACGCGCTCGCGTCGGCCTGCGACGCGCAACGCGTCAACGCCGCCGACGCCTGCGGAAAGTAGCGCGGCGCGCCGGCCGCGCGCTGGGCGAGCAGATCGTACATCCAGCGTTGCAGCCAGCCGAGCACGAGCGGCACCGGCAGCTTCTGCAGCGCCTCGCCGCACGCAAAGGCGTCGCACTCGGGGCCCGCAGCCAGTTGCTTGAGCGTCCAGTCGCGCAGCGTGCGGTTTTCGTCGCTGGCGAGGGCGAGCGCGGTGAGCGGCGCGCCGCCCGCCTCGGCGAGCAGCGCCGGCGCTTCGGCCACGCCTTGCGCGGCGAGCCATTGGGTGGCGGCTTCGGGTGACGGCATGCTCATCGGCCATTGACGGCAACGGCTGATGATGGTCGGCAGCAACCTGTCGATGCGGGCCGACACCATCAGGAATACGACGCCCGCCGGCGGCTCCTCGAGCGTCTTCAGCAGCGCATTGGCCGCCGCGATGTTGAGCCCTTCGGCCGGATACAGCACGACCACGCGCGCGCCGCCGCGATGCGAGCCCACGCCAACGAAGTCGAGCAAGCCGCGAATCTGCTCGATCTTGATCTCCTTGCTGGGTGCACGCGTTTTCTTGCCCTCGTCGGCGTCGGCTTTCTCGGCTTTATCCGCTTTGTCGTCGGCGCCGTAGCCCAAGCCCGCCTCGGCGGCCAGCGCCTCGGGCACCACGATCCGGTAATCGGGATGGTTGCCTTGCACGAACCAGTTGCACGCGACGCACGCGCCGCACGGCTCGCCGTTCTCGCGCTGGTCTTCGCACAACAGGCCCTGCGCGAGGTGCTGCGCGAAGCGCAGCTTGCCGATGCCCGCCTGGCCATGCAGCAACAACGCATGCGGCCAGTGGCCGCGCAACTGCTGCAGGCGGTTCCAGTCATCGGCTTGCCACGGATAAATCATCGTTTGTCTTTTCGAATCAAGCGGTTGGGGGCGTTATTTGACGCTTTGCGGGAGCTTTCGCACGTGCCTGCCTGGATTTGGCGCTACCCGCACAAAATCAAAGACTTGCAATCAACTCTTCAAGCTGCTTCTGGATACGGACAATGCTCTGCGAAGAGTCAATGATAGCGAAACGATACGGTGCTTCTTCCGCCCGGCGCAGATATTCGGTCCGCGTGCGCTCGAAAAAAGCCGCCGATTCGCTCTCGAAGCGATCCGGGTCGCGCGCCGCGCTGCGCCGTTCGTTGGCGATTTCCGGCGCGAGGTCGAACAGCACGGTCAAATCCGGCTGGAAGCCGCCCTGCACCCAGCGCTCGAGCGTTTCCAGCTTGTCGCGCGGCAGCCCGCGCCCGCCGCCCTGGTAGGCAAAGGTCGCGTCGGTGAAACGGTCGGACAGCACCCAGTCGCCGCGCGCGAGCGCCGGCTCGATCACTTCCGCCAGATGCTGGCGGCGCAGCGCGAACATCAGCAGCGCCTCGGTTTCGAGATCCATCTTCTGATGCAGCACGATTTCGCGGATCTGCTCGCCAAGCGGCGTGCCGCCGGGTTCGCGCGTCATGACGACCGCGCGGCCGGTGGGCGCCACCTTCTGTTCCAGCCGCTCGCGGAACCAGGCGAGATGCGTCGTCTTGCCGGCGCCGTCTATGCCCTCGAACGTGATGAATTTGCCGCGCGCCATTTATTGCCCTCGAATGTATTTGTCCACGGCCTTGTTGTGATCGCCAAGGTTGTCGGAAAAGATGCTGCTGCCGTCGCCGCGCGACACGAAGTACAACGCGCTCGTTTGCGCCGGGTTCATCGCCGCCTGCAGCGACGCGACGCCGGGCAGCGAAATCGGCGTGGGCGGCAGGCCCATGCGCGTGTAGGTATTGTAGGGAGTGTCCGTCTGCAGGTCTTTTTTGCGGATGCGGCCCGCGTAGCTCTCGCCCATTCCATAGATCACAGTCGGGTCGGTCTGCAGCGGCATGCCCACGCGCAGACGGTTCGCGAACACGGCCGCGACCATCGGACGGTCCGACTTCTTGCCGGTTTCCTTTTCGATGATCGAAGCCATGATCAGCGCCTCGTACGGCGTCTTGTACGGCAGGTTCGGCGCCCGCGCGAGCCATGCTTCATCGAGACGCACGCGCATCAGACGATACGCGCGGCGATACACGTCGAGGTCGCTCGTGTTCTTGTCGAACAGATAGGTGTCCGGGAAAAACAGCCCTTCGCCGTTGCCGATCGACGCTTCCGGTGCGCCGATTGCGCTCATCAGCTGCGCGTCGTTCATCGCGACGCTGTCGTGCTTGAGCGCCGGATTCGCGTCCAGCTCGGCGCGCATGCGCTTGAACGTCCACCCTTCGATGATGGTCGCGACGTATTCGTTGACGTCGCCGCGCGCGATTTTTTGCAGCACTTCGTAGGGCGTCACGCCGGTCTTGAATTCGTAATTGCCGGACTTCAGCTCGCTTTGCAGGCCGAGCAGCCGCGTCATCACGATGAATAGCTCGGGCTCGACCGGCACGCCGCCGCGATTGAGCTGCAGCGTGACGCTGCGCAGGCTGCTGTGCGGTTTGACGGTGACGTCGAGTTGCGCGGGATTCAGCTCGAGCGGGCTGTTGGCCCAGTGGTATCCGCCAGCGATCGCGGCTGCGGCCAGCACGAGGACAATCGAGCCGGCAACCAAACATTTCTTGAAGAGGGACATGAAAACGTGGCAGGGTTGGACTGCATATAATACTTGTTTGCCTTAGCTAAAGTCAGAATTGACTGTTCCCGGAATCCATGAACACACCGCTCGCTACCGCTTCAGGCACTGTCCCAGCTAACCCCGCAGTGCATCCGTCAGCCGCGGCCGTCACGGCGCTGCCGGTGTGGCCGCGTCCGTCCGCCGATGAGTTCGACGCCGCCCTCCAGCACGGCGCCTACGCGGTGCTCACGCAGTTCGGCGTGATCGACGCGACCGGCGACGACGCCGCGAGCTTCCTGCACGGTCAGTTGACGAACGACACGCAGCACCTCGACGCCGCCAACGCGCGCCTCGCAGGCTACTGCTCGGCGAAGGGCCGCCTGCTCGCGTCGTTCCTGACCTGGCGCAGCGGCGACACGCTCCGTCTGCTGGTCTCGAAAGACGTGCAGGCGGCGGTGCAAAAGCGCCTCTCCATGTTCGTTCTGCGCGCGAAGGCGAAGCTCGCCGATGCAAGCGGCGAGCTGGCGGTGATCGGCCTCGCGGGCGACGTGCGCAAGGCGCTGTCCGGCGTGTTCGACGCGTTGCCGGACGGCGTGCACGTCAAGGTGGACGGCGCGGCCGGCTCGCTGATTCGCGTGCCGGATGCGTTCGAGCGGCTCCGTTATCTGTGGATCGGGCCGAAGGCGCAGGTCGAAGCGCATCTGCCCTCGCTCGGCGAGAAGCTCACGCAGGTTTCGCCGGCCGTGTGGGACTGGCTCGATATTCGCGCGGGCGAGCCGCGCATCACGCAGCCGGTGGTCGAGCAGTTCGTGCCGCAAATGGTCAATTTCGACGTGCTCGGCGCGGTCAATTTCCGTAAGGGCTGCTACCCTGGCCAGGAAGTGGTCGCGCGCAGCCAGTACCGCGGCACGATCAAGCGGCGCACGTCGCTCGCGAACGTGGCGGGCGAGCTCGATACCGTGAAGGCGGGCGTCGAACTGTTTCACTCCGACGATCCCGGTCAGCCGTGCGGCATGGTGGTGAACGCGGCGTCGGCGCGGGACGGCGGCGTCGATGTTCTCGTCGAGATCAAGCTCGCGGCGCTCGAAAGCGGCTCGGTGCATCTGGGCGCCGCGGACGGCCCGGCACTGCGCTTTCTCGCGCTGCCGTACGGACTGCCCTCCGAGGTTTGAACGGCGCTTCGCGGTACGCAGATGAACGGCGCAGTGCGCTCGAAGCACGCGCCGCTTTTTGCCGGCGTCCTCGTCCGACTACTGTTCGCCATTGCGTTTGAAGCAACACTGAAGCAACAACCGGGAGACGCCCCCGATGTGCCTGATCGTGTTCGACTGGCGGCCCGATGCGGTCGACGCCCCGCTCTTCACGCTTGCCGCCAATCGCGACGAATTTTTCCACCGCACGGCCCAGCCGATCGGCTGGTGGGACGACGCGCGGGGCGTGCTGGCCGGCCGCGATCTGGTCGGCGGCGGCACCTGGCTCGGCATGTCGCGCCACGGCCGCTTCGCCGCGCTGACCAACTACCGCGCGCCGCACGACATGCGCGCCGACGCGCCGACCCGCGGCACGCTCGTCAGCGACTGGCTGGCTTGCGCGGAGCCGGCCTTTAACGCGGGACGGAATGGCGAAGAAAACCACGGCGCGAACGACGGCGAACAGGAAACGCCCCTCGCCTATCTGCGCCGCGTCGCGCAAACGGGCGACCTGTACAACGGCTTCAATCTGCTGGTCGGCGACTGGACGCGTCGCGAGCTCGCCTGGTACTGCAATCGCTCGAATCTGGCGCCCGCGCTGCTTGCGCCGGGCACGCACGGCATCTCGAACGCGATTCTCGACACGCCGTGGCCGAAGCTCGTCAGGAAGCGCGCCGAACTGGGCGCGCTGCTCACGCGCAATCCGATGCCGCCGCTCGAACATCTGATCGACCTGATGCGCGATCCGCGCGTCGCCGCGGACGCCGAGTTGCCGTCCACCGGCATTGCGCTCGAGCGGGAACGGGCGCTGTCGGCGGCGTTCATCGAAACGCCCGGATACGGCACGCGCGGCACGACAGCGCTGCGCGTCGTCGCGAACGGCGAGATGGTCAGCGTCGCGGTGGCCGAGCGCAGCGACGACAACGGCTCACACTGCATCGTGCGGCCAGGCGACTTCGAACGCAGCTTCGCGTTCAACGTCGAGCGGGAAATCGCCTAGTCAGTCGACGCCGAATGCCGCGCGCAATGCCGCGGCGGCATCGGCATGCGCGTGCGCGACCTCGGGCACGAAGCCGCCCATCTTGAAGAATTCGTGGATCATGCCCGGATAGCGCGTGAGTGTCACCGCGTTGCCGTAGCGGCGCAGCTTGTCCGCGTACGCATCGCCTTCGTCGCTGAGCGGATCGTATTCGGCGGTCGCGATCCAGGCCGGCGCGAGGCCGCTGAAATCGGGCGCACCGCGCGTGCCGTCGAGCGGCGCAAAACGCCAGTCGTCGCGATCGCTCGTATCGCGCACATACTGCTCGAAGAACCATTGGATCGTCGTGCCCGACAGCAGGAATCCGTCGGCGAGGCGCGAGTGCGAATCGGTCTGCTGATAACCGGTCGTGCCGGGATAGATCAGCAATTGCAGCGCGAGCGCGATGCCTGCGTCGCGCGCGAGCACCGCGCACACCGTCGCGAGGGTGCCGCCCGCGCTGTCCCCGCCGACCGCGAGCCGGGCCGCGTCGATGCCGAACTCCGCGCCGTGCGTATGCAGCCAAGTGAGCGCGTCGAAAGCGTCGTCGACGGCGGTCGGGAATTTGTGTTCCGGCGCGAGCCGGTAATCGACCGACAGCACCGCGCATTGGCCGTCGCGCGCGAACATCCGCGCGAGCGCATCGTGCGTGTTCACGCTGCCGACCGTGAAGCCGCCGCCGTGATAGTAGACGAGCGCGGGCGCGGGGTTCGCCCAGCTCGGCTCTTCGGCGTCGTAAAGACGTGCGCCGATCGTCGCGCCGTCGCGTGTCGGAATACGCAGGTCTTCGACGGAGAACATCGGCGCGCTGGCGATCTCCAGAATCGGCGCGCTTTTTTCATACGATGCGCGCGCCGCTTGCGGCGTCATCTCATGGAGCTTCGGGCGCTTTGCGCGCGCGATCATGTCGAGCACCTGCTCGATCTTCGGATTCAACGGCATGTGACGTGAGGTGGGTTGAAGAGAACTCGCGGGACGGCTCGGGCGGGCGGCTTCCGTACCGCATTCAAATCTCGCTGGCGCTTTTCACTTCCGGCTTCAGCGACATCGGATCGGTCGGATCGCGCAATTGCTCGATGTCCTCGTGACGCAGCTTGACGGTCGCCATGATGGCCGGGTGCGTGATGATATAGAAGCGCCGTGCTGCGACGGCGTCGAACGTGAGTGCGGCGACCTCGGCCGCGCTCAGCTTGCCCGCTCGCACCGCGCGCTGCAATTGCTTGCCGGCGGCGATCTGCGAGCGCGTCGGGCCGTTTTCGTTGCGCAGACCGGCGGGCCGCATGCGCTCGGCATCCGCGATGCCGGTCGGCGCGAAAGCCGGACACAGCAGCGAACAGCCGACCCGGACGTTGGCGTCGCGCCCGGCCTGCGCGAGCTGCAGATCGTGATACAGCGTCTCGGTGAGCGACACGACGGCGTGCTTCGACGCGTTGTAGACGCCCATCGCAGGCGGCGACAACAGCCCCGCCACCGACGCCGTATTGACGATATGCGCCGGCTCGTTCTGCGCGAGCATGAGCGGCGCGAACGCGCGCACGCCGTGGGCGACGCCCATCACATTCACGCCGAACACCCACGCCCAGTCGTTCGCCGAACTTTCCCACAGGAAGCCGCCCGAGCCCACGCCCGCATTGTTGAAGAGCAGATGCACCTTGCCGAACGCATCGAGCGCGGCCTGGGCAAGCGCTTCGACCTGCGTCGCGTTCGATACGTCGGTCGGCACGCCGATCGCGTCGGCGCCCGCGGCGCGCAATGCATCGACGGTCTGGGCGAGCGCCTCGGGGTTCACGTCCGCGAGTACGAGCTTCATGCGAAGCGCCGCGGCTCGTTGCGCGAATGCCTGGCCGAAGCCGCTCGCCGCGCCGGTGATGACCGCGACCCTGGCGGGGAATTCGAACATCTGGGGACTCCTTTTTGCGTGGGGCTTGATGCGTGGCTTTTGAATGTGTGATTCGCGAGGCGCGACTTCGACTGCGGTGACTTCGGCTGCGTGCCGTTTGATGCCTGATTTTGCCGCATGCCCTCAACCCGCGACTTCCGCGCAACGCATCGCATCGCATCGCATCGACAAACGGCTCAATGAGCGACTCGCGCGTCCCACTCACGCTTCACTCACCGAGCCGAGCCTCACTCAGATCAGCTTCACCAACTGCTTGCCGAAGTTCTTGCCCTTCAGCAAACCGATGAAAGCCTCGGGCGCGGCATCGAGCCCTTGCGCGATGGTCTCCCGATATTGCAGCTTCTTCTGTGCGACGAGCGTGCCGAGTTCGTTGAGCGCCTGCGGCCAGACGTCCATATGCTCGGTGACGATGAAGCCTTGCACCAGCAGGCGCTGCGTCAGTATCAGCGACGGGTGCTTGAGCGGCACCGGCTGACCGTCGTAGCCCGCGATGTATCCGCACACCGCGATGCGCCCCGACGGGTTCATGCGCGCGAGCGTCGCATCGAGCACTTCGCCGCCGACGTTCTCGAAGCAGCCGTCGATGCCGTCCGGCGTCGCCGCCTTCAGGTCCTGATACAGATTGCCGGCCTTGTAGTCGACGCAGGCGTCGAAGCCGAGCGTCTCCACGACATAGCGGCATTTCTCGGCGCCGCCGGCGATGCCCACCGCGCGCGCGCCGGCCTGCTTCGCCAGTTGGCCGACGACGCTGCCCACCGCCCCGCTCGCCGCGCTGACCACCACGGTCTCGCCCGCCTTGGGCGCGATGATCCGGTTCAATCCATACCATGCCGTCACGCCCGGCATGCCGACGGGTCCGAGATAGGCCGACAGCGGCACGTGCGTGTCGTCGACTTTCTGCACGCCCGCGCCGTCCGACGTGCCGTATTCCTGCCAGCCGAACATGGCGACGACCTTGTCGCCGACCGCGAACTTCGGGTTCTTCGACTCGATCACTTCGCCGACCGTGCCGCCGATCATCACTTCATCGAGCGGCTGCGGCGCCGCGTACGACTTGCTGTCGTTCATGCGGCCGCGCATGTACGGATCGAGGGACAGGTAGTGATTGCGCACGCGGATTTCGCCATCGGCAAGCGGCGCGAGCGGCGTCTCCACGAGACGGAAGTTGTCGGGCGTGACAGCGCCTTGCGGACGCGAAGCGAGCAGGAACTGGCGGTTGATTTGTGGCATGTCGATCGTCTCCTTGGGTTGTGGATTGTGGACTACCGATTACGAATCAGCGACGGCGTGTTGCGCTCGCCGACGGCATGTTCGGGCATGTTGCCGCCTCGCACCTTGCCACTCGCTCAACCGTCGCTAGGACCGGGTTTCGCCGACGGGTCGCTGCGCAAGCGCTGGCGCGTCACGTCGCGGCCCACGGCGAGGCGGCGCATGTATTTGAACGTGCCGAGCGCCTTGCCGACGAAGTGGCCTTCGCTATCGCGGATCTCGCCTTCGCAATACGCCATGGTGGTCGAGCGATGCAGCACGCGTGCCGTCGCGCGCAACTCGCCGCGGCCTGGCTGCATGAAGTTGACCTTCATCTCGACCGTGACCACGCCGACACCGTCGCCGGCGAGACTGCGCGCGGCCATCGCGAGCGCGACGTCGGCGAGCGTCATCGTGACGCCGCCGTGCGCGACGTCCCAAGTGTTCATATGCTCGGGCAAGAGGGACAGCACCACTTCGCTGGCGCCGTCGGCCGCCGACACGAGCCGTGCGCCGAGCCGGTCGACGAAGGGACTTTCGGGCAACGACGCGCCGCCCGCAGTAGATGAAGATGAATCGGTCATTGCGGCTTTCGGTTTTCCTTGTCTTGACGTGCGGCGGCGCGTGCGTGTGTGCGCTGATGCACCGGCGATGCGGGCACCTTCATGCGCGCGCGACGCGACGCGACGCGCCGGAAGAGAAGAAATGATACCTGCTATGCCGTTTCGCAGTGGGAGCGAGGCGTGGGTTTGTCTGCCGCCGACGCATATGCCGACGCCCGCGCCGTCATCGCCGTCGCGAGCCGTCCGAGCCGGCGCAGCGCGTCATCGGCGAGATCGAGATCGGTGCTGGGACAACTGAGGCGAATGAAGTGATCGAAGCGGCCCGCGTTCGAGAACACGGTGCCCGGCATCACGCGAATGCCCTCTTTCAGCGCGGCGTCGAAGAAAGCGGCCGACGACACCTCGCGCGGCAGCTCGATCCAGAAGAAGATGCCGCCCGCGGGCGGCGTGAACCGCGTGCCCTCGGGGAAGGACGCGCCCAGCGCCGCCGCCATCCGCTCGCGCTGCATCCTCAGCCGGTCGCGCAAGCGCCGCAGATGCCGCTCATACGCGTTAGTCTGCAGAAACTCCGCGAGCACGACTTGCGACAACTGCTCGTTGTGACGCGACTGCGCGAATTTCAGCATGCCGATACGCGGATGCCAGCGCCCACCGTTGATCCAGCCGATGCGCATGCCCGGCGCGAGCGTCTTGTTGAACGACGTGCAATGGATCACGGTGCCGTCGCTGTCCCAGGCCTTCAGCGAACGCAGCGGCTGCGTGCTGTCGACCAGCTCGCGATACGGGTCGTCCTCGATCAGCGCGATGCCTGCCCGCGCGCACAACTCGACGAGCCGAGCCTTGTGCGCGTCGGGCATCACGCTGCCGAGCGGATTCTGCAGGTTCGGCACCACGACCACAGCCTTGATGTCGGGATGCGTTTGCAACGCGAAGTCGAGCGCCTCGATGGCGAGCCCCGTGCTCGGGCTCGCGGGAATTTCGAGCGCGCGCAGCCCGAGACTCTCGAGCGCCTGCAACAGGCCGAAGAAACACGGCGATTCGACGGCCACGGTGTCGCCCGGTTGCGTGACTGCCCGCAACGCCAGGTTGACCGCCTCGATGCCGCCGTGCGTCATGATGATGTCGTCCGCGCCGACCTGGATGCCCGCGTCGAGCGCACGGCGCGCGATGATCGCGCGCAACGCCGGATCGCCCTGATCGGGCCCGGCTGCGGTCAACAGCGTCGGCCGTCGGCGCAATGCGCGCAGCGCGGCTTTCTGCAACGCGTCGGTCGGATAAAGATCTGGCGACGCCGTCGCGCCGCCCAGATTGAACGCGTCCGGATAGCGCTGATATTGCGAGACGATGGTTGAAATGACCGAGTGAATGCCGACGAACTGCGCGGCGCGAGGCATCGTTGCGAGGTCGGGTTCCGATGCGGCGGGCAACGCGGCGCTTTGCGACGCGCGCACGAAATAGCCGGCGCGCGGCTGCGCCTCGATCAACGCCTCGCGTTCGAGCACGCGATAACTTTCGGTGGCCGTCGCGAGGCTCACGCCGTGACGCTGCATGAAGGCGCGCATCGACGGCATGCGCTCGCCGGGGCGCAGCACGCCGCTGCGAATCGCGCGGCGATATTGCGCCGCCAGTTGGCGGTAAAGCGGTTCGCTCGCGGTGGCATCGTTCGGCGGCGCGAGGGGCATGCTGGTGTGCGCGTGCATGGGCTTTTCTGCTTGCGTTCAGGTTGATCGGCTCATGAGCCGATGATGCGCACGGTCCGCGTGCGGCAACAGATACACATCGACCTCATTTCGACCGATACAGCGTATCAAAGAGCCGCGTTGTACCGGTGCAGATTGTCGGCGACTGAGGCTGTTTTCCGTGGCAGCGGGTCAATAAGCTGAATGGCATGCAAACGCACTGAAGGAAACGTCATGTCAGCTCACGCCAACATCAATGTGTGCCGTCTCGCCGCGGGCCAGGTCGCGCTGCACGACCTGCGCGCGAGGAGCGCCGTCGTCGCGGTCGAAGGCGATCTGCACCTCGTCGTCCGCGATCATTCGCTGTCGTGGCTCGGCGACGCGGCTCCGTCGATATCGATCGTGCTCAGCGAAGGCGAGTGCTTCGTGCCGACCGAACGCAGCATGGTGTCGATCAGCGCGTTGCATGGAAAAGCCGCGGCGTTCGCACTGCCCGCATCGCATGCAGCAGCTAGAAGCAATACGCAGCACGCGAATGGGATTCGCCAACTCGCCGCGTTTCTCAAAGCGACGCTGCGGCGCGCTGCCTGATGCGTTGCCGCGCGCCGCCTGTCGCCCGCTACAATGCATGACCCCATCCGCTCTTCGAGGTGCCGGTCATGTCCTTTGTCCGCAAGCTGTTCGGCGCGAGTCTGTTGCGCGTCGCCGCGTTGTGCGCGGTTCTCACGCTGACGCTCAGCGGCTGCGCGGGGCTGTTCGGCGGCGACCCGTTGCGCGTGAGCGTGGCGGGCATCGAACCGCTCGAAAGCCAGGGGCTGGAAGTGCGCTTTAACGTCAAGCTGCGCGTGCAGAATCCGAACGAATCGGCGGTGAGCTTCAACGGCGTGTCGCTCGATCTCGAACTGAACGGCCACTCTTTTGCAAGCGGCGTCAGCGATCAAGCCGGCACCGTGCCGCGCTATGGCGAAACGGTGCTGAACGTGCCGTTGACGGTGCCCGCATTCGCCGCGGTGCGCCAGGCCTTCGCGTTCGCCGGCGCCGCGCAGTCGGGACAGGTTCCGTATATTCTGCGCGGCAAGCTGGCGGGCGGCCCGTTCGGCACCGCGCGTTTCGTCGATCAGGGCATGCTCAGCCTGCCGATGTCCGGCGCCGGCATGCCGTAATCACGCGACCTCAGACCACTTCAAAGAGGCCCGCAGCGCCCTGCCCGCCGCCGATGCACATCGTCACCACGACGAGCTTCGCGCCGCGCCGCTTGCCTTCGATCAGCGCATGTCCGGCGAGGCGCGCGCCCGACACGCCGTACGGATGGCCCACCGCGATCGCGCCACCGTTCACGTTCAAGCGCTCCTGGTCGATGCCGAGTTTGTCCGCGCAATACAGCACCTGCACGGCGAACGCTTCGTTCAGTTCCCACAGGTCGATGTCCCCGACTTTCAGACCGGCCTGCTTGAGCAGCTTGGGCACCGCGAAAACCGGGCCGATGCCCATCTCGTCCGGTTCGCAGCCGGCCACCGCGAAGCCGCGGAAAATGCCGAGCGGCTGCAGCCCTTCGCGTTCCGCGAGCTTCGCGTTCATCACCACGCAAGCCGACGCGCCATCCGAAAACTGGCTCGCGTTGCCCGCGGTAATCACGCCGCCGGGCAGCGCCGTGCGGATCTTCGATACGCCTTCGAGCGTCGTGTCCGCGCGAATGCCCTCGTCGCCGCTGACGGTGACTTCCTTCGTATAAAGACGCCCCGTTGCCTTGTCGGCGACGCCCGCGAGCACCGTCAACGGCACGATCTCGTCGTTGAAGCGGCCGGCTTCGAGCGCGGCTGCGGCGCGCTGCTGGGAGCGCACGCCGTATTCGTCCTGACGTTCCTTCGAAATCGAATAGCGTTTCGCGACGTTCTCGGCGGTCTGCAACATCGACCAGTAGATTTCCGGCTTGTTCTCGCTGAGCCAGCCTTCGGTCATCATGTGGCGGTTCATCTCGTTCTGCACGCACGAGATGGATTCCACGCCGCCCGCGACGAACACATCGCCTTCGCCGGCGATCACGCGCTGCGCGGCGAGCGCGATAGTTTGCAATCCCGAGGAACAGAAACGGTTGACCGTCATGCCCGGCACGCTGACCGGCAAGCCCGCGCGCAGCGCGATCTGCCGCGCGATGTTCATGCCCGTCGCGCCTTCCGGATTCGCGCAGCCCATGATCACGTCTTCGATGCGCGCCGGGTCCAGCTTCGCGCGCTCGACCACGGCCTTCGTCACGTGGCCGCCGAGCGTCGCGCCGTGGGTCATGTTGAAACCGCCGCGCCATGACTTGGCGAGCCCCGTGCGAGCGGTCGATACGATTACGGCGTCAGTCATGCGAATCTCCTGCGTGTCAATGTCGATGGTGGCGCATGCGCTCATGCGCTAATGCGCGCGAGTGACCCGCGCCACCTTTGTCGTTCGATGCGAGCGTCTTGCGTCTATGCGTCAGCTCAGCCGTTAAACGTGCGGCCCTGCGCCGCCAGTTCGGCGATGCTCGGCGCAAGCTGCCACGCGTCGCCGTTCGGCTGCGATGCGTAGCGGCGTATCGCGCGCTCGACGTTGTAAAGGCCGACGGTGTCCGCGTACAGCATCGGGCCGCCGCGATAAAGCGGGAAGCCGTAGCCGGTCAGATAGACCATGTCGATGTCCGACGCTTTCGACGCAATGCCTTCCTCGAGGATCTTCGCGCCTTCGTTCACGAGCGCGAACACGAGGCGCTCGACGATTTCCTCGTCGCCGATCTTGCGCCGCTCGCTACCGGTTTCCTTCGAATAAGCGACGATCATTTCGTCCACCATTTTCGACGGATACGCGGTGCGGTCGCCCGCCTTGTAGTCGTACCAGCCGCCGCCGGTTTTCTGGCCGAAGCGCCCGCTCTCGCACAAACGGTCGGCGATTTTCGAGTAGTGCATGTCAGGCTGTTCCTGATAGCGGCGCTTGCGGATCGCCCAGCCGATGTCGTTGCCCGCCAGGTCGCTCATACGGAACGGCCCCATCGCAAAGCCGAATTTTTCGATGGCCCGATCGACCTGCGCAGGCAGCGCGCCTTCTTCAAGCATGAAGAGCGCCTGGCGGATGTACTGCTCGATCATCCGGTTGCCGATAAAGCCGTCGCACACGCCCGAAACAACCGCGGTCTTCTTTATCTTTTTCGCGAGCTTCATGACGGTGGCGAGCACGTCTTTCGCGGTCTTCTCGCCACGCACCACTTCGAGCAGCTTCATCACATTGGCCGGGCTGAAGAAGTGTGTGCCGACGACGTCCTGCGGACGCTTCGTGAACGCGGCGATCTTGTCGACATCGAGCGTCGACGTGTTCGACGCGAGAATCGCGCCCGGCTTCGCGATTTCATCAAGACGCCTGAATACCTGCTCCTTGACGCCGAGTTCCTCGAACACCGCTTCGACGATCAGGTCGGCGTTCTTCAGGTCGTCGTAGGAAAGCGTGGTCGTGATGAGCGCCATGCGCTCCTGCAGCGCCTCGGGCTTGAGCTTGCCCTTCTTCACGCTCGCTTCGTAATTGTTGCGGATCGTGGCAAGACCGCGCTCGAGCGCGTCCTGCTTCATCTCGAGCAGCGTGACCGGAATGCCCGCGTTGATGAAGTTCATCGCGATGCCGCCGCCCATCGTGCCCGCGCCGATCACCGCGACCTGGCGGATCTCGCGCACCGGCGTATCGGCCGGCACATCGGGAATCTTGCTCGCCGCGCGTTCAGCGAAGAACGCATGGCGCAGCGCGCGGCTCTCGGGCGTTTGCACGAGCGCGACGAAGCACTCGCGCTCGAATGCGAGGCCCTTGTCGAAGCCGTTTTTCACGCCGGCCTCGACAGCGTCGATACATTTGAGCGGCGCGGGAAAATTCTTCGCGATAGCCGCGACGCTGTTGCGCGCGAACTGAATGAAACCTTCCGGGTTCGGATGCTCGATCTTGCGATCGCGCACTTTCGGATGCGGGCCTTGTTTTGCGCCGACCTTGCGCGCAAACGCGAGCGCGGCTTGCGTGAGATCGCCTTCGGCGAGTTCGTCGAAGAGACCGGAACCGGCCAGTTTCTGCGAGTCGACCGGCACGCCGGACACGATCATGTTGAGCGCCGCTTCGAGGCCGATTGCCCGCGGCAGACGCTGCGTGCCGCCCGCGCCCGGCAGAATGCCGAGCTTCACTTCGGGCAATGCGATCTGCGCGCCGGGCGCGGCGATGCGGTAATGCGCGCCGAGCGCCAGTTCGAGGCCGCCGCCCATCGCGACGCTGTGAATGGCCGCAACCACCGGCTTGGCGCTCCCTTCCACGGTCTTGATGACGGTGGCGAGCGTCGGCTCCTGGGTCGCCTTCGGCGTGTTGAATTCGGTGATGTCGGCGCCGCCCGAGAAGGCCTTGCCCGCGCCCGTCAGCACGATGGCCCGGATGGCCGGATCGCGTTGCGCTCGCTCGATGCCTTCGACGATCCCCGCGCGCGTCGACAGGCCGAGGCCGTTGACGGGAGGATTGTTCAGCGTGATGACGGCCACGCCGTCATGGGTTGTGTAGTCCACTGCCATCTGCCTGCCTCCGTGCGATGCATTGCATCCATGAGATGAGGCGGCGCAGCGCGCGCCGCCCGTCCGGTTGATCGAGCCGGCGAATGGCCCAACTCGAATGCGCCGGCCTTCGTCTTCAGCTTAGGTCGGCGGTTCCGGTGTCAGCAGGCAGAATACACAAAAAAGCACGCTCGTTCAATTTACGATCAGGCGGGGTTTCCCCTGGCGAGCGGGCAATCGCCTTCGTGCATGCGGTCTTCGAGCGCGGACGGCAGCACATGATCGCGGAAAATATCGCGCAGCTTGAGCTTCTGCAGTTTGCCCGTCGCCGTATGCGGCAGTTCGTCGACGAACACGACGTCGTCCGGAATCCACCACTTGGCGACCTTGCCGTTGTAGAACGCGAGCAGTTCGTCGCGCGTCACGTCGAGGCCCGCGCGCTTGACCACGACGAGGAGCGGCCGCTCGGTCCACTTCGGATGCGCGCACGCAATGCACGCCGCTTCGGCCACTGCGGGGTGCGCGATCGCGACGTTTTCCACGTCGATCGAACTGATCCATTCGCCGCCCGACTTGATCACGTCCTTCGAGCGGTCCGTGATCTGCAGGAAGCCGTCGTGATCAATGGTCGCCACGTCGCCGGTCGGAAACCAGCCGTCCACGAGCGGCGAGTCGTCCTTGCGGAAATATCGGTCGATCACCCACGGCCCACGCACGTACAGATCGCCGAACGCGACGCCGTCCCACGGCAACTCCTGTCCGTCGTCGCCGACGATCTTCATATCGACGCCGTACAGCGCATGCCCCTGCTTCTCGAGCAGTTTGCGCTGCTCCGCGACAGGCCGCTGCGATTGTTCCCACGTGAGTTTCGACAGCGTGCCGAGTGGCGACATCTCCGTCATGCCCCATGCATGAATGACCTGCACGCCGTAGTCGTCGACGAAGCTGCGCAGCATCGCCGGCGGACACGCGGAGCCGCCGATCACTGTGCGCTCCAGCGACGAAAACCGCGAGCCGCTTTCGCGCAGATAGTTGAGCAGGCCGAGCCAGACGGTCGGCACGCCCGCCGAATACGTGACGCGTTCGCGCTCCATGAGTTCGAACAGCGACTTGCCGTCGAGGTCCTTGCCGGGGAACACGAGCTTTGCGCCGGTGAGCGGCGCGGCGTGCGGGATGCCCCATGCGTTGACATGGAACATCGGCACGACGGGCAGCACGGAATCGCGCGCGGACAGCGCCATCGCATCGGGCAAGGACGCGCCGAACGCATGCAGCACCGTCGAACGATGCGAGTACAGCGCGCCTTTCGGATTGCCGGTCGTGCCCGACGTATAGCAGAGATACGACGCCTGCCGTTCGTCGATGGGCGGCCACTCGAAGTCGCCGTCGTGCGCGTTCACGAGCGTTTCGTAGCTGAGCACGGGCGTTTGCATGGCCGGCAGATGCGCTTCGTCGGCGAGCGCGATCCAGCCGCGCACTTTCGGACATTGCGGCGCAAGCCCGTCGACGAGCGGCGCGAACGTGGTGTCGAACAGCACGTAGGCGTCGTCGGCGTGATTGACGATGTAGGCGATCTGATCGGGAAAAAGCCGCGGGTTGATCGTGTGGCACACCGCCCCGAAGCCGGTCGTGCCGTAGTACGTTTCGAGATGCCGGTAGCCGTTCCAGGCGAGCGTCGCGACGCGCTCGCCGGGCTGCACGCCAAGCGCGATGAGCGCCTGCGCGAGTTGCTTCGCGCGCCGTTCGCAATCGCGATAGGTATAACGGTGGATGTCGCCTTCAATGCGCCGCGACACGATCTCGGCGGTGCCGAAATGCCGCGCGGCGTGCGCAAGCAGCGAGGACACGGTGAGGGGCACGTCCATCATCTGGCCAAGCAGCGGCATCGTCATAAAGAGTCGTCTCCTCGCCTTTTGCTTTTCAAAGAGTGCGGATCGGAAAGCGCCGTGCGCGGAAAACCCGCCGCGGCAGTGAAATTGCTGAAGCAGTCGGCAAGCGGGCCGGCGGCTCGCCACGCATCGGCAGCCACGCGGCCCGCGCGGCTTACGTGCCGGCCCGCCAGCAGCGCCGCGGGTGCGGACTTACAATATCGGTTAATAGTGAGGCGCTCAACATGTCGTTTTCCCCAAGCATTGCAGGCCTGTCCGGGCCTTTGGCGGCACTTTCCGAAGCTCTTTCCACCTCCAACGAAAACGCGTTCGCGCAGCTTGGCAGCACGTTTGTCACGCGTTTGCCGGCAACGCCGCTCAACGCGCCGTACGTCGTCGGTTTCTCTTCCGAGACCGCGGCGATGCTCGGCCTGGAGCCGGGGCTCGAAAAAGATCCGGGCTTCGCCGAGCTGTTTTCGGGCAACGCCACGCGCGAATGGCCGGCAGACGCGCTGCCCTATGCATCGGTCTATTCGGGGCATCAGTTCGGCGTGTGGGCGGGTCAACTCGGCGACGGCCGCGCGCTCGGACTCGGCGAAGTCGAACATGACGGCCAGCGCTTCGAGCTGCAACTGAAAGGCGCGGGCCGCACACCCTATTCGCGCATGGGCGACGGCCGCGCGGTGCTGCGCTCGTCGATTCGCGAGTTCCTGTGTTCGGAGGCGATGCATCATCTCGGCATTCCGACCACGCGCGCGTTGTGCGTGATCGGTTCGGACCAGCCCGTGCGGCGCGAGGAAGTCGAAACGGCCGCCGTGGTCACGCGCGTCGCGCCGAGCTTCGTGCGCTTCGGCCACTTCGAGCACTTCTATTCGAACGACCGCACGGACGCGCTGCGCGCGCTCGCCGATCATGTGATCGAGCGCTTCTATCCGCATTGCCGCGAAGCCGACGACCCGTATCTCGCGCTGCTGAACGAAGCGGTGCTGTCCACCGCCGACCTGATGGTCGAATGGCAGGCCGTGGGCTTTTGCCACGGCGTGATGAACACCGACAACATGTCGATCCTCGGTCTGACGATCGACTACGGCCCGTTCGGGTTCATGGACGGCTTCGACGCCGGCTATATCTGCAATCACTCCGATTCGCAAGGCCGCTACGCGTACCGGATGCAGCCGCAAATCGCGTACTGGAATCTCTTCTGCCTCGCACAAGGGCTCTTGCCGCTGCTCGGCGAACGCTATGAAGAGAGCGTGCGCGGCGACAAGTCGATCGAAGACGCGCAGCGGGTGCTCGCCGGTTTCAAGGACCGCTTCGGTCCGGCGCTCGAGCGGCGCATGAGCGCGAAGCTCGGACTCGAGATCGAGCGGGACGGCGACGCGGCCCTCGTGAATCGCCTGTTCGACGTGATGCACGCGAATCGCGCCGATTTCACGCTGACGTTCCGCAATCTCGCGCGTCTCTCGAAGCACGATGCGAGCGGCGACGCGCCGGTGCGCGATCTGTTCCTCGATCGCGCCGCGTTCGACGCGTGGGCGAACGACTATCGCGCGCGGCTGTCCCATGAAACACGCGACGACGCGGCGCGCGCCATTGCAATGAACCGCGTCAACCCCAAATTCGTTCTTCGCAATCATCTGGCGGAAACGGCGATCCGCCGCGCGAAAGAGAAGGACTTTTCCGAACTGGAGCGTCTGGCCGCCGTGCTGCGCCGTCCGTTCGACGAACAGCCCGAGCATGAGGCGTATGCCGGCTTGCCGCCCGACTGGGCAAGCTCGCTCGAAGTGAGCTGCTCGTCGTGACGCGCGCGACGCCGCATCGCGCGAACCGCGCTCCCACCCAAGCCCGAGAGAGGAACCGACCATGAACAATCCCGACGACCTCAAGCACGACGCCCCGGCCGTACAGAAAGACGACGCCGAGTGGCGCAAGCAGCTTTCCGACATCGAATATCAGGTGACGCGGCACGCGGCCACCGAGCGTCCCTTCACCGGCCGCTATCACGATCACTGGGATCGCGGCATCTACGACTGCGTCTGTTGCGGCACGCCGCTGTTCGAGTCGGACACCAAGTTCGACGCCGGCTGCGGCTGGCCGAGCTACTTCAAGCCGATCAACGGCGAAGTGATCGCGGAGAAGACCGACCGCTCGCACGGCATGCTGCGCATCGAGGTGCAATGCAAGAACTGCGGCGCGCATCTCGGCCACGTGTTCGAGGACGGCCCCGCGCCGACCGGTCTTCGCTACTGCATCAATTCGGCTGCGTTACAATTCGAGCCCAAGTAACGCAGCGCGTGCGCTGATGGCGGGACCCGACGAGTGGTTGGCGGCCGCTTGCACGGTCCGCCAGGCGCCGTCGGTCGTGATGCTGAAGCTGAGCGCCCGGCGCAGCCAGCCAGTTGGCGGATCACGGCGCCCCTGCCTCTCCGACCCACTCTCCGAGTTCCCCGTCCACACATGAAATTTCTGTTCGATCTGTTCCCGATCATCCTGTTCTTCGTCGCCTTCAAGGTGTGGGGCATCTTCACGGCGACGGCAGTGGCGATCGTCGCCACGCTGGTGCAGATCGCGTGGGTGGCCTTCCGCCATCGCAAGGTGGATCCGATGCTGTGGGTGAGCCTCGGCGTCGTCACCGTGTTCGGCGGCGCGACGCTCGTGCTGCATAACGACACCTTCATCAAGTGGAAGCCGACCGTGCTGTACTGGGCTTTCTCCGTCGTGCTGATCGTCTCGCAACTGGCCTTCAACAAGAACCTGATCGAAGCGATGATGGGCAAGCAGATCACGCTGCCGCACGCGATCTGGGGCAAGCTGAATGTCATCTGGGCGATCTTTTTCGTGCTGCTCGGGCTGCTCAATCTGTTCGTCGCGTACAACTACACGACCGACCAATGGGTCAATTTCAAACTGTTCGGCGCAACCGGCTGTCTGGTGGTGTTTATCGTCGGGCAAAGCTTGTGGCTGTCGAAGTACATGAAGGAGGAATGACATGAGCGACGTGTTCATGCACGCCACCACCGCCGAGCGCGCCGCGCTGATCGAGGCGCGTCTCACGGCTGCGCTCGCGCCCATCGCGTCGATCCAGATCACCGACGACAGCGCGCAGCACGCAGGCCACGCCGGAGCCTCTGCCGGCGGTCATTTCAGCGTCACGATCGTGGCCGCCGCGTTCGCCGGGAAGCCCCGCGTGGCGCGGCATCGCATGGTGTATGATGCGCTGGCCGACGCCATGCAGCGCGGCATTCATGCCCTTGCCATCACGGCTTACACGCCCGAAGAATTCGCTTTGTTGCCCCGCTAGGAAACCTTCCGATGACCTTGAAGAAAACCCGCCTTTGGGTATTGCTGGCTGCGTTTGCGGCCGCACCTGCATTCGCACAGAACATCGCCGTGGTGAACGGCACGCCGATTCCGAAAGCGCGCGCCGACGCGCTGATCGATCAACTGGTTCATCAAGGCCAGCAAAACACGCCGCAATTGCAGATGGCAGTGCGCGAAGAGCTCGTGAATCGCGAGATCCTGATGCAGGAAGCGCTGCGCCGCGGGCTGCCGAATCGGCCGGACATCAAGGCGCAAATCGCCGTCGCACAGCAAACGGTCGTGCTGCGCGCGCTGATCGAAGACTTCGTGAAGAAGAACACGCCGAGCGACGCGGAAGTCACCGCTCGCTATAACGCGCTCATCAAGGACGCGGGCGGCAAGGAGTATCACCTGCATCACATCCTCGTCGACAACGAACTGCAGGCGAAGGACCTGATCGCGAAGATCAAGGGCGGCGCGAGCTTCGAGGATCTCGCCAAGCAATATTCGAAGGACCCGGGCTCGGGCAAGAACGGCGGCGACCTCGACTGGTCCGATCCGAAAGCCTACGTGCCCGAGTTCGCGGACGCGGCCACGCATCTGCAGAAAGGCCAGATGAGCGAGACGCCGGTGCATACGCAATTCGGCTGGCACATCATTCGTGTGGACGACGTGCGCAGCATCACGCCGCCGCCGCTGGAACAGGTGCGCCCGCAGATCGTGCAGCAGATTCAGCAGGAAAAGCTGCAGGCGTTCGAAGAAGGTCTGCGCAAGAACGCGAAGATCCAGTAAGCGGCAAGCTGGTTCGCTTCATGGCCCCGTTCAGTCGATGACCGAACGGGGCTTTTTATTTGCGCAGCGCCCGGCTCATTTCAGCAAGCGGCATCGCAACGATCGAATCGAGCAGGCGGACTTCGCCGGCATTCGGCTGCGCGATTTCGTCGACGGCCCGCCGTGTGTTCGCGACTTTCGCGTCGGCCAGTGCCAGCATTTCGTCCAGCAATTTCTCGCAGCCTTTCAGAGGAAGGCGCAGTGCTTGCCCGAACTCGAGCATGTTCTTCCTGGAGATGTCGGCGAAACGCGTGGCCTGACCGACAGGCATGGTCAGATCGCAGTCGGGCCAGCGGTCCTGATTGTGCGGCTGGTAAGTCGGCGTGTGATAGACGACTGTGCTCACCAGGTCATAGAACGGCGCGAGCATGTAGCCCCGGAAAGTCGCGAAAAACGACACGTTCTTGAGATGCGAGTCCGCATTGCCGATAAGCACATTGAAGATGGCCCAACGGAACAGATGCAGCCGCGCGACGGCTCGCGTGCTGGTTATCTCGATGGCATCGCTCAATACCTGCGCGTTCGCGTTCCGGTATTTGAAGCTGCGGTCGTAGTTCAGCAGCTGCATCGCGTCGATCGTGTGCAGGCGCCGAACCGGCTCGCTGGAGATGTCGCGATCGAAGCGGTCGATCACATAACACGCCGACGGCACGCGCAGAAAATGCGTGGGCGGCACCGGCAGGCCCATGGCCTGCGCCAGTCGCACGCAGAAAAATTCGTTGATTGCCGAATGCGGATAGCCCGTGCTTCGCATATCGGGCTTCAGCAAATGCATGGACGGCTCGCTGCCTAGCGGCTCGAGAAGCTCGTACTCCGGTGCATTGCCCCTTAACGTCAAAAGAAGCTTCTGCTGCGCGCCTGCCGCCGACATGCGCTTGGGTGCGGTGGCGGTCAGCGCACGTTCGGGCATGGCGCGAATGCGCGCGTCGAGATTGGCGTACGACAAGGGCTGCAAACCGCCCGATGCCTCGCGCTCGCCTTCCGCGAGCAGCGTCAGCGCGCCTGCCGATTCCCGGCCGTAGTAGGCGAGCAGACCCCACGCATCGTTTGCATCGACTGTGGCTTCGCGAGCAAGCGCCGCGCGCATTTCTTCTTCGGGCAACAGATTGTCGAAGAACCATTGAACCGGCCTCTCGCTCGAGCCATCGACAAAAGACGCGGACTGGAACGCGAAAGCGGGCGACAGCGCGAACGCGTCGCCGTAGCCGAGCCATTCCTCGTCGTAGGTGAACGACCAGACGCCGTTTTCATCGCTCACGGTGCCGACGCGCCGGCGGTTAGCGTATGCGACGAGTGTTCTAGCCGCCACGATTGCTCCGCCGGCGACGAGGTGCACCTGCGGCCGCGGCCGCAGGAAGATCGACGGGGGTCTCGGCGCGCAGTGTTATGCCGAGTTCGCCAAGCAGATGCAATACCTTGCCGATCTGCGCCGTCGTCTTGCCCGCCTCGATGTGGCTGATGAATTTGGGCGACAGGCCGGTGGCAAGCGCGACGTCGTCCCGCGTGAGCCCTTGGGCGAGCCGCGATGCTCGCGCAAGTTCGCCCAATTGCGCAATGTCAGTAATCAACACTCCGGATTCCCGCACTTTCGACTCCCTCGCCGTCCGTATCCGCTCGGGAACATTATGGCATAGCGCAGCGGTGCAAAGCCGTTTTCGTACCCGAGCGGATACGAAGCGGGTCAAAATGGGGTGAAACCGGGTGTTTCGTACCCGAGCGGATACGAAACCGGTGAAAAGCGGGAGAAATGAGGTGTTTCGTACCCGAGCGGGTACGAAGAGAAGTGGACCGAAGCGGCCGCGAGGGCGAGGACGGCGACCTGCGACTCGGCGCAGCGGAACAGGCTGCCGCGAAAGACGCGGCAGCCTGTTCTACGGCTCTACCGGCTACGCTCCCGGCGATCAGCCCAACCAGCGCCGTGCGTTCTGGAACACGCGCAGCCACGGGCTTGCGTCGGTGGCGCCCTCGCCCCAGCCTTCCGGATGCCAGCTCATCTGCACCGCGCGGTGCACGCGCTCGGTGTGCGGCATCAGTACCGTGAAGCGGCCGTCCGGCGTCGTGACCGATGTGATGCCGTCCGGCGAGCCGTTCGGGTTGAACGGATACTGCTCGGTCGCCTGACCGCGGTGATCGATATAGCGCATTGCCACCGCGACCTTCGACGCATCGCCCTGCTGCGAGAAGTCCGCGTAACCCTCGCCGTGCGCGACCGCGACCGGAATGCGCGAGCCTTCCATGCCGGCGAAGAAAATCGACGGCGAAGCCTCGACCTGCACGAGCGAAAAGCGCGCTTCGAATTTCTCCGACTTGTTGCGCGTGAACTTCGGCCATGCCTCGGCGCCCGGAATCATCGACGCGAGGCTGCTCATCATCTGGCAGCCGTTGCAGATGCCGAGCGCGAAGGTGTCCGCGCGGCCGAAGAACGCCGTGAACATGTCGGCGAGCTGCGCGTTGAAGCGGATCGCCTTCGCCCAGCCTTCGCCCGCGCCGAGCGTGTCGCCGTACGAGAAGCCGCCGCACGCAACCGCGCCGGCAAAGTCAGCGAGGTTCGCACGTCCCGCGAGCAGGTCGCTCATGTGCACGTCGTGCGCGTCGAAACCGGCGCGGTCGAACGCATAAGCCGTTTCCAGGTGCGAGTTCACGCCCTGCTCGCGCAGGATCGCCACACGCGGACGCGCGCTCTTGCCGACGTACGGCGCGGCGACGTCTTCGGCGGGATCGAACGTCAGCACCGGCGTGATGCCCGGATCGGCGGCGTCGAGCAGCGTGTCGTATTCGGCGTCGGCACAAGCCGGGTTGTCGCGCAGACGCGAAATGCGCCAGCTCACCTCGCTCCACGCGCGATGCAGTTCGACGCGCGGCGCTTCGTAGACCTTCTTCGCATCGCGATAAATTTCGATGACGTCGCGGTCGTTGATCTTGCCGATCACATGCGAGCAGGCCGCGAGGCCGTGTTCGCGCAACGCGGCCAGCACCACGTCGCGGTCGGCTGCGCGCACCTGCACCACGGCGCCGAGTTCTTCGTTGAAAAGCGCGCGGATCGTGCGGTCTTCGCGGCGGCCGCTCGTCTGCTTCGCCCAGTCTTTGGCGTCGCCGTAATCGGACTCGTGATGCGGGTCGAGCACCAGCATGTCGACGTTCAGCGACACGCCGACGTGACCCGCGAACGCCATTTCGCAGACCGTCGCCCACAGGCCGCCGTCGGAGCGGTCATGGTAAGCGAGCAGCTTGCCGTCGCTGTTCAGCGACTGGATCGCGTTGAAGAAGCGCTTGATGTCTTCGGGCTCGTCGACGTCCGGCACCGTATCGCCGATCTGCTGCGTGACCTGCGCGAGGATACTGCCGCCCAGCCGATGCTTGCCGCGGCCGAGGTCGATCGCGATCAGCACCGAGTCGCCGACGCCGTCCGCACCGCTCGCGCGACGCAGTTGCGGCGTGAGATGCCGGCGCACGTCTTCAACGGGCGCGAAGGCCGAGATGATGAGCGACACCGGCGCGACCACTTCCTTCGCGACGCCGCGGTCTTCCCATTTCGTGCGCATGGACAGCGAGTCTTTGCCGACCGGAATGCTGATGCCGAGCGCCGGGCACAATTCCATGCCGATCGCCTTGACCGTGTCGTAGAGCGCCGCGTCTTCGCCCGGCGCGCCGCACGCGGCCATCCAGTTCGCCGACAGCTTCAGCTTGTCGAGCGACGCAATCGGCGCCGCTCCGATATTCGTGATCGCCTCGCCAACCGCCATGCGGCCCGACGCCGGCGCGTTGATGACGGCGAGCGGCGTACGCTCGGCCATTGTCATGGCTTCGCCGCGGAAGCCCGCGTAGTCCATCGTCGTGATCGCGACGTCCGCGACCGGCACCTGCCACGGGCCGACCATCTGGTCGCGCGCGGTCGTGCCGCCCACCGAACGATCGCCGATGGTGATGAGGAATGACTTGCTTGCGACCGTCGGATGACGCAGCACGCTGACCGCGACTTCGGAGAGAGCGATGCCGGTCACATCCACCGCTTGCAGTTTGGACTCGACGCGCTTGACGTCGCGATGCATGCGCGGCGCCTTGCCGAGCAGCACTTCCATCGGCATGTCGACCGGTTGATGCGCGTTGTCGTCCTTCAGTTCCGGATCGATCAGCTTCAGTTGACGCTCGGCCGTGGCCGTGCCGACCACGGCGAACGGACAGCGCTCACGCTCGCACATGGCCTGGAACGCCGGCAAATCGGCCGGCGCAATGGCCAGCACATAACGCTCTTGCGCCTCGTTCGACCAGATTTCGCGCGGCGACAAACCGCTTTCCTCGAGCTGGATCTTGCGCAAATCGAATAGCGCGCCCTTGCCTGCTCCGTCGACGACTTCCGGGAACGCGTTCGACAAACCGCCCGCGCCCACGTCGTGAATGCTCAGAATCGGATTCTTGTCGCCGAGTTGCCAGCACGCGTTGATGACTTCCTGCGCACGCCGCTCGATTTCCGGGTTGCCGCGCTGAACCGAGTCGAAGTCGAGTTCGGCTGTGTTCGTGCCCGTCGCCATCGAACTCGCCGCGCCGCCGCCCATGCCGATGCGCATGCCGGGGCCGCCGATCTGAATCAGCAGTGAGCCTTCCGGCAAGTCGTGCTTGTGCGTGTGCTGATCCGAGATATTGCCGATGCCGCCCGCGATCATGATCGGCTTGTGATAGCCGCGCACGAGGCCCGCCACGTTCTGCTCGTAAGCACGGAAATAGCCGCCCAGGTTCGGCCGGCCGAATTCGTTGTTGAACGCGGCGCCGCCGAGCGGTCCGTCGATCATGATTTGCAGCGGCGACGCGATACGGTCCGGGCGGCCATACGCTTCGTACTTATTGTTCGGATTGCGATGCGCGAGCGGCTCGGCGACGTCGCGCGCGTTTTCCCATGCCTCGACGGCGTCGGGCAATTCCAGGTTCGACACCGTGAAGCCCGCGAGCCCGGCCTTCGGACGCGCGCCGCGGCCCGTCGCGCCTTCGTCGCGGATTTCACCGCCCGCGCCGGTCGCGGCGCCGGGGAACGGCGAAATCGCGGTCGGGTGATTGTGCGTTTCGACCTTCATCAGCGTGTGCGTGAGTTCGACGCTGCGGCGATAGTGCTCGGGCAATTCGTTCTCGCCGAGCTGCTCCGGCGTGCGCGGGAACCAGCGCTCGGCCATGCCGCCCGCCATGATCGCCGAGTTGTCCGAATACGCGACGATCGTGCCTTGCGGATTGAGCTTCTCGGTATTGCGGATCATGTTGAAGAGCGAGATGTCCTGCTTCTCGCCGTCGATGGTCCATTCCGCGTTGAAAATCTTGTGACGGCAGTGCTCGCTGTTGGCCTGCGCGAACATCATCAGTTCGACGTCGGTCGGGTTGCGACCGAGTTTCGTGAAGGCGTCGACCAGGTAGTCGATTTCGTCGTCGGCGAGCGCGAGGCCCAGTTCCGTGTTCGCGGTTTCCAGCGCGCCGCGGCCCTGGCCCAGCACGTCGACGGTTTGCAGTGGCTTGGCCGGCAGTTCGTCGAACAGATGCAGCGCGTAATCGCGCGACGGCGCGACGCTCTCGGTCATGCGGTCGTGCAACGCGGCGGCGACGGCCTCACGGGCTTCGTCGGAGAGCGCCTTCTTGCCGCCGAGCAGCCCGCTTTTCAGCGTGACCGTGTACTCGACGCCGCGCTCGATGCGGCGCACCTGCGTGAGCCCGCACAGATGCGCGATGTCCGTTGCCTTGCTCGCCCACGGCGACACCGTGCCGAAGCGCGGCACCACGAGGAACGTCTCTGCGGCCCCGCGCTCTTTGACTTCTTCGAGCGGATGGCCGTAGTGCATCAGCGCCTCGACTTTCGCGTTGTCTTCAGCGGAAAGCGGAGCGTGCGCGTTGACGAAGTGCAGGTATTGTCCGCGCACGCCCGTGATGTTCGGGTCGATGCGCGTGAGCGTTTCGAGCAGGCGGGTTTGACGGAAATCGGAAAGGGCCGAAGCGCCGGGGAAACACGAGAAGTGGGCCATGGACTTGACGTTGCGTCGCTCAATGATGCCGAAGAGTCGCGCGTGATGGCGACATGAGGCGGAAAGGAAGTCCGGGATTATACCCCGGGAACGGGCTTCCAGCGGCCTGCGACGTGGGCTCCCCCGCGCTCCGCGAGGCTCCGCAAACCGTGCTTCTGCGCGCAGCGGGCGTGACCGCGCGCGGTCGTTGACTGCTATCATTCGCCCTTTCATCAGATCGGTGCGAGCAAGGCGTGGCCTTGCGCCGGCCTCACGTCGCGAGCCGCGCCGGACTTCGTTCCGGAAGTCTTGGCTGCGCGCGAGGTGCGGCCGCGCCGCATGTCACGCCTCGGCGCCTCGCCCCGGCAAATCGAATCAGAACAATGGATGTCATCGTCATTGGCGGCGGGATTGCTGGCGTCGCCACCGCTTATCAGCTACGCGCGGCCGGCCACAGGGTATGCGTCGTCGAGCGCCACGCCACCGTCGCGCAGGGCGCCACCTATGGTCACGGCGGCACGGTCCTGCCGACGCCGCTCGACGTCTGGTTCGGCCCGACCTTCATGGCAAGCCGCCAGAACGCGAAAAACGGCGTGATCAGCAAGCCCGGCTTCAGCGGCCCGGCGCGCCAGTTCGTGAAGAAGCTCGCCGCCTTGCAGGAGCCGGACGAGTTCGGTCATCAGTACGAGATGCTGCGGCCGCTCATTGAGTCCTCGCGCGAGGCGATGGCGGACATGGAAGCGCGCTTTGGCTACGAGTTCGAACAGGCAAGCGGCCTGCTCTATCTGGTGCGCTCCGCGCAGGAGTGGCAGCAGTTGCAGCCCGCGCTCGGTCTGCTGGCGCTGCACCATGTGCCGCATCGCGTGCTCAGTCCCGCGGAGTGCGCGGCCTACGAGCATTCGGTGCGCACCGAGCCGGAATTCGCGGGCGGCGTGGTGTTCGATCACGAACGAACCGCCAATTGTCCGCTCTTCACCAAGCTCATCAAGCAGACGCTCGACAACCAGGGCGGCGTGCAGTTCATGCTCGGCTGCGAGGTCTCGTCGATCCGCCTCGACGGCCAGCGCGCGGCGGTCGAACTTGCCCCGCGGCCGGGCGAAACTTCCCGTTCGCGCGAAGTCGACGTGATTCACGCGGACGCCGTCGTGGTCGCGGCCGGTCAAGGCAGTCTCGCGCTGCTCGAGCGCCTCGGCTTGCGACTGCCGCTCTATCCGTTGCGCATTCACACGCTGGTCGCACCGATCGCGCATGAAGAATGCGCGCCGCACGTGGCCATCGTCGATGCGGTCAAGCGCATCACGATCAGCCGCATGAATCATCGTTTGCGGATTGCCGGCGGCGCGGTCCTGCAAGCCGCCAACCAGCTCGACAAGCCGCTTGGCGAGGCGCTGATCAAGGAAGCGCTCGCGCTCCTCGGCCAGGCCACGCATGACTGGATTCCCGGCGCCGCGCGCATCTCGGCGGCCTTGCCGTGGGAAGGCGTCAAGCTGTTGTCGCCGGACGGCCTGCCGGTGGTCGGCAACGCGCTGCATCCACGGCTTTTCGTCAATGTGGGGCATGGGCCCGCGGGCTGGGGCGTCGCCTGCGGAGCGGGCAAGCTGGTCGCGGATCTGATCTCGGGCAAGACGCCGGATCTGCCGGCGGAAACGCTCGCCGCGTTGCGGGCCGAGCGGTTCGGGCAAGGGGTTTAAGCGCTGCGCGGGCCGTGGGACGTAGCCACGGTTTTGCGAATGCCGTTCGCGCCCGGCCAGCGCTAGCAGTGCCGCCGGCGCTTTGCATGGCCGCAGACCAGCTCGCCTCATCTCACTTCATCTCGCCTCGTCTCATCTCGCCTCGCCAAACTGCCACGCGGCGCGTCCATCGGCACTACCATAGCGATTCCAGAAGCTCTCGCGCCTGACCCAAGGTGCTCGCCTTGTTCTCGCCCTGCCTCGCCATGACCGATGCCGACCTCACGCCGCCAACGCTGATCCGCCCGCACAACCGCGCGCTGCCGCTGCTCACGCTGACCGATCTGCGGATCGCCGAAACGCAAGCCGCGGCGTCGCTGCCCGCGCACACGCTGATGGACCGCGCCGGCAAGGCGGCCGCCAGCTTCCTGCGCGAACAGATCACGCGCGACACGTCGACGGAAAAATCCCGCCAGCGCGTCTGGCTGATCGCCGGCCCCGGCAACAACGGCGGCGACGCGCTGATTCTCGCGACGCAACTGCACAAGGCGGGCATCGCCACGGAACTGTGCATGCCCGTCGAAGTGAAACCGGACGACGCCCGCTGGGCGCTCGACACGGCGCGCGCGAACGGCGTCTCGATCACCCAGGCGCCGCCTGCTTCGTTCGATGGGTACACGTGGCTTGTCGACGGCATGTTCGGCATTGGCCTCGCGCGCCCACTGGAAGGCGTGTTCGCCGACATCGCGCGCCGGCTTTCGCAGCGCACGCGGGCCCGGCCGCATGGCGGCGGCGTGCTGGCGCTCGACGTGCCGAGCGGTCTCGACAGCGACACCGGCACCATTGTCGGCGACGGCGAAGCCGCGGTGCGCGCGACGCACACCGTCACGTTCATCGCCGGGAAGCCGGGTCTTTTCACCGCGCAGGGCCGCGATCTTGCCGGCGCGGTGACGGTCGCGCCGATCGGCATCGACAGCACGGCGCGCGCCTCGGTTCGGCTGAACGCGCCGGAACTGTTCGCGACGTTCCTGCCGCCGCGCGACTTCGCGACCAACAAGGGCACGTTCGGCAGTCTCGCGGTGGTCGGCGGCGACACCGGCATGTGCGGCGCGCCGATTCTGGCATCGCGCGCCGCGCTTTTCTGCGGCGCGGGCAAGGTCCACGTCGCGCTGCTCGGCGCGGGCGCCCCGCCCTACGACCCGCCGCATCCCGAACTGATGCTGCATGCCGTCGACGATCTGCCGCTCGACAAAATGGACGCGCTGGCGGTGGGCTGCGGCATGGGCCACGGCGAGCGCGCCACGCGCGTGCTGCGCGACGTGCTGCAACTCGACGTGCCGAAGCTGCTCGATGCCGACGCGCTCAATCTGATTTCGAACGACGCCGCGTTGGCCGCGGCCGTCACCGCGCGCGGCGTCGAAGGCGATCCGTGCGTGCTCACGCCGCATCCGCTCGAAGCCGCGCGCCTGCTGGGCACCGACGCCGCCGGCGTGCAGCGGGACCGCCTCGGCGCGGCGCGCGCGCTCGCTGCGCGCTTCGCGAGCGTGGTGGTGCTGAAGGGAACGGGCACGGTGATCGCCGCACCCGACGGCCGTCTCACGATCAATCCGACCGGCAATGCCGCGCTCGCGACGGGCGGCACCGGCGACGTGCTCGGCGGCATCATCGGCGCGTTGCTCGCGCAACGCCTGCCGGGATACGAAGCGGCGCTCGCGGGCGTCTATCTGCACGGACTGGCCGCCGACACGCTCACCGCGCAAGGTCACGGCCCCGCCGGACTGACGGCGGGCGAACTCGCACCAATGGTGCGCAGCCTGATGAACCGCATGTTCTATCCGTCGACGCAATCATGAGTGATGGCGCGCTGAGCGGCATCGCGCCGCGTGCGGCAAGAGGCGTCCTATACCGGGTGGCTAAAGCCCTGCCGCCTGTCACGCAACGCCGCTATACTGAGTGACTGCGTGACCCACTGTGTAGATAGACCGCGCTAAGCGATTATGTTTGCCGCGTGTCGCATGCAGTGCCTCGCGAATCGCGATGGATTCCACGAACCGCGGCGAAGCGCTGCATGGTGCCGCAGCTTCTGAAATTTCACCACGAACGCGGCCGTGCGGTCTCGCTCTAACAGCATCGTTGCATCATCCCTGGCGGCGCTTCGCGCGCGCCTTTCTTCGTGCCCCTGGTTAGACGGACGCTATGACCCAGAACTCGCTCCCCTCCTGGTCCTCGCTGCAAACGCATTACGAGCAGATTCGCAATGCACACCTGCGCGACTGGTTCGCCCCCGAGAACGATCCCGCGCCCACGCGTGCCGAACGCTTTGCGTTCGCGGGCGGCGGTCTCGCGGCCGACTTTTCGAAGAACCGCATCACCGACGACACGCTGAAGCTGCTCGTGCAACTCGCCCGCGAAGCGGGCGTCGAAAAGCGCCGCGACGCGATGTTCGCGGGCGAAGTCGTCAATCCGACCGAAGGCCGCGCGGCGCTCCACACCGCGCTGCGCGCAAGCAGCCCGAGCGCGCCGTTTCACGCGCAGGTGCAAGCCGAGCGCGCCAAGATGGCCGCGTTCGCCGACCAGGTGCGCAGCGGCGCGTGGACCGGCTACACGGGCAAGCGCATTCGCCACGTGGTGAACATCGGCATCGGCGGCTCGGACCTCGGGCCGAAAATGGTCGTGCACGCGCTGCATCATCTGGCTACGCCCGAGATCGCCACGCACTTCGTGTCGAATGTGGACGGCGCGGATCTCTACAACGTGATGCAGCAGATCGATCCCGAAGAGACGCTCGCCATCATCGTTTCGAAGACCTTCACCACGCTCGAAACCATGACGAACGCGCGCTCGCTGCGCGACTGGTTCATCGAGAAAGGCTGCCCGGAAAACGCGCTCGCGAAGCACTTCGTCGGCGTATCGGCGAACCCTTCGGAAGTGGTCAAGTTCGGCATTGCGCAAGAGAACGTGTTCGAGATGTGGGACTGGGTGGGCGGCCGCTATTCGCTGTGGTCGGCAGTCGGTCTGTCGATCATGATCGCGGTCGGACCGCAGCAGTTCGGCGAGCTGCTCGCGGGCGCCAACGAAATGGACGAACATTTCCGCACCGCGCCGCTCGACAAGAATCTGCCCGTGCTGCTCGGCATGATCGGCATCTGGTATCGCAACTTCTTCGGCTCGCAGAGCTATCTCGTCGCGCCGTATTCGGAAGCGCTGCACTACCTGCCTTCGTATCTTCAGCAACTGGAGATGGAGAGCAACGGCAAGTCGGCGCGTCTGGATGGCGCGATGGTCGACTATCCGACCTCCGCCGTGACGTGGGGCGAGCCGGGCACGAACGGCCAGCATGCGTTCTTCCAGATGCTGCATCAAGGTCCGACCATCGTGCCGATCGACTTCGTCGCTGTGCTGACGCCTGAGCATCCGCTCGTCAACCATCATGCGAAGCTGCTCGCCAACTGCTTCGCGCAAAGCGAAGCGCTGATGCTCGGCCGCACGCTCGAAGAAGCGAAAAAGGTCGCCGGTCCGGACAAGCCGGAGCTCGCGCCGCACCTCGTGTTCCCGGGCAACCGTCCAACCAGCACGCTGATTCTCGATGCGCTCACCGCGCGTTCACTCGGTGCGTTGATCGCGCTGTACGAACACAAGGTGCTGGTGCAGGCGTCGGTCTGGAACATCAATCCGTTCGATCAATGGGGCGTCGAGCTGGGCAAGATTCTCGGCAAGGTGGTTGAAGCCGATCTCACCGCGGCAAGCGTCGATGAAAAGAAACACGATTCGTCGACGTCGGCGTTGATCGCAAGGGCGCGGGCGGCTTTGAAGCGGTGAGGTTCGTGCGCTGGTCGAATAGATGCTTGCGGTCGGCGTGTTCGATATGCGTTGTGCCGGGTGAAGTAGAAAGCGGGCCTTTAGCGGCCCGCTTTTTTTCGACCTAACGGCATGTGTCGCGCTTACTGGTTGTAGCTCGCTGATGAGCGCGGTGTTAACCGCGCCTCCTCCACCTCGCTCACGCCAGTCGCCCCGCTTCGATCGTCACTGTCGTATCGCAGCGACGCGCCAGTTCGACGTCGTGCGTGACGAGAATCAGCGTTGCGCCATTCGCGCGATTCATCTCGAACATCAGGTCGATCACCGCGTGGCCGGTCGCGGCATCGAGACTGCCGGTCGGTTCATCGGCGAAGAGAATGGCCGGGTGCGTGACGAACGCGCGCGCCAGTGCGACGCGTTGCTGTTCGCCGCCCGACAGCAGCTTCGGATAATGACCGGTGCGCTGTCCGAGGCCGACTTGCTCGAGCAGCCGGCGCGCGCGCAGCGCGGCCTCGCGGGTGCCGATACCGCCTTGCAGTTCGAGCGGCAACGTGACGTTTTCGAGCGCGGTCAAATGCGGCATCAACTGGAACGACTGGAACACGAAGCCGACCGAGCCGCTGCGCAGTGCCGCGCGCTCGTCTTCGTTCAATGTCGTCAGCTCGCGGCCGAGCAGACGAACCGAGCCGGCGCTTGCGCTGTCCAATCCTGCGAGCAGGCCGAGCAGCGTAGACTTGCCCGACCCAGACGCGCCGACTATCGCGACACTGCTGCCGGCCTGGATAGCCAGGTCGATGTTGTCGAGAATGGTCAGTTCGCCCGTTGCATCCTTAACCTTCTTGCACAAACCCCGCACTTCAATGACTGGATCAGTTTTGTTTAGCATGGTGAGGCGTAGGTTGAAAGTGCGCGCCATCAGGCGTTGCGCCAACGCCATTATTCCGGCAACGAGCTCAGTGGTAATCGGCCCGGTCGTATTGGCCGCGGCCTTGCTATCGGCGAGTTTCGCTGTTCGCGCGGCTAATGTACCCAACGCAGCCAACGCACCGAATGCGCCCGAAGCGGCCAGGCCGGTGATCGTCGTATTGGGCGACAGCATCTCCGCCGAATACGGCCTGCCCCGCGATACGGGCTGGGTTGCGTTGCTGCGCCAGCGCCTGACCGAAGAGCGAATCGATTATAGCGTTGCCAACGCCAGCATCAGCGGCGACACGACAAGCGGCGGACGAGCCCGCTTGCCGGCGCTCATGCAGCGTTTGAAGCCCAGCATTGTGATCGTGGAACTGGGTGCGAACGACGCGTTGCGCGGCGTGCCGCTCGCCACGACCGAAGCGAACCTGCGCACGATCATCGAAGAGGCGCAGCAAGGTCACGCGAAAGTCGTGCTCGTGGGCATGTACGTGCCGCCTAACTACGGCCCCGACTATACGCAAAAGTTCCACGGCATCTATGGCCAGCTCGCGAAGCAACTGCGCGTGCCGCTGGTGCCGTTTCTGCTCGCCGGCATTGCCGACAAGCCCGATATGTTCCAGGCGGACCAGATTCATCCGACGCAGCAGGCACAGCCAGTGCTACTGAACAACGTGTGGCCTGCTGTGAAGCCACTCCTTCGTGCAAGTTCGCCGCGCTAGGCAGGCGGCTAGCAACTTGTGTCCGACATCACGGGAACACGGATCGGCGCGCTCTATCTCACGCTTCGCAATCCCGTGTACCCGGCTCGATTCTGAGCGACTTCTGAGGAGATAACGTGAAATACCTACCGTTAATCGCTTTGACCGTGGCAATTTCTGCCTGCGCCGCTCAACCGCCGGCTGGCGTCCAATCCGTTGGACAAAGCCAGCAACCGCCGAAGGCCGTGGCGACCTGCATCGCGCAAAAGTGGGCGGACGGCTCGCAGCAGCAGGTCGTGTCGCAAGACACGCTCGCTAACGATCAGGCCGTCGACGTGTATGTGCCTGGCCAGCAGCCGCCGAACGGCGCGGCCGCTGTCGTGCGTCCTTCATACTCCGGCAAGGGTTCGTGGGTCGGCTTCCGCGCAAACGGCGCAGCAGGCAGCGACGCCACCGGCGCGATCAGTTCGTGCCTGTAATCGCGAGGCGCTGACCAGCGCCAGGATCGTTTGACGAGCGCTCAGTTGTCGAATGAAGCTTGTCGAATGAAAAGTGTCGCGAAATGCAAAAAGCCCCGCGGTTGCGGGGCTTTTTGCATTTGCGTGCTGCTGACTAACAGGCTGCAACGAGGCTGCAACCGGGCTGCAACGCGAGCCTTACTGGTCGCTCGCCTGCGCGTTGCCGCTGCTTTCGAGCGAGCCGTACAGCTTCACCTTCGAGCGGGCGCGCAGTGCCTCGACATAGGCCTCGGCTTCCGACTGCGATTGCACCTGCGCGATCTGCTGCTGAGCCGCAGCCAGACGCTGCGGGTCCACTGCTCCGCCCGAGACGACCGCGTTCACCCGATAGATCGCGTAACCATCGTCGCCGAGATCGACGCCTACGTAGGCGGGCAACTTTTGCGCGTCCGCCTTGTAGATCGCGCTCAAGGCCGCCGGAGGCATGCCTTGCGCGTCGTTGCGCGACACTTTCAGCGGCGACGAGAAACCCGTGGTCGCCTTCGACTTCTCCAACTCCGCGAGCTTTGCGATGCCGTCCTTATGCGCGGCTTCGTTCGACTGGGCCGCGATGACCTTCTGACGCACGGTGTCCTTGATCGCGTCGAGCGCCGGCACGGCCGCGGCCTTGTAGTCGGTGACGCGCGCCGCGATCAGCGTGTTGCCGCCGACGTCGATTGCCTGCGTGTTGTTGCGCGCATTGACCGAGTCGTTCGCGAACACGGCGGCGAGGAACTTCGCGTTGTTCAGCGGGCTGTCGGGCGGCAGCTTCGGATCGGGCTGCGGCGTGACAGTGGCCGTCTGCAACTGAAGCTTGTACTTGTCGGCAGCCGGTTGCAGGCTCTTCGCCTTCTCATAGACGATGGACGTGAAACCTTCCGAGTCGTCGCTGAACGCCTTGCTCGCCAGTTGGGCCTTCAGGTCGCGCGCGATCTGATCTTTCACTTCGTCGAACGGCTTGGTAGCGGCCGGCTTCACGTCCGTCACCTTGACGATGTGATAGCCGAAGTCCGTTTGCACGATGCCGCTGACCTCGTCCTTCTTGAGCGCGAACACCGCGTCGTCGAACGCCTTGCCGCCTGCGATCATGCCGCGGCCAAAGTAACCGAGATCGCCGCCCTTCGCCGCCGAGCCGGGGTCTTGGGAGTTCTGTTGCGCGATCTGAGCGAATTGATCAGGATGCGCCTTGATCTGTGCGAGCAACTCGTCGGCCTTCTGCTTCGCCTTGGCCTTGTCGGCCGCGCTCGCGTCTTTCGGCGCTGCGATCAGGATATGGCTCGCGCGCACCTGGCCTTCAGTTCGGTAGTGCGCGATGTTGTCGTCGTAGTATTTTTTCAGCTCGGCGTCGCCGGGCTGCACCGACGCGGCGACCGTGGCCGGCGACATCACCAGATACTGGATGGTTGCCGTGGCCGGCGTCGCGAAGTCGTTGCGATGCGCGTCGTAATAGGCTTGCAACTGCGCGTCGGTAGGCTGCACCTTCGCGGCATAGTCGCGCGGATGGAACGCGATGCCCTGCACTTCGCGCTGCTGCTCGGCGAGTTCGGTCAAATGCTGCGCGAGCGTTTTCGACGTGAAGGCGCTGCCCTGAATGGCGGCGGGCAACTGCTGCGTGGCGATGCTGTAGCGCACGCGCTCGTCGTACTGATCGGGCGTCATGCCCTGCATGGCGAGCAACTGCTTGTAACGGTCGACGTCGATCGAGCCGTCCGGATTTTTCAGCGACGAGATGACCGGATCGTTCAGCAGCACGCGGCGCACGGCGTCGTCGGACGCGGTGAGGTGCAGGCGCTGCGTTTCATCGGCCAGCACGCGTTGTTCGATCAGACCGTCGAGCATCTGGCTGCGACGCTCCGGCGTGTCGAACGCCTTGATGTCGAACTGCGCGCCGAGCATCTGCCGCGCGCGGTCGAGCTGCTGACGCATCGCGTTGTCGTACTCTGCCCGCGTGATCTTGTGACCGTTGACGCTCGCGACGTTTGCGCTTTCGTCAAAGAAGCCGCGAAAGCCCTGAATGCCCACAAAACCCAGCCCCGGCACAATGACGAGGATGAGCATGAACATCATCAGGCGTTTGTGATTACGGAAAAAATCGAGCATGCGTGAGTGCCAAAAACAGAACGCCCGATCTTACAACAGCGGGCAATAAAAAAGGCGAACCGGAGTTCGCCTTTCAAGGATACTGGCGGAGTGGACGGGACTCGAACCCGCGACCCCCGGCGTGACAGGCCGGTATTCTAACCGACTGAACTACCACTCCTTCTACTACACACTTCTGCATCTTCGCTGCGCTTCTTCTTGCAAGCTGCAGCTTGCCGGGACTGCCCAAATTGCGGCGAAATCGCGGCAAAAAATGAATTGTAGCTGAAGGCGCCGCGTGTCCGCAACTTTTGCGTCCCGGGGTTCGGGCGGTCCCCGATGCGATTCGGGCAAGGTTCGGCGCGTACCTGAGCGGTCCGGCTCACAATCCAATCTCCGTCACTGATCCAGTTAGCGTCACCCAAATGACCGATACCGCCGATATCCGCTTCCTCCTTACCATCCAGCAGAACGGAAGCCTGATCGCCGCCTCGCGCAAGCTCGGCCTCACCGCTTCCGCGGTAACGCAGCGCCTGCAACAGATCGAAAAGAAGCTCGGCAGCAGGCTCGTCGAAAGAACCGCGCGCAAGCTGACCTTTACCGAAGAAGGCACCCTCCTCTGCCTGCGCGGTGCGGAACTGATCGAGCAACTCGACACGCTGCTGGAAGATCTGCGGATTCATCATGGAGGACTGGTCGGCACATTGAAGGTCAATGCCCCGCTCGGTTTCGGCCGGCGCTATCTCGCACCGGTCATCGCCGATTTCCAGCAGGAAAACCCCGACGTCGATGTCGCGCTGACGCTATCCGACCAGCCGCTCACCGAAGCGGCGGACCGGTTCGACGTCGTGGTTCACATCGGCGAGTTGCGCGCATCCAATCTTGTCGGCCATACGATCGCACCCAATGCGCGATTCGTCTGCGCGTCGCCTGCTTTCGTGAAGCGTTTCGGCACTCCCGAACGGCCTGACGATCTGGCGGGACTGCCGTGCATCGTCCTTCGCGAAAATCAGGAAGACGTGTCGCTGTGGCATTTCAGCAAAGGCAAAACCGGCCGCAGCGTCCGCGTGACGTCGAAACTGAGTTGCAACGACGGCGACGTGATCCGCCGATGGGCGTGCGAGGGCCGAGGCGTCATTCTGCGTTCCGAGTGGGATGTCGCGGACGATATCCGGCAAGGCCGGCTGGTGAGGCTGCTGCCCGGCTGGAAAGCACCGGATGCCCACGTGATCGCGCTGACTCACAACCGTTCCGGCTTGCCGAGAAGAACCCGGAATTTCATGCAGTATCTGCAAGCGCGCTTCAAGCCGCTTCCGCCGTGGCGCGTTTGAGCGCGCATCGCATGTTCAGTTTTTGTGAATCACTGAGTTAGCGCAGCTAAATTCACAGCGGGCTGCTAAAACCTATAATCGAATCGTCTCTGGATTCCGATTGGTTATCAACGTCCATGTCCGCGAAAGATTCCTCACCTCAACCCGGCTATCCGAAAGCCGTCCTGTTCGACCTGTTGACCGCCCTGCTCGATTCGTGGACGCTCTGGAATCGTTGCGCCGGCTCCGAACAGGCAGGCAGAGCGTGGCGCGCGGAGTACCTGCGGCTCACCTACGGCTGCGGCCAATACGTCGAGTACGAAACGTTGGTCAAGCGCGCGGCGCAATACGTCGGCCTTCCCGACTCCGCGCCGCAAGCGCTCGAAGATAACTGGCTCGAACTGACGCCTTGGGAAGGCGCATTGGCTGCGCTGCAACAGCTACAGCCTCACTGCAAGCTCGCAGTGGTCACCAATTGTTCGGCACGGCTCGGCCGGCAAGCCGCCTCGATTCTGCCCGTGCAATGGGACGTGGTAGTGACAGCAGAAGAAGCCGGCGCCTACAAGCCCGACCCTCGTCCCTATCAGTTGGCGCTCGACGCGCTGAACGTGCTGCCTCACCAAGCGGCATTCGTCGCGGGTTCCAGTTACGACATGTTCGGTACGGCTGCCGTCGGCTTGCGGACGTACTGGCAGAACCGGATCGGCCTGCCGCTCGTCGCCGGCGCACAGCGGCCGGAAATCGAATCGCCGGCACTCGATTCCCTCGCCGCCTGGGCGAGCCATTTCACGGCGAACAACTCGCAAACATCATGACACTCGATTCACAGGAAACGCCCGCGGCCATCGTCGATGTCCGCAAGATGGAAAAGAATATCGCCGCGATGCAGGAGCGGATGAACGCGCTCGGCGTGAAATTCCGCCCGCATGTGAAAACGTCGAAATGCGTCGACGTGGCACAGGCGCAGATCGCCGCCGGGGCTCGGGGCATCACCGTTTCCACGCTGAAAGAGGCGGAAAGTTTTTTCGCGGCCGGCATCGTCGATATTCTTTATGCGGTCAGTATCGTTCCGTCGAAGCTGCCTAGAGTCATGGCGCTGCGGAAACGGGGATGCGATCTGAAGATCGTCGTCGACAATGCCAGCGCCGCGCTCGCCATCGTGGAGTTCTGCAAAGCAGCGGGCGAATCGCTGGAAGTGTGGATCGAAGTGGATACCGACGGCCATCGCTCCGGCCTCAAGCCCGACGAAGATGCGCTGCTGGAAATCGGCCGCATTCTGCACGCGGGCGCGATCAAGGTCGGCGGCGTGTTGACGCATGCCGGTTCGAGCTACGAATTGAGCACGCCCGAAGCGTTGGCAGCACTCGCTGAACAGGAACGCGCCGGCTGCGTGCGCGCCGCGCAACGCCTGCGCGCGGCCGGCATTCCGTGCGAGAGCGTGAGCGTCGGCTCGACGCCGACTGCGCTCGCCGCACGCAGCCTCGAAGGCGTCACCGAAGTGCGTGCCGGCGTCTACGCATTCTTCGATCTCGTGATGCACAACGTCGGTGTGTGCGCGATCGACGATATCGCGCTGAGCGTGCTGACCACGGTGATCGGCCATCAGGAGGACAAATCGTGGGTGATCGTCGACGCGGGCTGGATGGCCATGAGCCGTGACCGCGGCACGTCGAAGCAGTCACGCGATTTCGGCTATGGACTGCCGTGCACGCTCGACGGCACTCCGCTCGACGGCTATCTGATGATCGGCGCAAACCAGGAGCACGGCATTCTTGCACCGGCCGATGCCGGCCACGCTCCTGATCACGGCGATCTGAAGGCCCGCTTTCCGATCGGCAGCCGGCTGCGCATCCTGCCCAATCACGCGTGTGCAACGGGCGCGCAGTTCCCCGAATATCACGCGCTGCAAGCAACGGGAGAACTCGCCGTGTGGAGCCGCCTGCATGGCTGGTGAAACTCGCGGACCTGCTTGTGAGCCCGCGCCCGTGGCTAGCCAAACCGGTCCGGATAGAGCGCCGCGCTGCCGTCGAGATTGCCGGTTTGCGCGTAGATCAACGGCTCGCCGTCGCGGCGAATGATTGCTCCATCAACGACACGGCCGATGACCAGGCGATGATCCCCCGCCTCGACGTCGTTCGCCACTTCGCACTCGAAGTGCGCGAGCGCCTCGAGGAGCAAGGGCGCACCCGTTCGGCCCGGTTGCCACGACACGGACGCGAGTTTGTCGACGGTGCGGCCCGACTGCGTGCCGAAGTGCTCCGCGAGCGGCTGCTGGTCCGCACTCAGCACGCTGATGGCGAACACCTGGCCGCTTCGCAGCAGTTTGTACGACTCGTGATCCGTGCCGATCGTGATCGCGACGAGTAGCGGCGAAAACGAAACCTGCATGATCGAACTGGCGGTGAACGCATTGCGTCGATTACCATCCGCAACGCCGACGACATACACGCCGGCCGTCAAATGCCTGAAAAGTTCTGCGATGCGCTCGCTCATCGTGGACTCCTCTTAAGTGCGAAGAAGCGTGTTTCATCATAGCGCCGCTCATGCGTTGCGGCTCGCGCATCGGCTGGAACGCGGCTTGCGGCGCGAAGGTGTTTTACAGCGATCTTCATTTCATCATGAAAGACTCTCTCATCTACAACCGGTTCAGTTCAAAAGTGGTCGTCGTGACAGGCGCCGGGTCCGGGATCGGCGAAGGTGCGGCGCGTCGCTTTGCGGGAGAAGGCGCGTCGGTCGTGTTGGCCGGACGCACTCGCGAGAAGCTCGAGCGTGTGGCGCGCGACCTCGACGCTCAACGCACGCTCGTTCACCCCTGCGATGTCTCCAGTTACGAGGCCGCCGAGCAACTGATGGCCGCGGCAATCGCGCGCTTCGGCCGTATCGACGTGCTCGTCAATAACGCAGGAATCGCGCCGACTGGCCGCATCGACGAAGCCTCGATCGACGACTGGCGCGCGATCATGTCGACCGATCTCGACGGTGTTTTCTATTGCAGCCGCGCGGCGATTCGTCATTTGATCGACGCGCGCGGCTCGATCGTGAACGTGTCGTCGGTGTCCGGCCTGGGCGGCGATTGGGGCATGAGTTTCTACAACGCGGCCAAGGGCGCGGTCACCAATTTCACGCGGGCGCTTGCCCTGGATCACGGCCGCGACGGCGTGCGAGTCAACGCGGTCTGCCCGAGCCTGACGGCCACCGACCTGACGCAAGACATGCTCGGCGACGAGAAGCTGATGGCAAAGTTTCGCGAGCGCATTCCACTCGGCCGCGCAGCCGAGCCCGCTGACATCGCGGCGGTCATCGCTTTTCTCGCCAGCGACGACGCGCGTTTCGTGACTGGCGTGAATCTGCCCGTCGACGGCGGTCTGAGCGCGTCGAACGGCCAGCCGCCGCAAGCGTGAGCGCGACGCGTGCCTGCGCTGCTCGATGACACGCTGAATCGCGTCGTGCGGCGTTATCGCTTGCCGGCCGACGCCTGCAAATTTCCGCCGACGCCCGATGCCAGTCCTGCTGAGGCGCTCGCGATCGTCATCGAGCGGGCTCGCGAAGCCGTGGTCCGCGGCGAAGCGCCCGATGCGGAATTGAAGCGTCGTTTCATCGCAGCGCTCGCTCAGATGATTCGTGACGCGATGCGTGCCGAATCCGGCGACCCCGTTTTCCAGGCGATGGCGTTTCGTCATCGAACGGCTGAGGTGCGCGAGTACGCGTCGCTGGCAGCGCGTGCCGCGCGGGACCGCCGTACGATTCACGCGGCCGTGAACGCCATCGCTCATCCGGCGAAGCAGCAACGAACTCCGCCGGGGCGGCAACGTGATGCGTTGGCTTTGTTGCATGCGTCCGCGGCGTCGGGAGCGTGGTCGGAGTTCGACGCGACGCTGCGGCGGCTTTGCGTCGAGCATTGCTCGGGCGAGTTTCCGTTCGAACGCAGCTTGACGCAATTGCTCGACAGTCCCGAGTTGTCACGCTTGCGGCGTCTCGAACTGCTCGCGTCCGATGAGCGCGTGCGTCAATATCAATCGCTGTGGGATCGGCATGCTCATCGTCCGGGAAGCGCAGCGGCGATTGCCCTCGGCATTGCATCGAAAGAACGCGGCGCCCAGGTTGAAGCGTTAGCCACGCACGCGCTCGAGCTATTGGCGCGACGACTGAATGAAGCGGAAGACTCGCTCGCGTCGTACTGCGTCGTCAACTCGATGCGTGTTCCGGCCGCGATGCCCGCGAGCCACGAGCGCGCCAAAACCGAGTGGGACGTGGTGCTGTTAAGACGTGCAAAGGCGAATGGCGAAGCTGCGGCCTGGGACGTATGCCTGCTCGTGGAGGCGAAGGCATCCGTTGACGCCGCGACCACCGACTTCCCGCGTCTTTTGCGCGGTGTGAATCTGCTTGCCCACGCGGACGAAAACACGGCCTATTCGTTCCTCACCCAGCAAGGCACGGTGAGTGTGCGTGGCGCTTCACTGAGCGCGCTGCGAACCGACGACGCAAGTCTCGCGAAGACCGTGCTCTATTGTTGTGACGCTCCTGCTGAAGCGAGTCCGCGTTTGCTTGGTGCCGCCGCTCGTATGCAGTTGTTGTCGGCAGAGGCCAGTCTGGTGTTTGCAAATGTTCTCGCTACCGAACACGATGCCGATTCAAGCGCTCTAGAACCAGTCTGGCAGCAGTTACTCGAATCTCCGAAATGGCATGCTCTGCTCTACCAGTATCCGACGCTGCGCCGGGTTCGCGAGCTGATGGTTCACGCGGAAGATCTTCGATCGGCGGTCATGGCGGCGCTGTATTGATGACGCCGATTCATAGCCTCAAGAAAGCACAGCAACTTAATCTAAAGAAGACTCTCGGATAGAGTGGACAGCGACGTGGACTTCCCAGGCAAAGGAGCAGCATTTGGACACGAAGGTTTGCCGATCAGTTGCACTAGCTGTTGCATTTGCAACGACTGCTCTCCCCTTTATGAGCCGTGGCGCGTCCGCATTAAAGAGCCAAACGAATCCTGCTTACGTACAGACCGCTTCAGCAAAACAAGCCGCAACCATGTCGAACAAATCAACAGCGCTTGCCCGAATCAGGCTGAGCTTCGACGGTAAGCAAGCGGAGGTCGAACTCAACGACAACTCTGCCAGCCGCGACTTTGTTTCCATGCTGCCGCTCACGCTGAACTTCCGGGACTACAACGGAGTGGAGAAAGTCGCCTATCCTCCGCGCAAGCTCTCAACCAAAGGCGCGTCCTTTGGATTGACACCCTCAGTCGGCGACTTTGCGTTGTATGCGCCGTGGGGAAACCTCGTGGCCTACTATCGCGGGTTTCGACATTCCGACGATCTGGTTCATCTCGGTCGCTTCACTTCCGGTATAGAAGAACTGTCGAAGATGGACGGCGAATTCAGCGTCCGTATTGAAGCTGTGCAGTAGTCGGCTTTTGAACTTTCGATGCCGTTCCGTCGTTTTCTCGAACATGCACAAAGAGGCTATGGGACTCGCATCCCATAGCCTCTTTTGCTTGTGAGCGTCGGCAGATAACCGATAGACAACTATCGTCGCGCAATACAGCGATCAGTTGCAGTGAGCGTTGTCGTCGCTCTTATTGGCCGCGAGTTGACTCGACGTGCGTTCCGCTTTCGCGAGCGTCACCTTCGCGGACGCTGCGTGCGCGTCGTCCACCCAGGTCCGCGGATTCATGCGCGCGGGGTTATATCCTGCTGCCGCGTAGTCGGCCGTTTCCTGACGGACCTGCTCACGCGTCAGACCTTGAGCGGACGATTGCGCCGAGGCGAGCATAGGCGCAGACATGGCGATTGCGATAAGAGCAAGTTGAAGTTTGCGTTTCATGGTCGTAGCTCCAGAAAGTTGGGCAAGGTTTGCCTGATAGCTTCGATGAAGCAACGGGCGTCGCTTCGGTTCATGCACACTTTAAGGATTTCTACTGATTCGATTAAGTAGACGCCTTCCATTGAGCCTATTAGTATCATTCATGAATCACGAGATCGAAGCGACGCTCGAACACGCAACGCGCTGCTCGCCCCTGGCACCGGATGTTTGCTCACAAAGAATGGATGATGCGAGATGCCTCGAGAAAACCTGAAGGACATCCTTGTGTTTATCGCGGTTGCACGCGAGAAGAGCTTCACGCGTGCGGCGGCAAAACTGGGCGTTTCTCAATCGGCGTTGAGTCATACCATCCGCGATCTCGAAGCGCGACTCGGACTGCGCCTCCTCACGCGAACGACCCGAAGCGTTTCGACCACTGAAGCGGGCGAAGAACTTTTTCAGGCGGTGGCGCCGCGCATCGAGGAGATCGATGCCAGCATTGCGGCTTTATCGGATTTCAGGGACAAGCCCGCTGGGATCATTCGCATCACCGCAACGGATCATCCGGTGGAGACGGTCATCTGGCCGAAACTGCGAAAACTTTTGCCGTCCTACCCGGATATCAAGGTCGAGGTGACCGTCGACTACGGTCTTTCGAACATCGTCGAAGAACGCTATGACATTGGCGTCCGATTCGGCGATCAGGTCGCAAAGGACATGATTGCGGTCCGTATTAGCCCGGACATTCCGATGGCTATCGTCGGCTCACCCGGCTACTTTGCAAATAGAGAACTTCCGAAAACGCCGGAAGATCTTCTCCGCCACGAATGCATTAGCTTGCGCATGACGACCACGAAGGCGCTGTACGCGTGGGAATTGAAAAAGGGAAAGAGAGAGACGCAAGTGCGCGTTGCAGGACAGGTCACCGTCAATACGCAGCCTCAAATGATCCAGGCCGCGCTGGACGGCTTTGGACTGACTTTCGTCCCGGAAGATGCCGTAATCCAACACATGCGCAATGGCCATTTGCTAAGCGTTCTGAGAGACTGGTGCCCAGTCTGGCCCGGCTACCGCGCCTACTATCCGAGCCGCCGTCAAACGTCGCGTGCATTCTCGCTTGTGATCGATGCATTGAAACACCAAAGCTAAGCCGACTCCCAATTCGCCGCACCGATTGATCACAACAGCTCATAAGTCCAATCGACCGGCTTGGGTTTATCCGAACTGCCCGCGCAGCTAGAATAACTTCAATCGGTCAGGCATTCACTCGCTGACTCAGTCTTTTAGTCAACACGCGCCCGCTGCATTGCTTTAACGGATCGTAGCGCCGGCGACTCGCACGTCCATTCACTGCTTGAGCGCGCATCGTCGCGCCTGAACGCCGTAGTCAGGCATTGTCGACTGCCAATTCATTGGCCGGTCGCGCATTCCTTTTATCGAAGCACGTTCAAGTACCGCAGAGAATTGGCGCGCAAAATGAACGAGGAAATCCGATGTCCACAGTGTCGAATCAATCCGCTATTTCCAGACGCCAGGTATGGAGCGCGGTCGCCTCGATGGCGATGTGCGCGGCCATGCTGATAGCGTCCGAATTCATGCCCGTTAGTCTTCTGACGCCGATTGCGTCAGACCTGCGTGCGTCAGTCGGTATGGCGGGCCAGGCCATTTCTATCTCGGGCCTCTTTGCTGTCGCGACAAGCCTGATCATTCCTTCGGTGACGAGCCGTCTCGATCGACGTCATGTGCTGGCCGGACTCGCGGGGCTGATGCTGATGTCGTTGGTGCTGATCGCCGAGGCCCGCAGCTTCGAGATGTTGATGGCCGCTCGCGCGCTTCTCGGCGTGACAGTAGGCGGCTTCTGGTCGCTTGCAACCGCAACGATCATGCGACTCGTGCCCGAGGAATCGGTGCCGAAGGCGTTAGGTGTTCTTTATACGGGCAACGCCGTCGCGACGTCGTTTGCGGCACCCATTGGCAGTTACCTGGGCAGTGTCATCGGATGGCGGGGTGTGTTCTGGGCACTCGTCCCAATCGTGGCAATCAATCTGGTCATGCTGCTGGTGACGCTTCCGTCTATGAAGAGCCGCGCATCGCAAGACGGCGGCGCGAACGCGCTTGCACTCCTGCGGCGCCCGCATGTGTCGTTTGCAATGCTCGCCGTCATGCTGACGTTTGCCGGCGCTTTTGAAGTCTTCACGTACTTCCGGCCGTTCTTTGAAACCTACACGCACGTCGGCGTGCTACGGCTATCAGTCCTTCTGCTAGGCATGGGACTCGCCGGTTTCGCCGGCACGTACGGTGCGAGCGCACTGATCGGTAAACGCCTCTTCCATCTGTTGATGGCTTTGCCCGTTGCACTGGCCGTCGTGACGCTCATCATGCTTCCTGCGGGTCACTCGTTCGGCGCAGCGGCATTGCTGGCAATTGCGTGGGGCGCCGTTAATGCAGCCATTCCGGTCGCTTGGTCGACGTGGCTTTCAAAAGGCGTGAAGGACAAGCCGGAAAGCGGCGGAGGCTTGATGGTTGCGTCTATCCAGCTATCCATCAAGGTGGGCGCGGAGCTAGGCGGCACACTACTCGATCATTATTCGATCGGCGCGACCTTCTTGTCCGGCGCGGCGCTGCTGGTTCTTTCGGCGATTGTCGTTGGCAGCGGCAGGCGTCTCAGGCCTGCGGTGTGATAGACGATGCAGACGTTGCGCAGTTCATGCGCGGCGCCGACGTCAATGCTTGTCCGGCTAACGGCCATCTTATGTTTCCAGTTTGCGCGTCTGAGTCCTGCCGCGTACAGTTGATTATTCTTCTATCGGCGGCAACGAGCGGCCGCAGTCGCCCGACAAAACATTTTTCACGCTCGCCACAATATTCGCGTTCCTGAAACGTCTTCAGGCGCATGGAACCGCCACCTACCTCGCAGCCGATGACCGACCGAGACAGCGACATCACCGCGACCGTGGTGCGTGAGCGCACGAGGCTCGTCAATTTCATCCGGCGTCGAATACGCGACCCGGACGATGCCGAGGACATCCTGCAGGACGTGTTCCACGAATTCGTGCAGGCTTACCGGCTTCCCGCTCCGATCGAACAGGCTAGTGCGTGGCTTTTCCGCGCCGCGCGCAACCGCATCATCGATCGTTTTCGCAAGAAAAGAGAGCAGCCGCTGCCCGATCCGTTCGAGACCGACGACGACGCCGGCAGCGAGTATCGCCTCGACCTCGCGCTGCCGGCGCACGATGCCGGTCCCGAAGCGCTCTACGCTCGCGCTCTATTGCTGAAGGCTTTGCAGGACGCGCTCGACGAGTTGCCGCCGAATCAACGCGACGTATTTATCGCCCACGAGCTCGAGGGGTGTTCCTTCAAGGACATGGTCGCGCAAAGCGGCGTGCCGCTTAATACGCTGCTCGCGCGCAAACGCTATGCGGTTCTCCATTTGCGCGCTCGACTGCAAGTCATTTACGACGAACTGGATATTTAAAGGAGTCAACGGATGAAATTCCGAATCAGATGTGCCGGTAAAGCGCTGCTTGTGGTGGTCGCCATCGCCGCGCTTGGGTGGGTGGTCATGACGTTGTGGAATTGGGTGATTCCTGCGCTATTCGTCGGCGCCCGTGCGATCGATTTCGCTCATGCGTTGGGCTTGCTGGTCTTGAGCCGCATTCTCTTTGGCGGATTCCGCGGACATGGCGGCTGGCGCGAACGGCGTCACTGGCGCAAATGGGAAGCGATGACGCCCGAGGAACGCGAGCATTTCCAGACGGCGTGGCGCTCGCGCCATGCCCCGCGTAAGGAGGATTGAACATGCGCGAGAACGCGGTGCGCGACTGCAAACAGGAGCCGGGCGTGATTGCGCCTGTCGTCGATCTGAGACGTTGCGAAGGTAAAGGCGATTGCGTGAACGTTTGCCCGGAGAATGTGTTTGAGATCCGGCGTATCGATGAGGCCGATTACCTCAGCCTCGGTTTGATGCATCGCCTGAAGCAGCGCGTGCATGGAATGAAGGTCGCCTACACGCCGAATGCGGACGCCTGCCGCTCGTGCGGTCTTTGCGTGACGGCATGCCCTGAACGCGCGATCAAGCTCGCCAGAACGGCATAGCGCATATGAGTCCATCAACCACAGTGCTTTTGCGCGAGCTTCACGAGCAGAGCCAGTCAGAAGTGATAGCCCGCGCATGCGCGCAGTTTCATGGATCGAGCGAGGAGTTTCTAACTCTCGCCGACGAATACGAAACGCTCGCACCCAGATTGCGTGGCCGGTTTCTCGAAACGCTCGGGCTATCCAGCGAAGATTTCGAGTCCTCGCAAGGCACGCCTCTTTCGCTGGCCGTCTCGGCGGAGACGGGACGGTTCCTGCGCAACATGGTGCTGTCGCACAAACCGGCTCGAATCCTAGAACTCGGGAGTTCGTGCGGTGTGTCCACGTTGTATCTCGCCGAGGCTCTTCGCACGTCAGGCAGCGGCATCGTTGTAGCGACTGAAGTCGATCCGCTGAAGTGCGTACGTCTTCGGGACAACATCACGACGGCGGGCGTCGATGCTTATGTCGAGCTGCGGGAAGGCGATGTGTTCCAGACCGTCACCGAGCTGGACGGCACGTTCGACATGGTGTTCATCGACGTATGGGCCAACGCCTATCTGGGTCTGTTCAAACGGATCGAACACCTGCTGCGCCCCGGATCGATCGTTCTCGCCGACAACATGTACACAGCCGAAGACGCGGTTCGGCCGTACAAGCAATATCTCGATGCGGACCCGCGCTTCTCGAGCACGACCTTGGGCTTTGAATCGGGGATCGAGTTTACGGTCGTGGTTTGCTGAATGAATCGGGAGTGCGCTCGCGTTCTTGCGCCATGCAATCGGGATGATTCCAATGCGCCGTGATTGATTGCTGCTTGTATGAAGGCGCCCGGTCTCAGCCGGAGATGGAAGCAGAGAGTCCGTGAGCAAACGCGTCCGGTGAAGTGAAGCCTCTCACCTGCGTCGCTGGATGGTTGCCAACGCGAGCCCCGCTCCTGCGAACGCGCACGCGGCGGACACCAGCGCGACTGCGCGCAGCGCGGCAACGATGGCGTCGGCTTCCGCTTGCGCCGTCGGCGTCTGCGGCGTCTGCGGCGTCTGCGGCGGCGTATGGGCACCGCCGGCTTGCGCACCGGCTGCCGCGTTCAACCCCGATAACTGTGCGCTCTGGTGTGCATCGTGAGGAACGTGCAGTTCGTCGAGCCGCGCGGACAGCGCCGCGTCGTGCGACCACACAAACACGATGCCGAGTACCGCAACCGCCAGCAGGCTCGCCACGCGTGCGACCGCGTTGTTGATGCCGGACGCCACGCCCGTGCGATGAGCCGGCACTGAGCCCATCACGGTCGTCGTGAGCGGTGCCACGGTGATCGTCATGCCGAGCCCGAGCACGGCGAGCGCAGGGAAAAATCCGGCCCAATAGCTGCCGCGCACGAACGGCATCGCGAGCATCGCAAAGCCGATTCCGGCGATGGCCGGGCCAACGCTCAATAGGACCCGCGAACCGAAGCGGGTCGTCAGGCCGCCGGTCAAGCGCGACAACGATCCGATGATGACCGGCACCGGCAGCAGCGCCGCGCCCGCTTCCGTTGCGGTGTAGCCATGCGCGCGGATCAGCGTGAACGGCAGGAAGAAAAATACCCCGCCCATACCGAAGTAAAGCAGCAGCGTGACGAGATTCGCGCCGGTGAAATCGCGCGAGCGAAACACCTCGAGCGGCATCATCGGGTCACGGCTCTTCGCTTCGATCATCAGGAATGCGGCCAGCACGAGCGCGCCAACGCCGATCGCGCACAATACGAGCGCATGCGCGAAGCCACGCGCCGACGCCTCGGTCAGGCCATAGGTCAATGCCGCGAGCCCCGCTGCCGCACTCAACGCGCCTGGCCAGTCCAATTGTTGAGGCGCATCCGGCGTGTGGCTGTTCGGCACCGACGAAACCGCGAGCGCAATCGTCGCCGCTGCAAGCGGGACGTTGAGAAAGAAGATCGCGCGCCAGGAGAATGCGTCGACGAGCAGGCCGCCGGCCACTGGCCCGAGCGCCGACGTAATCGCGCCGACACCCGCCCAGGTGCCGATTGCCCGTCCGCGCTCTTCGCCGTCGAAGATCGCGCCGATGATCGCAAGACTGCCGGGTACGAAGAGCGCAGCGCCTATGCCCTGCACCGCACGCCCGGCGATCAGCGAGCCCGCGTTCGGCGCGAGCCCACAAGCGGCCGACGCCAGCGTGAAAACCGCGATGCCCGCGATGAACACGGTGCGGTGGCCGAGTTTGTCGCCCATCGATCCGCCCACCAGTACGAGCGATCCGAGAAACAGAAGGTAGGCATTGATGATCCACTGCATCGCCGCGACGCTCGCGCCGAGCTCGCTCTGAATGGCGGGCAACGCGACGTTGACGACCGAGCCGTCGATAAACGCCATGCTCGAGCCGAGGATCGTCGCGGCGAGCGCAAGACGCTTGCGCCGGCACGGGCTGTCGAGTGCGGTGGGCTGCATGCGGATGATGAGTTCGTCGCACGGGCTCGCTTGCGCAGCGACAACGTGCGCGCGGTGTGGGTCGCTATGAACGCGCGGGTCGGCCATGCTCGCTCCGGTGCCGGTCGATGGTGACTAGCATAGCAACTGGGGCGCGGGAGCGCAGATGTGGGTGCTCGTGGGCTTGCGCGCCGCGCCACGGCCAAGAAAAAACCCGCAGAGCCAATAGCTGTGCGGGTTTTCGGATACTGCGGCAGAACATTACGGAACTGCGTGGAAGCAGGTCGCGAAACGAATGGTGGGTGCTGAGAGGCTCGAACTCCCGACCTACGCCTTGTAAGGGCGCCGCTCTACCAACTGAGCTAAGCACCCGTTTCGCAGACTTCTGATGCTGCTGCCTCGCTGTTGCCTTTGCTGAAGCAGTAAGCCCGTTAGTTTAGCGCATCCTTTAGGGCTTTGCCAGGCCTAAATTTAGGCACTTTTGCCGCCTTGATCTTGATCGCGTCGCCGGTGCGCGGATTGCGTCCCGTGCGCGCCGTACGCTTGCCGACGGCGAACGTGCCGAAGCCGACCAGCGTCACCGAACCGCCTTTCTTCAGCGTGCCCTTTACACCGCCGATCACTGCGTCCAGCGCGCGGCCGGCCGCAGCCTTGGAAATTTCCGCCTGCTGCGCAATGTGGTCGATCAATTCCGTCTTGTTCATCCTACCCCCGCGAATGTTTTAGAAGCGAAACGGCGCGTGCAGCGCCTGACATCGTGTGGCCGGCGCAACGCCGGGCCGAGTCATTAGAATTGGCCGAAACCGCCGTGTCAACCGGGGTTGAGCCTGATTTTGCAGAGATTCGAACGGACTTGCTTATCGCCGCGATGCTTGCGCCTTTCGATGCGCGCACAACCAGTTTACAGCCTGGCATTTTCATCGCTCGAATGAGCACCGTGTCGCTGCAAATTTCTTTGCACTCGAAAGAAAACAGGCAATAAAAAACCCGCGGCGATAAGGCCGCGGGTTTTGTGCAGCGAAACTACCGCTGAAGGTTTAGTGCTTCACGACTTCGGTTGCGCCGGAGTCCTTGCCGGGTTCGGCAGCGACCGGCGACGCAGGCTTCGCCTCTTCTTCCGGCAACGCTTCAGGCACACGTTCGAGCGCCAGTTCGAGCACCTTGTCGATCCAGCGGACCGGCACGATTTCGATTGCGTTCTTCACGTTGTCCGGAATCTCCGTCAAGTCCTTGACGTTTTCTTCCGGGATCAGCACGAGCTTGATGCCGCCGCGATGCGCTGCCAGCAGCTTCTCCTTCAGACCGCCGATCGGCAGCACTTCGCCACGCAACGTGATTTCACCCGTCATCGCGACATCGGCACGCACCGGAATACCGGTCAGCACCGACACCAGCGCGGTGGTCATCGCGATACCGGCCGAAGGACCGTCTTTCGGCGTGGCGCCTTCAGGCACGTGAATGTGAATGTCCTGCTTCTCGAACGCTTCGTCCTTGACACCGAGACGACGCGAACGCGAACGCACAACCGAGCGCGCTGCCTCGACCGATTCCTTCATCACGTCGCCGAGCGAACCCGTGCGGATCACATTGCCCTTGCCCGGCATCACGGCGGCTTCGATGGTCAGCAGATCGCCGCCCACTTCCGTCCACGCGAGACCCGTGACCTGGCCAACCTGATTTTCCTTCGCGGCCAGACCGAAGTCGTACTTGCGCACGCCGAGGAACGTGTCGAGGTTGCTGCCGTCGACCTTCACCGCGCCTTCCGCCTTCTTCAGCAGAAGCATCTTCACGACCTTGCGGCAGATCTTCGAAATTTCACGCTCGAGCGAACGCACGCCCGCTTCACGCGTGTAGTAACGAATGATGTCGCGGATCGCCGTTTCCGTCACATCGACCTCGCCATCCTTGAGGCCGTTGTTCTTCTTCTGCTTGGGCAAAAGATAACGTTGCGCGATGCTGACCTTCTCGTCTTCCGTGTAACCCGACAGACGGATCACTTCCATCCGGTCGAGCAACGGCGGCGGAATATTCAGCGAGTTCGACGTCGCCACGAACATCACGTCCGACAGATCGAAGTCGACTTCGACGTAGTGATCGGCGAACGTATGGTTCTGTTCCGGATCGAGCACTTCGAGCAATGCCGACGACGGATCGCCGCGGAAATCCTGGCCCATCTTGTCGACTTCGTCGAGCAGGAAGAGCGGATTGCGCACGCCGACCTTGGTCAGGCTTTGCAGAATCTTGCCCGGCATGGAGCCGATATACGTACGCCGGTGACCGCGAATCTCGGCTTCGTCGCGCACGCCGCCGAGCGCCATGCGCACGAACTTGCGGTTCGTGGCGCGAGCGATCGACTGACCCAGCGACGTCTTACCGACACCCGGAGGCCCAACGAGGCACAGAATCGGCGCCTTCACCTTGTCGACGCGTTGCTGGACCGCGAGATACTCGAGAATGCGTTCCTTCACTTTCTCGAGACCGAAGTGGTCTTCGTCGAGCACGCGTTCCGCATTCGAGAGGTCATTGTTGACCTTGCTCTTCTTGCGCCACGGCAAGCCGATCAGCGTGTCGATATAGTTGCGCACAACCGTCGCTTCAGCCGACATAGGCGACATCAGCTTGAGCTTTTTGAGCTCGGCGTCGGCCTTCTTCTTGGCTTCCTTCGGCATGCGGGCAGCCGTGATGCGCTTCTCGAGTTCCTCGAGATCCGCACCTTCTTCACCTTCGCCGAGTTCCTTCTGGATCGCCTTGACCTGTTCGTTCAGGTAGTACTCGCGCTGGCTCTTCTCCATCTGGCGCTTCACGCGCCCACGGATGCGCTTTTCGACCTGCAGGATGTCGATCTCGGCTTCGAGCTGCGCGAGCAGATGCTCGAGACGCTCGATGACCGGGAACATCTCAAGAATGTGCTGCTTCTGGTCGAGCTTCAGCGGCAAATGTGCCGCGATGGTATCGGCCAGACGCCCGGCTTCGTCGATACCCGACAGCGACGTCAGAATCTCCGGCGGAATCTTCTTGTTCAGCTTCACATACTGATCGAACTGCGACACGATCGCGCGGCGCAGCGCTTCAGTTTCAGCGCTGTCGGCGTGGTCGGGTTCGAGCGGCATGACTTCGCACGAGAACTGCGTTTCCTGTTCTTCGATGGAAAGCGTTTTCGCGCGCTGCAAACCCTCGACGAGCACCTTAACGGTGCCATCGGGCAGCTTGAGCATTTGCAGGATGTTGGCAACACACCCTACTTCGTACATGTCCTTTTCGGTCGGCTCATCTTTCGCAGCCGTTTTCTGGGCGACGAGCATGATGTGCTTGCCGCCTTCCATCGCTGCCTCGAGAGCCTTGATCGACTTCGGGCGGCCTACGAAGAGCGGAATCACCATGTGCGGGAAAACGACTACGTCACGCAGCGGGAGCAGCGGGAGCGTAATGCGTTCCTGCGGAAGGAGTTGGGTTCCTGACATTTCATTTCCCCATGAGTGGAATCAGTTCGTTCGATAGGTGAGGCCGGCAGAAAATATTGCAAGCCTCCGCGTGTGGGAAAAGTTCAGTGACTCCGAAGGTTCAGTGACTCCATTGTGAAAACAATCTTTCTGACCACACGATAAACGAAAAAGCCGTTCACGTCGCCATGAACGGCTTTTTGCGGTATCCGAAGCCGATCAGTTCGAACCCGCGACTTTGGGCGCGTCTTCGTAGATCAGTAACGGTTTGCCGTCGCCGTCGATCACATTGTCGTCGATGATGACCTTGCTGACACCTTTCATTTGCGGCAGATCGTACATCACGTCCAGCAACGCCTGTTCCAGGATGGAGCGCAGTCCGCGCGCGCCCGTCTTGCGACGGATCGCCTTGCGCGCCACCGCTTGCAACGCGGCCGGGCGAATTTCGAGTTCGACCCGTTCCATGTTGAAGAGCTTGTGGTACTGCTTCACCAGCGCATTCTTCGGTTCGACGAGAATTTTCATCAGCGCCGCTTCGTCGAGCTTGCCGAGCGTGGCGACCACCGGCAGACGGCCGATCAGTTCGGGAATCAAACCGAACTTGATCAGATCTTCCGGTTCCACTTCGCGCAGCACTTCGCCGGCGTCGCGATCCTGCTTGCTCTTCACGCTCGCGCCAAAGCCAATGCCGGTCTTTTCAGTACGATCGACGATGACTTTTTCGAGGCCGTCAAATGCGCCGCCGCAGATGAACAGAATGTTGGTCGTATCGACCTGGATGAAGTCCTGATTCGGATGCTTGCGGCCACCTTGCGGCGGCACCGACGCCATCGTGCCTTCGACCAGCTTCAGCAACGCCTGCTGCACGCCCTCGCCCGACACGTCGCGGGTAATGGACGGGTTATCCGACTTGCGGCTGATCTTGTCGATTTCGTCGATATAGACAATGCCGCGCTGGGCCTTGTCCACTTCGTAATTGCAGTTCTGCAGCAGCTTCTGGATGATGTTCTCGACGTCTTCACCCACGTAACCCGCTTCGGTGAGCGTGGTTGCGTCCGCAATGACAAAGGGAACGTTCAGAAGACGCGCGAGCGTTTGCGCGAGCAAGGTCTTGCCGGAACCGGTCGGGCCGATCAGCAGGATGTTGCTCTTGGACAGCTCGATCTCGTCTTTCTTGTCGAGATGTTTCAGGCGCTTGTAGTGGTTGTACACCGCGACCGCGAGAATTTTCTTCGCGCGTTCCTGACCGATCACATACTGGTCGAGGATTTCACGGATTTCCTGCGGACTCGGCAGATCGGACTTGGACAAGCCCGCCTCGATACCCGCGCCTGCTGCTTCGTCGCGAATGATTTCGTTGCACAGGTCGATACATTCATCGCAGATGAACACCGACGGGCCGGCAATCAGTTTCTTGACTTCATGCTGGCTCTTGCCGCAAAACGAGCAATACAACAGCTTTTCGCTGTTAGAACCTTTCTTGTCCGCCATAGATGTGTGAGCCTCCGGACACTCGATTACATGATACGCCGTTTGCCCCGGCCTCGCAGTTGGGCGCGGCGGGGCTGAGCAAGGTGACGGCGTTTGCCGCAGGCGCTCGGACGAGTCTTGATTATTTCACAACCGATCAGGCGCCGGATTTGCCCCGAATTAGGGCAAATCCGTACCCGATCAAGGACGCTTGTGGGCTACCTGATCGACCAGACCGTACGCTTGCGCGTCGTCGCCGGACATGAAGTTGTCACGGTCGGTGTCGCGCGCAATACGCTCGACCGGCTGGCCGGTGTGGTGCGCCAACAGATGATTCAGCCGCTCCTTCAGGTAAAGGATTTCCCGCGCCTGAATTTCGATGTCCGACGCCTGACCGCGCGCGCCGCCAAGCGGCTGGTGAATCATCACGCGCGAGTTCGGCAGCGCGAAGCGCTTGCCCTTCGCGCCCGCTGCCAGCAGGAACGCGCCCATGCTCGCCGCAAGCCCCATGCACAGCGTGGAGACGTCCGGCTTGATGAACTGCATCGTGTCGTAGATCGCCATGCCCGCCGAAACCGATCCGCCCGGGCTGTTGATATAGAAGTAGATGTCCTTGTCCGGATTCTCGCTCTCGAGGAACAGCATTTGTGCGACGACGAGATTCGCCGTCTGATCGTTCACCTCGCCGACGAGGAACACAATGCGTTCCTTTAGAAGACGCGAGTAGATGTCATACGAGCGCTCGCCCCGACCGCTCGTTTCCACGACGATCGGCACCAGTCCGAGCGCCTGCGCTTCGAGATCCCGGGACGACTGGGAGGTCAACGTGTCCAGCATTTGGGCGCGAAAGGTCATGCAATGGATCCTTGTCTGGAAATATTCTAAATATTTGATGCTAGACAGGTGTGGTCGACCAGCCCGTATTCAAGTGCGCGCCGACTGCACGACAGGCAGTACAAAAATGCCGCACAAAAAAACGGCGTGCGGGCCGTCGCTCCGACAGCCGGCACGCCGTTGCAGCGACGCTTACGCTTGCGCCGTTGCGCTTGCCAGTTCTTCGAAGCTCACTTCCTTGTCCGTCACCTTGGCCTTGCTCAGCACGAATTCGACGACGTTGGCTTCAACGACGTACGCTTCCATTTCAGCAAGGCGTTGCTGGTTCGAATAATACCAGCGGACGACTTCCTTCGGGTCTTCGTAGCTTTTCGCGAATTCGTCGACTTCGGCGCGGATCTGTTCCGGCTTTGCCTGCAGGTTGTTCGCCTTCACGAGCTCGGCCAACACGAGACCGAGCTTGACGCGACGCTCGGCCTGTTCCTTGAACATAGCGGCAGGAATCGGCGCATCTTTAGCGTTCGGCACGCCGCGCTGCTCCAGATCCTGGCGAGCCATTGCGACGAGGCGTTCCTGATCCTGTTCGATCAGCGCGTTCGGCACGTCGAGTTCCGAAATCTTGAGCAGCGCGTCCATCACCTGATTCTTGACGATGGCTTGCGTGCGGCGCTTGGCTTCGCGCTCCAGATTGTCCTTGATCTCGGCGCGCATCTTGGTCAGATCGCCGTCTTCAATGCCGAGCGACTTCGCGAATTCAGCGTCGATTTCCGGCAGATGCGGCCACTCGATCTTCTTCATCGTGATCGTGAATTGCGCGGTCTTGCCGGCCACTTCCTTGCCGTGATAGTCGGCCGGGAATGCCAGGTCGAATTCCTTCGACTCGCCGACCTTCAGGCCCGTAGCCGCCTTTTCGAATTCCGGCAGCATGCGGCCTTCGCCGAGCACGAACGCGAAGTCTTCGGCGCTGCCGCCCTGGAACACTTCACCGTCGATCTTGCCGACGAAGTCGACCGACACGCGATCGCCTTCCTTGGCCGCCGTATCCGCGCCGCCGTCGCCGTGCTCGCCGGCTTCGCCGCGAGCGTGGAAATGCACGCGCTGCTTGCGCAGGATTTCCAGCGTGCGGTCGATTTCCGCTTCGGTGATCGTGGTCGTGGTGCGCTCGATTTCAGCCGTGGCGACGTCGCCCAGCTTCACTTCGGGATAGACCTCGAAGGTCGCGTCGAAAGCGTAATCGCCTTCAGTCGCGTCGACCTTCGGTGCAAAGCTCGGCTGACCGGCGACGCGCAGGTTTTCGGCGCGGCTGATGTCGAAGAATTCCTTGCCGACCTTGTCGCTCAGCACTTCCGCTTCCACCTGGCCCGAATACTGTTGCGTCACCATCTTGAGCGGCACCTTGCCCGGGCGGAAACCCGGCATGCGCACGTTCTTCGCGAGTTGACGGATACGCGAGTCCACTTCCTTCTGCACGGCGTCCTTCG